>Ga0256408_1000007_pt1 | contig 685396 bp, 593 predicted proteins | sample PhyAR1_FD_185998 | JGI IMG/M metagenome (GOLD analysis project Ga0256408, IMG submission 185998) | Leaf surface microbial communities from alfalfa plants in UC Gill Tract Community Farm, Albany, California, United States - DLSL A.R1 | ecosystem: Host-associated > Plants > Phyllosphere >... | reverse complement strand
GGGTGATGACGGGCTCGAACCGCCGACCCCCTCCGTGTAAAGGAGATGCTCTACCAACTGAGCTAATCACCCCCGCTGTGTGGAGTCGCATTATAGGGAGAGTTGAAAATGAGTCAACGCCTTTTCTAAAGTTTTTATTCGTTCGTCGTAAAATTAGACAAAACGATCGCGAAACGGGCGGTGACGCATGATTTCTAAACAAAAACCGTAAACTCTGGCCCGATTCAGGGAACAACATTGAGGAATCGCCTCACAGTGATAGAATATTGCCCATTGTTTTTCCCCCAGGATTTGCCGATTGCCGGCATCTTTATAACGTAAGGCCATTTCATGAAAATCAAAACTCGCTTCGCGCCGAGCCCGACAGGCTATCTGCACGTCGGTGGTGCACGTACTGCTCTCTATTCCTGGCTTTTTGCACGCCACAACAAAGGTGAGTTCGTGCTGCGTATTGAAGACACCGATCTTGAGCGCTCCACGCCGGAAGCAATCGAGGCCATTATGGATGGTATGAACTGGCTGAACCTGGAGTGGGATGAAGGCCCGTACTTCCAGACTAAACGTTTTGACCGCTATAACGCCGTGATCGATGAGATGCTGGTCGCGGGTACGGCCTATAAATGCTATTGCTCTAAAGAGCGTCTGGATGCGCTGCGCGAAGAGCAGATGGCAAACGGTGAAAAGCCGCGTTACGACGGCCGTTGCCGCCATGACCACAGCGAGCACGCCGCCGATGAGCCTTGCGTAGTCCGTTTTGCTAACCCGCAGGATGGCTCTGTTATCTTTGATGACCAGATCCGCGGCCCGATCGAATTCAGCAACCAGGAGCTGGACGATCTGATCATTCGCCGTACCGACGGTTCTCCAACCTATAACTTCTGCGTTGTGGTTGACGACTGGGATATGGAAATCACTCACGTTATTCGTGGTGAAGACCATATCAACAACACCCCGCGTCAAATCAACATCCTGAAAGCGCTGAACGCGCCGGTGCCGGTCTATGCGCACGTTTCCATGATCAACGGCGATGACGGTAAAAAACTGTCTAAACGTCATGGCGCGGTGAGCGTTATGCAGTACCGTGACGACGGCTACCTGCCGGAAGCGCTGCTGAACTATCTGGTGCGTCTGGGCTGGGCCCACGGTGACCAGGAGATCTTCAGCCGCGAAGAGATGATCGACCTGTTCGCGCTGAACTCTGTAAGCAAATCAGCCAGCGCGTTCAATACCGACAAACTGCTGTGGTTGAACCATCACTACATCAACACCATGCAGCCGGAGTATGTGGCGACCTACCTGCAGTGGCATATCGAGCAGGCAAACATTGATACCCGTACCGGCCCTGAGCTGGCGGAACTGGTAAAACTGCTCGGCGAGCGCTGCAAAACGCTGAAAGAGATCGCTGAAAACTGCCGCTACTTCTATGAAGAGTTTGATGAGTTCGACGCTGACGCAGCCAAAAAACACCTGCGTCCGGTTGCGCGCCAGCCGCTGGAAGTGGTGCGTGACAAGCTTGCAGCTCTGACCGACTGGACCGCAGAGAACGTGCATCATGCGATTCAGGCGACAGCCGATGAGCTGGAAGTCGGTATGGGCAAAGTGGGTATGCCGCTGCGCGTCGCGGTTACCGGTGCCGGCCAGTCCCCGGGGCTGGATGTTACCGTCCATGCTATCGGTAAATCACGTAGCGTGGCGCGTATCAACAAGGCGCTGGATTTTATTGCCGCGCGTGAAAGCCAGCAATAATTAAACGGCAACGAATAAAAACGGCAGGGGAACCTGCCGTTTTTTTATGCGTATCATTCTGCAATGCCGAGACGCGTCAGAAAACCTTGTATACCCTCGCGCTTCAGCAAGATGTGAAGGCGCTCCTGCTCAACCTGCGTCATGTTTTCCAGCGAGTCGATAATCTGAGGGAGGAGGGTAGAGGATGTCGGTACCTCATAGAGAGAGGGCGTTTCTGCCACCTGGTAAATCGCCTGTCGATGACGAATGGCGGGAAGGCTAATAATATGTTCCTTCACGCGTGCATCAATATGGATCACCCGGGCCCTTCCGCCCTTAACGCCGTTGATGCCTTCCGTTTTCCATCCCTTCTGGCGTATCCAGCGATTTACGGTTTGTCTGGCGACGCCCAGACTGTCAGCCAGCTCTTCCGTGGTCATTTTGCTGCGTAATCTTTTCATATCAGTTCTGATCGCGAATCCCTAAACGTTGTAATAATCCGGTAATCCCTTCCCGCAGTAACAGCGAAGTCATCTGCTTTTGCTCATCCGGCGTCATTTCGTTGGCCAGCGTCAGAAGTAAAGTATGCAGTGAGCCGTCATGGCAGGCACGTTCTGGCATTTCTGGCGTCTCCGATGCCCGACGCGCGCTTCGAATAAACTCTCGTACTTTCTCGTTCACATGTACCAGACGCGCCTTACCACCCTGAACCCCTGGTTTTGGCGACGTAATCCAGCCCTCTTTACGTACCCATTTATTGATGGTCTGTCGGCTATAGCCAGTGAGCAGGGCGAGCTCTTCTGGCGTCATTCGTTCCTTGATCATGCAATTTCCTGAGTGTCTGTGTGGTTAATTAGGGGTTCATCTTATAGCACCGTTTTACGTGAAAACGTGACAAGCTTAACTCCTGACTGCGAGCAGGCTCGCAAAGCGATTCATTTGCATGATTTTTCGACGGTTGAGTGGCCGAGGTTGAATTTGCCGTTGACACTCAGCGACGGAATTCATATTATGCCGCCCGTCAACATGACAGCTTTACGATGGGGCTATAGCTCAGCTGGGAGAGCGCCTGCATGGCATGCAGGAGGTCAGCGGTTCGATCCCGCTTAGCTCCACCAAACTCTGAACCCAACAGAGTGCGGTAGTAAAGTAACATGTGGGGCTATAGCTCAGCTGGGAGAGCGCCTGCATGGCATGCAGGAGGTCAGCGGTTCGATCCCGCTTAGCTCCACCAAAATTTAAACCCTCGTCGAAAGACGGGGGTTTTTTTTATGCCTTTGTAAATCACTTCAACGGTTTTTGTTGCGACAAAGGGTATTTTCTATACCCCACCTCAACCCAAATCAATAAACGAGTCTATAAATAGACTTGAACTTGATTCGCGCAATTAATAAACCTATTATCCATCCGGTCAATGATTCGAATGGTAAAATAGATTATCTCCTTTAATGAAAAGAAAAACTTACAATAACGTAAAGATATTTATGATTGCCCTGGCGCTTTGCCTGATAGCGGTGCCTTTTTCCCGTTATCTTTCTCCGCGCGCTATCGTTAATGGCCATGAAGTGTATTTAGCATGGTTACCGTTAAGCGTTATGTTAGCGGTCATTTTGTTATTCGGTCGTCAGGCAATTATTCCCGTCTTGTTAAGTTTTACCATTACTAATATATTCCTCATTGATTTAGCCCCGCTACAATATGCGGTTCTCTTATTTTGTCAGACGTTTTCTGTCTTCGCCGCATGTGGTGCCGTCCGTCTGATGCTTGGCAAGCGCTGGCGCTACGGCGTGCCCAACAGGTACATCGGGATTCGGATTTTCTGGCTTGGTTTCATGGTGCCTGTCGGCATCAAAATATCCATGTACCTCGCAGGATATTTATTCCACTTTCCTGTCACTATTTCTAACTTCTTTGGTGAAGGAACGGCAATTTACAACGTCGTCGATATTCAAAGCCTGATCTGCGCGGCGTTGATTTTCACCATGATGTTCTATTATCCATTAAGAATGATTATTAATCCCCGCTATGCCAGGACCTTCTGGCGGCGGAGCGTAAAGCCCATATTTTTCCACAAAAAGTCATTATTTATAGTCATATGGCTAATGCTTTTAGTGTCAATTATCGCAATCTTATGTACGCCACTCGAATCACCTATAATTGCCGGATATCTGATGCCGGTTATTTTTATCCTTTTTACACTGGGCATCAGTCGCCTGAGCTACGCTCTTATCTCATTGCTGTGGGCGGCTTCCGCACTCCTGCTGTTGAACTATAACTATAACTTTCTCAACGGCGTCGAGTCGGGCCATTCGCTCTCCTTTATCCTCTCCGTGCTGATCTCCTTCGCAATCTGCCTGCTTTACATGTCGCGGATCTACCAGCGAAGTGAGCGTATGAAGCGGGGCTGGCAGGAGATTGCACTCACGGATCCCCTGACGGGATTACCTAACATTCGTGCCCTGGAAGATTTTCTGCTGCATCATCCCGACGCCAAAATATGCTGTTTGCGGATGGACAACCTGGAGTTCCTGAGCCGCCATTACGGCATTCTGATGCGTGTGCACTGCAAGCGGATAATTACGGCCTCACTGCAGCCGTTATTGCAAAAAGATGAGACCCTCTTCCAGCTCCCTGGAAGTGAACTGGTGCTGGTGCTGCTGGGGCCGGGAACGGCGGAGCGCTTGCAGCATATGGTTGATCGGCTCAATAGCCGTAAAATTTACTGGAACAATACCGGGCTAGATATTGAATTCGGCGCATCCTGGGGCGAAATGGGGAGCGGTGAAAATCTTCACCACATGCTGGGGCAGCTCAGCTGGCTGTCTGAGCAGTCGTGTGCGGCGCATAATGTCCTGGCCTTGACCAACAGCGTTGAGGATGTCTCCGGCCAAACAACGGACAGAGTACTCATGCTGGCACGTATTAAACGTGCACTTGAGGAGGGTGGGCTACATCTGTATGCCCAGCCCATTCGGAATGCGCAGGGTAAAGGGTATTATGAAATTCTCGCGCGCATGGAAAGTGAAGGTGAGATTATCACGCCCGATCGCTTCATTCCGCTGATTGCCCAGTTCAACATGAGCCACCGCTTTGACCTGCAGGTTGTCGAGAATCTCTTGATGTGGCTACGCGCGCATCCTGCCACACATGATGGCACCCGTTTTTCCGTCAATCTGATGCCGATGACCTTAATGCAAAATGACGTTGCCGCGGAGATCGTCGCGCTTTTCGAGCGTTATGGCGTTGCGCCGCAGACAGTGGTGATTGAAGTGACCGAGGAACAGGCGTTTTCTAACTCCGGGAGCAGCATCAACAATATCCAGCGGCTGAGAGACTACGGTTTCCGCATTGCCATTGATGACTTTGGTACAGGGTACGCGAATTATGAGCGCCTCAAGCGCCTGGAAGCAGACATCATCAAGATTGATGGTTGCTTCGTGAAGGATATTTGTACCGACAGCATGGACGCGATGATAGTGCAGTCTATTTGTAATCTGGCAAAAACAAAGTCACTCTCGGTGGTGGCTGAATTTGTGGAAACCCCCGAGCAGCGCGATATGCTGCTGCGTTTCGGTGTCGACTATCTGCAAGGCTATTTGATAGGCAAACCCACGCCGTTAGCGGAATTACAGGCATAAAAAAACCGGAAGCCGAGGCTTCCGGTTTTCATTTCACCGTTCGGATTACAGTACCAGCGCTGCGATAGAAGCAGACAGTACGCTCACCAGCGTAGAACCGTATACCAGCTTCAGGCCGAAGCGAGAAACCACGTTACCCTGTTCTTCGTTCAGACCTTTAATCGCACCGGCGATAATACCGATGGACGAGAAGTTCGCGAAGGAGACCAGGAACACGGACAGGATGCCTTCCGCGCGCGGAGAGAGCGTGCTGGCAATCTTCTGCAGATCCATCATCGCCACGAATTCGTTAGACACCAGTTTGGTAGCCATAATACTGCCAACCTGCAGCGCTTCGTGAGCCGGAACACCCATCACCCACGCGATTGGGTAGAAGATGTAGCCCAGAATACCCTGGAAGGAGATGCCAAGAACGGCTGCGAACAGGGCGTTCAGTGCGGCGATCAGCGCGATAAAACCAATCAGCATGGCGGCAACAATAATAGCAACCTTGAAGCCCGCCAGAATGTACTCACCCAGCATTTCGAAGAAGCTCTGTCCTTCGTGCAGGTTTGACATCTGAATGTTCTCTTCGCTGGCGTCAACGCGGTAAGGGTTGATAATCGACAGGACGATAAAGGTGCTGAACATGTTCAGAACCAGTGCCGCAACGACAAATTTCGGCTCCAGCATGGTCATGTACGCGCCCACGATAGACATGGAAACGGTCGACATTGCGGTTGCCGCCATGGTGTACATGCGGTTGCGGGACATTTTTCCAAGGATATCTTTGTACGCGATGAAGTTCTCAGACTGACCCAGGATCAGGGAGCTCACGGCGTTGAAAGATTCCAGTTTGCCCATGCCGTTGACTTTAGACAGCAGGAAGCCGATTGCGCGGATAACCACCGGCAGGACGCGGATGTGCTGGAGAATACCGATCAGCGCAGAGATGAAGACGATAGGGCAAAGCACTTTCAGGAAGAAGAAGGCCAGGCCCTGATCGTTCATGCTGCCAAAGACGAAGTTTGTGCCTTCGTTAGCGAACCCGAGCAGTTTTTCGAACATCTCGGAAAAGCCTTTCACGAAGCCAAGGCCTACGTTGGAGTTCAGGAAGAACCACGCAAGTAAAACTTCAATGACCAGCAGTTGAACAACATAGCGAATACGAATTTTTTTGCGGTCTGTGCTGACCAACAGTGCAAGTGCAGTAACGACAACAAGTGCCAGGACAAAATGAAGGACGCGGTCCATATTTGCTCCAAATATGAGGCAGGTTTAATTTCCGTGCACATTCTATGTAACAAGCGCAAAGAAAACGAGATCAAGGCCACACTATAGTTACATCCTGTGACGAGTCTCAAAAATAGTGATCAACAATACATTTTTGTTATGTTAGGTAAATGAGTGAAAAGTTAAGTTTGTGTGCTACGCTTCACAAATGACTGCGCATTTTCACATTCTGTGATGTCGCACCCCCTGCCCACCTATTGTTCGTAGCTATCAGAGAAATCACCGTAAACCATTTAAATGATCTTGATAATCATTCTCATTTTGGTAGCATTAAACATAGCAAAGGCTATATTTCCAGAGGCAGATAATGACAAACAGTCGCGTAGAGGGTAGCAGTGCCAGGGCAGCGCGCAAGCTGCGGTTCGCATTAATGGGACCTGCGTTCATTGCTGCCATTGGCTATATCGATCCGGGTAATTTTGCGACCAATATTCAGGCCGGGGCCAGCTTCGGCTATAAGCTGCTGTGGGTCGTGGTCTGGGCTAACCTGATGGCGATGCTGATCCAAATGCTTTCTGCCAAGCTGGGGATTGCCACGGGGAAAAACCTGGCAGAGCAAATCCGCGACCACTATCCTCGCCCGGCGGTCTGGCTGTACTGGGTGCAGGCCGAAATTATCGCGATGGCGACCGATCTCGCGGAATTTATCGGCGCGGCGATAGGATTTAAGCTGATCCTCGGCGTGTCCTTATTGCAGGGCGCGGTGTTGACCGGGATTGCCACCTTCCTGATCCTGATGCTGCAGCGCCGCGGGCAAAAGCCGCTGGAAAGAGTTATCGGTGGCCTGCTGCTGTTTGTCGCCGCCGCCTATATTGTTGAGCTGATTTTCTCCCAGCCGAACCTGGTGCAGCTCGGTAAAGGTATGGCGATCCCAAGCCTGCCAACCTCCGAAGCGGTATTCCTCGCCGCCGGGGTGCTGGGTGCAACCATCATGCCGCACGTTATTTACCTGCACTCTTCGTTAACCCAGCATTTACACGGCGGATCCCGCAAAGAGCGGTATTCAGCCACGAAATGGGATGTCGGCATCGCGATGACGATTGCCGGGTTTGTGAACCTGGCGATGATGGCGACCGCCGCCGCCGCGTTCCACTTTAACGGACACACGGGCGTTGCCGATCTTGACCAGGCCTACCTGACGCTCGAACCCCTGCTCAGCCATGCTGCTGCCACGATATTCGGCCTGAGCCTGGTGGCTGCGGGTCTCTCTTCCACCGTCGTCGGGACGCTGGCAGGGCAGGTCGTCATGCAGGGCTTCGTACGCTTCCATATTCCGCTCTGGGTGCGTCGCTCCGTCACCATGCTGCCGTCGTTCGTCGTGATTCTGATGGGGCTGGACCCCACGCGCATTCTGGTCATGAGCCAGGTGCTGCTGAGTTTCGGTATTGCGCTTGCGCTGGTGCCGCTGCTGATATTCACCAGCAACAAATCGTTGATGGGCGATCTCGTTAACTCGACCCTGGTGAAGCGCGCGGGATGGGCGATTGTGGTGGTGGTGGTCGCTTTAAACCTGTGGTTATTGATAGGTACGGCCATGGGATTATAAAAGAGAAAGGAGCCGGGAGGCTCCTTTCTTGTTGTTAGTGGTGATGGCCGTGTCCGCGGCCTTTACCGTGACCGTGGCCCCAGCCGCCACGGCGGTCGTCACGATCGTTCCACCCTTCGCGGTAGCCGCGTTCATAAGCTTTACGCTTATCCCAGCCACGGTGATAGCCGTTGTCGTGCTTCCACCAGCGGTTTTTACGCCACTCGTAGTTGCGGTGCCAGTAGTCACGGTCGCGCCAGCCGCCACCGTCCCAGTAGTTACCGTAATTGTCGCGATCGCCAATTTGTAATTTTATCGATGGCAACAGGGTGATTTCGCCAGCATTGGCGACCAGCGGGGCCGAAGCCAGTAATACCGCTGCAAGAATCAGTGACCTGAACATACTCTTCTCCTTCACGATCGGGGCCGCTGTGCGACCTGTTAACGCAATCTTACGATTTGGTAAACATTCGTTTCATCGCCTCAACTCCGAAATCATGAAGGAGAGCACTTTTTGCTAAAAGTGATTTTAATTTGAGCCAGACAGGATAATTTCGATCGTTGTCAGTTCGTCACGGGTGAAATGGCAATTCGCCAGCATGCCCACGGCGTCATCAATTTGCGCGGTTTTACTGGCACCAATCAGCACCGAGGTGACGGCATCGTGGCGTAAAATCCAGGCCAGCGCCATCTGCGACAGTTTCTGACCACGGCGCTCTGCCAGGGCGTTCAGCCTGCGCACTTTTTCGAGCTTCTCTTCCGTGAGCTGATCGGGGTTCAGGAACTTACTGCCGCTGGCTGCGCGGGAATCCGCAGGAATGCCGTTCAGGTAGCGGTTAGTCAGCTGACCACCGGCGAGAGGCGAGAAGGGAATACACCCCACGCCCGTCTGGTGCAGCACGTCCAGCAAGCCCTCTTCGGGCGCACGCTCAAACATGGAATACTTCGGCTGGTGGATCAGGCACGGCGTACCGAGGTCGTTAAGGATCTCAATCGCCGCACGCGCCCTCTCAGCAGAGTAGTTGGATAACCCAACGTACAGGGCCTTACCCTGACGTACCGCGTGGTCAAGCGCTTTCATCGTCTCCTGCAGCGGGGTTTCCGGGTCTGGACGGTGATGATAGAAAATGTCCACATACTCCAGTCCCATACGCTTCAGGCTCTGATCCAGACTCGATATCAGATACTTACGCGAACCCCAATCCCCGTACGGACCGTCCCACATGGTGTATCCCGCCTTGGTGGAGATAATCAGCTCATCGCGCCAGGGCAGAAAATCCTCTTGCAAAATACGGCCAAAATTGCGTTCGGCAGAGCCCGGAGGGGGGCCGTAGTTATTGGCAAGGTCGAAATGCGTAATGCCCACATCGAATGCACGCTGTAAAAGTTGACGGCTATTTTCAATAAGCGTGGCGTCGCCAAAGTTATGCCATAGCCCAAGGGAGATGGCCGGTAATTTGAGGCCGCTCTGTCCACAGCGACGGTACTGCATTGTCTGATAACGATTTTTGTCAGGCTGATAACCCATTCTTGAGACCTCTGGCGCTGAAAGGAAAAATGAGTGTATACGTTTACACTCACGCGATGAAAAGGAGAATAGCGCACGCTTTTTCGTAAAGCATTCTTTCCAGACCCTTCTTAGCGCCGTTTCTGGACAGCCATCACGCTTCTTTAATACTCAAGGTGAGATCAACATAAGAAGGATACCTGTAATGCGTACCCCATACTGCGTCGCCGATTACCTGCTGGACCGCCTTACCGATTGTGGTGCAGACCACCTGTTTGGCGTGCCGGGCGACTATAACCTGCAGTTTCTCGATCACGTGATAGACAGCCCGGATATCTGCTGGGTCGGCTGTGCCAACGAGCTAAACGCGTCTTACGCCGCTGACGGTTATGCCCGCTGCAAGGGCTTTGCCGCGCTGCTGACCACATTCGGCGTGGGTGAACTCAGCGCCATGAACGGCATCGCGGGCAGCTTTGCGGAGCACGTTCCGGTGTTACATATTGTGGGGGCGCCGGGAATGGCGTCACAGCAGCGAGGGGAGTTACTTCACCATACGCTTGGCGACGGCGAGTTCCGTCATTTTTACCATATGAGTGAGCCGATCACCGTGGCACAGGCAATATTGACCGAGCAAAATGCCTGCTATGAAATCGATCGGGTGCTCACCACCATGCTGCGGGAACGTCGTCCAGGCTACCTGATGTTGCCTGCTGACGTGGCTAAAAAAGCCGCCACGCCGCCTGTAAACGCTCTCACTCTACAGCCTGTTGATGCGGATAACGCCTGTCTGAAAGCGTTCCGTGACGCCGCCCAGGCCCGGCTTGCGATGGCTCAACGAACGGCGCTGCTGGCTGATTTCCTGGTGCTGCGCCACGGGCTGAAACCCGCGCTGCAGATTTGGGTCAAAGAAGTGCCGATGGCGCACGCCACCATGCTGATGGGCAAAGGGATTTTTGACGAGCGTCAGGCCGGTTTTTACGGGACGTACAGCGGCTCCGCGAGTGCTGCACCGGTTAAAGAGGCCATTGAAGGGGCCGACACGGTGCTGTGCATCGGGACGCGTTTCACCGATACGCTAACCGCCGGGTTTACGCACCAGCTTACCGCGGCGCAGACGATTGAAGTGCAGCCTCACGCTTCCCGCGTGGGTGACGTCTGGTTCACGGGCATCCCGATGGTCCAGGCCATTGAGACCCTGTCAGAGCTATGCAAAGAGCATGTGCACGACAGCCCCGCGCCATTCGTCAACAAGGATATCGTGTGGCCGACTGAAGACGGCTCGCTTACCCAGGAGAGCTTCTGGAGTACACTGCAAACCTTCATTCGCCCCGGCGACATTATTCTGGCAGACCAGGGCACCTCTGCCTTCGGCGCAATCGACCTTCGCCTGCCGGCGGAGGTGAATTTCATCGTTCAGCCGCTGTGGGGATCGATTGGCTACACCCTTGCGGCGGCCTTTGGCGCGCAAACGGCGTGCCCAAACCGACGCGTCATCGTGTTGACGGGGGACGGTGCCGCGCAGCTGACCATCCAGGAGATGGGCTCCATGCTGCGCGACAAACAGCGCCCGATTATTCTGGTGCTGAACAATGAGGGATATACGGTTGAGAGGGCAATCCACGGGCCGGAGCAGCGGTATAACGATATTGCGCTGTGGAACTGGACGCAGATCCCGCAGGCGCTCAGCCTGGATCCTCAGGCCGAGTGTTATCGAGTCAGTGAAGCGGAGCAGCTCGCGGACGTGCTGGAAAAGGTGGCGCACCACGAGCGGCTTTCACTGATTGAAGTGATGTTGCCGAAAGCGGACATCCCGCCGCTGCTGGGCGCCATCACCAGGGCGCTGGAAGCGAGAAACAACGCCTGATTATTTGTCGTTACGCCAGGCCATCATCATCGGTTTGCCCGCCAGCAGGAGCCAGGCGGGCAACATCACAATACACAACAGCGGGATCAGCGTGGAGTCAGGCACAACCACGGCGGCCATAAACAGGCTCAGCCACGCATCACGCGTTACCACCAGCACCAGCCCCAGGATGGAACAGGAGACGGTAATTGCCGCCGGTACGGCATCTACATGCTCGTGCAGCATCAGCCCCAGCGCAACGCCGACAAATACCGCCGGGAAGATACGACCTCCGCGAAAACCGCAGGCTGCCGCCACCACCAGCGCCGCCAGTTTTATCACCGCAAACAGCAGATAATCAGAGACGCTAAAGACCTGGCTGAAGGCCAGCTGCTGCATCTCGTCCAGACCCTTAAAGAGGGTTACCGTTCCGCCGATCGCCCCCAGCGCGCCCAGCACAAAGCCGCCGACGCCCAGAATGAGCACCGGATGTTTCAGTCTGTGCATCAGCCGATGCAGGCGGGGAAGGCACCAGACCGCCACCATCCCCAGCGCAATGGCGATGGCAACCACGATCGCACCGCTGAAGATATCGGCGATCTGCATCTGACCATAATGGGGGAGGGAGAGTGAGAAATGGGGATGGAAGAACATGCTGGTGGTAAGCGCACCCGCGGCGGCGGCCATCAATGGCGCAAACAGTTTGTCCCAGAGCGGTACGTCGTTATTGCTGCTGAGCGTCTGAGAAAAAATCAGAGCAGCAGCCACGGGGGTACCAAACAGCGCGCCGATGGTGCCTGCTGATGCCAGAATGGTCCAGTCCAGCGCGCCCACGCGAGGAAAAACGCGCGCGCCGAGAAAAACCGCCAGCGCGATGTTAACGGACATGATGGGATGTTCCGGCCCGAGGCTAACGCCGCCCGCGAGGCCGATAATCAGCGCGATGATCAGCCCCGGCAGCGCCGAAGGCGAAACAGGCGCACCGATCAAGGGTTCCCGTGCCGGGTCAGGCCCGGCGTGGCCGGGGCTAAAGCGAATCACCAGACCCACCGCGAGACCGGTCAGCGTCAGCATAGAAATAATCCATGTGGGAGAATCCATACTGACGCCCAGGGTGGCCGGGAGTGCTGTCCACAACATTGTCTGGAGCACCGACGCAATTTTCATGACGACGATGAGCACCAGGCTTGAGGCAACGCCAATAATCAAGGCCGGGATTGCCAACACCAGCATGGTTCTGGCTCGCGGGTGGAGCATGATGATTTCCTTGTAGAAAACGGTATTTCGTTACTTTGCACAATCAGCCTTATGGCAATAGTGCAAAAGGTGCTGAAACGGTAAAGTTATTCTGTGACGAAGATCGATAATCCTGGGGGCAGTCACCTTCTGGTCGTTGTTGTTATCACGCCTTGAATTTACAGTGTCCCAAAGATTTATTCTGACTTTAGCGGAGCAGTAGAAGAATGACAAAGTATGCTTTGGTAGGTGACGTGGGCGGCACCAACGCCCGCCTTGCGCTATGCGATGTGAATAGCGGTGAAATTTCTCAGGCAAAAACCTATTCAGGGCTGGACTACCCGAGCCTGGAAGCCGTGGTTCGCGTCTATCTGGACGAACACAAGGTGAGTGTGGAAGACGGGTGTATTGCGATAGCCTGCCCGATTACCGGCGACTGGGTAGCGATGACTAACCATACGTGGGCGTTTTCCATTGCCGAGATGCAGAAAAATCTCGGATTTTCCCATCTTGAGATCATTAACGATTTCACTGCCGTTTCGATGGCAATCCCGATGCTCAAGCCTGAGCATTTGATCCAGTTTGGCGGCACTGCGCCGGTAGAAGGCAAACCGATAGCCGTATACGGTGCCGGTACCGGTCTGGGCGTATCGCATCTGGTGCATGTCGATAAGCGCTGGGTCAGCCTGCCGGGTGAAGGCGGCCACGTTGACTTTGCGCCGAACAGTGAGGAAGAGGGCATTATTCTCGAAGAGCTGCGGGCTGAAATTGGCCACGTTTCTGCCGAGCGCGTGCTTTCCGGCCCGGGCCTGGTAAACCTGTACCGTGCGATTGTGAAATCAGACGGGCGCCTGCCTGAAAACCTGCAGCCGAAAGACGTTACCGAGCGCGCGCTGGCGGACAGCTGCATCGACTGTCGTCGCGCCCTGTCGCTGTTCTGCGTCATCATGGGTCGTTTTGGCGGTAACCTGGCGCTGAATCTCAGCACCTTTGGCGGCGTCTATATTGCGGGCGGGATCGTGCCGCGCTTCCTCGACTTCTTTAAAGCCTCCGGTTTCCGCGGCGGCTTTGAAGATAAAGGGCGTTTCCGAAGCTATGTGCAGGACATTCCTGTCTATCTGATTGTGCACGATAACCCGGGCCTGCTGGGCTCCGGCGCGCACCTGCGTCAGGTCCTGGGCCAGATCCTCTGATGTTTTTTACCCTCTCCCGCGGGAGAGGGTAGTCCTTAAAGGTGCATCAGCTGGCGAAAATCTTTCACCTTGCTGCGGCTGACAGGCACCTGAAAATCGAGGTCTTTCAAACGTAAGATGTAGGTGTTGTTAAACCAGGGCTCGATCTCGCGAATTTTGTTCAAATTGACGCAGAATGAGCGGTGGCAGCGGAAGAAGTGCGCCGCCGGCAGCTTGCTGCAAAACTCCGTAATGTTCATCGCCATCACGTACGATTCGCGCCGCGTGTAGACAAACGTCATCTTTTCATGGGCTTCGGCGTAATAGATATCGTCGATAGGCGTGACGATGATGCGCTCATCTTTTACCAGGTTGATGGTGTCATTTTCACGCACGGCCGGGCCTGCGCTAACGGGGGTTGTCTGCTGTTGCCATGCTGTTTCGAGCTTTTGCAGCATGCTGACAATCCGTGACTCCTGATAAGGCTTAAGAATGTAGTCAAACGCCTCCAGTTCGAACGCCTCTACCGCATGTTCTTTCCAGGCGGTGACGAACACAATAAACGGCTTGTGGGCAAACTGATTAATGTTTTGCGCCAGCAGCACGCCGTCCAGCGACGGAATATTGATATCAAGAAAAATGGCGTCTACCCGGTTGTGCTGTAAAAACTTCAGCACGTCCAGACCGTCGTCAAAGGTGCCAACAATCTCCATCTGGCTGTGCGTTTTAATCAGCCAGCTCAGCTCCTGTTGAGCCAGAATTTCATCTTCTACGATGATGACTTTCATGTGTTACTCCGGCCTACGGCAACAAGGATATCGGTGCATGAACGGCGGTGCGGTCATGCGGGACGTAAAAAGCGATCTCTGTGCCGGGCTCAAGACGGCGAATATGTAGCCCTTCGCCATACAGCAGCTTGACCCGATGATGGACGTTCAGCAAACCAATCTTATTGCCCGGCATTTCGTTAGATTCTACGCGCTCAACGACTTTCGGGTCGATGCCATGGCCGGTATCGCGTACCGCAATACGGACCCGGTTACCGCTTTCCGTCACGCTTATCGTCACCACGCCTTTTCCTTTGCAGGGCTGAATACCATGGACAATGGCGTTCTCAACCAGCGGCTGGATCAGCAGGCTTGGGATCACGCAGTTGACCTCTTCATCAATATCGTAAATGACGGTGAGTTTGTCGCCGAAGCGGGCCTGCTCGATCGCGATGTAGTCTTTAATCTGGTACAGCTCTTTTTTGATGTCGATCTGCTCGTCGTCCTTCAGCTCAATGTTGTAGCGCAGATAGCGTGACAGATTAAAAATAAGCTGGCGCGCGGTGTCCGGATTGAGTCGAATTGACGAGGAGATGGCATTCAGCGCGTTAAACAGAAAATGGGGATTTATTTTGCTCTGCAGCGCGCGCAGCTCTGCCTTATTTGCCATCTCGCGCAGCTGCTCGGCGCGGGAAACCTCAAGCTGGGTAGAAATGATTTGCGACAGGCCAATCGCCATCTCCTGAAGTGAAGAGGTGATCTGGTGGGCATGGCAGTAGTAAATCTTCAGCGTGCCGGTCACTACGCCTTTTTCCCACAGGGGGATCACCAGCATGGAGTGGATTTCCGGGGTTCTGTGGGCTTCATCATTGTTTTTAATGATGATTTTACCGTAGTTGATCGACTGCCTGGTCGTTGGGCTAATGGTATCGTCGTTGTCCTGATAGTTATGTTCGCCCACGCCGACGTAGGCCAGCACGTGGTCGATATTGGTGATGGCGACGGCATCGGCGTGAATATCCCGGCGGATGATATCGCAAACCTGACGCAGCGATTCGGCGTTAACGTGGCGGAAAAGCGGCAGCGTTTTGTTGGCAATATCCAGCGCCAGCTTGGCCTGACGTGCGGCGCTGGCCTCTTTTTCCCCTTCAACGCTTTGCACCAGCAGCACGATAAACCCGATGCAGACGCTGCCGAGGATCATCGGAATGCCGATTTTTGAGACGATATCCAGGCCCAGCGCGGTGGTTGGCGCCCAGACGATCACCAGAATCATGGTCAGCGTTTCACACACCATGCCCGCGATGATCCCCGCCCGCCAGCGCTGCTTTTTCGGGATTTTGCGGTTAATCCAGCCGGAAAGTATCCCGGCAATAATGCTGGTAATGAAGCAGGGGATGGCCGTCACGCCGCCAATATCAATCAGGTAACGGTGCGTGCCGGCGATAATACCGGTGATAATCCCCACCCACGGGCCGAATAAAATCCCGCCGGACATCACGGCGATGATTCGCACGTTAACCAGTGAACCTTCTACCGGAACGCCGGACCAGGTACTGAACAGGGCGAACAGGGAAAAAATGGCCGTTACTGCCAGCAGCTCCTTTGGCGAGTGTGCAGACTTGTGCAAAAGCTCGCGAAACAGGCGGATGCGAATGAGGAAGAACAGGCAGATCAGCATTAATGCCGCACGGTCAAATACCGCGAGGAGCATATCGAAAATTTCGTGCACGAGTGAACCTGGGAAAACGGGAAAAAACTATGATAAAAAACCTGGCGCGTAATAACCAGCTATCAGTCCCGTTTATCAAATGGGGAAAAACCATAATTTGCAAAGGGGATAGTCGGTGCGTGCCTGACGAACCTCGCAGTGCGAAGCGTGAAGGGCTGAGAGGTAATGGTCTTGATAACACCATGTTAAATAACTGATATTAGGATCTGTTTTTCGCCAGAATGCTTCCGCTTTTATCGCCGGGCGCTTTCCCGTTTTAGGACGAAATATTTTTTTTGCTCACCCTCTCGACAGCGGGATTTTATTCAGGTTATTTTCTAAGCATGCCACATGCGTGGCAGCGTCGCTCGGACGGTCCGGGCGCTAACGTAATCTGAGGAATTTATGGCTGAATTCAGTCCTGAACGCCGTTTCACGCGTATCGATCGTCTCCCCCCTTATGTTTTCAATATCACCGCTGAACTGAAAATGGCTGCGCGTCGGCGCGGCGAAGATATTATCGACTTCAGCATGGGTAACCCTGACGGCCCTACGCCGCCGCATATCGTTGAGAAATTATGTACGGTTGCCCAGCGTCCCGATACGCATGGCTACTCGACGTCACGCGGCATTCCTCGCCTGCGTCGGGCTATTTCGCGCTGGTACCAGGATCGCTATCATGTGGATATCGACCCCGAGAGCGAAGCGATTGTCACCATTGGTTCAAAAGAGGGGCTGGCGCACCTGATGCTGGCAACCCTGGATCACGGCGATACCGTGCTGGTGCCAAACCCGAGCTATCCCATTCATATCTATGGTGCGGTTATCGCCGGGGCGCAGGTGCGTTCTGTGCCGCTGGTGGAAGGCGTTGATTTCTTCAACGAGCTGGAACGCGCGATCCGTGAAAGCTACCCAAAACCCAAGATGATGATCCTCGGCTTCCCGTCAAACCCAACCGCTCAGTGCGTAGAGCTCGAATTCTTCGAGAAGGTGGTCGCTCTGGCTAAACGGTATGACGTGCTGGTGGTTCACGATCTTGCCTATGCCGATATTGTCTACGACGGCTGGAAGGCACCTTCCATTATGCAGGTGCCGGGAGCCCGCGACGTGGCGGTCGAATTTTTCACCCTGTCCAAAAGCTACAACATGGCGGGCTGGCGCATTGGTTTCATGGTCGGTAATAAAACGCTGGTGAATGCACTGGCGCGCATTAAGAGTTATCACGACTACGGGACATTTACCCCGCTGCAGGTGGCCGCAATTGCCGCGCTGGAAGGCGATCAGCAGTGCGTGCATGATATTGCCGCCCAGTATAAACGCCGTCGCGACGTGCTGGTGAAAGGCCTGCATGAGGCCGGATGGATGGTAGAAATGCCGAAAGCGTCGATGTACGTCTGGGCGAAAATACCTGAGCCCTACGCGGCAATGGGTTCGCTGGAGTTTGCCAAGAAGCTGCTGCAGGACGCTAAAGTGTGCGTCTCCCCGGGGATCGGTTTTGGTGATTATGGTGACACGCATGTGCGATTCGCGCTGATCGAGAACAGCGACCGAATTCGTCAGGCGGTGAGGGGAATAAAAAGCATGTTCCGGGCCGACGGGCTTCTCGTGTCGAAAAGCGTTGCAGAGCATCACGAGCCGTAACCCACATACAAAAACAGGCGCCAAAGGCGCCTGTTTTTTTGACTGTATGTTTGTGCTAAATCATCAGGGCAAAGGTTCCGGCCCAGACTAATACAATCACCGAAATGCCCATAAAGAAATATTTCACGTTTCATCGCTCCGCGTATCTTTTGGTACGCATTGAAAAACAGAGTCCACCTGATTATAGAGAGTTGAAATCGGGTTAAGAGGGGAATAAGAATTTTCCCGCTGTACCTCAGACTCCAGCTCAGAATTCTGCGCTATCCCATTGCCAGACGGCGCTAATGTACGCCTAAATATGAGGGGTGGCAAGAGTGAATTTTTTAAATAATTTCCTACACTTACGGGTGTCGTGGAACGGCGACAGTTTGATTTCAGCACGCAATAAATTCACTTTGAGCGACGAAGGAATCAGGCAGTAACGCAGAGTGATTACAGGTGGTTGAAAAGGTTAGTTTCTTAGTGAAACTAACCTTTCACAGAATTAGATATAGAGAGAGGATTCGCCAAGCGGGCGGGTTTTGAAGCGGCGGTGCATCCACAGATACTGCTCGGGCGCACGCATAATTTCCATTTCGATGACTTTATTGATAAACGCCGCGGCTTCGCACTCATTTTCCGGATAGTTAGCCATCTCCGGGGAAATGTGCAGACGGTAGCCTGACCTGTCCGCCTTTCTTACCATCGTCACGGTTAACATGGCCGCACCCGACAGGCGTGAAATCACAAACGTGCCGTTAGTCGTAGCGACGTTTTTAACCGCAAAGAAAGGAGCAAAGCTGCTGCCTTTACGGCCGTAATCCTGATCGGGTGCAAACCAGACGGCTTCGCCTTTCTTCAGGGCGCTAACCATGCCGCGCAGGTTGTTGCGGCTGATCATGGCCTTATTGGAACGCATCCGACCCCGCGTCTGCACCCACTCCATGACCTGGCTGTTGTGCGGGCGGTAGGTTGCCATCATCGGTTGGCAAAGGCCCATCACACGGCCGCCGAGTTCAAGCGACATAAAATGCACCCCAACAACCATGACGCCGCGGTTTTGCGCCTGAGCGCGTTTCAGGTTATCCAGACCTTCAACATCAAACCATTTACGGACGCGTTCATCAGGCCAGAACCACGCCATGCCGGTTTCAAGCAATGCCATGCCGATGGATTTGAAGTTTTCTGCGATCAGCTTTTCGCGCTGTGCCGCATTGTAATGAGGGAAGCAAAGCTCAAGATTTTTACGCGCAATAGATTCACGACGTTTGAGGAAGTGACGTGATGTACTGCCCAGCTTCGAACCCAGTATACGAATTACCGGGTAAGGCAGCTGTACCAGCAGCCAAAGGACGCCAAGACCAAACCATGTAAACCAGTAACGCGGATGCAAAAACGCACGTTTGAATGTGGAGTGAGACAAATTAGGGAACCTATGTAAAGCCTGTGAAAGTACCGTAACAATAGCGATACCACGTTTCAATTAGACCGTAAAACAAGGTCATGGTTGCAGGCTTTACCGATCTTTACGGCGTTACCTGGCCATTGCTGACATTGGGCGGGCAGCATAATGTAGCACCCTTATACGATATGTGTCATCAGTCGTTTTTGATTAAAAAAGCGGCATTACAAGAGGCAATTGATTTTGTTGTTTTTATAATAAAGGTAACCCCCCCCCCCGAAGAGAGCCTTTAATGGAAACCTACTTAAAAACGGTAAAAGATGAGTGGATGCAGCTCATCACGGAAACCGATCCCCATGTCCATCAGATTGCGGCCGAACTTGCGCGGGTTCACGCGCCGGTGCTGATCGGTGAGTTTTATCGTGTGGTACTTGCCGATCCCAACGTCGCTGAATTTTTAACTACTGAGCAGGTTGAACGCCAGCTGAGAGAAGCGCTGTGCCGCTGGCTGGTGGACGTCCTTTCCTGCAGCACGGATCAGGTCGAAGAGCAGATGCGCGCCCAGCAGCGCGCTGCGGATGTTCACGCCCGTATTGGTATCTCGGTCGACCTGGTCGAAATGGGGTTTCGGGTGCTGAAGAAACTGTTGCTGCCGCTCATCACCGGGATCCCACACTCCTCCGAAGTGAAGCTGAAACTGTACCATTACGCTGTTAACAGTATCGACCTTGCCATGGAGGTGATGTCACGTGCATATGTCTTCAGCGAGAATAATGCGGCGAAGGAGGATGAAAACTACCGAATCTTTTCGCTGATGGAAAATGCCGAAGAGGAGAAGGAACGCCAGACGGCCGCGCTGCTTTCATGGGAAATGACGCTCCTTTATAAAGTGATGCTGAACTCCAGTATTGGTAACAGTCTGCCGCTGGGTCAGTCTGATTTCGGACTGTGGTTTAGCCATAAAGGGCGTCACTACTTCAGCGGCATTGCTGAAGCCGGACACATCTCGCGCCTGATTCAGGAGTTTGACGCCGCGTTTAATGACATCCGCCTTTCCGACCAGGGGCTCAGCAACAAGCCACTGCGGGTCAAGTTTCTCCAGCAAACCCGGAACACGCTGTCGCAGATCGTGACGCTGTTGCGCGAACTGTTCGACGAAGTTTCCCGACACGAAGTGGGAATGGATGTACTGACCCGCCTGCTCAACCGACGCTTTTTGCCAACCATCTTTAAACGCGAGATTATCCACGCCACGCGAGCCGGAACGTCGCTTTCGACGTTGCTTATTGATGTCGATAAATTCAAGCAGATAAACGACACCTGGGGGCACAACACCGGGGATGATATTCTGCGAAAAGTCTCCGGAGCCTTTTATGACCATGTTCGCACCTGCGATTACGTATTTCGTTACGGCGGCGATGAGTTTCTCATCGTGCTGACGGAAATCAACGAGGCAGACTCGCTGCGTATCGCGGAGCGGATCCGGCGGCGCGTAGAAAAAATTAAGGTAACCTCCCCGGATGGCGACCTTATACCCCTCTCTCTTTCTATTGGCGTGGCGATGTTCAATGGACATCCTGACTACGAACGGCTGATTCAGGCAGCAGATGAAGCGCTGTACGGCGCGAAACGGCGTGGACGTAACTGTGTTGAACTGTGGAAAGCAACCTTGTAACGGTCTTTCGAAAGGGAACGCTCGCTGGTAAAGTGAGCAACCGAAACTGAGATATAACCGTAAGGGACTGCAGGTGGCCGGACGCGTTGAATACCAGATTGAAAAGTACAGCTTCACGGAAGCGAGCGAATCCGCACGGCTGAGCCGCCAGTGGGCCGATGTGCTTGTTGAATGTCAGGAGAACAGAGCGGGCGCAGAAGAACGGCTGCGTATAGCGTTACTGAACGTGGACTATATTACCAGTTTTGAACTCCCCTTCAGGCTGCTGCTCACCCGAACGCCACAGCTGATTGCCGGTTTACGGGAGGAGCTGCAGATCGGCCAGAAGAACGTCATTTTTAACGGCAAACGCTTTGGCTGCGTCTGGAGCCTGAAGAGCGATTTAAGCGCCATACCCGATGAGTTTCACTACCGGCTTACAACGCGCATCCGTCGAATAGAAGAGGCCGGGGCAACCGAAGCGCCTTTCCGGCAAATAGCTCAGCAGGTCAAACCCCCGCGGGAGCGCCTGAAGCTGGCGCTTGACAGCGGGCTGGCCGTTACGGCACTGGACGGGCTTTTTTGGTTTGGCATTCAGCGTATTGCTGCCGATGTGCAAAGGCTCAGAAAAACAGGCATGAAGATAACGACGTCAGAAATCGATGTGTATGAGAATTTAACCGGTACGAACCGCCGTATTCCGGTTTACCAGTCTGTTCTGTAGTGAATGGGGTAGGGCGAAAAGATGTCTTCTGCAATTACCCTGTTATGCAAAATAGCGCTCACTCATTCTGCGTTCCTATACTAAAACCCTGGCAGCGTGAGGCCGGGGTGTGTCTGCGTTTAATCTTTCCTTATCCTTCGCATTAACAGTGACTTCCTTCGCTTTTCTCTTTTTCTGATCTGAAACCCTTTCTTTGAAAATGCATGGGTGTTTTCATTTTTCTGATTTTGATCTAAATCAATTTAAGATCATTTTATTAACAATTCACCGTTCATTTTAACTGCAGCGGCATAAATGTTTGTTTTGTGTGTTGGTGGTAGTTCATTTTACTGACATGGCAGTGCAATTCTCTATTAACATTTAGTGGAAAATTCTTAAGAAATTTCTTATCGCCGATGAATGATCTGTGAATTTGATCTTGAAGCGATCATTGTTCTATTATCAGCTGTAAATAGCTCTTGTCTGAAAGTGTGCACAGCGATAAACCGAGGGATGATGAAATGGCTGATAGTTTCCAAAATGAAGTGCCAAAGGCACGTATTAATCTAAAACTTGACCTGCATACGGGGGGCGCGAGCAAGAAAACTGAGCTCCCCCTGAAATTACTGGTGGCGGGCGACTTCAGTAATGGTCAGGAGTCTGCGCCACTGTCTGAACGTAAAAAAGTTAATCTGAATAAAAATAACTTTGACTCCGTGCTTTCCGAATATTCCCCAAAAGTAAATCTCACCGTTAAAAACACGCTGGCTGATGACGGCAGCGAAGACAATATCAGTCTGACTTTCCAGAGCATGAAGGATTTCACTCCGGAGCAGGTCTCCCGGCAAATCCCCCAGCTGAAGGCGATGCTTTCCATGCGCAACCTGCTTCGCGATTTAAAGGCGAACCTGCTGGACAATCAGGCTTTCCGCAAAGAACTGGAAAAAATTCTGCTCGACCCGGCGTTAAGCGCAGAACTTCGCTCAGAGCTGTCTGCCCTGGCCCCGAAACAGCCATAACGGTCACGATGATTTAACGGATTAATAAGGAAGATGTTGATGTCTGTAAAAAATGAGAATGCGGCTGGTGGCGAAAGCGTGGTGCTGGAACGTCCTGCTGCGGGCGGGGTTTACGCCTCCCTGTTTGAAAAAATCAACCTGAACCCGGTCTCTGAGCTGAGCGCGCTGGATATCTGGCAGGACGCGCAGGCGATGTCGGATGCGACGGCGGATGAACGTTTAACGGCTGGCATGCAGGTGTTCCTGGAGTGTCTGACTAAATCGGGCTCAAAGGTTGAAAAACTCGACAAAAACCTGATTGACCACCATATCGCAGAGCTGGACTACCAGATTAGCCGTCAGCTTGATGCTGTTATGCACAGCGAAGAATTCCAGGCGGTGGAAAGCCTGTGGCGCGGTGTGAAATCTCTGGTCGACAAAACCGATTTCCGCCAGAACGTGAAGGTTGAGCTGCTGGATATGTCCAAAGATGACCTGCGTCAGGACTTCGAAGACAGCCCGGAAATCATCCAGAGCGGGCTGTATAAACATACCTATATTGATGAGTATGATACCCCGGGTGGAGAGCCGATTGCTGCGCTGATTTCCGCCTACGAATTTGATGCCTCTGCGCAGGATGTCGCGCTGCTGCGCAACATTTCAAAGGTCTCTGCTGCTGCCCACATGCCGTTTATCGGCTCCGCGGGACCGAAATTCTTCCTGAAAGACAGCATGGAGGACGTGGCGGCCATCAAGGATATCGGTAACTATTTCGATCGCGCTGAATACATCAAGTGGAAATCCTTCCGCGAGACGGACGATGCCCGCTATATCGGTCTGGTGATGCCGCGCGTGCTGGGTCGTCTGCCTTATGGTCCGGACACCGTGCCGGTGCGCAGCTTCAACTACGTGGAAGAAGTGAAAGGCCCGGATCACGACAAATACCTGTGGACGAACGCCTCGTTTGCGTTCGCTTCTAACATGGTGCGCAGCTTCATCAACAACGGCTGGTGTGTGCAAATCCGTGGCCCGCAGGCCGGTGGTGCCGTGCAGGACCTGCCTATTCATCTGTACGATCTGGGCACCGGCAATCAGGTGAAGATCCCGTCAGAAGTGATGATCCCGGAAACACGCGAATTTGAGTTCGCCAACCTCGGTTTCATTCCGCTGTCCTACTACAAAAATCGCGATTACAGCTGTTTCTTCTCCGCGAACTCCACGCAGAAACCGGCCCTGTATGACACCGCCGATGCGACGGCCAACAGCCGTATCAATGCGCGTCTGCCGTACATCTTCCTGCTGTCGCGTATTGCGCACTACCTGAAGCTTATTCAGCGCGAGAATATCGGTACGACGAAAGATCGTCGTTTGCTGGAGCTTGAGCTCAACACCTGGGTTCGCAGTCTGGTCACCGAAATGACCGACCCGGGCGACGAGCTGCAGGCCTCTCACCCGCTGCGTGACGCCAAAGTGGTGGTGGAAGACATTGAGGATAACCCGGGCTTCTTCCGCGTGAAGCTGTACGCCGTGCCGCACTTCCAGGTGGAAGGGATGGACGTCAACCTGTCGCTGGTTTCCCAGATGCCGAAGGCGAAGTCTTAAGGCGAGAGGATATCAGGGATGAAAATTTACCGCCCACTTTGGGAGGATGGGGCCGCTCTGGCCCCGCAACAATTCCAGCAGCAGGCCCGCTGGAGTGAACACGTTGCCTACATGGTCGCCCGGATGGGGGTTTCTCATCCCTGGGGCGTGGTGGCGGCAGAATTTGACGATGCAGCACTGGCGCTCGCGCGCCTGAATGCCATCCGTCTGGTCGTACGTTTCCAGGATGGCACGATTGTTGATACGGATCTGGCGGATAATATCCCGCCGGTCTGTGATTTGTCTGCCGCAAACGGCTCTGAGGCTGTTGAGGTGGTTGTCGCATTGCCGTTGCTGAGCGCCAGTGGCGGCAACCTCGATAATGGTCAGGACAGTGAGCGGCCGCGCCGCTGGAAAGCCGAACGTGTGGTGGTGCAGGAACTGGCTGGCCATGAAAGCGGGGAACTCGCGATCCTGCGTCATGCGCTGAGCCTACGCCTGTCCAGCCAGGAAAATACGGCATACCTTACCTGTCCGGTAGCCCGTCTGGTGCGTAATGCGCAGGGGCAGTGGAGCCGGGACCCGACCTTTATTCCACCAATGCTGTCTATTGCTGCCAGTCCGTGGCTTGCCACCGAGCTCGGTGACCTGCTGGTCCGTCTGCAGGCCCGTCGTCGTCGCCTGATGGCTATGCGTCGTGAGAGCAATGAGCGGATGGCAGACTTTGCGGTAGCAGATGTCTCCCTGTTCTGGCTGCTCAATGCCCTGAACAGTGCCGAGCCGGTGCTGATTGAACTGCTGCAGACGCCGGATCGTCATCCGGAACTGCTGTACCGCGAACTGACCCGCCTTACCGGCAGCCTGCTTACCTTCTCACTGGAGCATGATGCCGGGGATATTCCCGTTTATCAGCATGATGAACCTGAACGTGTGTTCCCGCCGTTACTGACGCTGCTCGATAAACTTCTGGAAGCCAGTCTACCTTCTCGGGTTATTAGTATTCAGCTGGAACATGTCGATCAGATCTGGAAAGGTGCCCTGCACGACGCTCGTCTGCGCGAAGGGGCGGATTTCTACCTTTCCGTACGATCCTCCATGCCGAACCATGAACTTCAGACGAAATTCCCGCAACTGTGTAAAGCGGGTAGCTTTGATGATGTTTCGGATGTGGTGAATGTGGCCCTGAGCGGGATGGTTATCAAGCCGCTGACTCATGTGCCGGCCGCTATCCCGTTACGCCTTGAGAACCAGTATTTCTCACTGGATCTGAGTAGTGAGGCGGCGCGGGCGATGCTCGAAACGGGAAGCTGCACCTTCTATACCCCGCGTTCACTGGGGGGAGTGGATCTTGAACTCTTTGCGGTGCTGCGGACATGAATACTTCAGAAATGAGTCAAATTGAGCGTATTTTCTACCCAGGCTGGCTGATGGCCAGCCAGCTGCGGGGCGGACAGGAAGTCCGTGACGGGGAAGAGCTCTATCGTCGGGCCTGCCGTCTGGTGCAGGAGATGAGGGCCGCGCTCACTGAGGCTGGCTACAGCGACATCAGCCGCGATCATATGGTGTACGCGCTGTGTGCACTGCTTGATGAGAGTGTGATGAACCGGGGAATCACCGATGATGGTTACCTGACCTGGCGTCGTGACCCGCTACAGGCATATTTCTTTGGCACCCTCAATGCCGGTGAGGAACTGTGGGAACGGATCCGTAACCTGCTGAAAGAAACTGCCCCTGATGTTGCCGTCCTGACCTGTATGTACCGGACTCTGCAGCTGGGGTTTGTCGGTCAGTATCGCGCCCAGGACGATGACCGTCGTGAAGATATTGTACGCGCGCTCGCTGAACGGGTCCCCCCCTTCACGTTGGCACAGGACACCCCCATTGTTGCCCGGGCAACACGCCTGCGCGGTGGCCGTCGCTGGTACTGGTTGACCTGGGTCGTGGCCGCTGTCGCTCTGGTGGCGCTCTGGTTCTTCCTTTCGTCTTCGCTTACTGACCTGGTAAGCCAGACCGTCAGGCCGGGGTAAGTAATGCGCGATGCGTACCGAAGTCTGTTAACTGCCCTGGGTGCCGTACTGGCGCTGTGGCTCATTCTTGGTTTTTGGCCACTGTCTACGGGCAGCCGTGCGGCACTCAGCCTGCTGGTTGTTCTGGTAGCTGGGGTGATGCTTTGGCGTCAGCGTCGGGCTTCGCAGGCGCGGGCGACCGCTGTCCGGGACATTGTGGATGAAAACCTGCCGCCGGAAGATTTTCAGGGGGCGGTGATCCTCGTTTGTGGCGACAGCGCTCCGCTGTTTGTGTCCGGTTCCCGTCACCGGGAAACCCGGCAGGGCTGGTATCTGTGTATGAGGGATGCGGAACAGTTGCCACTTTTTGCCCGGCACCTGAGCCTGGTGCGACCGGCCCTGGTGTCGCAAATCTCCGTCATGCTTGCGGTAGTCCCTGAGCAGCATCTTTCCGGCGATGATTTTACCCAGAATCTTCGGGGCTGGCAGCGGGCTGTCGTCCAGTGCCGTGCGGCATTGGGCACGATCCCCCCGCTGTGGACTGTGACCTGGATATCGCCTCCAGTGGCATGCGACCAGGTTGAGCCCGTCTGGTTTATCATGGTCAGCCAGCGGAGCGGTATTCAGGTATATCAGCCCGGTCAGGGCAATGTGTCCCTGAAGGAGTGGACCGGGGAGACCGGCTCAGACGCGCGACTTTCGCGTCTGAGCCAGGGTCTATGGCTGGATAGTCTGCTTGCCTGGCAGAGCAGCGCGGTGAATGACCTGCTGTCGGAACGCCACGGCGAGCTGCCGGTGATGAAACCCTGCGTGCAGGGTATGTGCATGGTGCCGGTGAGCGGCATCGCAGGCAATCTCTGGCAACAGCACATCACCTCCATGACGGCGCTGCCACCGGATGCCATTGTCACTACAGAAACACTGCCGCTGCCTGAACTGCTCCTTCCGGCGTTACCGCGCCGACGTGGCGTGAGCCGCAGAATGGTTTTCTGGCGTTACGCCGGGTTGCTGGGCGGGATTTTCCTGGCACTTGCCATGCTGGCGTCCTGGATGAACAACCAGCGTCTCATCCGTAATGTGGGCGATCACCTTGCGTTGTATCACCAACTGACGGGGAAGCCTGTTGCACCGAAACTGCGCGCACAGCAGCGCCTCAGAGCCGATGGCGCATTGCTGGACGACTGGGCGCGTCGCGGGGAGCCACTGCGTTATCGCCTGGGGCTGTATCAGGGGCTGCGTCTGGTGCCGCCCATTGAGGCCGCCGTCAGCGACTGGGCTCCACCTCCGCCGCCCCCACCGGTCATCAAGAAAATCATTCAGGGTCCGAAAACCCTACGCCTCGACAGCATGTCGCTGTTCGATTCCGGCAAATCCGTGCTGAAAGCGGGTTCGACCAAAATGCTGGTGAATTCACTGGTCGGCATCAAAGCGAAGCCGGGCTGGCTGATTGTCGTGTCCGGGCATACCGATAACACCGGTAACCCACAACTGAACCAGACGCTGTCACTCAGGCGTGCCGAAGCGGTACGTGACTGGATGCGTGATACCGGTGATGTACCGGAAAGCTGTTTTGCGGTGCAGGGCTATGGCGAGAGCCGTCCGGTCGCAACTAACGACACACCGGAAGGGCGTGCGCTCAACCGTCGTGTCGAAATCAGTCTGGTACCGCAGGCCAATGCCTGTCAGATACCCGACAAAACCCCAGCGTCATCGCAGGATGATGACGTTTCTCAACATTAATGGAGTAAATCCGATGGCAATTCCTGTTTATCTTTGGCTGAAAGACGACGGCGGCGCGGACATTAAAGGTTCTGTAGACGTTCAGGATCGTGAAGGCAGCATCGAAGTTGTCGCTCAGGAGCATAACCTGTACATCCCGACCGACAACAACACCGGCAAGCTGACCGGTACCCGTATCCACACCCCGTTCCTGTTCACCAAGGAAATCGACTCCTCCAGCCCGTACCTGTACAAGGCTGTGACCACCGGTCAGACCCTTAAGTCTGCGGAATTCAAGTGGTACAAAATCAACGACGCGGGCCAGGAAGTGGAGTACTTCAACACCAAACTGGAAAACGTGAAAGTGGTGAAAGTGAATCCTGAAATGTATGACATCAAGGATCCTTCTAAAGAGAAGCACAACCACCTTGAGCGCATTGAACTGCGTTACGAAAAAATCACCTGGACCTACAAAGACGGCAACATCATTCATTCCGATTCCTGGAACGAACGCGCCACCGCGTAAGCCCGATGCGGACAGGGCTTCCTGTCCGCAGTTTTTTGCTGAGTGCCTGAGAGCCAGGTACTCAGCAAAGAAAAATACAATCTGCCTGCCTGACCTTATGCGCTTTGGTGACAGCGAGGGGCGGTAGCGTGTCCAGGAACCGACAAAGAGAGAGACTCATGGAAAACCCAGCCATCCTGTTGCGACGTCTGAACCCTTACTGTGCCCGTGCGATGGAAGGCGCGGCGTCGCTCTGCCAGACCCGTGCCCATGCGGAAATTTTGCCGGAGCACTGGCTGCTGAAGCTGCTCGAGCAGGGGGAAGGTGACCTGACGGTGCTGGCACGCCGCTACGAGTGGGACATGGATGCGCTGTGGCAGGAGTTGCTCGGCTGGCTGGATAATCAACCGCGCTCGGTACGCAACCGTCCGCAGCTATCCGCCGATATCCAGAAACTGATGCAGGAAGCCTGGATGCAGGCCTCACTTGCCGGAGAGGAAAGTATCCGCAGCGTGCACCTGCTGATGGCGCTGACGGAAAACCCACGACTTGCTCACTGCGACGGTCTGTGGCCACTGCTGACGCTCGGGATGAGTCAGCTTTCCCGACTGCGCCCGCTGCTGGATGCACAGTCTGATGAACGCCCCGAGCTGCAGTTTGAGGCCGAACTGGCCCAGGAGCATGGCAGTGAGGTGGAGTTTGTTGGCCGTCCGGTCGGTGCAGAGCTGAAAGAGGGCGAACTCAACCCGGCTTTACAGAACGCGCTGGATAAATTCACCCTCGACGTCACCGCCAAAGCGAAAGAAGGCAAGATTGACCCGGTGTTCGGGCGTGACACCGAAATCCGCCAGATGGTGGATATTCTCTCGCGCCGTCGCAAGAACAACCCGATCCTCGTCGGCGAGCCGGGCGTCGGTAAAACCGCGCTGGTGGAAGGCCTGGCGCTGCGTATCGCCGAGGGCAACGTTCCGGAATCCCTAAAACCGGTGATCCTGCGTACGCTTGACCTCGGCCTGTTGCAGGCGGGCGCAGGCGTGAAAGGTGAATTTGAACAGCGCCTGAAAAACGTCATCGACGCCGTGCAGCAGTCACCGGTTCCGATTTTGCTGTTTATCGACGAAGCCCACACCATTATCGGTGCCGGCAATCAGGCGGGCGGCGCGGATGCGGCCAACCTGCTCAAACCCGCTCTGGCCCGTGGCGAACTGCGGACCATTGCCGCGACCACCTGGTCGGAGTACAAGCAGTACTTCGAACGTGATGCCGCGCTGGAACGTCGCTTCCAGATGGTGAAGGTCGACGAGCCGGATGATGAGACCGCCTGCCTGATGCTGCGCGGTCTCAAATCCCGCTATGCCGAACACCATAACGTACACATTACTGACGATGCGGTGCGTGCCGCGGTCACGCTGTCTCGTCGCTACCTGACCGGCCGCCAGCTGCCGGACAAGGCCGTTGACCTGCTGGATACCGCCGCGGCGCGCGTGCGTATGAGTCTCGATACCGTGCCGGAACAAATTGTGCATCTGAAAGCGCAGTTGACGGCACTGGAACTGGAAGAGCAGGCGCTGCTGGAAGATATCGCCGTCGGCAGCAACCGTCATGGTGACCGCCTGGGTGCCATTGAGCAGCAGCGGACTGAACTGGAAGCGCGTATCGGGGAGCAGGAGACGCGTTTCAGCCACGAAAAGGCGCTGGCACAGCAGCTGATGGCCAGTCGCCAGGACATCAGCCAGCAGGCTGAGATTTCCGACCTGCAGCAGCTCGAACAGGCCCAACAGGGCGACGTACTGGTTCAGGTCGATGTGGACACCCGTACGGTCGCGAACGTGATTGCCGACTGGACAGGCGTGCCGCTCTCTTCCCTGATGAAAGACGAGCAGACCGAACTGCTGAGCCTGGAAAACGAAATCGGTAAACGCGTGGTCGGCCAGGATGTCTCCCTTAACGCTATCGCTCAGCGTCTTCGCGCGGCGAAAACCGGCCTCACTTCCGAAAACGGGCCGCAGGGTGTGTTCCTGCTCGTCGGTCCGAGTGGTGTAGGTAAGACCGAAACCGCGCTGGCGCTGGCGGATGTGCTGTACGGCGGTGAAAAATCGCTGATTACCATTAACCTGTCCGAGTACCAGGAGCCGCATACCGTTTCTCAGCTGAAAGGCTCCCCGCCGGGCTACGTCGGCTACGGTCAGGGCGGCATTCTCACCGAGGCCGTGCGCAAGCGCCCGTACAGCGTGGTGCTGCTCGATGAAGTGGAAAAAGCGCACCGTGACGTGATGAACCTGTTCTATCAGGTGTTCGACCGTGGCTTTATGCGCGACGGCGAAGGGCGTGAAATCGACTTCCGCAATACCGTTATTCTGATGACCTCGAACCTCGGCAGCGACCATCTGATGCAGCTGCTGGACGAACAGCCGGAAGCGACAGAAGGTGACCTGCATGAACTGCTGCGCCCGATTTTACGCGACCACTTCCAGCCCGCGCTGCTGGCCCGCTTCCAGACGGTGATCTATCGGCCTCTGGCCGAAGCGGCCATGCGTACCATCGTTGAAATGAAGTTGTCACAGGTCAGCAAGCGCTTGCATCGTCATTATGGCCTGACCACGCAGATTGATGAGAGTCTCTATGACGCGCTGACCGCCGCCTGCCTGCTGCCGGACACCGGTGCGCGCAACGTCGACAGCCTGCTCAATCAACAGATTCTGCCGGTGCTGAGCCAGCAGCTGCTGACCCATATGGCGGCGAAGCAAAAGCCGCAGTCTCTGACGCTGGGATGGAATGATGAAGAAGGGATTGGGCTTGAATTTTCAGGTGCGGCTGAACGCTAATCCGGAGGCAGGGAATGACCATTCATGATGCCAGCAAGAAGAAAAAGAAGGACGACAAGAAGCAGGACGATGATTCCGTCAGAAAACTGACCACCGGAGAAATCGCCCTGGCCAGAACGGTATTCGGTAATCGGAATTGCTGCTTATAACGTCCTAATGTGTACCAGCGAGGCTGGAGCTTTAGTTACTCTACTTCGTACTCACTGATAAAACCTACTATTTGCCTTTAGGCAATAAAGTCATGGACAGCAGATTATCCCATGAAGTCAATATCATGAGTTTGACAGATACGCTTAAGAACACACTTGAAGGCGGACCGAACCGCTACCCTCTGGATATACCGTCCTGCTTAGCCTCATTGGATGTGGAAGAGTTTAACGGTAAGGAGTTCATGAGTGAGCTTTACCATTACGACATTTTCTTTACCAGCAGCTATCAGATTAACAGTTAAGCGCAACTGTTGACTAAGCCTGCCAGGCTGACTTTAAACTTTACAGCGGTTCATATGACTAGGCTGTACCATCGTCATTATGATCTGACCACGCATATTGATGGGAGTCTGTATAACGCACTGACCACCGCCTGCTTGCAGCCGGTTACCGGTGCGCGTAACGTCGATAGTCTGCTCAATCAACAAATTCAGCAGATGCTGACCCAGATGGCAGTGAAAGAGAAACCACAGTCGATGACGCTGGGCTGGCGTGAGAAAAAGGGAATCGGTTTGACAGTTTACTCGTTCTTTAATTAAAGGATATATGATGGACAGCGCAAAAGAGATTGCCAGAGATATGCTTGAGGCCATTAATATCGATGGTTCTGGTTTTTGGGGCGCAATGGCGAAAGGCGTTATTTCCTTACCCGTCAGTCTGGCATATCTCGGATATGATTTTATTGATACTGTACACCGTAAAGATAATCAGAATGATAAGTTTCGATTAGCAAAGCTGATTAAAAAAGTAACTTTTAATGATGAGGTTATTCATAGGGTTATCAAACCATTTATAGATGATTTTGTTTCTCATATTGATATTGATAAAGTTACAAATTATTCGAAAAACATTTCCGGCAGTGTAGTAGGGAAAGTAATGTTCTCTCAGTTGACGGGTGTTAACCTTGGAAGAGTGATCGTTTCTCAGGGAGTGGGTGCTTTTTTATCAGGTTCTGCTGCTGGTGGCATTTTGGGTATAGGTGCTGAAGCATCAAGATCTATTTACACTGCCCGATACTTGCGTGAACGAAATCCTGGAATGTATGAGAAACTAAACGAAATGGGTGACTTTGATCTTTTTTATTATCTTATTGAGGATATTGTTAAACCTTATGAGATAGCTTGTGAAATAGCAGAGAGAGATCCTGAAAATTTTAATAATGTGTGCAAATACTTCTTTGGTGGTTTATGAGTATAAAAGATTTTATACGTATTATTCTTTCACGGATCGTAGCCAGTGTTGGGATGACACTAGGCACTATCAGTATGCTTTACTCTTTATACTGCTTCTTCTTTTCTGCCAATCCTTATCGATTTATTTTAGGAGGGGGGAGTATTGTCGCTATATTCATAGGCTATGGCCTTTATAAATTTGCTCTGAAACATATTTATGATGAATGGGATCATTATAGATAGTTAATTGTTCTATTTATTTGATTGAGATTAATGCAATGTCATTCTGACCTGGGACGGGAGTAATAGGAATGGAAAAATTATATGAAATGACCGGGAACACACTTAATCGCTACCGTCTGGATGTTCCCTCTTGCCCATATCCCATAGATGTGGAACGGTTTGACGGCGTTGAAGAGATGAGTGTTCTCTATCATTACACCATCCGTTTTACCAGTCCTCATCCGGATCTTACGGCTGAAATGATGTTAAGCAAAACCGCTATGCTACGTATGGGAACAGGCAAGTTAATTAACCCTGTTGTGGGTAAAATTGTTCATGGTGTGATAACCGATTTCCGACGCATAGTCGGCTCACGCGATCAAGTCACGTATGAAATCAATCTCGAACCTTTTATTTCTTTACTGAGCAAGCAGTTTCGTACTCATCGCTTTTTCATAAACAAATCAGTGCCGGAAGTCGTGTCAGAGGTGCTGCAGGAGCATGGACTTCAAGGCTGGGAATACAACTTCACTCTCAAGGCTAACTACCCGAAGCGTGAGCAGATTAACCAGTATCAGGAAAACGACCTCGCGTTTATTGAACGCTTACTTGCGGAGGTGGGGATATTTTACTTCTTCACCCTGCAACCTGATACGCAGACAGAAGTTATCCACTTCGCAGATAAACAGAGTGCCTGGGCATTTGGTAAGACGCTGCCGCTCATTAGCCCGTCAGGTACGAATGACAATGCCGTTGATTCCGTGTGGGGCATCAATGTCCACCACAACGTGGTTGAGCGTACTGTCACCGTCAGTGATTACAACCATAAAGAGGCACAGAAAGTGCTGACTTCAGCGGCAGCGGATATGACCAGAGGGGAAGATGAGGGGATAACGTATGGAGATGTGTACCTCCATCGCCCACGTCATCTTGACCTCGGGGATAAAATCAACCCGTCTGCGGAAACCGGTAATTTCTGGGCTCGCCTTGAGCACGAGCGTTATTTGTCAGAGCAAACCTTGATTACAGGCCGCAGCACAGATGCAACTCTGGCACCTGCCCAAGTTTTGGCTATTACCGAAAATGCTGTAAAGCCCACGCTACCTATGGATACTGAAAATGGTGTGGTTCTTCTGCGCGTTGGCTATTCAGCCAGTCGAAAAAATGCGCTGAATGTGTCATGGACGGCTATGCCTTACTACGAGAACCGCTGCTGGCGTCCTGCACCTAAAAAGCGCCCGGTGGTCAGCGGTACTATGACGGCCCGTGTCACCAGCGCCAAGGATAACGACATCTACGCCTGGCAGGATGCATCGGGCATGTATCGGGTTAAGTTCGATGCTGATCGAGACGATAAACGCCAGGGTATGGAAAGTATGCCGGTGCGCTTCGCCAAGCCATACGGTGGGGATAAATACGGCTTCCACTTCCCGCTGATACAGGGCACTGAAGTCGCCATTGCATTCCACGAAGGCGACCCGGACCGTCCGTATATTGCCCATGCGCTGCACGACTCCCGCCACGTTGACCATGTCACTGAACTGAACAGCACGCGTAACGTTATCCGCACAGCTGGTCTGAACAAGCTGCGGATGGAGGACAAGCGCGGCGAAGAGCACGTAAAGCTCAGTACGGAGTACGGTGGTAAGACCCAACTTAATTTAGGACACAACGTCAATGCCTCTCGCGAACTACGTGGGGAAGGGGCAGAACTGCGCACCGACCGGCATGTATCCATTCGTGGTGGTGCGGGGGTACTAATCAGCGCGGATAATCAACCCAAAGCCCAGGGCGAAATGCTGGCTATGAGTGCGGCAGTCGCGCAGCTACAAAGCTCGTTGCAGTTGGTTACCGCGCTTGCCCAAAGCGCCAGCACATCTGGAGCCCTGGATGGAGACATTGAGTCACAGCAGCAACTGACTCAAACGCTGAATCAACTCAAAGAGGCCGGTTTGCTGATGACTGCTCCCTCTGGTATTGCGGCCACGACCCCGCGGAATATTCAATTGTCGGCGGGTCATTCACTTACGGCCACTGCCGGTGAAAATGTCGATATGACAATTTTCAAACGGTTGACGGTTGCAGCTGGCGAAGCGATAAGTCTGTTTGCACAAAAGATGGGAATGAAAATATTTGCCGCAAGAGGCATGGTGGATATTCAGGCGCAAACCGATGCCATGCGTTTGCAGTCCAGTAAAGCGATGACCATCAACAGTGTGAACGGTGAGATTGTACTGAATGCGGCCAATGGGATCACTCTGACAAGCAAAGGTGGAGCTTACGTTAAAATTAAAGACGGCACGGTAGAAATTGGAGCTCCGGGCAAAATAGACCTGAAAAGCTCAAATATTCTATGGGGTGGCAGTGCGTCACTGGAGCAGGTCCTTTCTCAACCATCAGTGAGCGATCCGGAATATCATAACTCCATGAACGGCTGTTTTAGAGTGTTGGATAAGTCCACGAAACAGCCTAAGCCTTATGTGCCTTATCGCATCGAAACTGCTGATGGAAAAATTATCAGGGGTGTAACGAACGAAAATGGCACAACACAATCGCATTATGGACTCGATCCAGACTCATTTAATCTTTTTTTTGAGTAAAGGGACTGAAAATTGAACGGACAAAATATGCCTGTCGCGAAAAATACACTGAGTAAGAAAGATGGCAATTCAGTGGATGTATACCACGCCTCTGCCACTGTTTATTTCAGACCGGATACTGAAGAGTTGATAATCCTTGCTGAAGAGGCCTGTGATGATTTTGATCGCCACTGGGGGGAGTTACTGACTGCAGTGAATGATGTGCATGAGGCTGGTAAAAACTACTCTTCAGCTGTTGAAAATTACGGTAACGCATTCAGTACCCCTTCCGAAAATGCTGCAGAATTTGACCTTGAGAACAGTGCAACAACGCAGCAAAAAATTCTGGATGAGAAAAAAGCGGCTCTGCGAGAAAAACTGGGCGACTTCACTCCTGCAGGCTATGAATCCGTTGTCGAACTGATACCTGTTATCACAAAGAATAAACACGGGCGGCGCTCTGGTTCTGGCAGTAAGTATGTGTACGTTAAAAAGGGATACTACGATCAGTTGGGAGCCGGACAGAAACATACCGTTTCACTCAAGGCAAAAGATAAAGCTTCTGCTGCCGAAAGCTTTTTTGTTTATGATAAAAATGGTAACCGAAAAGGTATTGATACTAAAAAACTTAAAGAACAACTCACGAAAGCCGAACTCCCCAAACCTGATACCAGCGTTGAGTTATTCAGTCTGGATAAAGAAGATATCGGAGAAATCGATAAAACGCTGACAGACTGGGCGGATTGCTGGAATAACAGCCTGATTGTTGACGGGAAGGAAATTGGTAACCACATTGACGTTTCTGCCGGTGCACAATTCATGCGCTTTTCTGCCAATGCTGGTGCCAGCGGAGAATGGGATGCCAAAGATGGAAAGTTATCGATAAAAGGAGAGGCTTCCGCTGTTCTTGTTATTGCACAAGGTTCCGCCAGTGCAACCTATTACCTTCCTGACCGCGTGGGCTGGCCGCTGGCGTACACACCTGAAGGTGCTGATATTCTGAATATGGGAATGCTTCGCCTGTATTTAGAATCCGAACTTATTGGTTTTGTCGGTGCTTCAGCGCAGATAGAAAGTCAGTTACAGGTCACCACCATCGGTGCAAAGCAAATTCTGATGGGAAAACGAGATCCAGAGAATACACTTCCCCGTTTTAATGAGCGTCGTGTTTCCGGCAGGACATTCCACAAGACGATGGAGGAAGGCGATGAGGGGGTAACCAGTAGCGCAGAACTGTTTGGGGGGGCGAAAGTAGAAGCGAGTCTGAAGGGCGGCGTTCAGTGGTTACAGCCTGTTGCCGCAACAGCATTTCAGGGAAAAACGGGAGAGGAAGCAAAAGCAGCCGCTAAATACGTTGATTTCTGTACCATAGGCTCCAGCATTACCGGTATGGCTGGCCTGGGGGGAGGAGCAACCTTTTATTGTACATTCCTGAACGGTAAGTTTTGCTTTAAAATCGCCGCCAGCCTGTGTTGTGGTCTCGGAGCCAAAGGTTCTTTTTTATGCGAGGTGGGCTACGAAAAGCTGGCAGATTTCGGTGCCTGGCTGGCCTATCAGCTATATGGACTGGATTATCATTTCTTTGAGCTGATAGCTGAGGACGCGTTTAAAACGTATAGCAAAATATGTGTCATGTTGCTTTCTGATATGAAGGATAAGGTTGTACAGTTGCTTGATAAAATAGACACAGTAACAGACGACATTAGTGATATTTTTATTGATTTTCAGAAAGGCATTAATGACGGGCTCAATGCAACTTCAAAGCGAAACCAACTTGCAAAAGAATTAAATTCCAGACCTGAAAAATTATTGAATTTCACCCCGGAAGCAAAGGGGAACTTGTTATATTTACTTACCCGCCACGGTTTCTGGGATCATGTTGATATTAACAATCGCGGTGATGGCCTCATTCCAGATATTTATCATGACCGAAAGAAAGTCATTATCAATACCTTGTCCAGTATCCAGACCAGACGGGAATGGATAAAAGTGATGACCCACTGTTCGAAGGATGGAATGGATCTGGCGTTGTCGCACCCGATGAGTGAGGAAGCACTGGTAGCCTGGCAGGAGTCTGAGCTTCGGACGTTTTTACAGGAAGGCCTGAACTGTGATAATGATCTGGATATCATTAAGTCCCGAATTCGCGATCAGGTCGCGTGGGGTTATGCACTGGCAATGAACAATACCTACGATTATAAACTGGCACAGGGCACTAACCCGTTATATCCCCGTATGGGCGAGTTTGGTCCACTCTCTGATAATCAGGCACTGGCTTGAGGAATGATATCTATGAATAAGTTACTTATCATAATAATTTCTATATTGTTGTTAACGAGTTGCGATAAACCAGAATCACCTAATAATGATAAAAAGATTAGTCAGCTTGAATTAAATGATTTTCTTAAAAATATAAAAGCAAACCTGGTTTATGTAGAAGGAGGTGAATTTGAAATGGGAGATTTTGGCGAAAAATTATATGGCGCTCAGATTGATCCTTATCCGGACAGCAAACCCCTGCATCCGTTGGAACTGAGCAGTTACTCGATGAGCAAGTTCAAAATCAGCAACCGGGAATATCATCTGTTTCTTGATTACCATCACCGGTCCGTAAGAGACGTTCGCGATTCACTAAAAGATAAATGGGCAGAATATAACCGCACCCCCGATACGCCTGCCAGAATTGACTGGTATGAGGGGGCAGATTATTGTGCCTGGCTTGGGAAAATGACGGGCCTTCCTTTCTCCTTGCCAACCGAAGCGCAGTGGGAGTACGCCGCCAGAAGTCGCGGACAATTTATGATTTTACCTACCAATACAGGTAAAGTTGAAATTGAATTTGACGGCGGAGGAAAAGATCGTGGTATTAATATAAGTACCAATTATGATCGAAAATTATTTGCGAGAAAAAATGGTACGCATCTGGAAGAATTATCAAGTGTGCCGGGAGATAATTATCCCCCTAACTCTATAGGAATCTACGACATGGCCGGAAACGGTTTCGAGTGGGTAAACGACTGGTATGATCCCGATTATTATAAAAAATCACCAAAAAAAAATCCTCAGGGACCTAAAAAACCTGAGTTCGAATATGATGGAAAGGGGTATCAGAAAGTAATGAGATCCATAAATAGCTATAACGGAATAACGGGTTCTACAGTAGGACGAACCTTTCGTTCTCCCCGTGTTCCGGAAGAAAGTATTCCATCCAGTCAAACGGCACGTTGTGTGGTCAATTCTTCTGAACACATCAACTATTAATTGGTTTTGTTGAATAAATCGAACCATTAATAATCGCGGTGATGGGTTCATTCCGGATATTTATCATGACCGCAAGAAAGTCATTATCAATATCCTGTCCAGTATCCAGACCAGACGTGAATGGATAAAAGTGATGACCCACTGTTCGAAGGATGGGATGGATCTGGCATTGTCGCATCCGATGAGTGAGGATGCACTTGTAGCCTGGCAGGAATCTGAGCTACGGACATTTTTACAGGAAGGCCTGAACTGTGATAATGATCTGGATATCATTAAGTCCCGAATTCGCGATCAGGTCGCGTGGGGTTATGCACTGGCAATGAACAATACCTACGATTATAAACTGGCACATGGCACTAACCCGTTATACCCCCGGATGGGTGAATTTGGCCCACTCTCTGATAATCAGGCACTGGTCTGAGGAGTGATATTTGTGAATAAATTACTTATGACAATAATAGCTGTAATGTTGTTGACTGGTTGTGACAAACCTAAATCATCGAAAGATGATAAAAGTGTTAACCAGTCAGAATTAGATAACCTTATTAAAAATATAGAATCGAATCTGGTTTACGTAGAAGGCGGTGAGTTTCAAATGGGGGATTTTGGTGAGCGGGTTTTTGGTCAGCAAATAGATCCTGATTTTGATAGCAAGCCTTTGCACAAAATTGAATTGAGTGGATTTTCAATAAGTAAGTTTAAAATCACAAATAAAGAGTATGATTTTTATCTAACCAGTAATAATTTAAAGAGAAGGGAGGTAAAAAAAAGTTTGAAAAAATGGTACGATGACTTAAATGTAACACCAGATACGCCCGCACACATAGATTGGTATGAAGCGGAAAGTTATTGCAATTGGTTAGGTAAAATCACTAAAAAACCATTTTCCTTACCTACCGAAGCTCAATGGGAATATGCTGCAAGAAGTCGTGGGGAATATCTTAGTGTAGCGACAAATACAGGAAAAGCGGAAGTTGAACATCATGTTGGAGGGAAGGATAAAGGTATAAATATTGCTACTAGCTTTGACAGAGAATTGTACTCAAAGAAAGTGAAAACTATTCTGCGCTCCGCGTCAAGTTTGCCAGGCGATAATTTTCCTCCGAACCCTCTAGGAGTATATGATATGTCTGCGAATGGTTATGAATGGGTCAAAGACTGGTACGATCCAGATTATTACAAAAATTCCCCATCAAAGAATCCTCAAGGACCGATTCATCCGACCTATAAATATAAAGACGATGGGTACCAAAAAGTTGTTCGCTCCTCTGATCGCTATAACGGAATTGTCGGTTCTGTTGTGGACAGATCTTTCAGACATCCAAGAATTAGAGAAAATGATTACTTTCTGGGGGATATGACTGCAAGATGTGTTGTTAACACTTCTATTGTCGTCAATAACTAAGGTCTTTTACAGGAAGGCCTGAACCGCGATGAAGATCTGGACATCATTAAGTCCCGCATTCGTGATCAGGTCGCGTGGGGCTATGCTCTTGCAATGAATAATACCTACGATTATAAACTGGCGCAGGGCACTAACCCGTTATATCCCCGAATGGGTGAATTTGGCCCACTCTCTGATAGTCAGGCTCTGGTCTGAGGAATGAAACCTATGAATAAGTTACCTATCATAATAATGGCTGTGTTGTTTTTAACTGCTTGTGATAAACCGGAATTATTGAAATATGATAAAAAGGTTAGTCAGGCAGAATTAAATGATTTTATTAAAAATATAAAAGCAAACCTGGTTTATGTAGAAGGCGGTGATTTCGAAATGGGTGATTTTGGCGAAAAGTTATATGGAGCTCAGATTGATCCTTATCCGGATAGCAAACCTCTGCATACAGTGGAACTGACCAGTTACTCAATGAGCAAGTTCAAAATAAGTAATAATAATATCCATTTTTATATTCTTTATAATAATTTAACGAAGAGAACAGTCAATAAAGCTTATGAAAAGATGTGGTCTGATTTTAACTCGACTCCTCAAACACCCGCTCAAATTGACTGGTATGAGGCGGCAGATTATTGCGCCTGGCTGGGGAAAATGACGGGCCTGCCTTTCTCCTTGCCAACCGAAGCTCAGTGGGAGTATGCCGCCCGAAGCCGCGGACAATTTATGGTTTTACCTACCAATACGGGAAAAGCAGACATTCAATTTCACAGCGGTGGTAAAAACAGGGGCGTCAACCTTGGTACTGAATTGGACAGAGAACAATATGCTTTGAAAAGTGGAACCCAACTGAGATCTTACTCCAGCTTACCGGGTGATACTTTTCCGCCCAATCCCCTTGGTATCTACGATATGGCCGGAAACGGTTTCGAATGGGTCAGCGACTGGTATGATCCTGATTACTATAAAAAATCACCTACTAAAGATCCCCAGGGACCTGAAAAACCTGAGTTCCAATACAAAGGAAAGGGATATCAGAAAGTTGCGAGGTCTTCAGACACCTACAATGGAATAGTTGGTTCAACAGTTGGGCGTACTTTTCGTTCACCTAAAGTAACAGATGGAGACTTTCCTGAAAATATGACCGCGCGATGTGTGATTAATTCTCCTGTTCCCGTCAATCAATAATATTCTAATAAGACGAGATGGACTGTAATCATGGGTTATTCCACGTGGGGCTATGCGCTGGTAATGATCAATACCTACGATTATAAACTGGCGCAGGGCACTAACCCGTTATATCCCCGAATGGGTGAATTTGGCCCACTCTCTGATAATCAGGCTCTGGCCTGAGGAATGAAACCTATGAATAAGTTACCTATCATAATAATGGCTGTGTTGTTTTTAACTGCTTGTGATAAACCGGAATTATCGAAAGATGATAAAAAGGTTAGTCAGGCAGAATTAAATGATTTTATTAAAAATATAAAAGCAAACCTGATTTATGTAGAAGGCGGTGATTTCGAAATGGGTGATTTTGGCGAAAAGATATATGGCGCTCAGATTGATCCTTATCCGGATAGCAAACCTCTGCATACAGTGGAACTGACCAGTTACTCAATGAGCAAGTTCAAAATAAATAATAATAATATTCATTTTTATATTCTTTATAATAATTTAACGAAGAGAACAGTCAATAAAGCTTATGAAAAGATGTGGTCTGATTTTAACTCGACTCCTCAAACACCCGCTCAAATTGACTGGTATGAGGCGGCAGATTATTGCGCCTGGCTGGGGAAAATGACGGGCCTGCCTTTCTCCTTGCCAACCGAAGCTCAGTGGGAGTATGCCGCCCGAAGCCGCGGACAATTTATGGTTTTACCTACCAATACGGGAAAAGCAGACATTCAATTTCACAGCGGTGGTAAAAACAGGGGCGTCAACCTTGGTACTGAATTGGACAGAGAACAATATGCTTTGAAAAGTGGAACCCAACTGAGATCTTACTCCAGCTTACCGGGTGATACTTTTCCGCCCAATCCCCTTGGTATCTACGATATGGCCGGAAACGGTTTCGAATGGGTCAGCGACTGGTATGATCCTGATTACTATAAAAAATCACCTACTAAAGATCCCCAGGGACCTGAAAAACCTGAGTTCCAATACAAAGGAAAGGGATATCAGAAAGTTGCGAGGTCTTCAGACACCTACAATGGAATAGTTGGTTCAACAGTTGGGCGTACTTTTCGTTCACCTAAAGTAACAGATGGAGACTTTCCTGAAAATATGACCGCGCGATGTGTGATTAATTCTCCTGTTCCCGTCAATCAATAATATTCTAATAAGACGAGATGGACTGTAATCATGGGTTATTCCACGTGGGGCTATGCGCTGGTAATGATCAATACCTACGATTATAAACTGGCGCGGGCACTAACCCGTTATATCCCTGGATAGGTGAATTTGGCCCACTCTTTGATAATCAGGCTCTGGCCTGAGGGATGATACCTATGAATAAGTTACCTATCATAATAATGGCTGTGTGGTTTTTAACTGCTTGTGATAAACCGGAATCATCGAAAGATAATAAAAAACTTAGTCAGGAAGAATTAAATGATTTTATTAAAAATATAAAAACAAACCTCGTTTTTGTAGAAGGAGGTGATTTTGAAATGGGGGATTTTGGCGAAAAAATATATGGCGCTCAGATTGATCCTTATCCGGACAGCAAACCCCTGCATACAGTGGATTTGACCAATTACTCAATGAGCAAGTTCAAAATCAGCAACCGGGATTATCATCTATTTCTGGATTATCATCACCGGCCGGTAAGAATCGTTTCTGATGCATTCAAGGATAAATGGGCAGAATACAACAGTACGCCCGAGACACCGGCCAGAATTGACTGGTATGAGGCGGCAGATTATTGCTCCTGGCTGGGGAAAATGACGGGTCTGCCTTTCTCCTTGCCAACCGAAGCGCAGTGGGAGTATGCCGCCCGAAGCCGTGGACAATTTATTGTTTTACCTACCAATACGGGCAAAGCAGACATTGAGTTTCACAGCGGCGGGCAAAACAGGGGCATCAACCTTGGTACTGAAGTTGACAGAGAACAATATGCTTTGAAAAGTGGAACCCATCTCAGATTTTACTCAAACTTACCGGGTGATGCTTTTCCGCCCAACCACTTAGGTTTCTACGACATGACCGGAAATGGCTTCGAATGGGTAAGTGACTGGTATGATCCTGATTATTATAAAAAATCGCCAAAGAAAGACCCCTTAGGGCCTGAAAAACCTGAGTTTGAATACAAAGGAAAGGGATATCAGAAAGTGATGAGGTCTTCAGACATCTACAATGGCATAATTGGTTCTACAATTGGTCGTTCCTTTCGTTCTCCCCGTGTTCCGGAAGACAGTATTCCATCCAGTCAAACAGCACGTTGTGTGGTCAATTCTTCCAAGCCCATCAACTATTAATTTTAGAGGTGGATTTTGACTAAATATATTATTTGTATTTATGACTCCCCCCATGGCGGAACTGTTATTGAAGGGAACTCTGGTGTGCATGCTGTTCATTGCGCGGGAATAATATTCACTTTTGTGTAAGGAATGATAATGCAAGGTGTAATCCGAATCGGTGATTCAACCACGCATGGTGGAACTGTTCTGGAAGGAAGCTCTGGTGTTAAATTTGAAGGTAAGGCGGTGTCCTGTCTGGGGGATAAGGTTTCCTGTCCGGAGCATGGTGAAACATACATAACTGAAGGTGATGAAGGGGCAAAAATTAATGGTAAAACTATCGCATTACACAACCATCGTTGTGGATGTGGTTGCCTGTTAATAAGCTCATTACCAAATGCAGGGAAACGATAAACTATGCCTGTGAAACTAAATAAAATACCTGAAAAGGCATCGCTGCCAGTGCCTCCCGATAAAGTAAAATGGTTAATTATAACTATCGTGATATTTATCGTTGGGGCCGCGATTTCTTTATATTTTTGGCCGAAAGGCCTAACCACACATTCTGTTTGGTTCTGGTTTTGTACTCTGATAATTCCATTTTTTACAGGGGTTATAATCTATGTGCTACGTCTACGCTCATACGAAAATGAATATGATCGTATTCAGTGGTGGAATTACTTGCATCAGGAACAATATGAAACGCAGGTGAGTTGTGGTCAGCGATACGCTGCTTTGTTGGGAAAATCTTATATTACACCTGTCGCGAAAAATAAGCTTACATCTGCATTATTAAATACGGGGAGCCAGCTGCAACCTCTGTACTCCTCTTATCTGCAACGTTTAATGACAACCGCGCAATTACTACCTCATCAGAGTGATTTTTCTGCAGCAGAGTATACGTCCCGTCTTGAAATGTATCTAAATGAGTTAATTCGGATGCTACAGCCGGATCTCTCTGTACTTACAGGTAGTTTATCTGTTCGTATTCACCACGATGGGACACTTGCTCATGCTCAAATCCAGGAATCATGGGAGAAACTCTATAGCGCAGCTTATCCGGTTACTGAACTCACCATTGAAACCGATAATGACGGACTGATGTGGCTTGATAGGTGGCTTGATAAACAAGAGCGGCAGGTGGTCCTTTCAGTAGAGATACATCTTTTCGGAGAGCCGAAGGACAACCATGCTGAATCTGTTTCAGCCCTGTTATTAGCCTCTCCCGAGTGGGTTAATGAATATGGTAATGAACATATTTCCGCAATTATTCACCGTCCGGTTGTAGTGAATGAGGATACCAACAGCTTTAATGATGCTCTTCTATGGGGGCGTCTTCCGGCTGGTGACAAATTTATTCTTTGGCGCTCTCAATTGAAAGGCAAAGGTTTAACATTCCTGCTTCAATTAATGGACAAATTTGGCTATGTCCCAGGCATTCAGAAGGATTACTTGCTGGATGATTTATTCGGTTGCCCTGGAGCTGCGACAGGAAATATTTTATTAATTTGTGCCAGTGAACATGCGGCGTCTACAAACCATCCTCAATGGTTGATGGCAGAATGTAAAACAATTCATCAGGCTATTGTGCATCCAGTTGAAAGTTGAGAGGAAGTTACTGTGGTGAGAAAGAAAAGGATTAGCACATGGATTATTATCGCGATTATTGCGTCGGCTAGTGCTGTATTAATCTGGTTTAACAACCCACTATTGCAGATCCCAACGCAAGAAAAAAAACTCACTGCATCTTTAATTATTGCTGCTGTCTGTCTTTTCGTTGTGTTGCTTGATGATATATTTATTCGACTATGGCGCTGGCTGGTTTCTCTGAGCTTCATTCAGGCATTCTGGAATAAAACAGGTAATAAACCTGAGAAAGTTAATCAGATTGAAAGCGTAAACTCAGAAAGAATAAAAAACATACGCCTCTATTTGCGTAACCTCTACGGTCGGCGCTGGGGCCGTAAAACACGCATTCTGCTAGTCACCGGCACTGTCTCTGAGGTTGAGCAACTGACCCCCGGTCTTACAGCTCAGCTCTGGCAGGAAGATCGCGGTACGCTGTTGCTGTGGGGCGGTGACCTCAATACCCCTGCTGACAGCGCCTGGCTGACTGCTCTACGCAAACTGCGCCGTCGCCCGGTGGATGGACTGGTGTGGGTCACCTCGGCCTTTGATCAGATTTCAGCGCCAGGGCTGGTGCAGCCGCTGCCGGTACCTTCTGAAAGCACCATGGACTCCCTGTCTCATGCCATCAGCGCGCGTATGGATGCACTGGGCTGGAAACTCCCGCTGTATGTCTGGTCCCTGCATCCGCGCGCCGGTAAACCGGAAGGTCGCGTTACGCAGGCGATCGGCTGTCTGTTGCCTGCCGGATGTCGTACCGAAGGGCTGGCAGGGCAACTCTCCGCCCTGACGCCAGACCTGACCTCACAGGGCCTGCAGCAGACCTGCGGTGAAGTGAAACATAACTTCCTGCTGACGCTTGCCGACCAGCTCGTTCGCGTGCCGGAGAGCGTGACCGCACCGCTGGCGGTGATGCTTAATCCGTACCGCCCGCTGCCGCTGGCTGGTGTGGTGTTCAGTCAGCCCTCTGCTGGTGCCGAACGTGCCGTGCCGCACCACTGGGGCATGGATAAACGCTGGGATGTTTTGCCTGAGTCTGTCCGCACGCTTCCTGCCGGACTGCGTCCATGCAAGCCGGGCATACCATGGCGTAAAGTGTTTGCTTCAGTTGCTGCCCTGGCGATGGTGGGGTGGGCTGCGTGGATGAGCATCGCCTATGTCACCAACCGCAGCCAGATTGACGGTGCAAATGCTCAGGCCGACCTTGCCGCCCGACAGAATCAGTCGCTGGAGCAGCGCCTGCATGCCCTGTCGGAACTGCAGAAAACGCTGGCCCGCTTGCAGTACCGTTCTGAGCATGGTGTGCCGTGGTATGAGCGGGCAGGGCTGAGTCAGAACAATGCACTGCTGTCTGCACTCTGGCCACGCTACCAGGATAGCGCGTTTCCGCTGTTGCGGGATGCGGCAGCAGGCCACCTGCAGAAGCAGGTCAGTGCCTTTAACGCGCTACCGCCGGGCAGCCCACTGCGTGAGCAGATGGCAAAAAACACCTATGACCAGCTCAAGCTCTACCTGATGCTGGCCCGTCCGGAACACATGGACGCTACCTGGTTCAGTTCAACGCTGCTGCATGACTGGCCAAAACGTGATGGCGTGAACGACGGTGTCTGGCGGGGCGTAGCGCCGTCACTGCTGACGTTCTATGGCGCGCAGCTCGTTGCGCACCCGGAGTGGAAGCTCCGTGCTGATGAAAACATGGTCAGTCAGTCGCGTTCCCTGCTGGTTCGCCTGATGGGCGTACGTAACAGCGAATCGACCCTCTACCAGAAGATGCTCTCCCAGGTGGCGCATCTGTATGTTGATATGCGCCTCGAGGACATGACCGGCGATACCGATGCATCCCGTCTGTTCAGCACCACGGAAGTTTTGCCGGGTATGTTTACGCGTCAGGCCTGGGAGCAGGCAGTACAGCCAGCCATTGAAAAAGTGGTGAAGGCACGCCGGGATGAGCTCGACTGGGTGCTGACTGACAGCAAGCTTCAGGTTAATCAGCAGGACGAGGCTTCGCCGGAAGCGCTGAAAAAGCGCATGACGGAGCGTTACTTTGCCGACTTTGGCGGGGCGTGGCTGGAGTTCTTGAACAGCCTGCGCTGGAACCAGGCGGCCACGCTGTCCGATTCTATTGATCAGTTGACCCTGATGGCCGACGTGCGCCAGTCACCTCTGGTGGCGCTGATGAACACCCTGAATGTGCAGGGGCGTACCGGGCAGACTGGTGACGCTATTTCGGACTCTCTGGTGAAATCGGCCAAAAACCTGCTCGGCGGTGATAGCAAGGATGCCATTGACCAGAGTGTCGGCGTTCACGGTCCGCTGGATACGACCTTTGGTCCGGTGCTGGCGCTGATGGACAAGAACCGCACGGGGGGACAGGAGCAGAGTCTACAGTCATACCTGACGCGTGTGACGCAGGTGCGCCTGCGTCTGCAACAGGTGACCAATGCAGCCGACCCGCAGGCGATGACCCAGACCATAGCCCAGACCGTATTCCAGGGCAAGGCCGTGGACCTCACCGAAACCCGTGACTACGGCAGCCTGATTGCAGCCGGTCTGGGGCAGGAATGGAGCGGCTTTGGGCGGACGGTGTTTGTGAACCCGATGGAGCAGGCCTGGCAGCAGGTGCTGACCCCGGCGGCCGAAAGCCTCAATGCTCAATGGCAACAGGCGGTGATTGCTGAGTGGAACAGTGCCTTTGGTGGCCGTTATCCGTTCAATAACTCCAGTAGTGATGTTTCATTGCCTCTGCTGGCAAAATACCTCAATGCCGATTCCGGGCGTATCGCCCAGTTCCTGCAGACCCGCCTCAAAGGCGTGCTGCACAAAGAGGGCAACCACTGGGTACCTGACAGCATCAACTCACAGGGCCTGGCGTTTAATCCGGCGTTCCTCAACGCCATTAACACCCTGAGTCATATCTCGGATGTGGCCTTCACCGAAGGCAATGCCGGCATGAACTTCGAACTGCGCCCGGGCACCGCCGATGGGGTGATGCAGACCGACATGATTATCGACAGCCAGAAGCTGACCTATGTGAACCAGATGCCAGTATGGAAGCGGTTCACCTGGCCTGGTGATACTGAAGCCCCGGGGGCCAACCTGAGCTGGATTAGCACGCAGGCCGGGACCCGTCAATACGCCGATATTCCTGGCGCATGGGGCTGGATACGTCTGCTGGATAAGGCAGCGGTCAGTGCTTACCCCGGGGTCGGCAGCAGCTACAGCCTGAGCTGGAAGGCACAGGATGGTCGCACGCTCAATTACACCCTGCGTACCGAAGCGGGAGAAGGCCCGCTGGTGCTGCTGAAGCTGCGCAATTTCCATCTGCCGGAAACCATCTTCAGCACCTCCGGAGTTGCAGTGCCAGACCAGCTCGCCGGTTCGAACAGTGATGCTGAGGAGGTCTACTAATGAGCACACTCAATGCCTTACTCAGTGCCTGCCAGACAGAGCAGGCACCACTGCTTGCTACCACCCGTGAACGCGTGGCGCAGTGGGACAACTGGCTGCAGTCGCTATCAGGATCCTTGCCCGTTGGCGAAGATCCGGGCTATGACGATGACTTCCAGCAGATGCGTGAAGAGGTCAATAAACTCTCCGGGGCAGACACAGATCTTATCTGTCGGCTAGCTGAGAAGCTGCTGACCACTACAGCCAAAGATATCCGTGTGGCGACGTACTACTGCTGGGCGAAACTGCACCGGGAAGGCGAGCAGGGGCTGGCCGAAGGACTTGAACTACTGGCCGGTCTGCTGGAGCGCTTTGGGTCACAGTTGCACCCGCAGCGTGACCGCAGCCGAAAGGCGGCGCTGGAATGGCTGGCAGGATCGCGCATGACCGACTCGCTTTCCCTGTACCCGGAAGTGGTCAGAGAAGAGGCGATACGAACTACCGGCGCATTGCTGCTGATATCACAGCTTATTGAGAATGAGCCGGATGAAACCCGTCCTGAACTCAATGCGCTATACGGCACGCTGGAAAGCCGTTTGCAGAAAGCGGGCGGCGTGGATGCGGTGGTACCGCAGAACGCCAGTACCAGCGAAACCCCTTCGGCTGCCAGCCACAGTGATGCCCCGTCAATCGGACGCATCACGTCCGGTCAGGATTTGCTGGCCCAGGCCCGCACCCTCACTGAGTACCTGCGTGAGCAGCCAGATGGCTGGCTGTCAGCACACCATCTGATGAAGAGCCTGCGTCACGACACCCTGCGTGCCATCCCGGCCCCGGATGCACAGGGGCGTACTCGCATCGAACCGCCACGGGCGGATCAGCGTGCGTTACTCAAACGCCTCTATCTGCAGCAGAACTGGGCCGAAATGCTGGAAACGGCCGACAGCACATTTTCCCGCGGTGCCAATCACCTGTGGCTGGATTTGCAGTGGTACATCCACCAGGCCCTGACGAAATCAGGTCAGGACACCCTGGCTGACATTATTGCTGCCGACCTGAAAGGGCTGCTGTCGCGCCTTTCCGGGCTGGAAACGCTGGCTTTCAGTGACGGCACCCCGTTTGCGGACGAAGTGACGCTGAACTGGATCCGGCAGAGCGTGCTGGACACCGTCGGCGGTTGGGGGAATGACGCCCCCTCCGCTCCGGTCACCGCCGGTAACGACGATATTCTTGTACTGGAGTCGGAAGCCGTGGCACTGGCTGACAGTGAAGGCCCGGATGCGGCGCTGGGCTGGTTACAGACCCGTCCTGGCGTTGCCACCGCACGTCAACAATGGCTTCTGCGCCTGCTGATGGGACGCATTGCCGAGCAGTACGGTAAAAATGAGCTGGCAATGCACCTGTTTGCGGAGCTGGGTGAGCGCGCCCGTGAAGTGACCCTCAGTGACTGGGAGCCTGAGCTGTTGTTTGAGGTGCAGGCCCGCTATCTGAAACTCCTGCGCCTGAAAGCCGGTCGCAGTGAGGCTGATAAGGCCCGCCTTACGCCGGTAATGGACCAGTTACTTGCCGGACTGATCGCCGTCGATCCTGCCCGTGCCGCCGTGCTTTGCGGTTAAATCCACAGGAACAGAAATAAATGGAAGATTTGACCCTGCGTTATTACGACGCGGAAATGCGTTACCTGCGTGAAGCGGCCAAAGAGTTTGCTCAGACCCACCCGGACCGGGCCGCAATGCTGGATCTGGATAAAGCTGGTACACCGGATCCCTACGTTGAGCGACTGTTTGAAGGCTTTGCTTTCTCAATGGGACGGCTTCGGGAGAAGATCGACGACGACCTGCCGGAACTGACCGAGGGGCTGGTCAGCATGCTCTGGCCACACTACCTGCGTACCATTCCGTCACTCTCGGTAGTGGCGTTCACGCCTGCACTTCAGGCCGTGAAGATGGCAGAAGTGATGCCCGCGGGACTGGAAGTGTACTCCCGCCCGGTGGGACCGAAAAACACGGTCTGCCGCTACCGCACCACCCGGGATGTGATGCTCAACCCGCTTAACATCTCAGAGGTGACTATGACCACCGAGCCTGACGGGCGTTCTCTGCTGAGGATGCGCTTTGCCTGCAGCACGCAGGCCGACTGGTCCCATGCGGACCTCAGCCACCTGAGTCTGTATCTCGGCGCGGATGCGCCCGTCAGCAGTCAGCTGCACCTGATGCTGACCAAGCGTCAGGCCGCCCTGTATATGCGCCTGTCCGGGCAGACTGACCGTATCCGCCTCGACGGGTACTTCTTGCCGGGGGGATTTACGGAGGAGGATCGGCTGTGGCCGAAGGGCGATACTGCCTTCAGTGGTTACCAGCTGCTGCTGGAATACTTCACCTTCCGCGACAAGTTTATGTTTGTCCACCTTAACGGCCTGGACGGCATTACGCCGCCTGCCGGGGCAGAGTACTTCGACATCGAAGTTGTGTTCAATACGCCGTGGCCATCAGACCTGCCGGTCAGCGATGATGCGGTTCGTCTGCACTGTGTGCCGGTGATTAATCTGTTCACACTGGAAGCGGATCCACTAACCATTACTGGCCTTGAAAATGAGTACCTGCTGCGCCCCAAACGACTGCAGGACGGACACACCGAGATTTATTCGGTAGATTCAGTGACCGGTTCTAACAGGACCAGTGACGCGGAGTACGTACCGTTCAGCAGCTTTCGCCACAAGGGCGGGATGATGCGCCGTCATGCGCCGCCTCGGTATTACCACACACGTGTTAAGCGCGGCGTCACCGGGCTGTATGACACCTGGCTTATCCTCGGTGGCCACCAGTGGGAAGACGACCATTTGTTTGAGCGTGAAGCCGTCTCGCTGCAAATCACCGGCACCAACGGTCAGCTACCCCGTCGGGCGCTGCAGAGCACGCTGCTGGATCGCTGTGAGCAGGTGGTCCAGATGCCGCTGTCGGTAAGAAATCTCTGTAAGCCGACGCTGCCGGTGTACCCGCCTTCTGAAGACCGTTTTCACTGGCGGGTGCTGAGCCACCTGGGATCCGGGTTCCTGAACATGATGAGTACTGCCGAAGTGCTGCGCGGGACGCTGGCGCTCTATAACTGGCAGGAAGATGAACTGAACACCCGGCGTCTGGAGGCGATTCAGCATGTGGAGCACCACCGCCTTCAACGCTTTGAACAGGGCTACCTGCTGCGGGGGCTGGATATTGAAGTGACCCTCGACAGTAACGGATTCACCGGCGAGGGGGATATTCACCTGTTCGGCGAAATGCTCAACCGGTTCTTTGCACTGTATGCCGATATGAACCAGTTCAACCAGCTCTCCCTCATCGTACAGCCAGAAGGAAAATGCATCCGGTGGAAAGAGAACCACAGTCCGCGCCTGCCCGGCTGATAACGCAGCTGGGTGACCGGCTGCCATACATTAACTTTTACCGCTTCTGTCAGCTACTGGAGCAGAGCCAGCCGGATAAACCGGTCACCGGCAGCACCTGGCAGGTACACCATGAGCCGGTGCGCTTTCGGCCCCATCCGGGGATGGGCTTTCCGGCATCTGAAATCAAAGGGATTGAGCAGTCTGAGCATTCGCATCTGCCGCCGACGGTACGCATCACCTTTATGGGGCTCTACGGCGTGGAATCCCCGCTGCCGACGCACTACATCGATGATATTACCCAACGCCGCGAAGGCTATGAAGCCACGGCGGACTTCCTCGATATCTTCAACCACCGGCTGATTGCCCAGTACTACCGTATCTGGCGTAAATATTCCTACCCGGCGACCTTCGAAGAGGGCGGTAAGGACAAAACTTCGCAGTACCTGCTGGGACTGGCCGGGCTCGGGATTAACGGCTGTACGGACAGTATCGCGACCCCGGCTTCGCGCTTTCTGGCACTGCTGCCGGTGATGTTGCTGCCGGGGCGTACCGCAGAAGGCATGGCCTCGCTGGTGCGACTCCTGGCACCCAACACGCAGGCGAAAATCTGGCACCACGACAAACGCCGTGTGCCGCTGAAGAAGCCACTGACCATGAGCGTCAGCCAGCCCGTCACCCTGACAAACCGACCGGTGATGGGCAGCTATGCCACCGACGTGAACAGCCAGGTGCTGATGCGTCTGACCACCACTGACCCGGCAGAAGTGCAGGGCTGGTTACCGGGCGGGGAGCTTCATGCGGACCTGATGGCGCTCCTGCACGTCTATCTTGGCTCTCGCCTGGATGTCCGGCTGCAGTTGTGTGTCGACCGTAGTCTGCTCCCGGACGCGACAATGAGCGCTAAACCCAACCCCGGCGCAGTGCAGCTGGGCCGCACCGCAGTGATGCGGCCGCTGAATGCAGCGAACACCGTCATCCACCCCAAAACCATAACCATCAATCTTGGCCGCTATGAGCGGGTACAGGAAAATATTCACCGCAGGGAGACCGATGAAGATGGCGATTACCGCTGGTAAATTTCCTCTGGCTGCGCTGGCCGTTGGTATCACCTTGATACTGGCGGGCTGTGGGCTGACGCAAAAAGTGACAGACGGCACTGTTGCTGTGACCAAATCGATTTTTTATAAACAGGTAAAAACCCTCCACCTTGATATCCGCGCCCGCGAGTCCGTGAACAGTAATGCTGGCGGTGTAGCGCTGTCGACGGTGGTGCGTATTTACCAGCTTAAAGACCGCAAAACCTTTGACACGACGGACTATCCGTCACTGTTCAGGGCGGACAGTCAGGCCATTAAAGCAGACCTGGTAGCTGAGAAAGATATTCGCCTGCAGCCTGGTGGGGCGGTGATAGTCGATATGCCGCTGGAGGGCAGCGCGCAGTATGTGGCAGTGGCCGGGATGTTTATGTCACCAGACCAGGAGAGCAACACCTGGCGTGTGGTACTGAGCCGAGAGGATCTCGATCCGGACAAGGCTCGCGTGATCGAGGCGGGCAACAACCGACTCACTCTTAAGGCGTTGAAAGATGAATGAGTCTCCCCGTCCTTCACTGTATGAAATGCTCTACGGCAACTTTACCGGCGACCTCGAGCTGCATCAGGTCAGTGAGCAGAACCAGACCATCCTGTCGGTACTCGACAACATGCAGCGCATCCTCAATTGTCGCGCCGGCACGCTGGCGCACCTGCCGGATTTTGGGCTACCAGATATGACCAAAATCCTGCAGGGCATGCCGGGTACCGCCCATGAGCTGATGGGCACCTTGTCGGCTGTTCTGCTCAAATATGAGCCACGTCTGAAAAAAATAACCGTTGTCCTGCTGGAGCAGAACGTTCCCGGCGAACTGCGTTACGCCATTGATGCCGAGCTTAAGGGCATTGGCCTCGTGCGTTACGGAACCGAGTTTATGCCCGAGGGACGGGTTCTCCTGCGGCATCTTAAACAACAGCACTATCTTGACACCACAACCCGTCTGTAAGGCCAGTTAACACCATGTCAGTAAAATCACAGTTTCTCGAAAAATTGCAGACCAGACAGTCTGCTCCGGCTTCATCTGTCATTAAGAGCCAGGCCGATATTGCAGAGTTTCGCCTGCGAATGGGACAGCTTCAGAAGCAGATGGACGCTTGGCTGAAAGGTACAGGACTGCAGGTGGATACGTTTACCGTGGCTGTTACGGACCTGCTTGTGGAGGGCGGGGCTTTTGCGATTGCCGGTATCGTTTTGCGTGTCGACGACCGGGCCGTAAAATTTACACCAGTATTTATGTACGGACAAAGCGCGACCGGGTGTGTGGAGTCTACTTTCCATTGTGGAGGGCATGCTACTTCACTGGGGCGTTTATTCATGCGGTCAGGTACGGTGAACGACTGGACCTTTACCCCGCCTGGCGCTCTATCCCGAACCGGGCAGGGTTTCGATGAGAACACGTTTTTTAAGCTGATTTTGGCGCTCCTTCCATAGCGGAACCGGAAGGAGTAATTCTTTTTTGTTAATCATTGCATATTTACATGGTGAAACACTTAAAACAGCGGTTTTAGTGAAAAAAAATATTGAGCAAAATTAATGAGAATGGCGTGCAGATATAACTGCACGTCATTAAATTAATAGTAATGTCATCTGAGGCCATTACTACCATATTTAAAATATTCAGAAATTTCTCTGAGTTTTATCATTGGTAATGAATATTTAAATGGCTGGCAGTGAATGTTTTTTCTGATAATGGACGATCGAATTACAATATGACCCTTTACGATATTAAACCAAAATTTCAGGATTTATTACGGCCATTAGTCCGCGTGTTTTTTAGCCGAGGTGTGACGGCTAATCAGGTTACCGTCAGCGCAGCTATTTTCTCGGCGATCCTCGGCGCAGTGTTGATGCTATTTCCCGAACCCCGTCTCTATATTTTACTACCTGTCTTTCTGTTTTTTCGTATGGCGCTCAATGCCATTGACGGCATGTTAGCGCGCGAGTTTAACCAGCAGTCCAGGCTTGGGGCGATCCTCAATGAGGTCGGTGACATTATCGCTGATGCTGCGCTCTATCTCGCGTTTGCTTTTGTGACCGGGATTTGCCCATGGCTGGTTGTGCTGGTGGTGTTGATGTCGTGGCTGACAGAGTTTTGTGGCGTCATCGCTAAGACGCTGACGGGCGACCGAAATTATCGTGGTCCGATGGGAAAAAGTGACCGTGCCTTTGTGCTGGGGGCTTTAGGTCTGTTTATCGCGCTTTGGCCGCAGTACATCTTTGTAGCCAATATCGTCTTTGGCGTCTCGGCAGTGCTGCTGGCATGGACCTCAATCAACCGCTGTCGCAGTGCGCTGGAGGTTACAAATGGCTGATTCCCTGCACGCTTTGTATTACTGCCTTGCTGGGATCTTCAGCGTGTTAGTGCTGGCGAGCGTTATCATCTTCGTATTAAAAAAATGCCGTCCACAGCGCGACTGGCTGGAACTTCAGCAGCGCATCAACAGCTGGTGGGTCATCGTTTGCCTATTTTCACTGGCGATGCTTTCTCCCAAATGGCTGGCGCTCACCTTCTTCGGATTTCTTAGCTTCCTGTCACTGAAGGAATATCTGACGCTGGCCCCGACGCGCCGCTCTGACAGTGTGCCATTGCTATGGATGTATGCCGCGATCCCGCTGCAATATATCTGGGTTGGGATGTCCTGGTACGGCATGTTCATCATCTTCATCCCGATTTACGTCTTTCTATTTCTGCCCGCCCGCATGGTGCTCGTTGGTGATACGAAAGGGTTCTTACACTCTGCATCCGTCATGCACTGGGGCATGATGACAACGGTCTTTGCTTTAAGCCACGTTGCGTTCCTGATGATGTTGCCAGGTGTGGATACCAAAGCGGGCGCATTGCTGGTGATATTCCTGGTGGCAACCACTGAGCTTAACGATATTGCACAGTATCTGTGGGGAAAATCGCTGGGCAAAATCAAGGTCACGCCGAAGGTCAGCCCGAATAAAACGCTGGCTGGATTATTAGGCGGCGTGCTGACTACTATGTTGCTGGCGGCCATTTTCGGCCCGTTGCTGACGCCGATGAACTGGATCCACTCGCTGGGTGCCGGGGGGATTATCGGCCTGAGCGGGTTCTGCGGCGACGTGGTGATGTCGGCCATCAAGCGTGATTTTGGTGTGAAAGACTCCGGGAAATTGCTGCCGGGGCACGGCGGCATCCTTGACCGTCTGGATTCGCTGATTTACACCGCGCCGCTGTTCTACCACTTCTATTACTACTTCTACGCATAAGGGGCGCAGATGAACCGTTTACTGCGCTGGATCTTTACGCTGTGCATCGCTTACCCCGTGGTCTGGATTTGGCTTGGCGTTCGCGTGTCGGGTCGTAAAAAGCTTCCTGTGAAAGGCCCGGCCATTATCGTGGCGAACCACAACAGCCATCTGGATGTGCTGACGCTGTTCACGCTGTTTCCACTTTCATCGCTGGTGAACGTACAGCCCGTGGCGGCGGCAGACTATTTTCTGCGAAACAAAGTGATTGGCTGGTTTGCCCTGAAGGTCATCGGCATCATTCCTGTTTATCGCGGAGCCCATCAGGCCAATCCGCTGCAGGCCTGCGTCGATGCGCTGGCAGCAAAGAAAATTGTGATTATTTTCCCCGAAGGCACTCGCGGCGAGCCGGGGATATTATCTGAGATCAAATCCGGCATATGGCATCTGAGCCAGCAGTGCCCGGAGGTGCCAGTTATCCCCGTCTATATGCACGGGCTGGACCGCTCAATGGGCAAAGGCCAGAAAATACCCGTACCGTTTTTTATCGACATTTTTATCGACGAACCGCTGTTTTACGACGCGGATAAGGTAACTTTTAAACAATCGTTACTCACTCGTTTTGTCACGTTACAACAGCAGGCGACTAAGAAAATCACCTGAGTCAGGAAGCGCGTATATTTCATCGTGTATGGCCCTTCATAAGACTCTGGGTTAATCAAGCTGAAAGTGAAACCGCACAACCACTAATCGCTCCATAGCATTAGATTCCTCAAATGGAAAACTGGTCATGAATGACATTACCCCGTGTAAAATTAAAACAGGCGGTGACCCGCGCACTCTGCCGGATTATGCTTCCCTGCGCGATGAGCTAAGTAAGCTCACCCATCCGGCGCGTCCGGACGTGAACTGGCGATATGTCGAGAAGCTTTGCCTTTCTCTGTTCGAGCAGAACGGTGTAGAACTGCAGACGGCAGCCTGGTATACGCTTGCGCGTACGCAACTGGCCGGCTTATTCGGGCTCAATGAAGGCCTGGCGATACTCGAGGCGCTGATAAGCCACCAGTGGGGGGCGCTGTGGCCGCAGCCTGTCCATGCCCGAATGGAAATCCTCAGCAGCCTGAGCCAGCGTCTGCAACAGCGGATGCGCTCGCTCCCGCTGAATTGCAGCGACCTCAGCCAGTTGTACCAGGCGGAGAAACTGCTTGCCGGTCTGGGGGAAGTATTGCAGCGTCTGGAGCTTAAGCATCTGAGCCAGCTTGATACGTTGCGTACTCTGATGCACAACAGTGCTGTCCGGCTGGAAAACAGTGATGGCGTAACCAGCTCCGGGCCAAACAGTCAGCCTGGTATAGTGTTGCCTTCATCCGTGATGAATGATGCGGCAGCAGTCAAGGCGGACCTTGCGGGTAGTTCGCCTGAAGGTAAGCCTAACAGTGCCGCGAAGTGGGTGTATGTTGCGCAGCCCGAACACCCGTTGAATGTGGAAGTACTGGCGGCAATGCCCACTCCGGTCAAAAAGTGGAAATCTTTCAGCGCCGGGATGTGTACCATGCTGATAGTAAGCGCTGCTGCAGCGTGGAGCTGGCAGTATCTTCACCGACCCGACCCGCTACAGACTCAGCTTGCAGCCTCACTGGCTCCTTTACCTGCACCTCTCGTGCCCGAACAGCTGGATATGTTACGTCAGCAAGCTTCGTTGCCGGGGGATCTTATTGGTCAAACACAACAGCAGCTTGCCCGACTGGATAAATATCCTCCTGACTGGAATATCACTTACGCCAGAAAACTTGCAGAACAGGCTCAGTCGCTGTGGCCGGAACAGGCTAAGCCCCTGGTACAACAGTGGCAGCGACAGATAAGTGCCTCAGCGCTATCTGCTGATGCAATGAATGGCTGGCATGAGGGAATGCTGAAACTGCAGGAGCTGACGACACAGCTCAATACCCTGGATGGGCAGAAAGGTAAGTATATTACCGTCAGCGAACTGAAATCACAGGTCTTTGCTGCTACCCAGGCATTCAATAAAGCCGTGCCAGTTGAAGAACAGCTGCGGCAGATGAGCATTAGGGAAAATTCAGGAGTGATCCCGTCAGCGCAAAAAATCCAGACAGAGCAGCACCTGAAGCAGCTGATCACGAGCTACTCAACGGTGACTGCGGGCCAATAGGCCTGGTATTCTCATTTCACTACGTGCTGGCTGAATTGCAGCAGAGACGTCGCATAGCCAGAATAAAGGGTTAATCGCTGATTGTCAGGGGGAGTAGTGAGTTCGGTAGACGTCAGGAGAGGGCGATATGGTGTCCCCTGCAGGAATCGAACCTGCAACTAGCCCTTAGGAGGGGCTCGTTATATCCATTTAACTAAGGGGACGAAGCGGCACGAGTATAACGTTATTTACACTTTGCGTTAAGCTCATCGCCGCCTGACTGCTCAAAGAGTCACCATTCAGGCTGATTTTTTTACCGCTTTATCATTATTTTCCTGCGCCTTTAGCTCTGCTTTACGCTTGTTAGACATGTCGTTACGGATTTGCGCATGGCTTAACAGGGCAAAAATAAAGGTTCCGCCGCAGATATTGCCTGCAAGCGTTGGCAGTGCGAACGGCCAGATAAAATCGCTCCAGTGCAGCGTGCCGTTGAAAACCAGATACAGTATTTCAACGCTCCCGACCACAATGTGGGTAGTATCAGCAAGCGCGATGAGCCAGGTCATCAGGATAATCACCACAATTTTTGCGCTGCCTGCGGAAGGGAACATCCAGACCATAGTGGCGATGATCCAGCCGGAAATAATCGCATTCGAGAACATTTCTATCGGCGTGTTTTTCATCACGTCCATCCCGATTTTAACGAAGGCATCCCGCGTGGGTTCGTCAAATATCGGCATATACTCGAAAGCCCAGGCCGCGACGCCGGTTCCGACAATATTACCCAGCAGCACGACGCTCCAGAGCCGCATTAGTAAACCGAAGTTACCGAACGTAGGGTTTTGCATCACGGGCAGCACGGCGGTGACGGTGTTTTCAGTAAACAGCTGCTGGCGCGCCATGATGACGATAATAAAGCCGAAGGTGTAGCCGAGATTCTCCAGTAAAAAGCCGCCCGGTATGCCCTCAAGCTGGACATGGAATATCCCTTTGGCCAGCAGTGACGCGCCCATTGACAGCCCGGCCGCAATCGCCGACCAGAAAAGCGCCATGGCGTCGCGTTCCATCTCTTTTTCGCCATCCTGACGGATGTGCTCGTGAATCGCCATTGCCCGCGAGGGGAGGCGATCCTCATCTACCTCTATCTCCTCCCCACGGTCTTTTTCCTCACTTTCTACGGCTACCTCTTCACTCTCTTCGCCAATTTTCTCTTCGCGAATTTCCTTCATAACAACTCCATAGTGGGGGATATACGCTATTAAGCGTAGCGGCTTTTACTGGAATCCCCGTGGGGATGCTCTTAAATTGAATGTAATGGCAACAAAGGTGATACATCTCATTCAAAGACATTATAAAATTGCCGGCGAAACGAATTCCAAAAGCCAGGCTATGCTGAGATCAGAGTGACGGTGATTACTGCCCGTAATTGTGCTCATAGACATCGGGAAACGTGCTGTTACAATCACTTGCACGTTTTCAGACGGAGCGCCAGGCGCTTCGTTACGGATGGCAATCAACGATAGCCATACTGAACAGGGAGATAATGATGAAACTTCGGCTGTCGGCGCTTGCGCTGGGCACAACGATGCTTGTGGGGTGCGCCAGCTCTGGGGAGCAAACGGGACGCTCCGATCCTCTCGAAGGATTTAACCGCTCAATGTATAGCTTTAACTACAACGTGCTCGATCCCTACCTGGTTCGCCCGGTAGCCGTGGCATGGCGCGACTATGTTCCACAACCTGCGCGTAATGGGTTAAGCAACTTCACCAGTAACCTGGAAGAGCCTGCGGTAATGGTCAACTTCTTCCTGCAAGGTGATCCATATCAGGGGATGGTGCACTTTACCCGCTTCTTCCTGAATACCATTTTGGGTATGGGTGGTTTCATAGATGTGGCCGGTATGGCTAACCAGAAGCTGCAGCGTGAACAGCCGCACCGTTTCGGCAGCACGTTGGGGCATTATGGCGTGGGCTATGGTCCGTATGTGCACCTGCCGTTCTACGGCAGTTTCACCGTACGTGATGATGGCGGCGACATGGCGGATACGCTGTATCCGGTGCTCTCCTGGCTAACCTGGCCGCTGTCGATTGGTAAATGGACGGTGGAAGGCATAGAAACCCGCGCACAGCTGCTCGATTCCGACGGCCTGCTGCGTCAGTCTTCCGATCCGTACATCATGGTGCGTGAAGCTTACTTCCAGAACCATGACTTCATCGCCAACGGTGGCAAGCTGAAGCCGGAAGATAATCCAAATGCGAAAGCCATCGAGAATGAATTAAAAGATATCGATTCGGAGTAAATAAAAAAGGTGAGTAAAAACTCACCTTTTTTAATGCCTGCGCGATTAGAACGCGTAGTTGAAGTTGGTACCGAACAGCCAGGCTTTGCCTTCTGAGGTAAACTCGTACGGACCTTCCTGGAAGGTGACTTTCTGACCGTGCATATAAGAGACGCCAGCGTCGATTGACGCATTCTCGTTGAATGCATAGGTTGCACCAGCACTCAGCCAGAAGCGGTCCTGATCCGGAATGGAGATGGAACGCTTGTCAGCCGGGACCGGGCTATCGTCAAATGCGATACCGGTACGGAACGTCCAGTTATCGTCCATATAGTAGGTAGTACCCAACGCAATACGGTAGGCGTCGTGGAAGCTTTCATCTTTAAAGAACAGCGTCTGACCATTGCTGCCTGTCGCTTTCAGCTCCTGGAACTGGCTCCAGCTGGTGTAAGCGAGGCTATAGTGAATGGCCCATTGTGGTGCCACGCGGTTATAACCGGAGACTTCCCACATTTCTGGCAAATGCAGTGACAGTGAGCCAGGCACGGTCTGACCGGACGTACCCCAAGGGATGGTTGTGCCAGCGCCTGGAACCATACCGTTAACTGGGCTCAGGATGCCGCTTTTGTAATCGCCGTCGAAATCAATTTTAACTTCTGAACGATAGGTCAAACCCCAGCGGTTGTTTTTATCCAGCTCGTAAAGAATACCGGCGTTCCAGCCGTAACCCCATTCGTCGCCTTTGAGGCTGGCAATTTTATTGCTGTTTTTCGGCAGCGCGGCGGTTTGCTCGCCGGAATAACGCTCGATTTTCGCATCAGCGTAGACGGCATTGAAGCCCAGACCAAAGCTCCAGCTATCGTTAAGACGATACGCGCCGCTCAGGTTAAGGTTCAGCGTAGTCAGGTCGGTTTTACCGCCGTATTCGCCCGCCGGGTAGTCACTATTGAATTCAGTCGCCAGACCATAGTTCGAGGTGACGGATGCACCCCAACCAAATTGCTCATTAATCGGCGCAACGAAGTGCAGGTTAGGGACCCACGCGGTTGGCGCGATATTATCCGCTTTCAGGCTCGCACCGGTGAAAGGGGACTTACCTGAAATGTTTACATCAGGGTCGATATAAACCGCACCCGCGGAGAACGTTGGGCGATCAAACATCATGATCAGCGCAGGGTTACGGCTTGCGTTGCCTGCGTCATCGGCAATTGCACCTTCCCCGGAATACGCACGGCCAAGGCCAGAGGAAGAAAATTCGTTTAACTGGAAGCCCGCTGACCAGGCGGACGTTGAGACGATTGCCACTGCGACTGCCAGCGCAGTCTTTTTGAACAGGGTTTTCTGGCTCATGACCATAACCTCATTGAGTTATTTTTATTCAATAATTGTTACATACCGTAACAGGAGCGCGAAGTGTAGGGTCTGAGGTATCACATACAAATCAGACCAGTGGCGAGAGTATAGGTCTGACCAGCTGGAATGTTGCAAGTTTGTTTATTAATATTTTCAAACATGTTTCTCGAAACGGGATCTGGTTGGCAAAATTGTGACCATAGCGATTCATCCGAAAGGGTGATTTTTGTTTTAGATCATTTTTTAGTGTGATATTGGTCACTTATCCCCATTTGCGTCATTAACGGCTGGAGAGAGCCTGCGCCGGGGCGTAAAATATCAGCATCGTGTTTATCTCGCGCGCAGCGCGAATACAGAGGAAATTGAGCTATGAGTAAATGCAGTGCTGATGAAACCCCGGTTTGCTGCTGTATGGATGTTGGCACCATCATGGACAACACCGATTGCACCGCCTCTTACAGCCGTGTGTTCACGAACCGCGCTGAAGCGGAAGAGACGCTGAGTGCGTTAAGCAAGCGTGCGCGTGACGTTGAGTCCGATCCGTGCGAAATCAAATCCACCTTTACCGAAGTGGAAGGCGGCGTGAAGCTGGATATCGACTTTGTGTTTGCCTGTGAAGCAGAAACGCTGATTTTCCAGCTGGGCCTGCGTTAATCCTTAATTGCCCGGCGGCGCTTCGCTTGCACGGGCCTACGATCGCGTAGGCCGGGTAAGGCAACGCCGCCACCCGGCAACAAACCGCACAAATGCCTCTGCCATGCAGGGGCATTTTCTTTTTCTTCTCTGTGTTTTAGCTCGCATTTTTATGCTTCCCTGATTGGCTGAATGTAAAAAAATGGTTAAGACTGTTATCAGGTCAGACCACTTTATATTCATGTAAAATTTTTCACAGGGGAAGGTTATGAGTCAGGCATTACCGCTAATCACCCGACAAGGTGATCGCATTGCCATTGTCAGCGGACTGCGCACGCCGTTTGCACGTCAGGCGACGGCGTTCCACGGTATACCGGCCGTCGATCTGGGGAAAATGGTTGTGGGGGAAATGCTGGCTCGCAGCGAAATTCCGCCTGAAGTCATAGAACAGCTGGTCTTCGGCCAGGTCGTCCAGATGCCGGAGGCCCCCAACATTGCCCGTGAAATCGTGCTGGGCACGGGCATGAGCGTGCACACCGATGCCTACAGCGTTAGCCGCGCGTGCGCGACCAGTTTTCAGGCGGTGGCGAACGTGGCGGAAAGCCTGATGGCGGGCACTATTCGTGCCGGAATTGCCGGCGGCGCTGATTCCTCCTCTGTGCTGCCGATTGGGGTAAGCAAAAAGCTGGCGCGTATCCTGGTCGACGCCAACAAGGCCCGCACCACCGGCCAAAAGCTCAAACTTTTTTCGCGCCTGCGCCTGCGCGATCTCATGCCCGTTCCCCCCGCCGTGGCTGAATATTCCACCGGGCTGCGCATGGGCGATACCGCCGAGCAGATGGCAAAAACCTACGGCATCACCCGTGAACAGCAGGACGCCCTGGCGCATCGCTCGCATCAGCTCGCCGCTAAGGCCTGGTCAGAAGACAAGCTGGCCGACGAGGTAATGACCGCCTACGTTCCCCCTTACCGCGAACCGCTTGCGGAAGATAACAATATTCGCGGCACCTCGACGCTGGCGGATTACGCAAAGCTGCGCCCGGCGTTTGACCGCAAGCACGGTACCGTCACGGCGGCTAACAGTACCCCTCTGACGGACGGAGCCGCCGCCGTGATCCTGATGACGGAATCCCGCGCCAGAGAGTTGGGCATCACACCGCTGGGCTATCTGCGCAGCTATGCGTTCACGGCGATCGACGTCCAGCAGGACATGCTGCTGGGGCCCGCCTGGTCCACGCCGCTGGCACTGGATCGCGCGGGGATTACGCTCGCTGACTTAACCCTTATCGATATGCATGAAGCCTTCGCCGCACAAACCCTGGCGAACGTGCAGCTGCTGGCCAGCGAGCGCTTTGCCCGGGATGTTCTTGGCCGCGCTCATGCCACCGGGGAAGTGGACCAAAGCAAGTTTAACGTGCTCGGCGGCTCTATCGCCTACGGCCATCCGTTTGCGGCAACGGGCGCGCGTATGATTACCCAAACGTTACATGAACTGCGCCGCCGTGGCGGCGGGTTTGGCCTGGTTACCGCCTGTGCGGCGGGCGGTCTGGGTGCAGCGATGGTTCTGGAGGCGGAATAATGGACATGATTTCAGCATTCAATCTGACGGTTCGCCTCGATAACGTCGCCGTTATCACCATTGACGTGCCTGATGAAAAGATGAATACCCTGAAGGCCGAGTTTGGCGTTCAGGTACGCGGGATGTTAAAGCAAATCCGCGAAAACAAAGCGGTTCGCGGCCTGGTGTTTATCTCGGCCAAGCCGGACAACTTTATTGCGGGGGCGGATATCAACATGATCGCCCGCGCGCAAAGCGCGCAGGAAGCCGAAGATCTGGCGCGTCAGGGGCAGCAGGTGATGGCCGAGATCCACGCGCTGTCGATCCCGGTTGTGGCCGCCATTCACGGTGCCTGTCTGGGCGGCGGCTTAGAGCTGGCGTTGGCCTGCCATAGCCGCATCTGTACCGATGATGCGAAAACCGTACTGGGTCTGCCTGAGGTGCAGTTAGGCCTCCTCCCTGGCTCCGGTGGCACGCAGCGCCTTCCGCGCCTGGTGGGCGTGAGCACGGCGCTGGAGATGATGTTAACCGGCAAGCAGCTGCGCGCGCGCCAGGCGCTGAAGGTCGGGCTTGTTGATGAAGTTGTCCCGCATTCAATACTGCTTGAGGCTGCGGTTGAACGGGCGCTGAAGGGCCGTCAGGCAAGTCGTCCTCTCCCGGTGCGCGAGCGTGTTCTGGCAGGTCCGCTGGGGCGTACCCTGTTGTTCAGCATGGCAGGTAAAAAGACCGAACAAAAAACCAAAGGTAACTATCCGGCGGCGAAGCGGATCCTTGACGTCATCGAGATCGGGCTGTCGCAGGGCAGCAGCAGCGGCTATGCCGCGGAGGCCAAAGCCTTTGGCGAGCTGGCGATGACGCCGCAGTCTCAGGCGCTGCGAAGCATCTTCTTTGCCAGTACCGAGGTGAAAAAAGATCCGGGAAGCGACGCCGAACCCGCGCCGCTGCATGCAGTTGGCGTACTGGGCGGCGGGCTGATGGGCGGCGGGATTGCCTTTGTGACTGCCAGCAAAGGCAATTTGCCCGTACGTATCAAAGACATTAATCCTAAGGGAATCAACCACGCGCTGCAGTACAGCTGGCAAAACCTTGATCGGAAGGTGAAGCGTCGCCATATCAAAGCCAGCGAGCGCGACAGGACGCTGGCCGCGATCACCGGCACGACCGACTACAGCGGTTTTACTCATCGCGATGTGGTGATAGAAGCCGTATTCGAAGATCTGGCGCTCAAGCAGCAGATGGTGGCCGACGTTGAAGAACATTGCGCGCCGCACACCATTTTTGCCTCGAATACGTCGTCATTACCGATTGGCGATATCGCGGCGAAAGCAGCACGGCCAGAGCGGATAATTGGCCTGCATTACTTTAGCCCGGTCGAAAAAATGCCGCTGGTAGAGGTTATTCCTCACGCTTCGACCAGCCCGCAGACCGTCGCCACCGTAGTAAAGCTGGCGAAAAAACAGGGCAAAACCCCCATCGTGGTGGCGGACAAAGCCGGCTTCTACGTCAACCGTATTTTGGCCCCGTATATCAATGAAGCCCTGCGACTGCTGACGGAAGGCGAGAAGATTGAACACGTCGATGAGGCGTTGGTAAAGTTTGGCTTCCCCGTCGGCCCAATCCAACTTTTGGATGAGGTAGGAATAGATACCGGCACTAAAATTATACCTGTACTGGAAGCGGCTTATGGCGATCGTTTCAGCCCGCCTGCAAACATTGTTTCTGCAATTTTGAAGGACGATCGCAAAGGCAGAAAAAATGAACGCGGTTTCTATCTTTACTCTGCAAAAGGGCGTAAAAGCAAGAGACAGGTCGACCCTTCGGTTTATGGGCTTATTTCCGTTACCGGACAGGGAAAACTTTCAGCGGTACAGTGTGCTGAGCGCTGCGTCATGATGATGCTTAACGAGGCGGCTCGCTGCTTCGGTGAGCAGGCGATCAAAAACGCGCGGGATGGCGACATCGGCGCTGTCTTTGGCATAGGTTTCCCGCCGTTTCTTGGCGGCCCGTTGCGTTACATGGACACTCTCGGAGCGAGTGAAATGGTTGCGATCCTGCAACGTCTGGCCACGCAGTATGGTTCGCGCTTTACGCCCTGTGACGAATTGTTGCAAATGGCGGAGCGGGGCCAGACATTTTGGCCAGCAAGGGAAACTGTCCTTGTAAGCTGAGGTCAAAGAAGGGTAAATCCCGAGGTGAATGAACCTGTATTGGCGATTTTGTAAACAGAGATTGACTATACTTACGCCATTGAGGTAAAAAACAGCGTTTCATTCACCGAATGGATCAGGCACAATGCCCGGCCATCGGGTTTTCTACCTTTAAGATGTTTATCGCGGGTAGTCAACGCCGGTGATTCTGGTTAACAAAAGCGGTGCAATATGCAAGTTTTTATCATGCGTCACGGCGACGCGGCACTCGATGCCGCCAGTGACTCAGTACGTCCTTTGACCGTCTGTGGCTGTGACGAATCCCGTCAGATGGCTACCTGGCTTAAAGGTCAAAAAGTGGACATTGAACGCGTTCTGGTGAGTCCTTTCCTGCGTGCAGAACAGACGCTGGATGTGGTAGGGGAGAGTATGAACCTGCCATCCGGTGTAGATGTTCTCCCTGAACTCACGCCGTGTGGTGATGTCGGTCTTGTGAGTGCCTATCTACAGGCGCTGTGCAATGAAGGTGTCGCTTCCGCACTGGTCATTTCCCACCTGCCGCTGGTCGGCTATCTGGTATCTGAGCTCTGCCCTGGCGAAACGCCGCCGATGTTCACAACTTCCGCCATTGCCAACGTCACCCTCGACGAAACGGGCAAAGGGGTCTTCAACTGGCAAATGAGTCCGTGCAATATAAAGATGGCTAAAGCTATCTGACGTGACGTGCGATAAGGCGGGGTGCAGCGTGCTTCCCGCCTTCCTGTCAGGGCAGCTCCGGTGGTTGCCACTCCTCAACTTCAATCAACACCAGCAATGCGGCATCTCCGCCGTACTCCTTGGGTGCCTGATGAAAGGCCATCACGTGTGGATGCTGAGCCAGCCACAGCGGCGTTTGTTGCTTGAGAATATGCTTACCGTGGCCGTGCATCACGCAGGCGCAAAACACATGTTCGCGGCGGCAGGCAGCTATCAACGCCCCCAGCTCTTGCTTCGCCTGCATCTGGGTTAACCCGTGCAAATCGAGAAACAGCTCCGGCGAATAATCGCCGCGGCGTAATTTTTTCAGTTCAAAGTGGCTGACGTCTTCGCGCACATACTTTACGGCTCCCTGCGTGTTAAGCAGCGGCTGAAACTCATCTGAAAAATAGTGGCTGTTGTCCGCCTGTTCTTGCAGCAGTCGTTTGACCGGCACTTCAGTGATTTTTTTGCGCTGCGGGCGGTGGACGATGGTGTCCTGCCTGATTTGACGCGTCCCGGTCATAAGCTGTCGGAAGAGCGTCTGATCCTCCTCACTGAGCGATGTTTTCTTTTTCATTCTTCTGTCTCATCTCTTATTTCCCCCAGTGTACCTGACTAAACGCATTTTTTAACCTCAAGCGGTACGCGTCATTGCTGATTTATCGCCGTCTTCATGGCAAACTAGCCGCCGAAAATTATGCGAGCGTGCCCTGGAGGAAAGAGTGGATAAAATTTTTGTCGATGAAGCAGTAAACGAGCTGCATACCATACAGGACATGTTGCGCTGGTCGGTTAGCCGCTTCAGCGCCGCCAATATCTGGTACGGCCACGGCACCGATAACCCGTGGGATGAGGCCGTTCAGCTGGTGCTGCCGTCCCTCTACCTGCCGCTGGATATTCCGGAAGACATGCGTACCGCGCGCCTGACCTCCAGCGAGAAGCACCGCATCGTTGAGCGCGTGATCCGCCGCGTGAACGAGCGTATCCCGGTAGCCTACCTGACCAATAAAGCCTGGTTCTGCGGCCACGAGTTCTATGTTGATGAACGCGTGCTGGTGCCGCGCTCGCCGATTGGTGAGCTGATCAACAGCCATTTCGACGGAATCATTAACCGTCAGCCTCAGCACATCCTTGATATGTGCACCGGCAGCGGCTGCATCGCGATTGCCTGCGCCTATGCCTTCCCGGAGGCGGAAGTGGATGCGGTGGATATCTCCACCGACGCGCTGGCCGTCACCGAACACAATATTGAAGAGCACGGTCTTATCCATCACGTCACGCCAATCCGCTCGGATCTGTTCCGCGACCTGCCAACGCTGCAGTACGATCTGATCGTGACTAACCCGCCGTACGTCGATGCGGAAGACATGTCCGATCTGCCAAACGAATATCGCCACGAGCCGGAGCTGGGCCTGGCGTCGGGTTCCGACGGCCTGAAACTGACCCGCCGTATTCTGGCCTGCGCGCCGGATTACCTGACCGACGACGGTGTTCTGATTTGTGAAGTGGGCAACAGCATGGTACATCTGATAGAGCAGTACCCGGACGTGCCGTTCACCTGGCTTGAGTTTGACAACGGCGGTGACGGCGTCTTTATGCTGACCAAAGCGCAGCTTCTCGACGCGCGCGAATACTTCAGCATCTACAAAGATTAATCCAGCGGGCTTCGGCCCGTTTCACAACGCTCAAACACAAACAACAACATCGGAGCCGTGATGGCAGGAAACAGTATTGGACAATTATTCCGCGTGACCACCTTCGGGGAGTCGCACGGGCTGGCGCTGGGATGTATCGTTGATGGCGTACCGCCAGGCATCGAACTGACCGAAGCTGATTTACAGCACGACCTTGACCGTCGTCGCCCGGGTACCTCTCGCTACACCACGCAGCGTCGCGAGCCGGACCAGGTCAAAATTCTCTCCGGCGTCTTTGAAGGCCGCACCACCGGAACCAGCATTGGTCTGCTGATTGAAAACACCGATCAGCGTTCCCAGGACTACGGCGCCATTAAAGACGTTTTCCGTCCCGGCCATGCCGACTACACCTACGAGCAAAAATACGGCTTCCGCGACTATCGCGGCGGCGGACGTTCGTCCGCGCGTGAAACCGCGATGCGCGTGGCGGCAGGGGCGATTGCCAAGAAATACCTGCAGCAGAAATTTGGCATCGTTATCCGCGGCTGCCTGACCCAGATGGGCGATATTCCGCTGGCGATCAAAGACTGGGATCTGGTGGAGCAAAACCCGTTCTTCTGCGCCGACGCCGACAAAATTGACGCGCTGGACGAACTGATGCGCGGTCTGAAAAAAGAGGGCGACTCTATCGGCGCCAAAGTGACCGTGGTGGCTGACGGCGTACCGCCTGGCTGGGGCGAGCCGGTATTCGACCGTCTCGACGCAGACATCGCTCACGCAATGATGAGCATCAACGCGGTGAAGGGCGTGGAGATTGGCGACGGTTTTGACGTGGTTCAGCTTCGCGGCAGCCAGAACCGCGACGAAATTACGGCACAGGGTTTCCAGAGCAATCACGCGGGCGGCATTCTCGGCGGTATCAGCAGCGGGCAGCAGATTATTGCCAATATTGCGCTGAAGCCGACCTCCAGCATTACCGTGCCGGGCCACACGATCAACCGCGCTGGCGACGAAGTTGAGATGATCACTAAAGGACGTCACGATCCGTGCGTGGGGATCCGCGCGGTGCCGATCGCCGAGGCGATGCTGGCGATCGTGCTGATGGATCACTTCCTGCGCCAGCGCGCGCAGAATGCGGATGTGACGACCACCATTCCACGCTGGTAAACATGAAAAAAACCGCAATTGCTCTGCTGGCGCTGCTCGCCAGTGGAGCCAGCCTGGCCGCCACGCCGTGGCAGAAAATCACCCATCCCGTGGCGGGAAGCGCGCAGTCCATCGGCGCGTTCTCGAACGGCTGTATCGTGGGCGCGCAGGCGCTTCCGCTGCAGTCGGATACCTATCAGGTGATGCGCACCGATCAGCGCCGTTACTTCGGCCACCCTGACCTGGTGCTGTTTATTCAGCGCCTGGGGAATCAGGTGCATAACCTGGGGCTGGGCACGATGCTGATTGGCGACATGGGCATGCCTGCCGGCGGCCGCTTCAACGGCGGGCACGCCAGCCACCAGTCAGGACTGGATGTGGATATCTTCCTGCAGCTGCCGAAAGCGCGCTGGAGTTCAGCACAGCTGCTGAAACCGCAGGCGCTGGATCTGGTGGCGCGCGACGGTAAAAACGTGGTGCCGTCGCTCTGGACGCGAGATGTCTCCAGCATGATCAAGCTGGCGGCGGAAGATAACGACGTCACGCGGATTTTCGTGAACCCGGCAATCAAGCAACAGCTCTGCCTGGATGCGGGAACCGATCGCGACTGGCTGCGCAAAGTGCGCCCGTGGTTCCAGCATCGTGCACATATGCACGTTCGTCTGCGCTGCCCGGCCAACAGCCTCGAGTGCGAAGATCAGCCGCTACCGCCGCCAGGCGATGGCTGTGGCGCAGAACTGCAAAGCTGGTTTGAACCGGCTAAGCCCGGAACCTCAAAGCCTGAGAAGAAGACACCGCCTCCGCTGCCGCCTTCCTGCCAGGCGCTACTGGATGAGCATGTACTTTAATGGATAATTTCGTCGATCTGTTTATGGTGTCGCCGTGGATGCTGGCGGCACTGTTTTTTGTTGCGATGTTAGCCGGGTTTATCGATGCGCTGGCGGGTGGGGGCGGTTTACTGACCGTTCCGGCACTGCTGGCGGTGGGGATGAGCCCTGCCCAGGCGCTCGCCACCAACAAACTTCAGGCCTGCGGCGGCTCGCTCTCCGCCTCGCTCTACTTTATTCGGCGAAAAGTGGTCAACCTTGCCGATCAGAAGCTGAATATTCTGATGACCTTCATCGGCTCGACCTCAGGTGCGCTGCTGGTTCAGCACGTGCAGTCTGATATTTTGCGTCAGATCCTGCCGATTCTGGTTATCTGCATTGGCCTCTACTTTTTGCTGATGCCAAAGCTCGGTGAAGAGGACCGCCAGCGTCGCCTGCACGGCCTGCCGTTTGCGCTAATCGCGGGCGGCTGCGTGGGGTTCTACGATGGGTTCTTTGGCCCCGGCGCTGGCTCGTTCTACGCGTTAGCCTTCGTGACGCTGGCAGGCTTTAACCTCGCAAAATCAACCGCTCATGCCAAGGTGCTTAACGCGACCTCGAACGTCGGCGGCCTGCTGCTGTTTATCATCGGTGGCAAGGTCATCTGGGCAACCGGTTTTGTGATGATGGCAGGACAATTTTTAGGCGCGCGCGTGGGCTCGCGTCTGGTATTAAGCAAGGGGCAAACGCTGATCCGCCCGATGATTGTTGTCGTCTCGGCGGTGATGAGCGCGAAACTCCTTTATGACAGCCATGGACAGGAGATCCTCACCTGGTTGGGGATGAACTAATGAACAGTACGCATAACTACGAGCAGCTGATTGAGATTTTCGACGGCTGTTTTGCCGATGATTTTAATACCCGTCTGATTAAAGGCGACGACGAACCGATCTATCTTCCTGCTGATGCCGAGGTTCCGTATAACCGCATCGTGTTCGCGCACGGATTTTATGCCAGCGGGTTACACGAGATTTCGCACTGGTGCATTGCCGGAAAAGCACGCCGCGAGCAGGTGGACTTTGGCTACTGGTACTGCCCGGACGGGCGTGATGCCGCAACACAGGGCCAGTTCGAAGATGTGGAAGTAAAACCCCAGGCGTTCGACTGGCTGTTCTGCGTGGCGGCGGGTTTCCCGTTCAACGTTAGCTGTGACAACCTCGAAGGCGACTTCGAGCCAGACCGTATTGTCTTCCAGCGCCGCGTTCACGCGCAGGTGATGGAGTATCTTGAGAAGGGCATCCCGGAACGTCCGGCGCGCTTTATCAAGGCCTTACAGAATTATTACCACACGCCGGAGATCACGGCGGAATGCTTCCCGTGGCCGGAAGATATTTAACAGAGGAAAGAAGATGATCGCAGAATTTGAATCACGCATTCTGGCGTTAATTGATGACATGGTGGAACACGCCAGTGATGATGAGCTGTTCGCCAGCGGTTATCTGCGTGGTCACCTGACGCTCGCGGTAGCCGAGCTGGAAGCCGGTGACGATCACTCTGCCGACGCCGTTCACGCTGAAGTCACCCGCAGCCTGGAAAAAGCGATTCTGGCCGGGGAACTCTCTCCGCGCGACCAGTCTCTGGTGCTGGGCATGTGGGACAATCTGTTCCAGCAGGCTAAACGCTAAGTCATCGTTTTTCGCCCGGTGGCGCTGCGCTTACCGGGCCTACGAATATCCCCTCTCCCTGTGGGAGAGGGTTAGGGTGAGGGCACCAGACCGCACCCTACTTAACGCTTTTCCCCTTCAGCAGTTTCCGTACCCACAATCGATTCGGGTTGAGTCCCGCCAGCGTGGTTCTGTCCAGCGGAATCGGCTCGTCGCTCATTTGCGCAGCTAACGCTTCAGCCAGCAGCGGCGCGGAGCACAATCCTCGCGACCCTAACCCACCCAGCATATACAGCTCCGGATAAACCGGCGCGCTCACTGCCGCATCCTGGTTTTCAGCAAGGCCCTTATAAGCCTCAAGCGTCGCCTCGTAGTCCGGCACGTTTCCCGCCATCGGCAGATGGTCACGCGTTGCACAGCGTACGCCGCAGCGTGCCTCACCCGCGCTGACGTCAACGGCCTGCGCCCAGCCAGCCTGTGGGAAGCAGTCAACCAGGCGCTGACGGTTTTGCTGCTGATCTTCCTCGCTGTAGCGCGTATCCGTTTCGCCCCGACGGTAGCTGGCCCCAATGCAGTGGTGCCCGTTGGACGGGTTTTGGGGTGTCAGGTACCCGTCGTAACAGAGCACCTGACGCAGTTTCTCCAGCGCTGGTGCGGTTGGAATATGGCTTACCTGCCCGCCGACCGGATAAACCGGCAGCTTTTCCGTCTGGGCGAACTGGCTGATGCCGTGCCCGTTGGCGAACACAACGCTGGCGTGCTGCGCCTCGTTACCCTCGGCAAAACGCAGCGTCCACCCATCAGCCCTGCTGAGAGACTCAAGGTTATGGGCATAGTGAACAGACAGCCCGCGGGATTGCGCAAGGGTAATTGCCGCAGCCGTCAGTTCAGCAGGGCACAGCCAGCCGCCGAGCGGATAGTGAATACCGTCGCAGCCGGCGTCGACGCCGGCGGTGTCAGCAACCTGCTGCGCGGTTACCGCATGGGCGATCGCCTCAGGCAGGCCCAGCGACAGCATTTGCGCTATTTTCTGCCGGCTTTTTTCATCCCAGCCGAGCTGCGTCACGCCGCACCAGTCATGGTCAAAATCGACTGGCAGCATGTCATACAGGCGGCGGGCGAAGGTGAACGCGGCCGGGAAAAACTGGAACAGCGCAGGGTCATGCGCGCTCAGCAGGGGGTAGAGTGCACCCTGACGGTTGCCCGATGCGCCCGTCGCCGGTGCGTCATCGGCGCAGTAGAGCGTCACCTGCCAGCCGCGATGCAAAAGCGCGAGCGAGAGCAGGGCGCTGGCAATTCCACCGCCGATGATGGCAACTTCACGAGAGTCGCAGGCGCGGCGGGCATACCAGGGCGCCCGTGCGGGGATAGCCATCTCCTGCTCCATCATCCCGACCAGCATGTCGCGCTTGCGGCCAAAACCTTTGGTCTTTTTCATGGTGAAGCCCGCCTCCTGCAGCCCACGGCGGACAAAGCCTGCCGAGGTGAAGGTGGCGAGCGTTGCGCCCGGGCGTGCCAGGCGCGCCATCGCGGCAAAGAGGTGGGGGCTCCACATGTCCGGATTTTTGGCAGGCGCAAAACCGTCGAGGAACCAGGCATCAACCTTCTGGTTCATCGCGTCGTCGAGTTTATCGGTCAGTTCGTTGATGTCGCCCAGCCACAGGTCCAGCGTCACGCGCCCGCCGTCCAGCAGCAGACGATGGCAGCCGCCAATGGCCGGGGGCCACTGCGCCTGGAGCTGTTCGGCCCAGGGGGCAAGTTCAGACCAGTGCTGATGGGCAAGCTGCAGGTCATGCGCAGTGAGCGGATATTTTTCAAAACTGACGAAATGTAATCTTTGGAGCGTAGCTTCAGGGTGGGCTGCGTGAAACTGGTCAAACGCCTGCCAGAGGGTCAAAAAGTTTAGCCCGGTGCCAAACCCGCTTTCCGCCACCACAAAAAGGCTGCGCGGATGAGTGGGAAAGCGGGTGCTGAGATTATTTCCGTCCAGGAAAACATAACGGGTTTCTTCCAGTCCGTTATCATTAGAAAAATAGACGTCATCAAAATCTCGGGAAACAGGTGTACCCTCAGCGTTGAATTCAAGGTTGGCGGGTTGTATAGCGTTTTGTTTCACGTAAGTTACTCGTCTGACAGGCAGTGGCACGATCTTAGCGATGTGAGTCCAATGGTGCAAATTTCCTCAGAAATTGTCTGATCGGACTTGTTCGGCGTACAAGTGTACGCTATTGTGCGATTCGAAACTTTTTATAGTGCGACTTACAGAGGTATTGAATGAAACGTGCAGTGATTACTGGCCTGGGCATCGTTTCCAGCATCGGTAATAACCAGCAGGAAGTCCTGGCATCTCTGCGTGAAGGACGCTCCGGGATCACTTTCTCTGAAGAGTTTAAAGATTCTGGCATGCGTAGCCACGTATGGGGTAACGTCAAACTGGACACCACCGGTTTGATCGACCGTAAAGTGGTTCGTTTCATGAACGATGCCTCTATCTATGCCTACCTCTCCATGCAGGAAGCTATCGCTGATGCTGGCCTGAGTGAAGAAGTTTATCAGAACAACCCGCGCGTGGGCCTGATTGCCGGTTCCGGCGGTTCGTCTAAAGCGCAGGTATTCGGTGCTGATGCAATGCGCAGCCCGCGCGGCCTGAAAGCGGTTGGTCCGTACGTCGTGACCAAAGCCATGGGCTCAGCAGTTTCCGCTTGCCTGGCGACCCCGTTCAAAATTCACGGCGTGAACTACTCCATCAGCTCTGCATGTGCGACCTCCGCACACTGTATCGGTAACGCGGTAGAGCAAATCCAGCTGGGCAAGCAGGACATCGTGTTTGCTGGCGGCGGCGAAGAGCTGGGCTGGGAAATGGCCTGTGAGTTCGACGCGATGGGCGCACTGTCCACCAAATACAACGAAACGCCAGAAAAAGCGTCCCGTACCTATGATGCGCATCGCGACGGTTTCGTTATCGCGGGCGGCGGCGGTATGGTTGTCGTTGAAGAGCTGGAACACGCTCTGGCACGTGGTGCACACATCTACGCTGAAATCGTTGGCTACGGCGCAACGTCCGACGGCGCTGACATGGTTGCTCCATCCGGCGAAGGCGCGGTGCGCTGCATGAAGATGGCGATGCACGGCGTTGATACGCCAATCGACTACCTGAACTCCCACGGCACCTCTACTCCGGTAGGCGACGTGAAAGAGCTGGGTGCGATCCGCGAAGTGTTTGCTGATAAGAGCCCGGCCATCTCCGCGACCAAAGCGATGACAGGTCACTCTCTGGGTGCCGCTGGCGTGCAGGAAGCGATCTACTCTCTGCTGATGCTGGAAAACGGCTTTATCGCGCCAAGCATCAACATTGATGAGATGGACGAGCAGGCTGCCGGCCTGAACATCGTGACCAAACCAATGGACGCGTCGCTGACCACCGTAATGTCTAACAGCTTCGGTTTCGGCGGAACGAACGCTACGCTGGTCATGCGCAAGCTGAAAGCATAAGCGTTTGAATGTATAGTAGAAGGGAGCCTGATGGCTCCCTTTTTTTATGCCTGAACTTGGAGTTATGCATGACGGCCGTAACCTCAGAAAAAAACGCCACGTCCGGAAACACCTCGCTGTTCCGCATCGCTTTTGCGGTATTCCTTACCTATATGACCGTTGGCCTGCCGCTGCCGGTGATCCCGCTGTTTGTGCATCATGAACTGGGCTATGGCAACACCATGGTGGGCATTGCTGTCGGCATTCAGTTTTTAGCTACGGTATTAACCCGCGGCTATGCCGGACGCCTGGCCGATCAGCACGGAGCAAAACGCTCGGCGTTGCAGGGGATGTTCGCCTGCGGGCTGGCGGGCGCCGCATGGCTACTGGCTGCCCTGCTGCCAGTGGAGCCGATGTATAAATTTGCCCTGCTGGTGGTGGGGCGCTTAATCCTCGGTTTCGGTGAGAGCCAGCTGCTGACCGGAACGCTGACCTGGGGAATGGGGCTGGTGGGGCCTGCGCGTTCGGGCAAAGTGATGTCCTGGAACGGAATGGCCATCTACGGCGCGCTGGCGGCTGGCGCGCCGCTGGGCCTGCTGATCCACAGCACGTTTGGCTTTGCGGTGTTGGCCGCTACCACCATGGTGCTGCCGCTGCTGGCATGGGCGTTTAACGGTACGGTGCGAAAAGTGGCGGCCCACAAAGGCGAGCGTCCCTCGTTGTGGAGCGTGGTGGGGCAGATCTGGCAGCCGGGCCTGGGGCTGGCGCTGCAGGGCGTAGGCTTCGCGGTGATAGGGACCTTCGTCTCCCTGTACTTTATGAGCCGCGGCTGGGCGATGGCTGGCTTTACGCTTACCGCGTTTGGCGGCGCGTTTGTACTGATGCGCGTGCTGTTTGGCTGGATGCCGGATCGCTTTGGCGGCGTGAAGGTGGCGGTGGCGTCGCTGGTGATTGAGACCCTCGGTCTGGTATTGCTCTGGCAGGCGCCGACCGCGTCTGTTGCGCTGCTGGGTGCGGCGTTGACCGGCTGCGGCTGTTCGCTGATCTTCCCGGCGCTTGGCGTTGAGGTGGTGAAACGCGTGGCCCCGCAGGTGCGCGGCACCGCGCTAGGCGGATATGCCGCGTTTCAGGATATCTCCTACGGCGTCACCGCGCCGCTGGCGGGCCTGTTGGCCACATCCTTTGGCTATTCGTCAGTATTCCTTGCCGGGGCCGTTTCGGCGGTGGTGGGGATTGTGGTGACGCTGGTGGCGTTTCGCAGAGCCTGAGCCGTTGTTGCCGGGTGGCGGCTGCGCCTGACCCGGCCTACGATTCGTGGTTTTGTAGGCCCGGTAAGCGGAGCGCCACCGGGCGAAAGGTCAGGCAACCAGCCAGAAAATCGCCAGCGCAATCATCAGCGCAATGAACATTATTCCCGGACGGGCTGACAGCGTTTTAAAGGTTTCCACGACGGGCGCAAACAGCGGGCTGTAGATGGGCTGAACGTTCCGTGCTTCCGGTATACCGCCCTCCCGTTCGCTGCGGCGAACAAAGATCTGATTCAGAATATCCTGCACCTGCGCGGTGGTCAGCACCGTTTGCGGCGTGGCCTGCCAGGTCTGCTGGGCATAATCCCGAATAGCCTCAAACTCGCGCGGCTCCAGCGGCTGCTTAAGCGCCGCCTGCAGCGTATGCAGCGTTGGGGCGCTCTGGGTACTCAGCGTCTGGCGCGCCTGTAGCCAGGTCACCAGATGCGTAAACTGCTTAGCCGGGATGAGCTCACCGCTCTTCACGCCGGACAGTTCCAGCATTGATTGCCAGATGAGCTTTGTCGGCTCGCCGGTAGCCGCCGCCAGCTTCGTGACCATCTGCTTAAGCGTATTATGTTCTGCAGGCAGCATCGGGCGCTCGGTTGCAGGGCGCTGCTGGGGCTGCGGAATGGAAAGCTGGTTGCTCTGCAGCAGCGTAAGCACCGCTTTCAGCTGGTCCGGCGTAAGCTGGCTCAGGGCGGTATGACCATACTGCTGGCGAATGAAATCACTCACCGCCTGGCGATTATTTCCCTGACCCAACAGTTCGGTCAGCTGCGAGACAGTCTGGCGCGTGGTGTGATTTTGCTGCGCGGCGTTGATGCGCTGGCTCAGGTTTTGCTCGGCGGCGGGAAAGTGGCGCGACTGTAGCGGCGCGTCATTCCTGACCCCTAAATCATGCTTTACGCCTGCCCACACCTCGGCATTCTGCTGCGAGGTTAACGCTATCAGGCGCGTGATCAGGCGCTCCAGCACGGTGCGCTGTTGCGTGGAAAGGGGCTGTTCGCCTGCGACGTTGGGCGCTACGGGGCCATCACCCGGAGGGCGCGGCGGCGTACCTGAGATGGGCTGCATCGTCAAAAATCCTTAAAGTCAAAACTCTGCGTAAACCCGGCATACATATATGCCCGGCGGCGAGATTATGGCACACTTGGCAGGTTTTCTTCCTCTCAAACAGGTACTCAGACGTGAAAATCCTCGTTGACGAAAATATGCCTTATGCCCGCGAGCTGTTTAGCCGCTTGGGCAACGTTAAGGCTGTCCCTGGTCGCCCAATCCCGGTCGCTGAACTGGATGATGCCGACGCCCTGATGGTGCGCTCGGTGACCAAAGTAAATGAGGCGCTGCTCTCTGGCAAAGCGGTTAAGTTTGTCGGGACTGCCACGGCAGGGACCGATCATGTGGACGAACAATGGCTCAAACAGGCGGGAGTCGGCTTTTCTGCCGCGCCGGGCTGTAACGCGATTGCCGTTGTAGAATATGTCTTCTCCTCCCTGCTGATGCTGGCCGAGCGCGACGGGTTTGCGCTGAAGGACCGCACCGTGGGCATTGTCGGCGTGGGTAACGTCGGCGGGCGCCTGCAAAAGCGCCTTGAAGCGTTAGGGATCCGCACGCTTCTGTGCGATCCGCCTCGCAAAGACAACGGCGATGAGGGCGATTTCCGCTCGCTGGATGAGCTGGTCGAACAGTGCGACGTGCTGACTTTCCACACGCCACTGTTTAAAGAGGGGCTATATAAGTCGCTGCACCTTGCCGACGAGGCCCTGATCCGCCGTCTGAAGGCTGGCACTATTCTGATAAACGCCTGTCGTGGTCCGGTGGTGGATAACGCGGCGCTGCTGAAATGTCTGGATGAAGGCCAGAACCTCAGCGTGGTGCTGGACGTCTGGGAGCCGGAGCCGGACCTGAACGTCTCTCTGCTTGAGAAAGTGGACGTAGCGACTGCGCACATTGCGGGCTATACCCTCGAAGGCAAAGCGCGCGGCACTACCCAGGTCTTTGAAGCGTACAGCGCCTTTATCGGCCATCCGCAGCAGGTCGCTCTGGATACGTTACTGCCTGCGCCTGAATTTGGCCGTATCACCCTTCATGGCCCGCTCGATCAGGCAACGCTGAAAAGGCTTGTGCATTTGGTGTATGATGTGCGCCGCGATGACGCGCTGCTGCGTAAAGTAGCGGGTATTCCGGGTGAGTTTGATAAGCTGCGCAAGAATTACGTCGAGCGCCGCGAGTGGTCTTCCCTGTACGTTATTTGTGACGACGCAACGGCGGCGACGCTGCTGCAGAAATTGGGGTTTAACGCCGTTCACCACCCGGCACGTTAATGTCTTCTTAATGCTCCCTGCCGGATACTCTGGCAGGGACGCTTTTTTATTTCTGGAGTAAACCACCATGTCTGAAGGCTGGAACATTGCCATTTTGGGTGCCACTGGCGCCGTGGGCGAAGCACTGCTTGAAACCCTTGCTGAGCGTCAGTTCCCGGTGGGAGAGATTTACGCCCTGGCACGTACCGAAAGCGCGGGAGAACATCAGCGCTTTAACGGTAAATCCGTTAGGGTGCAGGATGCGGCAGAGTTCGACTGGACCCAGTCGCAGCTGGCCTTTTTTGCTGCGGGTGCGGAAGCGACCGCCACCTACATTGAAGAAGCCACCAACGCGGGCTGTCTGGTGATTGACCTGAGCGGCCTGTTCGCTCTGGAGCCGGACGTGCCGCTGGTGGTGCCGGATGTGAACCCGTTTGTGCTGGCAGATTACCGTAACCGCAACATCATTGCGGTACCCGACAGCCTGACCAGCCAGCTGCTGACCGCGCTGAAGCCGCTGATCGACGACGGTGGCCTGTCGCGCATCACCGTGAACTGCCTGTTGTCCGCGTCCGCGCACGGTAAAAAAGCCGTTGACGCCCTGGCGGGGCAGAGTGCGAAGCTGCTGAACGGCATCCCGATTGATGAAGATGATTTCTTCGGTCGTCAGCTGGCGTTCAACATGCTGCCGCTGCTGCCCGATCGCGAAGGTTCCGTGCGTGAAGAGCGCCGCATCGTCGATGAAACCCGCAAAATTCTGCAGGATGAAGGTCTGATGATCTCCGCCAGCTGCGTGCAGTCGCCTGTTTTCTACGGCCACGCGCAGATGGTGGGCTTTGAAGCGATGCGTCCGCTGGCGGCAGAAGAGGCGCGTGATGCGTTTGGCCGCGGCGAGGACATCGTGCTGTCAGAAGAGCGCGAGTTCCCGACGCAGGTGGGCGACGCCAGCGGTAGCGCGCATCTCTCCGTCGGCTGCGTGCGTAATGACTACGGTATGCCGGAGCAGGTTCAGTTCTGGTCGGTTGCCGATAACGTGCGCTTTGGCGGCGCGCTGATGGCGGTCAAGATCGCAGAAAAACTGGTGCAGGAGTACCTGTACTGATGTCAGACGTGGAACAAAAGCCAGTGCATAGAATTGCCCTCGGGATTGAGTACGACGGCAGCAAATACTATGGCTGGCAGCGTCAGAATGAGGTGCGTAGCGTCCAGGAGAAGCTGGAGAAAGCGCTGTCTCAGGTGGCAAACGAGCCGATTAACGTCCTGTGCGCAGGCCGTACCGACGCCGGTGTTCATGGAACAGGGCAGGTGGTTCACTTTGAAACCACCGCGGTGCGTAAAGACGCCGCGTGGACGCTGGGTGTAAATGCGAATTTACCTGGTGACATTGCGGTGCGTTGGGTGAAAGCTGTGCCGGATGATTTTCATGCCCGCTTCAGCGCCACCGCGCGACGCTACCGCTATGTCATCTACAACCAGCGCCTGCGTCCGGCGGTGTTAGGCCAGGGCGTGACGCATTTTTATGAACCCCTGGATGCAGAACGTATGCATCGAGCGGCGCAGTATTTGTTAGGCGAAAATGATTTTACGTCGTTCCGGGCGGTGCAGTGTCAGTCCCGCACGCCGTGGCGTAACGTCATGCACATTAACGTCAGTCGTTTTGGCGCGTATGTGGTGGTCGATATCAAAGCGAATGCCTTTGTACATCATATGGTGCGGAATATTGTAGGCAGCCTGATGGAAGTGGGCGCCGGACACCAGCCGGAGAGCTGGATTGCAGAACTGCTGGCAGCGAAGGACAGAACGCTTGCGGCAGCAACGGCGAAAGCGGAAGGGCTGTATCTGGTCGCGGTAGATTATCCGGATCGGTTTGACCTGCCAAAACCGCCAATGGGCCCGCTGTTTTTAGCGGACTAAACAAAGGTGCAATTAAGGTTTAGACAATATGGACGTAATACGTTTTCTGATTGATTTTATTCTGCATATTGATGTTCACCTGGCTGAGCTGGTCGCGCAGTATGGCGTCTGGGTGTATGCCATTCTGTTCCTCATTCTGTTCTGTGAAACCGGTCTGGTAGTGACCCCGTTCCTGCCGGGGGATTCGCTGCTGTTTGTGGCGGGCGCATTATCTGCGCTGCCGACCAATGACCTGAATGTGCATTTGATGGTGGTATTAATGATTATCGCCGCGATTATTGGCGATGCGGTCAATTATACGATCGGGCGAGTGTTCGGTGAGCGGCTGTTCAGTAATCCGAATTCTAAAATTTTCCGCCGCAGCTATTTAGATAAAACGCATGCGTTTTACGAGCGCCACGGCGGTAAGACCATTATCCTTGCGCGCTTTGTGCCCATTGTTCGCACCTTTGCTCCGTTTGTGGCGGGAATGGGACATATGTCCTATCGTCATTTTGCGATGTATAACGTCGTAGGCGCGCTGCTGTGGGTACTGCTGTTTACCTACGCGGGCTACCTGTTTGGCGATCTGCCGGTAGTTCAGGAAAACCTTAAGTTGCTGATTGTAGCGATTATTGTGCTTTCCGTTCTGCCTGGCGTTATTGAAATTATTCGCCATAGACGTGCGGCAGCAAAACAAGCGAAGTAAATGCACTCTGGCGGTTCGACCACTTTTTTATCCAAAGTTTCGGGCTGTTATGTTTTAATGTGCAACATTCATGGTCTGTTGGAGGCAAAAATGGCATTATTCGCCTCTTACAGCAAAACTGGCATACGACCAGGTTCAGGCAGAAAGGTTATCAATGAGCTGGATTGAACGAATTAAAAGCAACATTACCCCAACGCGTAAAGCGAGCATTCCTGAAGGGGTATGGACGAAGTGTGATAGCTGCGGCCAGGTTCTGTATCGCGCAGAGCTGGAACGCAATCTTGAAGTGTGTCCAAAATGTGACCACCACATGCGTATGTCGGCGCGCAACCGCCTGCATAGCCTGCTGGACGAAGGCTCTCTGGTAGAGCTGGGTAGCGAACTTGAGCCAAAAGATGTGCTGAAGTTCCGCGATTCCAAAAAATACAAAGATCGTCTGGCCTCTGCTCAGAAAGAGACCGGCGAGAAAGACGCGCTGATCGTCATGAAGGGCACCCTGCACGAGATGCCGGTTGTTGCCGCAGCCTTCGAGTTCGCTTTCATGGGCGGCTCTATGGGTTCTGTGGTCGGCGCGCGTTTCGTGCGTGCCGTTGAGCAGGCGCTGGAAGACAACTGCCCGCTGATCTGCTTCTCCGCCTCTGGTGGTGCACGTATGCAGGAAGCGCTGATGTCCCTGATGCAGATGGCGAAAACCTCTGCTGCGCTGGCGAAAATGCAGGAACGCGGTCTGCCGTACATCTCCGTGCTGACCGACCCAACCATGGGCGGCGTTTCCGCGAGCTTCGCAATGCTGGGTGACCTGAACATTGCTGAACCAAAAGCGCTGATCGGCTTTGCCGGCCCGCGCGTTATCGAACAGACCGTACGTGAAAAGCTGCCGCCGGGCTTCCAGCGCAGTGAGTTCCTCATCGAGAAAGGCGCTATCGACATGATCGTTCGCCGCCCGGAAATGCGCCTGAAACTGGCAAGCGTCCTGGCGAAGCTGATGAATCTGCCGGCGCCTAACCCGGATGAGCCGCGCGAAGGCGTGGTCGTACCGGATCAGGAACCCGAGGCCTGATAACTGAAAAGGGCAGGGCCGGTTGGCGCTGCCCTTTTGCTTTCTAAACTGTTAAAGACAACCGGGCATCATGGAAAATAAAAGCATTCCTCAAGCCACGTCGCCCCTGGCCGCGTGGCTTTCTTATCTGGAAAACCTGCACAGTAAAACCATCGATATGGGGCTTGAGCGCGTAAGCCAGGTTGCCGCGCGTCTCGATGTTCTAAAGCCCGCACCGTTTGTGTTTACCGTCGCCGGAACGAACGGTAAAGGCACCACCTGCCGCACGCTGGAATCGGTGCTGATGGCGGCGGGCTATAAGGTTGGTGTTTACAGCTCTCCCCACCTCGTGCGCTATACCGAGCGCGTGCGCGTGCAGAATACCGAGCTGTCGGAGTCGGCCCATACGGCGTCGTTCGCCGCTATCGAAGCCGCGCGCGGCGAGATCTCATTAACTTATTTTGAATACGGTACGCTTTCCGCGCTGTGGCTGTTTAAGCAGGCGCAGCTGGACGTGGTGATTCTGGAAGTGGGCCTGGGCGGGCGGCTTGATGCCACCAACATGGTCGATGCCGACGTCTCTGTTGTCACCAGTATTGCGCTCGATCACACTGACTGGCTGGGGCCAGACCGTGAAAGCATTGGGCGCGAGAAGGCCGGTATTTTCCGCGCAGGTAAGCCTGCGGTCGTCGGTGAGCCCGATATGCCGCACACTATTGCGGACGTAGCCAATGAAAAGGGCGCCCGGCTGCTGCGTCGCGGCGTTGACTGGCAGTATGAGGTACAGGATAACAGCTGGCGTTTCAGCGATGCGCAGGGCACGCTGGATAACCTGCCGCTGCCGCAGGTTCCACAGCCTAACGCCGCAACCGCGCTGGCGGCACTGCGCGTCAGCGGGTTGAAGGTGAGCGAACAGGCGATCCGCGACGGTATTCAGAACGCTATCCTCCCCGGGCGTTTTCAGATTGTCAGCGAATCACCGCGTCTGATTCTGGATGTGGCGCACAACCCTCATGCGGCGGCGTATCTCGCAGGACGTCTCAAATCGTTACCAAAAACCGGGCGCGTGCTGGCGGTTATCGGTATGCTTCATGATAAAGATATCGGCGGCACGCTGGCCTGCATGGAGACTGTGGTCGATAGCTGGTATTGTGCTCCTCTGGAAGGGCCACGCGGCGCCACTGCTGAACAGTTGATGGAACATCTCGGCAAGGGCGAAATCTACGGCAGCGTGGCGCAGGCCTGGCATGCCGCGATGGCGGAGGCTAAACCAGAAGATACCGTGCTGGTGTGTGGGTCGTTCCACACCGTGGCACATGTCATGGAAGTGATGGACGCGGGGAGAACCGGTGGCGAGTAAGTTTCAGAACCGTTTAACAGGAACTATTGTGCTGGTCGCACTCGGGGTGATTATCCTCCCGGGGCTGCTCGACGGGCAGAAGAAGCATTATCAGGATGAGTTTGCAGCCATTCCATTAGTCCCGAAAGCGGGCGATCGTGATGAGCCGGATATGCTGCCGGCCGCAACGCAGGCGTTGCCCGCTCAGCCGCCGGAAGGCGCAGCTGAAGAGGTGCGTGCAGGGGATGCTGCCGCGCCGTCGCTCGATCCGTCGCGTCTGGCGGCGAACAGTAACATCGAGATTGATCCGGTGCCGGTAGAGCAGCCTAAGCCTGTTGAAAAACCGAAACCGGTGGAGAAGCCGCAGCCGAAACCGCAGCGGGATAAAGCGGCCGAGCAGCTGGCTGCTGCCTCAGAAACGCCACCGCCGGCAAAACAGGACGCGGCGCCGACCGGAAAAGCCTACGTTGTTCAGCTCGGTGCGTTGAAAAATGCCGATAAAGTTAACGAGGTGGTGAGTAAACTGCGCGGTGCGGGATACCGTGTTTACACTTCACCGACCACGCCGGTGCAGGGTAAAATCACCCGCATTCTTGTGGGTCCTGATGCTTCAAAAGATAAGCTGAAGGGATCGCTGGGCGAGCTGAAGCAGATCTCCGGTCTGAGCGGCGTGGTGATGAACTACAGCGCGAACTGATAAGATCTTCCCCCCTCACCCTAACCCTCTCCCCAAAGGGGCGAGGGGATGGTTTGCTCCCTCTCCCTTGAGGGAGAGGGCCGGGGTGAGGGGGAGTAGACGTTCAAAGAGACGTCAAAAGGAAGGGGCGTTGAGCATTTTTTCAGCGCCTTTTTTATTTACGCGCGGGAAGGAAATCCCTACGCAAACGTTTTCTTTTTCTGTTAGAATTCGCCCCGAACTGGATAACAGGGCGTTTAATCGTGGGACACATATGGTCTGGATTGATTACGCCATCATTGCGGTGATTGGTTTTTCCTGTCTGGTTAGCCTGATCCGTGGCTTTGTTCGTGAAGCGTTATCGCTGGTAACCTGGGGTTGTGCTTTCTTTGTTGCCAGTCATTACTACACTTACCTGTCTGTCTGGTTCACGGGCTTTGAAGATGAACTGGTTCGAAACGGAATCGCCATCGCGGTGCTGTTTATCGCGACGCTGATTGTCGGCGCTATCGTCAATTTCGTGATAGGTCAGCTGGTCGAGAAAACCGGTCTGTCAGGGACGGACAGGGTGCTCGGGATCTGTTTCGGCGCGTTGCGAGGCGTGCTCATTGTGGCCGCGATACTGTTCTTCCTGGATACCTTCACCGGGTTCTCGAAAAGCGAAGACTGGCAGAAATCGCAGCTCATTCCAGAGTTCAGCTTCATCATCAGATGGTTCTTTGACTATCTGCAAAGCTCGTCGAGTTTCTTGCCCAGGGCATAAACCCTGAGATGTGGCTTAACGAGGAAAAGACGAATGTGCGGTATTGTCGGTATCGCCGGTTTCATGCCGGTTAACCAGTCTATTTATGACGCATTATCGGTGCTTCAGCACCGTGGACAGGACGCTGCGGGCATCATCACCATTGATGCACACAACTGCTTCCGTTTACGTAAAGCAAACGGCCTGGTAAACGATGTGTTTGAAGCCCGCCATATGCAGCGCCTGCAGGGTAATATGGGGATTGGTCACGTTCGTTATCCTACCGCTGGCAGCTCCAGCGCCTCTGAGGCTCAGCCTTTCTACGTCAACTCTCCTTATGGCATCACGCTTGCCCACAATGGCAACCTGACCAACGCTCATGAGCTGCGTAAAAAGCTGTTTGAAGAGAAACGTCGCCACATTAACACCACCTCTGATTCAGAAATCCTGCTCAATATTTTTGCCAGCGAGCTGGATAACTTCCGTCACTACCCGCTGGAAGCTGATAACATTTTTGCCGCCGTTGCCGCGACTAACCGCCTGATCCGCGGCGCGTACGCCTGTGTTGCAATGATTATCGGCCACGGCATGGTCGCCTTCCGCGATCCAAACGGTATCCGTCCTCTGGTGCTCGGCAAGCGTGACCTGGGCGATGGCCGTACCGAGTATATGGTCGCCTCCGAAAGCGTGGCGCTGGATACGCTGGGCTTTGAATTCCTGCGCGACGTCGCGCCGGGTGAAGCGGTCTACATCACCGAGAAGGGCCAGCTGTTTACCCGCCAGTGTGCAGACAACCCGGTCAGCAACCCGTGCCTGTTCGAATACGTTTACTTCGCCCGTCCGGATTCGTTCATCGACAAAATCTCCGTGTACAGCGCGCGCGTGAACATGGGGACGAAGCTGGGCGAGAAAATTGCCCGCGAGTGGGACGACCTGGACATCGACGTGGTGATCCCAATCCCGGAAACGTCCTGCGATATCGCGCTGGAAATCGCCCGTATTCTCGATAAACCGTACCGTCAGGGCTTCGTGAAGAACCGCTACGTTGGCCGCACCTTTATCATGCCGGGCCAGCAGCTGCGCCGTAAGTCCGTGCGCCGCAAGCTGAACGCCAACCGCGCAGAGTTCCGCGACAAGAACGTCCTGCTGGTGGATGACTCCATCGTGCGTGGCACCACCTCTGAGCAAATTATCGAGATGGCGCGCGAAGCCGGTGCGAAGAAAGTGTATCTGGCCTCAGCGGCACCTGAAATCCGCTTCCCGAACGTGTACGGCATCGATATGCCTACCGCGACGGAGCTGATTGCTCACGGTCGTGAAGTGGACGAGATTCGCCAGATCATCGGTGCCGACGGCCTGATTTTCCAGGATCTGAACGATCTGATCGACGCGGTACGCGCCGAGAACCCGGACATTCAGCAGTTCGAGTGTTCAGTGTTCAACGGTGTGTATGTCACTAAAGACGTTGACCAGCAGTATCTCGACTACCTGGATTCGCTGCGTAACGACGACGCAAAAGCCGTCCAGTTACAGAACGATCTCGAAAGCTTAGAGATGCACAACGAAGGTTGATGCTTCTGCAGGTGAGGGCAGCGGCCCTCACTTGCAACTCCCCCTAAAATCCTGCACAGTCAGCCCTGAAATCAGCTAGGGCGAAGATCATGAAACGACTTATTGTTGGGCTTAGCGGTGCCAGTGGCGCCATTTACGGCGTGCGCCTGCTGCAGGTGCTACGCGACGTAACAGAGGTTGAAACCCATCTGGTGATGAGCCAGGCGGCGCGTCAGACCCTCTCGCTTGAAACCGATTACGCCCTGCGTGACGTTCAGTCTCTGGCGGATGTGGTACACGACGCGCGTGATATCGCAGCCAGTATCTCATCAGGCTCGTTTAAAACGGCGGGCATGGTTATCCTGCCCTGTTCAATTAAAACGCTCTCCGGCATTGTGAACAGCTATACGGACACGCTGGTGACGCGTGCGGCTGATGTGGTGCTGAAAGAGCGTCGTCCGCTGGTACTCTGCGTGCGGGAAACGCCGCTGCATCTGGGGCATCTGCGTCTCATGACGCAGGCGGCTGAACTTGGGGCTGTCATCATGCCGCCGGTCCCGGCATTCTACCATCGCCCGCAAACGCTGGATGACATCATTAACCAGACCGTTAACCGCGTGCTTGACCAGTTTGATATTGAACTGCCCGACGATCTGTTCACCCGCTGGCAGGGCGCGTAAAGTTGTGCACCCGCAAGGTGCATGAAAAGACAACTTGCCCTGTTTCAGGGCAAAACTGCAACCGCGATCATATCCTCGACATTTAATTCCTTTTTTCCCTTTTTCTCTTTCCGGTTCGTTCGGCAGACCTGCTATCTTTCCTCATTAAGGCAATATTGCAACGTTTTATTAACATACTTAACGTCGAATTTTTGACCAGACGGCAATGTGGCATAAGACCTGCAAGAGAAGCCTGCTATACAACACACAACACAATACATAATAAAATCACGGTACTTGAGGGTAAATGTATGAAGAAGACGGTTCTGGCTCTGTCTTTGCTCGTGGGGTTAAGTGCAGCAGCAGGTAGCTACGCGGCACTGCCACAAACGGTACGTATCGGTACAGACGCAACCTATGCGCCATTCTCCTCCAAGGATGCGAAAGGCGAGTTCGTTGGTTTTGATATCGATCTGGGAAATGAGATGTGCAAACGCATGGAGGTGAAATGCACATGGGTGGGCAGCGACTTCGACGCGCTGATCCCGTCGCTGAAAGCCAAGAAAATTGACGCCATTATCTCCTCCCTCTCCATCACCGAAAAACGTCAGCAGGAGATTGCCTTCTCCGACAAACTCTACGCAGCGGATTCTCGTCTGATTGCCGCAAAAGGCTCTCCGATTCAGCCGACCATTGACTCGCTGAAAGGCAAGCATGTTGGCGTGCTTCAGGGGTCGACCCAGGAAGGTTTTGCAAACGCCAACTGGCGTGAAAAGGGCGTAGACGTGGTGGCCTACCAGAACCAGGATCTGATTTACTCTGACCTGACCGCAGGCCGTCTCGATGCGGCGTTCCAGGATGAAGTCGCCGCGAGCGAAGGCTTCCTGAAACAGCCGGCAGGCAAAGAGTTTGCTTTTGCTGGCCCGTCTGTCAAAGACAAAAAATACTTTGGTGATGGTACCGGTATCGGCCTGCGCAAGGACGATACCGAGCTGAAAGCCGCCTTCGACAAAGCGTTTACCGAGCTGCGTAAAGACGGTACCTACGACAAACTGGCGAAGAAATACTTCGATTTCAACGTCTACGGTGACTAATGCGTAACGGCGATGCACTGGTATGGTGCATCTCTGGCGCGCATGATTCAATATGGTGCAAAGTGTGCACCGTATTGGTTCGCTGTGTGCATACTTAAGCATTTAAAATGCAAAAATTCCCGCCTCTCAGCCATTATTCTTTGCCTGAAAGCGTGAATTGATGGCACATTAACAGCACCCCGTCGTCGTAAAACGCGTATGAAGACAGTTTGTTGAGGATAGATATGAAAAAGCTAGCATTGTCACTTTCACTGGTACTGGCACTTTCCAGCGCCACCGCGGCATTCGCTGCCATTCCGCAAAAAATTCGTATTGGTACTGACCCAACCTATGCTCCGTTCGAATCGAAGAATGCGAAGGGTGAACTGGTTGGTTTTGACATTGATATTGCCAATGAGCTGTGCAAACGCATCAAAGCGCAATGTACCTACGTTGAGAACCCGCTGGATGCGCTGATCCCATCGCTGAAAGCAAAAAAAATCGACGTGATCATGTCCTCCCTTTCCATCACTGAAAAACGCCAGCAGGAGATTGCGTTCACCGACAAACTCTACGCGGCAGATTCGCGTCTGGTGGTGGCAAACGCCTCTGACATCCAGCCGACGCTGGAATCCCTGAAAGGCAAACGCGTGGGCGTGCTGCAGGGCACTACCCAGGAAACCTATGGCAATGAACACTGGGCACCGAAAGGGATTGAAATCGTCTCTTATCAGGGCCAGGAAAATATCTACGCTGACCTGACGGCGGGCCGTATTGATGCCGCTTTCCAGGATGAAGTCGCCGCAAGCGAAGGCTTCCTTAAGCAGCCTGTCGGTAAAGATTACAAGTTCGGCGGTCCGTCCATTAAAGACGAGAAGCTCTTTGGCGTAGGTACCGGTATGGGTCTGCGCAAAGAAGACAACGAACTGCGCGAAGCGCTGAATAAAGCCTTTGCCGAAATGCGTGCAGACGGCACCTACGACAAGCTGGCGAAAAAATACTTCGATTTTAATGTTTACGGCGGCTAATCGCCCCGGCAAATAACGTGCGGCCCCTCCCGCTGCGGGAGGGGAATAGACACGGTTCCACCACTCACGACACGACAGGGCACGCGGTATGCTGTACGGATTTTCTGGCGTTATTCTACAAGGCGCGCTTGTCACCCTTGAGTTGGCTATCAGCTCCGTGGTCCTTGCGGTGCTGATAGGCCTGGCGGGCGCGGGCGCGAAGCTGTCGGCAAATAAACCGCTGGCGATAATTTTTGAAGGCTACACCACGCTGATTCGCGGCGTCCCGGATCTGGTGCTGATGCTGCTGATTTTTTACGGTCTGCAAATTGCGCTCAACAGCGTGACGGATGCCGTCGGCATGGATCAAATTGATATCGACCCGATGGTGGCCGGTATTATTACCCTCGGTTTTATCTACGGCGCGTATTTCACGGAAACCTTCCGCGGCGCCTATATGGCGGTGCCGAGAGGGCATATTGAAGCGGCGACCGCATTCGGTTTTACCTCCTCACAAACGTTTCGTCGGATCATGTTCCCGGCCATGATGCGCTACGCGCTTCCGGGCATCGGTAACAACTGGCAGGTTATCCTCAAGGCAACGGCGCTGGTTTCTTTGCTTGGTCTGGAGGACGTCGTGAAAGCGACGCAGCTGGCGGGCAAGAGTACCTGGGAGCCCTTCTACTTTGCGGTAGTCTGTGGCGTTATCTATCTGGTGTTTACGACGGTCTCCAATGGTGTTCTGCTTCTGCTCGAACGTCGCTACTCCGTGGGTGTGAAGAGGGCTGACCTGTGATTGAGATTATTCAGGAGTACTGGAAATCGCTGCTGTGGACGGATGGCTACCGCTTCACTGGCGTGGCCATAACGCTGTGGCTGCTGATTTCTTCCGTCGTGATGGGCGGTATTCTGGCCGTGTTTCTCGCCATTGGCCGCGTGTCGAACAACAAGTATATTCGCTTCCCGATCTGGCTATTCACCTACGTGTTCCGCGGTACGCCGCTGTACGTGCAGCTGCTGGTGTTCTACTCGGGGATGTACACGCTGGAGATTGTGAAAGGCACCGAGATGCTGAACGCGTTCTTCCGCAGCGGACTGAACTGTACGGTGCTGGCGCTCACGCTCAACACCTGCGCCTACACCACCGAGATTTTTGCAGGCGCCATCCGCTCCGTACCTTACGGTGAGATTGAAGCGGCGCGCGCATACGGTTTCTCATCGGTGAAGCTTTATCGCTGCATTATTCTGCCCTCGGCGCTGCGCATCGCGCTGCCGGCCTACAGTAACGAAGTGATTTTGATGCTGCACTCCACCGCGCTGGCCTTTACGGCGACGGTGCCGGACCTGTTGAAGATTGCGCGAGACATCAACTCTGCAACTTACCAGCCGTTTACCGCGTTTGGCATTGCGGCGGTGCTCTATTTAATTATTTCCTACGTCCTGATTAGCCTGTTCCGCAAGGCTGAAAAACGCTGGTTGCAGCATATAAAACCTTCGACGCACTGAGAAAGATGATGGCTGAGAACAAATTAAACGTAATTGATTTGCACAAACGCTACGGCGAACATGAAGTGCTGAAAGGGGTGTCCCTGCAGGCGAACGCGGGCGACGTAATCAGTATTATCGGCTCATCCGGCTCGGGTAAAAGTACCTTCCTGCGCTGCATCAACTTCCTCGAAAAACCGAGCGAAGGCTCGATTGTCGTGAGCGGGCAGAACATCAATCTGGTACGTGATAAAGACGGCCAGCTGAAGGTGGCGGATAAAAATCAGCTGCGTCTGCTGCGTACGCGCCTGACGATGGTCTTCCAGCACTTCAACCTCTGGAGCCACATGACGGTGCTGGAGAACGTGATGGAAGCGCCGGTTCAGGTCCTGGGCCTGAGCAAGCAGGAAGCCCGCGAGCGCGCGGTGAAGTACCTTGCCAAAGTGGGTATCGACGAGCGCCAGCAGATGAAGTATCCGGTGCACCTCTCCGGTGGTCAGCAGCAGCGTGTTTCAATCGCTCGCGCGCTGGCGATGGAGCCGGAAGTGCTGCTGTTCGATGAACCGACGTCTGCGCTCGATCCAGAGCTCGTCGGCGAAGTGCTTCGCATCATGCAGAAGCTGGCCGAAGAGGGCAAAACGATGGTGGTGGTGACGCACGAGATGGGCTTCGCCCGTAACGTCTCGAACCACGTGATTTTCCTGCATCAGGGGAAAATTGAGGAGCAAGGACACCCGGATGAGGTGTTAGCAAACCCGCAAAGCCCGCGTTTGCAGCAGTTCCTGAAGGGATCTTTGAAGTAGAGTTTGCCCTTCTCCCTCTCCCCGTGGGAGAGGGGCGGGGTGAGGGCATCAGACCGCAGTGCAGCCCAATCGCCCGATGGCGTGGGTGTTCTCCCTCTCCCTGTGGGAGAGGGTTGGGGTGAGGGTATCAGGCCGCACCGCACTCCAGCCGATACGCCCAGTCGTCATAGCGCACGCCGTTAATCTCATACGCCTTCTCCAGCACCTGCGTGCGCACAAACCCGGCTTTTTCCAGCACGCGCACCGACCCGCCGTTATCCGCCAGCACGTATGCGTTAATAGCCTTCACGCCCGTCTGGTTGAACGCGTACTCGCACACTGCCTGCAGCGCCTCGCTGGCAATGCCTTTTCCCTGTGCGGCAGGTACGACCGTGTAGCCAATATCCGCCTCTTCACGGTTCTCGGGGCTGATTTGCAGGCCAATATCGCCCAGCGGCGTAACATCATCCCGGAAGCGGATCACGAATACATGCTCCGCCATCAGGCGTGCGGCAAACACGCGTCGGGTCTCTTTTTCCGGCGCGATAGCGGCCATGTAGCGCATAATGTCGGGGTCTTCACGCAGCGTGCGAAAAAACGCCCAGTCAGAGGGTTCGAAAGGAGTAAGGTGGAGCCGGGGTGTCGTGATGGTTGCCATTGTTACGCCATATCATCGGAACATGGCGTATGACTGTAACATATTCACCGCACTACATCCCCCAGCGCCTCTTCCAGGTCATACCACCGAAACGCAAAACCTGAAGCTTCTAATCTTTTCGGCAGCGCGCGCTGTCCGCCCAGCACCAGCACCGATGATTCCCCCATCAACAGGCGAATCGCCGCGGCAGGCACCCGCAGCACCGCCGGGCGATGGAGGGCATGTCCCAACGCATGGGCGAACTGCTCATTACGCACCGGATACGGCGACACCATATTAAACGGTCCGCGCAGGTCGTTATCCAGCAGCCAGAGAATGCCGTTCACCATATCGTCGATATGGATCCAGGCCAGATACTGACGCCCGCTGCCGATCGGCCCGCCAAGCCCCAGCTTAAAGGGGGGAAGCATTTTGCCCAGAATGCCGCCTTTCGGCGCAAGCACCACGCCGGTACGCAGCAGGCAGACGCGGGTATTATCGCTCTGCGCGGCGCTGGCGATACGTTCCCACTGGGCGCAAAGCTTATGGGTGAATTCGTTGTGCGGCGGCTCCTCTTCGGTGACCACCACTTCGCCGAGATCGCCGTAATAGCCGGACGCAGAACCCGAAATCAGCACCGACGGCGGCGTCTGGCTGTTGCGGATCAGCTCGACCAGCTTTTCGGTGATAGTCCAGCGGCTGCTGCACAGCCGCTGTTTTTGCTCCTCGGTCCAGCGCTTGTCGGCGATGGGCTCGCCCGCGAGGTTAATGACGGCGTCAAAACCGTCCAGATTCTGCTTTTCAGCCAGACCTTTCCAGATGTCGATACCCGTTCCCAGCACCTGACGCGCTTTCTCAGGGCTGCGTGTGACCACGGTGACGTCATGATGCAACGCCTGCAGGCGGGGAATGAGATGGCGACCAATCAGGCCCGTACCACCGGTCAGCAGAATCTTCATAAAACCTCCAGGTTTACGCCTGGCGCTGCCAGCTTAACGTCATGGAGACGGAGTCGGCGTAACGCAGGGCGTGAAGTTTATCGATCTCTACTTCAGCATAAGTGACCCAGTGATGTTCGCGTGCGATATCGAGCACATCCTGAGTTAATTTTTCCAGCAGGAAGAAACGGTTGTTTTCAACGTACTGGATGATGCTTTTGGTAATGGTGCGGTAGTTCAGCGCGTCATTGATGTCTTCACTGGCGCGCGCCTTGTCTGCCGGGTAGTGAATCGTGACGTTGACAACGATATCCTGTCGGTTTGCGATCTCTTCCTCTTTGATACCGATGAACGTGCGTAAGCGTAAGTTTTTTATTCGAATAATAGCGTCATGCTGCGACATTGCAGGTGTTCTCCGTGTCAGTATTTACTCACCATAATACATGAGAGCGATGCCTGTACCCAACGGGGTGCAGGCTCAAATCTGATGGATTTTTTGCAGGGCGCGTTCGGTAGCCGGGCGATTGCGAATACGTTCAAACCAGTTATTCACGGCGGGATAAGACGCCAGGTCGATCCGGTGTTTTTCATGCGTATTTACCCACGGCCAGCAGGCAATATCAGCAATGCTGTAGCTATCGCCTCCCAGCCACGGCGTTTTCTCCAGCCGGCGGTTCAATACGCCATATAACCGCTGGGTTTCAACCTGATAGCGCTCGATAGCGTAGGGTATCGGCTGCGGCGCGTAGGCGGAGAAGTGATGGTTCTGTCCCAGCATGGGCCCCAGACCGCTCGACTGCCAGAAAAGCCACTGCAGCGTATGGTGGCGCTCACGCAGCTCCCCGCTCAGCAGCTTGCCGGTTTTTTCCGCCAGGTAGAGCAAAATTTCGCCGGATTCAAACAGGCTTAGCGGCTTGCCGCCGTCGGCGGGCAGGTTATCGATAATGGCAGGAATTTTATTGTTGGGCGATATCGCCAGAAACACGGGCCGGAACTGATCGCCCTTGCTGATATCGACGCGAACGATCCGGTAGTCCAGCTCGGCTTCTTCGAGAAAGAGGGTGATCTTATGGCCGTTTGGGGTAGGGGCATAGTAAAGATCGATCATGCTCAACTCCTGTCAGTGCGAATAGTGATGCCATGACAAATGAGTATAGGTGCTTGTTGTAAATCGTGAGTTTTCATCAAGTGACAGCGGCGCAAAGAGATTATATGTTGAGTAAAAACCGATCAGACGATGAGGATGTTATGAACCAGCCTGCGATTACCCTGTGGTCCGACTCCAGCTATTTTTCACCTTATGTCCTGAGCGCCTACGTCGCGCTGGCAGAGAAAGGGCTCTCTTTTAGCCTCAAAACCGTCGATCTCGACAGCGGCGAGCATCTGAAACCGCAGTGGCAGGGCTACGGGCTAACCCGACGCGTGCCGGTGCTGGAAATCGACGGCTTTGAGCTGAGTGAATCATCCGCGATCGATGAATACCTTGAAGATCGCTTTGCGCCGCCGGAGCGGGAGCGTATCTATCCTCACGATCTGCAAAAGCGCGCCCGCGCGCGGCAGATCCAGGCGTGGCTGCGCAGCGATCTGGTGCCGATCCGCGTTGAACGTTCCACTGACGTCGTTTTTGCCGGGGTGAAAAAGCCCGCGCTGAGCGCAGAAGGCCTTGCCAGTGCGCAAAAGCTGATTGAGACCGCCTCCTCGCTGCTGGCCCACGGCAACCCGAATCTGTTTGGCGAGTGGTGTATCGCCGATACAGACCTGGCGCTGATGCTGAACCGCCTGATCCTCAACGGCGACGCGGTGCCGCAGCTGCTGGTGGATTATGCCGCGTTCCAGTGGCAGCGCGCCTCGGTGCAGCGCTATGTGGCACTCTCCGCTAAGCGTGCTGGCTGATAAGCCCTGGCGCTTCAGGTATGATAGGGGCAGTCTGTTTTCCCGAGGAGTGACTGATGAAACTGATGTTTGCGTCGGATATCCATGGATCGCTGCCCGCTACCGAACGCGTTCTTTCTCTGTTTGCCCAAAGCGGGGCGCAGTGGCTGGTGGTTCTGGGCGATGTGTTAAACCATGGCCCACGAAATGCCCTGCCGGAAGGCTATGCCCCCGCGCAGGTGGCTGAAAAATTGAATCAATATGCTTCGCGCATTATCGCCGTGCGCGGCAACTGCGACAGCGAAGTGGACCAGATGCTGCTGCACTTTCCCATCGTCGCGCCGTGGCAGCAGGTCTTACTGGAAAGATGCCGTCTTTTTTTGACTCACGGTCATCTTTTTGGTCCGGACAATATCCCCGCGCTCGCCGCTGGCGATGTCCTGGTTTACGGTCATACTCATATTCCGGTGGCAGAAAAACGCGGCGAGATTTATCACTTTAATCCCGGTTCCGTCAGTATCCCGAAGGGCGGATACGCGGCAAGCTATGGCATGCTTGCCGAGAATACATTAAGCGTTATCGCACTTAATGATCAGCAAGTTATTGCGCAGGTAGCGATTAATCCGTAAGTTACACCTCAACTGCAAACGCGCCGAAAGAGCGCTTAGACGAGAAGGTTTCCCGATGGTGGAGCAGAGTCATTTGGCAAGTACAGAGTGGGTTGACATTGTCAGCGAAGAGAATGAAGTGATCGCGCAGGCCAGCCGCGAACAAATGCGCGCGGAGCGTCTGCGCCACCGTGCAACGTACATCGTTGTGCATGACGGTATGGGCAAAATTCTGGTCCAGCGCCGTACGGACACCAAAGATTTTCTCCCCGGTATGCTGGATGCCACTGCGGGCGGCGTCGTGCAGGCAGATGAAGTGCTGCTGGATTCCGCGCGTCGTGAAGCAGAAGAAGAATTAGGCATTGCCGGCGTGCCGTTTGCCGAACACGGTCAGTTCTATTTCGAAGACGAAAACTGTCGCGTCTGGGGCGGGCTGTTTAGCTGCGTTTCCCACGGGCCGTTCGCGCTGCAGGAAGAGGAAGTGAGCGAAGTGAGCTGGATGACGCCGGAAGAGATCACCGCGCGCTGTGACGAGTTCACGCCTGATTCGCTGAAGGCGCTGGCGCTGTGGATGACGCGCAACGCCAAAAACGAATCTGCGAAACCGGAAAATAAAGCGGAAAAAGAGGAAGAGGCCGAGTAAGCCTTAGCAACTCTCCCGCAGGCAGAGGCTGGACGCGATAGGCTTATGGTCGCGCCAGTCTCCATCATTCAGGCGTTCCAGTAGCGCTTTCCCCGCTTCCATCCCAATCTTACGATGCGGCACCGCCATGGTTGTCAGCGGCGGCTGACAGACGCGGCTCACGTCGCTGTCGCCAAAGCCCACCACGGCAAGATCGTCCGGCACTTTAATGCGTCGACGCTGGCATTCGTACAGCGCACCGCAGGCCAGTTCGTCCGAGACGCACACCAGCGCATCCAGCTCCGGCCACGCCAGCAGGAATTCTGGCAGCTGCGCCGCGCCCGTGGAAAAGCTCGGCGGCATGGCGGCGTTGATGACCCGGTTTGGCGACATGTGGTGGCGAAGCATGGCCTTATACCAGCCCTGCAAATGCTGCTGGAATATCCACTGTTCCTGGTTGGCGCACAGCAGGCCGATATTCTGATAGCCCCGCTGAATCACCATTTCCGTCAGTTCATACATGGCGGCAACGTTATCGATCCCGATATTCATATCAATCGGATCGGCGCGCATCGCGCCCATTTCCATTACCGGAATGGAGGCGTTTTTCAGCCAGTGGCGCACGGTGTCCGTATGCTCAACGCTGAGCAAAATGGCGGCGGCGATGTTCGATGCCAGCAGCGTTTCAAGCAGCTTCTCTTCCTGCTCAAGCCGGTGCTGAGACTCCGCCAGCATGATCTGATATCCGGCAGGCTGTAGCACCTGCTGTAGCCCGGCAAACATCTCCGAGCAGCCGGATTCGGAGAGGTTGGGAACCACCATCGCAATCGTCCAGGACGACGCCGATGCCAGCGCGCTGGCGGCAAGGTTGGGCATGTATCCCAGCGCCTGCACGGCGGCTTCAATTTTTTCTCGCAGCTTATCGGAAACCTGTTCAGGCGTGCGGAGTGCACGGGACACGGTCATTGTGCCCACCCCGGCAAGCTGTGCCACATCGGCGAGCGTCACTTTGCCGGTACTGCGTCGTTTTCGGGTTAGAGACATACATCTTCCTGCTGACAGGACGCGACAAATTTCATCCTTCGCTTCACGTGACAGGCAGTATACGCCTTAAATCCCTTTTTTTGCTGTGATTTCACACCATGATGGCAATTTGATAGCGCTATCACACTTCTGAATGTTAGTGATTGGTAGCGCTATCTTTGTGATCCCGATCGCAGTCAATGAGTGATGTGTTGAATAAAGTTTGCTCATCTTTTGCGTTGTGGCCGGAGGGTAAAGTGCTCAAAAAGTGGATATATGATACAACCATCACGCTGCAGGACAGCGTAGAGGACTGGCCGCAGGCGCTGGAGCTGTGCGCGAAGCCGCTGCTGGATTTACAGGTGATTTCGCCGGAATACATCACGGCCATCATCGAGCAGCATCACGCGTTAGGACCTTATTACGTGCTGGCACCAGGGCTGGCGATGCCGCATGCGCGGCCGGAAGAAGGCGCGAAAGGACTTGGCCTCTCATTATTAAAACTGAAACAGGGCGTCTCTTTTGGTGCCGGTGAGTTTGACCCCGTCGATACGATCGTAATGCTGGCGGCACCGGATAAACATAGCCATATTGAAATGATTTCCGCACTCGCCGAATTATTTTCCAGCGACGAGGATATGGCGGAATTACATCAGGCGAATTCGCTGGAGGAGATAAAAACAATCATCGACCGCTTCTGATTTACCTGGTTAATCCGATTCTTCTCAACATTACGCATCAGCGTGATGGGGCGTACTCTACTCAAAAATGGGGATAACAATGAAAATCATGGCTATTTGTGGTTCTGGCCTGGGCAGTAGTTTTATGGTCGAAATGAATATTAAAAAGGTACTCAAAAAGCTGGAGATTGAAGCCGAGGTTGAACATTCCGATCTCTCCTCCGCCACCCCCGGCGCGGCCGATCTTTTCGTGATGGCAAAAGACATCGCGGCCAGCGCCAGCGTGCCGGAGAGCCAGCTGGTGGTGATTAACAACATCATTGACATCAACGAACTCGAAGCGCAGCTGCGCGCCTGGTTCGAAAGACAATAACCCTGTTAGGCGAGGTGGATATGTTTATCCTTGAAACGCTGAATTTCGTTGTTGATATATTAAAAGTCCCTTCGGTGCTGGTCGGTTTAATTGCGCTAATTGGTCTTGTCGCGCAGAAAAAAGCCTTTTCAGACGTGGTGAAAGGCACCATTAAAACCATTCTTGGCTTTATTGTCCTGGGCGGTGGCGCCACGGTGCTGGTGGGATCATTAAATCCGCTAGGCGGCATGTTTGAGCACGCCTTTAATATTCAGGGCATTATTCCAAACAATGAAGCCATTGTGTCGATTGCGCTGGAAAAATACGGTGCCTCTACCGCGCTGATTATGGCCTTCGGGATGGTGGCGAATATTATTGTCGCGCGCTTTACCCGCCTGAAGTACATCTTCCTGACGGGTCACCACACCTTCTACATGGCGTGCATGATTGGCGTGATCCTGACGGTGGCGGGCTTTGAAGGCGTGGGGCTGGTCTTTACCGGCTCGCTGATCCTCGGCCTGATCATGGCCTTCTTCCCGGCGATTGCGCAGCGCTACATGAAGCGCATTACCGGCAACGACGAGATTGCCTTCGGCCATTTCGGCACGCTGGGCTACGTGCTGTCCGGCTGGATTGGCAGTAAGGTCGGCAAAGGCTCACGCTCAACGGAAGAGATGAACCTGCCGAAGAACCTGAGCTTTCTGCGCGACAGCTCTATCTCCATCTCCCTGACCATGATGATTATCTACCTGATCATGGCGGTGAGCGCCGGACGTGAGTACGTAGAGGCCACCTTCAGCGGCGGTCAGAACTACCTGGTCTACGCCATCATCATGGCGATCACCTTCGCGGCAGGCGTGTTTATCATCCTGCAGGGCGTGCGCCTGATTCTGGCGGAAATTGTCCCGGCCTTTACGGGCTTCTCCGAAAAACTGGTCCCTAACGCGCGTCCTGCGCTGGACTGCCCGGTGGTCTATCCGTATGCCCCCAACGCGGTGCTGATTGGCTTCCTGTTCAGCTTCCTCGGCGGGATTGTGGGGTTGTTGATCTGCGGTCAGTTCAGCTGGGTGCTGATCCTGCCGGGCGTGGTGCCGCACTTCTTTACCGGCGCAACGGCGGGCGTATTCGGTAACGCCACCGGTGGACGCCGCGGGGCAATGATTGGCGCCTTTGCCAACGGCCTGCTGATCACCTTCCTCCCGGTTCTGCTGCTGCCCGTACTCGGCGCGATTGGCTTTGCCAATACCACCTTCTCCGACGCCGACTTCGGTGCCGTCGGGATTGTGCTGGGCAACCTGGCCCGCTTCCTGTCGCCGCTTGCGATTACCGGACTTGTCGTTGCGTTGTTCGCGCTGCTGGTGGCGTACAACGTGTTCGCTAAAAACAAACCTGCCGGCGGTAACGCGCAGGAAAACACCGGAGCCAAATCATGAATGAGAATGAGATAACCCACCTGGCGCGTCAGATCCGTCTTGAGACGCTGAAATCCCTGACGCAGCTGGGCTTTGGGCACTATGGCGGCAGCATGTCGGTGGTCGAAACCCTGGCGGTGCTGTACGGCGCGGTAATGAAAATTGACCCGGCGGATCTGGACTGGCCGGAGCGCGACTACTTTGTCCTGTCGAAGGGGCACGCGGGGCCGGCACTCTACAGCACCCTGGCGATCAAGGGCTACTTCCCGGTTGAAGAGCTGAGCACGCTGAACCAAAACGGTACGCGCCTGCCAAGCCACCCGGACCGCCTGAAAACGCGCGGCGTGGATGCCACCACCGGCTCGCTGGGGCAGGGGATCTCCATTGCGGGCGGTATGGCGCTGTCGCACAGGCTGGCGGGAAGGCCGAACCGGGTTTTCTGCATCGTCGGCGACGGCGAGCTGAACGAGGGCCAGTGCTGGGAAGCCTTCCAGTTTATCGCCCACCATCGCCTGAACAACCTGACGGTGTTCGTGGACTGGAACAAGCAGCAGCTCGACGGCGAGCTGGACGAGATCATCAGCGCGTTCGACCTGGAAGGGAAGTTCCGCGCCTTTGGCTATGACGTGGTGACGGTGAAAGGCGACGACATTCCGGCGCTGCTGGAGGTGACCTCCCTGATACCCGAGGCCGATGCGCGTCCGCTGGTCGTCATCCTCGACAGCATCAAGGGGCAGGGGGTGCCGTACCTTGAGCAGCTCAGCAATTCGCACCACCTGCGTCTGACCGAGGAGAGCAAAGCGGCGCTCAACGAGACGATTCGCCAACTGGAGGCTTCACATGATTAAGGTTGCACCTGCAGGACAGAAAGACGCCGTTGAGATGCGAAAGGTCTACGCGGGTTTTGTGGCAAAACAGATTGAGGCCGGAAGCGACATTATTGCGCTCGAAGCGGATCTGATGAGTTCAATGGCGATGGACGGCGTGGCGCGCGATTACCCGCAGCACGTTATCAACTGCGGGATTATGGAGGCCAACGTTATCGGCACGGCGGCCGGGCTGTCGCTCACCGGGCGCAAGCCGTTCGTGCATACCTTTACCGCGTTTGCCAGCCGCCGCTGCTTCGACCAGCTGTTTATGTCCCTGGACTACCAGCGCAACAACGTGAAGGTCATCGCCTCGGATGCGGGCGTGACGGCCTGCCACAACGGCGGCACCCACATGTCGTTTGAGGATATGGGCATCGTGCGCGGCCTGGCGCATTCGGTGGTGCTGGAGGTGACCGACGCGGTGATGTTTGAGGACGTGCTGCGCCAGCTTATGGACCTGGAAGGCTTCTACTGGGTGCGCACCATCCGTAAGCAGGCGCCGAGCGTGTATGCGCCGGGCTCCACCTTCACCATTGGCAAAGGCAACGTGCTGCGCGAGGGAACCGATATTATCCTGATTGCCAACGGCATCATGGTGGCGGAAGCGCTTGAGGCAGCGCGCCAGCTGGAGCAGGAGGGCGTAAGCGCGGCGGTCATCGACATGTTTACCCTGAAGCCCATCGACCGGATGCTGGTGAAAAACTACGCCGAGAAAACCGGGCGCATCGTGACCTGTGAAAACCACAGCATTCACAACGGGCTGGGATCGGCGGTGGCGGAAGTGCTGGTGGAAACTTGTCCGGTGCCGATGCGGCGGGTGGGCGTCAAGGAGCGTTACGGCCAGGTGGGTACGCAGGATTTCCTGCAGAAGGAGTATGGCCTGACGGCGCACGATATTGTGTCGGCGGCGAGAGAGCTGCTGTAAATAAAAAAGGCGACCAGATGAGTGGTCGCCTTTTTGTTGCCCGGTGGCGCTAACGCTTACCGGGCCTACGGTCCTGTAGGCCGGATAAGCGCTAGCGCCATCCGGCAAGACCTTACAATTACTGCTGCTGCTGTGAAGACTGGATCGCGGTCAGTGCGATGGTGTAGACGATATCGTCAACCAGCGCGCCACGGGACAGGTCGTTCACAGGTTTGCGCATGCCCTGCAGCATTGGCCCGATGGAGATCAGGTCTGCTGAACGCTGTACCGCTTTGTAGGTGGTGTTACCGGTGTTCAGATCCGGGAAGATGAACACGGTAGCGCGACCTGCAACCGGCGAGTTCGGCGCTTTGGATTTCGCAACGTCAGCCATGACCGCAGCATCATACTGCAGCGGGCCGTCGATCATCAGGTCAGGACGTTTCTCCTGCGCCAGACGGGTCGCTTCACGCACTTTCTCTACGTCGCTACCTGCACCGGAGGTGCCGGTGGAGTAGGAGAGCATCGCTACGCGCGGTTCGATACCGAAGGCAATCGCGGAGTCCGCAGACTGAATAGCGATTTCTGCCAGCTGTTCTGCAGTTGGATCCGGGTTGATTGCGCAGTCGCCGTAAACGTAAACCTGTTCAGGCAGCAGCATGAAGAACACGGAAGAGACCAGAGAGCTGCCCGGTGCCGTTTTGATCAGCTGCAGCGGTGGACGGATGGTGTTCGCCGTGGTGTGAACCGCACCGGAAACCAGACCGTCAACTTCGTCCTGCTCCAGCATCAGCGTACCCAGCACCACGTTGTCTTCCAGCTGTTCGCGCGCAACGGCTTCGGTCATGCCTTTGCTCTTACGCAGCTCAACCAGACGGGCAACGTAGCTTTCGCGAACCACTTCAGGGTCAACGATTTCGATGCCAGCGCCCAGCTCAACGCCCTGAGACGCCGCCACGCGGGTGATCTCATCCGGGTTACCCAGCAGCACGCAGGTCGCGATGCCGCGCTCTGCACAGATAGCAGCCGCTTTAACGGTACGCGGTTCGTCGCCTTCTGGCAGAACAACGCGTTTGCCCGCTTTACGCGCCAGCTCGGTCAGCTGATAGCGGAAGGCTGGCGGAGACAGACGGCGGCTGCGCTCGGAGGTCGCGGTCAGGGATTCGATCCAGTCGGCGTTGATGTAGCCCGCAACGTATTCCTGAACTTTCTCGATACGCTCGTGGTCATCAACCGGCACTTCCAGGTTGAAGCTCTGCAGGCTCAGGGAAGTCTGCCAGGTGTTGGTGTTCACCATGAAGACCGGCAGGCCCGTCGCAAATGCGCGTTCGCACAGCTTGCTGACGCGTGGGTCCATTTCGTAGGCACCGGTCAGCAGGATAGCGCCGATCTCTACGCCGTTCATCGCGGCCAGACAGGCTGCAACCAGCACGTCCGGACGGTCAGCGGAGGTCACCAGCAGGGAACCTGCGCGGAAGTGTTCCAGCATGTGCGGAATGCTGCGCGCACAGAAGGTTACGGACTTCACGCGGCGGGTGTTGATGTCGCCTTCGTTAACCACGGTGGCGTTCAGGTGGCGCGCCATATCGATTGCACGGGTGGCAATCAGATCGAAGCTCCACGGCACCGCGCCCAGTACTGGCAGCGGGCTGGCGTCCTGCAGTTTAGCCGGGTCAACTTTAACCACTTTCGCTTTGGAAGAGTCGTCGAAGATCTCAGACAGGTCAGGGCGAGTACGGCCCTGCTCATCAACCGGTGCGTTCAGTTTGTTTACGATAACGCCGGTGATGTTAGAGTTTTTCGCGCCGCCGAAGCTGCTGCGGGTCAGTTCGATACGCTCTTTCAGCTGTTCCTGGGTATCTGTACCCTGGGACATCACGAACACGATTTCAGCGTTCAGCGTTTTCGCGATTTCGAAGTTCAGTGACTGCGCGAACTGGTGTTTACGGGTTGGAACCAGGCCTTCAACCAGCACCACTTCTGCGTCCTGCGCATTCGCGTGGTAGTTGGCGATGATCTCTTCCATCAGCACGTCTTTCTGGTTGCTGGACAGCAGAGACTCAACGTGGCTCATCTTCAGCGGTTCAGCCGCTGGCAGATTGGAGTTCTTACGAACAATGGAGGTGGTCTGGTCTGGCGCATCGCCACCGGCACGCGGCTGGGCAATAGGTTTAAAGACGCTCAGACGAACGCCTTTGCGTTCCATAGCACGGATAACGCCAAGGCTGACGCTGGTCAGGCCGACGCTGGTTCCGGTAGGGATCAGCATAATAGTACGGGACACGGTTTATCCTCTTTCGTTACCGCCGCAAAGTGGGCGGGTTACAAAACAGCACCGCCAGCATTGCTGGCGGTGTGGAATCAGGCAGTCAGGCGGTGCGCGTCTTGCGCGATGACCAGCTCTTCGTTAGTTGGAATAACGATCGCAGGGCGGGTGCCTTCTTTGTTGATGAAGCCAGACTTGCCAAAGCGGGCAGCCAGGTTACGCTCATGATCAACTTCGAAGCCCAGAACGCCCAGTTTGCCCAGGGACAGTTCACGCACCATAGCTGCGTTCTCACCGATACCACCGGTGAAGATAACCGCGTCCAGACGACCGTCCATCAGTGCAGTGTAAGAACCGATGTACTTCGCCAGACGGTGGCAGTAAACGTCCATTGCACGTTTAGCGTCTTCTTTCTCTGCATAGTTGTCTTCAACGTAACGGCAGTCGCTGGTGACTTCGGTCAGACCCAGCAGGCCAGACTCTTTAGTCAGCATTTTGTTGATGTCGTCAACGCTCATGCCCAGGGTGTCGTGCAGGTGGAAGATAATCGCCGGGTCGATGTCACCGGAACGGGTACCCATCACCAGGCCTTCCAGCGGGGTCAGACCCATGGAGGTATCAACGCATTTACCGTTGCGGATAGCAGAAACAGAACCACCGTTGCCCAGGTGGCAGGTGATGATGTTGACTTCTTCAACCGGCTTGTTCAGAACTTTTGCGGCTTCCTGAGTCACATAGAAGTGGCTGGTGCCGTGCGCGCCGTAGCGACGTACGCCGTGCTCTTTGTACAGGCTGTACGGCAGGGCATACAGGTAAGACTCTTCCGGCATGGTCTGATGGAACGCGGTGTCGAACACGGCCACGTTCTTGTCTTTCAGGTTCGGGAAGGATTTCAGCGCTTCAGCGATACCGATCAGGTGAGCCGGGTTATGCAGCGGTGCAAAGGATGCAGAGTCTTTGATGCCCTGAATCACAGAGTCGTCGATCAGGACGGAGCTGGTGTATTTTTCGCCGCCGTGGACGATACGGTGACCGATCGCAGTCAGCTGAGCAGACAGTTCTGGTTTTTGTGCCAGAATAGTGTTAACGATAAAGTTCAGCGCTTCACTGTGAGCGGCGCCTGCACCTAAAGCCGCTTCTTGTTTGCTGCCGTCCATCTTCCACTTGATACGTGCTTCAGGCAGATGGAAACATTCGGACAAACCAGAGAGGTATTCTTCACCGTTCAGCGCATCAATGATGGCGAATTTCAGGGAAGAGCTACCGCAGTTCAGAACCAGTACTAACTTACTCGACATGGAAGTACCTATAATTGATACGTGGCTAAAAAAACGTCAGTGAGTCTAAAAGCGTAACGCATGCTGACCCAGACATTTATGATTAACATCATGCCGAACGAACATTGTGGCATGATGAAAGGAATACTTATGATTTTATGCCATTTTGAACATTTTTCAGACAATGGCATAATAGGCATTAATTTGACGAGTTAACACTTCTCGTCTACAGCCCAATCAGGCTGGCACAGAATACCCGATACGGGGTAGCGATGACAAAATATTTTGAACGTTGTCATAGCCTGTTGTGGTTTTGCACAAAAATTTTAATTTTTATATGTGAAGTTGAGGTACAGCCATGTCGACACCCGAAATCCCATCCGTGAACTTCTTCAGTCTGTTTCGCCGGGGGCAGCATTACGCAAAGACGTGGCCGATGGAAAAGCGCCTGGCGCCGATGTTTATTGAGAACCGCGTCATTCGCGCCACGCGCTATGCGATTCGTTTCATGCCGCCCGTCGCTATCTTTACCCTGTGCTGGCAAATTGCCCTCGGCGGCCAGCTTGGCCCCGCCGTCGCCACGGCGCTGTTTGCGTTGAGCCTGCCGATGCAGGGTCTGTGGTGGTTGGGCAAACGTTCGATTACGCCGCTTCCGCCTACCATTTTACACTGGTTTTATGAAGTCCGTGGAAAACTTGAGGAGGCCGGGCAGGCGCTGGCACCCGTCGAAGGGAAGCCGGACTACCAGGCGCTGGCCGACACGCTCAAGCGCGCTTTTAAGCAACTTGATAAAACATTCCTTGATGACTTGTGATTGATCATCGAAACGCTCGCTAAAAGAAGGCACAGTAACAAACAGTTACCGTGTCTTTTTTTTAAAGTGCAATGCGCTACAGGAGTCGAAAGATGGAAATGACCCATGCTCAACGTCTGATTTTGTCTAACCAGTACAAGATGATGACTATGCTTGATCCCGATAACGCTGCGCGCTACAGCCGCCTGCAAACCATCGTCGAACGCGGGTTTGGTTTGCAGATGCGCGAACTGGACCGCGAGTTTGGCGAGCTGAAAGAAGAAACCTGCCGCACCGTTATCGACATCATGGAGATGTACCACGCGCTGCATGTGTCCTGGACCAATCTTAAAGATCAGCAGTCTATTGACGAGCGCCGCGTGACCTTCTTAGGCTTTGATGCCGCAACCGAAGCGCGCTATCTCAGCTATGTCCGCTTTATGGTGAACACCGAAGGGCGTTATACCCACTTCGATGCAGGTACCCACGGTTTTAATGCGCAGACCCCAATGTGGGAAAAATACCAGCGCATGCTGAGCGCATGGCACGCCTGCCCGCGCCAGTACCATTTAAGCAGCAACGAAATTCAACAAATCATTAATGCCTGACGGAGGTGCGTGTGCAGTGTAAAGGTTTTCTGTTTGATCTGGACGGTACGCTGGTGGATTCGCTGCCGGTAGTGGAGCGCTCGTGGTGTCATTGGGCCGACAGGCATGGCATTGACCATCAGGACGTACTGAATTTCATCCATGGCAAACAGGCCATTACCTCATTGCGGCACTTCTTAGCGGGGCGTTCTGAGGAAGAGATTCAGGCGGAGTTCAACTACCTGGAGCAGATTGAAGCCAGCGATACGGACGGCATCACCGCGCTGCCCGGCGCGCGTGAACTGCTTGAGCATCTGAACGAGGCGCAGATCCCGTGGGCGATCGTCACCTCCGGCTCGATTCCCGTCGCCCATGCGCGCCATAAGGCTGCCGGTTTACCGAAGCCAGAGGTGTTTATCACCGCGGAGCGCGTCAAGCGGGGCAAGCCGGAGCCGGATGCGTTCCTGCTCGGCGCTGAGCTGCTGGGCCTGGCTCCAGCGGACTGCGTGGTGGTGGAAGATGCCGCGGCGGGCGTGCTGGCCGGGCTGAACGCCGGAAGCCACGTGATCGCGGTAAACGTACCGGCCGATTCCCCCCGCCTGAACGAAGCGGATTTTGTGCTAACCACCCTGACCGCGATTAACGTCTCGAAGGCATCCGACGGAGTTGTAACCGTCTCGCTAAAAATGTAATCCTATGATTTAGCCCCACATTGTTGGGGCTTTTTTATGGCACAATTCCACCTCCTCCACTGACAAGGATAGGTTGTGAACGGTGAACTGATTTGGGTCCTGAGCCTGCTGTTAATCGCCATCATTCTCTTTGCTACCGGCAAGGTGCGCATGGATGCCGTCGCCTTGTTTGTTATCGTCGCGTTTGTGCTGAGCGGAACGCTCACCCTGCCGGAGGCCTTCTCCGGGTTTAGCGACCCCAACGTCATTCTGATTGCCGCCCTGTTTATCATTGGCGACGGCCTGGTGCGCACCGGCGTCGCGACCATCATGGGGACATGGCTGGTGAAGGTGGCGGGCAGCAGTGAAACCAAAATGCTGGTTTACCTGATGGTGACGGTTGCCGGGCTGGGCGCGTTCATGAGCTCAACGGGCGTCGTAGCAATTTTTATTCCGGTGGTGCTGAGCGTCTCCATGCGGATGCAAATTTCACCCTCGCGCCTGATGATGCCGTTGAGCTTTGCCGGGCTTATCAGCGGAATGATGACGCTGGTGGCCACGCCGCCGAACCTCGTCGTCAACAGCGAGCTGATCCGTGAAGGGCTGGAGGGGTTTAGCTTTTTCAGCGTGACGCCGCTGGGGCTGGTGATTCTGGTGATGGGCGTAATGTATATGCTGCTCACCCGCTTCGCGCTGAAGGGCGAAAAGCAGGATAAAACCAAAGACGGCTGGAAGCGCCGCACCTTTCGCGATCTGATTAAAGAATATCGCCTGACCGGACGCGCCCGGCGGCTGGCTATCCACCCGGGCTCGCCGCTGATAGGCCAGCGTCTGGATGATTTAAAACTGCGTGAACGCTACGGCGCTAACGTGATCGGCGTGGAGCGCTGGCGCCGGTTTCGCCGGGTGATCGTGAACGTAAACGGCGTGTCCGAATTTCGGGCGCGTGACGTTCTGCTGATTGACATGTCCACGGCTGAGGTGGATCTGCGCGAGTTTTGCACCGAACAGCTGCTGGAGCCGATGGTGCTTCGCGGCGAATATTTCTCAGACCAGGCGCTGGACGTTGGCATGGCCGAGGTGTCGCTGATCCCGGAATCAGAACTGCTGGGTAAGACGGTACGGGAAATCGGGTTTCGCACCCGCTATGGCCTGAACGTGGTCGGCTTGAAGCGCGACGGCGTGGCGCTGGAAGGGGCAGTGGTCGATGAGCCGATCCTGCTTGGGGATATTTTCCTCGTTGTGGGCAACTGGAAGCTCATCAGCCAGCTTGGCCAGAAAGGCCGTGATTTCGTGGTGCTGAATATGCCCGTCGAAGAGAGCGACGCGTCACCGGCGCACAGCCAGGCCCCGCACGCCATTTTTTGCCTGGTGCTGATGGTGGCGCTGATGCTTACCGACGAAATCCCTAACCCGGTTGCGGCGATTATTGCCTGCCTGCTGATGGGGAAATTCCGCTGTATTGATGCCGAGAGCGCGTATAAAGCCATTCACTGGCCGAGCATTATTCTTATCGTCGGGATGATGCCCTTTGCCCTTGCCCTGCAAAAAACGGGCGGGGTGGATTTGATCGTTAAAGGGCTGATGGACGTTGGCGGGGGATACGGCCCGTACATGATGATGGTGTGTCTGTTTGTCATGTGCGCCTCGATCGGGCTGTTTATCTCCAATACCGCGACGGCGGTACTGATGGCGCCGATTGCGCTGGCGATGGCCAAATCCATGGGCGTGTCGCCGTATCCTTTTGCAATGATGGTGGCCATGGCCGCCTCGGCGGCATTTATGACGCCGGTATCTTCACCGGTGAATACGCTGGTGCTGGGGCCCGGGAATTACAGGTTCAGTGATTTCGTGAAGATTGGCGTGCCGTTCACCGTGCTGGTGATGCTGGTCTGCGTGGTGTTGATCCCGGTCCTGTTCCCGTTCTGAGCATTTTGCCGGGTGGCGGCTGCGCCTTACCCGGCCTACAAACTAAAAATTACAACGGTGAATCCTGGCTAATCTCATCCAGCGACAGATGGAAGCTCGGCACAAACACCTGCATAAAGTAGTCCATCTCTTCGCTGCGGCGCGATTCCAGCGTTTTTTCCAGACGCGTTTTTGCCAGTAAAAATTCGTTGTTTCCTGCAGACAGCTCTTCCAGACACTTCAGGTAGGCGCACAGCGCGTCGGCCTGCTTAACCAGCAGCTTCTCTTCTTCGGTGTACTGATGCTCGTCGATCAGCGGCTCAAAGATATCGCGCAGCTCGTCCGGCACCATCTCGATCAGCTTCTGCTGGGCAATCTTCTCGATGGCCTTATATTCCTGCGCAATCTGCGAGTTGAAATATTTCACCGGCGTAGGCAGGTCGCCTGTGAGCACTTCTGACGCATCATGGTACATCGCCAGCAGGGCAATGCGCTCTGGGTTGACCTGACCGTTGAATTTGCGGTTTTTAATGGCGGCCAGCGCGTGAGCGACCATCGCAACCTGCAGGCTGTGCTCTGACACATTTTCCGTGCGGACGTTGCGCATCAGCGGCCAGCGGTTGATGAGCTTCAGGCGGGAGAGGTGGGCAAAGAAATGACTCTGACTCATAGGTTACCTTTTGTCTTTACTGCGACAGGCGTTCATTGTGCGGGGAGGGGAGGGAAGATGCAAATCTGTGGGATTTGTAGGCCGGGCAAGCGCAGCGCCACCCGGCAGAAAGACCGCGTTACTGATGATATCCAGAGAGGAAGCGCCCGAAGCGGCTGATGGCCATTTCGAGGTCGTCTTCGCGCGGCAGGGTAACGATACGCACGTGGTCCGGCCACGGCCAGTTAAACGCCGTACCCTGAACCAGCAGCACTTTTTCCTGCAGCAGGAAATCGAGCACCATTTTTTGGTCGTCGTGAATATTGAAGCGCTTCGCGTCGATTTTCGGGAACATATACAGCGCGCCGTTCGGCTTCACGCAGGAGACGCCAGGAATATCGTTGATCAGTTCCCACGCGCGGTTGCGCTGTTCGTACAGACGCCCACCGGGAACGATGAACTCGCTAATGCTCTGGTAGCCGCCGAGCGCCGTTTGAATCGCATGCTGGGCGGGAACGTTGGCGCACAGACGCATCGACGCCAGCATCTCGAGCCCTTCAATGTAGCCTTTCGCATGTTTCTTCGGACCGTTCAGCACCATCCAGCCCTGGCGGAAACCGGCTACGCGGTAGGTTTTAGATAACCCGTTAAAGGTCACGGTCAGCAGGTCCGGCGCCAGCGCGGCGATGGAGTGGTGCTGCGCCGCGTCGTACAGGATCTTGTCGTAGATTTCGTCGGCAAAAATGATCAGGTTGTGCTGACGAGCCAGCTCCACGATCTCCATCAACAGTTCTTTAGAGTAGACCGCGCCCGTTGGGTTGTTCGGGTTGATGATCACGATCCCGCGCGTGCGCGGCGTGATTTTAGCGCGGATATCGTCTAAATCCGGGAACCAGTCAGCGGACTCGTCGCAAAGATAGTGCACGGCTTTTCCGCTGGAAAGCGACACGGCCGCCGTCCACAGCGGGTAGTCAGGTGCCGGAACCAGCATTTCGTCGCCGCTGTTCAGCAGGGCCTGCATCGCCTGGACGATCAGTTCAGAAACGCCGTTACCGATATAGATATCTTCAACGGTAACATCGCGCATCCCGCGCGCCTGGTAGTGCTGCATGATGGCTTTACGGGCGGAGTAGAGACCTTTGGAGTCACAATATCCCTGCGCGGTAGGCAGGTTGCGGATCACGTCGACCAGGATTTCATCCGGCGCTTCAAAACCAAACGGCGCGGGGTTACCAATGTTGAGTTTCAGAACCTTGTTGCCTTCTTCTTCAAGACGCTTTGCCTCTTTCAGAACCGGGCCACGGATGTCGTAACAGACGTTGTCTAGCTTGCTGGATTTTTCGATAGGGGACATGAACCTTTAACCTTTTTGCTATGAGTGCCACTCCCTGCCGTGGAAGTCAGCACGAAACAATGTACTCCCACCTCGCTTCGTTTTGAAGGGCGTGCAGAAGAAGATTTTGTCGATCATGATAATTCCTGTGTAATCTATTTTGCTGGCTGAATGTGATTTTACTGGCCGAAAGCAGTAGGGAAATTGCGGTTATTAGCGTGTTGTACTGTTTTTTGTGTTTTTAATTGAATTTTATTCTGTAAAAAATAAAAAAGGCGCCGTTCATCGAGCAGGACGCGCTGGAAGTTGCCATAAGTGACTTTTCGTAAAATCTGAATGCTGAAAGAGAGGTTGCCCTAATAGCAAACCTGGGTTAAAAGTTACTCATGTGAAAATAATGTTAAGTGTTATTAATGAATGTCCTTAATCTAAATTAAAGTTTATTTATTATTAACGACGAAAATGCAACTTTCGTTAATTTTAATAAAATGAGTTAAGCGGCTTTTCAACGCCGTTAAATCCTCAATATTGCAATAAGACTTATAAATAAAGTGGATTTGGGTTAAGATGTCTTTCAGGAAAGCAGATGAGAGATACGTTTTTTTTGTATATCTTAATGTGCCTTTCTGATTTAATTGGTTGTTATTGTTAGAATTATCTCTGTCTGGAATGTGAGAGTCTCCTCTTGCTACGTTGACAGCGCTGCGATCAAGATGGCAGAGGGCGTTTTTTCCTTTAATGGAATTTACATAAACCTGCAAACATCTAAATATCCTGAACGTTTAAGAGAATAAAAATAACGTCATGAAACGTGCTTTCTGACTGTTGATATACCGCGGCACAATAACTATCTGTCAGGCAGTCTGCCGGGCCGGGATGCGAGGGAAACCTTCAGAAGGAATTGCTTAACTGCTACACACAGCTTCAACCCGGGCAGCTCCGCACGAGCAACCTGAAAGTGAAAAGATATGATAAATGCAAATCGTCCGATAATGAATCTCGACCTCGATCTGCTGAGAACGTTTGTTGCGGTCGCCGATCTCAACACTTTTGCAGCAGCTGCTGCCGCCGTTTGCCGTACCCAGTCCGCCGTTAGCCAACAAATGCAGCGGCTGGAGCAACTGGTCGGTAAAGAGCTATTTGCGCGCCATGGGCGCAATAAGTTATTAACTGAACACGGTATCCAGCTTCTGGGTTATGCCAGAAAGATACTTCGCTTTAACGATGAAGCATGTATGTCATTAATGTTTAGCAACCTTCAGGGGGTGCTAACCTTAGGGGCGTCTGATGAATCAGCGGATACCATATTACCGTTCCTTCTCAACCGGGTTAGTTCGGTTTATCCGAAGCTTGCGCTGGACGTTAGCGTAAAGCGGAATGCTTTTATGGTTGAGATGCTGAAAAATAACGAGGTTGACCTTGTGGTCACGACGCATCGTCCGGGGCAATTTAACTGCCTGACGCTGCGTACCTCGCCAACGCACTGGTACTGCGCCGCGGAATATGTGCTGCAAAAAGGTGAGCCGATTCCACTGGTCTTGCTGGACGATCCCAGCCCGTTCCGCGATATGGTGCTGTCGGCGCTTAACGAGGCCGGCATCCCATGGCGTCTGGCGTACGTGGCCTCGACGCTGCCTGCGGTACGTGCTGCAGTCAAAGCCGGCCTGGGCGTAACGGCTCGCCCGGTGGAGATGATGAGTCCGGATCTGCGCGTGCTGGGGAAAAGTGATGGTCTTCCTGCACTTCCGGATACGGAATACCTGCTGTGCCACAACGCATCCAGCAATAACGAGCTGGCGAAAGTGGTGTTCGAGGCGATGGAAAACTACCATAATCCATGGCAATACGAGCATGTTACTCCCGAAGGGGGGGATGACTCGCTGCTGGTTGAAGGGGACTTTGAGTGATCAATCCCTCAAAATTCTCGTAACAAATTGTAAGTGTAAAAAAGAGCCACTCGCGCGATTTTCGCGTGGAGTGGTTTTTTTTTGCGATAAATAACCTTGTGTAGAGGGGGGTGATTTCAAATAAACTATACTTATCAATAGAATGAATGCTTTTGGTTAATTCCTGAGCTAATGCCGTCCTCACTTCCTTTCAGCCCCCCTCATGTTAAAAAAACAGGAAATATGTTGCCGTTTTTTTGATTGAATTAACAAAAGCGTGTCTCAGATCAAGAAAATACTCCTATTTGGGGGGAGGAATCGTTGGCAAATCCTGTCAAAATAGGAGGGTTATTTTTTTTACTTCCAAAACGGACACGATTCAACAACATGCATTTGACGTGAAGTCAGGTACCCACCAGGGTTAAAGGGCATGAAATGTTAATGAGAATCGCTCGATGTCATTTAATGTGAAGAAACCTTTGTTAAAGTTGACAAAAGGTTATAGAAAGGAGTAAAAAACCCCATCATTTTGCTGTCTATGTCTCATTTCTGACAGTTAGTGTAAGGTTATTTTGTTCCTCCCCATGAATCGATGTGATGCCCATCTGCCAGCAAGAGCAGTGTCGTCGGTATCACTTTTGATGAGTAAGCAATGAGTATGTCAACATCCACAGAAGTCATCGCTCATCACTGGGCATTCGCAATCTTTCTTATTGTAGCCATTGGCCTGTGCTGCCTGATGTTAGTCGGCGGCTGGTTCCTGGGCGGTCGCGCCCGCGCAAGGCACAAAAACACACCTTTCGAATCAGGTATTGATTCCGTAGGTACCGCTCGCTTACGCCTGTCTGCCAAGTTCTATCTGGTAGCCATGTTCTTCGTCATCTTTGACGTGGAAGCGCTTTACCTCTTCGCATGGTCAACGTCCATTCGCGAAAGTGGTTGGGTGGGCTTTGTCGAGGCCGCAATTTTCATTTTAGTGTTACTGGCCGGTCTGGTTTATCTGGTGCGTATTGGCGCGCTGGACTGGACACCTGTGCGTTCACGCCGTGAACAGACCAACCCGGAAAACAGTATCTCTAATCGTCAGCAGTAACAGCGAGGCAATAAGATGGATTATACGCTCACCCGCATAGATCCTAACGGTGAGAATGACCGTTACCCCCTGCAAAAACAGGAGATCGTAACCGACCCCCTGGAGCAAGAAGTCAACAAAAGCGTGTACATGGGCAAGCTCGAGCATGCCATGCACGATATGGTCAACTGGGGTCGTAAGAACTCCATCTGGCCGTACAACTTTGGGCTTTCTTGCTGCTACGTTGAAATGGTGACGTCATTCACTGCGGTGCATGACGTTGCGCGTTTTGGGGCAGAGGTACTCCGTGCTTCCCCACGTCAGGCTGACCTGATGGTGGTAGCCGGTACGTGCTTTACCAAGATGGCACCGGTTATTCAGCGTCTTTATGACCAGATGCTGGAGCCTAAATGGGTAATCTCCATGGGCGCATGTGCAAACTCTGGCGGTATGTACGACATTTACTCTGTCGTGCAGGGCGTAGATAAGTTCATCCCGGTGGATGTGTACATCCCGGGCTGCCCGCCGCGTCCGGAAGCTTACATGCAGGCGCTGATGCTGCTGCAGGAGTCTATCGGTAAAGAACGCCGCCCGCTTTCATGGGTTGTTGGCGATCAGGGTGTGTATCGCGCGAACATGCAGTCCGAGCGCGAGCGTAAACGCGGTGAACGTATTGCCGTCACCAACCTGCGTACGCCTGACGAAATTTAATTTGCGCCTGTGGGCCTGGAGACTACCTTCGCATATCACTACTCAAATAGCGCGAAGCCAGGCTTAACAGTCACCACGGACCATTTGCAATGGTGAACAATATGACCGACTTAACCGCGCAAGAAGCCGCCTGGCAGACACGGGATCATCTCGATGACCCAGTCATTGGCGAACTGCGCAACCGTTTTGGGCCGGATGCCTTTACTGTTCAGGCCACCCGCACCGGGGTACCCGTTGTTTGGGTGAAGCGTGAACAATTACTGGAAGTGGTCGATTTCCTCAAGAAATTGCCAAAACCTTACGTCATGCTGTTTGACTTACACGGCATGGACGAACGTCTGCGTACGCACCGCCAGGGTCTCCCTGCTGCGGATTTTTCCGTTTTCTACCACCTGATCTCAATAGACCGCAACACGGATATCATGCTCAAGGTGGCATTGTCTGAAAACGACATGCATCTGCCGACGATCGTCAAACTTTTCCCGAACGCGAACTGGTACGAGCGTGAAACCTGGGAAATGTTCGGCATGACCTTTGACGGCCACCCGCACCTGACGCGCATCATGATGCCGCAGACCTGGACCGGCCACCCGCTGCGTAAAGACTACCCGGCACGTGCTACCGAATTCGACCCGTTTGAGCTGACTAAAGCCAAGCAGGATCTGGAGATGGAAGCGCTGACCTTCAAGCCGGAAGACTGGGGCATGAAGCGCGGTACTGAAAACGAGGACTTCATGTTCCTCAACCTCGGTCCGAACCACCCGTCTGCGCACGGTGCATTCCGTATCATTCTTCAGCTTGATGGCGAAGAGATTGTCGACTGCGTCCCTGACATCGGCTACCACCACCGTGGTGCGGAGAAGATGGGCGAGCGTCAGTCCTGGCACAGCTACATTCCGTATACCGACCGTATCGAGTACCTCGGCGGCTGCGTAAACGAAATGCCATACGTGCTGGCCGTTGAGAAACTGGCGGGCATCACCACGCCGGATCGCGTTAACGTGATCCGCGTGATGCTCTCCGAGCTGTTCCGTATTAACAGCCACCTGCTCTATATCTCCACGTTCATTCAGGACGTCGGCGCGATGACGCCGGTCTTCTTCGCCTTTACCGACCGTCAGAAAATCTACGATCTGGTGGAAGCGATTACCGGTTTCCGTATGCACCCGGCCTGGTTCCGTATCGGCGGCGTGGCGCACGATCTGCCGCGCGGCTGGGACCGCCTGCTGCGTGAGTTCCTCGACTGGATGCCGAAACGTCTGGCCTCTTACGAGAAAGCCGCCCTGCGCAACACCATCCTGATTGGCCGTTCTAAAGGCGTTGCTGCCTACGGTGCGAAAGAGGCGCTGGAGTGGGGTACAACGGGTGCTGGCCTGCGTGCAACCGGTATTGATTTCGACGTGCGTAAAGCCCGTCCTTACTCTGGCTACGAGAACTTCGACTTTGAAGTCCCGGTTGGCGGCGGTGTTTCCGACTGCTACACCCGCGTGATGCTGAAAGTGGAAGAGCTGCGCCAGAGTCTGCGCATCCTTGAGCAGTGCCTCAATAACATGCCGGAAGGCCCGTTCAAAGCGGATCACCCGCTGACGACGCCGCCGCCGAAAGAGCGCACGCTGCAACATATCGAAACCCTGATCACCCACTTCCTGCAGGTTTCCTGGGGCCCGGTTATGCCGGCGCAGGAATCCTTCCAGATGATTGAAGCGACCAAGGGTATCAACAGTTACTACCTGACCAGTGACGGCAGCACCATGAGCTACCGTACCCGTGTGCGTACGCCAAGCTTCGCGCACCTGCAGCAGATCCCGGCCGCCATTCGCGGCAGTCTGGTCTCCGACCTGATTGTGTATCTGGGTAGTATCGATTTTGTTATGTCAGATGTGGACCGCTAATTATGCACGAGAATCAACAACCACAGACCGAGGCTTTTGAGCTGAGTGAAGCAGAACGTGCCGCGATTGAGCACGAGATGCACCACTACGAAGACCCGCGTGCGGCGTCCATTGAAGCGCTGAAAATCGTACAGAAACAGCGTGGCTGGGTGCCGGATGGGGCGATCTACGAGATCGCAAAAGTGCTGGGTATTCCGGCGAGTGACGTAGAAGGCGTAGCCACGTTCTACAGCCAGATCTTCCGTCAGCCGGTTGGCCGCCACGTGATCCGCTACTGTGACAGCGTTGTTTGTCACATCACCGGTTACCAGGGCATTCAGGCAGCGATCGAGCAGAAGCTCAATATCAAGCCGGGCCAGACCACGTTCGATGGACGCTTTACCCTGCTGCCAACCTGCTGCCTGGGTAACTGCGACAAGGGGCCGACCATGATGATTGATGAGGACACTCACAGCCATCTGACGCCGGAAGCGATTCCTGACCTGCTGGAGCAGTACAAATGAAAACGGTAATTCGTACTGCTGAGACCCATCCGCTGACCTGGCGTCTGCGCGATGACAAACAGCCGGTATGGCTTGAAGAATACGAAAGCAAAAACGGCTATGCCGGTGCGCGGAAAGCCCTGGGCGGCATGGCGCCGGACGACATCGTTAATGCGGTGAAAGACGCCGGCCTGAAAGGGCGCGGCGGTGCGGGCTTCTCCACCGGTCTGAAGTGGAGCCTGATGCCAAAAGACGAATCCATGAACATCCGTTACCTGCTGTGTAACGCCGATGAAATGGAGCCGGGCACCTATAAAGACCGCCTGCTGATGGAGCAGCTGCCGCACCTGCTGGTGGAAGGCATGCTGATCTCCGCGTTCGCGCTGAAAGCCTACCGTGGCTACATCTTCCTGCGCGGCGAGTACATCGAAGCGGCGGAAAACCTGCGTCGCGCGATTGCGGAAGCCACCGAAGCGGGCCTGCTTGGGAAAAACATCCTGGGCACCGGCTTTGACTTCGAGCTGTTCGTGCACACCGGTGCAGGGCGTTACATCTGCGGCGAAGAAACCGCGCTGATTAACTCCCTGGAAGGCCGCCGCGCGAACCCGCGTTCCAAGCCACCGTTCCCGGCAAGCTCCGGCGTGTGGGGGAAACCGACCTGCGTAAACAACGTCGAAACCCTGTGTAACGTTCCGGCGATCCTCGCCAACGGCGTGGAGTGGTATCAGGGTATCTCTTCAAGCAAAGATGCCGGTACCAAGCTGATGGGCTTCTCCGGCCGCGTGAAGAATCCTGGCGTCTGGGAACTGCCGTTCGGTACCACCGCGCGTGAAATTCTTGAAGACTACGCGGGCGGCATGCGCGATGGCCTGAAATTCAAAGCCTGGCAGCCGGGCGGGGCAGGGACCGACTTCCTGACCGAAGCCCATCTTGACCTGCCAATGGAATTCGAAAGCATCGGTAAAGCGGGCAGCCGTCTGGGCACGGCGCTGGCGATGGCCGTCGATCACGAAATCGGCATGGTCTCGCTGGTGCGTAACCTGGAAGAGTTCTTCGCCCGTGAGTCCTGCGGCTGGTGTACACCGTGCCGCGACGGTCTGCCGTGGAGCGTGAAGATCCTGCGTGCCATTGAACGTGGCGAAGGCCAGCCTGGCGATATCGAGACACTTGAGCAACTGTGTCGATTCTTAGGTCCGGGTAAAACCTTCTGCGCCCACGCACCGGGTGCCGTCGAGCCGCTGCAGAGCGCGATTAAATATTTCCGCGACGAATTCGAAGCAGGCATCAAGCAGCCGTTCAGCAATACCCATTCAATCAATGGTATTCAGCCGAACCTGCTGAAAGCGCGCTGGTAAAAACAGAATTTTGATTAACGCTCGGTTTCGACCGAGACAACTGGAAGCATGCTAATGGCTACGATTCATGTAGACGGCAAAGAATACGAAGTCAACGGGGCGGACAACCTGCTAGAAGCTTGTCTGTCTCTTGGCCTCGATATTCCGTACTTTTGCTGGCATCCGGCGCTGGGCAGCGTCGGTGCTTGCCGCCAGTGTGCGGTGAAGCAATATCAAAACGCGGAAGACACGCGTGGTCGCCTGGTGATGTCCTGTATGACGCCAGCCACCGAAGGCACCTTTATTTCGATTGATGACGAAGAAGCCAAACAGTTCCGCGAAAGCGTGGTGGAATGGTTGATGACCAACCACCCGCACGACTGTCCGGTCTGTGAAGAGGGCGGTAACTGCCACCTTCAGGATATGACCGTCATGACCGGTCACAGCTTCCGTCGCTATCGCTTTACCAAGCGTACCCACCGTAACCAGGATCTGGGGCCGTTCATCTCTCACGAAATGAACCGCTGCATCGCCTGCTACCGCTGCGTGCGTTACTACAAAGACTACGCGGACGGTCAGGATCTGGGCGTGTATGGCGCGCATGACAACGTCTACTTCGGTCGTCCGGAAGACGGTACGCTGGAAAGCGAATTCTCCGGTAACCTGGTAGAAATCTGCCCGACCGGCGTATTCACGGATAAAACCCACTCCGAGCGTTATAACCGTAAATGGGACATGCAGTTTGCACCAAGCATCTGCCAGCAGTGTTCCCTTGGCTGTAACACCAGCCCGGGTGAGCGCTACGGCGAACTGCGTCGTATCGAAAACCGTTACAACGGTACCGTTAACCACTACTTCCTGTGCGACCGCGGTCGTTTCGGCTATGGCTATGTGAACCTGAAAGACCGTCCGCGTCAGCCGGTTCAGCGCCGTGGTGACGACTTCATTACCCTGAACGCCGAGCAGGCGATGCAGGGCGCGGCGGATATTCTGCGCCAGTCGAAGAAGGTGATCGGTATCGGCTCCCCGCGCGCCAGCATCGAAAGCAACTTCGCGCTGCGCGAGCTGGTTGGGGCGGAAAACTTCTATACCGGTATCGCTCAGGGCGAGCAGGAACGTCTGCAGCTGGTCCTGAAAGTGCTGCGTGAAGGCGGTGTTCATACCCCTGCGCTGCGCGAAATCGAATCTTACGATGCGGTTCTGGTGCTGGGTGAAGACCTGACGCAGACCGGCGCACGCGCGGCTCTGGCGGTTCGCCAGGCGGTGAAGGGTAAAGCACGTGAAATGGCAGCGGCGCAGAAAGTAGCCGACTGGCAGATTGCGGCAATCCTGAACATCGGCCAGCGCGCGAAGCATCCTCTGTTTGTGACCAACGTCGACAACACCCGTCTGGACGATATCGCGGCGTGGACCTACTGCGCGCCGGTTGAAGATCAGGCGCGTCTTGGCTTTGCGATTGCCCACGCGCTGGACAACAATGCCCCGGCCGTTGAGCTGGATCGTGACCTGCAGAACAAGGTCGACGTGATTGTTCAGGCCCTGGCGGGTGCGAAGAAACCGCTGATTATTTCCGGTACCAACGCCGGCAGCGCGGAGATCGTTCAGGCGGCGGCCAACGTGGCTAAAGCCCTGAAAGGCCGCGGTGCGGACGTTGGCGTCACCATGATTGCCCGCGCGGTGAACAGCATCGGTCTGGGTATGATTGGCGGCGGCTCGCTGGAAGAGGCGTTAAGCGAACTGGAATCCGGCTCTGCTGACGCCGTTGTGGTGCTGGAAAACGACCTGCATCGCCATGCTTCTGCTGCTCGCGTTGACGCCGCGCTCTCCAAAGCGCCGCTAGTGATGGTTATCGACCATCAGCGCACCGCGATCATGGACAAAGCGCACCTGGTGCTCTCTGCGGCAAGCTTCGCAGAAAGCGACGGTACCGTTATCAACAACGAAGGCCGCGCGCAGCGCTTCTTCCAGGTTTACGACCCGTCTTACTACGACAGCAACACCGTGATGCTCGAAAGCTGGCGCTGGCTGCACTCCCTGCACAGCACCGTGCAGAGCCGTGAAGTGGACTGGACGCAGCTCGACCACGTTATCGACGCGGTGGTGGAAAAACTGCCTCAGCTGGCCGGCATTAAAGATGCTGCGCCTGACGCAAGCTTCCGCATTCGCGGCCAGAAACTGGCGCGTGAACCGCACCGCTACAGCGGTCGTACCGCGATGCGTGCCAACATCAGCGTGCACGAACCGCGTCAGCCGCAGGACAAAGACACCATGTTCGCCTTCTCTATGGAAGGGAACAACCAGCCGTCTGCGCCGCGCTCACAGGTACCGTTTGCATGGGCACCGGGCTGGAACTCCCCGCAGGCATGGAACAAGTTCCAGGCTGAAGTGGGCGGTTCTCTGCGCCACGGCGACCCGGGCGTGCGTCTGATTGAAGCCTCCGAAACCGGTCTGGACTTCTTCACCACCGTTCCGGCGAGCTTCGAGGCGCAGGACGGTAACTGGCGTATCGCGCCGTACTACCATCTGTTCGGTAGCGACGAGCTATCCCAGCGCTCACCGGTCTTCCAGACCCGCATGCCGCAGCCGTACATCAAGCTCAACCCGGCGGATGCCGCGAAGCTTGGCGTTAACGCGGGTGCGAACATTGCCTTCAGCTACGACGGTCAGACAATCAGCCTGCCGCTGATAATTTCTGAAGGTCTGACGGCGGGGCAGGTGGGTCTGCCGATGGGTATGCCTGGCATCGCGCCGGTACTGGCGGGTGCGCGTCTTGATAACCTGCAGGAGGCAAAAGCATGAGTTGGTTAACGCCGGATCTTATCGACATCCTGCTGAGCATTCTGAAAGCGGTTGTCATTCTGCTGGTGGTGGTCACCTGCGGCGCGTTCATGAGCTTTGGTGAACGTCGTCTGCTCGGTCTGTTCCAGAACCGTTACGGACCGAACCGCGTGGGCTGGGGTGGTTCACTCCAGCTGGTCGCGGACATGATCAAGATGTTCTTCAAAGAGGACTGGATCCCGCGCTTCTCGGACCGCGTGATCTTTACTCTGGCACCGATGATCGCCTTCACCTCGCTGCTGCTGGCGTTTGCGATTGTTCCCGTCAGCCCGACCTGGGTGGTGGCTGACCTGAACATCGGCATTCTGTTCTTCCTGATGATGGCAGGCCTCGCGGTTTACGCGGTCCTGTTCGCAGGCTGGTCCAGTAACAACAAATACTCTCTGCTGGGTGCGATGCGTGCTTCCGCGCAGACGCTGAGCTACGAAGTGTTCCTGGGACTGTCTCTGATGGGCGTGGTGGCGCAGGCCGGTTCATTCAACATGACCGACATCGTCAACAACCAGGCCGACATCTGGAACGTTATCCCGCAGTTCTTTGGTTTTGTTACCTTTGCTATCGCGGGCGTGGCGGTGTGTCACCGTCACCCGTTTGACCAGCCAGAAGCCGAACAGGAACTGGCCGACGGTTACCACATTGAATATTCCGGCATGAAGTTCGGTCTGTTCTTCGTGGGCGAGTACATCGGTATCGTCACCATTTCCGCGTTGATGGTAACGCTGTTCTTTGGTGGCTGGCATGGCCCGTTCTTACCGCCGTTCATCTGGTTCGCGCTGAAAACCGCGTTCTTCATGATGATGTTCATTTTGATTCGCGCAGCGTTACCGCGTCCGCGTTATGACCAGGTAATGTCCTTCGGCTGGAAAGTGTGCCTGCCGTTGACGCTCGTCAACTTGTTGGTAACGGCGGCTGTCATTCTCTGGCAGCAGCCATAAGGGGCTATAGACCATGACCTTAAAAGAATTACTGGTAGGCTTCGGTACCCAGGTACGCAGTATCTGGATGATCGGCCTGCACGCGTTTGCCAAACGCGAAACCCGGATGTACCCGGAAGAGCCGGTATATCTGCCGCCGCGCTACCGTGGCCGTATCGTGCTGACGCGCGACCCGGACGGTTCCGAGCGCTGCGTTGCCTGTAACCTGTGTGCGGTAGCGTGTCCGGTAGGCTGTATCTCTCTGCAGAAAGCAGAGACGGTAGACGGCCGCTGGTACCCTGAGTTCTTCCGCATCAACTTCTCACGCTGCATCTTCTGTGGTCTGTGTGAAGAAGCGTGCCCAACCACGGCGATTCAGCTGACTCCAGACTTCGAGCTGGGTGAGTACAAGCGTCAGGACCTGGTGTACGAGAAAGAGGATCTGCTGATTTCCGGTCCGGGCAAATACCCGGAATATAACTTCTACCGGATGGCGGGTATGGCAATCGACGGCAAAGATAAGGGCGAAGCAGAGAACGAAGCCAAGCCTATCGACGTCAAGAGCCTGTTACCGTAAGGAGAGGGCAATGGAATTCGCTTTTTATATCTGTGGCCTTATCGCCATCCTGGCTACGCTGCGAGTGATCACGCACACCAACCCGGTGCATGCGCTGCTGTACTTAATCATTTCGCTGCTGGCCATTTCCGGGGTGTTCTTTGCGCTGGGCGCGCACTTCGCCGGTGCGCTGGAAATCATCGTCTACGCCGGGGCCATCATGGTGCTGTTCGTGTTCGTGGTGATGATGCTGAACCTGGGCGGCTCTGAAATTGAGCAGGAACGTCAGTGGCTCAAACCGCAGGTGTGGATTGGCCCGGCAATTTTGTCGGCCATCATGCTGGCGGTGATTGTTTACGCCATTCTGGGCGTGAACGATCAGGGCATCGACGGCACGCCAATCAGCGCCAAGGCTGTTGGTATTGCGCTGTTCGGTCCATACGTTCTGGCGGTTGAACTGGCCTCTATGCTGCTGCTGGCAGGTCTGGTTGTTGCCTTCCACGTGGGCCGTGAAGAGCGTATTGGTGAGGTGCTGAGCAACCGCACTGATGACCGCGCGAAAAGAAAAACGGAGGAGCGCGCATGATCCCCTTAACACATGGACTGATCCTCGCTGCGATTTTGTTCGTTCTGGGCTTAACCGGTCTGGTTATCCGCCGCAATCTGCTGTTTATGCTGATCGGTCTGGAAATCATGATTAACGCCTCCGCGCTGGCCTTCGTGGTCGCCGGAAGCTACTGGGGCCAGGCCGACGGTCAGGTGATGTACATTCTCGCCATCAGCCTTGCGGCTGCCGAAGCGAGTATTGGCCTGGCGCTGTTGCTGCAGCTCCATCGTCGCCGCCAGAACCTGAACATCGATTCAGTAAGTGAGTTGCGTGGATGAACATGCTTGCCTTAACCATTATTTTTCCGCTGATTGGCTTCGTGCTGCTGGCGTTTTCTCGCGGCCGCTGGTCTGAGAATCTGTCTGCGACCGTGGGCATTGGCTCTATCGGTCTGGCTGCGCTGGTCACGGCGTATGCGGGTATCGACTTCTTAAATAGCGAACGCCAGCCGTTCAGCGTGCCGCTGTGGACCTGGATGTCGGTCGGTGATTTCAACATCGGTTTCAACCTGGTGCTGGATGGTCTGTCTCTGACCATGCTCTCCGTGGTGACCGGCGTGGGCTTCCTGATCCACATGTTCGCCTCCTGGTATATGCGCGGTGAAGAGGGTTACTCCCGCTTCTTCGCCTACACCAACCTGTTTATCGCCAGCATGGTTGTTCTGGTGCTGGCCGATAACCTGCTGTTGATGTACCTGGGCTGGGAAGGCGTGGGTCTCTGTTCTTACCTGCTGATCGGCTTCTATTACACCGATCCGAAGAATGGCGCAGCGGCCATGAAAGCGTTCGTCGTGACCCGCGTGGGTGACGTGTTCCTCGCTTTCGCGCTGTTCATTCTCTACAACGAACTGGGCACGCTGAACTTCCGCGAAATGGTGGAACTGGCGCCGGCGCACTTCGAAGCAGGCAACAACATGCTGTGGTGGGCAACGCTGATGCTGCTGGGTGGCGCCGTGGGTAAATCCGCACAGCTGCCGCTGCAGACGTGGCTGGCCGACGCGATGGCGGGTCCAACCCCTGTCTCCGCGCTGATCCACGCTGCGACCATGGTCACCGCCGGTGTCTACCTGATTGCGCGTACCCATGGCCTGTTCCTGATGACCCCGGAAATTCTGCATCTGGTGGGTATCGTGGGTGCGGTCACGCTGGTGCTGGCAGGCTTTGCCGCGCTGGTGCAGACCGACATCAAACGCGTTCTTGCATATTCCACGATGAGCCAGATTGGCTATATGTTCCTGGCGCTGGGCGTACAGGCGTGGGACGCGGCGATTTTCCACCTGATGACGCACGCGTTCTTTAAAGCGCTGCTGTTCCTCTCATCCGGTTCGGTGATCCTGGCCTGCCACCACGAGCAAAACATCTTCAAGATGGGCGGACTGCGCAAGTCTATCCCGCTGGTGTATGTCTGCTTCCTGGTGGGCGGCGCGGCGCTGTCGGCGCTGCCGCTGATTACCGCGGGCTTCTTCAGTAAGGACGAAATCCTTGCGGGTGCCATGGCGAATGGTCATATCAATCTGATGGTGGCGGGTCTGGTCGGTGCGTTCATGACCTCCCTGTATACCTTCCGTATGATTTTCATCGTATTCCACGGTAAAGAACAAATTCACGCTCACGCAGGGAAGGGGATCACCCACCACCTGCCGCTGATTGTGCTGCTGGTACTGTCTACCTTCGTTGGCGCGATGATTGTGCCACCGCTGCAGGGCGTACTGCCGGCAACAACCGAGCTTGAGCACGGTCGCGTTCTGACGCTTGAAATCACCTCCGGCGTGGTCGCTATTGCGGGCATCCTCATCGCTGCATGGCTGTGGCTGGGTAAACGTACGCTGGTGACTGCCGTTGCCAACAGTGCGCCGGGCCGCCTGCTGGGCACCTGGTGGTACAACGCGTGGGGCTTTGACTGGCTGTACGACATGATCTTCGTTAAGCCGTTCCTGGGCATTGCGTGGCTGCTGAAGCGCGACCCAATGAACAGCATGATGAATATCCCGGCGATCCTCTCCCGCTTTGCAGGTAAAGGCCTGCTGTACAGCGAGAACGGCTATCTGCGCTGGTATGTGGCGTCCATGAGCATCGGTGCGGTTGTCGTACTGGCGCTGCTGATGGTGTTGCGATAGTGGTTTTGCCCGGTGGCGCTGCGCTTACCGGGCCTACGAGACCGTAGGTCGGGTAAGCGTGAGCGCCACCCGACACCACAACCCGCACTAACGCGTGAATTTTGTCGAATTTGTTGAAAATCGGTCCCTGAGGGACTTTAACAAGGAATAAAAATCGCCATGTTACTACCCTGGCTAATATTAATTCCCTTCATCGGCGGCTTCCTGTGCTGGCAGACTGAACGCTTTGGCGTGAAGATGCCGCGCTGGATCGCGCTGATCACCATGGGATTGACGCTCGCGCTTGGCCTGCAACTGTGGTTGCAGGGTGGCTACTCACTGACCCAGTCTGCGGGTCTTCCGCAGTGGCAGTCTGAGTTTATCCTGCCGTGGATCCCGCGTTTCGGCATTACGATCCACCTGGCGATTGACGGTCTGTCGCTGCTGATGGTGGTGCTGACCGGTCTGCTCGGCGTTCTGGCGGTACTTTGCTCCTGGCGAGAAATCGAAAAATACCAGGGCTTCTTCCACCTGAACCTGATGTGGATCCTGGGCGGCGTTATCGGCGTGTTCCTTGCCATCGACATGTTCCTGTTCTTCTTCTTCTGGGAGATGATGCTGGTGCCGATGTACTTCCTGATCGCGCTGTGGGGCCACAAGGCATCCGACGGTAAAACGCGCATCACGGCGGCAACCAAGTTCTTCATCTATACCCAGGCGAGCGGTCTGGTGATGCTGATTGCCATCCTGGCGCTGGTGTTCGTGCATTACAACGCGACGGGCGTCTGGACCTTCAACTACGAAGATCTGCTGAAGACCCCGATGTCTCACGGCGTGGAATACCTGCTGATGCTGGGCTTCTTCATCGCCTTCGCGGTGAAAATGCCGGTGGTTCCGCTGCACGGCTGGCTGCCAGACGCGCACTCCCAGGCGCCAACGGCGGGTTCCGTTGACCTGGCGGGCATCTTGTTGAAAACCGCGGCCTACGGCCTGCTGCGTTTCGCACTGCCGCTGTTCCCGAACGCGTCCGCAGAGTTCGCGCCAATTGCCATGTGGCTCGGCGTGATTGGTATCTTCTACGGCGCGTGGATGGCCTTCACGCAGTACGACATCAAGCGTCTGATTGCCTATACCTCCGTTTCCCACATGGGCTTCGTGCTGATTGCCATCTACACCGGCAGCCAGCTGGCGTACCAGGGCGCGGTGATCCAGATGATTGCGCACGGTCTCTCTGCAGCCGGCCTGTTCATTCTGTGCGGTCAGCTGTACGAACGTCTGCACACCCGCGACATGCGCATGATGGGCGGCCTGTGGGGCAAAATGAAATGGCTGCCAGCGCTCTCCATGTTCTTCGCGGTGGCGACGCTGGGTATGCCGGGCACCGGTAACTTCGTCGGCGAATTTATGATTCTGTTCGGCAGCTTCAAAGTGGTTCCGATGATTACCGTCATCTCCACCTTTGGTCTGGTGTTCGCTTCCGTGTACTCGCTGGCGATGCTGCACCGCGCCTACTTCGGTAAAGCGAAGAGCGAAATTGTTGCTAAAGAACTGCCGGGGATGTCGCTGCGCGAGCTGTTCATCATCCTGCTGCTGGTCGTACTGCTGGTGCTGCTGGGCTTCTATCCGCAGCCGATTCTGGATACCTCGCATAGCGCGATGGGCAATATCCAGCAGTGGTTTGTTAATTCTGCTTCTACTACAAGGCCGTAATTCGCCATGACAATAACTCCACAACAACTGATCGCGCTGCTACCGCTGCTGATCGTCGGATTGACGGTGGTGGTTGTGATGCTCTCCATTGCGTGGCGACGCAATCACTTCCTGAATGCGACCCTGTCCGTTTTGGGTCTGAACGCTGCGTTAGTCTCCCTCTGGTTTGTTGGCCAGGCGGGGGCGATGGACGTCACGCCGATGATGCGCGTTGACGGCTATGCCATGCTGTACACCGGTCTGGTTCTGCTGGCGAGCCTGGCAACCTGCACCTTTGCGTACCCGTGGCTCGAAGGCTACAACGACAACAAAGAAGAGTTTTACCTGCTGGTACTGATTGCCGCACTGGGCGGCATTCTGCTGGCGAACGCGAACCACCTGGCCGCGCTGTTCCTCGGTATTGAGCTGATCTCACTCCCGCTGTTCGGCCTGATTGGTTACGCCTTCCGCCAGAAACGCTCTCTGGAAGCGGCGATCAAGTACACTATCTTGTCCGCTGCTGCCTCGTCGTTCCTGCTGTTCGGTATCGCGCTGCTGTACGCACAGACGGGTAATCTCTCCTTCCTGGCCATCGGCAAGAGCCTCGGCGACGGCATGCTGCACGAGCCGCTGATGCTGGCGGGTCTGGGCATGATGATTGTTGGCCTCGGCTTCAAGCTCTCTCTCGTTCCGTTCCACCTGTGGACGCCAGACGTATACCAGGGCGCTCCGGCGCCGGTTTCAACCTTCCTGGCGACGGCAAGCAAAATTGCTATCTTCGGTGTGGTGATGCGTCTGTTCCTGTACGCACCGGTGGGTGATAGCGAAGCGGTTCGCGTGGTGCTCGGCATTATCGCGTTCGTTTCCATCATCTTCGGTAACCTGATGGCGCTGAGCCAGACCAACATCAAGCGTCTGCTGGGCTACTCGTCTATCTCCCACCTGGGCTACCTGCTGGTGGCGCTGATTGCGCTGCAGAGCGGCGAGATGTCGATGGAAGCTGTGGGCGTGTATCTGGCGGGTTACCTGTTCAGCAGCCTCGGCGCGTTCGGCGTGGTGAGCCTGATGTCCAGCCCGTACCGTGGCCCGGATGCCGATTCACTGTTCTCCTACCGTGGTCTGTTCTGGCACCGTCCGATTCTGTCCGCGGTGATGACCGTGATGATGCTCTCGCTGGCGGGTATTCCGATGACGCTGGGCTTTATCGGTAAGTTCTACGTGCTGGCCGTCGGTGTTCATGCGGGTCTGTGGTGGCTGACGGCGGGGGTTGTTATCGGCTCCGCGATTGGTCTCTACTACTACCTGCGCGTTGCCGTGAGCCTGTACCTGAGCGCGCCTCAGCAGCTCAACCGCGATGCGCCGTCCAACTGGCAGTACAGCGCAGGGGGCATCGTGGTGCTCATCTCCGCGCTGCTGGTGCTGATCTTCGGTATCTATCCGCAGCCGCTGATTGATATCGTCCAGCGAGCGATGCCGCTGATGTAAGGTAAAAGCAAAAAGGCAACGAAAGTTGCCTTTTTTAATGTTTGCGCCCTCTCCCCGTGGGAGAGGGTTGGGGTGAGGGCACCAGCCCGCACGTAACGAAAAAAACCGACTAAGCCAGCTGCTTGCGGCTAATCAACGGCCCGTCAATCTTCTTCATCGAGCGGTCCAGCACTTCCTCAATCACCGACGACAGCTCGTTCAGCTCAAACTTCGCCACGTACCCGTCGGCCTTCACCTTGCGAATATGATCTTCGTTGGCGTTGCCGGAAAGCGAAGAGTGGATCACCACCGGTATATCCTTCAGGAACGGATCGGTCTTGATTTTGCGCGTCAGCGTAAAGCCGTCCATCTCCGGCATTTCGAGGTCGGTCAGCACCAGCGCGATTTTATCGGTGATCGGCACGCCCTCGGCCTGAGCCTGAGCGGCCAGCACGCCAATTTTCTCCCACGCGTCTTTCCCGGTGATGTGCAGCTGGGCAGGGATTTCCATCGCCTGCAGGCCTTTCTCCAGCATCGAGCGCGCCACTTTGGAATCTTCCGCAACAATCGCGACCGAGCCCGGCTTGATGTTGAATTTGGTGGTCTTCAGGTTGGTGGCGTGCAGATCGTGGTTCGCCGGGGTGATGTCATACAGGATCTGCTCTACGTCAAGCACCATGGCCAGATCGTTGGTATCGGTCTTCTCGTCGAGGCAGGCAATACTGGTGATGTAGCGTCCGCTGACGGCGGTCTCCGCGGCGTGAACCTGCTTCCAGTCCAGGCGCATGATGTTCTCAACGGATTCCACCGCAAACGCCTGCACGCTGCGGGCGTATTCGGTGATCAGCAGAATGTTCAGCCCGGTTGTGGGCCTGCAGCCCGCGACGGCAGCGAGGTCAATGACGGGGATCACCTGATCGCGAATGTTCACCATCCCCATCAGCGGCGACTTCATCCCTGCGGGTTTGGTGAACGCCGGCATCGGCACAATTTCGCGCAGCTTAAAGACGTTAATCCCAAACAGCTCGGATTTGTCTTCGTTCAAAGAGGTGCCAAGACGGAACAGCAACAGTTCAAAGCGGTTCGACAGGGTGAGATTCGCCCTGTCATCAATATCTTTCTGGAAATTATCCATTCTACCCTCAAGAGAAATGCTGACCTTTTAATCGTTATCGGCACCCTGAGGGAAAAATGAAGGACTAAACGCTGACCTGAGTGAAATCTTCCGCCAGCTCACACGCAGAGAATACCTCGCGGCACTCTGCCAGCAGGCTTTCGCATCCCCGCGCGTCGTAGCGTGAGCTCACGTGAGTGACGATAAGCTTCCCGACGCCCGCGTCACGGGCAAGCTGCGCCGCCTGACGCGTGGAGCTATGGCCGCGGCCGTTGGCTTTCTCTTCCATGGCCGTTTCAAGCGTCGCTTCATGCACCATCACATCTACGCCCTGCGCAAGCAGATGGGCGGAAGGGCACGGCGCGGTATCGCCAAAGATTGCCAGCTTTTTCCCCGGCTGTGGCGCAGAAAGATAGTCCTGCCCGTTCACCACGCGCCCGTCTTCCAGCGTGACGGTCTCACCCAGCTTCAGGCGCTGGAACAACGGCCCCGGCTTCACGCCGTCTGCCATCAGCGCGGCAGCGTTTAGCGCGCCGGGTTTGTCATGCTCTTCGATGCGGTAGCCGTAGCACTCAACCGGATGATTAAGCGGCCATGCGGTGACCGTATAAACCCCGTCATCAAAAACCTGACCCTCAGCAATCTCAATGACCTCCAGCGGGTAGTCCGTCCACGAGCCGCTCAGGCGCAGCGTGGTTTCAACAAACTCGGCAATGCCTTTAGGCCCATAAATCGTCAGCGGATGCGCGATGCCGGCCATCGAGCGGCTGCACAGCAGGCCGGGCAGGCCAAAGATATGGTCCCCGTGCAGGTGGGTAATAAAGATCTTATCCAGCTTGCCCGGATGGTGGGCGGTGCGCAGCAGCTGGTGCTGAGTCCCTTCACCACAGTCAAACAGCCACAGCCCGCCGCGGGTGGGGTGCTGCAGATCCAGCAGGATTGCCGTCACATTTCGCGTACGGGTTGGTACGCCAGCGGACGTGCCCAGAAAAATCAGTTCCATAATGCAATCAGCCCTTTGCCGAACGGGTAGGGGTTTAGTATAACGTGATGAACCCCAGGAAGGAGAAAGACATGATCCAGTGGCAAGATGTGCACCATAGCGAACTCACCGTACCGTCACTTTATGCGCTGCTTAAACTCCGCTGTGAAGTGTTTGTCGTAGAGCAAACCTGCCCGTATCAGGACATCGACGGGGATGACCTGGTCGGCGAAAACCGCCATATCCTCGGCTGGAAAGAGGGCGAGCTGGTGGCGTATGCGAGGATTCTGAAAAGCGCCGATGATTTTGAGCCCGTCGTCATCGGCCGCGTCATTATTAGCGCACGCGCGCGCGGTGAAAAACTGGGCTATCAGCTCATGGAGAAAACGCTGGCATCCTGTGAAAAACAGTGGCCAGACAGGGCGTTATACCTCGGAGCGCAGGCTCACCTGCAGTCCTTCTACGCCCACTTCGGCTTTGCGCCGGTGACCGAGGTGTATGACGAAGATGGCATTCCGCACGTTGGCATGGCGCGGGAAGCGAAGCAGGCGTAATTGGCAGTCGTTGGCTATAGTTAGCGGACTGGTGTACTAACATGGAGAAAACGATGTCATTTCAATCCTGGGATACCCGTATCGACGACGACCTGGCCTTGCTGAGCGAAACGCTGGAAGAGGTGCTGCGTTCGTCGGGCGATCCTGCCGATCAGAAGTATATCGAGCTGAAAGCGCGCGCTGAACAGGCGCTGCATGAAGTGAAGAACCGCGTCAGCCATGCGTCTGACAATTACTACTATCGCGCCAAAAAAGCGGTGTACCGTGCCGATGATTACGTGCATGAAAAACCGTGGCAAGGCATTGGTGTCGGTGCGGCCGTAGGGCTGGTGCTGGGGCTGCTTCTGGCTCGTCGCTAACAGCTTTTTAAACGGCCAACCACTCCCTATACGTGGGTACTGCAATTTGTGGGCAGTACCCCGTATAATACGAGGTTTTTACAGGGAGAGGTTCGCGTGCATTCGATTTTCCTCGCGCTGGAACGTCTGCGCATTCAGCTTGCGCAAGCGCTGCCTGCTACACCCGGTCTGCATCACGTTGACGTCTCTTTCCCGTTAAACGACGCCTTCGATCCTCTGGCCTGGCTGGGCGCACAGCGTATCTATCCCCAATTCTACTGGCAGCAGCGAAACGGCGATGAAGAACTTGCCGCGCTGGGCAGTGTCGCTCACTTTGACTCTCTGGCTTCTGCCTCTCAGTTTCTGCAAACCCACGATGCGCAAAACGATACCCTCATTTGCGGCCTGAACGCGTTTAACCCCGAGAAGAGCAGCCTGTTTTTGCCGCGTTTGCTGTGGCGACGCTCTGCCGGGGTTGCCACGCTGCGCCTGCAGCTGTGGAGTGATACCTCGCTTGCGGATGATGCCCCTGATGCGCGGAAGTTCGTAGACCAGCTGAACGCGGCGGGGCCGATCCGCCCGCTCTCCGTTCAGGTTGAGTGTGAGACGCACCAGCCGCAAAAGCCGGAGTGGCTGCGTCTTATCCGTCAGGCAACGGACGCCATCGCGCGCGGTGATGTTGAAAAGGTGGTGCTTGCCCGCGCTACCGATCTGCAGTTCAGTCAACCGGTTAATGCCGTTGCGTTGATGGCCGCCAGCCGCGCCCTCAACGTAAATTGCTACCATTTCTGCATGGTATTCGATGCCGGTAACGCGTTTCTCGGCTCCACGCCTGAGCGTTTGTGGCGGCGTCGCGGCACGCTGCTGCGCACCGAAGCCCTGGCGGGAACGGTTGCCAGCCATTCTGACGATAAACAGGCCCAGCGCCTCGGCGAGTGGCTGATGAATGACGATAAAAACCAGCGTGAGAATATGCTGGTGGTAGAGGACATTTGCCAGCGGCTGCAGCACCATACCCAGACGCTGGAGGTCTTACCGGCGCAGGTGGTGCGTTTGCGCAAAGTGCAGCATCTGCGCCGCTGCATCTGGACCGCGCTGAAACACGCCAGCGACGAGCAGTGCCTGAGCGCGCTGCAGCCGACGGCTGCCGTCGCGGGCCTGCCGCGCCAGGCCGCGCGGGAGTTTATCCAAAGGGTTGAGCCATTCGACCGCGAGTGGTACGCCGGTTCTGCCGGGTATCTGTCACGCGAACAAAGCGAGTTCTGCGTGGCATTACGCTCTGCACGCGTCCAGGACGCCAGGCTGCGGCTCTACGCCGGGGCGGGGATCGTCAGCGGATCTGACCCGGAGCAGGAGTGGCAGGAGATAGAAAACAAAGCCGCAGGGCTGCGTTCTCTCCTCCTAAGGGATTAATACTGATTCGCGCATTCCCGATTCATATCAAAATTCCAATTTTTTCTATTATTTATACTGTGTCGCATTATTGATACCGGACAATCTCATGTCAGTAAGTTCTTTTAACCGGCGCTGGGCGGCGGTGATCCTCGAAGCCCTGACCCGCCACGGCGTCAGGCACGTGTGTATTGCACCGGGCTCTCGCTCCACGCCGCTGACGCTGGCCGCGGCGGAAAATCGGGCTTTTATTCACCACACCCATTTTGACGAGCGCGGTCTCGGCCATCTGGCGCTGGGGCTGGCAAAAGTCAGCAAAGCGCCGGTGGCGGTGATTGTCACGTCCGGTACGGCGGTGGCAAACCTCTATCCGGCAATCATCGAAGCCGGGCTGACCGGCGAAAAACTGATAGTGCTGACCGCGGACCGTCCGCCTGAGTTAATAGACTGCGGTGCCAATCAGGCCATTCGCCAGCCGGGCATTTTTTCATCTCATCCTTCAGAAGCGGTTTCGTTGCCGCGCCCAACCCAGGACATTCCGGCAAGCTGGCTGGTCTCCACGCTTGATCATGCGATGGCATCGCTGCGCAGCGGCGCCCTGCACGTGAACTGTCCCTTTGCCGAGCCGCTGTATGGCGAAATGAACGAAACCGGCCTCGCCTGGCAGCAGCAGCTTGGCGACTGGTGGGAGAGCGAAAAGCCCTGGCTTAGCGAGCAGATCCACGTTGAAAGCGTCAAACAGCGCGACTGGTTCTTCTGGCGACAGAAGCGCGGCGTGGTGGTTGCCGGGCGCATGAGCGCCGCCGAAGGCAAGCGGGTTGCAGAGTGGGCGCAAACCCTCGGCTGGCCGTTGATAGGCGATGTGCTATCCCAGACCGGCCAGCCGCTGCCGTGCGCAGACCTCTGGCTGGGTAACGCGAAGGCGACAACGGAGCTGGCGAAGGCGCAGATTGTGGTGCAGATAGGTTCCAGCCTCACCGGTAAACGTCTCCTGCAGTGGCAGGCGACCTGCACGCCGGAAGAGTACTGGCTCGTTGACCCGATGGAAGGGCGGCTCGACCCGGCGCACCATCGCGGGCGTCGGCTGGTCAGCGAGATTGACAGCTGGCTTGAGCTGCATCCGGCTGAAAAACGTAAGCCCTGGGCGGTGGAGATCCCGGAACTGTCGCGTCAGGCGTGGGCGCTCGCCGAAGCGCAGTGCGGGGGCTTCGGCGAAGCCGAGCTGGCGCACCGTATACGTCAGTACCTGCCCGAGCAGGGGCAGCTGTTTGTCGGTAACAGCCTGGTGGTGCGCCTGATTGACGCGCTCTCTCAGCTGCCCGCGGGCTATCCGGTTTACAGCAACCGCGGTGCCAGCGGCATCGACGGGCTGATCTCGACGGCGGCTGGCGTGCAGCGTGCCAGCGCGAAATCAACGCTGGCGATAGTGGGTGACCTCTCTGCACTGTATGACCTCAACGCGCTGGCGCTCCTGCGTCAGGTTTCAGCCCCCCTGGTGCTGATTGTGGTCAACAATAACGGCGGGCAGATCTTCTCCCTGCTGCCCACGCCGCAGAGCGAGCGCGAGCGCTTTTATCTGATGCCGCAAAACGTGCAGTTCGAGCACGCGGCGGCGATGTTCAGCCTCAGGTACCATCGCCCGGAAAGCTGGGAGCAGCTGGACGCGGCGATGCGCGCCGCGTGGAAACAGCCTGGCACAACGCTGGTCGAGCTGGTGGTAAACGGTTCTGACGGGGCGCAGACGCTGCAAAACCTGCTGGCGCAGGTGAGCCACCTGTGAACCTCGCAGGCATGCAGCGAGCCGGAAAGCCAGGCTATCCCTGGCTGGTCTTTCTGCACGGTTTTTCCGGCGATAGCCGTGAGTGGCAGCCGGTCGGGGAGTCATTAGAGGATTATCCCCGGCTGTATCTGGATCTGCCCGGGCACGGTGGCTCTGCCGGAATTTCTATTTCAGGGTTTGCAGAAATGAGCGATTTGCTCACCACAACCCTTCTTAGTTACAACATACTGAAATACTGGCTGGTGGGGTACTCCCTCGGCGGCCGCATTGCGATGCTTCATGCCTGCCAGCAGCCAAAAGGGCTGAGCGGGATTGTCGTTGAAGGCGGTCATCCTGGGTTACAGGATGCGCGCGAGATGCGATTAGCATCCGATCGCCGCTGGGCGAAGCGTTTTTGCACTGAACCGCTCGCAGACGTCTTTGCCGACTGGTATCAACAGCCGGTATTTGCCTCACTTACGGACGCGCAGCGCGGCGAGCTGGTCGCGCTGCGTAGCCAGAACAACGGCGCAAATCTGGCGGCAATGCTCGAGGCCACCTCTCTTGCCGTGCAGCCAGATTTGCGCGCAGCGCTGAATGCGCTCTCTGTTCCTTTTCACTACCTGTACGGCGAACGTGATGAGAAGTTCGCGGCCATTGCCGCTGAGCTGAACGCCACGCGCCACGTTATTCCTCATGCCGGGCACAACGCCCATCGGGAAAATCCCGGTGCAGTCGCGTCGAGCCTGGTGCAGATACTGCGTCTTCGAACTAAGGACACTCTATGATCTATCCTGATGAACACATGCTTTACGCGCCGGTTGAATGGCAGGACTGCTCCGAAGGTTACACCGACATTCGTTACCACAAGTCCGCTGACGGCATTGCCAAAATCACCATCAACCGTCCGCAGGTGCGCAACGCGTTCCGTCCGCTGACCGTCAAAGAGATGATCCAGGCCCTGGCGGATGCGCGCTATGACGACAATATTGGCGTCATCGTTCTGACCGGTGAAGGGGATAAAGCATTCTGCTCCGGCGGCGATCAGAAAGTGCGCGGCGACTACGGCGGATACCAGGACGATGCGGGTACGCACCACCTGAACGTGCTGGATTTCCAGCGCCAGATCCGCACCTGTCCAAAACCGGTTGTCGCGATGGTAGCGGGTTACTCCATCGGCGGCGGCCACGTGCTGCACATGATGTGCGACCTGACCATAGCCGCGGAAAACGCCATCTTCGGCCAGACCGGCCCGAAAGTCGGATCCTTCGACGGCGGCTGGGGCGCATCCTATATGGCACGCATCGTCGGGCAGAAAAAAGCGCGTGAAATCTGGTTCCTGTGCCGTCAGTACAACGCGCAGGAAGCGCTGGATATGGGGCTTGTGAATACCGTGGTGCCAATTGCCGATCTCGAAAAAGAGACCGTGCGCTGGTGCCGCGAGATGCTGCAAAACAGCCCGATGGCGCTGCGCTGCCTGAAGGCGGCCCTCAACGCCGACTGTGACGGTCAGGCAGGCCTGCAGGAGCTGGCGGGTAACGCCACCATGCTGTTCTACATGACCGAAGAGGGTCAGGAAGGACGCAACGCGTTTAACGAAAAACGCCAGCCGGACTTCAGCAAATACAAACGGAACCCGTAATGCGTCGCGCGCAGGTTTACCGCTGGCAGATACCGATGGACGCGGGCGTGGTGCTGCGCGAGCGGCGGTTAAAAACCCGTGACGGACTTTTCGTTCATTTGCAGCAGGGCGAGCGTGAAGGCTGGGGCGAGATTTCACCTCTGCCGGGCTTTAGCCTGGAATCGCTGGATGACGCGCAGGCGGCGCTGGTGGCCTGGGTACGCGAGTGGCGCGAAGGGGCCGATCCGGCGCTGCCGGACACGCCTTCCGCCGCCTTCGGCATCAGCTGCGCGCTGGCGGAGCTGGACGGCAGCTTGCCTGATGCGGCCAACTACCGCGCCGCACCGCTCTGTACGGGCGATCCGGACGAACTCTTCGCGCTGCTCTCCGCCATGCCCGGCGAGAAGGTGGCGAAAATCAAAGTCGGCCTGTACGAAGCGGTGCGCGACGGGATGGTGGCGAATCTTCTGCTGGAAGCGATCCCGGATCTGCACCTGCGTCTGGACGCAAACCGCGCCTGGACGCCGCTCAAGGCGCAGCAGTTCGCGAAGTATGTTAATCCGGCGTACCGCAGCCGCATCGCGTTTCTGGAAGAACCGTGCAAAACGCGGGATGACTCCCGCGCCTTTGCCCGTGAAACGGGTATTGCGATTGCCTGGGACGAAAGCCTGCGCGAAGCCGATTTTGAGTTCGTCGCCGAGCCCGGCGTGAGTGCGGTCGTGATTAAACCGACGCTGACCGGCAGCCTGGCGAAGGTGCGCGAGCAGGTCGATGCTGCCCACGCCTTAGGCCTGACGGCGGTGATCAGCTCGTCCATAGAGTCCAGCCTCGGGCTGACGCAGCTGGCGCGCATCGCGGCATGGTTAACGCCGGACACCCTCCCCGGCCTCGACACGTTAAGCCTGATGCAAACGCAGCTTATTCGTCAGTGGCCGGACAGCGTACTACCGTGCCTCGACGCTGAGGCGCTGGAGCCGCTGCTATGAGTTTTACCGACTGGCCGTGGCGGCACTGGCGCACGCAGTGGCCCGATAAGCCCGCGCTGCGGCTTAACGACGAGGTTCTCACCTGGCAACAGCTCTGTGTGCGTATAGATAGCCTTGCCGCCGGGTTCCATCGTCAGGGCGTGCAGGAAGGCGAGGGCGTCATGCTGCTTGCCCATAACCACCCTCAGACGCTGCTGGCGTGGCTCGCGCTGCTCCAGTGCGGCGCGCGCATTCTGCCGGTCAACCCTCAGCTGCCGGGACCGCTGCTGGACGTGCTGATTCCGCAGATGACGCTGCGCCATGCCCTGGTGCTGGACGGCGCGTATGACGGTCTCTCCTCGCTTAGCCTGTCCGAGCGGCCCGGGGAGTATGCGTCGTCATGGGCGCCGGAACGTCTGGCTTCCATGACGCTGACCTCCGGTTCGACAGGCTTGCCGAAGGCGGCGGTTCACACCTGTGCGGCGCATCTTGCCAGCGCGCAGGGCGTGCTGGCGCTGATGCCCTACAGCGACGAGGACGACTGGCTGCTGTCGCTCCCGCTGTTTCATGTTTCCGGCCAGGGCATTTTGTGGCGCTGGCTGCAGGCGGGCGCGCGGTTAACCGTGCGCGAAAAACAGCCGCTTGAGCAGGCGCTGCAGGGCTGTAGCCACGCTTCTCTGGTGCCGACGCAGCTCTGGCGTCTGCTCAACGCCGAGCATCAGGTTGCGCTGAAGGCCGTTTTGCTTGGCGGGGCGGCCATTCCCGTTGAGCTGACGGAGAAGGCGCGTGAGCAGGGGATTCGCACCTTCTGCGGCTATGGCCTGACGGAGTTTGCCTCAACCGTCTGCGCGAAGGAGGCGGACGGTGCGCCGGACGTCGGCAGCGCGCTGCCGGGCAGAGAGGTGCAGGTTGTCGACGGTGAAGTCTGGATCAGGGCGCGCAGCATGGCTTCGGGCTACTGGCGTGACGGTGCGCTACTTCCCCTCACGAATGCGCAGGGCTGGTTTGCCACCCGCGATCGCGGGGAGTGGCATAACGGACGCCTGACCATTTTAGGCCGTATGGACAATCTCTTTTTCAGCGGAGGAGAGGGGATCCAGCCGGAAGCCGTTGAGCGCACGATTGCCACGCACCCGCAGATAAGCCAGGCGTTCATCGTCCCGCTGGACGACGCCGAGTTCGGTCAACGTCCGGTGGCGGTGGTGGAATGTGAACCGGGAACCGATATTGCCCAGTTCCCGGACTGGATCCGCGGCAGGGTGGCGCGCTTTGAGCAGCCGGTACACTGGCTGGCCCTGCCCGCAGAGCTAAAAAATGGCGGGATTAAAATCTCCCGCCAGGCGTTAAAACAGTGGGTCAATGCCCTGCTGAGAGGCTAATCAGCCGACGTCCGGCTGCGGCTTGCGCTGGCGTCGACGCACCAGACGCAGGACCGGCGGCACCACAATCACCACGATCGCCAACGCCAGCAGGACCTTTGTCACGCTGCTTTCCCACAGAATCGACATATTGCCGTTGCTGATGGAGAGCGCGCGGCGCAGGTTCTGCTCCAGCATCTCACCCAATACGAAACCTAAAATCAGCGGCGACATCGGGAAGTGCATTTTGCGCAGGATATAGCCCAGCACGCCGAGCAGCACCATCAGCACCAGGTCGAAGGTGGTGCTGTGCACCGCGTAGACCCCAACCGCAGAGACCGCCGCAATGGCGGGCACCAGGAACCACAGCGGAATGGTCAACATGCGGGTAAACAGGCCGATCAGCGGGATGTTCATCACCAGCAGCATCACGTTGGCGATCAGCAGCGCCGCAATCAGGCCCCACACGATGTCCGGCTGCTCGGTGAACATCGCCGGACCCGGGGTGATGTTATAGAGCGTCAGCGCGCCCATCATCACCGCCGTGGTGCCGGAGCCCGGCACGCCGAGCGTCAGCATCGGGATAAACGAGCCGCAGGCCGAGGCGTTATTCGCCGCCTCTGGCGCCGCCACGCCGCGTATGTCCCCTTTGCCGAAGCTGTCGCTGTTGCCGCTCAGCTTTTTCTCGGTCATGTAGGTGATGGCGCTGGCAATGGTCGCCCCCGCGCCGGGCAGGACGCCGACGAAGAAACCAATCACCGACGAACGCAAGGTTGCGCCGATACACTGCGCCCCCTCTCTGGCGTTAAAGAGCATCCGGCCGGTTTTGCGCACCAGCGTTTGCCCGCCGCTGGTATGTTCCAGCATCAGTAAAATTTCAGAGACCGAGAACAGGCCAATCACCACGACGATAAACTGCACGCCGTCAGACAGGTGAACGCTGTCGAAGGTAAAGCGATACACCCCGGTGTTGGCGTCCACGCCGACGGTGGCCAGGCTCAGGCCAATCAGCGCGGACAAAAATGACTTCAGCGGGTTCTGCGCCATCATGCTGCCGAGGCAGGCGATAGCGAACACCATCAGCGCAAAATACTCGGCCGGACCAAACGCCAGCGACCACTGGGCCAGCGCCGGGGCGAACAGAATAATGCCGCCAATGGCAATCAGCGAGCCGAAAAACGAGCTGACGGCAGAGATAGAGAGCGCCACGCCGCCGCGCCCCTGCTGCGCCATGGGATAACCGTCGAGCGCGGTCATTATGGCGGCGGCATCGCCGGGTACGTTAAGCAGTATCGATGAGATGCGCCCGCCGTACTCGCAGCCGATGTAGACCGTCGCCAGCAGGATCAGCGCCGATTCAGCAGGCAGGTGCAGGGCAAAGGCCAGCGGCAGTAAAATCGCCACGCCGTTGATGGGCCCGAGGCCCGGCAGCAGGCCGACGATGGTGCCCACAAAACAGCCGATCAGGGCAATCACCAGGTTTTCCGGGGTCATCGCGACGGCGAACCCCTGTGAGAGATAAATCCAGGTATCCATAGCGTGCTCCGTCAGTTAAACCATGCGCCGAGGGGTAACGTCACGTCCAGCAGGCGGTCGAAGGCGTACCAGAGTAAAATGCCCAGTACCGCGCCCGACAGCCCCGCCGCGGGCAGGGTGGCGTTAAACAGCATGCCGATCGTCATCGTCAGAATGGCGGTGGCAATCGGGAAGCCGAGCCATTCAAAGCCCCAGGCGTACATCAGCAGCACGATGACCATCACCAGCAGGCGCTGCAGAACACGTCCGGGCGGCCAGTCCACGGTATCGGGATGTCGCAGCAGCAGGGCGACCGAGCAGAGCAGCATCAGGCCGACAATGCCCATCGGAAAGGGGCGCGGCCCCACGGGTTCATAGCTGTATTCGCTGTGGATTTGCCAGGCGATAAACAGCCCGCCAATGCAGAGCAGCAGCCATATCCCGGCAAAAATACGATCGCTCATAGCGCCTCCGGTTATTTCGCCAGGCCAAAGGCTTTCGCCTGTTCGCGGTAGTCGCTGACCTGTTTTTTGACGTACTCGTCCAGCGGCTTGCCGTTCAGGTTGAACTCAAACAGCCCGCGCAGTTCGCGCTGCTTTTTAAATTCCTCGGTTTGCTGGAGTTTGGCGAAGGCGTCAACCCACCACTGGTATTCGGCGTCGGTCACTTTCGGCCCAACGAAGAAGCCGCGGATAATCGGCCAGACCAGGTTATATCCCTGCTCTTTAGCGGTAGGGACGTTAGCCAGCTGGCCCGGCAGACGGTTTTCCGAGAAGACCGCCAGCACGCGGATTTTATCCCCGCTCAGGTAAGGCACCATTTCACTGAGATCGCCGGAGACGGCCTGCACGTGGTTGCCCATCAGCGCCGTGACCGGCTCGCCGCCGCCCTCAAAGGCCACGTAGCGCATCTTGTGCGGATCCACTTTTGCCTGCTGCGCCAGCAGGGCGGCTTTCATCCAGTCCTGGCTGCCGATAGACGCACCCGCGCCAATCACCACGCTGTTAGGATCTTTCTCCATAGCCGTCAGCAGATCTTTCAGCGATTTCCACGGGGAGTCTGCGCGCACGGCAATCATGCCGTAATCCGTTCCCACGGTCGCGAGCCAGCGCACATCGTCCACGCTATAGCGGCCAAACTTCCCCTGGGACAGGTTCAGCAGCGAGCCGCCGGAGAACGCCACCACGGTACCGGCTTCGGCAGGGCGCTGCGCCACAATGGCGTTGTAGGCCACTGCACCCACGCCGCCGGGCATGTAGGTGACGCGCATCGGCTTCTCAATGGCCTTCGTCTCCAGCAGGCTGACCTGAATCAGCTTGCAGGTCAGGTCAAAGCCGCCGCCCGGTTTTGCCGGGGCGATGCATTCGGTGCGGGACGGGACATCCTGCGCCTGGACGACGGAGGCGCTCAACATCAATACGCTTGCAGCAAAGGTCGAAAGTAATTGTTTTTTCATCATTAATCCTCACGCCGGAGAACCGGGGGTACGGGTACAGGTCTTTTTTCTGATTATGTGAACCACCTTGTAGCGGTTCCGTTGCGTGATTGTTAAAACATTAACCTTTCATTTCCCTTTCACTGCGACACCAACTTTACAGGATGTGATATGCGTCTCTTACTGGCGGAAGATAATCGTGAGCTGGCTCACTGGCTGGAGAAAGCGCTGGTGCAGGGAGGTTTTGCCGTGGACTGCGTCAACGACGGGCGGGCGGCCGATCATCTGTTGCAGGGTGAAAACTATGCTGTCGCTATTCTGGACATCGGCATGCCCGGCTTCGACGGTCTGGAGGTGGTGCATCGTCTGCGAAAGCGCGGGCAGACGCTTCCCGTGCTGTTTCTCACCGCCCGCAGCAACGTGTCGGACAGGGTAAAAGGCCTTAACGCCGGGGCGGATGACTATCTGCCGAAGCCCTTTGAGCTGGAAGAACTTGATGCGCGGCTGCGCGCGCTGCTGCGCAGAAGCGAAGGGCGAACCCAGGAGCGTCAGCTTTTGGGGGCGCTGGAATATGACGATGACGGTTTTTTTCTGCTGCGCGATGAACCGCTCTCCCTGACGCCGCGCGAGCTCTCACTGCTGAAAGTGCTGATGCACCGCCGGACCCGGCCCGTCTCGCGGCAGCAGCTTTTTGACCAGGTTTTTAGCCTGAACGACGATGTGAGTCCGGAGAGCATCGATCTCTACATCCATCGACTGCGCAAAAAACTGAGCGGCAGCGGGGTGAAGATTACCACCCTGCGCGGGCTGGGCTACGTGCTGGAGTGCGGCGATGAAGTGGGCTAAACCGCAGTCGCTTTACCTGCAGCTGCTGCTTTTTCTTGGCCTGCCGCTCCTGCTGCTATGGGGGTTATCCGCCTTCAACAGCTACGTCAGCGCGCTGCAGGCGGCAACGCAGGCCTATGACCGCACGCTATTATCCTCGGCGCGAACGGTGTCGGAGCGGCTGGTGGTTCACGACGGCAGGCTGGAGGTGAATGTCCCCTGGGTGGTGCTCGACAGCTTTGAGCTGAACATGAACGACCGGCTCTACTACAAGGTCGTCGACCCCGACGGGCGCGTGATCTCCGGCTATGACGACCTGCCAAAGATGCCGCCCTCCACCTCGCGCACCACGCTCTACCCGGCGCTGGCCTGGTTCTATCACACTGAATACCGCGGTCAGGCCATTCGCGTGGCGAAGCTGCTTCAGCCCGTTAATGAGGGCAATATCGTCGGCATGGCGGAGATCTATGTCGCCGAAACGCTGCAGTCCCGACGCTATCTCGCCAGCCAGCTGCTCTTTTCGTCATGGGTTTCTCAGGGGCTGCTGGTTTTGCTGACGCTGATCTTAACGGCCTGGCTGCTGCGCCGCGTGCTGCGCCCGATGCGCCAGCTCTCTTCCCTGATGGTGCGGCGCGAGCCGGGGCTGCTGGCGCCGCTGCCGGAACTGCTGCCGTGGTCAGAAACCCGTCTGCTGATCGTGGCGTTTAACCGCTATATCGACCGGCTGCGGGGCGTGCTTTCGCGTCAGGAACGCTTTAATGCCGATGCCTCCCATCAGCTCAAAACGCCGCTGGCGGTGCTGAAAACGCAGGTCTCCGTTGCCCTGACGCGTAACGACCCGGCCCTGTGGCAGGAGAGCCTGCGGGCGATGAACGTGACCCTGGATAACACCATCGTGCTGACTGAACGCCTGTTACAGCTTTCGACGGTGAGGCGCAAAGAGCAGGGGGAGCGGCAGTTTGCCCCGGTTGACCTGGTGCTGGTGGTGCAGAATTGCTGCTTTTCCCGGCTGGCGCAGGCCCGAAGCAAAGCGATCGATCTGGGTTATGACGGCGAGCAACAGCCGGTGATTATCGAAGGCGATGAGGTTCTGCTGGGAGAGCTTTGTGCCAACCTGCTCGATAACGCGATCAAATACACGCCGGCGCGCGGCGTTGTGACGGTTTTCCTGCACGAGGACGGCGGCGCAATTGAACTGAGCGTAGAAGATAGCGGGCCGGGAATTGCAGAAAATCTGATCCCACAGGCCGTGCTGCCGTTTCATCGCCTGGATAACGTCGGTGACGCCGCCGGATCGGGCATTGGGCTCGCGCTGGCTAACGACATTGCCCGGCTACACCGCAGCCACCTGCACCTGACGCGCAGCGAAACCTTAGGCGGCCTTAGCGTGAAAATGCGCTTTCTGCGGATAATCTGAACAGCCATATTATCAAATCGTTACAAACTAATTGTCTGACGCACGCAGAGTGCTTGATCCCGCAGTGAGTCAGGTTAAAATCTCGCGGTTTTGGGACATCTCTAAATAAATTGTGCGGGATCACGACAATGAAAAAAGTGGCATTAATGGGCTTAGGCCTGATGGTTATCTCTTCGGCGGCTAACGCCATCAGCTTTAACGGCTCGGCGGGTCAGGATTACACCCACCTGGGCTTTGGCCTGGGTACGGAAACCTCCGGTCTGGCAATGACCGGCGGCTGGACGCATAACGATGACGACGGCGATGCGGCAAGCCTCGGCCTCGGTCTGAACGTTCCACTGGGCCCGTTCCTGGCGACCGTCGGCGGTAAAGGCATTTACACCAACCCGAACGACGGCGACGAAGGCTACGCGGCGGCAGTGGGCGGCGGCCTGCAGTGGAAAATCGGCGACAGCTTCGGCCTGTTCGGCGAGTACTACTACTCCCCGGATTCGCTCTCCAGCGGCATCGACAGCTATGAAGAAGCCAACGCCGGTGCGCGCTGGACCATCATGCGCCCGATCACCATCGAAGCGGGCTATCGTTACCTGAACCTGGCCGGTAAAGACGGCAACCGCGACAACGCGCTGGCCGACGGCCCGTACGTGGGCGTGAGCGCAGGCTTCTAATCTCCCCGGCGCGGCGTTCCGTCGCGCCTGTTTCTCTCTTCTCCCTCGTTCCATATGCGTTATAGTGTTTTGACCATAGAAGTGGGAGAACACAATGATAAACGTGGAAATGCTATCCACTGGCGACGAAGTGCTGCATGGGCAAATTATCGACACCAATGCCGCCTGGCTGGCCGATCTATTTTTTGAGCAAGGATTACCCTTAACGCGCCGCAACACCGTGGGCGACAATCTTGAGTCACTGGTGAACATACTGCGCGAGCGCAGCGAGCACTGCGACGTGCTGATTGTGAACGGCGGGCTTGGGCCGACCAGCGATGATTTGAGCGCGCTCGCCGCCGCCACCGCCAAAGGCGAAGGGCTGGTCCTCCATGAGGAGTGGCTGGCGCAGATGGAGCGCTTTTTCTCTGATCGCGGCCGGGTGATGGCGCCGAGCAACCGCAAGCAGGCCGAAATTCCCGCCAGCGCGGAGCTTGTCGACAACCCGGTCGGCACCGCCTGCGGCTTTGCCGTCCAGCTGAACCGCTGCCTGATGTTCTTCACGCCGGGCGTGCCGTCTGAATTTAAGGTGATGGTTGAGCAGCAGATCCTGCCGCGCCTTCGCCAGCGCTTTACGCTGCCTGAACCGCCGCTGTGCCTGCGTCTGACCACCTTTGGCCGCTCGGAAAGCGATCTGGCCCAGAGCCTGGATCACCTCCCGCTGCCGCCGGGCGTTTCGATGGGCTATCGCTCCTCCATGCCGATTATCGAGCTTAAGCTGACCGGTCCGGCGACGCAGAAAGCCGCCATGCTGGCGCTGTGGCCGGAAGTGCAGCGCGTGGCGGGCGAGAGCCTGATTTTCGAAGGAACGGAAGGACTGCCCGCGCAGATCGCGCAGTGCCTCCAGTCGCGTCAGCTGAGCGTCACCTTAAGCGAACAGTTCACCGGCGGCCTGCTGGCGCTGCAGCTTTCGCGTGCCGGCGCGCCGCTGCTGGCTAGCGAAGTGGTGCCGTTCCAGCAGGAGACGCTGGCGCAAACCGCGCGCTGGGCGTCCGAGCGCCGCGTGAAGCATTTCGCCGGGCTGGCGCTGGCCGTTGGCGGCGTGGATGATGAACACCTTAATTTTGCCCTTGCGACGCCGGAAGGCACGCATGCGCTGCGGGTGAAGATGAGTATCACTCGCCACAGCGTGGCGGTGCGCCAGGAGGTGTGCGCGATGATGGCGCTCAACATGCTGCGCCGCTGGCTGATCGGTAAAGAGGTCGCCAGCGAGCACGGCTGGATTAACGTCGTGGAATCATTGTTCGTTGAGTGATCCGTTTGCCGGGGCGGTCGCCCCGGCAACCTTTAGCCCAGCGCCTTCGCCAGCAGCGTTATCGGGTGTTCGCAGCGCTTGCTGGTAGACATCTCAATCTGCCATTTGCAGGTTTCGCAGTCGGTCACCACGATATCCGCGCCGCTCTCCTCAATCTGCCTGAACAGCGGTGCGCCAATCGCCTGCGAGGTTTCGTAGTTTTCCCGCTTGAAGCCGTAGGTGCCCGCAATGCCGCAGCAGCGCGAGTCCAGCACCGTCAGCTCCAGCCCCGGAATAAGCCGCAGCAGCTCCAGCGTATAGAGCGACCAGCCCATCTTCTCCATGTGGCACGGCGTGTGATACACCACCTTAAGCGGTAAGGCCTTCAGCGGTAATGTTTTTCCGCCGTCCAGCCTGCGCCACAGGAAGCGCGTCGCCAGCTCAATGTGTTCGCGCAGGCCGGTGTTATCTACGTCCAGCAGGTGCGGATATTCATCGCGCAGCGTAAAGGTGCAGGTGGAGGAGGTGGCCAGTACCGGTATCCCTCTGTCGATGATGGCTTCGCGCAGCGACGAGACGTTACTTTTCGCCTGCTTACGCGCTTTATCCGTAAATCCGTTGGCAATCAGCGGGACGCCGCAGCACTTCTCCTTGCTGAGCAGCTGTACGCCCGTACCCATCGCGTTCAGCACTTTCAGCAGGTCTTTTCCCAGCTGCGGGTGGTTGTAGTTCACATAGCAGCCGTGGAAAAAGGCCACCTGGTCGGCAAACTGCGCCTGTTCCGCCGCCACGGATTTGTACCAGCGGCGGAAGGTGCCGTGGGAATATTTCGGCAGGCTGCGGTGATGGTCGATTTTAAGCGTGGCATCCAGCAGCCGGCGCACCGGCTTGTGTGACGTTGCGGCATTCACCAGCGGGGCAAACGGCGTTGAGACGCTGCCCATCAGGTCGGTATGGCTCAGGATCGCATCGCGCAACGTGGGTTTTTGCGTGCTGTAGCGCGCGCGTGCGCGCTGGATGATATCGCCGATGTTAACATCCGACGGGCACGCCACTTCGCAGCGTTTGCAGTTGATGCAGTACTTCAGCGCCTCGTCGTACAGCTTGCCGTCCTTCAGACGCAGGCGCTCACCGTCCGGCCCCGCCTGCTTCGGGCCAGGGTAGCGCGGGTTCACCCCGCTGACCGGGCAGACCGTGGTGCAGACCGTACATTTGATGCAGCTTTCGAAACGGGTATCGTTCATTGTTCAGCCTCCGTGCGCTGGATAACCTGCTCTGCCACGTGGAGCGCCGTCACCGCGCAAACGCCGCCGCCGCAGCCCTGCGCGATAGGGTCGTAGCCGCCCAGAATCGAGCCGATGGCGTAGAGATTGTCGACCCTGGTTCCTGCGAGCCGCGGGTGCAGAAGGTTATCGACGATAACCCCGAACTGCTGCCAGGGCTGCGGGGTGAAGAAATCACTCTGATACCAGTCCGTACGCGAGGCGCTTTGCCGGACGTCCAGGCCGAGGACCGCCTCACGGATGCCTTCCCGGCTGCTGAGCAACCCGTTGCTGAAGAAGCTGCCGCTGGCCAGCACCGTATAGCGTGCCCTAAGGGGAATGTCGCCGTGGTTTCGCGTCCACACCTCGCTGGCTTCGCCGCCGTTCAGCGTGATTTTTTTTACCTCGTCACCCGCCATCCACACGCCGCCCTGAGCAACAAACTGGCGCTGAAGTTGGGTATGAAGACGAATGCCCGGCACGGACGGAGGAAGCGTGGGGAGCAGGCCGAGCGTGCAGGGCAGGCGATCCGACAGCCAGCGCCAGAGGCCGTTGTCCGTCAGGCCAAAGCAGGCGGGCATAAACAGGGCATCGCAGGTCTCGCTGAGCGGCTTGAGCGCCTCGTACAGCAGCGGCCATTTGTCCTCGTTATCCAGCAGGCGGGCGATGTTCACCGCACGAAACTCGCTGGGGTTTTCCCGCAGCACGTCCAGTTCGGGAAGCTCTATCTCTGCCGTATCGACCTCAATCCCCTGCTGGCGCAGCGAGGCGGCGGCCAGATGCGGCTGAAAATCGAGGAAACCGGCGATCCCCACCACCCGCACGCGGCTGGCGTTGAAGGGGGCTACGGGCACCTCTTCCGGGCTGAGCCACGCCGCGCGCAGGGTGCCCAGCGGCGTGACGCGCTGATGGTTTTGCCGGGCGTGGCCCTGCATCCGCGCGCCACAGTCGGCCAGCAATTTTTCAGTTTCTAAGGCGAAGCGGGTGACGTTTTTGATGCCCAGCAGGCTGTAGGGATGGTCTGCGGGGAGATCTTCCGGGCGCGAGGTGCCCAGCAGATCCAGTGAACCGGACGAGAAGTGCAGGGCGCTTTGGCCCCGGGTGACAATGGCGCAGCGCAGTCCCTGCTTCGTGAGCCGGATACCGCAGAGCAAGCCCGCCAGCCCGCCGCCGATAATGACGGTATCAAATTTCATCATGTGTCTCCTTGTCCAGGCCGCAAAGCCCCTGGTAAACCCAACGGGTAAACTCGCTTTCCCGCAGGGCATCGCCCCAGGCGACGGGCTGAATGCCTTTCCAGCGTTCATTCAGAAAATCGCTGAGCTGAGCAAGCGACTGGGTAGAGGTCGTGGCGTGAAAACGCTGCAATAGCCCGGCGGCACGGCAGGCGCACAGCTCGCCCTGGCAGGTCCCCATGCCGACGCGCGTGCGTCGGCGGAGATCGAGCAGGTTATTCACCGTCAGATTTTCCACGGCGTACTGCACCTCTCCGGCGGTCACGGCTTCGCATTCGCACACCAGGCTGCGGCTCAGTCGCCCTTCGCCGAGCCACAGCGGCGTTCTGTCGCCGTGGCGGTAGATGGCGGAGCCGCGCAAAGGCGCGGGGAGCGAGATGATTTTTTGCAGCGTCTTTTCGGTGGACTGCCGCGAGCCGGGCAGCGGCTGTTCCGCCGTCACGCAGCGTTCGGTATTCCCCAGCTTGCGGCACACGGCATCGGTCGCCCACTGCGCCATCAGGCGGTAGGTCATCAGCTTGCCGCCGGTGATGGTAATAAACCCGTCCATGCCGTCACGCTCGGCGTGGTCAAGCAGCACGATCCCCCGGCTGACGTTGCGCCCGCTCGGATCGTTATCGCTGGCAACCAGCGGGCGTACGCCAGCGTAGGCGCGAAGAATGCGGGTCTGCGCCATTATCGGCGCCAGCTTTTCCCCTTCGCGCAGCAGGATGTCGACCTCTTCTGCCGTAACCCGGTTGTAGTCAATCTCGCTGTAGTCTACGTGGGTTGAGGTAGTGCCGATGAGCGAAATGGTATCGCCCGGCACCAGAATGTCGGCATCGGACGGTTTGCGGCAGCGGTTGATAACGTGATTATTGATGCGGTGGTCAAGGATCAGCAGCGAGCCTTTGGCCGGGAACATGCGAATGGATAAGTCAGCGTATTCCGCGATGCGCTGCCCCCAAATGCCGGCGGCGTTAATGACGACGGCGGCAAACAGCTCGCTGTGTTCGTTGTACTGCGTATCAAAGACCCGTACCCCCCGCACGGTGCTGCCTTCGCGGATAAGCCCGGTGACCTCGTGTCCGGTCAGTATGCGCGCGCCGTGCTCGCGGGCGTCCAGCATATTGGCGGCGGTCAGGCGGAAGGGATCGACGGTGCCATCCGGGACTTTCACCGCGCCCGTCAGGGCTAGGTTAACGGCGGGTTCAATGCGGCGGGCGAGTGCAGGGTCAATGGCTTCGGCCTGAATACCGGCTGCGGTGCAGGCGGTGATAAAGGTCGACTGAAACGACAGGTCATCTTCGGGGAGGGTAATGAACAGGCCGTTGGTCGGCTCAACGCAGTGGCGGGCGATGCGCTTGAGGATTTGGTTTTCAGCAATACACTCGCGCGCGGATTCGCCGTCGGTGACCGCATAGCGCGCGCCGCTGTGCAGCAGGCCGTGGTTGCGCCCGGTGGCGCCCGTCGCAATATCATGGCGCTCCAGCAGCGTGACGCTCAGGCCCCTCAGGGCGCAGTCACGCGCGATCCCGGCACCGGTGGCACCACCGCCAATGATTATCACATCGCTGTAACGAGGATCGTGATGGGTCATTGTTTACCCTCTATGTTCGTTTTTTATCATTTAGCCACAGCAAAAGTGTGGTTTGTTTGATTTCGAACATAAACGCGCGTAATTCGAAAGTGAAACGTGATTTCATGCGCTTTTTTGCGCATTCTGTCATATTTCTGTAACAATCTGTGCGTTGATTCACAGTAACATTCGCCATGATTTCTTAACATCGCCGCCTCTGGAATTCAGGTGCGAGCCACCTGCCCACTCAATACAAGGCCACGGAGGCTGTTATGCTCAGTATCTTTAAACCTGCGCCGCACAGGGCGCGTCTGCCTGAGGCAGAAGTAGATCCGCTTTACCGCCGTCTGCGTTGGCAAATCTTCCTGGGGATTTTCTTCGGGTACGCGGCTTACTATCTGGTACGTAAAAACTTTGCTCTCGCCATGCCGTACCTGGTGGAGCAGGGCTTCTCCCGCGGCGATCTGGGCTTTGCGCTGTCGGGGATCTCTATCGCCTACGGTTTTTCCAAATTCATTATGGGCTCGGTGTCGGATCGCTCGAATCCGCGCGTGTTCCTGCCTGCCGGTTTGATCCTGGCGGCAGCGGTGATGCTGTTCATGGGCTTTGTGCCGTGGGCGACGTCCAGTATTGCGATTATGTTCGTGCTGCTGTTCCTCTGCGGCTGGTTCCAGGGGATGGGGTGGCCGCCGTGCGGACGCACCATGGTGCACTGGTGGTCGCAGAAAGAGCGTGGCGGCATTGTGTCGGTGTGGAACTGCGCCCATAACGTCGGCGGCGGTATTCCACCTCTGCTGTTCCTGCTGGGTATGGCCTGGTTTAACGACTGGAAGGCTGCGCTCTATATGCCCGCCTTCGGTGCCATCGTCGTGGCTATTATCGCTTTCGCGCTGATGCGCGATACCCCGCAGTCGTGTGGCCTGCCGCCGATTGAAGAGTATAAAAACGACTATCCGGATGATTACAGCCAGGAGCACGAAGAAGAGCTGACGGCTAAACAGATCTTCATGAAGTACGTCCTGCCGAACAAGCTGCTGTGGTACATCGCGGTGGCGAACGTGTTCGTTTACCTGCTGCGCTACGGCATCCTCGACTGGTCACCAACCTACCTGAAAGAGGTGAAGCACTTCGCGCTGGATAAATCCTCGTGGGCCTATTTCCTGTATGAATATGCCGGGATCCCGGGCACGCTGCTCTGCGGCTGGATGTCGGACAAGGTCTTTAAAGGTAACCGCGGTGCGACGGGCGTGTTCTTTATGACCCTGGTGACCATTGCCACCGTCGTTTACTGGCTCAACCCGCCGGGTAACCCGGGTGTGGACATGGCCTGTATGATCGTTATCGGCTTCCTGATCTACGGTCCGGTGATGCTGATCGGCCTGCACGCGCTGGAGCTGGCGCCGAAAAAAGCGGCAGGAACGGCGGCGGGCTTTACCGGTCTGTTCGGCTATCTCGGCGGTTCGGTTGCGGCGAGCGCCATCGTGGGCTATACCGTTGACTTCTTCGGCTGGGACGGCGGCTTTATGGTGATGATTGGCGGCAGCGTGCTGGCGGTGCTGCTGCTGATTGTCGTCATGATCGGTGAAAAACGCCATCACGCGGAAATGCAGGCGCGTCGTCAATAAGGAGCATTACGATGAAACTGACTCAATTAGCCACCGGCCTGCTGCTGGCCGGCTTGATGACCGGCTCCGCGCTGGCGGCCGATAAGATTGTGATTGCCCACCGCGGCGCCAGCGGCTATCTGCCGGAGCACACGCTCCCGGCAAAAGCGATGGCCTATGCGCAGGGCGCGGATTACCTGGAGCAGGATCTGGTTATGACGAAGGACGACCGGCTGGTCGTCCTGCATGACCACTATCTTGACCGCGTAACGGACGTGGCGGAACGTTTCCCCGACCGCGCCCGTAAGGATGGGCGCTACTACGCCATCGACTTCACGCTGGCGGAGATCCGCTCCCTGAAGTTTACCGAAGGCTTCGAGATTGAAAACGGCAAGAAGGTGCAGGTCTATCCGGGGCGTTTCCCGATGGGCAAGTCCGACTTCCGCATTCACACCTTTGAAGAGGAGATTGAGTTTGTTCAGGGGCTGAACCACTCGACCGGTAAAAATATCGGCATCTATCCGGAAATCAAAGCGCCGTGGTTCCACCATCAGGAAGGGAAGGACATTGCGGCGAAAACTCTGGACGTGCTGAAGCAGTACGGCTACACCAGCAAGCAGGACAAGGTTTATCTGCAGTGCTTTGACGCCGCCGAGCTGAAGCGCATTAAAACCGAGCTGGAGCCGAAGATGGGGATGAACCTCAATCTGGTGCAGCTGATTGCCTATACCGACTGGAATGAAACCCAGGAGAAGCAGCCGGACGGGAAGTGGGTGAACTACAGCTACGACTGGATGTTTAAGCCGGGCGCGATGAAGCAGATTGCCCAGTACGCCGACGGCATCGGGCCGGATTACCATATGCTGGTGGCGGAAGGCTCAACGCCGGGCCACGTGAAGCTGACGGCGATGGTGAAAGAGGCGCATGCCAGCAAGATGCAGGTGCATCCGTACACGGTGCGTGCAGACCAGCTGCCGGAGTATGCGACAGACGTGAACCAGCTTTACGACGTGCTGTATAACCAGGCGGGTGTGGACGGGTTGTTTACGGACTTCCCGGATAAAGCGGTAGAATTCATTCACCGGAAGTAGGTTTGGTAGGTCGGGTAAGGCGAAGCCGCCACCCGACAGTCAGGCTCTGCGGCCTGATGCCCTCACCCTAACCCTCTCCCACAGGGAGAGGGGATACGGACAACATCACATCTCGATCTCGATATCGCCTTTTGCCCGGCAGCAGCAGGGCAAAATTTCCCCGTCGTTGATAAAGGCCAGCGGTTCGGTCAGCCAGTCCACCTGGCCTGCAACCAGTCGGCAGCGGCAGGAGCCGCAATACCCTGAACGACACTGGTACTCTACCTCTACCTGATGCGCCTCAAGCGCCACCAGCAGAGAAGGGTGCTCTTCCCGACACAGTACCTCAGTGCCGGAAAGGCGTAGCGTCACGCGTGACATCAGAGCTGGAAGTCGCTCAGGTCGTCAGTGTTGACTTCAGAATCAATCTGACCCACCAGGTAAGAACTCACTTCCACTTCCTGCGGCGCCACCTGTACGTTATCGGACACCAGCCAGGTGTTGATCCACGGGATTGGGTTAGAGCGCGTCTGGAACGGCAGGTCGAGGCCGACCGCCTGCATGCGGATGTTGGTGATGTACTCCACGTACTGGCACAGGATGTCTTTGTTCAGGCCAATCATGGAGCCGTCGCGGAACAGGTAGTCTGCCCACTCTTTCTCCTGCTGAGCCGCCAGCACGAACAGGTCGTAGCACTCCTGCTTGCACTCTTCGGCGATTACCGCCATCTCCGGGTCGTCCGTACCGCTGCGCAGCAGGTTCAGCATGTGCTGAGTGCCGGTCAGGTGCAGGGCTTCGTCACGGGCGATCAGGCGGATGATTTTGGCATTACCTTCCATCAGCTTGCGCTCGGCAAAGGCGAAGGAGCAGGCGAAGCTCACGTAGAAGCGGATCGCTTCCAGCGCGTTAACGCTCATCAGGCACAGGTACAGCTGCTTTTTCAGCGCGCGCAGGTTCACGGTAACGCTTTTGCCGTTCACGTTGTGCGTGCCTTCGCCCAGCAGATGCCAGTAGCTGGTCATCTCGATCAGCTCGTCGTAGTAGTGCGCAATGCCTTCCGCACGCTTCTGGATCTGCTCGTTGGTGACGATATCGTCAAACACCACCGCCGGATCGTTCACGATGTTGCGGATGATGTGGGTGTAAGAGCGGGAGTGGATCGTTTCAGAAAACGCCCAGGTTTCAACCCAGGTTTCCAGCTCCGGAATGGAGATCAGCGGCAGCAGCGCCACGTTCGGGCTGCGGCCCTGAATGGAGTCCAGCAGCGTCTGGTATTTCAGGTTGCTGAGGAAGATATGCTTTTCGTGATCTGGCAGGGCCTGAAAATCGATGCGATCGCGGGAAACGTCCACTTCTTCGGGGCGCCAGAAGAAGGAGAGTTGCTTTTCAATCAGCTTTTCGAAGATGTCATATTTTTGCTGATCGTAGCGTGCCACGTTGACCGGCTGGCCGAAGAACATCGGCTCTTTGAGCTGGTCGTTTTTCGTCTGTGAAAAGGTGGTGTATGCCATGAATATGTCCTGTGGTGTTATTTCCCCCTCACCCCGGCCCTCTCCCACAGGGAGAGGGGGAAAGAGTTCCCTCTCCCTGTGGGAGAGGGTTAGGGTGAGGGGTGTATTATTAGATCTTACATGCGCCGCTTTCGCAGCCATCGTCCTGAATTGACGGCACCATGTCGTCCTGCGCGTCTTCTGCACCGTCACGGGTGTTGTGATAGTACAGCGTTTTCACGCCAAACTTGTACGCGGTGAGCAGGTCTTTCAGCAGCTGCTGCATTGGAACCTTGCCGGACGGGAAGCGCGTCGGATCGTAGTTGGTATTGGCAGAGATCGACTGGTCGATAAACTTCTGCATGATACCCACCAGCTGCAGGTAGCCGTCGTTGTTTGGCATTTCCCACAGCAGCTCGTAGTTGTTGCCCAGCGTTTCGTAATCCGGTACGACCTGGCGCAGCACGCCGTCTTTCGACGCTTTGATGCTGACGTGGCCGCGCGGTGGCTCAATACCGTTGGTGGCGTTGGAGATCTGCGAAGAGGTCTCGGACGGCATCAGGGCAGAGAGCGTGGAGTTACGCAGGCCGTGGGTCTTAATGGACTCACGCAGGCCTTCCCAGTCGAGGTGCAGCGGCTCGTTGACGATTGCATCCAGGTCTTTCTTGTAGGTGTCGATTGGCAGAATGCCTTTCGCGTAGGTGGTTTCGTTGAACCACGGGCACGCGCCTTGCTCTTTCGCCAGCTCGTTAGAGGCTTTCATCAGGTAGTACTGAATCGCTTCGAACGTCTGGTGGGTCAGGTTGTTGGCGCTGCCGTCAGAGTAACGCTTGCCGTTTTTCGCCAGCCAGTACGCGAAGTTGATCACGCCGATACCCAGGGTACGACGGCCCATTGCGCCGCGTTTTGCCGCCGGGATTGGGTAATCCTGGTAATCCAGCAGTGCGTCGAGCGCGCGAACCGCCAGCACCGCCAGCTCTTCCAGCTCGTCCAGGCTCTTGATCGCGCCAAGGTTGAACGCGGACAGCGTACACAGGGCGATTTCGCCGTTTTCGTCGTTTACGTCGTCCAGCGGTTTGGTCGGCAGGGCGATCTCAAGGCACAGGTTAGACTGGCGCACTGGCGCAACAACCGGATCAAACGGGCTGTGGGTGTTGCAGTGGTCCACGTTCTGGATGTAGATACGGCCGGTAGAAGCACGTTCCTGCATCATCAGGGAGAACAAGTCTACCGCTTTCACGCGCTGCTTGCGGATGCTGTCGTCTTTTTCGTATTTGGTGTACAGACGCTCGAACTCATCCTGATCGGCAAAGAACGCGTCGTACAGGCCCGGGACGTCGGACGGGCTGAACAGAGTGATCTCTTCCCCTTTCAGCAGACGGGTGTACATCAGCTTGTTGATCTGTACGCCGTAGTCCATGTGACGCACGCGGTTGCCTTCCACGCCGCGGTTGTTCTTCAGGACCAGCAGGCTTTCCACTTCCAGGTGCCACATTGGGTAGAACAGGGTGGCTGCACCGCCGCGCACGCCGCCCTGAGAGCAGGATTTCACTGCCGTCTGGAAGTGCTTGTAGAACGGGATACAGCCGGTGTGGAACGCTTCACCGCCGCGAATTGGGCTGCCCAGCGCACGAATACGACCAGCGTTGATGCCGATACCGGCACGCTGGGAAACGTATTTCACGATCGCGCTGGAGGTGGCGTTGATAGAATCCAGGCTGTCGCCGCACTCGATCAGCACGCAGGAGCTGAACTGACGGGTAGGGGTACGCACGCCGGACATGATTGGCGTCGGCAGCGAAATTTTGAAGGTCGAGACCGCATCGTAGAAACGCTTCACGTATTCCAGACGGGTTTCACGCGGATAGTTAGAGAACAGGCAGGCGGCCACCAGAATATAGAGGAACTGAGCGCTCTCGTAGATTTCGCCCGTCACGCGGTTCTGAACCAGGTATTTGCCTTCGAGCTGCTTTACCGCCGCGTAGGAGAAGTTCATGTCGCGCCAGTGATCGATAAACCCGTTCATCTGCTCGAACTCTTCTTCCGTATAGTCTTCCAGCAGATGCGTGTCGTATTTGCCCAGCTCAACCATTTTCACCACGTGATCGTGCAGCTTCGGCGGCTCAAACTGGCCGTAGGCTTTTTTACGCAGGTGGAAGATGGCCAGACGTGCGGCGAGGTACTGATAATCCGGCGCTTCGCGGGAGATCAAATCTGCCGCTGCTTTAATGATCGTTTCGTGGATATCAGACGTTTTGATGCCGTCGTAGAACTGGATGTGGGATCGCAGTTCAACCTGGGAGATAGATACGTTGTTCAGTCCTTCTGCTGCCCAGTCGAGAACTCGATGGATTTTGTCCAGATTGATACGCTCGGTAGTACCGTCGCGCTTTGTCACCAGCAGACTCTGATTCATGTGGGTTTTTACCTGTCCGTGAAATAAAAAAATATCCCCCGTTTATCCACAGGCTCTGTGGATAAATACTACATATAGGGGTTTTACGATAAGATTAACGCAAGATGGTGAGTATTCTAGTATCGAATCATTTCAGTACAAGAGTTGATTTTGACGTTAAATTGAGGTTGTGAAAGGGTAAAAAAGCCTAAGTCCTCGTATCGTAAGGCCTGGACGACATGTCAATAATTTAGAAAAAAAATCTAAAATTTGATCGAGTGCTGATTTCTTCAACGAGAGGTCAAAATTGCGCAACATGATGCCGCGCAATCTTTATAAGAATAACGAATGACGTTAGTCGTTTTTGGCGGTTGTGTGCAACATATAGTTAACATCAACGCCCGGGGCGAGCTTGAATTTATCCGTCAAGGGATTGTAGTGCAGACCGGTGATGTGCTGCTCCTTGAGCCACGTCTGGTCAACCCAGCCTAACAGCTCGGCAGGCTTGATGAATTTTTTCACGTCGTGCGTGCCTTTCGGCACCATGCGCAGGACATACTCCGCGCCTACGACCGCCATCAGCCAGGCTTTTCCGTTGCGGTTGATGGTCGAGAAGAAGACCTGGCCGCCCGGTTTCACCAGTTTGGCACAGGCATTGACCACGGACTGCGGGTCGGGAACGTGCTCCAGCATCTCCATGCAGGTCACCACATCATACTGATGGGCGAATTTCGCCGCGTGCTCTTCTACGGTTTCCTGCACGTACTCCACCTGCACGCCGGATTCCAGAGCATGAAGCCGCGCAACCTGCAGAGGTTCAAAGCCCATGTCCAGCCCGGTGACCGTTGCCCCTTCGCGGGCCATACTCTCGGCCAGAATGCCGCCGCCGCAGCCGACGTCGAGCACTTTCTTACCGAACAGACCGCCGGAGCGCTCCGCGATATAGCCCAGACGCAGCGGGTTAATGCGGTGCAGTGGCTTGAACTCACCTTCGAGATCCCACCAGCGGGACGCCACCGCTTCAAATTTGGCAATCTCTTCATGGTCAACGTTGTGAGCCACCGGGGATTTTTCGGCATTCATGAGCGCTTTTACTCCTTATTTAGCAAGACTTCGGAGTATATCAGCCCGCGCGGGTGAATAAAGCTTATTGGTTTACCTCAATCACCTCGGCTGTGTTATAATTTGCGACCTTTGAATCCGGGATACAGTAGAGGGATAGCGGTTAGATGAGCGACCTTGCGAGAGAAATTACACCGGTTAACATCGAGGAAGAGCTGAAGAGCTCCTATCTGGACTATGCGATGTCGGTCATTGTTGGCCGTGCGCTGCCGGACGTCCGCGATGGCCTTAAGCCGGTACACCGTCGCGTACTATACGCCATGAACGTATTGGGCAATGACTGGAATAAAGCCTATAAAAAATCTGCCCGCGTCGTGGGTGACGTCATCGGTAAATATCACCCGCATGGTGATACCGCCGTTTACGACACCATCGTCCGTATGGCACAGCCATTCTCCTTGCGTTACATGCTGGTAGATGGTCAGGGTAACTTTGGTTCTGTTGACGGCGACTCCGCGGCGGCGATGCGTTATACGGAAATCCGTATGTCGAAAATCGCTCATGAGCTGATGGCCGACCTGGAAAAAGAGACCGTTGATTTCGTCGATAACTACGACGGCACCGAGCGAATCCCTGATGTTATGCCAACCAAGATCCCGAACCTGTTAGTCAACGGTTCGTCCGGTATCGCGGTAGGTATGGCAACCAATATTCCGCCGCACAACATCACCGAAGTGATCAACGGCTGCCTGGCCTATATTGATGATGAAGAGATCAGCATTGAAGGGCTGATGGAACACATCCCGGGTCCGGACTTCCCAACGGCGGCGATCATCAACGGTCGTCGTGGTATCGAAGAAGCGTACCGCACCGGTCGCGGCAAGATTTATATCCGTGCCCGCGCGGAAGTGGAAGCGGACGCCAAAACCGGCCGCGAGACCATTATTGTTCACGAGATCCCGTATCAGGTGAACAAGGCTCGACTGATTGAAAAAATCGCCGAGCTGGTAAAAGAAAAGCGTGTGGAAGGTATCAGCGCGCTGCGCGACGAGTCTGACAAAGACGGCATGCGCATCGTGATTGAAATCAAACGCGACGCGGTGGGCGAGGTTGTGCTGAACAACCTGTACTCGCAGACTCAGCTTCAGGTCTCCTTCGGCATCAACATGGTTGCGCTGCACCATGGCCAGCCGAAGATCATGAACCTGAAAGAGATCCTGAGCGCGTTCGTGCGTCACCGCCGTGAAGTGGTGACCCGTCGTACTATTTTCGAACTGCGCAAAGCGCGCGACCGTGCGCACATCCTTGAAGCACTGGCCGTTGCGCTGGCAAACATCGACCCGATTATCGAGCTGATTCGCCGTGCACCGACCCCTGCGGAAGCGAAGGCCGGGTTAGTGGCGCGTCCCTGGGCGCTGGGTAACGTTTCCGCGATGCTCGAACGTGCGGGCGATGATGCCGCGCGTCCTGAGTGGCTGGAACCTGAATTCGGCGTGCGCGACGGTCAGTACTACCTGACGGAACAGCAGGCCCAGGCGATTCTGGATCTGCGTCTGCAGAAACTGACCGGCCTTGAGCACGAAAAACTGCTCGACGAATACAAAGAGCTGCTGGAACAGATTGCTGAACTGCTGCATATCCTGGGTAGCGCAGATCGTCTGATGGAAGTGATCCGTGAAGAACTGGAACTGGTCCGCGATCAGTTCGGTGACGAGCGTCGCACCGAAATCACCGCAAACAGCTCTGATATCAACATTGAAGACCTGATCAACCGTGAAGACGTAGTGGTTACCCTGTCTCACCAGGGCTATGTGAAGTATCAGCCGCTGACCGACTACGAAGCACAGCGTCGTGGCGGTAAAGGCAAATCTGCAGCACGTATTAAAGAAGAAGACTTTATTGACCGCCTGCTGGTGGCAAACACCCATGACACGATCCTCTGCTTCTCAAGCCGCGGCCGTCTGTACTGGATGAAGGTCTACCAGCTGCCGGAAGCGAGCCGTGGCGCGCGTGGTCGTCCAATCGTTAACCTGCTGCCGCTGGAAGCGAACGAACGTATCACCGCCATCCTGCCGGTACGCGAGTACGAAGAGGGCGTGAACGTCTTTATGGCGACCGCCAGCGGTACCGTGAAGAAAACCGCGCTGACCGAGTTCAGCCGTCCGCGTTCGGCCGGTATTATCGCCGTCAACCTGAACGAAGGCGACGAGCTGATTGGCGTCGATCTGACCTCCGGTTCCGATGAAGTGATGCTGTTCTCTGCCGCCGGTAAGGTGGTGCGCTTTAAAGAGAATGCAGTGCGCGCAATGGGCCGTACGGCGACCGGCGTTCGCGGCATCAAGCTGGCGGGTGAAGACGCCGTTGTCTCCCTGATCGTTCCGCGCGGTGAAGGTGCAATCCTGACCGTTACGCAGAATGGCTACGGTAAACGTACGGCAGAAAGCGAGTATCCGACCAAGTCTCGCGGCACCCAGGGCGTTATCTCTATCAAAGTGACCGAGCGCAACGGTTCCGTTGTTGGTGCGGTTCAGGTAGACGATGCTGACCAGATCATGATGATCACCGATGCCGGTACGCTGGTGCGTACGCGCGTGTCTGAGATCAGCGTGGTGGGCCGTAACACCCAGGGCGTTATCCTCATCCGTACCGCGGAAGATGAAAACGTTGTGGGTCTGCAGCGCGTTGCTGAGCCAGTGGATGATGAAGAACTCGACTCTATCGACGGTAGCGTAGCGGAAGGCGATGATGAGATCGCGCCGGAAGCGGACACCGACGACGAAGCAGCGGATGACGCTGACGAGTAATATCTCCTGATGCAAAAAGGGCCGGTTTCCGGCCCTTTTCTTTTGCAGATGCAGATACATGAACGTTGCGACCTGGCGCGTTTACCGCTACCTTAACCACATTCTTTTTACCCCCGACGGCGGAGCCTCGCCCCCTTGAAATACCTCGTCTCCTTTCGTACCACGCTGAAAGTCTCTCGCTATCTGTTTCGGGCGCTGGCGCTCCTGCTCTGGTTACTGGTCGCTCTGTTCTCGGTGTTTTACATCGTTAACGCGTTACACCAGAAAGAAGCGGAGATCCGTCAGGAATTTAATCTCAGCTCCGATCAGGCCCAGCGCTATATTCAGCGAACGTCTGACGTAATGAAGGAGCTGAAGTACATTGCCGAAAACCGCCTGACCGCCGAGAACGGCATTCTTGCCATCCGCGGGCGCAATGATAAAACGGAAGTGCCCGATTTTGAGCCGCTGTTCCCGGATTCTGACTGCTCGGCGATGGGCAGCACCTGGCGCGGCTCGCTGGAATCGCTGGCGTGGTTCATGCGCTACTGGCGTGACAACTTCTCCGCCGCCTATGACCTGAACCGCGTCTACCTTATTGGCAGTGAAAATCTCTGCATGGCCGATTTTGGCCTGCGTGATATGCCCGTCGAACGTGATGATGCGCTGAAAAGCCTGCACGAGCGCATTGTGAAGTACCGTAATGCTCCGCAGGACGAGCGCGGCAATAACATTTTCTGGATAAGCCAGGGGCCGCGCATGGGCGTCGGTTACTTCTATGCCCTGACGCCGGTCTATCTGGGCAATCGCCTGCAGGCGCTGCTGGGAATTGAACAGACTATCCGCATGGAGAACTTCTTCACGCCGGGCAGCCTACCGATGGGCGTGACGATCCTCGATGAAAACGGCCATACGCTCATTTCTCTTACCGGTCCGGAAAACCGGCTGAAGGTTGATCCGCACTGGATGCAGGAGCGTTCATGGTTTGGCTATACCTCGGGCTTCCGCGAGCTGGTGCTGAAGAAAAGCTTACCGCCATCGTCTCTGAGTATTGTCTACTCCCTGCCGGTGGATGTGGTGCTGGAACGCATTCGCATTCTGATCCTCAACGCAATTTTGCTGAATATTGCGGTAGGCGTTGTGCTGTTTATGCTGGCGCGGATGTATGAGCGGCGGATATTTATCCCTGCGGAGGTGGATGCCCAAAGGCTGGAAGAGCACGAGCAGTTTAACCGTAAAATTGTTGCCTCCGCGCCGGTGGGGATCTGTATCCTGCGCACCCAGGACGGCACCAATATCCTCAGCAACGAGCTGGCGCATAATTATCTGAACATGCTGACGCATGAGGACCGCCAGCGGCTCACGCAGATAATCTGCGGGCAGCAGGTTAACTTTGTCGATGTGCTGACCAGCACCCACACCAACCTGCAGATAAGCTTTGTGCATTCGCGCTATCGCAATGAAAACGTGGCGATTTGCGTGCTGGTCGACGTCTCCGCGCGCGTGAAGATGGAAGAGTCCTTGCAGGAGATGGCGCAGGCCGCCGAACAGGCCAGCCAGTCGAAATCCATGTTCCTTGCGACCGTGAGCCATGAGCTGCGTACGCCGCTCTATGGGATTATCGGGAACCTCGATCTGCTGCAGACTAAAGAGCTGCCGAAAGGGGTCGATCGTCTGGTGACGGCGATGAACAACTCTTCAAGCCTGCTGCTGAAAATCATCAGCGATATTCTCGACTTCTCTAAAATTGAGTCCGAGCAGCTCAAAATCGAGCCGCGCGAGTTCTCCCCGCGCGAGGTGATGAACCACATCAGCGCCAACTATATGCCGCTGGTGGTGCGCAAACAGCTGGGGCTGTACTGCTTTATCGAGCCGGATGTGCCGCTGACGCTGCAGGGCGACCCGATGCGCCTGCAGCAGGTCATCTCTAACCTGCTCAGCAACGCCATCAAATTTACCGATATCGGCTGCATAGTGCTGCACGTCTGTCGGGCAGGGGACTACCTGAGCATTCGCGTGCGTGATACCGGCGTGGGTATTCCGGCGAAGGAAGTGGTGCGCCTGTTTGACCCGTTCTTCCAGGTTGGGACCGGGGTGCAGCGTAATTTCCAGGGCACCGGGCTGGGTCTGGCGATTTGCGAAAAACTCATCAGCATGATGGACGGGGATATTTCCGTTGATACTGAACCCGGCATGGGCAGCCAGTTCACCATCCGTATTCCGCTCTATTCGGCACACTATCCGGCGAAAACGATCGTCGATGGGCTGAGCGACAAGCGCTGCTGGCTGGCGGTGCAGAATGCCTCCTTGCAGGACTTCCTGACGTCATTACTGACCAACAGCGGCCTGCGGGTGTCTCGCTATAGCGGCCAGACGCCGGATGCTGACGATATGCTAATTACCGATGGCGAGCTGGAGCAGGCGTGGACCGGCAGGGGCGTGGTGACGTTCTGCCGTCGTCATATCGGGATCCCGCTTGAGCGCGCGCCGGGTGAATGGGTACACAGCGTCGCGACGCCGCATGAGCTGTTAGGGCTGCTGGCGCGAATCTACAGCGTACCGCTGGAAGAGGGCGAGGGTGCTGCTGCGTTGCCGTCTCCGGATGCGCTGGCGTCGTTGAACGACGATATGATGATTCTGGTGGTGGACGACCATCCGATTAACCGTCGACTGCTTGCCGACCAGCTTGGCTCGCTCGGCTATCAGTGTAAAACGGCCAACGACGGTGTGGATGCCCTGAACGTGCTGAGTAAAAACCACATTGATATTGTCCTCAGCGACGTGAATATGCCAAACATGGACGGCTACCGCCTGACGCAGCGTATTCGCCAGCTGGGCCTGACGCTGCCGGTTGTTGGCGTGACGGCAAATGCCCTGGCGGAAGAGAAACAGCGTTGTCTGGAGTCGGGTATGGACAGCTGTCTGTCGAAACCGGTGACGCTGGACGTTCTCAGGCAGACATTGTCTATTTACGCAGATCGCGTGAGAAAAACGCGGATATAAAAAAGGCCCGTGAGGGCCTTTTACGTTTTTCTCCCTCTCCCTGTGGGAGAGGGGCGGGGTGAGGGCATCAGGCCGCACACCCGTTCGGGATCAATCCTTGTCCGTCGCGCTCAGCGTAACGGAGGAGAGATAGTTCAGCAGGGCAATATCGTTATCCACACCCAGCTTCATCATCGCTGATTTCTTCTGGCTGCTGATGGTTTTAATACTGCGGTTCAGCTTCTTGGCAATTTCGGTTACCAGGAAACCTTCGGCGAACAGACGCAGAACTTCACTCTCTTTTGGCGACAGGCGTTTGTCACCGTAGCCACCCGCACTGATTTTTTCCAGCAGGCGAGAAACGCTTTCAGGCGTGAATTTCTTGCCTTTCTGCAGCGCTGCCAGCGCTTTTGGCAGGTCGGTCGGCGCACCTTGTTTCAGCACAATACCTTCGATATCCAGATCCAGAACCGCGCTCAGGATGGCCGGGTTGTTGTTCATGGTCAGAACAATGATCGAGATGTCCGGGAAGTGGCGTTTAATGTACTTGATGAGCGTGATCCCATCACCGTACTTGTCTCCAGGCATGGAGAGGTCGGTAATGAGCACATGTGCATCAAGTTTTGGGAGGTTATTGATAAGCGCTGTAGAGTCTTCAAATTCACCGACTACATTCACCCACTCGATCTGCTCAAGTGATTTGCGAATACCGAACAGTACAATCGGATGGTCATCGGCAATAATTACGTTCATATTGTTCATGTATAAGGCTACCTTGCTACAGCAAGCTCTTGACGTAAGCGTCAATGTCGCTGATGTATTTTTCAATGCCAGAGGCATCTTTCTCACGAATTAGATGTTCCAGCGTTTCACATAACTGCTTGCCGGGAACCAGATTAAGCATGGCAAACACCCCTTTAAGCCGGTGTGCTGTCTGTGCCAGCGCCGCAAAATCATTCGCAGCGGACTCAGTATACAACCGCTTAACATCATCTGGAACTGTATCAACAAAGAGTGAATAGTAGCCGCTGGCCTGGAGCTCGGCATTTTCGTTGCCGCCTAACGGTGACTCCGGTATCTCTTCCTCTGCCAGCTGCTCTTCAATAAGTTGTAGTACAGCTTCCTGCATCGCATTGCTCATATTAAAGTTGACGCGCAACTGGCCTGGGCCGATTTTTCGCACGCCTGACTCATCATCGCTTAAAAGCAAGCCGGAGGCAGTAAGATTAGACGGATTATCAGTTAAAAACAGATCAAATTCTTGACTCGCAAGCCTTTCGTCCGGGGTGATGCATGCCGCGCCCCAGTTTTCTAACTGACGAACCACGATATTGCGGATCTCATTCGAGGTGACATCCACCATCACCACGACATCATCCAGCAGGCGTTCTTCATCCTCTTCCTGCGGGTTCGCGGCCATTTTCACGTGCAGCGAGTAACGGGTGCCGAGTGATTCACGCGCTTTGATGTTCAGATGACCACCCAGCTTGCGCGCCAGCTGGTCGCAGAGCCAGAAGGTGAGGGCGTTCGCCTTACCGTAGTAGTCGCTCTGGGTATCGTTCAGGAACGGGAAGTGCAGGTTATCAATCTCACTGACCGTAACACCTTCACCGGTGTCCAGAATGCGGAACGTCAGGCGATCCTCCGTGGACTCATCGGTGCCGACTTCAAGGGTGATCTTACCGATCTGCGTGGTAGTCACCGAATACTGAATCAGCATCAGCAGGATCCGGCGCAGGGCTTCGCGATCGCCATGACGCTCGTCGTTTGCCGGCAGGTTGTTGTTGATCAGCAGCTGTAAGCCTTTGCGTTTGATAACAGGCAGCACCTCCGGAACCACTTCATCGATGAGGTCCTGGATGGAAAAGAGTGTCGGCGTGCCTTTCCAGAGGTCATTTTCCAGCATGTTCGCCAGCTGGATTTCATCAACCAGACGCACCAGCGAATCGGCCTGACTGGCCACCAGCTGGCTTTCTGGCGAATTCAGGTTTGCGGTCTGTGCGGCAAGTTTTTGTAGCGGCTGTTTGAACGCATCGCCAATATTCTGCATAAATGCCGCGCGACCCTGCTGATTTTTTTCGTAGAGCCTCTGCGCCTGCTTAAGCTTTTTATTCACCAGCACTTCACGGTCCTGATCGCGAATCACGAAGATTTGCGTGCGCGAAGCGACCTGGCTGCGGAACTGGCGGATCTCATACAGTTCATTGTTTATGGTGGCCTGAATGACCCCCTGATGCTGGTCCGCCATGCTGGTGATGTTTTGCAGGTTGAGGTGCGGCAACAGGTGGTCGGCGATTTTATTGCTCATCACCGTGCGGTTGGCTTCCTGATCGTGAACCAGCACCCCGAGCGGCAGGACGGAAACGATCTCTTCGTTCAACGCGCGCAGCATGCGCAACTCTTTACTGTTACCCGTCGAGACCGCAGCGGCATCGCTCTGGCGTCCCGGCTGGAAACGAAACGTACTGTAACCAAACAGCGCCAGCGCCAGCAGGCCAATGTTCAGCAGCAGCGGCAGCAGGATATTTTGCAACGTATCAAGCAGCAGGGTCCCAAACGGCACCTGCCACACCAGACGCATACCGGTTGAGTTTAGCGATGACGCAATCTCAATCTTCGAACCGTTAAAGGAGATGGATACGCTCTCGGCACCCTCTTTATCCGGCGGCGTGCGCATGTTTTGCGTATTGTTGTCTGGCTCCAGGCGGAAGCTGTCCAGCGGCATATCCGGCGGGATCAGGTCGTTGATTGGCAGGTCGAAGGCAACGACGGTCGCCAGATGGCCGGGCTGATTAAACGTGGTGCGTAGCGTAAAGTAGTGCCCGTTTTGCCAGGCCAGACGGCGCAACGAAGAGAAGCTTTCGCGCTCGTCAAGGGCGTTAGCTTGCTGCAGCATTTCTGCCCGGCGAGAATCGACAATACTGCCGACGGTCGTCTCTTTGAATCCGGATGAGAGGTCTTTTAACGGCAGGGTAGAGATCAGGATCATACTGTTGTCCTGACCGTTCAGATAGTACATCGACCACGGCACCGTCTCAGCACCCCACAGGGTATCAAGATAGGCGGACATGCGCTGCGTCATTTCAAGCGTAGCACTGTCGTGTGAGCCGAAGATCAGCGCTTCGGTTTTGCGCTGGGGTTTTTCGAGGTAGTAAACGTCCTGCTTAAGACGCGTCTCCTGCAAGCCTTCTCCAGTGGAGGCAGCGGGCGCGGCGGCAATATTGTCGTAAATCTGCCAGGTGGCGTAACGCCAGGTGTCGACCCGCTTGTGAACGGCATGCGTGATATCAACGATTTGATAGCTCTTGTCCTTAAGCCAGGCATTCACCGCACTTTGAACCATGACCCCCATCGTGACCAGCAGCACAACAATCAATAGAAGAAAGAAACGGGTGATGCTCCCTGGAAGGAGGGAGAATTTGCCCGGAGCGGTAGTTTCAGTCTGACTCATTGATAAGGTTAACCCGTGGTGGCCGTGTTTTAAGGGGATAGGGCAGTATAAAGGGTAATAAGTGAATTTCCAGCGCCGCTATCCTGGAAGAGGGGACTTTTTCATTGTTAATGAACGGCCTTTGCGCCTGCGCTAAAGGTGTACACCCGGCGGGAAGATGTACAAATAATCGTCGTTATGCTCAGGTAAATAGCACGAATTAACAAGAAATTAAGTTTCACAGCAAAAAATTACGCGAGCAGACAGCAATAACGCGATTTAGTTAATAGTCGTTATTGTTTCCGTGTGGTAGCACAAAAAATAGGGAAGAACGTAAAGAAAGGTAAAAAAAAACCGAATGCTCGGCATCCGGTTCAATTAGGGATAAACAGACATTCAAAGCTGAATGACGGTAATAAATAAAGTTAATGATGATAGCAAGAGATATTTTAGAGAGATCGGCGTCATTTGTTTTGTCATTCAGTGCTGTAACGAATATTGCGTTAACTTACTGATTTAAATAAAATATATACTTAATTTGATTATTAGTGCTATATTTTTAAACTCTCTGTGCTCCGCAAAAGTTCCCTCTCATTTACAAAATGAAACACATTGTGCGTGAAATGAAACACCTTCAAAGTTTTCGTATCATATTCCCGTTGGATTATTCTGTATTTTTGAGGAGAATGAAGTTGCCGACTGGTTAAGAGGGTTAATCAGTAAGCAGTGGTAATAATAAGGCATATAACAGAGGGTTAATAAAATGAAAGTTAAAGTACTGTCCCTCCTGGTACCAGCACTGCTGGTAGCGGGCGCAGCAAATGCGGCTGAAATTTATAACAAAGACGGCAACAAATTAGATCTGTACGGTAAAGTTGATGGTCTGCACTATTTCTCTGATGACGACGGCGTTGACGGCGACCAGACCTACATGCGTCTTGGCTTCAAAGGCGAAACTCAGGTTAACGATCAGCTGACCGGCTATGGTCAGTGGGAATACAACGTTCAGGCGAATGACACAGAAAGCAGCAGCAACCAGTCCTGGACGCGTGTAGCGTTCGCGGGTCTGAAATTTGCTGATGCGGGCTCTTTCGATTACGGTCGTAACTACGGCGTGATCTACGACGTAACCTCCTGGACTGACGTGCTGCCTGAATTCGGCGGCGACACCTACGGCGCAGACAACTTCCTGCAATCCCGTGCTAACGGCGTAGCGACCTACCGTAACCAGGACTTCTTCGGCCTGGTTGATGGTCTGAACTTTGCACTGCAGTATCAGGGCAAAAACGGCAGCGTTAGCGGTGAAAACGTCGGTGGACGTAGCCTGCTGAAACAAAACGGTGATGGCTACGGCGCATCTCTGACCTATAACCTGGGCGAAGGTTTCAGCCTGGGCGGCGCGATGTCCTCCTCCAAACGTACCGCTGACCAGAATGCTCCAGGCGTTTATGGTGATGGCGATCATGCAGAGGTGTACACCGGCGGTCTGAAATATGACGCGAACAATATCTATCTGGCCGCGCAGTACTCTCAGACCTACAACGCAACCCGTTTCGGTACCTCTAACGGCTCCAGCCCATCCACCGTTTACGGCTTTGCTAACAAAGCACAAAACTTTGAAGTGGTTGCTCAGTACCAGTTCGACTTCGGTCTGCGTCCATCCGTGGCTTACCTGCAGTCCAAAGGTAAAGACATCGAAGGCGGTTACGGCGATCAGGATCTGCTGAAATATGTTGATGTGGGCGCGACTTACTACTTCAACAAAAACATGTCTACCTACGTCGACTACAAAATCAACCTGCTGGATGACAAAGATTTCACTCGCCAGGCAGGTATCAGCACCGACGACATCGTCGCGCTGGGTCTGGTTTACCAGTTCTAATCGCTTTACGGTGTAGCTTAGGGGCCAATTGGCCCCTTTTTCATGCCTTTTTTAGGGTCTTACAAAACCCCTTTTTTGGTGTACTCTTGCCGCCCTGGCATGAGGATAATAACGAATGGACATGACTTTTTTACGCGCCAGCGTGCTGGCTACCCTATTTTTCCTGACGGCATGTGACACGTCCACGCCCACCGCAGAGACCGACGCGCCAGCGGCGACGGTACTGGAAGGCAAGACCATGGGTACCTTCTGGCGCGTCAGCGTGATGAATATCGACAAAACGCGCGGGGACGAACTTCGCGGTAAAATTCAGTCGCAGCTGGATGCCGACGACCAGCTGCTCTCGACCTATAAAAACGACTCGGCGCTAATGCGCTTTAACCTTTCCAAAAGCACTTCCCTCTGGCCGGTGAGCGAAGCGATGGCCGACATCGTAACGGAGTCCCTGCGCGTGGGTTATAAAACCAACGGCGCGATGGATATCACCGTCGGACCGCTGGTGAACCTCTGGGGATTTGGCCCGAACAAACAGCCGGTGGTGACGCCCGAACAGGCGGCTATTGATGACGCCCGCGCCCGCACCGGCCTGCAACACCTGACGGTAATCAATCAGTACGGCCAGCAGTATTTGCAGAAAGATATTCCCGATCTGTTTGTCGATCTCTCGACGGTGGGGGAAGGCTACGCGGCGGATCACCTGGCGGCATTGATGGCCCGGGAAGGTATCTCACGCTACCTCGTTTCCGTAGGCGGCGCGCTCGTCAGCCGGGGGATGAATGCCAGTGGCAAACCGTGGCGGGTGGCTATTCAAAAGCCGACTGACCAGCAAAACGCGGTGCAGGCGATTGTCGATATTAACGGGCACGGGATTAGCACGTCGGGCAGTTATCGTAATTATTACGAGCTGGACGGCAAACGCATTTCACACGTTATCGATCCGCAAACCGGCCGGCCGATCGAGCATAAGCTGGTTTCCGTAACGGTGATCGCCCCGACGGCGCTTGAAGCCGATGCCTGGGATACCGGGCTGATGGTGCTGGGCCCGGAAAAAGCCAAAGAGGTCGTGCGGCAGGAAGAGCTCGCGGTCTATATGATCACCAAAGAGGCGGATGGGTTCAAAACCTGGAGCTCGCCGCAGTTTAATAGCTTCCTGGTGAGCGAAAAAAATTAAAAAGCAAGGTTGCGGGTTTTTGTCTTGTGGCACTCGGGCAAGGTATGAGTATGCTTGTAAGAGGAGCCGATGATGAAAAAAACAGCCTTTATGACCGATGAGGATCGCTGGCAGGCCGTGCAGGCCCGCGACCCTCACGCTGATAATCAGTTTGTCTTCGCCGTGCAGACGACCGGTATCTTTTGCCGTCCGTCCTGCCGCGTCCGCCACGCGCTGCGCAAAAACGTTCGCTTTTATCCTGACGCTCTCCATGCCGCGCGGGACGGGTTCCGTCCCTGCAAACGCTGCAGGCCGGACGTCAGCGATCCCCGGGAGCAGCAGCTTGCGAAGGTTGAACAGGCCTGTCACCTGCTGGAACAAGATTCCGTATTAACGCTGGAGGCGCTGGCACGTCAGGTCGCCATGAGTCCTTTTCATTTCCACCGCCTGTTTAAATCCGTGACCGGGATGACGCCGAAAGCCTGGCAGCAGGCCGCGCGGGGGCAGCGCCTGCGTAATGCGCTGGCGCAGGGCGATAACGTTACCGAGGCCGTCCTGGCAGCAGGGTTTCCGGACAGCAGCAGCTATTACCGCAAGGCCGATGAGGCGCTGGGGATGACGGCGAAGCAGTACCGGAAAGGCGACGTCGCGGTGCGTTATGCCATCGATAGCTGTTCACTGGGCCGCTGTCTGGTGGGGGAAAGCGAGCGCGGGATCTGCGCAATACTGCTTGGCGACGACGACAGGATGCTCACCGAAGAGCTGCTGACCCTGTTTCCGAGGGCAGAGCGTGAGCCGCTTGAAGGCGCGTTTGCACGGCGTATACATCAGGTCATGACCAGTATCGACAGTCGGGCCATACCGCTGTCTCTTCCCTTAGATATTCGAGGGACGGCGTTTCAGCAGCAGGTGTGGCAGGCGCTGCGCGCTATTCCCTGCGGTGAAACGGCCAGCTATCAGCAGGTCGCAAACGCGATTGGCAAACCGAACGCCGTTCGCGCCGTGGCGGGAGCCTGCGCGGCCAACAGGCTGGCGATTGTCATTCCTTGCCACCGCGTGGTGCGCAACGACGGGGCGCTCTCAGGCTATCGCTGGGGGACAGCTCGCAAGGCGCTGCTTTTGAAGCGTGAGACGCAAAAACAGGAGGGATAATGCTCGATCTTTTTGCGGATGCCGAACCCTGGCAGGAACCGCTGGCACCGGGGGCGGTGATCCTGCGCCGCTTCGCGCTTGCCCGCGCGCCAGCGCTCTTCGACGGTATCGAGCGCGTGGCGGCGCGTTCACCGTTTCGCCACATGGTGACGCCGGGTGGCTATACCATGTCAGTCGCGATGACCAACTGCGGTCGGCTCGGGTGGGCAACGAACGCGCGGGGCTATGTGTACGCTCATCACGATCCTCAGACCGGCAGCCCGTGGCCGCCGATGCCGGAGGTGTTTCAGGCGCTCTGCCACGCCGCCGCCGTTGCAGCGGGTTATGACGATTTCGTGCCGGATGCCTGTCTGATCAACCGTTATGCCGAGGGGGCAAAACTCTCCCTGCACCAGGATAAGGACGAGCCGGATTTGCGCGCGCCGATCGTTTCAGTCTCTCTGGGGCTGCCCGCGGTCTTTCAGTTTGGCGGGCTGCAGCGCAGCGACCCGCTTAAACGCCTGATGCTGGAGCACGGAGACGTGGTGGTGTGGGGGCGGGAGTCGCGACTTTATTATCATGGCATTCAACCGCTTAAGCCGGGCATTCACCCGCTGACGGGGGCGTTTCGCTATAACCTCACGTTTCGGCAGGCCGCGTATAGAGAATAAAAATAAGAATTATTCTTGATGTGTACGAAAGGCAGTTTACACTGCTGGCTGTTTTTTCTTGTCCGGATTGCTCTGCATGCAACTACTTCTTCTCGTCTGGCGTCAGTATCGCTGGCCTTTCATTGCGGTGATGGCGTTAAGCCTTGCCAGCGCGGCGTTGGGCATTGGTTTGATTGCGTTCATTAACGTGCGCCTGATTGAAATGGTCGATACCTCATTGTCCGTTCTGCCGGAATTTCTGGGGTTGCTGCTGCTGTTAATGGCGGTCACGCTGGGCTCACAGCTGGCCCTGACCGTGCTCGGCCACCACTTCGTCTTCCGCCTGCGCAGCGAATTTATTAAGCGCATCCTCGACACGCACGTTGAGCGCGTGGAGCAGCTTGGCAGCGCTTCCCTGCTGGCGGGCCTGACCAGCGACGTACGCGCAATTACCATTGCGTTTGTCCGCCTGCCGGAGCTGGTGCAGGGCATTATCCTGACCTTTGGATCGGCGGCCTATCTCGCCTGGCTCTCCACAAAAATGCTGGCGGTGACCGCGCTGTGGATTGTCATCACCATCTGGGGCGGGTTCCTGCTGGTGTCGCGCGTCTATAAGCATATGGCGGTGCTGCGTGAAACCGAAGACAAGCTCTATAACGATTATCAGACGGTGCTGGAAGGCCGCAAAGAGCTGACCCTGAACCGCGAGCGCGCCGAGCATATCTTTAACAACCTCTATACGCCGGATGCCCGTGAATACCGTCATCATATAATCCGTGCCGATACCTTCCACCTGAGCGCGGTGAACTGGTCGAACATTATGATGCTGGGTGCCATCGGCCTGGTATTCTGGATGGCAAACAGCCTGGGCTGGGCCGACACTAACGTCGCGGCGACCTACTCCCTGACGCTGCTCTTTTTACGCACGCCGCTGCTTTCTGCGGTTGGCGCGCTGCCAACGCTGCTGAGCGCGCAGGTGGCGTTTAACAAGCTCAAGAAGTTCGATCTTGCGCCGTTCAAAGCCGAGTTCCCGCGCCCGCAGGCCTTCCCGAACTGGCAAACGCTGGAGCTGCGCAACGTAACCTTCCGTTACCAGGATAATGCGTTCTCCGTTGGTCCGGTGAATCTGACCATCCACCGCGGCGAACTGCTGTTCCTGATTGGCGGTAACGGGAGCGGGAAATCGACGCTGGCGATGCTGCTAACCGGCCTCTACCAGCCTCAGTCAGGCGAAATTCTGCTGGATGGCAAGGCGCTCAGCGCAGAAAAACCGGAAGATTACCGCAAGCTTTTCTCGGCGGTATTTACCGACGTCTGGCTGTTTGAGCAACTGCTTGGGCCGGAAGGCCAGCAGGCCAATCCGGCGCTGGTGGAAAAATGGCTCGCGCACCTGCAGATGTCGCACAAGCTGGAGATGCAGGATGGCAAGATCCTGAACCTCAAGCTGTCTAAAGGGCAAAAGAAGCGCGTGGCGCTGCTGCTGGCGCTGGCGGAAGAGCGTGACATCATCCTGCTGGATGAATGGGCGGCGGATCAGGATCCGCACTTCCGCCGCGAGTTCTACCAGGTGCTGCTGCCGCTGATGCAGGAGATGGGCAAAACCATTTTCGCCATCAGCCATGACGATCACTACTTTATTCACGCTGACCGTCTGCTGGAGATGCGCGACGGCAGGCTGAGCGAGCTGACCGGCGAAGAACGCGATGCGGCGTCGCGGGACGCGGTGGCGCGTACGGCCTGATGCCCTCACCCTAACCCTCTCCCACAGGGAGAGGGGATAGATCGTGGCCGTAGCGGCGATTTTTTCTCCATCCCGCCCCGTTGTTTATTCTTATTTACATATCCCCGCGCTATGCTTAACGCCAACTCATTTAATGGATTTATGATTGATGTCGGTATTAAAGAAAAACAGCGCAAGGCAGCGTGACCAGGAGCGCGCGCGACTCATCTGGCTGCTCACGACCGATAAAGCGGTCACGTCAACGCTATTAGGCAAACTGACCCTGGCTGAGCAATATGATGTCGGCACCCTGGCCGACGATATTGCTGAGGTAGGTGCGCTGGTTGCTCATCTCCCCCCGCCCGATCTGGCGGATACGCTGGAAGCGCTTCCCTCGGAAGAGCGTCACGCCCTCTGGCGCCTGGTGCAGGATCACGAGCGCGGGCAGGTTCTTCTTGAAGCCTCCGAAAACGTCTGGGATGACCTCATCGATGAGATGAGCGACCGGGATATTCTCGATGCCCTGCAAACGCTGGATATCGACGAACAGATTTACCTGGTTCAGCACCTGCCGCGAAACCTGACCGGACGCCTGCTGGCTTCGCTGCCGGCCGAAGAAAGGGCGCGCGTGCGCCAGGTGATGCATTACGAAAAAAACACCGTCGGCGCGATCATGGAGTTCGGCGTTATTACGGTGCGTCCGGACGTTACGCTCGGCACGGTGCAGCGTTACCTGCGCCGCCTGGGCAGTATGCCCGACAACACCGATAAGCTGTTTGTCACCTCGCGGGATAAAACCCTGCTCGGCGAGCTGGAGCTGAAAACGATCCTGCTGAACAGCACCCAGCGGCGGGTGAGTGAGGTGATGGAAACCGAGCCGATGGTCTTCTCGCCGGAAGACGACGCGGAGAAAGCGGCGCGTACCTTCGAACGTGATGACCTTGTGAGTGCGGCGGTCGTGGATTCGGTTGGGAAGCTGATGGGGCGTCTGACTATCGATGAGATCGTTGACGTGGTCTACGAAGAAACCGATAACGACCTGCGTGCTTTGGGCGGGATCAGCGCGGAAGATGACGTGCACGCCTCGGTGGGAAAGGCGGTCAAAACCCGCTGGGCCTGGCTCGCCGTTAACCTGTGCACCGCGTTTATCGCCTCGCGCGTGATTGATGGCTTTGAACACACCATTTCACAGCTGGTCGCGCTGGCTTCCCTGATGCCTATCGTGGCGGGGATTGGCGGCAACACCGGCAACCAGACCATCACCATGATCGTCCGCGCGCTGGCGCTGGAAAATATTCAGCCCGGTAACTTTTCGTGGCTCATTTTTAGAGAGATGGGCGTCGCGCTGATTAACGGCCTGGTGTGGGGCGGGATCATGGGCGGCATCACCTGGTGGCTGTACGACGATATGGCGCTGGGCGGCGTGATGATGCTGGCGATGGTGCTGAACCTGCTGGTGGCGTCGATGATGGGGGTGATTATCCCGCTGACGATGACAAAACTGGGGCGCGATCCCGCGGTGGGGTCGAGCGTGATGATCACCGCCATCACCGATACCGGCGGTTTCTTTATTTTCCTTGGGCTGGCGACGATTTTTCTTCTTTAAGCCGACGCTTGATGCGGGCGGGAAGCAGCACCATCACCACAATCCCGCCCAGCACGCCAATGGCCAGATTGCCGGTTGAGACCGTTGCGGCCACGGTAACCAGCATGACCACCGTTTCTGCGATAGGGGCATTTTTCACCGTCGCAGGCTGAAGGCTATGCCAGCTGAAGGTTTTAATGGCGACAATCGCCATGATCCCCGCCAGCACGGCCATCGGGATTTTGGCCATCACTTCGCTAAGCGCCGTCACCAGCACCAGCAGCACCAGGCCCGCAGCGAGAGTGGAAATACGGCTCCTGCCTTTCCCCATCTCCACGTTGACGATGGTTTGGCCAATCATCGCGCAGCCCGCAATCCCACCGTAAAAACCTGACAGGATGTTACCCACGCCCAGCCCGATGCTTTCCCGGCGTTTGCTCGACGGCGTTGCGGTCAGCTCATCCACCAGCTTTGCCGTCAGCAGAGATTCCAGCAGGCCAACGAAGGCGATACTCAGCGCGCACGGCCAGATAATGCTCAGCGTTTGTACGTTAAGCGGCACCAGCAGTTCCGTTAACCCCGGCAGCCCGCCGCTCATCGAGCCTTCATCCCCGACCGTCGGCAGGATTTGCCCGGTGGTGACGGTGAACAGGGTTAACAGCACAATCGCAATCAGCGGCGAGGGGATGCTTTTGACGTAGCGTGGCACCCACAGCACAATGAGCAGCGTGAGCACGAACAGGCCTACAATCAGGGGGCTTCGGCTCCAGAAATGGGGAACCTGGGCAAAAAATATCAAAATGCCGAGAGCATTCACAAAGCCGGTCATCACCGACTGGGGGATAAAGCGCATCAGCCGCGCCATGCCCAGTACGCCAAACAGGATTTGAATCACGCCGGCCATCAGCACGGCGGGCAGAATGTACTGTACGCCATGCTGATGCACCATAGGTCCAATCACCAGCGCCACGGAACCGGCCGCCGCCGTCACCATTGCCGGACGCCCGCCGAGCACAGACATCGCAAGGCAGAGCACCACCGAGGCGATCAGGCTAACCTTCGGGTCAACGCCGGCGACCACGGAAAATGAGATCACTTCTGGGATCAGCGCCAGAGCGGTAATCACGCCCGCCAGCGTTTCACGCATCAGGTGTTTAGGCGAACGTAAGACCGAAGTGACGTGGTCTTCATGGGGTAGAGCTGAATGGGGTAAGGACATAACTCTTCGCAGGTTAGGGCAGGCTTCCGTGCGTGCGATCACAAAGTGCAGCATAGTAGCCAGAAATAGCCCGTTTTGCCAGTTGTGCCCCTAATCCCTACAAACAATCCATCATTAAATTTCACAATTACAATAATTTCGTAACCTTTAAACAATATTTAAAAGTTGCTACCGTTCCCCCCGCAGCTTTTTTCACCTGCACTTTCCACGCATCAAGCACTATTACACTAAGGCATAAATTATGAAAAAAATGACTGCCATGCTCTTTTCTCTGGCCGTCGTGCTGAACACCGTCCCTATGGCGGCGAAAGCAGACGCACCCAAAGAGCAGGAAACGGACGTCCTTTTAATTGGCGGCGGTATCATGAGCGCCACGCTGGGAACCTATCTTCACGAACTGCAGCCGGACTGGTCGATGACCATGGTCGAGCGCCTCGATGGCGTGGCGCAGGAGAGCTCTAACGGCTGGAATAATGCCGGTACAGGGCATTCGGCACTCATGGAACTGAACTATACGCCGCAGAAAAAGGACGGTTCCATTAGTATCGAAAAGGCGGTTGAGATCAACGAAGCGTTCCAGATCTCTCGTCAGTTCTGGTCCCACCAGGTCAACGGCGGCGTGATGCACGATCCGCACTCCTTCATTAACACCGTACCGCACATGAGCTTTGTGTGGGGCGATCAAAACGTGAACTTCCTGCGCGCGCGCTACGCTGCATTGCAGCAGAGCACCCTGTTCCGCGGCATGAAATACTCGGAAGATCATGCGCAGATCAAGGAGTGGGCACCGCTGGTCATGGAAGGTCGCGACCCGAACCAGAAAGTGGCGGCGACCCGTACCGAAATCGGTACCGACGTTAACTACGGTGAAATTACCCGTCAGCTGGTCGCGTCTCTGAAGAAAAAAGAGAACTTCAACCTGCAGCTCAGCACCGAAGTGCGTGGCTTCAAACGCAATGCGGATAACAGCTGGAGCGTAACGGTAGCCGATCTGAAAAACAACGACGCCGAGCACGTTATCAAGGCGAAGTTTGTCTTTATCGGTGCGGGCGGCGCGGCGCTGAAGCTGCTGCAGGAGACCGGTATTCCTGAAGCAGATGACTACGCGGGCTTCCCGGTAGGCGGCCAGTTCCTGGTGTCGGAAAACCCGGAAGTGGTAAACCGCCATCTGGCGAAAGTGTACGGCCAGGCTTCCGTGGGCGCGCCACCGATGTCTGTACCGCACATCGATACCCGTATGCTGGACGGTAAACGCGTGGTGCTGTTCGGGCCATTCGCGACCTTCTCCACCAAGTTCCTGAAAAATGGTTCTCTGCTGGACCTGCTCAGCGCGACCACGACCTCCAACTTCAAGCCAATGGTGGATGTGGGGCTGGACAACTTCGATCTGGTGAAATACCTGATTAGCCAGGTGATGCTCTCTGACGATGACCGTTTCGAGGCGTTGAAAGAGTATTACCCACAGGCGAAGAAAGAAGACTGGCGCTTGTGGCAGGCGGGTCAGCGCGTACAGATCATCAAGCGCGACCCGAAAGAGGGCGGCGTACTGCGTCTGGGTACTGAAGTGGTGAGCGATAAGGAAGGTACTGTCGCTGCGCTGCTGGGTGCATCACCGGGCGCGTCAACCGCTGCGCCAATCATGCTGCACCTGATGGAAAAAGTGTTTAAAGATAAAGTCGCGAGCCCGGAATGGCAGGCGAAACTGAAAACGATTATTCCATCCTACGGTACGAAGCTGAACGGTAACGTCGACGCGACGGAGCAGGAGCTGGAATACACCAGCCGTGTGCTGCAGCTGCAATACGTTAAGCCGCAGGCTGCGGATGCTGCGCCAAAAGCGGAGCTGAAGCCACAGGCGGAAAACAAGCCGGTTGCGGATATCGCGCTGTAGTGATTTCTCCCTCTCCCGGTGGGAGAGGGTTGGGGTGAGGGCACCAGAACGCACCCTTTCCGGGTCGGGTAAGGCTAAGCCTTCACCCGACCTGGTTTTAACGTACTACCGCTTGTCCAACGTTCTCGTCTGCCTTCCATACGCGATACTTCACATCTACGTTATCAGGCGTAAACACCACGATTGGCAGCTTGCTGTTGTAACGGATCAGGCTGTTGTCACCCAAATACGCGGTGATGAATTTCTTCTCTTTTTTGCCGTCCGGGCAGGCCATCATGGTGGAGACCGGCGACGTTACTTTGTCGAAGACGTAATAGTCATAGCCCCAGCCTTCCAGCGTTTTTCTTTCCAGCTGGCCGCCAAGACGGTGCTGGTTGCAGTCGACTTCCAGGGTCTGGCCGATTAAGAGCTCGACTTTGAAGTTCGCTTCATCCTGCTGAACAGGCAGTTGAATCACCTGGCGCTTCATCCCTTTTTCCGCTTGCGGGTACGGGGCTACTTTTTCCAGTGGCTGCTGTTCAGGGGTTTCGTTCGCGAAAGCGCTGGCACTCATGCAGGCAGCGGCGATGATGGCGAAGGCAAATTTTGGTGCGTTTTTCACAGTTATTCCTTTATGTCAAAACGGTCCTGACAAGATTAGCATAACGCTAGTGAATGAATGGATGGATTTACTTACATTTGCAATATGATTAGTGAAATGAACTGGAATCCCGCCGTCTTTGCAGTTGATCGTGCTGAGATGGAGTCCCGTGGAAGATCGTGTTATTTTAAGTACCAGTAATGTTATTCATCTGTAAAGGGAAGAGAGATGGTTCGTGCGAAATTGAAAACAGCCGAAGGCCGCAAGTTCCTGCTGGCGCTGATGGTTGTGTTTATGATTGCAGTCGCCTGTGTCGGCCGGGCAACGATTGTCGGCGTGATTGAACAGTACAACATCCCGCTTTCACAGTGGACAACCAGCATGTATGTTCTGCAATCCGCGATGATCTGCGTATACAGCCTGGTATTCACCGTTCTGCTTGCCATTCCGCTGGGGATTTACTTCCTGGGCGATCGCGAAAAGCATTAAGTAAGCGCTAACGTATATCAAGCCAGCCTGCGGGTTGGCTTTTTTTATGCCTTTATTTTTATTAACGATATTTATTCGCATTTCCAGGATATTCTGTTTTGAACACGAGGAAGGTTCGTTAGGTTCAGGAGATGCGTAATGTTATCCCGGTTTGCAACCCTCAGCCGGATCCCGAAGGGAGTCTGGGTAGTGGGTGGCGTCAGCATGTTGATGGATATCTCATCGGAGATCGTTCATAGCCTTTTGCCGCTGTTTATGGTGACCACACTCGGTGCCAGCGTGATTCTAATTGGTCTGATTGAAGGCCTGGCTGAAGCCACCGCATTGTTTATCAAAGTTTTCTCGGGGGCGATCAGTGACTATCTGGGTAAACGCAAAGGGCTTGCTGTGCTGGGTTATGGCCTTGGCGCACTGAGCAAACCTCTTTTCGCTATTGCGTCGTCTTCCGGCATGATTCTGGGCGCACGTTTAATCGACCGGGTAGGCAAGGGGATTCGCGGTGCACCGCGGGACGCGCTGGTCGCTGACGTAACGCCGCCCGAACTGCGCGGCGCGGCGTTCGGTCTGCGCCAGTCCATGGACACCGTCGGCGCATTTCTCGGGCCGCTGCTGGCGGTTGGCCTGATGCTGCTGTGGAACGATGATTTCCGCACTATTTTCTGGATTGCGGTGATCCCTGGTGTACTCGCCGTTGCGTTACTTTTCTTTGGTCTTCACGAACCCAAAACCTCTGTTGAGCATAAACGTACGAATCCGATTAAAAAAGAGAACCTGAAGCGGTTGGGCAAAGGCTGCTGGTGGGTCATTGGATTAGGCGCTGTTTTCACGCTTGCGCGTTTCAGTGAAGCCTTCCTGGTACTTCGCGCACAGCAGTCTGGCGTCCCGCTTGCGCTGATCCCGCTGGTAATGGTTGCCATGAATCTGCTCTATTTTTTCTCTGCTTATCCTTTTGGCAAGCTTTCTGACGCGATGAGCCACGTCCGGCTGCTGCAGTGGGGGCTGGTGGTATTGATCGGTGCAGACGTTGTTCTGGCACTGAGCACCCATTGGCTCGGGATTATTTTAGGTGTTGCGCTGTGGGGCTTACATATGGGCATGACCCAGGGGCTTCTTGCGGCAATGATTGCGAAAACGGCGCCAGCGGATTTGCGCGGCACCGCTTACGGTATTTTCAGTATGGTCAGTGGCGTTGGCTTGCTCATCGCCAGCGTCGGGGCAGGCGTTATCTGGGAAACCGTCGGTGCTGAATACACGTTTTACGCCGGGGCGGTGATTTGCCTGGTTACGCTGGTATATTTGCGCAAAACGCCGTACGAGGTGCAATAAAAAAACCAGCCTAAAGGCTGGTTTTCAATGTGTTTTTGGTCGGCACGAGAGGATTTGAACCTCCGACCCCCGACACCCCATGACGGTGCGCTACCAGGCTGCGCTACGTGCCGACGCATTTAAAGAATACTACTCGATTCCATTTCGAATGCAAGAGGAAGGCGACGCTAACTGGTTTATAATTAATCAGTTAGCGATAAAGCGCTTCTCATCCGTCAGAACCTGCAAGAGTAGGCTGAGCTGTGGTTTCTGGTCCTTCAGCTTTTCACCCTCCAGGCTATACGTCTCGTACTTCCCGTTGCTGTTCAACACCAGCGTGAGCTGTGGCGTTGTTACCGCCAGCGTATTGCCACCGGCTGCAGTTACCCAGTTGTGTCGTCGCGTGGCGCTAAAGAGATCCTGCCCCTGTGAGTATTCGTTCGCAGGGGTGCTGACATGCAGCAGTCGCTGCATCAACGTGGTCATGACATCTTTATGATCGGTGAGCATATTGATGCGCTGCGCCGGCGTGCCTGGCCAGTGGATCACCAGCGGAACGTGCAGGTTTGGACGTGACCAGTCCATACCCTTCGTCTCGTCGCCCAGCGGCACGCCGTGGCCAGCGGTAACGATCACCACGGTATTGTCCAGTTTGCCGGATTCGCGCAGGGCGTCCAGCACGCGGCCAATCTGCGCATCGACATCGCCCGCCGCGCGGCTGTAACGACGCGCAAACCCTTTTTGATTACTGTCATCAAGCGTCGTGCCGTTAAATGCAACCCAGGAGAACCAGCGGTTATCTTCCTGTGCGTAGCGTTGCAGCCAGTTTATCCACTGGTTAGCGGTCTGGCTGTCTGACTGACTCTGCGCTGTCGGCAGTGAGAAATCAGAGAGCAGCGCCTGACGATACAGCGAGCTGTTGAAGCCATCCGAAGAGAACAGCCCTAACTGATAGCCCTGCTGATTGAGTCCGGTAATCAGTGCGGCAGGAATGCGCGCAGACAGTACGCCGTCCATATATCCAGACGAGATACCATAAAACAGGCCGAAAATGCCCGCGTCCGTCGAGTTACCGGAGCTCATGTGCTGCGTGAATGCGATGTTTTTATCCGCGAATTCGGCAAGCGCCGGCATCTGCTTCTCGTAGCGCGAATAGTTCAGACCATCCACGGTGATCAGCAGGACGTTTTGACCCCGGCCCATGTCACGGTAGCGCAGTTCGCTCAGGGGATACTGCACGCTGACCGCTTCCGGATTACCTTGCTCAATCAGGCGGCGCTGATACTCTTGCGCATCCAGCAGCCCGTGCTTCTCAAGGAAGCGACGCGCCGTCATTGGATAGGAGAGCGGCAGGTTAGCGCGCTGCATGGTAATGGGGCGATAGAAGTTCGCATCCGCCCAGATATACATCAGGTGCGAACCAATAAATGAGATAAAGAAGAGTGCTGCGACGGGCTTCGCATAATGGCGACGCCGGGTCAAACTGCGCAGCTTTTGCCAGCTCCACGTGGCGAACAGCATCTCAATCAGAAGGATGATCGGCACGCTGATAAACATCAGCTGCCAGTCACGTGCGGTCTCGTTCTGATCGGGGTTAATCACCAGCTCCCAGACGATAGGGTTGAGGTGCAGGTGGAACCGGGTGAAGACTTCGCTGTCGATGAGCAGAAGCGTCATGCCCGCGGTCGCAAGGATCGCGGACAAGAATCGCATCAGACGCTGCGACATGACGATAAACGTCAGAGGGAACAGGATCAGCAGATAGGTGGCGAACACCAGAAAGCTAAAGTGACCGACAACGCTCATCCAGGAGTAAATACGCCCGATTAGCGTAGTGGGCCAGTCTGCCACAAACAGATAACGGCAGCCGATCACCATCGCCAACAGAATGTTGAACAGGGCAAACCAGTGCCCCCAGCTGACCATCTGGGAGACTTTTTCACGGTAGCGCTGACGATTCGTCACCATAAACTGTTGTTCGTTTCCCTTAGTGTGCCTGGTCGTCGCTGACGGAGGACTGCAGTGCCTGGGCGAAAGATTTGGCGATCGCCTGACGCTGAGCCGGAGCAACGCTGGTATTGATAAGGTTGGTAACCATATTTCCCAACACCATCAGGGAAAGATCGGTCGGCGTTTTATGTTTTTCCAGTACGTTGACCAGCTCACTGAGCAGTTGTTCAACGTGTTCGTCACTGTAGCGGGAATGTTGTGGCATAAATCAAAATCAGTTTGTTGAGAGAAGGGCGACATATTACCGTAGCAACAGCTTTTTTTCCCCTTTTTTATCTTCTGTTGCACACATGCGCTGGTGGTGGTTGAATACCGCCCGGTCTAAAAGGAGAGTTTATCATGAGTCTGGAAATCAACCAGATTGCCTTGCACCAGCTTATCAAGCGTGATGAGCAAACCCTTGAAGTGGTGCTTCGCGATTCGTTACTTGAACCCACGGCTACCGTTGTGGAAATGATGGCGGAGTTACACCGCGTCTACAGTGCTAAAAATAAAGCCTACGGTCTGTTTAGCGAAGAGAGCGAACTGGCTGATAGCCTGCGTCTTCAGCGCCAGGGTGAAGAGGATTTCCTGGCATTCAGCCGTGCAGCAACCGGACGTCTGCGCGACGAGCTGGCGAAGTATCCCTTTGCCGATGGCGGCATCGTCCTGTTCTGCCATTACCGATACCTGGCGGTGGAATACCTGCTGGTCACCGTGCTGAACAATTTGAGCAGCATGCGCGTGAACGAGCAGCTGGATATCAGCTCTACGCACTATCTCGACATCAACCATGCGGATATCGTGGCGCGTATCGATTTGACCGAGTGGGAAACGAATCCGGAGTCAACCCGTTACCTGACCTTCCTGAAAGGGCGCGTGGGGCGCAAAGTCGCGGATTTCTTTATGGATTTCCTCGGTGCCAGCGAAGGCCTGAATGCCAAAGCGCAGAACAAAGGTTTGCTGCAGGCCGTTGATGACTTTACGGCAGAAGCGCAGCTCGATAAATCCGAACGCCAGACCGTGCGTCAGCAGGTTTACAGCTACTGCAACGAACAGCTGCAGGCGGGGGAAGAAATTGAGCTGGAGTCGCTGTCTAAAGAGTTAGCGGGCGTGAGCGAAGTGAGCTTCCAGGAATTCACCGCTGATAAAGGCTATGAACTGGAAGAGAGCTTCCCGGCCGATCGCAGCACGCTGCGTCAACTTACCAAGTTTGCCGGTAGCGGCGGTGGGTTAACCATCAACTTCGATGCCATGCTGCTTGGGGAACGTATTTTCTGGGATCCGGCCACTGACACGCTGACCATCAAAGGCACGCCGCCTAATCTGCGCGATCAGCTGCAGCGCCGAACGTCCGGCAGTAAATAACGGCCATAAAAAAACCCCGCAGAAGCGGGGTTTTTATTCGACGAGTTTGCGATTACGCGCGAACGAAGTCGATGTGAGACAGTTTTGGCTTGAACGGGTGACGCTGAACAGCCTGAACCTTCACTTTTTCTTCTTTCCCGCCAACAACGAGAGTCAGAACTTCGCTGTAAAAACCGTCTTTGGTCTGCAGGTTCCACACTTTGTCGTGGTCCAGTTCGATTGCAACTGGAGCAGCTTCGCCACCGTAAATGATAGCTGGGAACTTGTTGGCGTTACGCAGGCGGCGGCTCGCACCCTTACCCTGAACGCTACGTACTTCTACTTCGATAGTAAACATTGATTTCTCTCTGTATTTAAAACCCTACTACAGGCGACCCAGCAGCAGGTGAGTGTTCTGCATCACGGATGTGAAGCGGGCGGCATTTTATACTCAAATGCCCCTCACATCAATGAAAAGTCCTGCTAACCGCGCAATTCATTTGCCCGGCGAAAGCGCCCTTCGTAGTCAAAGACCTTCTCACGCACCTGCCAGAACTGGCCTTTTTTGCGGGCGACAACGAAATCAGGGTGGCGCAACAGTACCTGCTGGCGGACGATATCAGCAACGGTGATCCAGCGCAGCGGCACGCCTGGCGTGCGGGTATGTGGACGGATAAAAAGCTGTTCAAAGGCCGTTCGTTGAGCCGGCGTGTGTACCCGGAAACGCTCGCTGACGTCCGCACCGTCTTCATCGTAGTAGGTGATTTTCAGCCACTCGCCTTTTTCATCCGCGCCGGGCTGCAGCGCCATGCCGGAACAGCGCAGTACCAGCGCGTCTTTCAGCTTCAGCGCCGCTTTCAGCATATCGTCAGGGTCGACCAGAATGGTGTCGCATTCGCGGCAGCGTCGGGCGGCAATGTCGTTTTCGGCGTTGCACTGTGGGCAGTTTTTAAAGCGGAAGCGGAAATCACACTGCTCGCGATGACCGTCATCGTCTTCAAACCAGCCCTGACAGCGACGGCCGAAATGCTCAATCAGCGTGCCGTCCGCGGTCGTTTTACCCCAGAAGGTGTTGGCAAACCCGCAGGCGGGGCAGAAGACCTGAACGGGTACGTTGTCACTTTTACCTTTCGGCGTGCCCACTTCAGGGGAGTACAAGTCGTGCGGGTTGCCCGCGTAATCCAGAATCAGGCAGTCGGTTTTCCCCGGCGCCAGGCGCAGGCCGCGTCCGACAATTTGCTGATACAGGCTGACGGATTCGGTGGGGCGCAAAATCGCAATCAGGTCGACGTGCGGGGCGTCAAACCCGGTGGTTAATACGGAGACGTTCACCAGATAGCGAAACTGCTGTGCCTTAAACGCTTCTATCAGGCTGTCGCGCTCCGGGCCGGGCGTCTCACCGGTGATCAGCGCGGCGTCATGAGCGGGCAACAGCCCCGTAATTTCGCGGGCATGCTCAACGGTGGCGGCAAAAATCATCACCCCTTTGCGGGTCTGGGCGAACTCCTCAATCTGGCTGACGATGTGCGGCGTGATGCGCTTTTGCTTTTTCAGCTCCTGATTGAGGTCCGCTTCGCTGAACAGGCCGTTGCTTTGCGCCTGCAGGCGGCTGAAATCGTACTGAACGACGGGCATATCCAGCCGCTCGGGCGGCGTCAGGTAGCCGTGTTTGATCATGTAGCGTAGCGGAAGCTCGTAAATGCAGTCGCTGAACAGCGCTTTCGCGTCTCCACGCACCATGCCGTGATAATGGAAGTGATAAATCCAGCCTTTTCCCAGACGAAACGGCGTGGCCGTCAGGCCGAGCAGGCGAATGTGAGGGTTCACTTCCTTCAGGTGCGAGAGGATTTGCTGATACTGACTGTCGTCGTCATCGCTAATGCGGTGACACTCGTCGACAATCAGCAGTGAAAATTCGCTGCGAAACAGGTCCAGGTTTCGGGCAACCGACTGCACGCTGCCAAACACCACCTTGCCGTGGCTCTCTTTACGTTTTAAACCGGCTGCAAAGATATCGGCCTCAAGCCCAAGCGCACAGTATTTTGCGTGGTTTTGCGCCACCAGCTCCTTGACGTGCGCCAGCACCAGCACGCGGCCACGGGCCAGACGCGCCAGTTCGGCGATGACCAGGCTTTTACCTGCACCGGTGGGGAGCACGATAGCGGCCGGTTCCCGGTGTTTCCGGAACCAGGCGAGGGTAGCGTCGACGGCTTCCTGCTGATAGGGACGAAGTGTAAAAGTCATGGGATCTCGGTTTCGTTATCTCGCACATAGTATGCCACGAAACTTTTTCCCTTGAGTGGCGCAACCAGACCATTATACTGAACCGTTCTTGACTGCTTCTTTTTCGGACGCGTTGTCCGACTCTCAGCACCATTAAGGCTAAAAAGATTTCATGCGACTTGATAAGTTTATCGCTCAGCAACTCGGCGTAAGCCGCGCTATTGCCGGGCGCGAAATTCGCGCCAGCCGCGTTACCGTGGATGGCGACATTGTGAAAGACACGGCTTTCAAACTTCAGCCTGAGCACCAGGTCGAGTATGACGGCAATCCGCTGACCCAGCAGCACGGTCCGCGCTACTTCATGCTCAACAAGCCGGAAGGCTACGTCTGTTCAACGGACGATCCGGACCATCCAACGGTGCTCTATTTCCTCGACGAACCTGTGGCGCACAAGCTGCACGCTGCCGGGCGTCTGGATATCGACACCACGGGTCTGGTGCTGATGACCGATGACGGTCAATGGTCGCACCGCATTACCTCTCCGCGCCATCACTGCGAGAAAACCTATCTGGTCATGCTCGAGTCCCCGCTATCGGATGACACGGCAGAGCAATTCGCTAACGGCGTTCAGCTGCATAATGAAAAGGATCTCACCAAACCGGCGGTGCTTGAAGTGATTACCCCAACGGAAGTGCGCCTGACCATCAGCGAAGGGCGCTATCACCAGGTGAAGCGTATGTTTGCCGCGGTGGGCAACCGCGTTGTGGGCCTGCATCGTGAACGTATTGGTGCGATTGAACTCGACCCGGAGCTGGAGCCAGGCGAATACCGCCCGCTTACGGATGACGAGATCGCCAGCGTCGGTCTGCCTTCGCATTAATTTCAGGAGAACCCTGTGACCACCAGGCCACACTCGTCTTTCAAAATCGTGTTCATTCTTGGCCTGCTGGCCATGCTGATGCCGCTGTCCATCGATATGTATTTGCCTGCGCTGCCGGTGATTTCCGCGCAGTTTGGCGTACCGGCGGGCAGCGCGCAGATGACGCTCAGCACCTACATTCTCGGCTTCGCTATTGGTCAGCTGCTTTATGGCCCAATGGCCGACAGCCTGGGGCGTAAGCCTGTTATCCTGGGCGGAACGCTGATCTTTGCGGGCGCGGCCGTCGCCTGTGCGCTGGCGCAGAGTATCGATCAGCTGATCGTCATGCGCTTTTTCCACGGCCTGGCCGCCGCCGCGGCAAGCGTGGTGATTAACGCCCTGATGCGCGATGTCTATCCGAAAGAAGAGTTCTCCCGCATGATGTCGTTCGTCATGCTGGTCACCACCATTGCGCCGCTGGTGGCGCCGATGGTCGGCGGGGCCGTGCTGGTGTGGTTCAGCTGGCACGCTATCTTCTGGATCCTGGCGATTGCGGCACTGCTGGCCTCGGCCATGATCTTCTTCTTTATAGATGAAACCTTGCCCGTTGAGCGGCGGCAGAAATTCCACATTCGTACCACGATGGGGAATTTTGCCTCGCTGTTTCGCCACAAGCGCGTCCTGAGCTACATGCTGGCGAGCGGCTTCAGCTTCGCCGGGATGTTCTCCTTCCTGAGCGCCGGGCCGTTTGTCTATATCGAGCTGAACCACGTATCGCCGCAGCACTTTGGCTATTACTTCGCGCTGAATATCGTGTTCCTGTTTGTCATGACCATCATTAACAGCCGCTTTGTTCGCAGAGTCGGGGCGATCAACATGTTCCGCGCGGGGCTGTGGATCCAGTTTGTGATGGCGATATGGCTGGTGGTGAGTGCCTTTTTCGGCGTGGGGTTCTGGGCGATGGTGCTCGGGGTCGCGGCCTTCGTCGGCTGCGTCTCGATGATCTCCTCCAATGCGATGGCGGTGATCCTCGACGAGTTTCCGCATATGGCGGGGACGGCTTCGTCGCTTGCCGGAACGTTCCGCTTCGGCATCGGCGCCATTGTGGGCGCACTGCTGTCGATGGCGACCTTCAATACGGCCTGGCCGATGCTGTGGGCAATCGCATTTTGTGCAACAAGCTCCATTCTCTTCTATCTCTACGCCAGCCGGCCGCGTAAAACCGCGCGCTAACGATCGTAAAAGGCCCACTTCGGGCCTTTTTGTTGACGCATATCAACCAAAGCGTCGTTCGTTTACCCTGTGTTTGTTTCTTTTATGTAAAATGTATTTATGTAAAAAGTCACATCATTGTATTCAAAAAGGTTGAGTTAGATCGCAGAAACGGGTACATATAGCGCCGACGCTAGCCTGCAATGCCTATAAAAACCGCTAAAGAGTGCAGGCTCGCGATGATGTGTTACTATAAATGTAAATAAATTGTGAAGTAAATTTTGCTTCCGGGGAACGAACGTGAATACATTACAACTCTCCATTGTCCATCGCTTGCCCCAGAGCTATCGCTGGTCGGCGGGTTTTGCAGGTTCGAAAGTTGAACCGATTCCGCAAAGTACGCCAGGGTGCGAAAATTGCCTGGTTGCGCTCAAACTGCTGAGCCCGAGCGACGAAAACGCATGGCCGGTGATGGAGCGTCTTAGCCAGGCGCTGACGGATATCGAAGTGGATAGCTCGGTGGTCGAGTGCGAAGGCGAGCCGTGCCTGTTTGTGAACAGCCAGGATGAATTCGCCGCCACCTGCCGTCTGAAAAACTTTGGCGTGGCGATTGCCGAGCCGTTTTCCGGCCAATATCCTTTCTGAGTGCTAGTCCGCCGATAAAAGCTGGCGCGTGTAGCTCTGCGTTGGCGCAGCGAATACGCGCTGGCACTCTCCCTGCTCTACCACTTCGCCCTGCCGTAACACAATCACCTGATGGCATAACGCCCGCACCACCTGTAGATCGTGGCTGATGAAGATATAGGCCAGCCTGTGCTTTTCCTGTAATCCTTTGAGCAATGCCAGAATCTGCGACTGCACGGTCCGGTCCAGCGACGATGTCGGTTCATCCAGGATAATCAACTCAGGCTTAAGGATCAGCGCGCGGGCAATGGCGATACGCTGGCGCTGCCCGCCCGAGAATTCGGCAGGGTAGCGATGACGCGCGTCGGGATCTAAACCCACTTCGACCATGACCCGCATGACCTCTTCTTCTCGCTGCTGCGTCGTCAGTTCTGGACGGTGCACGCGTAAACCCTCTTCGACAATCTGCAATACGCTCAGACGCGGGTTAAGCGAGGAGTTCGGATCCTGAAACACCACCTGCATGCGTGGACGCACGGGCAACATCTGACGACGGTTTCGGGTGTGCAGCGGCATGCCGTCAAAGAGAATCTCGCCCTGTGAGGCGATCAGGCGCAGCAGCGCCAGCCCGGTGGTGCTTTTTCCCGACCCCGACTCGCCAACCAGCCCGAGTGACTCTCCAGGGCGCAGGGAAAAGCGGATATTTTTAAGCACCGGGTTCTGGTCAACAATGCGGCGCAGGATGCCTTTACGGATCGGAAACGAGACGGCCAGATCGTTGACGCACAGCAGCGGTGCGCTGTTCTCTACCAGCGGAACGGGGTCTCCGGACGGTTCGCTATCGAGCAGACGCTGCGTGTAGGGGTGCTGCGGCGCGCTCAGGAGGGCAGATGCCGCATTCTGCTCCACGCAGCGCCCGTTTTGCATCACCGCCACGCTGTCCGCCAGCTTTCTTACAATACTCAGGTTATGCGTGATAAACAGGAGGCTCATATTGAGCTCAGCGCGTAGCTCACGCAGGAGCTGCAGAATTTGCGCCTGCACCGTCACGTCCAGCGCCGTGGTGGGTTCGTCGGCAATCAACAGTTCAGGGCGCGTAAGAAGGGCCATCGCGATCATCACGCGCTGGCGCTCCCCGCCGGACAGCTGGTGCGGAAAATCCGTCAGCCGTTTGGCGGCATTGCGTATACCCGTGCGGTCAAGACAGTCGAGGATCTCGCCGCGCGCCGCCTCTTTGCGCATTCCCCGGTGAAGTGACAGCACCTCATAAAGCTGCTTTTCCAGCGTGTGCAGCGGATTGAGCGAAACCATCGGTTCCTGAAAGATCATCGCAATTTTATTGCCGCGGATCCCGCGCAGCGTCTGTTCGTCGGCGTGCAGCAGCGAACTGCCGTGGAACAGAATATCGCCCTGCGGATAGCTTACCGGCGGGGAGGGGAGCAGACGAAGCACGGAGAGGGCGGAAACGCTCTTGCCGGAACCCGATTCGCCCACCAGCGCCAGCGTTTCGCCGCGCTGGATCTGCAGCGACAAATCATTCACGACCGTGCGGATCTCACCCTGCCTGGTGAACGCAATCGACAGATTTTCAATACTCAGAAGAGGCTGCGTCATCTTATACCGCCTTGTCGGGATCGAAGGCATCGCGTACGGCTTCGCCAATAAAGATCAGCAGCGAAAGCAGGACTGCCACGGAAAGGAAGGCGGTAATGCCGAGCCACGGCGCCTGCAGGTTGTTCTTGCCCTGCAGCAGTAGCTCACCGAGAGACGGGGAGCCGAGCGGTAGCCCGAAGCCCAGAAAATCGAGCGAGGTCAGCGTGGTTATTGAGCTGCATAAAATAAACGGCAGGAACGTCAGCGTCGCCACCACGGCGTTGGGCAGCATGTGACGGAAGATGATCCCGCTGTCGCTCACCCCCAGCGCCTGCGCAGCCCGGATGTAATCGAAATTGCGCGTGCGCAGGAACTCCGCGCGGACAACGCCAACCAGCGCCATCCAGCCGAACAGGACGGTGATCCCCAGCAGCCACCAGAAGCCGGGCTGCACTACGCTGGAGAGCAGGATAATCAGGAAAAGCGTCGGCATTCCGGACCACACCTCAATCACGCGTTGCCCCCAGAGGTCGATTTTTCCGCCGTAATAGCCCTGAACGGCCCCTGCCACTACGCCCATCACGCTGGAAAAGAGCGTCAGCATCAGCCCGAACAGGAGAGAAATGCGGGTGCCGTAAAGAATACGCGCCAGCACGTCGCCGCCGTTGGCATCCGTTCCCAGCCAGTTTTGTCTGGAAGGCGGTGAAGGGAAGGGGGCCGTGGTGGCAAAGTTAATGCTGTTGGCGCCAAACCGAATCGGTGCCCAGAGCGCCCAGCCATGCCTGTCGATTTGCTCGCGAAGCCACGGATCCTGATAAACCGCTGGCGTTGCAAACGGGCCGCCAAAGTCGCTCTCACTGTAGGTGGTGAGAACCGGAACATACCAGCGGTCGTTAAGGTGCACCAGCAGCGGCTTATCGTTAGCAATCAGCTCAGCGCACATGCTGAGGACAAACAGCACGGCAAAAATCCACAGCGACCAGTAGCCGCGACGGTTATGGCGAAAGCGAGCCCAGCGGGCCTGGTTGACGGGGCTTAAGTGCGGCATCATCGGCCCTCGAAATCAATACGGGGATCGACCAGCGTATAGCTGATATCGCTGATAATATTCAGCAGCAGGCCAATCAGAGTGAAAATGTAGAGCGTGCCAAACATCACCGGATAATCGCGCGAAACGGTCGCTTCATAGCCCAGCAGCCCCAGACCGTTCAGCGAGAACATCACCTCGATCAGCAGCGAGCCGGTAAAAAACATGCTGATGAACGTGGCGGGAAATCCGGCGATGACCAGCAGCATCGCGTTGCGGAAAACGTGCTTCCACATGATCTGCTTTTCGCCCACGCCTTTTGCCCGCGCGGTGACAACGTACTGCTTGCGGATTTCATCGAGGAACGCGTTTTTGGTCAGCATGGTCAGGGCGGCGAATCCCCCGATCACGGTCGCGAGCACCGGCAGCGTGATATGCCAGAAATAGTCGGTGATTTTTTGGTACCACGGCAGGGTGCTGAAATCCGCTGACACTAACCCCCGCAGCGGGAAGATATCGAAATAACTCCCTCCAGCAAAAAAGACGATCAGCAGGACCGCGAACAGAAACGCCGGGATCGCGTACCCGATGATGATGAGCGTGCTGCTCCAGATATCAAAACGGCTGCCGTTGTGGACCGCTTTACGGATGCCGAGCGGGATGGAAACCAGATAAATTATCAGGGTTCCCCATAGCCCGAGCGTCACGGAAACCGGCAGGCTTTGCTTAATCAACGTCAGAACGGACGCGCTGCGAAACAGGCTGTCGCCAAAATCAAACCGGACGTAGTTCCAGAGCATGTTCAAATAACGCTCGTGGAGCGGTTTATCAAAGCCGTAGCGGTGGGTGATCTCGGCGATCACCTCCGGATCCAGCCCGCGTCCGCCGCGATAGTGGCTTTCGCTAATATTACCGACGCCGGTTCTGGCATGGCTGGCCCCCATGCCTTCACCGCCACCACCCGGCATTCCTCCGCTGTGGCCAAACTCAACGGCAGCGATGGCCTGATCGACCGGACCGCCAGGGGCAATCTGGACGATAAAAAAGTTAATGGTGATGATGGCCCACAGCGTTGGGATAATCAGCAGCAAACGGCGAAGCAGGTAAGCGCCCATCGTGATTCCTTAACGCCGCTCGGCGGGCAGTCTGGAGGCTTTATTTACGTCATACCACCAGGTATCAAAGCCCAGCGTGTAAACGGGACGCACGGCGGGTTGGGAAAATTTATCCCAGCGGGCAAGGCGATCTTCACCCATGTACCACATCGGCAGCATGTAATAGTTCCAGGTTAACACCCGGTCGAGCGCGCGGCCAAGCGGCAGAAGCTTTGCCTTATCACCCTGAGCGGCGACGATTTTAGCAATCAGCGCATCAATAACCGGGCTCTTAACGCCTGGAGCATTGTAAGAGGAGTCGATGTAGCTGGATGCCCATGAGATTTGCAGGTCGGAGCTTGGCCACGGCTGCGCGGCCCACAGGCTCTGCATCATGTCGTAATCCCGGCTGCGCTTGCGGTTGGTGAGCTGGGCAATATCCACCTGGCGGATATTCACGGCGATCCCCAGACGGGCGAGGTTCTGCTTAAACGGCAGCACCCACTGATCGTTTGCTCCAGAGGCGAGAAGAAGCTCAAAGCTCAGCGGTTTACCCGTCTGCGTATTCACCCGCTTTTGATTTTTCAGCACCCAACCGGCGTCGTCCAGCAGCTTACCGGCTTTCAGCAGATTAGCGCGGTCGAACCCGTTGCCGTCGGAGGTGGGCGGTTCGAACACCTGCGTAAAGACCTCCGGCGGAAGGTCTGCTTTCATCGGGGCCAGCAGCACCAGCTCGTCGGCGTTGGGATAATTACGCGCGGCGTATTCGGTATTCTGGAAATAGCTGTTGGCACGGCTGTAGGCGCCGTAAAACAGCGCCTTGTTCATCCATTCAAAATCAAATGCCAGGGTGATGGCTTCCCGCACGCGACGGTCTGAAAATACCGGACGCTGAATATTAAACGCCAGCCAGCGCGTGTCCTGCGCGGACTCATTTTTGTGTTCATCTTTAACGATATAGCCGTTGGTGAAGTTTTTGCCGATATAGCGTGTTGCCCAGTTTTTGGCGCTGCTTTCAACGCGCAAATCAAACGCGCCCGCTTTAAACGCCTCAAACGCGACGTTGTCGTCGAGGTAATAATCATAGCGAAGGGTGTCAAAATTCCAGCGCCCCCGGTTTACCGGAAGACTGGCCGCCCAGTAATCTTTCACTCGGGAGTAGATAACGTACTGCCCCATGCGCCAGTCGGTTATGCGATAGGGGCCGCCCGCTAGCGGCGGCGTGGAGAGAGGATCGCTCAGCCTGTGATTTTTCCAGAACGATTCCGGCATGACGGGCAGGGAGAACAGGCTCAGCATATTCTCTTTATTCGGCTCGCTCTGTTCGATACGCACGGTTAACGGGGCGATAGCCTTAACGGTCGTGCCTTTGTAGACCAGACGGAACTGGGGCACGCCTTCGGTCATAAACTTATGAAACGTGAAGGCGATGTCGCTGGCTTTGACAGGCGTACCGTCATGAAAGCGCGCCTGCGGATTGATCGATATCTCGGCCCAGGAAAAATCATCCGCGTAACGTACGTTATCCGCCACCAGCGGGTAGTAGCTTCCTGGCTCGTCGTCTGAGGTGACAAAGAGCGTGTCGTAAAGGGATTCCGTTCGCGCCGCCGCCACGCCACGCAGGGCGAAACGGTTGAAGTTATCAAAGGTGCCGGTGGCAGAGAGCGTGACGTTACCGCCTTTCGGGGCCGCCGGGTTGACGTAATCGAAGTGGGTAAAGTTAACCGCGTACTTCGGTTCGCCAATCACGGCGAACGCGGTGTTCTCTTTAATGGTCTGCGCCTGGCTGGACAGGCTCACACATACCAACAGCATCAGCAAAAAGCGCATAAACATTTCGCGGCGGTTCCCTTGTCCTCAGTTAGGCTGATAATAAGTGACGCCACCGCTAATGTGAAATTATTCAAGGGCAGACGGCAAATCAGGCTGCCATTTTTTGAACTGTTCCAGCGGCATGGGGCGGCTTATCCAGTAACCCTGCAGATAATTCACCCCGTGTTCGCGCAGCCACGCGGCCTGTTCAGGCGTTTCCACCCCTTCAGCCACGGTCAGCATGTTGAGCCGTCTTGCCAGGGTCAGCACCGCATCCAGCACCGGCGAGGTAACCGTTTCTGTGCCAATCGCGTTGACGAAACCCCGGTCGATTTTTAGGTAATCCATGGTAAAGCGCTCAAGGTAAATCAATGCGCTGTGGCCGGTGCCAAAATCATCAATCGCGATTTCAAAACCCTCGTCGTGCAGCCATTCGAACAGGTTGTTGGCTTCACGATGATTAAGCATGTCGCGCTCGGTGATTTCCAGCACTATCTGGAAATGATCCCGCGGCAGCAGGGACTTAAAGGTCTGCATATCATCTTTAAAACTGTCCGCATGCAAATGCCCCGGCGCAATATTAATGCCCACCTTGGCGCCAGGCGGTAGCAGGCCCTCCAGAACCGGCGCATCCTCAACGATCAGGTCGAAGAGATGCAGCGTTAGCGGAACAATCAGCTTTTGCGCTTCGGCAAAATTGATAAAGGCATCAGGGGGGATCTCGCCCATCGTAGGATGTTTCCAGCGCATCAGCACTTCAAGCCCGGTCATCCTGAGCGATGTGGCATCGACGACGGGCTGATACACCACATAAAACTGACCGCGCTTAATGGCGCTTAATATTTCTTTTCCGGGGTTGAGCCGTATGCTGAGAATATAGTAATTGAGCGATCCGGCGGCAATACCGCATACCAGCCCGAAGAAGAGGGCGTAAAGTATTTCATCGCTTGTCCAGGCATCGGCGTAAAGATTAATGGTCAGCGGGACGTCTTTTAACGTGGCGGTACGGGTAGGGACTTCGTGCAGGTCGTTCGCGTTGACCAGGCTGCTCGACATTGTCGTTAACGCATGGCCGCCAATAATGATGGCAATGCCGGCAAATTCGTCCTGGCGCGCGGTATAGAGCAGGTACGGCGTAAGATTGAGATTTACCGAGGTAAACACGCCGCCGTCCTTCACCAGGGGGTTACGGTACCAGATGGCAATGGCCGGTTTATTGGGCAGCATCGGCGTGCCGGGCAGCAGCGCCATGTCAATCTGTTTGCCGATGTGAAGTTCAGGAATAAGCGCTTCCATCGACACATTCATCGGGCCGGTGGCTGATGAGCAAAAGGCCATTTTATCTCTGACCAGCAGGAAGGCGCGCACGTTAAGGCTAAACGCCGCGCGGGAGGTCAGCTCTGCGTTGACGTCATGGCAACTGCTCAGCGTCAGCGGCTGCAGCACATCGATAGAGGTTTTCAGCTCGTCAAAATAGCTCTGCATGTAGACGCTAACGTCTTTTATCAGGGTATCGAACCTGACCTCACGCTTGTGGTAGCTCCAGAAAAACTGTAGCGAGCCGAGGAGCAGGGCGAAAAAAAGGCCTGAGAGAATGCTGATGAGCAGAATCTTGCGATTGCTGGAGAAGTAGCGGGTGAACATAGACGTTGGGCTTCCTGATTTGCCGCTCAGTGTATTCAGTGTAACGGGCAAAAAAAAACACCGCCGAAGCAGTGCTTTTTTTTATCGTATCGTCAGCCAAGGGATAACCCACGACACGACAAACATATTAGCTGCGAGACAGTACGCGGCGCGCTTCGTTGTAACGCTTCTTCCAGTATGGCTCATTCATGCTGGAAATGGTCACACCGCTGCTGGTGGAAGCATGAACAAACTGGTCGTTACCAATATAGATACCAACGTGTCGGCCTGTAGAGCCTGCTTTAAACAGGACTAAATCCCCGGTACGCAGCTTGGTGCGAGAAATGGATTTGCCCATCTCCTGCTGCTCATAAGTCGAACGTGGCAGGTCTAAACCAAATTGCTCACGGAAAGTACGCTGTACAAAACCGGAACAATCGATACCTTTTTTGGTGCTGCCGCCAAGACGATAGCGCACGCCTTTCCAGTCAGCATACTGGTCCATAATGCGGGACTTCACGTCCAGATTACGTACCATATTTTCAAATTCATCCTGAGAGGCTTGCAGTGACGAGGAATCTTCCATTCCCACAACACGCGTCTCAGGATGCATATTCTTTGCGGTATTCGTCGTACTACATGCTGAAAGCAGTACCGCCACTGCAATCGCCGGGATCCCCCGCAAGATATATCTCAAAAACGGTTGAGATTTGACCATTTTGTTTATTTTCCCTTGAAGTCCTTAACGATAAATATCGTTATAAAAATGCCAACCGTGACGAGACTAATTATCTGTTCACATTGAGACAATTCTTTCTGGTCAGATTTGTGGCGCAGCGCACAAATTTATTCACCAGGATAATAATTATCTCAGTGGGGCAAAACGAGTTCGAGATTAACCGATTGCAAGGGTCATTGCGAGCAAAAAAATCCGATTTTTTATAAGAAAAAGTGATACAGAAAGTGAATAACCGGAAATGGGCAAAATGGCGTCAATCCGGGTTAAAAACCGTGCAACGCATTCATTTACAACATGAATACCATGACGAAATGATGACAAAAAGGGGGCGGTGAGAAGAGAAATCCATCAGGGATCGAAAATGATCTCTGATGGATAGTGTTAATTTAGGTTGGTTATTTGTTTCTGTTTTGTTGCTTTTTCCCGGGCAGATAACGATCAAAAAGGTCAATTAATCGATCGCTCATCGGTGTCATCAGGCACCATGGAATGCCAATCAGCACGGCAGAAAGTGAACCCACAGCAATATCGGTCAGCCAGTGGGCGCCAATCATGACGCGTGGGAATGCAAACACGACAACAATAATCAGGGCAATCGCGAAGGCTTTTTTCCCGAAATAACGCAGCATAAATGCTGAAAAAATCAGCAGCATCATTCCGTGATCGCCAGGGAAACTGTCTTTCGAGGCGTCTTTAGTGGAAATATGCAGCAGCTCGCTCACGCGGTTAATATTTGGGAAATAGAGCGACGGGCTGGCGCGCTTAACCGGCATCAGGTGCTGGGCCAGCTGGTTAATGACCACGGCAGCCAGCAGCATCACCAGACCGATAATCACAATGCGACGACGCCCGGTTTGGTCCTCTTTCAGCCAGAAGGAGAGCATCAGGCAGCCCATCGCCAGCAGCGAACAGCCGTCGAAGGCGCGGTTGTTGGTAATAGCGACAACCCACAGAAACGCCTGGCTTTTCGCCAGCGCCTGGTTGAAGAAATGGAAAAGCCCGGCATCCAGTGGGAACCAGAAACCGTGGTTAACCGGCATATACCAGGATAAAAAGAGCGCCAGGCCAGCCGCGTTGAGTAGCAATATCAGGGGGATTCGTGTCGTCATATCATTCAACATACAGTTAAAACAGGGGCAACGTTAGCCGCCCGAACTTAAACGAAGCTTCAACAAGCCTGACTGCAGGGCGTTCCAGTCGGCGTTAACCGCACTAATTAACTCTATTCGACTGTCCGGGGGGGCAACGTTCTGGGTTTCGATAAAGAAATCCTCTCCCTGACGGTTTATCCGCACCAGCCCGTCCAGCGTGCGCATAATTCCTTTTACGCGGTCGACCGGGGCCAGCCTTGCCCACTCCAGTATGCCAATGGTATCGAACACCGTATCCGCATCGAAAATCCATCCGCAGGCCTGGTATCCCTGACCGCTATTCAGATTACGACGCCAGCGCTGGTGTTCGGGAAGGCTCAACGCGGCCAGCCCCTGCTTCACGCTGTGGCCGTGCGAATGCTCCGCGCTGGAAGGCAGCGCGGCCGTGTTCAGGCGAGGATGATCGAGCAGGGCGAGGTCAACGTTGCCCTGCGTGGTCTGAATACGCTGCCGTCCGCCGCCGAAGTGCTGCCACCAGGTATCAAATGCGGCCTGGCTTTCAGGCGTGGCCCGATCGGTTTTATTCGCCACGATGATATCCGCCGAGGCGAGCTGATCGCGGAAGTTCTCATTAGCCGCGGCTTTCTCGTCCAGTAGCTGGCGCGGATCTATAAGACACAGCGTGGCGCGCAGGTCGATCCAGGGCTCATAAACCGGTGCGGTGAGTAAATCGAGTATTTGCTTTGGGTGGCCAAGGCCGGTGGGTTCAATCAACAGGCGATCCGGTTTCCCCTGGCGCAACAGCGTGTTCAGCCCGACCTGCATCGGCAAGCCATTCACGCAGCACATACAGCCGCCAGGGATTTCCTTAATCATCGCACCGCTGTCTGCCAGCAGCGCGCCATCAATACCGACTTCACCGAATTCATTGACCAGAACGGCCCATTTTTCAGCCGGATCTTTGTTCGCCAGCAGATGCAGAATGGAGGTGGTTTTACCACTTCCGAGAAAACCGGTTATGAGGTTGGTTTTGGTCACGTGCGCTCCGATTCCGATAGATAATTGTGATGCTATAACAATTATCCATCATCCTGACGAAAAAAGAGCGTAATGAAAAGGGGAGGGCGGACGGCGTCGTTTGCCGTCCGCCTTAACCGCAATAATCGCTAAATATTTAACGTTTCTATAACAGCCTGACGCGCGCCGTGACGGACGATACGCTGGTATGCCTGATTAACGGCTTCAACAAAGACGGCGTTTTGCGCCAGCGCGTCACCAAAGACTTCGCTCAGAGCCACGAGGGCGTTCACGCGGTCAGCGTCGCTGCTGGCCTCTACGGCCGTGCGGATTTTATCGCTAAGCGGATCGCGAACGTCAATGGCGTTGCCCCGCTCATCCGTGCCGCTGACGTAGCGGATCCATCCCGCGACGCCCAGTGCCAGCAGCGGCCACGCGCTGTCACGTTCCAGGTGTACGCGGATCCCCTCCAGCATGCGCTGAGGCAGCTTCTGGCTGCCGTCCATCGCTATTTGCCAGGTGCGATGCTGTAGCGCCGGGTTGGCAAAACGGTCAATCAGGCTGTCGGCATAGGCGGTCAGATCCACATCGGTGATGCGCAGGGTAGGCGCCTGTTCGTCCAGCATGAGCCGGCGAGCGGCAGCGCGGAAGCTCGCATCCTCCATGCATTCATTGATGTGCGCGTAGCCGGCCAGATAACCGAGATAGGCCAGGAAGGAGTGGCTGCCGTTGAGCATCCGCAGCTTCATCTGTTCCCAGGGTAAGACGTCCTGCACCATCTGCACGCCCGCAACTTCCCATTCCGGGCGTCCAGCGACAAAGTTATCTTCGACTACCCACTGAATAAAGGGTTCACAGCTGATGGCGCAGGGATCTTCAACGCCCAGCGCCTGGGTGATTTCCGCCAGTGAGGCGTCTGTTGCCGCCGGGACAATCCTGTCCACCATCGTTCCCGGAAAGCTCACCTGTTCATCAATCCACGCTGCCAGCTCCGGCGAGCGTTTCTGAGCCATGCCGAGCACCGCGTTTTTCACCACGTGACCGTTGTCAGGAATGTTATCGCAGGAAAGGACGGTAAAAGCGGGCAGTCCACGCTCACGGCGGCGGTGGAGAGCCTCAACCAGGATCCCCGGCGCGGAGTGCGGTTCGGCGGGGTTTTCGAGATCGTGAATGATTCTGGCATTTTGCATATCCAGTTTGCCCGTTGCCGGGTCGATGCAATAGCCTTTTTCGGTGATGGTAAGCGAAACTATCGCGACCTGCGGCTCGCAGAATTTCTCGATAATGGCCGCCAGCGAGTCGAGTTTTGCATTCAGGCATTCATTCACCGCGCCAACGATAATCGGCTGATTCCCTTCCGCTCCTTTCTCCAGAACGGTGAACAGGTGATCCTGCGCGCGCAGCTGGCTCATCAGCACATCACCGCTGAAGAGGCTGATCTCACAAATCCCCCAGTCGCCCCCTTTTGCATTCAGCACCCGGTTTGTTAACAGCGCCTGATGTGCGCGATGAAACGCACCAAACCCGAAGTGAACGATACGCGAGCGTAGCTGCGTACGATCGTAGGAAGGTTGCTGAACGTGGGCAGGCAGCGTGGCGGAGGCAAGAGTCTTCATGAAATATACACCTGATTAACCATTAATTAACAATGGCAGTGTAAAGTTATATGACAACAAATTGAATTGGTAAGCCGTAAATATCGCCGTTCTGTGAGTTTGATCAATCAATGTGCGGCGCCGTATTGACCCCTATTATTAAGCATGTATGGTAGTCGTCATCGCAGTAACATATTTGGTATAACAACTTGAGAGGGTGGGGCAATGGAACAAACCTGGCGTTGGTACGGACCGAACGATCCGGTTTCTCTTGATGATGTGCGTCAGGCTGGCGCAACGGGTGTCGTCACGGCGCTGCATCACATTCCTAACGGTCAGGTGTGGCCGGTAGAGGAAATTCAGAAGCGTCAGGCGGTGCTGGCGGAAAAGGGCCTGACCTGGTCAGTCGTGGAGAGTATTCCGGTTCACGAAGAGATCAAAACCCATTCCGGTGAATATCAGACCTGGATTGCCAACTACCAGCAGAGCATTCGTAACCTGGCTGCCTGCGGTATTGATACCGTTTGCTATAACTTTATGCCGATTCTGGACTGGACGCGTACCGATCTTGAGTACCAGATGGCGGATGGTTCAAAAGCGCTGCGTTTCGATCAAATTGCTTTTGCCGCCTTTGAACTGCACATTTTGAAGCGTCCGGGCGCTGAAGCGGATTACACCGCAGAAGAGCAGCAGCAGGCGCTCGCATGGTTTGATGCAGCAAGCGAAGCCGACGTTGAAAAGCTGACGCGCAATATTATCGCTGGCCTGCCGGGTGCTGAAGAGGGCTACACGCTGGACCAGTTCCGCGCGCGCCTGGCGGAATACGGCAATATCGACAAGAACCAGCTGCGCGAAAATATGGCGCACTTCCTGCGCGCTATCGTGCCGGTTGCGGAAGAAGCGGGCGTGCGGCTGGCCGTGCATCCTGACGATCCGCCGCGTCCAATCCTCGGCCTGCCGCGTATTGTTTCTACTATTGAAGATATGCAGTGGCTGAAAGAGACGGTGGATAGCATCTACAACGGCTTTACCATGTGTACGGGTTCATACGGCGTGCGTGCGGATAATGACCTGGTGCAGATGATTGAAACCTTTGGCGATCGCATCCACTTTACGCACCTGCGTGCGACCTGTCGTGAAGACAACCCGAAAACTTTCCACGAAGCAGCGCACCTGGGCGGCGACGTGAATATGGTTGCGGTGGTGGATGCCATTCTGGCGGAAGAGGTGCGTCGTAAGCAGGCGGGCGACGTGCGTCCTATCCCGTTCCGTCCGGATCACGGACACCAGATGCTGGACGATCTGCGCAAGAAAACCAACCCCGGCTATTCGGCGATTGGCCGCCTGAAAGGGATGGCTGAAGTGCGCGGCGTTGAGCTGGCGCTGAAGATGACGAAGTATCCAGAGCTTCTGTAAGCTCTGCTGCCCGGTGGCGCTGCTGTATGACCGGGTCTACAATAAAAAAACCGGCCTGAGAGCCGGTTTTTGTGTTTTTGTAGGTCGGGTAAGGCGAAGCCGCCACCCGACAAATACTGCGATCAGTCAGCGCGACCCATATAGCGTTTTTCTTCGATATGGATACGGATTTTCTCACCGGCTGACAGGTATTCAGGCACCTGCACAACCAGACCGGTGGTCAGGGTAGCAGGTTTGTTGCGCGCACTCGCAGACGCGCCTTTGATGCCCGGCGCGGTGTCCACGATTTCCAGATCGACGGTCTGCGGCAGTTCCAGCGCCAGCAGCACGCCGTCCCAGGTCAGAACCTGCATATCTGGCATACCGCCTTCAGGAATGAACAGCAGCTCTTCTTCAATCTGATCTTTGGTGAAGATGTACGGGGTGTAATCTTCTTTATCCATGAACACGTATTCGTTGCCGTCGATATAAGAGAAGTCGACATAGCGGCGGGTCAGGGTCACGGTATCGACGATATCGTCACCTTTAAAACGTTCTTCAACTTTCAGGCCGGTACGCACATCAGCGAAACGCATTTTGTACAGCGTCGCTGCACCACGGGCGCTCGGAGCCTGAATGTCGATGTCTTTCACAATCAGCAGTTTGCCGTTGTAATTCAGCACCATACCTTTCTTAATTTCGTTCGCTCTTGGCATTGCTCTAATCCTGTCTACATAAGGTAAAAAATATCGCGCCAAATTACTCGCGCGCGGCCTTTCAGGCAAGCGGAATTCGTGGCTTTTGCTATCAATACGCAAAAGGTGTTACTGTGCGCGCGATGCCCGACTGCACGGGCGTTTGCCATCGAAGAGAGCGTTTATGGATTGTCGTCCAGACTGTGGCGCGTGCTGTACTGCACCGTCCATTTCCAGCCCCATTCCAGGAATGCCCGAGGGTAAGCCTGCCAACACCCGCTGCGTTCAACTCTCTGACACCAACCTGTGCATGATCTTTGGTTCGCCGCTGCGCCCGAAGGTGTGCTCCGGGCTTCAGCCCGCTGCCGACATGTGCGGCAGCACGCGAGCGCAGGCGATGACATGGCTTCTTGAGCTGGAAGCGCTCACTGCCCCTTAAACGTCTTTGATCCGCGTCAGGCAGCTTATTGTCAGGACGCACATCGCCAGCGCAATCCAGAACACCGTGTGATAGCTCCAAAGCTCCGCAACCACACCGGCCATGGAGCCTGCAATAATCCAGCCCACGCGGGTGGTATTAGTATAAAGGGTGGTGGCTGCGCCCGCCTGGCCCGGCATGAGATCCTGGAAGTAAAGCATGCCAATCCCGGCCAGGATGCCGATATAGATAGCGTTCAGCAGCTGTAAGGCCAGCAGCAGCCCCGGCGTATGTACCGTCAGCATACCGACATAGAACAGCAGCCCGGCGACCGCCGCGATGCGCATCAAAAAACGTTTCCCAAAGCGCTTCGCGTAATAGCCCGCAATCAGCATGGTCGGTATTTCCAGACCCGCTGCGGTGCCCATCATGATGCCCGCCAGCTTCTCCGGCAGGTGCAGCTCGTCAATAATAAACAGCGGCATATTAATGATATAAAGGCTGTTGGTGCCCCACATCAGTGTACAGACAATAAAGAGCAGCAGCGCATCACGGCGGTTACGACGCGGCGCTTCCAGCGTGCCCGTCGCCAGTTTTGGCTCTTTGCGCATCGACGGCAAAAAGAACCACACCATTGCGCCGCACACCACGAAGGCGACGGCCGCGCTCAGGTACATCACCGTAAAACCAAATCCCATCGCCAGCGCGTAGGCCAGCGGCGGCCCGATGACCCACGCCAGCGACACCTGGGCACGAAGAATAGAGCTGAACATGACCGCTTCACGTCCGGTACGGTCGGCATGCTCACGCGCAAGGGCGAACATTTGCGGGTTCGCCGTGGAGCCAAAGCTGCTCAGGAACACGCCAATAAACAGCAGAACAAAGTAGTTACGGTTCCAGGCAAACAGCACGCAGGCGAACACGCCCAGCAGGCAGCAAAAGACGATCAGACTTTTACGGTCGCCTTTTCTGTCTGAACGGCCCGCCAGAAACTGGCTGACCAGAATGCCGATGATGGCGCTGCCGGTGAAAAAGAAACCCACCATGGCCGGACGAGCGTGGACTTCATTCGTCAGAAACAGGCTGAGCGTGGGGGTTTGTAACGCACCGGCGATACCGGTCAGGAAAGCGACAATTAAAAACGCCGATGACGTTAAATCAAAGGGCTTTGGTGAGGCGGCGGCGGGGGTGTTATGCATGTTTCACAATCAGCGAATATTGAAAGACGCGGAGTGTACGACGTGAGTCATTAAATAAACAGTAGGTGCGGTCAATTTCGCCACGAAAAATCAAAATAGCATTTCACTTTCAGAGATCGGATGACCTTAGCTGAAACTCATTTGCTGAACGTCAGCAAGTTTCAGCCGGGCGAAGAAGAAATGTGCTGAACATCTAACTTCTGAAACAAGAAATGTAACTTTTCTTGCAACGCCTTGCAGAAAGGACAAGACTTCTTGAAACGTTTCAGCGCTATCTTGTTTTTACTAACGGAGCAGGTTAGCGCATTTTTTCTCATTAAGGCTGAAACGATTCACTTTCAGCAGGAGAGGAGAACCATGTTCCAGTTATCTGTTCAGGATATCCACCCGGGCGCACAGGCCGGGAATAAAGAAGAGGCTATTCGCCAGGTTGCCGCCGCGCTCGTGCAGGCAGGCAACGTGGCGGACGGCTACGTCAACGGCATGCTGGCGCGCGAGCAGCAGACCTCCACTTTCCTGGGTAACGGCATCGCCATTCCACACGGAACGACGGACACCCGCGACCAGGTGCTGAAAACCGGCGTTCAGGTTTACCAGTTCCCGCAGGGGGTTCTCTGGGGTGACGGTCAGGTGGCCTACGTGGCGATTGGTATCGCGGCCAGCAGCGACGAGCACCTGGGTTTGCTGCGCCAGCTGACGCACGTGCTGAGCGATGACTCCGTGGCTGAACAGCTGAAATCCGCCACCACGGCGGAAGAGCTGCGCGCCCTGCTGATGGGTGAAAAACAGAGCGAAGCGCTGAAGCTGGATAATGACACGCTGACGCTGGACGTCGTTGCCTCGGATCTCGTAACGCTGCAGGCGCTGAACGCTGGCCGTCTTAAAGAAGCCGGTGCGGCAGACGCGACCTTCGTAACGCGCGTGATAAATGATAAGCCGCTCAACCTTGGCCAGGGCATCTGGCTGAACGACAGCGCCGAGGGCAACCTGCGCAGCGCTGTTGCGGTGAGCCGTGCGGCAAACCCCTTCGACGTTGACGGCGATCGCGCTGCGATGCTGGTCACCGTCGCAATGACCGACGACCAGCCGGTTGCGGTACTGAAGCGTCTGAGCGATCTCCTGCTGAACAACAAAGCTGAAAAACTGCTGAACGCCGATGCGGCCACCGTGCTGGCGCTGCTGACCAGCGACGATGCGCTGACCGATGATGTGCTGAGCGCCGAGTACGTCGTGCGTAACGAACACGGCCTGCACGCCCGTCCGGGCACCATGCTGGTGAACACCATTAAACAATTCGAAAGTGAGATTACCGTGACCAACCTGGATGGCTCAGGCAAGCCGGCTAACGGCCGCAGCCTGATGAAAGTTGTCGCGCTGGGCGTGAAGAAAGGCCACCGTCTGCGTTTCACCGCGCAGGGTGCAGATGCTGAACAGGCGCTGAAAGCGATTGGCGACGCCATCGCGGCGGGTCTGGGGGAGGGCGCATAATGAGCAGACGTGTTGCCACAATTACGCTGAACCCGGCCTATGACCTGGTGGGCTTTTGCCCGGAAATTGAGCGCGGCGAAGTCAACCTCGTACGCACTACCGGCCTGCACGCTGCGGGTAAAGGGATTAACGTCGCGAAGGTGCTGAAGGATCTCGGTATTGACGTCACCGTCGGCGGGTTCCTCGGTAAAGATAACCAGGACGGTTTCCAGCAGCTGTTCAGCGAGCTGGGAATTGCTAACCGCTTCCAGGTGGTTCAGGGCCGTACCCGTATCAACGTTAAGCTAACGGAGAAAGACGGTGAAGTGACCGACCTGAACTTCTCCGGCTTTGAAGTGACGCCGTCTGACTGGGAGCGTTTTGTTAACGATTCCCTCACCTGGCTGGGCCAGTTCGACATGGTGTGCGTCAGCGGCAGCCTGCCGTCCGGCGTCAGCCCGGAAGCGTTCACCGACTGGATGACGCGCCTGCGCAGCCAGTGTCCGTGCATTATTTTCGACAGCAGCCGTGATGCGCTGGTTGCAGGTCTTAAAGCCGCGCCGTGGCTGGTGAAGCCAAATCGTCGTGAACTGGAGATCTGGGCTGGCCGTAAGCTGCCAGAATTAAAAGATGTGATAGAAGCTGCCCATGCGCTTCGCGAGCAGGGTATCGCTCACGTCGTGATCTCCCTGGGGGCTGAAGGGGCGCTGTGGGTTAACGCGTCTGGCGAATGGATTGCCAAACCGCCGTCGGTTGAGGTTGTTAGCACCGTAGGCGCCGGGGATTCGATGGTTGGCGGCCTGATTTACGGCCTGCTGATGCGCGAATCCAGTGAGCATACCTTACGTCTTGCCACCGCCGTTGCAGCCCTGGCCGTGAGCCAGAGCAATGTCGGTATTACCGATCGTACCCAGTTGGCCGCGATGATGGCGCGCGTTGACTTAAAACCTTTTAACTAACAGCAGGAGAGGAATAATGAAAACGCTGCTGATTATTGACTCCGGTCTCGGACAGGCTCGTGCCTATATGGCGAAGACCCTGCTGGGAGCGGCGGCGAACAAAGCACATCTGGACATTATCGACAACCCGGGCGATGCCGAACTGGCGATTGTACTGGGCGATAGCATTCCGGCGGACAGCGCGCTGAACGGCAAAAAGGTGTGGCTGGGCGATATTAATCGCGCGGTGGCCCATCCCGAGCTGTTCCTGAGCGAAGCGAAAGGTCACGCCACGGTTTACAGTGCCCCTGTCGCGGCGGCTCCGGCTGCTGCTGCGGGACCAAAACGCATTGTGGCGATTACCGCCTGTCCGACCGGCGTTGCCCATACCTTTATGGCTGCTGAAGCCATTGAAACCGAAGCGAAAAAACGTGGCTGGTGGGTAAAAGTTGAAACGCGCGGCTCGGTTGGCGCAGGCAATGCGATCACGCCTGAAGAAGTGGCGGAAGCCGATTTGGTTATCGTTGCGGCGGATATCGAGGTGGATCTGGCGAAGTTTGCCGGTAAGCCGATGTACCGCACCTCTACCGGTCTGGCGCTGAAAAAGACGGCTCAGGAGTTTGATAAAGCGCTGGCTGAAGCCAAACCGTATCAGGCGACCGGTGCAGCGAAAACCGGCACCGAAGGGAAAAAAGAGTCTGCGGGCGCGTATCGTCACCTGCTGACCGGCGTTTCCTACATGCTGCCGATGGTGGTGGCAGGCGGTCTGTGTATCGCGCTCTCGTTTGCGTTCGGTATCACCGCATTTAAAGAAGAAGGCACCCTGGCGGCTGCGCTGATGCAGATCGGCGGTGGTTCAGCGTTCGCGCTGATGGTGCCGGTGCTGGCGGGCTTTATCGCCTTCTCCATTGCCGACCGTCCTGGTCTGACCCCGGGTCTTATCGGCGGTATGCTGGCGGTGAGCACCGGTTCCGGCTTTATCGGCGGCATCATTGCCGGTTTCCTCGCGGGTTACGTTGCGAAGCTGATTAGCTCGAAGCTGAAGCTGCCGCAGAGTATGGAAGCGCTGAAACCGATTCTGATCATCCCGCTGATTTCCAGCCTGGTGGTCGGTCTGGCAATGATTTACCTGATTGGTAAGCCGGTTGCCGGCATCCTGGCGGGCCTGACCCACTGGCTGCAAACCATGGGAACGGCGAACGCGGTTCTGCTGGGGGCGATCCTCGGCGGTATGATGTGTACCGACATGGGCGGTCCGGTAAACAAAGCGGCCTACGCCTTTGGCGTTGGCTTGCTGAGTACCCAAACCTACGCGCCGATGGCGGCGATTATGGCTGCGGGTATGGTGCCACCGCTGGCGCTGGGCCTGGCGACAATCATTGCCCGTCGTAAGTTTGATAAGGCGCAGCAGGAAGGCGGAAAAGCGGCGCTGGTTCTTGGGCTGTGCTTCATCACCGAAGGCGCGATACCGTTCGCGGCCCGTGACCCAATGCGCGTTCTGCCGTGCTGTATCGTGGGTGGCGCGGTTACCGGTGCTATCTCGATGGCGGTTGGCGCGAAGCTGATGGCGCCGCACGGCGGTCTGTTTGTTCTGCTGATCCCAGGCGCCATCACGCCGGTGCTGGGCTATCTGCTGGCGATCGTTGCCGGTACGCTGGTGGCAGGTCTGTCTTATGCGGTGCTGAAGCGTCCTGAAGCGGAAGTTGTGGCAAAAGCAGCGTAAAAAAAGTGTCGGGTGGCGGCTTCGCCTTACCCGACCTACAAAAAAAGCCGGGTGCGTAAGCAGCCCGGCTTTTTTTATGCCGCCTGTTCAGCGCTTTGCTGTGCCTTCAGCCAGGCAATCTCTTCCGCCCAGATATCCGGGTTGATGGTTTCCAGCACCATTGGGATACCGTCGAAACGGGCGTCCTGCATGATAAAGCGGAACGCATCGTGGCCGATGTTGCCTTCACCCAGGCTGTGGTGGCGGTCAACGCGGCTGCCGAACGCGCTTTTCGCATCGTTCAGGTGCATGCCGCGCAGGTACTGAAAGCCTACAATGCGCTCGAACTCATCGAAGGTATGTTTCGTGGCCTCGGTTGTGCGCAGGTCATAGCCGGCGGCAAAGGCGTGACAGGTATCAATGCACACCCCCACGCGGGATTTGTCTTCCACGCTGTCAATAATCGCCGCCAGATGTTCGAACTTAAAGCCGAGGTTGCTGCCCTGACCGGCGGTATTTTCAATCACCGCCGTGACGCCTTTGGTTTTATCCAGCGTAATATTGATGGACTCCGCAATTCGCGCCAGGCAGGCGTCTTCGTCAATCTGCATCAGATGGCTGCCGGGATGGAAGTTCAGCAGCGTCAGCCCCAGCTGTTCACAGCGCTGAACTTCATCGAGGAAAGCCTCGCGTGATTTATCCAGCGCTTCCTGAACCGGGTGACCGAGGTTGATCAGGTAGCTGTCGTGGGGAAGGATTTGGCCAGGCCCGTAGCGGTATTTCTCACAGGCGGCTTTGAAGTCATCAATAACTTCAGCGGTGAGCGCTGCGGCGCGCCACTGGCGCTGGTTTTTGGTGAACAGGGCGAAAGCGGTCGCCTCGATTTCGGCGGCGCGAATGGCGGCATTCGCAAGGCCACCTGCAGCGCTGACGTGCGCTCCAACATATTTCATAAAGGGACTCCTGTTAACCCGAAACGCTTATGATAGCGGGTTAACAGGAGAAGGATGTAGTGGTTTATGCCATCAGGCCGTGAACCGCGAGGTTGATCGCGCCGCCGCCCACAATCAGCCAGATGAACAGGACCAGCGCCATCAGCAGCGGTTTGGCACCGGCTTTTTTCAGCGCGCTGACGTGAGTGGTCACGCCCAGAGCCGCCATCGCCATTGCGAGCAGGACGGTATCCAGCGTCACCAGCATGTCCACGACGGCTTTCGGCAGCAGGTGGAAGGAGTTGAAAATCGCCACCACGATAAACAGGATCGCAAACCACGGAATGGTGATTTTGCTCTTCTCACTGCCGCCAGCAGGCGCCAGCTGTTTGACACGCGCGGCCAGGAAAATCAGGAACGGGGCCAGCATCATGACGCGCAGCATTTTGGCAATCACCGCCGCATTCTCCGCTTCCGGGTTAATGGCGTGGCCCGCCGCGACAACCTGCGCGACTTCATGCATGGTCGAACCGATGTAGATGCCGTAGGTTTCCGGACTAAACCAGTGGGCCACCAGCGGATACATCGCCGGGTAGAGGAAAATGGCCAGCGTACCGAAGATCACCACCGTCGCCACCGCCACGGTCACTTTGCTGGCTTCTGCTTTGACCACCGGTTCTGTTGCCAGCACCGCTGCCGCACCGCAGATGCTGCTCCCGGCACCGATCAACCAGCTGGTGTGCTTGTCCAGCCCAAAGACTTTCTGGCCGATAAAGCAGGCCAGTAAAAATGTGCTGGTCAGCGTCAGGACGTCAATGGCAATCCCGCTGACCCCGACATCCGCAATCTGCGAAAAGGTAAGGCGAAAGCCGTAAAGAATAATCCCGAGGCGCAGCAGATGCTGCTTGGCGAAGATCACGCCGCCGTCGCAGGATTTCCAGATATGCGGGTATACGGTATTACCCACGACCATGCCGAGCAGAATAGCCAGCGTTAATGCACTAAAACCTGCGCCCGCGACGGCCGGAATGCTGCCGCCCCATAACGCCACGCCGGTAATCACGGCGCTAAGCGCAAGACCCGGCACGAAGTGCCACACTGTACGATGATGTTGTAAGGTGAGTTCTGACATAACCTTCTCCTTTGTCTGGCTAAAGGTTACGGCGTGCTGGCTTAAAAATAAAATTGATTATATATTTATAATTAATCTATATAAGTGGTAAACAACCATGCACATTACGTTGCGTCAGCTGGAAGTCTTTGCCGAAGTGCTGAAAAGCGGGTCCACAACCCAGGCCTCGCAGATGCTGTCTCTCTCTCAGTCGGCGGTCAGCGCCGCGTTGACCGATCTCGAAGGACAGCTGGGCGTACAGCTTTTCGACAGGGTAGGGAAGCGTCTTGTCGTCAATGAACATGGCCGTCTTCTGTACCCCCGTGCGCTGGCGCTGCTGGAACAGGCCATTGAAATCGAACAACTGTTCCGTGAAGACAACGGCGCGATCCGGGTTTACGCCAGCAGCACCATTGGCAACTATATTCTGCCTGAGGTGATCGCCCGCTACCGCCGGGATTTCCCGACCCTGCCGCTGGAGATGAGCGTGGGCAATAGCCAGGACGTCATCAACGCGGTGATCGACTTCCGCGTAGATATCGGCCTGATCGAAGGGCCATGCCACAACGTGGATATCATCGCTGAACCCTGGCTTGAGGATGAGCTGGTGGTGTTTGCCTCACCGGCTTCTTCTTTATTACAGGGGCAGGTGACGCTGGATCGGCTGGCTCAGGCGCAGTGGATCCTGCGCGAGCAAGGTTCCGGCACCCGTGAGATTGTTGATTACCTGCTGCTCTCGCACCTGCCGCAGTTCCAGCTGGGCATGGAGCTTGGGAACTCTGAGGCCATCAAGCACGCGGTGCGTCACGGTCTGGGGATCAGCTGTCTTTCGCGGCGCGTCATTGCCGAACAGCTTGAGACGGGGTCGCTGGTCGAAATCCCCATTCCGCTGCCGAAGCTGATACGCACGCTGTGGTGCATTCACCATCGGCAGAAGCATCTCTCCAGTTCTCTGCAGCGTTTTCTGCGCTACTGCGAAATGTAAAAGCGCCCCTCACCCCAGCCCTCTCCCCAAAGGGTGAGGGGAACGACCCTATTTCTGCTTTACTTATAATCCTGGCCGAGTCATGAAGCTCTCTTATAACTGGGTATTTCTGCCGGAAGGAACGCAGATCGTCTGCTACAATCGCGCCTCATTTATTAAATGGACAGCATTTTCACATGGTTTCAGAAAATAAAACCACAGAAGCGCCCGCGCTACGTCGCGAACTCAAGGCGCGTCACCTGACGATGATCGCAATTGGCGGTTCAATCGGTACAGGTCTTTTCGTTGCCTCTGGCGCAACGATTTCGGCAGCAGGCCCGGGCGGGGCGCTCTTCTCTTATATCCTGATTGGCCTGATGGTGTACTTCCTGATGACCAGTCTGGGTGAACTGGCGGCATACATGCCGGTTTCCGGTTCGTTCTCCACCTACGGTCAAAAATACGTTGAAGAAGGCTTCGGCTTCGCGCTGGGCTGGAACTACTGGTACAACTGGGCGGTCACCATCGCCGTTGACCTCGTCGCCGCACAGCTGGTGATGAACTGGTGGTTCCCGGATACCCCGGGCTGGATCTGGAGTGCCTTGTTCCTGGCCGTCATCTTCCTGCTGAACTACATCTCCGTGCGCGGTTTTGGCGAAGCGGAATACTGGTTCTCTTTGATTAAAGTGGCTACCGTCATCATCTTTATCGTCGTCGGTGTGGCGATGATCGTGGGTATTTTCAAAGGCGCTGAACCTGCCGGATGGAGTAACTGGACGATAGGCGATGCGCCGTTTGCCGGTGGATTCTCGGCGATGATTGGCGTGGCGATGATCGTCGGCTTCTCCTTCCAGGGGACCGAGCTTATCGGTATTGCCGCCGGCGAGTCTGAAAACCCGGAGAAGAACATTCCGCGCGCGGTGCGTCAGGTGTTCTGGCGTATCCTGCTGTTCTACGTGTTCGCGATCCTGATTATCAGCCTGATCATTCCGTATACCGATCCGAGCCTGCTGCGTAACGATGTGAAAGACATCAGCGTCAGCCCGTTCACGCTGGTCTTCCAGCATGCCGGCCTGCTCTCTGCGGCGGCGGTGATGAATGCGGTGATCCTGACGGCGGTACTGTCGGCCGGTAACTCCGGTATGTACGCCTCAACCCGTATGCTCTACACCCTGGCCTGCGACGGAAAAGCGCCGCGTATCTTCGCCAAACTGTCTCGCGGCGGCGTGCCGCGTAACGCGCTGTACGCGACCACGGTGATTGCGGGTCTGTGCTTCCTGACCTCTATGTTCGGCAACCAGACGGTTTACCTGTGGCTGCTCAACACCTCCGGTATGACGGGCTTTATCGCCTGGCTGGGGATTGCCATCAGCCACTACCGCTTCCGTCGCGGCTACGTGATGCAGGGCCATGACCTGAACAACCTGCCGTACCGCTCAGGTTTCTTCCCGCTGGGGCCGATTTTCGCCTTCATTCTGTGCCTGATTATTACCCTGGGGCAGAACTATGAAGCTTTCCTTGCGGATTCCATTGACTGGGGCGCAGTGACGGCCACCTACATTGGTATTCCGCTGTTCCTCATCATCTGGTTTGGTTACAAACTGACGAAAGGAACCCGCTTCGTTCCCTATAGCGAAATGGACTTCCCGGAACGATTCAAACAATAACCGCACTTCCTCTCTTTTAGCCCGCTCACTCGAGCGGGCTTTTTTGTCTCCACAATATGAAGAACAGATATATTTATTAACAATTAAATTGATAATAGTTATCGTTTGCTTTATCGTTACGAAAAAATCAGCAGGTCCCCGACCAGCCGGAGATGCGGGCGGGCAGTAGGACATTGTGAGCAATAATCACTTGATTTAGTTGTATTTACCTCATGGAGATATGGAATGTTTAGGTTGAATCCCTTCGTCAGGGGAGGACTGTGCGCGTCCGCAATGTCCCTGGCACTGCCTGTCATCGCCGCCGAGTCCGGCGACACAATGGTTGTTACGGCCTCCGCGACCGAGCAAAACCTGAAGGATGCGCCGGCCAGCATCAGCGTGATTACCCAGGAAGATTTGCAGCGTAAACCCGTTCAGAACCTGAAAGATGTGTTACAGGACGTGCCTGGCGTGCAGCTCACAGACGAAGGTGACAACCGTAAAGGGGTAAGTATTCGCGGCCTCGACAGCAGCTACACGCTGATCCTGGTCGATGGTAAGCGCGTGAACTCCCGCAACGCCGTATTCCGCCATAACGATTTTGACCTGAACTGGGTACCGGTTGAGGCCATTGAGCGTATCGAAGTGGTGCGCGGGCCGATGTCTTCCCTCTACGGCTCCGACGCCCTGGGCGGCGTGGTCAACATCATCACCAAGAAAATCGGCCAGAAATGGACCGGAACCCTGAGCGCAGATTCGACTATTCAGGAACACCGCGATCGTGGTGACACCAACAACGGCCAGTTCTACACCAGCGGTCCGCTGGTGGACGGCGTATTGGGAATGAAAGCCTACGGCAGCGTTTCTAAGCGTGAGAAAGACGAACAGCAAAAATCCTCAAGCTCTTCCACTGGCGAAACGCCGCGTATCGAAGGCTTTACCAGCCGTGATGCCAACGTGGAATTCGCCTGGACGCCAACGGAAAACCACGACTTCACCGCGGGCTACGGGTTTGACCGCCAGGATCGTGAATCGGATTCCCTCGACAAGAACCGCCTTGAGCGCCAGAACTACTCCCTGAGCCACAACGGCCGCTGGGGCGTAGGCAACAGCGAGCTGAAGGTCTACGGCGAAAAGGTCGACAACAAAAACCCGAGCAACAGCAACCCGATCACCTCTGAAAGCAACGCGGTTGACGGGAAATACGTCCTGCCGCTGGGGGAAATCAACCAGCTGCTGACGTTTGGCGGCGAGTGGCGTCACGACAAGCTGAAGGATCCGGTCAACCTGACGGGCGGCTCCAGCAGCACGACCTCTGCAAGCCAGTACGCGCTGTTCCTTGAAGACGAATGGCGCATCTTTGAGCCGCTGGCGCTGACCACCGGCATCCGTATGGATGACCATGAAACCTATGGCGACCACTGGAGCCCGCGTGCGTATCTGGTCTATAGCGCGACCGATACCGTGACGGTGAAAGGCGGCTGGGCTACGGCGTTTAAAGCGCCGTCTCTGCTACAGCTTAGCCCGGACTGGGTGACCGGCTCGTGCCGCGGCGCCTGCGAAATTGTCGGTAACCCGGACCTGAAACCTGAAACCAGCGAAAGCTTCGAACTTGGTCTTTACTACAGCGGGGAAGAGGGCTGGTTAGAGGGCGTGCAGGCCAGCATTACCACCTTCCAGAACGATGTGGATGACCGTATCAGCATCAGCCGTACGGCTAACGTGAACCAGGCACAAAGCTACCCGAACTATGTTGGCCTGAACGCCGACGGTGAGCCTATTTTCCGCTACTACAACGTTAACAAGGCGCGTATCCGCGGGGTAGAAACCGAGCTGAAGTTCCCGGTTGCTGAAGACTGGAAGGTGACGCTGAACTACACCTACAACGACGGGCGTGATATCAGCAACGGCGGCAACAAGCCGCTGTCCGAGCTGCCGTTCCATACCGCCAACGGAACCGTTGACTGGAAAGCCACGCAGGACTGGTCCTTCTTCGTGCAGGGCAACTATAAGGGCGAGAAACGCGCGCTCACCAGTGGCGAACCGACGCCGGGTGGGTATGTTATCTGGAATACCGGCGCGTCATGGCAGGCAACGAAAGCGGTGAAGCTCCGCGCGGGCGTGCAGAACCTGCTGGATAAAGACCTGAGCCGCGATGATTACAGCTACACGGAAGATGGGCGTCGTTACTTTGTGGGCGTGGATTATAAGTTCTGATGCAGTTTTGTTGCCCGGTGGCGCTTCGCTTACCGGGCCTACGAAACCCACGAATGTAGGCCGGGTAAGGCGAAGCCGCCACCCGGCAATCGCACGCACTATGCGAACAAATGCTCCGCATGGAAGCGGAGATGATCCTCAATAAAGGACGCCATAAGGTAATAGCTGTGGTCATACCCCGGCTGAATGCGCAGCGTCAGCGGCCAGTCCTTCTGGCGTGCGGCTTCCGCAAACACCGCGGGCTGTAGCTGCCCGGCAAGGAACTGATCCGCATCACCCTGATCGATAAGCGTTGGGGTAGCATCCCCAGCCTGGCTTGCCAGCAGCTGCGCGCAGCTGTCCCATTCCTGCCATTTTTCAACGTCTTCACCCAGGTAATGGGTAAAGGCTTTCTGGCCCCACGGCACCTGCGTCGGGTTCACAATCGGCGCAAACGCCGACACGCTGGTATATTTCCCCGGGTTTTTCAGCGCCATGATTAATGCGCCATGTCCGCCCATGGAATGCCCGCTGATGGCGCAGCGGTCGCTCACGGCAAACTCCGCCTGAATCAGCGCAGGCAGCTCGTCGCGAATATAGTCATACATGCGGTAGTGGCTCGCCCACGGCTGCTCGGTGGCGTTCAGATAAAACCCGGCGCCTTTGCCCAGATCGTATCCGGCATCATCGGCCACATCGTCACCCCGCGGGCTGGTGTCGGGCATCACCAGCGCAATGCCGAGCGCGGCTGCAATACGCTGCGCGCCCGCTTTGGTGGTGAAGTTCTCGTCGTTACAGGTCAATCCAGACAGCCAGAACAGCACCGGCGGCTTAACGCCTGCTTCGGTTGGCGGCAGGAAAATGCTGAACGTCATGGAACAGTTCAGTGCGGTGGAGTCATGCCGCCAGCGCTGCTGTCGACCTTCAAAACAACGATGCTCTTCGAGCAGTTCCATGCAGGGCTCCTTAATGAGGATACATATTCATAAAATCCATAATACAGAGTTTTCATTGACCTGTGAGCAACTTTCACTTTCCCCTCGCGGTCAGATGCTGCATCATTAATTTACTTTTCTTTAACAATTGGAGCGATCATGGCGCTGCGTATCGCGCTCAGCGGATTTGTGGTTCTGGTGGTAGCGATGGGGATAGGGCGCTTTGCCTTCACGCCTCAGGTTCCGCTGATGATTGCCGCCGGGCAACTGACGCTGACCAGCGCGGGTCTGGTGGCGGCGATGAACTATCTGGGCTACCTGGTGGGAGCCTGGGATGCCATGCGCGCGCACCGCTTCGTGGAAACACGTCTCTGGCTGGGCATCTCAGGCGCCGTGGCGCTGACATTACTCTCTGCAGCGGCGGATAACGCCGTCATTCACGGCCTGCTGCGCTTTGTTATCGGCTGCATGAGCGGCTGGTCTATGGTGCTGATAGCCGCCTGGACCAACGAGCGGCTGGGTCAGCTGGGCAAACCGGGGCTCAGCGCCGCGGTCTTTGCCGGGCCGGGCGCAGGTATCGCCCTCAGTGGGCTGCTTGCCGTCTATATTCAGGCGAGGTCACTCTCTGCCGGAGCCGCCTGGCAAATCTACGGCGTGCTGGCGCTGGTGCTGATTGCGCTGGTGGCGAGATATCTGCCGCGTTCGGGCCAGTTACACCGGCCAGGCACCGCGCCGGAGCCGCTGGTGCTGACGGCGGATTTAAAGCGTCTGGTCTGGAGCTACAGCCTGGCCGGATTTGGCTATATCCTCCCGGCGACGTTTTTATCGCAGATGGCGGCGGCACGCTTTCCCGGCAGCCTGTTTGCTCAGTTTGTCTGGCCAATTTTTGGTGCGGCGGCCGTTGTGGGAATTGGCCTGAGCATTGTCTTGCGTCACACCTCTACCTCTCACCGCCGGCTGGCGATTGTGCTCTGGTTACAGGCCGTTGGCGTGCTTGCAGCCTGGCTGTTACCGGGCATTGGGGGGCTGTTGATCGGCGGATTGCTGGTGGGCGGCGGGTTCCTGTGCGCCGTGCAGCTTTCTCTTTTGTACGGACGCGAGCTGGCGCCAAACCATACGCGCTATATGGCGGGACTGCTTACCACGGGCTATGCCATCGGCCAACTGGTTGGCCCGGTCACCTCGGCGCTATCTACGTGGCTTACGCACCGGCTGGAGCCTGCGCTGGGGCTGGCGGGCGTCGCGCTGTTCGTCGGCGGGGCGCTGGTCTGGAACCGTCAGGCTGAAAGGCAAAAGCAATTGCAATAATTATCGTCGTGAATACTGGATTATGTGCGCCGCCTCACGCACAATGAGCGCACACTTTTGCCACAACGAGGGCAGAAGACGCCACACCTGCAGGAGAAAATAATGCCATCACTCAGTAAAGAAGCTGCCCTGGTCCACGAAGCTCTGGTTGCGCACGGTCTTGAAACGCCGCTGCGTCCACCGGTTCAGGAGTTGGATAATGAAACCCGTAAGAATCTGATTTCCGGGCATATGACCGAAATCATGCAACTGCTGAATCTCGATCTGAGCGATGACAGTCTGATGGAGACGCCGCATCGCATCGCGAAAATGTACGTCGATGAGATTTTCTCTGGCCTCGATTACGCGAACTTCCCGAAAATCACCGTCATCGAAAACAAGATGAAGGTCGATGAGATGGTGACGGTACGCGATATCACGCTGACCAGCACCTGCGAGCATCACTTCGTGACTATCGATGGTAAGGCGACGGTGGCCTACATTCCAAAAGATACGGTGATTGGGCTCTCCAAGATCAACCGCATCGTGCGTTTCTTCTCCCAGCGTCCGCAGGTACAGGAACGTCTGACGCAGCAGATCCTGATCGCGCTGCAGACCCTGCTGGGGACCAACAACGTGGCGGTTTCCATCGACGCGGTACACTACTGCGTGAAAGCGCGCGGCGTTCGTGATGCGACCAGTGCAACCACCACCACGTCGCTGGGCGGCCTGTTTAAGTCGAGCCAGAACACCCGCCAGGAGTTCCTGCGCGCGGTGCGTCACCACAACTAATCAAACAGGGCAGGAACCATGGAGCGAAACGTCACGCTCGATTTCGTACGCGGCGTCGCGATCCTCGGTATCCTCCTGCTGAATATCAGCGCCTTCGGTCTGCCGAAGGCGGCTTACCTCAACCCCGCCTGGTACGGTGATATTACTCAACGTGACGCGTGGACGTGGGCGATCCTCGATCTCTTTGCGCAGGTTAAATTCCTGACCCTCTTCGCGCTGCTTTTCGGCGCAGGACTTCAGCTATTACTCAAGCGCGGCAAGCGCTGGATCCAGTCGCGTTTAACGCTGCTGGCGATCCTCGGCTTTATTCACGGCCTGCTCTTCTGGGACGGCGATATTCTTCTGGCCTATGGGTTAGTCGGGCTGATTTGCTGGCGGCTTATCCGCGATGCGCCCGGCGTAAAAAGCCTGTTCAACACCGGCGTGATGCTTTATGTGATGGGGCTGGGCGTACTGCTGCTGCTGGGCCTGATTTCCGGTGAATCGACAAACCGCGCCTGGATCCCCGATGCCGCGAACCTCCAGTATGAGCAGTTCTGGAAGCTGAAAGGCGGCACCGAAGCGATCAGCAATCGCGCGGATATGCTGGGCGACAACCTGATTGCGCTGGGTGCGCAGTACGGCTGGCAGCTGGCGGGAATGATGCTGATGGGCGCATCGTTAATGCGTACCGGCTGGCTAAAAGGCAAATTCAGCCTGCGTCACTATCGCCGAACCGGGGCGTTACTGATATTGCTCGGCGTGCTGATTAATCTCCCGGCGGTGGTTGCGCAGTGGCATCTCCACTGGGATTACCGCTGGTGCGCTTTCCTGCTGCAGCTGCCGCGCGAGCTGAGCGCACCGTTCCAGACCATTGGCTATGCGGCGTTGATGTATGGCTTCTGGCCGCAGCTCTCCCGCCTGTGGATCGTCAGTGCAGTTGCCTGCGTTGGGCGTATGGCGTTAAGCAATTACATTTTGCAGACGCTGATTTGTACCACGCTTTTCTATCGATTTGGCCTGTTTATGAAATTCGACCGCCTGACGCTGCTGGCGTTTGTTATTCCGGTCTGGATTGTAAACCTGGCGTTTTCCGTTATCTGGCTCCGTTTCTTCCGCCAGGGCCCGCTGGAATGGGTATGGAGAAAATTAACCGCACATGCTTCGGGTGTATCATTGTCTAGAACATCCAGATAACGATCTGGATCACAATCATTAACAAAACGGATGTAAACGTTTTCATCCGTGTGAGCTTCTTCACGTAGTCCCCTCTCTCTCGCTGCCAAAATAGCCACCTTGCTAAACACAGGGGGTGTCTGTGAGTTGCTGCAATCCTTTGAAGGATGGTGAATATGATCACCATTCGTGACGTCGCCCGCCAGGCGGGTGTTTCTGTTGCTACCGTCTCTCGCGTGCTGAACAACAGCGCGCTGGTCAGCCCTGAAACCCGTGAAACCGTAATGAAAGCCGTGACCCAGCTGGGGTACCGGCCAAACGCCAATGCGCAGGCGCTGGCCACGCAGGTCAGCGATACCATCGGCGTGGTGGTGATGGATGTTTCAGATGCATTCTTCGGCGCGCTGGTTAAGGCGGTGGACGTTGTCGCCCAGCAGCATAATAAATATGTGCTGATTGGCAACAGCTATCACGAGGCGGAAAAAGAGCGTCATGCCATTGAAGTGCTGATCCGTCAGCGCTGTAACGCCCTGATTGTCCACTCAAAAGCCTTGAGCGATGAAGAGCTGGCCGGGTTTATGGAGCAGATCCCCGGCATGGTGTTGATCAACCGGATTGTGCCGGGCTACGCGCACCGCTGCGTGGGGCTGGATAACGTCAGCGGCGCAATGATGGCGACGCGGATGCTCATCAACAATGGCCATCAGCGCATCGGTTTTCTGGCCTCCAGCCACTCGATTGAAGACGACGAGATGCGTCGTGAAGGGTGGCAGAATGCGTTGAAAGAGCACGGCATTGTGCCGCCTGAAAGCTGGGTAGGAACCGGAACGCCCGATATGCAGGGCGGGGAGGCGGCAATGGTTGAGCTGCTGGGCCGTAACCTGCAGCTATCCGCGGTATTTACCTACAACGATAGCATGGCGGCGGGTGCGCTTACCGCACTGAAAGATAACGGTATTGCGGTGCCGCAGCATTTGTCGCTGATTGGCTTCGATGATATCCCCATTGCCCGTTACACCGACCCGCAGCTCACCACGGTGCGTTACCCGATAGCCTCCATGGCAAAACTGGCGACAGAGCTGGCGCTACAGGGGGCGGCAGGGCTGTTAGATCCGGATGCAACACACTGTTTCATGCCGACTTTAGTGCGTCGTCATTCGGTCGCCGTTCGGCAAATTGTGGCTCCGATCACTAACTGATTACATGGTGTGATGTAACCGTTTTCAATCTGTGAGTAAATTCACAGTATCTTAACAATGCGCTGACTATGATGTCAGCGTTTTAGGGGATGAAACGCTATGTAACGGTGATTATTCACTTTCACTATAGCCAACGTGCCGCAAACAACGAATAAAACGCATTTCTGGAGCGTTACCGAACACGGAAGATAGAAATTTTATAAGTGAACTTCGGCGATCAGTAACGTTTTATTAACACCTGCCCGCCGACCGTTATTCACAAGAACTACCCTGCATAAAAAAAACCGGAGATACCATGAATAAGAAGGTGTTGACTCTGTCTGCTGTAATGGCAAGCATGCTTTTTGGTGCAGCAGCGCACGCTGCGGATACCCGTATTGGTGTGACAATCTATAAATACGACGACAACTTCATGTCTGTTGTGCGTAAAGCTATCGAAAAAGACGGTAAATCAGCGCCAGACGTACAGCTGCTGATGAATGACTCCCAGAACGACCAGTCCAAACAGAACGACCAGATTGACGTTCTGCTGGCAAAAGGCGTGAAGGCGCTGGCCATCAACCTGGTTGACCCGGCTGCAGCAGGCACCGTCATTGAGAAAGCGCGTGGCCAGAACGTGCCAATCGTCTTCTTCAACAAAGAACCTTCCCGTAAAGCGCTGGATAGCTATGACAAAGCGTTCTACGTGGGTACTGACTCCAAAGAATCCGGCATTATCCAGGGCGACCTGATTGCCAAGCACTGGGCGGCGAACCCGAACTGGGACCTGAACAAAGACGGTCAGATTCAGTTCGTTCTGCTGAAAGGCGAACCCGGCCACCCGGATGCTGAAGCACGTACCACCTACGTTATTAAAGAGCTGAACGACAAGGGCCTGAAAACCCAGCAGCTGGCGTTAGATACCGCCATGTGGGACACCGCTCAGGCGAAAGATAAGATGGACGCGTGGCTGTCTGGCCCGAACGCGAACAAAATTGAAGTGGTTATCGCCAACAACGATGCGATGGCAATGGGTGCAGTAGAAGCGCTGAAAGCGCACAACAAATCGTCCATTCCTGTCTTCGGCGTGGATGCGCTGCCGGAAGCCCTGGCGCTGGTTAAATCTGGCGCAATGGCCGGTACCGTTCTGAACGATGCCAACAACCAGGCGAAAGCCACCTTCGATCTGGCGAAAAACCTGGCCGACGGTAAAGGTGCTGCTGACGGCACCAGCTGGAAAATCGAAAACAAAATCGTTCGCGTACCTTACGTGGGCGTAGACCAGTCCAACCTGGCTGAGTTTATCGGTAAATAAGTTCGTCGTACTGTCTCCACTGGGCGCAATTCGTTGCGCCCTTTTATAACGCGATATGCGAGGCCAACAAGGTATAATTATGGTCAGCACAAATACTCAGTCGTCTGGTGAATACTTGTTGGAAATGACCGGTGTCAATAAGTCTTTCCCCGGCGTTAAGGCACTCGATAATGTTAATTTAAAAGTGCGTCCTCACTCTATTCATGCCCTGATGGGGGAGAACGGTGCGGGTAAATCAACATTATTAAAATGTCTTTTTGGGATCTATCAAAAAGATTCTGGCAGCATCCTTTTTCAGGGGAAAGAGATCGATTTCCATTCAGCGAAAGAAGCGCTGGAAAACGGTATCTCAATGGTTCACCAGGAACTGAACCTGGTACTGCAGCGCTCGGTTATGGATAATATGTGGTTGGGACGTTATCCAACCAAAGGTGTCTTTGTCGATCAGGATAAAATGTATCGCGACACCAAGGCCATCTTCGACGAGCTGGATATTGATATCGATCCGCGCGCCCGCGTGGGAACATTATCCGTCTCCCAGATGCAGATGATCGAAATTGCCAAAGCGTTCTCCTACGATGCCAAAATCGTCATCATGGATGAACCGACCTCTTCATTAACGGAAAAAGAGGTTAACCACCTTTTTACCATTATTCGTAAGCTGAAGGATCGCGGCTGCGGTATTGTCTACATCTCGCATAAGATGGAAGAGATCTTCCAGCTGTGCGATGAGATCACCATTCTGCGCGACGGCCAGTGGATTGCCACTCAGCCGCTGGAAGGGCTGGACATGGACAAGATCATCGCCATGATGGTTGGCCGCTCCCTGAACCAGCGCTTCCCGGACCGTGAAAACAAGCCTGGCGAAGTCATTCTTGAAGTGCGTAACCTCACGTCGCTGCGCCAGCCGTCCATTCGCGACGTCTCCTTCGACCTGCACAAAGGCGAAATTCTGGGGATAGCAGGGCTGGTCGGCGCGAAACGTACCGATATCGTGGAAACCCTGTTTGGGATCCGTGAAAAATCGGGCGGTACCATCACCCTGCACGGAAAGAAAATTAATAACCACAACGCCAACGAAGCCATTAACCACGGTTTTGCGCTGGTGACGGAAGAGCGCCGCTCAACCGGTATTTACGCGTATCTGGATATTAACTTTAACTCGTTAATTTCGAATATCCGTAACTATAAAAGCAAAATTGGCCTGCTGGATAATTCCCGCATGAAGAGCGATACCCAGTGGGTTATTGACTCCATGCGCGTCAAAACGCCGGGCCACCGTACGCAGATTGGTTCGCTCTCGGGCGGTAACCAGCAAAAAGTCATTATCGGCCGCTGGTTGTTAACCCAGCCTGAAATTCTGATGCTGGATGAACCGACGCGCGGTATTGATGTAGGTGCAAAATTTGAGATATACCAGCTGATTGCCGAGCTGGCCAAAAAGAATAAAGGGATCATTATTATTTCTTCCGAAATGCCGGAATTGTTAGGGATCACAGACCGTATTCTGGTTATGAGCAATGGTCTCGTTGCCGGTATTGTTGACACCAAAACGACTACGCAAAACGAAATTTTGCGTCTTGCGTCTTTGCACCTTTAAGATCAGGGGCTCCTCATGAGTGCGTTAAATAAAAAAAGTTTTCTCACTTATCTGAAAGAAGGCGGTATTTACGTTGTTCTTTTAGTGTTACTGGCCATTATTATTTTCCAGGACCCTACGTTCTTAAGTCTGCTGAACTTGAGTAACATTCTGACCCAGTCCTCCGTGCGTATTATCATCGCGCTCGGCGTGGCGGGCCTTATCGTCACCCAGGGTACCGACCTGTCCGCAGGGCGTCAGGTGGGTCTGGCGGCGGTTATTGCGGCGACCATGCTGCAGTCGATGGAAAACGCCAACAAGGTGTTCCCGGAAATGGCAACCATGCCGATTTTCGTGGTGATCCTGATCGTCTGCGCCATCGGTGCCGTCATTGGCCTGATTAACGGCATCATCATTGCTTACCTGAACGTGACGCCATTCATCACCACGCTGGGTACGATGATCATCGTTTACGGTATCAACTCCCTGTACTACGACTTCGTCGGCGCGTCGCCTATCTCGGGCTTTGACAGCGGCTTCTCGACGTTCACGCAAGGGTTTATTGCGATGGGCAGCTTCCGCCTGTCGTACATCACCTTCTATGCGCTGATTGCGGTAGGCTTTGTTTGGGTGCTGTGGAATAAAACCCGCTTCGGCAAAAACATCTTTGCTATCGGCGGTAACCCGGAAGCGGCAAAAGTCTCCGGCGTTAACGTTGCCCTGAACCTGCTGATGATTTACGCGCTCTCCGGTGTGTTCTACGCCTTCGGCGGGATGCTGGAAGCGGGCCGTATCGGCTCTGCCACCAACAACCTCGGCTTTATGTACGAACTGGATGCGATTGCGGCATGCGTGGTGGGCGGCGTCTCCTTCAGCGGCGGCGTGGGTACCGTGCTCGGCGTGGTCACCGGTGTGATCATCTTCACCGTTATCAACTACGGCCTGACCTACATCGGCGTGAACCCTTACTGGCAGTACATCATTAAGGGCGCCATCATCATCTTCGCGGTTGCGCTGGATTCACTGAAGTACGCGCGTAAGAAGTAAGATTTTGAATGATGAAAGAACCCGCGAAATGCGGGTTCTTTTACGATAAAAGTGAGGCCATGAGCGTTTTTGAAATGGGCACTAGTCCGGTTTGAAGCCCGAAGGGTTTATAGATTTTATTAATAACCTCAGCGGAATAATTCCCTTTGTCATTTTCTATATCCGACAATGTCTTCCGGGATACGCTAACCAGCTTTGCATATTCTTCCTGTTTTAATCCCAACACGTCGACCCTGAGTCTTTTCAGTAATTCTCCCTGGGTGATTTTACCCAGTAAAATGTCCCTAATGGCTGCGTGTAAAACAGACTGACGATCCGGTGTTCCGATACGTGCTAAGCCTGGTGAAACACGTTGCCTCTTTACCAGAGTTGACTTGCCCGGATCTTCAGCGTCGTCATGAGCACGCTTTTCATTTTCACTGCGTACACGCGCTAACGTATGCAGAAGCTCTGACTCTGTCTTGTTAGCTCTTTTCATAATAAACCCCAACGGGTCAGTTTATCCGGAATATAGCGAAAACCAATCGCGGGCATTTCCAGTATTTGTTCGGGAACACCACGTGCCGCGAGCCTTTCCGGGAGGTCGACGAGTTGAACTGCTGTCTCATGCAGAGCGTCAAGTAACGTCGCGGGAGGGACCCACTCCGCCAATGCCTGAGCGATAGTGTTGAAATGATAATCTCCCCCTGATTCACAGGATAAAGACCACTTCAGGGTTCTCGGTATCCCTTCCGGATCTGCTTTCATCGGAGCAAAGTCATAAACAGGGGAGAGCATAATTTGGTTTTCGGCTTTAACAAAGGCGGTGTTTCGCCCATGATTGTCACTATTTCCAAAAATGATATTTAACAGATCTCGACGTACCCATTCTGTTACAAAGGTGGGTATGTCAAAGCGATAATCCTGCTGCTGAACCATATGGCTGGATGTGATTTTATTAATTAACGCGCGCAGCGTTTCCTCATGATTCAGGAGGGCTCCTGGTGCTTTTTGTAATAGCGAATATACCGATTCCATACCTAGCCTGACCAGTCGATCCTGCTCATTTCTCACGATGTCGAAACGCGGTAACCACAGAGACGGGTAGTGGCTCCCTTCCACCAGGCGCATTGTCTCTACTGGGATCGTGGAAACGCCCATTGCGCTTAGCTCATGGTAATAATGAAATTCAGCCCGGAGAATATTACAGTCAACTTCCGTTCTGTTGCCGCGTGGATATTTGACCAGGTAATAATGGTCCCGGTTATCCGGCTCGTTTTGCCAGGTATCGATCCAGATGGCGTCCGTTTCACTACAGCGCAGCAAGAGTTTAGGCGCTTCACCGCCTGCTCCGGTTGCGCCACCCGCCGCGGCGCCTCTTTCCTGGGCATAATCCAGAAAGTCGGCCGCACGATCGATGACGTCCGCCACCGTAAACGTTTTAGCGCTTGCGAATTCATTCCATTCCGGTACGGATTCTTTAATGCGTAAGTTTCCAACAGGGGACATTGTGCCATACTTCAGCAATAAAAAATTTTGCTGCCCCGTAGGTAACTCGCTGATATTGAGTGCATTTATCCAGTAACGGCGGCTGGCTCCGGCGGGAATGATATCGTCGATAAATCGCAGCCAGCCTGGGTGGCCGTGATCGTCAAAAAAGAGTGATACGGGGTGATTGACTGAGACTGCGTGAAAATCATCGTAGTCGAGAAAATTAATCGCATACTCAGTGAGATAGTCTAGCTGCGTCGTGTTCCAGTCGTTATTTTCACTACCCGGAAAGTTGATGAGCGCGATATCCGTCCATGCTTCGTTCAGATATGCCTGTACGGTTAACGTTTCCATCTCACCTCCATAAATCATCAATGAGTAAAATATTACTCATTGATTAGACGAAAGGCAATCAATGCTACGTATATTACTCATTAGATGCCTTTAAAGAGGTTAATGCGTTTTATATTACGCATTAAATTATTTCTTCTTTTGTATTTCCAGCAGCTGCTCCGGCGTCACCGCCGGATAACCCTGCGCATCTTCCGGCACCTCGTGCATCGCCGGGATCGGCACCAGCGGGCCTAAAAAACGCGGTTCGCGTTTGAAGAGATAGAGATCGGCCAGGGCGCCAAAGCGGGCGCCAAACTCGCGCACGCGCACGCTCAGCATATCTTTTGGTGACGGCACGGCGTAGCACTGGGCCTGAATCCCCATGTGCAGCGCGATAAACAGCGCGCGCTCGCAGTGGAAGCGCTGGGTGATGATGATGAAGTCGTTAGTGTCGAACACTTTACGGGTGCGCACGATGGAGTCCAGGGTGCGGAACCCGGCGTAGTCGAGCACGATATCCGCCGGATCGACGCCAGCGGCAATCAAATCTTTCCGCATGGTCACCGGTTCGTTATAGCTCTGCAGCGCGTTATCGCCGCTCAGCAGCAGGTAGTTCACCTTGCCGCTGTTATAGGCGTTCAGCGCGCCCTGAATGCGGTAGCGGTAATACTGATTGATAACGCCAGTGCGGTAATACTTGGCGGTGCCGAGCACCACGCCAACCTGACGGTAGGGGAGATCCTGGAGGTCATCAAAAATGTAGGGGGCCGTTTTCCAGCTCATCCAGCGGTCAAGACCCAGCACGATCAACAGCAGTATGCCGACCAGGACAGACAGGCTGTAAAAAACGCGCTTTAACATGGAGATGGCTCGTTCGTGGATGAAAGTTCACTCAGGCTACTGTACCCGCCTGGTTAGCGCAAGAAACGGTGAATCAACTGAGGGCTTTTTCAGCAAACGGGCGGGCATTTCTGCCCGCCGGGAAGGTCAGGCAAGCAGCACGCGGTCAATTGTCGTGCAGCCCAGCGCTTTCAGCGTGGCGGCGGTGGCGTCCCACTGGATCAGCGGTGCATCGGCTTTTTCGGCCAGAATCGCGCGCTGAATATCAGGATAGTCGTAGCCGTTCAGGCTCAGCAGGTTGAGTGCGCCCTGCAGCGGTGGCAGCGTCGGGTTAAACGCGGCGTTCTCCGCATAGCTGCCGGTGAAGATACGGCCATCGCGGCACTGCAGCGCCACGCCGCTCGGTGATTTGCTGTACGGCGTGTGGCTCTGGTTGGCGGCGGTGATAGCGGCCTGGCTCAGGTCATCGCCGGACAGGGCGAAACCGTGGTTCTGCTCGTCCATCAGCAGCGTTTTGATCTCAAGGTCTTTCGGGCCGAAGGCATCCGGCAGGTAATCACCCAGCGTGTGCGGCTCGCGGCCCGGCAGGTTGATGCGCAGCTGCAGCCCGCTGTTCAGCTCGTTCATAAACTGGCGGCAGTGGCCGCACGGGGTGTAGTTAACGGTGATGGCGCTCAGCGCTTTTTCGCCGCACAGCCAGGCGTGGCTGATGGCGCTCTGCTCGGCGTGGACGGTTTGCTGCATCGTCGCACCCAGGAACTCCATGTTTCCACCGAAGTACCAGGTTCCGCTTACGCCGCGTGCAATCGCACCGACGTTAAAGTGGGAAAGATCTGCGCGGGCGCAGGCGGCGGCCAGCGGCAGGAGTGCGAAAGCCAGCGCGTCTTCGTCCAGTCCCGTTGCCTGTTTAAGCGTCGCGACCTGCTCCGCCGTCAGCAGGGCGGGGAAATGTGCATCCGCCAGAACCGGAGCCAGGGCTGATTGCAAATTCTCTGCGAGCTGGGCGAAAGCAGTTTGAAAACGTGGATGCATGGCGTGTGCCTCATAAAGGTTAATGGATCGGTAGTGTACGGAGCCAATGGGGCTTTATATGTGATCCACTTCTCATTATGTATGCAACTTATGAAAACAAAATGAAATTTGCGCGACGCATCGCAAATTTTAGCCCATCACCGCCAGAATAATCGGGAACACAAACGGCGCGATCAGGGAGGTGATAATCCCGCAGATCACCAGCGCCAGCGAGCTAAACGCCCCTTCCTGATAATCCACTTCGGCGCAGCGCGCGGTGCCCAGCGCGTGTGATGCCGTGCCCATGGCCAGGCCGCGTGCGGCTTTGGTGCGGATCTTCATCAGATTCAGCAGGGTATGGCCAAATACCGCGCCCAGGATGCCGACAAAGATTACGCACATGGCGCTGATGGCCGGAATACCGCCGATGCTACCGCCCACGGCCATTGCGATAGGGGTGGTAACGGACTTCGGCAGGATTGACGCCGCAATTTGCGGCGACGCGCCCATCAGCAGCGCCACCGAGGTTCCGGTAACCATCGCCACCAGGCTACCGATAAAGCAAATGGTAATGATGGACTTCCAGCGGGCGCGGATCTGGTGCAGCTGTTCATATAAAGGAAACGCCAGCGCCACAACGGCAGGCTGCAGCAGGTCGTTTAAAACTTTGCTCCCGGCGAAATAGCGTTCGTAGGGAATGCCGGTAAGGAGCAGGAAAGGAATAATCACCACCATCGCCACCAGCAGCGGGTTGAGCAACGGCATTTTGAAACGAACTGCGAGTTTACGCGCGGCGAAGAACACCACCAGGGTTAACGGCAGCGACCACCAGATATTGGCCATCATTTTTTTGTTTTCTCCCCGACCACTTTGCGTTCGCCATGCACAATATGCGAACTCCAGCTCACCACCAGGAAAACCACCAGCGTACTGACCGCGCAGGAGACAACGATCGGGCCGAACTGCGCTTTGAGCACGTCGTAGTACTGCATGACCCCGACGCCAATGGGCACGAACAGCAGCGCCATATAGCGGATAAGGACGAAGCAGCCGGGGTTGACCCACTTCGCGGGCAGAACCTGCAGCGCCAGCAGCACGAACAGGATCAGCATGCCGATAATGCTGCCGGGAATGACGATCGGCAGCAGCGAGGCGATAAAGATCCCGGCGTACAGACAGGCGTAAATCAGGACGAATGCGCGCAGATATTGCCAGACGGTGTTCAGTGATTTGCTCATGGTGAAAGTCCTTGATGAAACGCATTCATCATACAATTAAACCCAGAAATGTGCCACGGATCACATCATGAATTTTGAGCATACCAGACATTCCTGAATGGAACGTTGGGCATTTCCCCAAATGGACAGGCTTCGTTTTACATGCCAGTATTTGTTTTATATATGAATCAATTGATTATGCATCTCGACGCAGGAGCGCCTCATGCCGTCCATCATCATTAAAACCGCCGACGAGCTGGCCAGACAGCGCCATGCCGGCGAGCTGTTAGCCTCCGTCTTTACCATGTTAGACGGATTTATCGCCCCCGGGGTCAGCACCATGGCGATTAACAACCGGGTGGAGGATTTTATCGTCAATACGCTGCACTCCCGCCCGGCCAGCAAAGGACAATATGATTTCCCGTACGTGCTGAATACCTCCGTCAACGAGGTGGTGTGCCACGGTATTCCCAAAGAGTCGGAGCATCTGAAGTCCGGTTCAATCGTGAACGTGGATATCACCCTTGAGAAAGACGGCCTGATAGCTGATTCCAGTAAAATGTACCTCATTGGCGACGTCTCGCCGCTGGCGCGCAGGCTGGTGAAGAAAACCTACGAAGCCATGTGGAAAGGGATCGAGGCGGTGAAGCCCGGTGCAACGCTGGGAGACATCGGCCACGCCATTCAGTCATATGTTGAAAGCAACGGCTACAGCGTGGTGCGCGAGTATTGCGGCCACGGCGTGGGCAAAGAGATGCACGAAGAGCCGCAGGTGCTGCACTACGGTAAGCCCGGCGAAGGTGCGGTACTGAAGGAAGGGATGGTGTTTACCATTGAGCCGATGGTGAACCAGGGCGACAGCCGCATCAAAACCAAAAAAGACGGCTGGACGGTGGTCACCCGCGATAAAAAACTGTCCGCCCAGTGGGAACATACGATTGCCGTCACCGCCGACGGCTATGAAGTCCTGACGCTGCGCCCGGACGAGACGCTGCCGGATTAACCGCCGGGCTTTCAACCTACCTGGAGAGCGGCTACTATAGCGCGTCTTTTTTCACAGGTACTCTGAATGCGTGTTTTACTGGCCCCAATGGAAGGCGTGCTCGACTCTCTCGTGCGCGAGCTTCTGACCGAGGTAAACGACTACGATCTCTGCGTGACGGAGTTTTTGCGCGTGGTCGATATGCTGTTGCCGGTAAAATCGTTTTACAGGCTCTGCCCGGAGCTGCATAACCAGAGCCGAACCTCCTCCGGCACGCTGGTGCGCATCCAGCTTCTGGGTCAGTACCCTGAATGGCTGGCGGAAAACGCCGCCCGCGCGGTTGAGCTTGGCTCTTACGGCGTCGATCTCAACTGCGGCTGCCCGTCGAAAATGGTGAACGGCAGCGGCGGCGGGGCAACGCTGCTGAAAGATCCGGAACTTATCTACCGCGGCGCGAAGGCGATGCGTGAAGCCGTACCGTCGCACCTGCCGGTCACGGTCAAAGTGCGTCTGGGCTGGGACAGCGACGCGCGGCAGTTTGACATTGCCGATGCGGTGCAGCAGGCCGGCGCCACCGAGCTGGTGGTGCACGGGCGTACTAAAGAAGACGGCTACAAGGCGGACCGCATTAACTGGCAGGCGATTGGCGAGATCCGCAAGCGGCTTACCATTCCGGTTATCGCCAACGGTGAAATCTGGGATTACGACAGCGCGCAGGCCTGCATGAAAGAGACGGGCTGCGATGCGGTGATGATTGGCCGCGGCGCGCTGAACGTGCCGAACCTCAGCAGGGTGGTAAAATACAACGAACCGCGCATGCCGTGGGCAGACGTGGTTACGCTGTTGCAAAAATACAGTCGTCTGGAAAAGCAGGGCGATACCGGTTTATATCACGTCGCACGCATTAAGCAGTGGCTCAGCTATTTGCGAAAGGAATATAGCGAAGCGTTAGGCTTATTCAAGGAGATCCGCACGCTGCAAACCTCTGCGGATATTGCACGCGTAATCCAGTCAAAATAATAAGCGTTAATCTGCTCACACTTTTTTAAAATAGAAAACAATGCGGGTTTTCAAGGTGGCGCCAGGGTGTTAAGGTGCCACTGTTTTCAACGCAGGATTGTTACTGGCTAACAGGCAAAACCTAAGCGTTTCACAGCATTAACCGCTGTGGAGCGCTTAGGTTTTTTTTTGCCTGTCATTTACGCAGGAGAGACATTTGGCCTAACGCTATTTGCTGGAATGAATAATTAAAGCACGACGGGAAATAGAAAAATTTCCCGCGACCGGTTACGCACTCAATACTCAGTTACAGGTTGCTATTATGATAAATAAAAATAATCTCTGTGCGCTTGCCTTATTGGCGATATCGCCTCTTTCATTGGCGCAGGAATGGAACGGAACGGTATTAGGTTTTGAAGCCCCGCCGGATCCGATTTTAGGCGAGATGCTCGGCATTCGTAAAATCCTTAACGATAACGGATTTACCTACAATCTCGGCTACCTGAATGAAATCGGCTGGAACGGCGGCGGCGGTTACAACCACGACTCCCACGTGGCCTATATCGATCAGTTTGCGCTGACCTTCAATCAGGATCTCGAGCGCTGGACGGGCATCCCCGATGCGCGCATCGAAGGGAACATCGTCAACCGTAACCACAATGACGATCTCACCACCAAACGAGTGCAGGATCCGCGGGTGAATTTTAACGACCTGACCCAGGAGAGCTGGGGCGGGCAGTCCATTACCCGCCTGGGCTGGCTGACGTTTGCCCGCAGCTTTGACGACCGGCGCCTCACCTGGCGCATCGGGATGATGAACAAGGTGCAGACCTTCGACCAGATCATCCCGTGCGACTTCCAGCTGCTCACCCAGTGCGGCGGAAAATCGGCCAACTCGCTCACCTGGAACAACTGGAACGTGCACACCTGGGGTACCACGCTGGAGTATAAGGTAACGCCGACCGTCACCTTAAAAGGCGGGGTGATGGAGCAAAACCCGCAGGCATCCAGCCGTAGCCACGCCTGGAGCTGGTCGACGAAGGGCAGCAAAGGGGTCTTGCTCCCGGTTGAAATTGAAGTGCGTCCCCTGGTTAACGGCCTGCCGGGGGCGTATAACCTGGGCGTGGTGTTCACCAACGCGCCGCAAACCGATCTCTACCGCGGGAAATCCGGCGGAGCGGGAGCAACCGATCCGGACGGATTTGAAAAACATAACCGCACGTGGTTTATGTACGCCGGGCTGAACCAGCAGATCACGCAGCACAAGGACGACCCGAACCGCGGGCTGAGTACCTCGGTCAGCATGAGCCTGGCGGATCAGCGCACTAACTACATGCACCAGGTTTACGCCGCCTCGCTGCGCTATCGCGGGCTGTTTGACGCGCGCCCGGAAGACTGGATTGGCTTCGGGCTGACCTGGATTGATATGAGCAGCCAGTACGCCCGCAATCAGCGCTATATGAACAGCCTGAGCGGCGTGTCGGACTATAACGATCCGGCGTATCACCCGGTGCCGGGGCATTCCCTGAACGGGGAGTTTTACTATCGCTTTCGTCCGGTGTCGTGGCTGGAGCTGCAGCCGGGCATTCAGTACTGGCACCGTCCGGGCGGCGTCTCCCGCACCCAGGATGCCTGGGTCACGGAGCTGAAAACCGTTGTGACCTTCTAGCAAGTACGATCTGCGTCACGTTTTTTACTCGTGATGCATTGAGGCTACGAATGAAACTGATAGAGTGCCAGAACTGGATTGTTACTGCTTCGGCAGGCAAAACCTGATTTTCTGGCTTCTGCCGGAGGTCAGGTTTTTTTGTTTCTGGAGTTCCGATGAAAATCGCCAAAATTCTTAATAATAATGTGGTGGTTGTTCTGGACGAGCGCGGGCGCGAACAGGTGGTGATGGGCCGCGGGCTGGCCTTTCAGAAGCGCGTGAATGACGCGCTGGATACCGCGCTGATTGAAAAGGTGTTCGCGCTTCAAAGCGACGAGCTGGTGCGTCGACTGGGAGAGCTGCTGAGCCAGATCCCGCTGGAGGTAATGACCACCTGCGACCGCATTATCGGGCTGGCGGCGCAGCGGCTGGGCAAGCTGCAGGACAGTTTGTATATCACCTTAACCGACCACTGCTACTTTGCAATTGAACGCCAGAAGAAAGGGCTGGCAATCAAAAACGTGCTGCTGTGGGATATCAAACGTCTCTATCCGAAGGAGTTCGAGCTGGGGCAGGAGGCGAGGGCCATTATCGCCAAACGTCTGAACGTCGAGCTGGCTGAGGACGAAGCGGGGTTTATCGCGCTGCATCTGGTCACCGCGCAGCTGAACAGCGAAATGCCGGAAGTGATGCACGTGACAAGGGTGATGCAGGAGATCCTGCAGCTGGTGAAGTATCAGCTGCAGCTGGAGTACGACGAAGAGTCGCTCAGCTACCAGCGTTTTGTGACGCATCTGAAGTTTTTTGCCCAGCGGATGCTGACCCGCACCGTGGTGGAAGATGACGATGTCTCGCTGCATACGGCGGTAAAAGATAACTACGCGAAGGCGTGGAAGTGTGCCGAGAAAATCGCCCAGCACCTGAACAAAAGCTATCAGCGCGAGCTGACAACCGAAGAAATTATGTTCCTCGCCATTCATATTGAACGGGTGAGAAAAGAGGGGCGTTAAGCCTCAAATCTGGATTGTTACTGCATAACGCAGGCAAAACCTGAGCGCGGCCTTCGAAAGGAGGACGCCCTCGGGTTTTTTTATTTTTATACTCAGTCAACAGGTGCCCGCGGGCATCGGATGTAAGGAAATCGAGATGGAATACCAGGCGTTAGCGAAGGATATTCTCGGCCACGTTGGCGGAAAAGAGAACATTGTTAGCCTCGTGCACTGCGCGACCCGGCTTCGCTTCAAACTGAAAGAGAACCAGAAAGCGGATGCCGAAGGGCTGAAGAAAAACCCGGGCGTGATTATGGTGGTCGAAAGCGGCGGCCAGTTCCAGGTGGTGATTGGTAACCACGTACACGACGTCTGGCAGGCGGTGCGTAAAGAGGCCGGGCTCACCGACGACGCGCCGGTGGTGGAAGAGAAGGGCGAAAAGGGTAACCTGCTGGGCCGCCTGATCGACATCGTGTCAGGGATTTTCACCCCGTTTATCGGCATTCTGGCGGCCTCCGGGATCCTGAAAGGTCTGCTGGCGCTGGCGGTGGTCTGCGGCTGGCTCACCCCTGAAAGCGGCACCTATAAAATCTGGTTCGCCGCCAGCGACGCGCTGTTCTTCTTCTTCCCGCTGGTGCTGGGCTATACCGCGGGTAAGAAATTCGGCGGTAACCCGTTTATTACCATGGTGATCGGCGGGGCGCTCACCCACCCGATGATGATTGCCGCCTTTAACGCCAGCCAGCAGCCGGGGGCGGTTTCCGAGGCGTTTCTCGGCATACCGGTGACCTGGTTCAACTACAGCTCGTCGGTGATCCCGATTATTCTCGCCGCGTGGGTCAGCTGCTGGCTGGAAAAACAGAGCACCAGGCTGCTGCCGTCCTCAATGAAAAACTTCTTCGCGCCGCTGATCTGCTTAGGCGTGACCGTGCCGCTGACCTTCCTGGTGATTGGCCCGCTGGCGACCTGGCTCAGCCAGCTGCTGGCCAACGGCTACCAGTGGATTTATGTCCTGGCACCGTGGCTGGCGGGGGCGGCGATGGGCGCGCTGTGGCAGGTGTGCGTCATCTTCGGCCTGCACTGGGGGCTGGTGCCGCTGATGATTAACAACCTGGCGGTGCTGGGCCACGACTCGATGCTGCCGATGCTGCTTCCCGCGGTATTTGGCCAGGTCGGCGCGGCGCTGGGGATCTTCCTGCGCACCCGCGACGCGCGTCAGAAAATGCTGGCCGGGTCGTCCGTGACGGCGGGCATTTTCGGCATCACCGAACCGGCGGTCTACGGCGTTAACCTGCCGCTGCGCCGTCCGTTTATCTTTGGCTGCGTGGCGGGCGCCGTCGGCGGCGCGATTGTCGGCTTCAGCGATACCCACGTCTACTCCTTTGGCTTCGCCAATATCTTTACCATCGCCCAGATGATCCCGCCGGGCGGCGTTGACGCCACGCTGTGGGGCGGCATTATCGGCACCGTGGTGGCGCTGGTGCTGAGCTGCGGCCTGACGCTGGTGGCGGGCATGCCGGGGAACACCGCGCCGGAGGCGGCGATGACCGTGGGCGAAAACGACGTGCTCTCCCCGATGACCGGCACCGTGCTGGCGCTTGACCAGGTGCCGGACACCACCTTCGCCAGCGGCCTGCTCGGCAGCGGTGCCGCGATTATTCCATCCGATAACAGGGTGATTGCGCCGTTTGCCGGTGAAGTCGCCTCTCTGTTCCAGACCAAACACGCCATCGGCCTGCTCAGCAACAGCGGAATTGAAGTGTTAATTCACGTGGGCATCGACACCGTGAAGCTCGACGGCAGGCCGTTTACCGCCCACGTCAACGTGGGCGACAAGGTGCAGCCGGGCGATCTGCTGCTGGAGTTTGACCGTCAGGCGATTATCGATGCCGGATACGACCTGGCGACCCCGATTATTATCAGTAACAGCGACGAGTATCGCGAGGTGGCGACCGTGGCGGCAACGTCCGTGACCGCCGGTGCACCGTTACTCAGCGTAAGCCATTAATAACAGGAGAACGTGATGAAAACTTTCCCGGATGATTTTTTATGGGGCGGCGCGGTTGCCGCGAACCAGGTAGAAGGCGCGTATCTGGAGGATGGCAAAGGGCTGTCCACGTCTGACGTCCAGCCGCAGGGGGTCTTCGGCCCGGTGGTGGAGCGCGTCGCAGGGGACAGCGGCATCAAGGATGTGGCCATCGATTTCTATCACCGCTACCCGGAAGACATCAGGCTGTTTGCCGAGATGGGCTTTAGCTGCCTGCGCGTCTCCATTGCCTGGACGCGTATCTTCCCGAACGGCGACGAGCAGGCGCCAAACGAGGCGGGCCTGGCGTTTTATGACAGGCTGTTTGACGAGCTGGCCGCGCACGATATCACACCGCTGGTCACGCTTTCGCATTATGAGATGCCGTGGGGGCTGGTGAAGCAGTACGGCGGCTGGGGCAGTCGTCAGACGATCGGCTTCTTTGAGCGCTACGCCCGCACCGTCTTTACGCGCTACAGGGAGAAGGTGAAGCTGTGGCTGACCTTCAACGAAATCAACATGTCCCTGCACGCGCCGATGACCGGCGTGGGCCTGCCGGAAACCAGCAGTAAGGGCGAAGTTTATCAGGCTATCCACCATCAGCTGGTGGCCAGCGCGCTGGCGGTAAAAGCCTGTCATGAGATTATCCCCGATGCCAGAATCGGCAATATGCTGCTGGGCGGCCTGATGTACCCGCTCACCTGCAAGCCGGACGACGTGCTGGAAGCGCTGCAGGAGAACCGCGCCTGGCAGTTCTTCGGCGACGTGCAGTGCCGCGGCGCGTACCCGGGCTATATGCTGCGCTTCTTCCGCGACGGCGGGATTGAGATTGATATCACCGACGCCGACCGCGAGGCGCTAAAATCCACCGTCGATTTTATCTCGTTCAGCTACTACATGACCGGCTGCGTCACGACCGATGAAGAACTGAACCAGCAGGCGCGCGGCAACATCCTGAGCATGGTGCCCAACCCGCATCTGGCAAGCTCCGAGTGGGGCTGGCAGATTGACCCGGTGGGCCTGCGTACACTGCTGAACGTGCTCTGGGATCGCTATCAGAAGCCGCTTTTTATCGTCGAAAACGGCCTGGGCGCGAAGGACAAACCGGACGCGGACGGCGTGGTGCAGGATGATTACCGCATCAGCTACCTTAACGACCATCTGGTGCAGGTGCGTGAGGCGATTGACGACGGCGTGGAGGTAATGGGGTACACCAGCTGGGGGCCGATCGATCTGGTCAGCGCCTCCAAAGCGGAGCTGTCCAAACGCTACGGCTTTATCTATGTAGACCGTGACGACAGCGGAAAAGGCACGCTAGCCCGCAGCCGCAAGAAAAGTTTCCACTGGTATAAAGAGGTGATTGCCACGAAGGGGGCGTCGCTGAAAGCCTGATATCATGGACGTTGCCCGGCGCAGAGCCGGGCAAATAAATCAGAAAATCATCTTGAATACGCCGGTTACCACCAACAGCCCTATCAGAAATATAATCAAAATAACCCACAGTAATATTTTCATTCCCTTCTCCTGCTCATGTATGTCCTGATTAAGTGTAGCAGCGTATTCATAATGGGGGTGAATCTATTGAATTCATTCATTATCATTGGGAATAATTTTCTGATTATAAAAATGTATGACAATTTGCGGATTGCCACGCGTTACTAAAAAATAGAACGTCATCAAGCGTAATTTGCGCCTTTATTTTTTTGAGTTTATGGCGTAATGAAACGTTCTCTTTTTTTATCTCTGAGTGCTCCCCTCGTCTTTATTCTGGCCGCCTGCGCGCCGGAACACTCCACTGTCACATCCATTAAAACTCAACCCACGTCGGCGTCGGTAAATACACGGCTAAGCCGAACGGACTGGCCGAAAAACGAATGGTGGAAAGACTACAACGATCCCGAGCTTAATTCGCTGATAGCGAAAGCGTTGAGCGATGCGCCAGATATGCAAATTGCCCGGCAGCGCATCACGCTGGCCGAAGCGCAGGCAAAGGCCACCATGGCGGCTGACGGCCCGCAGATCGATTTTTCCGCCGATGCGGAGCGGCAGAAAATGTCGGCAGAGGGGCTGATGGGGCCCTTTGCGATTACCGATCCGGCAGCCGGCACCACCGGGCCGTGGTACACCAACGGCACCTTTGGTCTGACCGCGGGCTGGGATCTCGATCTGTGGGGGAAAAACCGCGCACAGGTTGAAGCCCGTATTGGCAAGGTCAACGCGCAAAAAGCGGAGCTGGAGCAGACCCGCCAGCTGCTGGCCAGCAGCGTCGCGCGGCTTTACTGGGAGTGGCAGACCCAGGCCGCCGTGGGGGATGTCCTCGTGGAGATTAAACGCGAGCAGGACAATATTATCGGTGCCGACCGCGAGCTGTATCAGCACGGGATCACCTCCTCGGTTGAAGGTGTTGAAACTGACATCAATGCCAGCAAAACGGAAGAGCAGCTGGCTGAAGTGAAAGGCAAAATGAAAGCCGTCGAGGCGCGTCTGGAAGCCTTGACCAACACCGATTCCATGAAGCTGACGCGCCACGCGTTACCGACAGCGGAAGCGGCATTGCCGTCCGCGCTGGGCTACGAACTGCTGGCTCGCCGCCCCGATCTGCAGGAAGCGCACTGGTATATTGAAGCCTCCATGAGCGAGGTGGATGCTGCCAAAGCCGCCTTCTATCCCGATGTGAACCTGATGGCGTTCCTCCAGCAGGATGCCCTGCACCTGAGCGACCTGTTTCGATCCTCCGCGCAGCAAATGGGCGTCACCGCCGGACTGACGCTGCCGATTTTCGACAGCGGCAGGCTAAACGCCAACCTGGATATTGCCCAGGCGCAGAGCAATCTTTCGGTGGCGAACTACAACAAAGCGGTGGTCGATGCCGTTAACCAGGTGGCGCGTACGGCCAGTGAAGTGGAAACCCTGACGGCAAAAAGCCAGCAGCAGCAGAAGGTCGAAAAAGACGCAGCGCGCGTGGTGGCGCTGGCGCAGGCCCGCTTACGCGCCGGGATCATTGCAGGCTCCCGCGTCAGCGAAGCCAAAATTCCGGCGCTTAAGGAGCGCATTGCCGGGTTGATGCTGCAGGGGCAGTACGTCGATGCCTCGCTGCAGCTCACGTCCGCGCTGGGTGGCGGCTATCATCACGGCTAAAAGCGGTCATTATCTATACTTACCTCTTAGCACATTTTCAGGAGGTGAGTATGAACCGAGTTGCGATTGTTACCGCATCGGATTCCGGGATCGGCAAAACCACGGCGCTGATGCTGGCTGAACGCGGGTTTGATATCGGCGTAACCTGGCATTCTGATGAGAAAGGCGCGCTGGAGACCTGCCGCGAGGTTGAAGCGCGGGGGCAGCGCGCAGAGGCTATCCAGCTTGATTTGAGCACCCTGCCGGACGGCGCAAACGCCATTGAAACGCTGATTGCACGTTTTGGTCGGCTGGACGTGCTGGTCAATAATGCGGGGGCGATGACCAAAGCGTCATTTCTCGATATGCCCTTTGACGAATGGCGGAGCATTTTTACCGTTGACGTCGACGGTGCCTTTCTCTGTTCACAAATTGCCGCCCGGCAGATGGTGAAGCAGGGGGAGGGTGGACGGATTGTCAATATTACGTCGGTGCACGAGCATACGCCGCTGCCGGACGCCAGCGCCTACACCGCGGCGAAGCATGCGCTCGGAGGGTTAACCAAGTCCATGGCGCTGGAGCTGGTTAAGCACAAGATTCTGGTGAACGCCGTTGCGCCTGGGGCCATCGCCACGCCGATGAACGATATGGACGACAGCGAAGTGAAAGATGGCTCCATGCCCTCAATCCCGCTGGCAAGGCCGGGCCACACCAAAGAGATCGCCAGCCTGGTGGCCTGGCTGTGCGACAGCGATGCCAGCTATACGACCGGGCAGTCGTTTATCGTCGACGGGGGATTTATGCTGGCGAATCCGCAGTTTAAGCCGGAGGGATAGTTTTCCCTCACCCTAACCCTCTCCCGGAGGGAGAGGGAACTAAAAACACCCTCTCCCTCCGGGAGAGGGACGGGGTGAGGGGCAACAAGCCGCACTAAGCTAATCCTCATCCCGCCTCTTCTCACGATGCCGCATCCACAGCCGGACGCCAATCACCGCCACGACCACCAGAATCAGCCACGCCCAGTGTTTGATATGCTGATCGAGGTTATGCAGCCACGGGCCAATCACCTCGCCGCCCACGTAGCCGAGGGTCGTAAAGATCAGCGCCCAGGCGATCGCGCCGATAATATTCAGCGGCAAAAAGATTTTGGGCGGCAAACGGCTGGCGCCGATCAGAATCGGCCCGATGATGCGAAAGCCGTACATAAAGCGGGTGCCTATGACGAACAGATAGGGGTGGCGCTGGATTAGCCGCTGCGCGCGATTGATTTTCTTCTGATGCTTAGCGAAACGCTTAAGCAGCGTTGGCCCAAAGCGTAGCCCGAGAAAGTAGAGCAGCTGATCGCCTATCATGCCGCCCAGCGCGACGGCGGCCACCACCAGGGGGAATTTCAGCAGTCCCTGATGCGCCGCGACGCCACCCAGCAGCGTGATCGTTTCGCCTTCTGCCACGCTGCCAATCACCAGCGCGGCGTATCCATATTGTTCAATAAGTCCGTTGATATCCATTACGTCTGCGTTGTCTCCCTCAGCGTATCTCCTTTAATCATATACCCCATGAATCAATAACAGGACAATCAACGGAAATTTCCCACTGTACAGAAAATAATCTACAGCCTGCATTATACTTAGGGTATCGCTGACGGGCCGACAACAAGGGGGCGCTATGAACCATGTCTGGGGACTCTTCTCCCATCCCGATCGTGAAATGCACGTGATCAGAAGCGAGAACGAAACGGTCGCGCATCACTACACGCACCATGTCCTGCTGATGGCAGCGGTGCCGGTAATCTGCGCGTTTATCGGTACAACACAAATCGGCTGGAACTTTGGTGATGGCACCGTGGTGCAGCTCTCCTGGTTTACGGGTTTATACCTTGCCATCCTGTTTTACGGCGTGATGCTCGCCGGGGTGGCGGTGATGGGGCGGGTTATCTACTGGATGGCGCGCAACTATCCGCAGCGCCCGTCGCTCGCCCACTGCATGATTTTTGCCGGATACGTCGCGACCCCGCTGTTTTTAAGCGGCATTGTCGCGCTCTATCCACTGGTCTGGCTGTGCGCGCTGATCGGTACCGTGGCGCTCTTTTACACCGGGTATCTGTTGTATCTGGGCGTCCCCACCTTCCTGAATATCAATAAAGAAGAGGGCCTGAGCTTCTCCAGCTCGACGCTTGCTATTGGCGTGCTGGTCCTGGAGGCGCTACTGGCGCTGACGGTTATTCTTTGGGGTTATGGATACCGTCTTTTCTAAGCTCACTGCATTGCTGGCGCAAATCCCAGCAATGCAGCATCTGTTCACGATTCTCCGCTGGCGACAACGCACGGTGACCGCTATGATGCCGAAGCCAGCCTGCGTTTTCTATCGACGCAGGCGGTGTACGTATAACGTGCGTGAATAATTATCAGAAGTCTCACCATGCTGAAATTCCGAGTCTCTTTATTAAGCCTGGCGCTGCTGCTGGGGGCATCCGCTGCCGCGCCAGCGTTCGCCAAAACGCCAGCCGTGACCACCGCCGCCGCGCAGCCGCAGATTGCGTCCGGCAGCGCGATGATTGTCGATCTGAACACCAACAAGGTGATCTACGCCAGCCACCCGGATCTGGTGCGCCCGATTGCCTCTATTACCAAATTAATGACCGCGATGGTGGTGCTTGATGCACGGCTGCCGCTGGATGAAAAGCTGAAGGTGGACATCAGCCACACGCCGGAGATGAAGGGGATTTACTCTCGCGTGCGCCTGAACAGCGAAATTAGCCGTAAGGATATGCTGCTGCTGGCGCTGATGTCGTCAGAGAACCGCGCGGCGGCAAGCCTCGCGCACCATTACCCGGGCGGCTATGACGCCTTTATTCGCGCCATGAACGCCAAGGCCAAATCGCTGGGGATGACCAATACCCGCTACGTAGAGCCGACCGGGCTGTCGATTCATAACGTCTCAACGGCGCGCGACCTGACGAAGATGCTGATTGCCAGCAAACAGTATCCGCTGCTCGGCCAGCTCAGCACCACGCGTGAGGACATGGCGACGTTCTCTAATCCTGCGTACACGCTGCCGTTCCGCAACACTAACCATCTGGTGTATCGAGAGAACTGGAATATCCAGTTAACCAAAACCGGGTTCACCAATGCGGCGGGTCACTGCCTGGTGATGCGCACCGTGTTTAACGGTAAGCCGGTGGCGCTGGTGGTGATGGATGCCTTTGGCAAATACACCCACTTCGCGGATGCCAGCCGCCTGCGTACCTGGATTGAAACGGGGAAAGTGCAGCCGGTTCCGGCCGCCGCGCTGACCTATAAAAAGCAGAAAGCGGAACAGATGGCGACGGCGCAGAACGATTAGGTAAATGCAAAACGGTAACCCAGGTTACCGTTTTTTATGTTTTCTCCCTCTCCCAGTGGGAGAGGGCCGGGGTGAGGGCACCAGACCGCACGGCGTTTTATTCCGGCAGCGTCCAGTCACCGTCGTTGAGCGGGCGCTGCATTATCAACGTATCCCGCCAGTCACCCTTCTTGTAGCCCACGCTCCGTAACTGACCCACGACTTCAAATCCGTGCTTTTTATGTAGCCGCAGCGAGCCTGCATTGTTATTGCCATCTCCCACCACGGCAATGATCTGCCGCCATTGACCCTGCTCGCATCGCGCGATCAGGGCATCCATTAACGTCGAACCAAATCCGCGCCCGGTGGTGCTGGCATCGACGTAAATTGACTCTTCAAGGGTGTAGCGATAGGCATGTCGCGGACGATAGGGCGTGGCGTAGCAGTACCCGACGACAATCCCCCGGTACAGCGCCACCAGCCACGGCAAGCCGTGCGCGGCAACGCTTTTCATCCGCTCACGCATTTCATCGACGGTTGGGGGAACTTCCTCGAACGAGGCACGTCCGTGAAGCACGTGCCAGGCATAGATAGCCGAGATGGCATGCGCATCGTCGGGAAGGGCATCGCGCACTTCCACTTCGGTTTCGGATAAAACATCAACAGCCGACATGATGTGCCTGCTCCTCGTGATGGAATGCCGGAGAAACGTTTCTCCGGCGACAGGCACCTAATCTAGTACGTTTGAGGCGTGCTTAACAATCTCTTAAATTTGGCTATGGGAATTAATCAGCAGCTTGCGTATTGTGCTGCTCCGATTCCTCACTCTCTTGCCAGTATTTCTTCCGCGTTGTCTTACCAATGCCGGGATTCATACTGTTTGTAGGGTCATTCTCACGATAAAACCGCTTAAGCGTTTCCGGTGCCTTATAGAGATGGCCCACGTTGTGTTCCGCCGGGTATTGCGCGCCGCGCTCGCTGAGCAGGGCCAGCATCTGCTCTTTCAGCGCGTGCGGGTCAACGCCTTTCTTAACGATGTAATCCTGGTGGAAGACGTAACACATAAAGTGTCCGTAATAGAGCTTGTGCACCAGCTTGCTGTCGATCTCCGGCGGCAGGTGTTCAAACCATTCCGTATCGTTACGACGCAGGGCAATGTCCAGCGCCAGAATGTCCTCCACCTCTTCAGAGTGAACGGCCTGATAGCGAATGGCGGCACCGGCCGCGGCGAAGCGGTGCAGGAAGGCCTTGCTGCCCTCTTCAGGCGTACAGGCAAAGAAATCCCCGTCTGCGGTTTTGAAAAATTCGGTCAGCCAGCTTTGTGCTTCGGCAATCCCGTCTCCGGCCATCTTCAGCAGCAGGTGGTGTTCATACTTATCGCGCCAGGTTTTCATCCGCTCCGGCAAGTGCGCCGGAAAAACGTTGCCCAGCTTCTGCATAAAGCGGTCGGTGAAGTGCGGCTTAAACAGCGACACCTTATCGAGCATCGCATCCGTGCGGCCCTTCATGGTGAAGAAGAATGGCATTTTGTCGGTGCCGAGCTTGTCGATCATCAGGAAGGTGTCTTTGCCGTAGCGCTCGGCGATGTCATAAATATCCCGGTGCATATATTCGCCCGCCACCGGCAGGTGGGTAAATTCGCCCAGGATATGGCGACGGATTTCGGTCAGGACTTCAGGCTGATTGGTGCCGATGTAAAACACCTGCTGTTTTTTCTCTGCCGGGAAGGTATCCAGGCGCACCGCAAAGACCGCGAGTTTTCCCGCGCAGCCGGAGGATTCGAACAGGCGATCGGGGTCAGCGTTATAGCGCGCCGGGGTGTCGGCGTCGATGTCGCGCACGCGGGTAACGTAGTCGTGATCGTGCGCGTGGCGGCCATCGTGCTGAACGTCGTCGTCCTTCACGCGGTCATCGTCAAGCTTGCTGAGGATCTGCTCCGGCGTTACGCCGAGATCGATGCCCAGATGGTTCACCAGCGTCAGCTTGCCGTTTTCATCGATACGCGCAAACAGCGACATCTCGGTGTAGGCCGGGCCGCGCTGCACCAGCGACCCGCCGGAGTTATTGCAGATCCCGCCGATCACCGAGGCGCCAATACAGGACGAGCCGATCACGGAATGCGGCTCGCGCCCCAGCGGCTTGAGCGCTTTTTCCAGCGTGTAGAGCGTGGTGCCGGGGAAGGCAAGCACCTGTTCGCCTTTGTCCAGCAGGTGCAGCTTGTCGAGACGCAGGGTGCTGATAATCACGATGTCACGATCGTAATCGTTGCCGTTCGGCGTGGAGCCTTCGGTCAGGCCGGTATTGGCAGCCTGCATTAAAATAATCTTGTCGGCGGCGACGCAGGCGCTCAGCACGCGCCACAGCTCCAGCAGCGTGCCGGGGAAGACCACCGCCAGCGCGTCGCCCTGGCCGGAACGGAAGCCTTTGCGGTAGCGCGCCGTTTTGGCCGGGTCGGTAAGCAGGTGAGAGTGACCAACCAGGCGCGACAGTTCGTTAATAAAAGTATTGTTATCGTCAGTTCGAACAGAAGACATCTTCCACTCCTTGTGGTGGGGCAAATTTCTCGCTGTAAAGCATAGCGCGATTAACTGTTAAGCGGTCTAGTATTCACGAGAAAAATCAGAGAATAACCCTGCACCGTTCAGAGGGTTTGTGGCACACTGCGCTTTTCGCACGGTATGGCCGAGATCGTCCGGCGGTTATTGATGAGAGAGTATAACGACATGAAATGGCTATGTTCTGTAGGTGTCGCCGTCAGCCTGGCGCTGCAGCCTGCGCTGGCAGAGGATTTGGTTGGCAAACATCCGCTCACGCCTGAAGCCCGCGACGCGTTTGTTACGGCGTTGCTCAAGAAGATGACGGTCGATGAGAAGATCGGCCAGCTGCGTCTTATCAGCGTCGGCCCGGATAACCCGAAAGAGGCCATCCGTGAGATGATCAAAGAGAGCCAGGTGGGGGCGATTTTTAACACCGTCACCCGTCAGGATATCCGCAAAATGCAGGATCAGGCGATGGAGCTTAGCCGCCTGAAGATCCCTCTCTTCTTTGCCTATGACGTGCTGCACGGCCAGCGTACCGTCTTCCCGATTAGCCTCGGGCTAGCCTCCTCCTTTAACCTCGACGCGGTGAAGACCGTCGGGCGCGTGTCCGCCTATGAAGCGGCAGACGACGGTCTGAACATGACCTGGGCGCCGATGGTGGACGTCTCCCGCGATCCGCGCTGGGGCCGCGCGTCGGAAGGCTTTGGTGAAGATACGTATTTAACGGCCACGATGGGCAAAACCATGGTGGAAGCGATGCAGGGCAAAAGCCCGGCGGACCGCTACTCGGTGATGACCAGCGTCAAGCACTTCGCCGCGTACGGCGCGGTTGAAGGCGGGAAAGAGTACAACACCGTGGACATGAGCCCGCAGCGCCTGTTCAACGACTACATGCCGCCGTACAAGGCAGGGCTGGATGCGGGCAGCGGCGCGGTGATGGTGGCGCTGAACTCCCTGAACGGCACGCCTGCGACCTCTGATTCCTGGCTGCTGAAAGACGTGCTGCGCGACCAGTGGGGCTTTAAGGGCATCACCGTTTCCGATCACGGCGCGATTAAAGAGCTGATCAAGCACGGCACGGCGTCGGACCCGGAAGACGCCGTGCGCGTGGCGCTCAAGTCCGGCATCAACATGAGCATGAGCGACGAGTACTACAGCAAATACCTGCCGGGGCTGGTGAAGAGCGGCAAGGTAACGATGGCGGAGCTGGACGATGCCGCGCGCCACGTGCTGAACGTGAAATATGATATGGGGCTGTTTAACGATCCGTACAGCCACCTCGGACCAAAAGATTCTGACCCGGCGGACACCAACGCGGAAAGCCGCCTGCACCGCAAAGAGGCGCGTGACGTGGCGCGTGAAAGCCTGGTGCTGCTGAAAAACCGCCTCGACACGCTGCCGCTGAAAAAATCCGGCAACATTGCCGTGGTGGGCCCGCTGGCCGACAGCAAGCGCGACGTGATGGGAAGCTGGTCTGCCGCTGGCGTGGCGGATCAGTCCGTCACCGTGCTGACCGGCATTAAAAATGCCGTCGGTGAAAATGCGAAGGTGGTGTACGCCAAGGGCGCAAACGTCACCGACGATAAAGACATCGTTACCTTCCTCAACCAGTACGAGGAAGCGGTGAAGGTGGATCCGCGCACGCCGAAAGAGATGATAGACGAAGCGGTTAACGCCGCCAAACAGTCTGACGTCGTTGTTGCGGTCGTGGGCGAAGCGCAGGGTATGGCGCACGAAGCCTCCAGCCGGACCGACATCACTATCCCGCAGAGCCAGCGCGACCTGATCGCCGCCCTGAAGGCGACGGGCAAGCCGCTGGTGCTGGTGCTGATGAACGGCCGTCCGCTGGCGCTGGTGAAAGAAGACCAGCAGGCGGACGCGATTCTGGAAACCTGGTTCGCCGGTACCGAAGGCGGTAACGCTATCGCCGACGTGCTGTTTGGCGATTACAACCCGTCGGGCAAGCTGCCGATGTCCTTCCCGCGCTCCGTGGGGCAAATTCCGGTTTACTACAGCCACCTGAATACCGGTCGTCCTTACAACGCCGACAAGCCGAACAAATACACGTCACGCTACTTCGACGAAGCGAACGGCCCGCTGTATCCGTTCGGCTATGGCCTGAGCTACACCACCTTTAAGGTCTCTGATGTGAAAATGTCAGCGCCAACGATGAAGCGCGACGGCAAGGTCACCGCCAGCGTGGACGTGACCAATACCGGCAAGCGTGAAGGGGCGACGGTGATCCAGATGTACGTTCAGGACGTCACCGCATCCATGAGCCGCCCGGTGAAGCAGCTGCGCGGTTTCGATAAGGTCAGCCTTAAGCCTGGCGAAACCCAAACCGTCAGCTTCCCGATTGACGTAGACGCGCTGAAGTTCTGGAACCAGCAGATGAAATACGACGCGGAGCCGGGCAAGTTCAACGTCTTCATCGGCGTGGACTCTGCCCGCGTCAATCAAGGCGAGTTCGAGCTGCAGTAATCTCTCCCTCCTCAGCATCCCCCGCGAGGCGGGGGATGCGTCTTACCTTATGCTAAAAAGTCATTTTGACGGGTAAACACGCCGTTTTAAGCTACGCTTTTCTCTCAAGCCTCTGAAAAAGGCGGCAAAATAATGAGGAATGCAGAATGACGATTACAAAGGGGATGATGGGCTCCGCGGTCCTGCTGGCAGCGCTGAGCCTGCCGCTTCAGGCAGCTGAGCCGGTGAAGGTTGGGTCCAAGATTGATACCGAAGGGGCGCTGCTCGGCAATATCATTTTGCAGGTGCTTGAGAGCCACGGGGTTAAAACGGTCAATAAAGTCCAGCTCGGGACCACGCCGGTGGTGCGCGGCGCTATTACCTCCGGCGAGCTGGATATCTACCCGGAATATACCGGCAACGGTGCATTCTTCTTTAAAGAAGAAAACGATCCGGCGTGGAAAAACGCCAAAGCGGGCTATGAGAAAGTCAAAAAGCTGGACGCAGAGAAGAACAAGCTGGTCTGGCTCACGCCTGCGCCAGCCAACAATACCTGGACCATCGCGGTACGCAAAGATATTGCGGAGAAGGGGAAGTTGACCTCCCTTGAGGACCTCAGCCGCTATCTGAAAGAGAAGGGCGACTTCAAGCTTGCGGCGTCGGCTGAATTTATCGAACGCGCGGATGCTCTGCCTGCCTTCGAAAAAGCCTACGATTTCAAGCTCGACCAGGCGCAGCTGCTCTCTCTGGCCGGCGGTGATACGGCGGTGACCATCAAAGCGGCGGCGCAGCAAACCTCCGGCGTTAACGCGGCCATGGCCTACGGCACCGACGGCCCGGTGGCGGCGCTGGGTCTGCAAACCCTGACCGACCCGAAAGGCGTTCAGCCAATTTATGCCCCAACCCCGGTGGTGCGCGAAGCGGTGCTGAAAGCCTATCCGGAGATTGGCGACTGGCTCAAGCCGGTATTTGAGAAGCTGGATGAAAAAACGCTGCAGCAGCTGAATGCCAGCATTGCGGTTGAGGGACTGGATGCCAAAAAAGTGGCTGCCGATTTCCTGAAGCAACAAGGGCTTGTGAAGTAACGGGACAGGGCTGTGCCAATAAAATGTCATAACCGCGTGCTGCTGCTGTTGGCCTGTATGGCCATCGCGGCGGTCGCGTTACCCTTTATCAATGTCGCCCCTAACCGTCTGATGTCGGGGGAGGCCCGCGCGCTCTGGCAGGTCTGGCCGTCTGCGCCAGCCCTGTTGGGGCTTACGCTCGCCGCCGTGGTTGCATTATCGTTCTGGGAAAAGCGTACGGCCCATTGGCTAACGCTTATCCTCTGCGAAGCCCTGTTTATTGTGCTTTTCTGGAGCGCGGGGCTGGCGGCGGCGCAGATGGTTTCTGTCGAAAGCCCCCTTGCGCGAACGTCGATTGGCAGCGGCTTATGGCTGTGGCTGGCCCTGTGCCTGCTGGCCTGTAGCGACGTCATTCGTCGCCTGACCGCAAGGCCAGTCTGGCGCTGGTTACTGAACGCACAGCTCTGGTGTATCCCGCTGTGGCTGCTCTTCAGCGGCGAGCTGAATAATCTCTCGCTGTTAAAAGAGTACGCCAACCGTCAGGAGGTGTTTGACGGTGCGCTGGTGCAGCATCTGACGATTCTGCTCGGCACGCTCGTCCCGGCGCTGCTGCTGGGCGTGCCGCTGGGGATATGGTGCTATCGCCATCCCGCCCGGCAGGGGAGCGTCTTCGCCGTCCTTAATGTTATCCAGACCATTCCTTCCGTGGCCTTGTTTGGCCTGCTCATTGCCCCGCTGGCGGGGTTAGTGAAGTCATTTCCCACGCTGTCCTCTTTCGGCATCGCCGGAACCGGGTTAACGCCCGCGCTGATTGCGCTGGTGCTGTATGCGCTGCTGCCGCTGGTGCGCGGCGTGGTGGCGGGGTTAAGCCAGGTGCCGCCGGACGTGCTGGAAAGCGCCCATGCGATGGGGATGAGCGCGCGGCAGTGTTTCTGGAAAATCCAGCTGCCGCTGGCGCTGCCGCTGCTGGTCCGCAGCCTGCGGGTGGTGACGGTACAAACGGTGGGGATGGCGGTGATAGCCGCGCTGATTGGCGCGGGAGGCTTCGGCGCGCTGGTGTTCCAGGGGCTGCTCAGCAGCGCGCTGGATTTGGTGCTTTTAGGTGTCGTTCCTACCATTGCGCTGGCGGTGGTGCTGGACGCGTTGTTTGCCCTGTGGCTCGCGCTGCTCGGGAGAAGAGCCAATGATTGAATTTCACGATGTGAGTAAAACCTTTGCGGGTCGCCCGGCGGCGAGCCACCTGAACCTGCATTTTGCACAGGGGGCGTTCTCGGTATTGATTGGCACCTCTGGGTCGGGAAAATCCACCACCCTGAAGATGATCAATCGGCTGGTGGAGCACGACAGCGGTCTGATTCGCTTCGACGGAGAGGAGATCCGCAGCCTGCCGGTGCTGGAGCTGCGCCGTCGAATGGGGTATGCCATTCAGTCTATCGGCCTGTTTCCTCACTGGACGGTGGCGCAGAATATCGCCACCGTGCTGCAGCTGGAGAAATGGTCGCGGGCAAAAATAGCGGACCGGGTCGACGAGCTGATGGCGCTGCTGGGCCTGGAGCCGACGCTCCGCGAGCGCTATCCGCATCAGCTGTCCGGCGGGCAGCAGCAGCGGGTTGGCGTGGCGCGCGCGCTGGCGGCGAATCCACAGGTGCTGCTGATGGATGAGCCTTTCGGCGCGCTGGATCCCGTCACCCGAGGGGCGCTTCAGGCGGAAATGACCCGCATTCACCGCATTCTCGGGCGCACGATTATCCTCGTAACCCACGATATCGATGAGGCGCTGCGCCTGGCCGATCGTCTGGTGCTGATGGACCATGGGGAGGTGGTGCAGCAGGGGACGCCGCTGGAGCTGTTGACCCATCCGGCTAATGATTTTGTGCGTGAGTTTTTTGGACGCAGCGAGCTGGGCGTCAGGCTGCTTTCCCTGCGAACCGTGGGCGACTACATGCGCCCGCAGGGGGAGCAGGCGAGCGGCGAACCGCTGCAGCAACAGATGAGCCTGCGCGATGCGCTCTCTGCGTTTGTCGCCCGACAGTGCGAGGTGCTGCCCGTTTCGGACGCTCAGGGCGCACCGTGCGGCACTCTTCATTTTCGCGATCTGCTCGCCGGGGAGGTGACGCGTGAAGTGCATGCGTGATCCGCTACTCTGGCTGGTAGCGCTCTTTGTTGCTTTACTCTTCCTGATGCCGCACAGCGCCGGGCTGTTTAACGCTCTGTTCCCTGGCCTGCCGCGCCCGGTCTATCAGCAGGAGAGCTTTATTAATCTGACGCTGGCGCACTTCTGGCTGGTGGCGGTCTCAAGCGTAATAGCCATTGTCATCGGCGTGGGGGCAGGTATCGCGGTGACGCGGCCATGGGGCCGGGAGTTTCGCCCGCTGGTGGAGACCATTGCCGCAATCGGCCAGACGTTTCCCCCCGTCGCCGTGCTGGCCATCGCCGTGCCGGTGATTGGGTTTGGTCAGGAGCCGGCCGTTATTGCGCTGATTTTATACGGCGTATTGCCCATTCTTCAGGGAACGCTGGCGGGCATGGCGGCAGTACCCGCGTCCGTGACGAGCGTGGCTGAGGGAATGGGGATGAGTGCCGGGCAAAGGCTTCGCAAGGTCGAACTGCCGCTGGCAGCACCCGTTATCCTCGCGGGGATTAGGACGTCGGTGATTATCAATATCGGCACGGCAACTATCGCATCGACGGTAGGCGCCAATACGCTGGGGACGCCGATTATTATCGGCTTAAGCGGTTTTAACACGGCCTACATTGTTCAGGGGGCGGTACTGGTGGCGCTGGCGGCGATCGTCGTCGACCGGCTGTTCGAGCGCCTGGCGCTCTGGCTCAGCCGACACCGCCACGAACGATGAACGAGTAACCTGCCAGCATCACGCCGCCGATTCCGCTTACGGCCATCAGAACAAAAAGGGTAATTACGGCCAGTTTGGTTGCCTTCATCATGTGCTCCTGTTGTTAACGGAACAATTATACGGTGAAGCGCAGCTGTTAATGAACCATTAAATGTCGTTACGGCTCATTTGGACCAAGGGTGTAGACGGGATAACCATGTTCACGCCATTCCGTCAGCAGCTGTTGCTGCGAGGCGGACGGCACCTCCCCACACCAGACGAGGAGCGTCTGGCCGTCGAAAAATTCAGGCCGTAGCTGAGCCAGAGAGTGCGCCAGCACGTCCACCCGCCAGCCCTGCTGCGTGGCTATCCAGGCTTCAAGCCACAGGCGGGTGGTATCGTGGACGTTCCAGCCCACCACCAGCGCATCCTTGCCGCTCTTGTTTCTCGCCGAGGCAAGACAGACAGAAATATAGTTAATCAGCACGCCGTCGAGCATGCTGAGCAGCGCCTGTAAGGTCGACTGCTGGCACTGAAGGCGCCGACGGAGCGGGATAAAAAGGTGGGCGATTAGCGTTTGTGCGGGGTAGTCTCGTCCCTGGTCTTTAATCCAGCCGCGTAAACGCTGCAAATTACCGGCCTGCAAAAGCCTCAGCAGGGTTTCCTGCTGCTCGCGCCAGGCCTGCTGGGTGTCCGGATCCTCCTGGCTTAGCAACGATTTCACTTTTCCGACCTGAACGCCGTTGTCGATCCAGCTTTTGATCTCGCGGATCCTGTCGATGTCCGCATCGTTGAAAAGACGGTGCCCACCGTCGGTTCTCTGCGGTTTAAGTAATTCGTATCTTCGCTGCCACGCCCGTAGGGTTACGGGATTGATATCACAAAGGAGTGCCACTTCACCTATCGTGTAAAGCGCCATATTCGCCCCCTGGCTTGCGCGTCCCCAGGTTAACTGTAGACCCAGTTTGTCGAACCAGGAAATTTTGATTGTTTTTTGAACAATAAATGCGAAGCATGCGTTGCGTTCGGCAAAAGGTGTGATGGCGGACACGATTTACAGCTTTTTTGGACGGCTTCAAAGAAAGTTAATCCCCATCAGTGTATGTTACGCGTTTTTAGAACGTGCGGTTTCTGAGTATGTACGAGTTTAATCTGGTGCTGCTGCTGCTTCAGCAGATGTGTGTGTTTCTTGTCATCGCCTGGTTGATGAGTAAAACGCGCCTGTTTATTCCGCTGATGCAGGTCACCGTACGCCTGCCGCACAAGCTGCTCTGCTACGTGACTTTTTCGATTTTCTGCATTCTCGGCACCTACTTTGGTCTTCATATTGAAGATTCCATTGCCAACACGCGCGCCATCGGTGCGGTGATGGGCGGGCTGCTGGGTGGCCCCGTCGTCGGCGGTCTCGTCGGGCTAACCGGCGGCCTGCACCGTTACTCGATGGGCGGGATGACCGCGCTCAGCTGCATGATTTCTACCATTGTCGAAGGGCTGCTCGGTGGCCTCGTCCACAGCTACATGGTCAAGCGCGGTCGTCCGGATAAGGTCTTTAGCCCGCTGACCGCAGGCGCAATAACCTTTGTGGCGGAGATGGCGCAGATGGCGATCATCCTGCTGATTGCCCGCCCGTTCGACGATGCGCTGCACCTGGTGGGCAGTATTGCCGCCCCGATGATGGTCACCAACACCGTTGGCGCGGCGCTGTTTATGCGCATTCTGCTCGATAAACGCGCCATGTTTGAGAAGTACACCTCGGCCTTTTCCGCGACGGCGTTAAAGGTCGCCGCCTCGACGGAGGGGATCCTGCGCCAGGGCTTTAACGAAGAGAACAGCATGAAGGTGGCGCAGGTACTCTACAAAGAGCTGGATATTGGTGCGGTCGCCATCACCGACCGTGAGCGGCTGCTGGCCTTTACCGGCACCGGTGATGACCACCATCTGCCGGGCAAACCAATCTCCTCAGCCTATACGCTGCGCGCCATTGAAACCGGCGAAGTGGTCTACGCGGACGGGAATGAAGTGCCTTACCGCTGCTCGCTGCACCCGCAGTGTAAGCTTGGCTCAACGCTGGTGATCCCCCTGCGCGGTGAAAACCAGCGGGTGATGGGCACCATCAAACTCTACGAAGCTAAAAATCGCCTGTTCAGCTCGATCAACCGCACGCTGGGAGAGGGGATTGCCCAGCTGCTCTCCGCGCAGATCCTGGCAGGGCAATACGAGCGGCAGAAAGCGCTGCTGACGCAGTCAGAGATCAAGCTTCTGCATGCCCAGGTCAATCCGCATTTCCTGTTTAACGCGCTCAACACGTTAAAAGCCGTCATCCGCCGCGACAGCGATCAGGCCGCGCAGCTGGTGCAGTTCCTGTCGACCTTTTTCCGCAAGAACCTCAAGCGACCGTCGGAGATTGTCACCCTGGCCGATGAGATAGAGCACGTTAACGCCTATCTGCAGATTGAGCAGGCCCGTTTTCAGTCGCGTTTACAGGTGTCGCTATCCGTTCCGGACGAGCTGGCGTATCAGCATCTTCCGGCCTTTACCCTGCAGCCTATCGTGGAAAACGCCATCAAACACGGGACCTCCCAGCTACTGGGAACGGGGGAGATCACCATTTCCGCCAGCCAGTTTAACCACCATCTGGTGCTGGATATTGAAGACAACGCCGGGCTATACGTCTCTTCCGCCTCGGGCGGGTTAGGGATGAGCCTGGTCGATAAACGCCTGCGCGCGCACTTTGGCGACAACTGTGGGATCACCGTCGCCTGCGAGCCAGACCGATTTACCCGAATTACCTTACGACTGCCGCTGGAGGACAACGCATGCTGAGAGTGCTGATTGTGGATGATGAGCCGTTAGCACGGGAAAACCTGCGCGTGCTGCTGCAGGAGCATAGCGATATCGAGGTAGTGGGGGAATGTGCAAATGCCATTGAGGCCATAGGTGCCGTTCACAAACTGCACCCGGACGTGCTGTTTCTTGATATCCAGATGCCGCGCATCAGCGGGCTGGAAATGGTCGGGATGCTTGACCCGGAGCATCGTCCCTATATCGTGTTTCTGACGGCGTTTGATGAATATGCCGTCAAGGCGTTTGAAGAGCACGCCTTTGACTACCTGCTGAAGCCGATAGAAGAGAAGCGCCTTGATAAAACGCTCACCCGCTTACGTCAGGAGCGTACCGTTCAGGACGTCACGCTGCTGACGGAGCATCAGCCGCCTTTAAAATTTATTCCCTGCACCGGGCACAGTCGGATCTACCTTTTACAGATGGATGACGTGGCGTTTGTCAGCAGCCGCCTCAGCGGGGTGTACGTGACCAGCGCGGAAGGTAACGAAGGGTTTACCGAGCTGACCCTGCGCACGCTGGAGAGCCGCACGCCGCTGATCCGCTGCCATCGGCAGTATCTGGTGAACATGGCGCACCTGAAGGAGATCCGTCTGGAAGAGAACGGCCAGGCAGAGCTGGTGCTGCGCGCCGGACAAACGGTGCCCGTCAGCCGCCGCTATCTGAAGAGTTTGAAAGAGGCGATTGGCCTGTAAAACTGGTACACTGCGCGGCATTGCAACATCGACAGTTAAAGGCACTCATGATTAGTAATGACATTCTTCGTAGCCTGCGCTACACCCTGAAAGCAAACAATAACGACATGGTGCGCATTCTTGCGCTGTCCGATATGGAAGCCACGTCGGCAGGTTTCGATACCTGGATGACCAAAGAGGATGAAGAGGGGTTTGTTCGCTGCCCGGACATTATTCTTTCGGGCTTCCTGAACGGCCTTATCTACGACAAGCGCGGCAAAGATGAGTCTGCGCCTGAGCTGGCGCTTGAGCGCCGGGTAAACAACAATACCGTGCTGAAAAAGCTGCGCATCGCGTTTTCGCTGAAAACGGACGATATCGTGGCGATCATGACCGAGCAAAAATACCGTGTGTCGGTGCCGGAAGTGACCGCCATGATGCGCGCGCCGGACCATAAAAACTACCGCGAGTGCGGCGACCAGTTTTTGCGCAATTTCCTGCGCGGGTTGACCCACCGGGTGCATCACCCGAAGGCGTAAAGGCGGTAGGGTGCGGCCTGATGCCCTCACCCCGACCCTCTCCCACGGGGAGAGGGGGAAAACAAAATGCCATAAAAAAAGCCGGAGATTAACTCCGGCTTTTTTGTTATTTCACCTGCTGACCCGGCTTCGCGCCTTCGTCAGGGCTTAACAGGAAGATATCCTTCCCGCCAGGGCCTGCGGCCATCACCATCCCTTCCGAGATGCCGAAGCGCATTTTGCGCGGCGCCAGGTTTGCCACCATCACGGTCTGACGACCAATCAGCACCTGCGGGTCCGGATACGCGGAGCGAATGCCGGAGAAGACGTTACGCTTCTCGCCGCCCAGGTCCAGCGTCAGGCGCAGCAGCTTGTCAGAGCCTTCTACAAATTCCGCGTTCTCGATCAGCGCCACGCGCAGGTCGACTTTCGCGAAATCATCAAAGGTGATGGTTTCCTGAATCGGGTCGTCAGCCAGCGGGCCGGTGACCGGTGCCGCAGCCGCCTTCACCTCTTCTTTAGACGCTTCCACCAGGGCTTCAACTTGCTTCATCTCGATGCGGTTATACAGCGCCTTGAAGGTGTTCACCTTGTGGCCGAGCAGCGGCTGTTGGATCGCGTCCCAGGTCAGTTCGGTGTTCAGGAAGGCTTCAGCACGCGCGGAAAGCTGTGGCAGAACCGGCTTGAGGTACGTCATCAGCACGCGGAACAGGTTGATGCCCATAGAGCAGATAGCCTGCAGGTCCGCATCGCGACCTTCCTGTTTAGCGACAACCCACGGTGCCTGCTCGTCTACGTAGCGGTTTGCCAGGTCAGCCAGCGCCATGATTTCACGCACCGCTTTACCGAACTCGCGCGCTTCCCACGCTTCGCCAATGGTGGCCGCCGCGTCGGTGAAGGTTTTGTACAGCGCAGGGTCAGCCAGCTCAGCGGCCATCACGCCGTCGAAACGTTTGGCAATAAAGCCTGCGTTGCGGGACGCCAGGTTCACCACCTTGTTGACGATGTCCGCGTTCACGCGCTGCACGAAATCTTCCAGGTTCAGGTCGATATCGTCGATGCGGGAAGAGAGCTTCGCGGTGTAGTAGTAGCGCAGGCTGTCCGCGTCAAAGTGGTTCAGCCAGGTGCTGGCTTTGATGAACGTGCCGCGAGATTTGGACATCTTCGCGCCGTTCACCGTCACGTAGCCGTGAACGAACAGGTTGGTCGGCTTGCGGAAGTTGCTGCCTTCCAGCATCGCTGGCCAGAACAGGCTGTGGAAGTAAACGATGTCTTTACCGATGAAGTGGTACAGCTCGGCGTCGGAATCTTTCTTCCAGTACTCGTCGAAGCTGGTGGTGTCGCCGCGCTTGTCGCACAGGTTCTTGAAGGAACCCATGTAGCCGATTGGCGCATCCAGCCAGACGTAAAAGTATTTACCCGGCGCGTTCGGGATTTCAAAGCCGAAGTACGGCGCATCGCGGGAGATATCCCACTGCTGCAGGCCGGATTCAAACCACTCCTGCATTTTGTTCGCCACCTGCTCCTGCAGCGCGCCGCTGCGGGTCCACGCCTGCAGCATTTCGCTAAACGACGGCAGGTCGAAGAAGAAGTGCTCGGAGTCTCGCATGACGGGCGTTGCGCCGGAGACCACGGACTTCGGCTCGATAAGCTCGGTCGGGCTGTAGGTCGCGCCGCACACTTCGCAGTTATCGCCGTACTGGTCCGGGGATTTACACTTCGGACAGGTGCCCTTGACGAAACGGTCCGGCAGGAACATGCCTTTTTCCGGATCGTACAGCTGAGAGATGGTGCGGTTTTTAATAAAACCGTTCTCTTTCAGACGGCCATAGATCAGCTCCGACAGCTCGCGGTTTTCGTCGCTGTGCGTGGAGTGATAGTTGTCATAGCTGATGTCAAAGCCAGCAAAATCGGTCTGATGCTCCTGACTCATTTCGGCAATCATCTGCTCCGGGGAAATCCCCAGCTGCTGCGCTTTCAGCATGATCGGCGTGCCGTGGGCATCGTCCGCACAGATGAAGTTAACCTCGTGGCCGCGCATTCGCTGGTAACGGACCCAGACATCAGCCTGGATATGCTCCAGCATGTGGCCGAGGTGGATTGAGCCGTTGGCGTACGGCAGTGCGCACGTTACCAGAATTTTTTTCGCGACTTGAGTCATAGTAGGCATTACTTCTTTTAACTGTGAAAAGGGTTTTTGATATTACCAAAAGGGGCATTATTAAGTAAGCACAAACCACGGCCTTTCAGGTAAACTTGTTCACCTAAGGTCTTATTCACAAGAACAAAGGAGTCGGGATGAGTTCTCAATCCCAGGCCAAATCACCGGAAGCCTTACGAGCAATGGTCGCCGGGACGCTGGCTAATTTTCAGCATCCAACCCTGAAGCACAATCTCACGACGCTGAAAGCGCTTCACCACGTCGCATGGCTGGACGATACGCTGCACATTGAGCTGCAGATGCCGTTCGTCTGGACCCGCGCCTTTGACGCGCTGAAAGAGCAGACCAGCTCTGAGCTGCTGCGCATTACGGGCGCAAAAGCGATTGACTGGAAGCTGAGCCACAGCATCGCGACGCTGAAACGCGTGAAAAACCAGGCGGGCGTTAACGGCGTGAAAAACATTATCGCCGTGAGTTCAGGTAAGGGCGGGGTGGGGAAATCGTCCACCGCGGTCAACCTGGCGCTGGCGCTGGCAGCCGAAGGGGCGAAAGTCGGCATCCTGGATGCCGATATCTACGGCCCGTCTATTCCAAACATGCTGGGCGCGGAAAACCAGCGCCCAACCTCGCCGGACGGTACCCACATGGCGCCGATCGTGGCGCACGGTCTGGCGACCAACTCGATTGGATATCTGGTTACGGACGATAACGCGATGGTCTGGCGCGGCCCGATGGCCAGCAAAGCGCTGATGCAGATGCTGCAGGAAACCATGTGGCCGGATCTGGATTATCTGGTGCTGGATATGCCGCCGGGCACCGGCGACATTCAGCTGACGCTGGCGCAGAACATTCCGGTAACGGGCGCGGTCGTCGTCACCACGCCGCAGGACATCGCGCTGATCGACGCCAAAAAGGGCATCGTGATGTTCGAGAAGGTGGAAGTACCGGTGCTCGGTATTGTTGAAAATATGAGCATGCATATCTGCAGCAACTGCGGACACCATGAGCCTATCTTCGGTACCGGCGGGGCAGAAAAACTGGCCGCGCAGTATCACACCCAGCTGCTGGGTCAGATGCCGCTGCACATCACGCTGCGTGAAGATCTGGACAGCGGTAAACCAACCGTGGTGAGCCGTCCGGACAGCGAATTTGCGGATATGTATCGTCAGCTGGCGGGGCGCGTTGCGGCGCAGCTTTACTGGCAGGGTGAAGTCATTCCGAGCGAAATCGCGTTCCGCGCGGTGTAATTCCTCAGCTCCGAATTGCCGGGTGGCGCTTCGCTTACCCGGCCTACAAATGGCACCATCACGTAGGTCGGGTAAGGCGAAGCCGCCACCCGACTTTAACCCAACCGATAGTGCATCAAATAATACTCCCCGTCCGGAGAATCACCCGTCGCCTCGATGTGCCAGCCGTGGCGCTGGTAAAACGCGACAGCCCGTTCATTCTTCACCAGACACTTCAGCGCCCCCGTGCTGGTAAACGTCTTCTGCACCTGCTCCAGCAACATTCGTCCCACGCCCAGACTCTGATACCGCGGATCGACAAAGAGATTGTGCAGAAAATTATCGTTCGTCCAGACTGAGGCGAATCCAAGCCGATGGCCGTCCTGAACCGTCACCCAAATCTGTTCATCACGCGTTGCCGCGTCAAAATCCTCAAGCTGCCAGTCAGCACCGTTCAGCCAGGGCCAGGCGTCGCGCCGGGCGTGCAGGTAAAGCGTGCGCAGGAAAGGACGATCGCTCTCCTGCCACGGGCGGATCAGGATCGCATCAGCGGTGATAGAAGATATCTCCGTTGTAGGCTTTATGGATTTTGCCATCCGCATCGCCAATCAGAACGTAGTTCTCGCCCATATAGGTCCAGTGAGTGCCCGCGTCCGGAGCCGGAAGGTTACGCAGCTGGTACTGTTTGATGGTGTACTCGGGGGTTTGGTACTGCGCGGGAGCCGTGTCGCCAATCTTGAACTTCGTGAAGTCGGCAATGAACTCTTGTTCTTCATAGGCCTTGATGCCGGAAGATGCTGACGCCGTTTGCGGAGCCGCAGAGGCCGCACTCGCCAGAGACATTACGACACCCAGAAGCAGCCATTTACGCTTAGCCATTTTTTCTCCAGTTATACCGTTACTGATTCTCTCAGCCTGCTGTTTCGTTGACAGCGTGACGAAGAGCCCATTTTAAGTGCCGCAGCAAAGTATGGTCGAAAAAAAATGTAACAAAAGTGAACGGTTTTGTGTAGTACGAAAGATGAAGACTATTTCTTACGTGAATATGTTTGCCTAGGAATAATTCATATGAGCTATGGCTTTGCTTAATTAATTCTGAAAATACATTGCCGGTATAATTTTAGACCCATTTTGACGTGCATTTTATGGGGCAACGATTTAATATTTTCCGAAAGCGTATCTTTTTAATTCATCGTGTGTCCTGGCTTCGGCAGTGAAGGGTTAACTTCACCGTCGATTAACAATATTATGCATGCAATGAATTGAAAATAAAGCAGTTATATGGGCTGGCGAACGTGGGCTTTGTGCCCGGCAGACGTTTGCCGCGAGCAGGGATAATAAATTTATATAAATGAAAAGCACAACGGCATTTTCTGTAATATTCTTATTAATAAGTCAGTTGACTGGGTGCGTAATTTCACCCGGGCAAACGTTAAGTACTGCCGGGAAAAAAATAATCGTCTCTGCGGATCAAAATACGCGCTTAGATAATCAAGTGGATATATATCCTTTAACCCCCGCGCTAATTGAAAAACTACGTCCTCTCACCGCCAAATCTCAGGCAAATCCTAGTCTGGATGAGCAGGTCAAAAACTGGGAATACCGCATTGGAGCCGGCGACATTCTCACCGTTACCGTCTGGGATCACCCCGAGCTAACGACGCCCGCCGGGCAGTACCGTAGCGCAAGCGACACGGGCAACTGGGTCAATGCCGATGGCACGCTCTTCTATCCTTACGTGGGTAAACTGCACGTGGCGGGAAAAACGGTGTCCGAGGTGCGCGAGGAGATCACCGCGCGGCTGGATAGCGTCATTGAAAGCCCGCAGGTGGACGTCAGCATTGCCTCCTTCCGTTCGCAAAAAGCCTACGTGACCGGCGAGGTGGCGAAATCGGGCCAGCAGGCCATTACCAATATTCCCTTAACGGTCATGGATGCCGTCAATGCCGCCGGGGGGCTTTCTGCGGACGCTGACTGGCGTAATGTGGTGCTTACCCACAACGGCCAGGATGCTCGCATTTCACTGTATGCCCTGATGCAGCATGGCGATCTAACGCAAAACAAGCTGCTCCATCCTGGCGACATTCTGTTTGTTCCGCGCAACGATGCGCTGAAAGTGTTCGTGATGGGTGAAGTCATCAAGCAGAGCACGCTGAAGATGGATCGAAGCGGCATGACGCTGGCGGAAGCGCTCGGGAACGCGGGTGGGTTGGATCAGAGCATGGCCGATGCGACCGGGATTTTCGTTATCCGTTCGGTCATTGGGAAAGGAAAGACGGATAAAATTGCCAATATTTATCAGCTCAATGCAAAAGATGCGTCAGCGATGGTGCTGGGCACGGAATTCCAGCTTCAGCCGTACGACATTGTTTATGTCACCACGGCACCGGTGTCGCGCTGGAATCGCGTGATCTCGCAGCTGGTCCCTACCATCAGCGGCGTACACGACCTGACAGAAACGGTTCGTTACATCCGATCGTGGCCGCAATAATGTTCAATTCTATCCTGGTGGTTTGCACCGGCAATATTTGTCGCTCGCCGATTGGAGAGCGGCTGCTGCGCCAGCACTTGCCCGACAGGCTGGTGACATCGGCAGGTATTCATGGTCTGGAAGGAAGGCCTGCCGACGGCGGGGCACGTGAAGTCGCCTGGCGTCATGGGGTTTCGCTCGACGGGCATGTGGCGCGCAAGGTGACGCCCAGCCTGCTGCAGAGTTCCGATCTGATTCTGGTCATGGAACCTGAGCACCTTCATTTTATTGCCGCGATGGCCCCGGAAAACCGGGGTAAATCCCTGCTATTTGGCCAATGGCTGGAGACGAAAGACATTCCTGACCCCTACCGAAAAAGTCGTGAAGCTTTTGAGTTTGTTTTCGAGCAGTTGGGGAAAGCCAGTCATGAATGGGCTCGTCGTTTGGTTCAACAAGGGATAACGCAGTGATGTCTTATAAATCAGAAAATTATGTTTCTGGTGCGCACCAAAACAGTGAAATCGATCTTATCCATCTGCTCGCGATGATGATCGATCGCCGCGTGATGATACTGTGCGTGACGCTGCTGTTCACCCTGATCGCGGGCATTTATGCGTTTTCTGGCACACCGGTCTACCAGGCCGATGCGCTGGTGCAGATAGAAGGGAAACAGGATAACTCGCTGCTTAAAAGCTTAGGTCCGCTGGGGCCCGATCTTTCACCTGATGTCGCGCCAGAACTTTTGCTGCTGAAATCACGTATGATCCTGGGCGAAACCGTCGACCGGCTGGGCCTGACCTATCAGGTTAAGCGGCGCGTCTTCCCCGTTGTGGGGCGGCTGTGGGAGCGTCTGCGCGGCAGTGAGACTGGCAGCATTAAGGTCGAAGAACTCACGCTTCCCACCCGGGAAGGCAAAGCACAACCCTTAATACTGACCGTGCTGGAGCAGGGGAGGTATAGCATTGCCGGTGAGGCCATCGAGACTGATGGCGTGGTTGGAAAAAGGCTGAAGAAAGGCGGGGTTTCTCTGCTTATCGGCTCGCTTAGCGCCGCGCCCGGGACCCAATATACCCTGAACACCTTCACCAGGCTTGAGGCGATCAACGCGCTGCAGAAAAGGTTATCTGTTGCGGAATCGGCGAAGCAGAGCGGCATTATTACGCTAACGCTCACGGGCGACGATCCGGGCAAGATTGCGCGGGTGCTCAATACGATTGCTGAAAGTTATCTTCAGCAAAATATTGCGCGCCAGGAGGCTCAGGATTCCCGTAGCCTGGCATTTTTGCAGCATCAGTTGCCGAAAATCAGCAGCGAGCTGGATGAGGCCGAAGCGCGGTTAAACAGCTATCGCGAGCAGCGAGATTCCGTGGACTTATCCCTGGAGGCGAAGTCGGTCCTGGATCAGGTGGTCAACGTGGAGAATCAGCTTAATGAGTTAACGTTCCGTGAGGCGGAAATCTCCCAGCTTTTCAAAAAGGATCACCCAACCTACCGCGCGCTACGGGAGAAACGGCAAACGCTCGAGAAGGAGCGCGAGCGCCTGAATAGCCGCGTGTCATCCATGCCCTCCACGCAGCAGGAAATTTTGCGTTTGAGTCGCGACGTTGAATCCGGGCGGACCATTTATCTGCAGCTGTTGACGCGTCAGCAGGAGCTCAATATCTCTCGCTCCAGTGCGATTGGGAACGTACGGATCATCGACCCAGCGGTGACGCAACCCGAACCAATACGGCCGCGAAAAGCCATCATTATTGCGCTTGGTGTACTGCTCGGTGGGCTATTTTCTGTGGGCTGGGTGCTGGTTCGCTCCGCTTTAAAAAGGGGTATCACCTCATCGGAGCAAATGGAGCTACAGGGGATGCCGGTTCTGGCTACGCTGCCCCGCTCAACGTGGCTATGGAAGCAAACGCATCTGCGTAAGATGAACCCGTTTACCTCTCACTGGAAGCATAAAACGACGGATGTCCCTTTCCTGCCCACAGAGAGGCCCGCGGATATGTTTGTCGAAGCGGTGCGCGGGCTGCGAACCAGCCTGCACTTCACTATGATGGAGGCGGCTAATCGGATTGTGATGCTGTCGGGCCCTACCCAGGACTGCGGAAAAACGTTGGTCAGCACGACGCTGGCAGCCATTGCTGCGCAGGCCGGGCAGCGCGTGTTGTTTATAGATGCGGATATGCGCAAGGGATACGTTCATAACGTCTTAGGGCTTAACAACACCTGCGGATTATCCAGCGTGCTTGACGGTCACGTGGAATGGCCGGACGCTATTCAGTACAGTGAAAAAGCGGGCATTGACGTATTAACCTGTGGTCCGCAGCCCCAGCGGCCATCGGAACTGCTTATGAGTGAACGCTTCCAGGCGGTAATGTCGTGGATAAACGAACAGTATGACATCGTGATTGTTGATACCCCGCCGGTTCTTGCCGTCACGGATGCCTCACTGGTCGCACGCGTCGCGGCAACGACCCTGCTGGTCGCCCGATATGAGAAAACCAGCGTGAAAGAGCTTGGGAACTGTATTAAGCGTTTGCAGCAAATGGGCGTTCAGGTAAATGGCACCATTCTCAATGATATCGTGAAGTCCGCTGCGCTCTATTACGACTCGGGATACAGCCATTATGACTACGGCTATACCCGAGAATAAAAGATGTAAGCGTTAATGCTTCACCAGCGTGGCGAAGTAGTAAACCAGGGGAATGGCGAGGATCCAAAGTCCAACCGGAATTTCGCGCCATTTCCCGGCAATCGCTTTAATGACGATGTAGAACAGCAGCCCGCCCGCGATGCCTGTCCCAAAGCTGTTGGCAATCAGCGTAATCATCACCATCATCAGCACCGGCAGCCCGTCGGTGAAGTTCGCCAGGTCGACCTTGCGCAAGCCACTGAACATGTTCAGCCCAATCAGGATAAGGGCAGGCGCAGTGGCTTCTTTTGGGATCATCAGTGCGACGGGCGTGAACAGCAGCATCAGCAGGAACATCACGGCAGCGGCCAGCGCCGTCATCCCCGTTTTACCGCCCGCTTCAGCGGCAGCGGATGACTCAATCAGCGCGGTAGCGGCCGGGATACCCACCCACGGGCCTATCGCGGCGGCAATGGAGTCCACCATAAACGGACGATTGATGTTCGGCATATTGCCTTCTTCATCCAGCAAACCCGCTTCGCCCCCAACGGCCAGCGTGGTGCCCATGGTGGAGAAAAATTCGGAAGCGAAGAAGACAAACAGGAACGGCAGGAAGGCAATATTGAGCGCGCCGAGCATATCGATGTGGCCTAACACCGGGGTGAGTGAGTGGGGGACGTCGATAAAGCTGGAGGGCAGTTTTGTCACGCCCATCGGGATGCCGACGAGGGTGGCGAACAGAATCGCCCACAGAATGGCACCCGGTATGCGGCGAGCCTGCAGGGCGATAGCCAGGAACAGCCCCGCTAACGCCACCAGCGCGCCTGGGGAAAGAAAATCGCCCAGCATCAGCGCATTGGTTTTGGCGTTTGCCAATACCAGCCCGGCGTTACGGAAGCCCAGCACGGCAACAAACAGCCCGATGGAGGCCGTGAGCCCCAGCTTGATGGACTGCGGAACCGAACGGGTCACCACCTCGCGCAGGCCAAATCGGGTCAGCAGGAAGAATAAAATCCCCGACCAGCAGGCAATGCCTAAACCAATTTGCCAGCCAATCCCCTCACTGCCTGCGAGCGTAACGCCCACCAGCACCGAGCCGCCGATGCCAGGCCCGACGATAAACGGCAGGTTAGCGTAAAAGGCCATCAGCAGCGTGCCGGCGACGAAAACCAAAATTGTGCCCGTCGTTGCAGCACCCTTATCCATGCCCCCGATGGCCAGCAGGCCCGGGATCACTACCAGCAAATAGGCGGCGGCAAGAAAGCCGGTAATACCCGCCAGACACTCGGTGCGCACGGTGCTGCCGCGTGAATGCAGTGCAAATCGGCGTTCGAGCCAGCTCCCTGGTGCTGGCGAATTTACGGTGTTGTCGGCCATTATCCGGCTCTCCTTTAGCATTATTGTGTGTTGTCCGGGGTTTCCCGGTAAGAGATCAGCGGGTCGACGATCTGGCGGGTGCTGCCATCGGTCAGCCCAAGATCGGTCAAATGCGGCCCGGCGTTACAGGCAAGGCAGGTGCCTTCAATGGCCTTGAATACCCGATACGGCGGTTCCCAGTCGGCAATCATACTGCTGCGATCGCGCAGCGATTTAAACTGGCGAGCCAGCTCGGCAGGCGGCAGGTCAGAGAGCATACCCGCTATCGGCATGGCAACATGGGCGATAATCTCGCCGTTTTGCACCAGCGCCATGCCACCGCCGCTCTGGATAAGCGCGTTAGCGGCCAGCGCCATGTCGTCTGGATCGCGTCCCAGCACCACCAGATTATGTGAATCATGCGAGTAGCTGGTAGCAATTGCCCCGCGGAGTTCTCCCCAGCCCTCAAGCAGGGCGATCTGCGGCGTTGCCGCATGGCGCGCGTGACGGTGCTGAACCCAAATCAGGCTAAAGCCATCTGGGACCTCTACCGCGCCGTTACGCACCTGGACATCCGTTTCGCCCCAGCGGGTAAAACGCGCGCCGCTGATATGGCGCAGGCGCGCAATACCATGATTTGCAGCGTCAATTTTCATGCTGAAATCTTCGGCGGCCAGCGCAGACAGGCGCACGGTATCGCGCGGGAGAACGAAGGGCGTATCAGCAATCGGTTCGAGCATCGCCCCGTCCTGAGCAATCAATTTTCCAGCCACAAATACCTTTCGGGCCGTTAATTTTTCCAGGGAATCAAACACCACCAGGTCTGCGCGACGTCCGGCGGCAATCAGCCCCAGGTCATTACGCTGCAGGCGAATGGCCGCATTCAGGGTGGCAAAACGCAGCGCGTCCGTAGCCGCCAGGCCGTGTTCAATCAGCAGGTTCAGCAGTGCGATAATTCCGCCTTTTTCCATCAGCATGTCCGGCGGGACGTCATCGGTACACACGGTGATTTGCGATGAAAGATGGGGCAGAGTTTTCAGGGCGCTCACAATATCAGGCAGCAGATAGGGATGCGAACCCCTTATCTCCAGGGTCAGCCCGGCGCGCAGCTTTTCCAGGGCGTCGTCGGCGGAGGTCAGCTCGTGATCCGAGGTGACGCCTGCGGCCAGGTAAGCCTGCAGATCGGCGCCGCTGAGCCCGCGCGCGTGGCCTTCAATCAGCTTTCCGCTCTCCAGCCCGGCCTGCATAATCTCCAGCATCCGCGGGCTGCCGTTGAGTACGCCGTGCATATCCATCACTTCCGCCACGCCGCGTACTTCAGGCCAGCCGAGCAGGGTATCCATCTCTTTCCCTGCGAAGTCTGCGCCGGACATCTCCAGACCAGGCGTTGACGGCACGCTCGACGGCGCGGCGACCATGACCTGCAGGGGCAGGCCGCGGCTGGCTTCAATGGATAAACGCACGCCGTCGATGCCCAGGACGTTTGCGAGCTCATGGGGATCCCAGAAAACCGCGGTGGTGCCCTGCGTCAGCACAATTTCCGCGTAGCGGGCGGGCAGCAGATGCGAACTCTCGAGGTGCACATGCGTGTCCATCAGCCCGGGAGAGAGATACTGGTTGTTGAGGTCGTGCGTCTCACGCGCATCGCTACGGCTGCCGCGCGGGTGAACGCTGGCAATCAGATTGCCGACAATGCCCACATCCGCTTCGCGGATCTCTCCGGTCGCCATATCAATAATGCGGGTATGTGTGAGCAGCAGGTCAAAGGGGAGTTCACCCCGTGCGGCCTGCACGGCGCGGCGTCGTGTTTCGGCAGTCATGCAATTAACAGTTCCAGCATTAAAACAATGACGCTACTCTATGCATCCGGCAAACGTTTGCCCAGCTGATAAAATTTATCACCCAATAACCCCAGCTTATTCTGCGACGCGTGTAGACGATAATGACGACGGAACCCTGGCAGCGCTTGCCCGCGCTCTCTCTGCGACAGCTACAGTATTTTGTTACCCTGGCGCAGCTGCGTCATTTTACCGACACTGCCAGTAAGCTGGCGATCAGCCAGCCTGCGCTCAGCAGCGCGCTGCGCCAGATCGAAACGGTACTCGGCGGTAAGCTGGTGAACCGCACCGCCTCTGCCGTGACGCTGACGGAGCTGGGCAATGCCATCCTGCCGCACGCGCAGCGCGTGCTTAGCGTGGCTCAGCGCGCGTTTGACGATATGCAGCAGATCGTGCAGGCGGGCGGCGACGGCACGGTCCGTATCGGCCTGGTGCCTTCCGTGAGTTCACTGCTGTTCCCGCTTCTGCCACAGACGCTCGCCCAGGCTTTTCCGCGCCTCAGGGTGGAATTTCACGATCAAACCAACGATGCGCTGGTGGCGCAGCTGCTGAAAGGGCAGATTGATTTTGGTATCGGCGCGCTGGACAGCTCGGTTCCGGAACGGCTGGACGTCTTTCCTTTGCAGGAGGATCCTTTCGTCGCGGTAATTCACTGCGACGACCCGCTGGCCGCGTCGGCGCATTTACCCTGGAAGCAGCTGGTGGGCCGCGATATCGCGGTGTTCTCAAAGGGCAACATTCAGCGTCTGGTGGGGGCGTTAGCCGACAGCCATCGCCTGTCGCTGCAGGCGCGTTATCAGGTGGACTATATTGAAACGCTGTACGGTCTGGTGCGTTCAAAGCTCGCCGTGGCAATCTTACCCCAGCTCTACACCACGCATCTGCAGGACTCGCAGCTCAGGGTCGTTCAGCTTCAGCAGCCGGCGCTCTACCGAACGGTTGCGCTTATGCGTGCGCCGCAGGCGCTGCCGCCGCTGATTGAATCTTGCTTTACGCTGATGGTTGAAACCTTGAGGACACGCTGAGGGGATAGGGCAGGGGAAAATACCCTCTCCCGAACGGGAGAGGGATAAGCATTACTTCGCCAGAACTTCCTGCGCGGTGCGCTCAACCAGAGACAGCAGGACTTTAACGTCTTCCAGCGTCACGGTTGGGTTCAGCAGCGTCAGCTTCAGGCAGGTGATACCGTTATGCTCGGTCACCCCGACGTTGGCACGGCCGGATTCCAGCAGCGCATCGCCAATTTTCTGGTTCAGCAGGGCGATGCCCGCGTCATCCGTCTGCACCTGTCCGCGGAAGCGGAACAGCACGCTTGCCAGCTGCGGCTGCATAACCAGCTCAAGCGCAGGCTGCTCTTTCACATAGCTTGCAACCTGCTGTGCCAGCGTCACGCCGCAATCGATGATCGCCGCGTACTGCTCCTGACCCAGCGCTTCCAGGCTCATCCACAGCTTCAGCGCGTCGAAACGACGGGTGGTCTGCAGAGATTTGGACACCAGGTTAGGCACGCCGGCCTCTTCGTCAAACTCAGAGTTCAGGTAGGCCGCCTGATAGCGCATCAGCTCGTAGTGGCGCGCTTCTTTCAGCAGGAACGCGCCGCAGCTGATGGTCTGGAAGAACTGCTTGTGGAAGTCCAGGGTAATGGAATCCACCAGCTCAATGCCGTCCAGGTAGTGACGATACTGCTCGGACATCAGCAGCGCGCCGCCCCAGGCCGCGTCAACGTGTACCCAGATGTTCTGTTTCGCCGCCAGTTCTGCAATGGCACGCAGCGGATCGATAGCACCGGCATCGGTGGTTCCTGCCGTCGCGACGATCGCCAGGATCTGCTCGCCGTTCGCGTTGCACTGCTCAATTTTTGCCGCCAGATCGGTCAGATCCATGCGGGAGAATTCGTCCGTTTTCACCTGCACGACGGACTGGTAGCCCAGGCCCATCAGCGCCATGTTTTTCTGCACGGAGAAGTGCGCGTTTTCGGAGCACAGCACGCGGATTTTGCGCAGATCGCCAACCAGGCCGTCCTGCTGAACCGAGTGGCCCAGACGCGCAAAGAACGCATCGCGCGCCAGCATCAGGCCCATCAGGTTGCTCTGGGTGCCGCCGCTGGTGAAGACACCGGCGTCGCCAGCCTGATAACCCACGCGGGTACGCAGCCACTCGATCAGTTTGATTTCGATGATGGTTGCGGACGGACTTTGATCCCAGGAGTCCATGCTCTGGTTCGTGGCGTTGATCAGCACTTCCGCCGCCTGGCTTACGACCAGGCTTGGGCAGTGCAGGTGCGCCACGCACTGCGGGTGATGAACGGACAGGCTGTCTTTCAGGAAGAACTCCACGGCGCGTTCAATCGCCGCTTCGTTGCCCAGCCCTTTCGGGTTGAAATCCAGCTTAATACGGTCGCGCAGTTCCGCGACCGTTTTGCCCTGGTACATCTCAGGCTGTTTCAGCCACTGCATCACAGCCTGAGTGCTTTGTTCAATCGCCTGCTGGTAAGCTTCAATGCTCTGCGCAGAGGAGAACAAAATTGGGTTTGAATCAGACATCGTAATCAACAACTCCGGTTACGCCGGGCGAACGCCCGCAGCAAGCAGCGCCTGCTCGAATTTATCCAGGAAGATCTTCAGCTCTTCATCGCTGATCAGCAGAGAAGGCAGCAGACGCAGAACGATACCGTTACGGCCACCGCGCTCCAGAATCAGACCGGCTTCGAAGCACTTCTTCTGAATCAGCGCAGACAGCTCGCCGTCGCCAGGGAAGCAGCCCATGTGGTCAGCGGCTTCGTGTGGCTTAACGATCTCAATACCGATCATCATGCCCAGACCGCGAACGTGACCAATCACCGGGTAGCGCTTCGCCATCTCTTTCAGCTGGCCTTTCAGCCATTCGCCCTGTGCAGCCACTTTGCCCGCGATGTTCTGATCTTTCAGGATTTTCAGCGTCGTCAGACCGGTTGCCATCGCCAGCTGGTTGCCGCGGAAGGTGCCGGTGTGGTGGCCTGGTGCCCACGCATCGAACTGCTTTTTGATACCGAGCACGGCCAGCGGCAGACCGCCACCGACAGCTTTAGACATCACGATGATGTCTGGCTCAATGCCCGCGTGTTCGAAGGCGAAGAATTTACCGGTACGGGCAAAGCCCGCCTGGACTTCGTCGAGGATCAGCAGAATGCCGTGTTCCTGAGTCACTTTACGGATGCGCTGCAGCCACTCGGCCGGAGCCGGGTTCACGCCGCCTTCACCCTGAACCGCTTCCAGAATTACGGCTGCAGGTTTACGCACGCCGCTTTCAACGTCGTGGATCAGGTTATCGAAGTAGTAGGTCAGCGCTTTCACGCCTGCTTCACCGCCGATACCCAGCGGGCAGCGGTACTCGTGAGGGTAAGGCATGAACTGGACTTCTGGCATCATACCGTCAACCGCTTCTTTCGGAGACAGGTTGCCGGTCACGGACAGCGCGCCGTGGGTCATACCGTGGTAACCACCAGAGAAGCTGATGATACCGCTACGACCGGTCACTTTTTTCGCCAGCTTCAGAGCCGCTTCAACGGCGTCTGCACCGGAAGGACCGGTGAACTGCAGGCAGTACTCTTTGCCCTGACCAGGCAGCAGAGAGAGCAGGTATTCAGAAAACGCGTCTTTCAACGGCGTAGTCAGATCCAATGTATGTAACGGCAAGCCGCTGGTAATGACATTTTGGATGCTTTTCAGCACATCAGGATGATTGTGACCCAGCGCGAGGGTGCCAGCGCCGGCTAAACAGTCAAGGTATTCTTTATTATCTGCATCGGTGATCCACACGCCTTCTGCTTTAGTGATCGCTAAAGGCAGCTTGCGCGGATAACTCCTGACGTTAGATTCAAACTCGGCCTGACGGGCCAGATAGGTTTCGTTGCTTTTATGGGCATCTACGGTGTCAATACGGACTTTATCCGTCATCATATCACTCCTACAACCGCGGCTTCGTTATGCGCCACGATTGAATAAAAAGTTAAAAAACAGATGGGGGTGTCTAAAAAACGCCGCCAATATAGAGCCTTTTTACGTGGGGCTCAATGGTTAATTTGTTTACTGTTTTGTTACATGCCACACGAGGGGGGCAATATCCCGTTTTCAGCGTCGCAAAAGGCATTTTTTCGACAATGAATTCAGCGTGTTATACACACATAATCCGGACTGTAAAAGTGAGGGTTAGAGTGTTACAAATCGTGCCTTTTCCTTAAGAAAAAGGAGGCGTAATGCCTCCTGGCGATCGTTATTTCTGCGTTACCTGTAAAACGCCGTGTTCACGGCCTTTCGTTTTATTCCAGGAAGCATCCGTAATACCGTTTTCATCAAGGCTAATGGATATAACAAATCCGTTACCATGAATTTCATAAAAGTTAGCATTCAGGCGTTTCACCGTGGCTTTTTTGCCATTAACGGTGGCGCTAAAAAAGCCGTTTGAAATCGTGGCATTAAGCTCATTAGACGTGAATGACGCTTCACGCATTGGGTCGTGGATAGCAGCCGCTTGCTTATGACCCGCCGCGTTTTCAGCTTTGGTTTTCGTAATATCGCACGAGCCGTCGCCATCGCTAATCTGAGTGCATCCGGAACGTTCCAGCTGCGCGCGATAGTGCGCGCTGATGGCATGCGCCGGAGCCGCTGCTACGGTGAACAGCAGGGCAACCAGGGCTAATTTCGTTTTCATCGCAAAACCTTAATTATGGTGATGGTGTTTATGGGAGGTATCTGTCGCTCTCGCGGCGTTAGCATATGCCGCAGACAGGGACGCATTATTAACGCCCTGTTGTCTTTGCTGTTCTAAAAGGTAGCACGTATCGTAGCTCACCCCTTTTGCGGTGCAATTGGCGATTCGCTGCTCCGGAGAAACGCAGCCCGCGAGCAGCGCGACGCTAACCGCAATCATCATTAACTTCTTCATGTTATTGCCTTATAAAACACACAGATAATATGAAACGTACATTACGCCGATCCAAATCCCGATTGAGATAAGCATCAGATAGAGGGCAGCTGAGATAAATATATATTTGGACATGCTTTTGGCTATCATCGTTAATATCTTCAGCGAAGTGCTGATTTATAAAAGTCGTGTCTATACGAACCATTTTTGGATGGTTTTGTAAAAAAAACGATTAAGGTAACTGTGGGGAACTATCCAGTAATGTTATCTTTTGAACTTTGATCGAGATCACTCAAAACAAGGATTTCCTGTATGATTTCGTTTGATAATTTTCAATGTAAACATTGGGTTATATGTATTTTCTGCTGGTAGGGTGTGTGAGGGGAAGAGATTAATACACCGATATTGTTAATTTTATTATGGATATTAATGTAAGCATTTACTCCGGGCTTCCCTTGAGATAATTAAAGAATAATAATTTTCCCAGTGCGCACGCCAGCTTTTGCTGACCTGTGGATGCTTGTCATTCCACTTAACCGCGAACGTATTCATCGCCATCAGCGCCGATTCTTCGGTCGGGGCCTGATAAGCCAACTTTAGCCCACCTGTGATGCCCTTGTAATCCTTCCAGAGACGCATCAAGCTGTTGCGCACCATATGGATATAGGTCTACGGGTAGACGCTGCTTATCGCGTCTGGGAAGCCCTTTAGGCCGTTCACGCAGGCTATCAGTATATCCTGAAGACCTTGATTTTTTCAGCTCTGTCAGCACATTTTGCCAGAACTTTGCGCCTTCATTTTCGGCCAGCCACATGCCAGTAACTTTTCTGGTCTTCGGTGTTAATGCCCAGTGCGAGGAAAACAGCTTTGTTTATTACGTCGCTATTCTGGCTGACCTTCACAACAATGTAGTCCATTTATACAATGGGATACAGCGTATCCAGTTGCCTGATTTGCCTCACAGTGACCTGCTCTTTGACGGCGTCGTCGGCCTTAGATATCAGCGTGGGCGACACATCGGCATCGTACATTTCTTTGAACTTGGCAAAGAGTTCGCGGGTGGTCATGCCTTTGGCGTAAAGGAATAAAATCTGTTTGTCCATGTGCATGATACGCGTCTGATTTTTCTTAATTAGCTGAGGTTCGGAGGTATTTTCACGATCGCGAGGCGTGCTTAGCATTGAGCGCCGTTTCTACGGTCAAATTCGTCAGCATACGGGAAAACTGATTGAGGTCGGCTTCGGTTTTAAGGCCTTTAGCCAGTTCAGCAGCAAGTGCTTTGAGTTTCTTTTCGTCCATAATTTTCATGTTTCCGTTGCCGGATGATGCATAATCTGATCTTTTAACTCAGCAAAAGTTCGATTTATGCAACAAAGCCTTGCTTTAGATGCCAGATACAAATGTTTATATGGAAAATTTATTCAAGAATGTATCTAGCTTTGATCGCCATAACTTAGTAAAAAGATTGTTATATAGAATGGGGTGTTTAGAAGAGGGGGCATGATCCCCCCCTTTTTTTACAGACTATGCTACAGTATCAAGGATCTCTCTTAAGAAATCAGTGAAGTTTGCAAATGAACCAAAAACATTTTCTGTACCAACATTATCTCTAATTTCAAATAAATTAGATTTAGTATCATAGGTGAATAACGAAATGCTATCTTCTCCGATCACTAATCTTTGAGCAAGATCAGGGTTAATATAATCATCATTATCTCTGTAGAAATCATTCATAACAAATAAGTTTCTAACCAATGGTTCAGGTATGGAAAGACTGAATAAGATTAATCCGTTATATTCAAACCCATCCATAAACTTTAAAAAATTTAAATAATCAGGTTGATTTGTAAATAACAAGTCAATTTCATCACCTAGAGTCTGCAACATAGGATGTAGAGTATTGCTAGACTCTCTATTTTTTATGCTTTCAAGAAATGAATCTTTGATAGGGGCTTCTACTGGATACTCCCATTTATCCATCATTCCTTTTAATTCGATAAGAATTTCATTTATGTTAATTTCCATCATTTTTCCTTTCAAATCATTTAAGTGGATAAATAGAACCAGTAGGCATAGCCCACGGAGTTATCTTACTTTCACCTGCTATCATATCTCTTGTTACGGATGATTGCATATTGGTAAACACTTTATGGAATGGTTCATTTTCAATCAATGACAGGTTTTCAAAAGCGTTAGTACCGCCATCATCTAATGGTAACTTGTGGTGAACGCTCCAACCACTAGGGACACCGCCTTCTGACATACGCAATAAATCTGATGGATTAAACTTGTTTGCAGCTTCCGGTGTACCAGAAATGTCTTTGAGGAAAATTTTTCTGATAGAACTATTAAACTCTCGTCTTAATACTGCTGCTTCGGCTGGATCACGTCTGACATAGTTAATTTGTTTAATTTCTAATCCATCAAGCAACTTAGTTTCACCTCTCAACTTTCCTAAGTAACTATTCATTTCTTCATACAGTTGAGAATTAGGTCTTTTAGCCATTAAAATAGAGGCCGCTGCTATTGCTGTACCTGCTGTTTTTTCATTTAATACCTGGTCATAACCCTGTATAGTTTCACCGCCTAATTGTTCCGCTGTTTTCCTGAATCCTTCAATGTTTCCATTATAAACCCCGCCAGCGGCTAATAAACGTCCTGCTGCTTTGCTATTGATGGTTTTAGCTGATTGAGCATGTTGTATTGGGGTGTCTGAATAATGAATTTTTTGTGTAGGTGTTGGTTTCCTTCCTTGATGATTATTTAGACACTTTTCGTATGCACTCCTAACTTCCATTTCAAACCATGAATGCCAATGTTCCATAAAGCAATCATAAACAAGATCGCTTTTTTCATCAAAATAAAATGGATGTTTAAAATAATCCCATTGTTCAGATTCATCTATTCCAATAAACCAGCCACTATCTATATTATGCTGTGTGTGATCATAAGCACCGTGGTACATACCATTACGTTTACGATCATACTTAGCTGAAAAGGGGTTGATAAACCCACTCTTTCTATTTGGCATTTGATGGAGGCTAAAATAAGAATAGTTGTCAGAGTCAAGATCATAGTAAATTCTTGCCCTTTCAAAAGCGATTTCCGGCCTAAGTATGTATTGAAAATCTTCAGGGTTAAGCTCTCTTGCTGCATCCCATATCATGATCAATCTGAAATCGTGCATGTAGATCCCTCACAATGTAAAGGTTTATGTTATCAGTACAAGGCACACAATCAATTATTTATATGATGAATGAATCTTAAAAAAGCGTTCATTTGGTTAATGAAAAACGCAAGCAGAAGTAACGATAAATGAATTGATATAAAAATCTGATAAAAGGGAAGGGCATTAAAGAACGATGACGGAATCTAATTATCTTCTTCTGATTGTTTTTTAATACGGGTGACCTACCCCCAGGATTAGATACAACCATCAGTTAGTAATGTCGGTTGGTTTTTCTTCATATTTCCTGTTTCGCCAGTCATTAATCGTTTTCCTGGCGTGAACAATATCGCTGAATCAGTGCTCATTCAGGCATTCATATCTCAATCGTCCGTTAAAACTCTCAATAAAACCATTCTGAGTCGCTTGCACGGCTGGATAAGATGCAGCTCAGTTCCATGCTCATAGGCCCATTGATCCAGTGCGCGGTAGGTAAATTCCAGTCCCTGATCGGTTCTTATCGTAGTCGGATATCCAAACCGTGAATTAATTTAAATCATTTTGCATGCAAAATAGCCATTCGATGCAAATAAGTCTTTCGCGCATCAGCCAATAAAAACAGCTTGAGTAGCTTACACGTCGATTTAAAATGTATTAAATTCTCTTGCTTTTCTGTAAGGTAAAAAAAAGGTAAAAGGAGTATTACAGCGTGAAGACGTAATATTCGTAAGAACAAACTTGTATCAACAACTGACTTCGCTTAACCTACTAATTGATAAACAAATGTTATCAAAATGACTCGGGGTGCCCTTCTTTGTGAAGGCTGAGAAATACCCGTACCACCTGATCTGGATAATGCCAGCGTAGGGAAGTCAGATGCCTTCCCGGTCATCGCTTCTTCACGCAAGGCAGGAGCGAACCATGCAGCCTGACCTGCTCGATCTACACGTTTTACATCAGTTCCGAACCCGTTCCCCGCTTACCCACTGTATGACTAACGATGTCGTACAAACCTTTACCGCTAATGTCCTGCTCGCACTTGGCGCCTCTCCGGCGATGGTGATTGAAGCCGAAGAAGCCGAACAGTTTGCGACGCTTGCCGATGCGCTGCTGATCAACGTCGGCACGCTGACCGCACCGCGCGCCCAGTCGATGCGTCGGGCGATTGAAAGTGCGGTGGCGGCAGGCAAACCCTGGACGCTTGATCCGGTTGCCGTTGGCGCGCTCGCCTTTCGCACCCGCTTTTGTCATCAAATTCTCGCCCTTAAGCCTGCCGCAATTCGGGGTAACGCCTCGGAAATTCTCGCCCTTGCAGGGATGAGCGCGGGCGGTCGCGGCGTTGATACAACCGATACCGCGGCCAGCGCGCTGCCTGCCGCCCAGGCACTGGCGCGCCAGATCAACGCCATTGTGGTGGTCACCGGCGAGGTGGATTACATCACCGACGGGCAGAGAACCCGCACCGTAACGGGGGGAGACCCGATAATGACCCGCCTCGTCGGCACAGGCTGCGCGCTCTCCGCCGTCGTTGCGGCCTGCTGTTCGCTGCCCGGCGACCGGCTGGATAATATCGCCGCCGCCTGCGGATGGATGAAGCGTGCCGGAACGGTCGCCGTGGCGCACTCCCGTGGTCCCGGCAGCTTCGCCAGCGCGTTTCTTGACGCGCTTTATACGCTGGAGGAACAGGCATGAAGCGCATTAACGCCCTCACGATAGCCGGTACGGACCCCAGCGGCGGCGCCGGTATCCAGGCCGATCTGAAAACCTTCTCCGCGCTCGGGGCCTATGGCTGCTCGGCGATCACCGCGCTGGTGGCGCAAAACACCCGCGGCGTGCAGTCGGTCTACCGCATAGAGCCGGATTTTGTCGCCGCGCAGCTGGATTCGGTATTCAGCGACGTGCGCATTGATACCACCAAAATCGGCATGCTGGCGGAGACGGACATTGTCGAAGCTGTCGCGGAGCGGCTTGCACATTACCAGGTGCAAAACGTGGTGCTGGATACCGTGATGCTGGCGAAAAGCGGCGATCCGCTGCTCTCCGTCTCTGCCGTCGAGACGCTGCGTAAAAAGCTGCTGCCGCAGGTGGCGCTGATCACGCCAAACCTGCCTGAGGCCGCCGCGCTGCTGGACGCTCCTCATGCGCAAACCGAACGCGAAATGAAAGAGCAGGGGCGGGCGCTGCTGGCGATGGGGTGCGGCGCGGTGCTGATGAAGGGCGGTCATCTTGACGATGCGCAAAGCCCCGACTGGCTCTTCACCCGCGACGGTGAAAAGCGCTTTACCGCCCCGCGCGTGCAGACTAAAAACACCCACGGCACGGGCTGTACGCTCTCTGCCGCGCTGGCGGCGCTGCGTCCGCGACACAGCGGCTGGGAAGAGACGGTGCAGGAAGCCAAGATCTGGCTCTCGGCGGCGCTGGCAAAAGCCGATACTCTGGAGGTCGGTCACGGTATTGGACCGGTTCACCATTTTCATGCATGGTGGTAACTCAGTATAATGGCAGTAAACACCACGCCTGAGAAAAACAGAGATGGAACAAGCGCATACCCGGCTAATCGCTCAGCTGAATGAACGGATTTCGGCAGCAGATAACACCCCGCTGTACCTGAAGTTTGCCGAAACGGTAAAAAATGCGGTACGCAGCGGCATGCTGGAACACGGCAACATTCTGCCCGGCGAGCGCGATCTGAGCCAGTTAACCGGCGTGTCGCGCATTACCGTGCGTAAAGCGATGCAGGCGCTGGAAGAAGAGGGCGTGGTGACGCGCGCCCGGGGTTACGGAACGCAGATCAACAATATCTTCGAGTATTCGTTAAAAGAGGCGCGCGGATTTTCTCAGCAGGTGGTGCTGCGGGGCCAGAAGCCCAACACCCTTTGGGTCAACAAGCGGGTGGTGAAATGCCCTGAAGAGGTGGCTAACCACCTGTCGATTGCGCCGGAGAGCGAGGTTTTTTTGCTCAAGCGCATTCGTTACGTTGATGACGACGCGGTCTCTATTGAAGAGTCCTGGGTGCCGACCGGGTTAATCCCCGACCCCGATGCGATTGGCGTCTCGCTCTACGACTACTTCCGCAGCCAGAACATCTTCCCGCAGCGCACCCGCTCGCGCGTCAGTGCGCGCATGCCGGACAGCGAGTTCCAGGCGCACATTAAGATGGACGAAAAAATACCGGTGCTGGTGATCAAGCAGGTTGCGCTTGACCAACAGCACCGGCCGATTGAGTACAGCATCAGCTACTGCCGTAGCGACCTATACGTCTTTGTGTGCGAGGAGTAACGCCTCCCGCCCGGGCGCGCAGTCGCCGCCGCGGTGGCTGACCACCCAGGCGGCTACCGCATTCCCCAGAAGCACGGCATCTGCCAGCGACCATCCCGCCGCCAGCCCGGCGAGCGTACCGCCAGCATGGCTGTCGCCTGCGCCAATGGTATCCACAACCGTGGCAGGGAACGCTGGCACAACGCCCGAGGCATCGCCGTCGTACCAGGCGGCACCGTCTTTATCATGACGCACAATCAGCGCCGCGCCGAAGCGCTGCTGCCACGCCGCGCCCAGGCTCTCAGCCTTAACACCCAGTTTTTCAGCCGCGATTTCCGCTTCCTGACGATTAAGCGACACGATCGGCCTGCAGGCCATAATCCGCGCCATCAGCGCGTCGGGAATGTCCGCGATGCGGGGGCCGAAATCGATAAAGGCCGTCACCTCCTGCAGTCCTTCCAGCCAGCACGTCAGCATCTCGCCGGAGGGTGAGGCCAGCTGATAGCCGGACAAAGAGACCAGGCTGTTTCGCGGCACGTTAAGCCCGTCAAGCCAGCTCTGCTGCCACTGGTTCTCCACGCCGCTAAAGGACATAAAGGTTCGCTCGCCGTCAGGCTCCACCAGAGCCAGACACCAGCCGTTATCCCCGGCTTCGGCCTCCACGGCGCTGTGCAGATCCTGCTTCGCCATCGCGTTGCGGATAATATCCGCCCACACGCCGTGGCCGACGGGAAGCGCGTTTTGCGCCGAAATACCGAGCCGTTTCAGGGCGATGGCGATGTTCAGCGCGCAGCCGCCGATATTGACACCCTGCTGCTTGAGCTCGATATCGCATCCGCGCCAGGGCAGGGCGTAGGCGTCGGCAATTACGTCAATTACCGCCGCGCCCAGCACCGTCACCGGGCGCGTGGCGTGCAGCGTTTGAAGGCGTTGGGCAAACGAACTCATACGCCCTCCCTTTGCTCCCGGTAGTGCAGGAGCTTTTCGCAATAGTGGCCAAAGTCGAGCCGGTTAACGGCGTCGAGCTCGGCTTTCAGGGCCGGATCAATCGACTGCACGCCGTGCAGCGCGCCGCAGATGGCCGTTGCCATCGCGCCAATGGTGTCGGTATCGCCGCCCAGGTTGGCGCATAAAATGGCGCAGCGGTTCGGGTCGGTTCCCGCCAGTTCGACCATCGCGATGGCTGCCGGTACGGACTCAATGGTGCTGGTGCCTGCACCCACGAGCTGATACACCTGCTCGCTGGCGGACTCAACCCCGTTGGCTTCTCGTACGGTTTTCAGTGCGAGTTCAATACGCGCCGCAAGCGATGCGCTGAAGGTGGTGGTTTTCGCTTCCTGCGCATAGCGGGCGATACCCGGCAGCGCATCGACGATGTTCTGCCAGCGTTCGCCGTCGATGGCGCGCGAAATTGCCCACGCAATAACAACCGCACCGGCAATGGCGAGATCGGATTTATGGGTCGGGCTGGAGGCCAGCGCCACCTGCTCAACAAAGTGTTCCAGACGGGTGGCCGGAAGCAGGCAGCCCAGCGGCGACGCGCGCATCGCCGCTCCGTTGGTGACGCCGTTGTTCTCCAGTTCGCTCACCGGCTTGCCGTCGCGAATGGCGTTGAGGGCAATTTTGGAGGTGGGGCCGAGCACGTTCTTATTAAACGCGTCGAAATCCAGCGCCCAGCGAAGAATATGCTTGCCGATAACGTCCGCGTTAATCTGCCCGTCGCACTCGATAATCGCATCCGCCAGGCACAGCGCCATCGAGGTATCGTCGGTGAACTCCGCGCGGTTGAAGTAGCAGGCCGCGTTATTCTCCGCCGGGCCGGGTAAGAAACGGTCAATCCAGCCGAAGTGCGCCTTGACGCGGGTTCTCGGCCACAGTTCCGACGGCATGCCCATCGCATCCCCTAACGCCTGCCCGTAAAGGGCACCGAGAATACGTTCTTGTTTCATTTAACTTCCCCTTGTGTCAGCGCGGTATCGCCATCAACCACCTCAATTGCGGTGATCTCTTTATCCGATTCGCGGAAAAACAGCATAAACAGCACGGCAATCACGGCAATCATGATTGCACCAAACGTCCACATTCCGGCCCAGTTGAAGGTCAGCCCATTCACCGGCTCTTTGTAAGCGAACATTTTCTCCATCATCACGCCGCCCAGGCGGTATCCCAGCAGGCTACCAAAGCCCTGACAGCACAGCGTAATCAAGCCCTGCGCCGCGGTGCGCATGTGCGCCGGCGCCTTTTTGTCCACGTAGATGTACGCGGTCACGTAATAGAAGTCGTAGCTTACGCCGTGCAGCAGAATGCCGAGGAACAGCAGGGCGTAGGTGAAGTACTGATCCGCGCCGCCGTAAACGAAGAAGCCGTAGCGGATGGCCGCGGTGATAAGCCCCAGGAGTAAGACCTTCTTAATACCAAAGCGCTTGGTAAAGAACGGCAGCGCCAGCATAAAGAAGATTTCGGAGAACTGGCCGAGGGTCATCCAGCCGGTGGCGTTTTTCATCCCCACTTCGGTCAGGTAGCCGTTGGCGAAGATGTAGTAAAACGCCAGCGGCATCGCGAACAGGAACGAGCAGAAAAAGAATACCAGGAAGTTTTTGTCGCGCAGCAGGATCAGCGCGTCCAGCCCCAGCATTACCTTGACGTCCAGCTTGCCGGTGCTCTTCGGCGGTGTGTTCGGCAGGAACAGGGCAAAGACGCCCAGCAGCGCAGAGCTGGCGGCGGTCATCAGCAGCGGGATGTTGGTGTCGGAGATATCGCTATAGCCCATCATCTGCGGCAGGAACCCGCACGCCAGGCCCGAGGCGATCCAGCCGATGGTCCCCATTACGCGGATGCGCGGGAAATCAGCCTCAACGTCGTCCACGTTGGCAAAGGCAATGCTGTTGGTCAGCGCGATGGTCGGCATATAGGTGAGCGAGTAGGCCAGCAGCAGCGGGAAGAAGGCGCTGAACTCGGTTTGCTGCGCGGCGAAGTACATCAGAATGGCGCCGGCGAACATCAGCACCGCCAGCACTTTCTGCGCGGCGAAGAAGCGGTCGGTCAGCGAGCCGACGAGAATAGGTGAGAGGATCGCGGCAATCGCGGTACAGGCGTAAGACCAGCCAATTTCCCCGGCGGTAAAGCCGCTTTTGCTCAGCCACAGCCACAGCGGCACGAACCACGCGCCCCAGATAAACCATTCAACAAACATCATGAATGACAGTTGGACTTTCGTTTTCATTGTTTAATCCTGCATGTCAGAGAGGGTACGCCTTTAACATACCATTTGATGATACCTTTTAAATACCTTTAAGGCGATTGTTTGATCAGTGTAACAAAATTGTTGTACATGAAACGAGCCAGCAGATTGTGCTTAAAAAAGTTGCAGACGGTGGAAAATCTGTTAAGTCGGTACCAGGCTTAGTCTGCCTGCAAAAATGTGGGTTTGGATTACACGCTCCGACTTCTCGTCGGACTTACGGGAGCATCACTATGACTGATATTGCGCAGCTGCTTGGCAAAGACGCCGACGGCCTTTTACAGCATCGTTGTATGACCATTCCAGCCGACCAGCTCTACCTGCCTGGCCACGACTACGTAGACCGCGTGATGATGGATAACAACCGTCCGCCTGCCGTGCTGCGAAACATGCAGACGCTCTACAATACCGGACGTCTGGCCGGCACGGGTTACCTCTCCATTCTGCCGGTTGACCAGGGCGTTGAGCACTCTGCTGGCGCATCCTTCGCGGCCAACCCGCTCTATTTCGATCCGAAGAACATTGTTGAGCTGGCGATTGAAGCGGGCTGTAACTGTGTGGCATCCACCTACGGCGTGCTGGCCTCCGTTTCCCGCCGCTATGCCCACCGCATACCGTTCCTCGTTAAGCTGAACCACAACGAAACCCTGAGCTACCCAACCGAATATGACCAGACCCTCTACGCCAGCGTCGAGCAGGCGTTTAACATGGGCGCGGTGGCGGTGGGGGCGACCATCTATTTCGGCTCCGAGCAGTCGCGTCGGCAGATTGAGGAGATCTCTGCGGCGTTCGAGCGTGCGCACGAGCTGGGGATGGTGACCGTACTGTGGGCCTATCTGCGAAACAACGCGTTCAAGAAAGACGGCGTGGATTACCACGTGTCAGCCGATCTGACCGGTCAGGCGAACCATCTGGCGGCGACCATCGGCGCGGATATCGTGAAGCAGAAGATGGCCGAAAACAACGGCGGCTACAAGGCGGTGAACTTTGGCTACACCGACGATCGCGTCTACAGCAAGCTGACCAGCGACAATCCTATCGATCTGGTGCGCTACCAGCTGGCGAACTGCTACATGGGTCGCGCGGGTCTGATCAACTCCGGCGGCGCGGCGGGCGGTGATACTGACCTGACAGACGCGGTGCGCACGGCGGTGATCAACAAACGCGCGGGCGGCATGGGGCTGATTCTGGGCCGTAAGGCGTTCAAGAAAACCATGGCCGACGGCGTGAAGCTGATTAATGCGGTTCAGGATGTGTATCTGGACAGCAAAGTGACGATTGCGTAAGTATTTTCCCCTCACCCTAACCCTCTCCCCATAGGGGAGAGGGGACTGCGCGGTGCGATCTTTTCCCCCTCGCCCCTTTGGGGAGAGGGCCGGGGTGAGGGGAGAAGGTAATTCGAAACCCCATTTCATTTCATTCAAACATCCCTCCCGATCCACCTCACACTTCCCCTCTCTTTTGTGAAAACTGTCACTCCTTCCCGTGCATATGCACAAAAAATGGTCGAAGCTTAGCGGAATTTGTCTAAGGCAGCGGACGAATTTTGCGCTTAAAGTTAGTTTCGAAACAGCTTTTCAAAATACAAGTCGCGTTGAACCTCTGTAGTGTTAAGGACCGATAATGAAAATTGAATCTGTAAACGTCACCGTTTTCCAGTACCCGACGCGCCGGGTTTCCGACGCCGCCGGGCACTCGCACCCGGGCCCGGAAAGCATGGCCAAAATGGCGATGCTGACCATCACGGCAGACGATGGCACCCAAGGGTACGCCTTCGCGCCGCCGGAAGTGGTGCGCCCCTTTGTGGTCAACACCTTCTTTCGCAAAGTGCTGGTCGGCCAGGACGCGTTCAACCGCGAGCGCATTTGGCAGGATCTGGCGCACTGGCAGCGGGGAAGCGCGCATCAGCTGACCGAGCGCGCGCTGGGCTTCGTCGAACAAGCGCTGTGGGATCTGATTGGCCGCAAGCTCAACATGCCGGTCTGGAAGCTGCTGGGCGGCTATCGCGACAAGGTCCCGGCCTACGGCAGCACCATGTGCGGTGACGATCTGCCGGGTGGCTTATCCACGCCGGACGAGTACGCCAGCTTTGCCGAGACGCTGGTGGCGCGCGGGTACAAGGCCATCAAGCTACACACCTGGATGCCGCCGGTCTCCTTTGCGCCCAACCCGAAGATGGACGTCAAGGCCTGCGCCGCCGTGCGTGAAGCGGTGGGCCCGGATATCGATCTCATGATCGACGGCTACCACTGGTACAGCCGCACCGAGGCGCTGTACATCGGTAAAGAGCTGGAAAAACTCAACTTCGCCTGGTTCGAGGAGCCGATGGAAGAGGAGAGCATGGCCTCCTACGCCTGGCTGGCGGAAAACCTGTCCATCCCGATTATCGGGCCGGAAAGCCTGGGCGGAAAACACCACAGCCGCGCGGACTGGATCAAAGCCGGAGCGTGCGACATCCTGCGCGCGGGGTCAAACGGCGTGGGCGGCATCTCTCCGACGCTGAAGGTAGCGAATCTGGCGGAAGCCTTCGGGATGGACTGCGAGGTTCACGGCAACGGTGCGGCGAGCCTGGCGGTGATCGGCGCCATCAAAAACTGCCGCTGGTACGAGCGCGGCCTGCTGCACCCGTTCCTCGACTACGACGAACCGGCGGCGTACCTCAACAGCCTGGTCGACCCGATGGACGAGCACGGCATGGTCAGCCTGCCGACCCGCCCGGGACTGGGCGAAGACATTAATTTTGCATATATCGAAGCCAATACCGTCAGCCACGACTGACAGATAAAAACGTACCCTACAGGCGATATATACATGAAACGATCTCCCTTACCCGGGGCGTGCCTGCTCGCGCTCTCGCTGATGATGGGGAGCGGTGCGGCATACGCAAAAACGCCGCCCGACCAGCTCATCATCGGCATGAATATGAACAACCTCCTGACCCTCGACCCGGCGGCGATGACCGGTAACGAAGTGGTCGGCATAGTGGTCAATCTCTACGACTCGCTGGTGGAGCTGGACCCGAACGAACTCACCAACGTCCGGCCCGCGCTGGCGACGTCCTGGGATATTGCCCCGGACGGCAAAACGCTGACCTTTCACCTGCGCGACGACGTAACGTTCCACTCCGGTAATCCGCTGACGGCGGAGGACGTGGTCTGGTCAATGCGCCGCCTGCTGCACCTCAACCTGGCCCAGGCGTCGGTATGGAAGTCCTACGGTTTTTCTAAAAAGAACATTGATAACCAAATCAGCGCCCCGGATGCGTACACCGTGCAGATTGTCCTGCCAAAAGCCAACGACCCGCAGCTGGTGATCTACTCCCTCGGCGCGCTCGGCAACCTCGGCGTGCTCGACAGTAAAACGGTGCAGCAGCACGCGGTCAACAACGACTGGGGCAACCGCTGGCTGACCACTAACGAAGCCGGCTCCGGCCCGTTTATGCTGGAAACCTGGCAGGCGAAGGACGTGCTGCGCATGCAGCGTAATCCGCATTACTGGCGGGAAGCGCCGAAGATGAGCCGCGTGGTGCTGCGCCATTTCCAGGAGTCGCAAACCCTGCGCCTGATGATTGAAAAGGGCGACCTCGACGTTGCCAACAACATGGCGGTGGCGGACATCAACGCCCTGCGTAAAGACCCGCAGCTCACCGTCGAAGCCGTGCAAAAGGGCACGGTCTACTACGTGGCGATGAGCATGAAAGAGCCGCATTTCGCAAACCCGAAGGTGCGCGAAGCGGTGCGCTACCTGATTGACTATCAGGGCATCAACAACGCGCTGATGCCGGGCTACGGCGTGCTGCACCAGCGCCCGATTAAAGCCGGAATGCCCTCCACGCTGCCGGACCCGGGCTATAGGCTCGATATCCCGCGCGCCAAAAAGCTGCTGGCGGAGGCGGGCTACCCGGACGGGTTTGACACCACCCTGCGGGTGCTGGCGGATCAGCCGTTCCTCAATATCGCTATCGCCGTGCAGTCAACGCTGATGCAGGCCGGCATTAACGCCAAAATCATCACCGGCACCGGGAACCAGATCTACGGCGCAATGCGCGAGCGCAGGTTCGACATGCTGGTCGGGCGAGGCGGCAGCGGGGTAGAGCCGCACCCGCACTCCAGCCTGCGCGCGCTGGTCTACAACCCGGACAACAGCGACGAAGCGCGGCTGACCAACTTCCAGGGCTGGCGCACCAGCTTTTACGATAAGCCGCTCAACGAGATGATTGACAGAGCCCTGCTCGAGCGCGATCCGAAAAAACAGATTGCCGACTACCAGCAGATCCAGGTGCGTTACGACGAGCTGATCCCGGCGATGGTTCCGCTGTCGCAGATGGTCGATTCGGTGGTGGTGCGTAACGAGGTGAAAAACTTCCAGTCGCACCCGTCGGCCACTACCTTCCTGCGCGACGTCTACAAAACCGGAGGTGACAAATGAGCGTGGCGATCCTCTCTCCCGGCTCCCGGACCCGACGCTTCTCAAAGCGGCTGACGCAGGTGCTGGTAACGCTGTTCGGTCTGCTGCTGCTGACCTTTTTCATTGGCCGCGTAATGCCCGTCGACCCGGTGCTGGCGATCGTTGGCCCGGATGCCGACCACAGCACCTACCAGCAGGTCTATCACCAGCTGGGGTTCGATAAATCCTTGCTGACGCAGTTCGGCATTTACCTCAGCAACCTTCTGCACGGCGATCTGGGCAACGCGCTGTTGACGGGCAAACCGGTGACCGCCGATATCCTGCGCGTCTTCCCGGCGACGCTTGAGCTGGCGACGATGGCGATTATCGTCGGCGCGGGCCTGGGCATTCCGCTGGGGGTGCTGGCGGCGGCGCGTCGCAACAGCGTTTCCGACTACGTGGTGCGCATCATCAGCCTGGCGGGCTACTCGACGCCTATTTTCTGGGTCGGGATGATGGGGCTGCTGCTGTTCTACGCCTGGCTTGGCTGGGTGGGGGGCGCGGGGCGTCTGGATCTCGGGCTGGAGGGATTAGTCCCGCGCCGCACCGGGCTCATGACGGTGGATGCGCTGCTGGCCGGGAACGGCGCGGTATTCTGGAACGCCGTTAACCATCTGGTGTTACCGGCCTCGCTGCTCGGCTTCCACTCGCTGGCGTACATCAGCCGCATGACCCGCAGCTTTATGCTGGCGCAGCTGTCGCAGGAGTTCATCATCACGGCGCGGGTGAAAGGCCTGACCGAACGTCAGGTGATCTGGAACCACGCGTTTCGCAATATCCTCGTACAGCTGCTGACGGTGGTGGCGCTGGCCTACGGCTCGCTGCTGGAAGGGGCGGTGCTGATTGAGACCGTCTTCTCCTGGCCGGGCTTCGGCTCGTATCTCACCGGCAGCCTGCTGCTCGGGGATATGAACGCGGTCATGGGCTGCGTGCTGCTGGTGGGGGTTATCTTCGTGATGCTCAACCTGCTCTCCGACATGCTGTATCAACTCTTTGACCCGAGGACGAAATCATGACCGTTTCTCTGGATACGCCGCTGGGGGCAGGGCCGTCCGAAAGCCGCCAGCGTATCAGGCGCACGCTGGGCCGTGCCGCCGGTTTTGTCGGCAAGATGGCGCGCAACCCGCTCACCGCCATCGGCGGCGGGATTATCCTGCTGCTGCTGATCGTGGCGGCCTTTGCGCCGCTGATTGCCCCGTACAACCCGCTGGTTCAGGACCTTAGCAACGCGCTCGCCGCCCCGAACGCGCAGCACTGGTTCGGCACCGACGAGTTTGGCCGCGACATCTTCAGCCGCCTGGTGTACGGCTCGCGCATCACGCTCTATATCGTGCTGCTGGTCTCCGTGACCGTCGGCCCGCTGGGGCTGCTGCTGGGCGTCACCGCAGGTTATTTTGGCGGCAAGGTGGATGCCGTGCTGATGCGCGTGACCGATATCTTCATCTCCTTCCCGAGCCTGGTGCTGGCGCTGGCGTTTGTGGCGGCGCTCGGTCCCGGGCTGGAGCACGTAGTTATCGCGATTACGCTCACCGCCTGGCCGCCAATTGCCCGTCTGGCGCGCGCCGAAACGCTCTCGCTGCGTCAGGCCGATTTTATCTCCGCCGTGCGTTTGCAGGGCGCGTCATCGGCCCGGGTGCTCTGGCGCCACATCGTGCCGCTGTGCCTGCCGTCGGTGATTATCCGCATCACCATGAACATGGCGGGGATCATTCTGACCGCTGCCGGATTGGGCTTCCTCGGCCTCGGCGCCCAGCCGCCGGAGCCGGAGTGGGGCGCGATGATCTCCAGCGGTCGCACCTACATGATGGAGTGCTGGTGGGTAGTGACTATTCCGGGGCTGGCGATCCTGATCAACAGCCTGGCGTTCAACTTCTTAGGAGATGGCCTACGTGACATCCTCGATCCTCGCAGCGAATAACCCTTTGCTCGACGTGCGCGATCTCCACGTCGACTTCATCAACGGCGGCGCGGTCACCCACGCGGTGCGCGGCGTCTCTTTCCAGCTCGGACGCGAAAAGCTGGCGATTGTCGGCGAGTCCGGCTCCGGCAAATCCACCGTCGGGCGGGCGCTGCTGCGCCTGCATCCGGCCAAAGCGCAACTCACCGCTTCGCGGATGCAGTTTGGCGACGTCGATTTACAGGCCGTCAGCGAGGCGCAGATGCGCGGCATTCGCGGCAAGCGGATCTCGATGATCATGCAGGACCCGAAATACTCGCTGAACCCGGTGGTCTGCGTGGGCGATCAGATTGCTGAAGCCTGGCTGACCCATCATCCGGGGCGCAAGGCCGAAGCTAAAGACAAAGTGCTGGAGATGCTCGACGTCGTGCGCATTCGCCAGCCCGAGCGGGTGTATCACCTCTATCCGCACGAGATTTCCGGCGGGCAGGGGCAGCGCATCATGATTGCGATGATGCTGATCGCTGAGCCGGAGCTGGTGATTGCCGACGAACCGACCTCGGCGCTGGACGTGTCGGTGCGCCTGCAGGTGCTCGGCCTGCTCGACGACCTGGTGCAGTCCCGCGGGCTCGGGCTGATCTTTATCAGCCACGACATCAACCTGGTGCGCAGCTTCTGCGATCGGGTGCTGGTGATGTACGCCGGGCGCGTGGTGGAGTCCATTGCCGCGAAAGACCTGCACAACGCGAAGCATCCCTACACGCAGGGGTTAATCAGCGCGCTGCCGGAAATTAACCATCGCCGCCCGACGCTGCCGGTATTACAGCGTCAGGCCAGCTGGCTCACCGAGTAAGGAGCAGAGATGATCGACATTACACACCTCAACCTGGCGTTCGGCGAGGGCGAGAAGCGCAATCAGGTGCTGGATGACGTAAACATCAGCGTGAAAGAGGGCGAGATTTATGGCCTGGTGGGGGAGTCCGGCTCGGGAAAAACCACGGTACTCAAATGCCTGGCCGGGCTGTTTACCCACTGGGACGGCGAGCTGGCGATTGACGGCAGGCCGCTGGAAAAGCGCATCAGCCGGGAACGGTGCCGTCGGGTGCAGATGGTGTTTCAGGATCCGTACGGTTCGCTGCATCCGCGCCACACTATCGGCGATATTCTGGAAGAGCCGCTGCAGATCCACGGCATCAACGATCGGGAGCGGCGCATTTATACCTTGCTGGACAAGGTGGGGCTGAACCGGGCGTTTCGCGACCGCTATCCGCACCAGCTTTCCGGCGGCCAGCGGCAGCGCGTGGCGATTGCCAGAGCGCTGATTCTGGAGCCGCAGGTGCTGCTGCTGGACGAGCCGACCTCGGCGCTGGACGTCTCGGTGCAGGCGGAAATCCTCAACCTGCTGGCGGAGCTTCAGCGCGAATCGAATCTGACCTACCTGATGGTGACGCACGATCTGGGCGTGATTGCCCATCTGTGCCAGAAGGTGGCGGTGATGCAGTACGGTAAAATTCTCGAAAGCCTGACCGTGGACGAGCTGGTCGCCGGGCAGGCCAAAACCGACTATACGCGGATGCTGGTCAATGCCAGCCAGCAGTATTCCCGCGAGATGGCGTGAGAGGTGGCGGTGTATTAGGGGGGGCGGTTTGGTGCCCTCACCCCGGCCCTCTCCCACAGGGAGAGGGAGAAAAACGTAGCCGCCACCCGGCAAACCATCAGCGCAAGAGCTGACAGTCCGGCGGTAATCGGCACTGCAAAGCGCCCGGAACGACCTCAATGCGGAACCGCTCCCCGCTCAGCGGTTCGCCATCAAGGTTAAACGTCATGCCGTGCGGGGCGATCACCTCAAACCACGCGGATTTTCCGGCAATAATATTTGGGCTTTCTTCAGGCTGCGTCAGCGTAGTAAACAGCGCGGGCAGCAGCCCGTCGCCGGTAAAAATGCGCAGCTGCAGTTGACCGTCGTTGATTAACGCCTCAGGGCACAGCTGCTGACCGCCGCCCGCCTGACGCCCGTTGCCGATGCCAATTACCAGCGCGTCGCCCTGCCAGTGGAAGTTTTCGCCGTTGATTTCGCAGCGGTCGGGCTTAAGGGTGTCCATGCGCATCAGGCCGTGGATCAGATAGGACACGCCGCCCAGCGCTGCCTTCAGCTTTTCCGGCGTTTCGCTGGTGATGCGCGTACCGAAGCCGCCCGTCGCCATATTGATAAAGCAGGTTTGGTCATTCACCTGAGCGATATCAACGGCGGTGGCCTTACCCAGGATTGCCAGCTGCAGAGCTTTGTTCACATCTTCAGGAATGCCGGCGCTGGTGGCGAAATCATTCGCCGTACCGAGCGGTAAAATGCCCATTACCGGACGATCGGCTGGCTGCAGATCGATAAGCGCGCCCGCGATTTCGTTGATGGTCCCGTCGCCGCCGCCGGAAATAATGGTCCCGACGCCCAGGCGTATACCTTCATCGATATACCGCGCCGCGTCGCCTTTTTCAAACGTGACGCGCACGTGAATGCGCGCACCGTCTTCCCGTAAATCGGTAATGGCCTGACGCAGGATATCGTTGCCCGCGCTTTTGCCGTTGAGGATCAATAAACTGTCTGGATAGGTTGCCATCCGCGCTGCTCCCTTTTTTAGGTATAACAAGAGTGTATCTCAGGGAGGAAAAAAGCGGGTAAGAACAGGATGAAAGGGGAAAAAATAAGCCCGCGTAAGGGAGATTACGCAGGCTAAGGAGGTGGTTCCTGGTACAGCTAGCATTTATGGGTTATGTTTTTCAGCGGGTGGGATAATACCCATATTGAACGAAGCGGTATGTGATCCGATTCTAAGAATTATCCCGCCACGAAAAAATACCCGTGATTAACTATTTTCCGTGCGGATTACGGGTGTTTTCGCCTTCAAAATTGCGCATCAGCAGCGCAAACTCCAGCTCAACTTCTTCCGGAACCGGCAGCCAGACCACGTGGCCGTCGCCCGGCGCGACGTCAATCGCCTCACCTTTTTTGTTTTCCAGGTGCTCCAGACGGAAGTTCATGTTGCCCTGCGGGGTCATCAGCTCCAGGCTGTCGCCTTTGGTGAATTTATTTTTCACCGCCACGGCGGCCAGCGGGCCTTTACGCTCGCCGGTGAAATCGCCGACAAACTGCTGGCGTTCAGAAATGGAGTAGCCGTGCTCGTAGTTCTGGTAGTCGTCATGCGTATGACGGCGCAGGAAGCCTTCTGTGTAGCCGCGATGCGCCAGGCCTTCGAGGGTTTCCAGCAGGGTAGTATCGAAAGGTTTACCGGCGGCGGCATCGTCGATGGCCTTGCGGTACACCTGTGCGGTACGGGCGCAGTAGTAGTAAGACTTGGTGCGGCCTTCGATTTTCAGCGAGTGTACGCCCATTTGCGTCAGACGCTCGACGTGCGCGATGGCGCGCAGGTCTTTTGAGTTCATGATGTAGGTGCCGTGCTCGTCTTCAAAGGCGGTCATGTACTCGCCCGGACGTTTGGCTTCTTCGATCATAAACACGCTGTCGGTTGGCGCGCCGACGCCCAGCGTAGGCTCGACGTTGGTGACCGGGATCGGCTCGTGCTTGTGCACGATGTTGCCAACGTCATCCTCTTTGCCTTCCTGGACGTTATATTCCCAGCGGCAGGCGTTGGTGCAGGTGCCCTGGTTCGGGTCGCGCTTGTTGATATAGCCTGAGAGCAGGCAGCGTCCGGAGTAGGCCATGCACAGCGCGCCGTGAACGAAGATTTCGATTTCCATCTCCGGCACCTGGGTGCGGATCTCTTCGATCTCTTCCAGAGACAGTTCGCGCGACAGAATCACGCGGGTCAGCCCCATCTGCTTCCAGAATTTAACCGTTGCCCAGTTGACGGCGTTGGCCTGTACGGAGAGGTGAATGTCCATCTCCGGGAAGTTCTCCCGAACCAGCATGATTAAACCCGGGTCGGACATGATCAGCGCGTCCGGCCCCATATCCACGACGGGCTTCAGGTCACGAATGAACGTTTTCAGCTTGGCGTTGTGCGGCGCGATGTTCACCACCACGTAGAATTTTTTGCCCAGGGCATGCGCTTCGTTGATGCCGAGCTGCAGGTTCTCGTGGTTGAATTCGTTGTTGCGCACGCGCAGCGAGTAGCGCGGCTGGCCCGCATACACCGCGTCGGCACCATAGGCGAAAGCGTAACGCATATTTTGCAGCGTTCCCGCCGGGGAAAGGAGTTCCGGTTTAAACATGATAGTTCTCGTTCTGATGACAGGTCAGATCCGCGTACACCTGGTGCAGCGGTAAGGGGAGATCCCCCACTTTAAGGGCGGGCATTGTAGCGCTGCGGGGCAGGGAGGTAAAGCGTCCTTGACCCTCACCCTGCCCTCTCCCCAAAGGGGAGAGGGTGTTTTAGTCCCCTCGCCCCTTTGGGGAGAGGGTTAGGGTGAGGGGATATGTTGTCAGGCAATCCTGCACGCATCCGCTTCCCAGCGATACCCCACGCCGTACACCGCGCGAATAAACGACTGGTCTGCGTCCAGCGCCTCCAGCTTGCGGCGCAGGTTTTTAATATGGCTGTCGATGGTGCGGTCGGTCACCACGCGGTAATCGTCATACAGGTGGTTCAGCAGCTGTTCGCGGGAGAACACTTTTCCCGGCTCGTGGGAGAGCGTTTTCAGCAGGCGGAACTCGGCGGGAGTGAGGTCCAGAAGCTTGCTGCGCCAGCTCGCCTGGAAGCGGCTTTCGTCGACAATCAGCGGGCTTTCCGCGTCCAGCACCTGAAGTTCGCGCTGCGGCCTGCAGCGGCGCAGAATGGTCTTCACGCGCGCAACCACTTCGCGCGGGCTGTACGGTTTGCAGATGTAGTCGTCTGCGCCAATTTCGAGGCCCAACAGGCGGTCTATCTCTTCGATTTTGGCGGTCACCATCACGATGGGGACGTCCGAGAAGCGACGGATCTCGCGGCACAGCGTCAGGCCGTCGGTGCCCGGCAGCATCAAATCCAGCAGGATCAGATCCGGCGGCGTCTGGCGCACGTACGCCAAAACCTGGTCGCCGTGGCTGATAAGCGACGGGGCATAGCTGGCCGCGCGTAAATAGTCGATCAGCAGCTGCCCAAGCTTGGGCTCGTCTTCCACAATCAAAATGCGCGGTGTGTTTTCGTCTATTGGTAACTCGGTCATGCTTCTCTCGATAAATCCCGTTCCAGAGGTAACTCTACTGTAATGCTAACCCCGCCAAAAGGCGAATGGGCGGCGCGGAGGGTGCCGTTGTGGGCTTCGACGATGTTAAAGCAGATCGCCAGCCCCAGCCCGGAGCCGCCGCTGGCGCGGTTGCGGGAGCCTTCGGTGCGGTAGAAACGCTCAAACAGTCTCTCCAGCTGCGCGTCCTGCACCCCGGGGGCGGAGTCCGCGAAGGTGAGGGCGAAGCGCCCGTTTTCCTGTTTGCCCGAAATATGCAGGCCGCCGCCGCTGTCGGTGTAGCGCAGGCTGTTCTCCAGCAGGTTGTTGAACAGCTGCATCAGCCTGTCTTTATCGCCAAACACCACGGCGCTGTCCGGCAGGGAGAGCTCAATTTTCAGGTTGCGGCTGGCGAAGCGCTCGCGGAAGGCGCCGCTGATCACTTCCAGAATGTTGATGACGTCTACCGGCGCTTTCTGGTAGGCCAGCGCCCCTTCGTCGGACATGGAGAGCTGATGCAGGTCGTCCACCAGCTTGGTGAGCGTGCCCACTTCCGCCTGCAGCGAGGCCACGGACTCGGGGGTGAACTGGCGTACGCCGTCCTGAATGGCTTCCAGCTCGCCGCGCAGCACCGCCAACGGGGTACGCAGCTCGTGCGAAATATCGGCCATAAAGTCGCGGCGCATCTGCTGGTTTTTCTCCAGCGTGCTGGCGAGCTGGTTGAAGTCCTGCGCCAGCTTGCCCAGCTCATCCTGGCTGCGGGTGTCCACGCGGGTGGAGAAATCGCCCGCGGCCAGCCTGTGCGTGCCTTCCACTAAGCGCTTAACCGGTGCCAGCAGGCCGCGCGCCAGCGGGAAGGTGGCGAGCGCGGCGAGCAGCGTCGAGAGGGCGACAATCAGCCAGCTGGTCTGGCGCTGCTGGCGGTCAAAGTTGATGTCGGTGTTGCGCGTCAGCCGCTCGACCGGCGAGGCAATCACCCAGCCCACAGTCGCGCCGTTGGAGGTGATGGCGCGCTTCGTGCCGTCCGGCGGCACCGGCGCGCGTGGGCCAACCAGTACGCGCATATCCTGATCGATCACCCAGAACTGGGTGCGCCAGCCGTGCGGCGGCATGCCGGGGCCCGGGCGATCGTCGTCGTTGTCGTGCTCCAGCGAGCGCAGAATTTGAAAGACGAAGCGATCGTTATTGCGCAAAAACCGCCAGTTGCCGTGCAGCCCGTATTGCTCGCCCAGCGCATCGCTCAGGCCCTGCAGGCGCTGCTCGTTGCCGTGCTTGATGTAGTCAATGAACCCGCGCTCAAAGCTGACCCGCACCGCCCAGTGCATGGTGATCAGCAGGACGATACAGGTGGCAAAAATCGCTACGAAGAGTTTTCCGGTGATGCCCGGACGCCAGAATTTCATGGTGCACTCCTTTTGCCGCGCCGGATGACGACGTTCTTACTGGTATCATCCGGCACTCTGGCGAAGATGAAAGCGGGCAGGGCGATAATCACCGCCATGCTGAGATAGGTGTATAAAAAGACCTGGTGCGCAACGGGCGTATCCACGCTGAGGTGATGCTGCCCGTACATGCCGAGCAGCAAACCGGCGATCGTGACGCCCACGCTCATGGAGAGCTGCATGATCATCGACAGCAGGCTGTTGCCGCTGCTTGCCAGATCGTCCGGGAGATCTTTCAGCGTCAGGGTGTTCATCGACGAGAAGCGCATCGAGTTGACGATCCCCTGGCAGAACAGCACCAGCGGCAGAAGGTAGTACCAGCCCATCAGCGCCACGGCCATAAACAGCAGGCTGATTACCGCGAGGCCCAGCGTGGCGGCGACCAGCACGTGACGATAGCCAAAGCGGTTCACCACCTGCACCACAATGCGCTTCATCCCCATGCTGCCGAGGACCATCGGGATCATCATTAACCCCGCGTGGAACGGCGAGAAGCCCATGCCGATCTGTAAAAATACGGGCGTCATAAAGGGCAGCATGCCGCTGCCGATGCGCCCGGCAAAGCTGCCGAACAGGCCAAGGCGATAGGTGGAATTTTTAAACAGACTCAGGCTAAACAGCGCTTTCTCATTTCCTCTCGCATGCCACAGGTACCAGAGAAGCGCAGTGAGGCCGAGGGCAACCAGAATGCCCAGCGTCAGGGTGGAAATCCCCAGCCCCTTTTGCCCGTCGAGCGCCAGCGTAAGCGCCGCCATACCGGCCGCCAGCAGGATAAAACCGAAGAAATCAAAACGTCGCGTCTGCATTTTGTAGTTGGGCATCAGCGTCAGGGTGGCTATCGCGCCGATGATGCCGACGGGCAGGTTGATGAGGAAAATCCAGTGCCAGGAGGCGTACTCCACCAGAATCCCGCCCAGCGCGGGGCCGAGCAGCGGGCCAACCTGCCCGGGCAGCGTCACGAAGGTCATCGCCGCCATATACTGCTCGCGTGGAACAATCTTCATCACCGTTAGCCGCCCGACGGGCACCATCATCGCGCCGCCGACGCCCTGCAGCACCCGCGCCATCACCAGCTGATCGAGCGTATTGGCCTGGGCGCAGAACAGCGAACCTGCGGTAAACAGCACGATGGCGGTGAAGAAGATATTCCGCACGCCCACTTTGTCCGCCAGCCAGCCGCTGGCGGGCAGCATCACCGCCACCGTCAGCACGTAGGAGACGATCACCATATGCATGTGCAGCGGGCTCTCCCCCAGGCTTTTCGCCATGGAGGGGAGGGCGGTGTTGACGATGGTCGTATCCAGCGACTGCATAAAGAAGCCGAAGGCGACTATCCACAGCTGCCAGCGAACGTTAGCGGGTAGGTCGGTCATTTACTCGGTCACCGTGGTCCTGTTTTTACGCGAAAAACGCAGCCTCAGGCGGTCAAAGAACAGATAGACCACCGGCGTGGTGTACAGCGTCAACAGCTGGCTCATCACCAGCCCGCCGACGATGGTGATCCCCAGCGGCTGGCGCAGCTCAGAGCCGTCTCCGCCCGAGATCACCAGCGGCAGTGCGCCAAACAGCGCCGCCAGCGTGGTCATCATAATCGGACGGAAGCGCAGCAGGCAGGCCTGAAATATCGCCTCTTCCGGCGTCAGGTTGCCGTTGCGCTGGGCGTCCAGCGCGAAGTCGACCATCATGATCGCGTTTTTCTTCACAATACCAATCAACAGCATGATCCCGATGAGCGCAATGAGGCTGAACGGCGCGCCGAACAGCTCCAGCGCCAGCAGCGCGCCTACGCCCGCCGACGGCAGGGTCGAGAGGATCGTCAGCGGGTGAACGTAGCTTTCATACAGCACGCCCAGCACGATGTAGACCGTCGCAATCGCCGCCAGAATCAAAATGATCTGAGAGTTCATCGTGTCCTGGAAGACCTGCGCCGTGCCGGCAAAGCTGCCCCGCACGGTGGACGGCACGCCCAGCTGGGTCATGGCGCGGTTGATCGCATCGCTGGCTTCAGAAAGGGACGAGCCGGTCGGCAGGTTAAAGGAGACGGTAGAGGCAGCGGAAAGCCCCTGATGGTTCACCGACAGCGGCGCGTTCGACGGCTGCCAGCTGGCGAAGTACGACAGCGGGATCGCCTTGCCGTCGCTGTTGATCACAAACATCTTGTCCAGCGCGCTGATGTCCTGGGTGTAGCGCGGGTCGACCTCCATCACCACCTTGTACTGGTTCATCGGCTGGTAGATGGTGGAAATTTCGCGCTGGCCGAAGGCGTTGTTCAGCAGGCTGTTAGCCGCTGCCACGTCAATGCCCAGCCGCGACATGGTTTCACGATCGTAGGTCAACGCCATCTCTGCGCCGTTGTCCTGCTGATCGGAGTTGACGTCCGCCAGCTCTGGCAGGGCCGCCAGCGCTTTGCGGATCTTCGGCTCCCATTCGCGCAGGGCGGCTAAGTCGTCAGAGAGCAGGGTGTACTGGTAGCTGGCGTTGGACTGGCGTCCGCCGACGCGGATATCCTGAACGGCCATCAAAAACAGGTTTGCCCCCGGCTCTTTGGCGAGCTTCACGCGCAGGCGATCGATCACCTGCTGCGCGGTTTCTTCACGCTCCCCGCGCGATTTGAGGGTGATAAACATCATCCCGCTGTTCACGCGCGAGCCGCCGGTAAAGCCGGTCACGTTATCCACCGCCGGATCTTCACGAATGATCTTCATAAAGTCCTGCAGCTTGCCGCGCATCGCCTGGAACGAAATGCTCTGGTCCGCCTGAATACCGCCCATCAGCACGCCAGTGTCCTGCTCCGGGAAGAAGGTTTTCGGGATGGTGATGTACATCCAGACGTTAAGCACGATGGTGCCAATCAGCACCAGCCCGACGATACGCGTGTGGTTCAGCACCCACTTCAGCGATTTGCCGTAGCCTTCCTGCATTGCCATCAGGAAACGCCCGAAGCCTTTACGCCGCGGCTGCGAATGCGGCTTGCTGCGCTTGAGCATCCAGCCGCACATCATCGGCGTGAGCGTGAGCGAGATAACCAGCGAGATACCTATCGCCACGGAGAGCGTGACGGCAAACTCGCGCAGCAATCTGCCCGGCAGCCCGCCCATCAGCAGCAGCGGCAGGAACACCGCCACCAGCGACAGGCTCATGGAGAGCACGGTAAAACCGACCTCGCGCGTCCCCTGCAGCGCCGCCTGCAGCGGCTTCATGCCCGCTTCCAGGTGGCGGGAGATGTTCTCCAGCACCACGATGGCGTCGTCCACCACAAAGCCGGTGGCGATGGTTAACGCCATCAGCGACAGGTTGTTCAGGCTAAAGCCGCACAGGTACATGGCGGCAAAGGTGCCGATCAGCGACACCGGCACGGCAACGGCAGGGATCAGCGTCGCGCGGCCGGAGCGCAGGAACAGGAACACCACCAGGATCACCAGCGCCACGGAGATAATCAGCGTTTGCTCGACCTCCTCAAGCGAGGCGCGAATGGTCGGGGAGCGGTCCTGCGCAATTTGCAGGTCGATTGCCGCGGGAATGGTCTCCTGCAGCTCCGGAAGCCGCTCGCGGATGCTGTTCACCGTCTGAATGATGTTGGCTTCCGGCAGCTTGCGGATCATCAGCAGGATGGCCGGCTTAGCGTTGGTCATCCCGGCGTTACGCACGTCCTGCACCGAGTCGGTGACGCTGGCCACGTCGCTCAGGCGTACCGCCGCGCCGTTGTTGTAGTGAATAATCAGCGGCTGGTATTCGGCAGCGGTTTTGAGCTCGTCGTTGGCCTGGATCTGCCAGCGATGGCTGCCGTCCTCAATGGCCCCCTGCGGCCTGCGCACGTTGGCGTTACTGATGGCGGTGCGCACGTCGTCCAGCGACACGCCCTGGTTAAAGAGCGCCTGCGGGTTCAGGCCCACGCGCACGGCGGGCAGGGAGCTGCCGCCAACGCTCACGTCGCCCACGCCGTCAATCTGGGCTATGGTCTGCGCCAGCTGCGTGGAGGCGAAGTCGTACAGTTGACCCTGCGAGTAAGTGTCCGAGGTGAGCGTCAGGATCATGACGGGCGCATCGGACGGGTTGGCCTTGCGGTAGGTTGGACGGCTCGGCATTCCGCTTGGCAGCAGGCTTTGCGCGGCGTTGATTGCCGCCTGCACGTCACGCGCCGCGCCGTTAATGTCCCGGTCGAAGTTGAATTCCAGAATGATGCGCGTGCTGCCCAGCGAGCTGCTGGAGGTCATTTCGTTGACGCCGGCAATCCGCCCGAGCGAGCGCTCCAGCGGGGTGGCAACCGACGAGGCCATGGTTTCCGGCGACGCGCCCGGCAGCGAGGCGCTGATCATGATCACCGGGAAATCCACCTGCGGCAGCGGCGCCACCGGCAGCAGCCGGAAGCCCAGCACGCCGCACAGGGTGATGGCGATGGAGAGTAAAATCGTCGCCACCGGGCGGTAAATGAAGAGGGCGAAAAACTTCACTTACGCCTCCTCTTCACGTTTCGGGAAGCGGCTTTTCGTCCACAGCGCCAGACGGTCAAACAGCAGGTAGATAACCGGCGTGGTAAAGAGCGTCAGCACCTGGCTGACCAGCAGGCCGCCGACCATGCCAATCCCCAGCGGGCGGCGCAGCTCTGCGCCGACGCCGGTGCTGAGCATCAGCGGCAGCGCGCCTAACAGCGCCGCCAGCGTGGTCATCAGGATCGGACGAAAACGCAGCAGGCAGGCCTGGAAGATGGCGTCCCGCGGCGACATGCCCTGCTCGCGCTCGGCGGCAAGGGCGAAGTCGATCATCATGATGGCGTTTTTCTTCACGATGCCGATAAGCAGGATGATGCCGATGATGGCGATCACGTCCAGCTCGCTGCCTGCCAGCATCAGCGCCAGCAGTGCTCCCACGCCCGCCGTTGGCAGGGTAGAGAGGATGGTGATCGGGTGAATAAAGCTTTCGTACAGCACGCCGAGCACGATATACATCGCCACCACCGCGGCCACAATCAGCCAGACGGTGTTGCCCAGCGCGGCCTGGAACGCCAGGGTGCTTCCCTGGAACTGGGTCTGAATATCGGACGGGAAGCTCAGATCTTTTTCCGCTGCCAGAATGGCCTCAACCGCTTCGCCCAGCGAATAGCCGTCCGGCACGTTGAATGAAATCGTGGTGGACGGGAACTGATCCAGATGGTTGATGGAGAGCGGGGTAAAGCGCTCTTCCACGTTGGCGATGGCGCTTAACGGCACAATTCCGCCGTCCTTGCCGGTCAGGCGCACCGAATCCAGCGCGGCGAGACCCGGGGTGTTGTCAGTATCGTGCTCCAGCACCACGCGATACTGGTTCGCCTGGGTGTAAATGGTGGAGATCAGGCGCTGACCAAAGGCGTTGTACAGCGCGTTGTCCACGTCGGACATGGTAATGCCCAGGCGGCTGGCGGTGTCGCGGTTGACGTTCACGTAGGCCGCCAGCCCCTTGTCCTGCCAGTCGCTGCTGACGTCGGAAAGCTGCGGCAGGGCTTTCAGCTTATCCACCAGCTGCGGTACCCAGGTGCTCAACGCCTCAAGCGTGGTGGCCTGAAGCGTGAACTGATACTGCGTGCGGCTCACCTGGGTATCGATGGTCAAATCCTGTATCGGCTGCAGGTACAGCTCAATGCCCGGCACGCGCGCGACGGCGCTCTGCAGACGCTCAATGACGGTGTTAACGCGGTCGTCGCGGTCATCCAGCGGCTTGAGGTTGATCTGCAGGCGCGCGCTGTTCAGAGACGGGTTGGTGCCGTCCACGCCGACGTAGGAGGTCAGGCTCTCCACCGCCGGGTCTTTCATAATAATTTCAGAGACCTGCTGCTGGCGCTGCGCCATGTTCGCGAAGGAAACCGACTGCGGTGCCTGAAGCGTGCCCTGAATAATGCCGTTGTCCTGGATCGGGAAGAAGCCTTTCGGAATGAAAATCCACAGCATCACGCTCAGGGCCAGCGTCCCCAGCGCCACGCCGAGGGTGGCCCACGGATGGTTCAGCACTTTCGCCAGCAGGTGACCATACCCGGCGATGATGCGTTCAAACATCCGCTCTGAGGCGCGGGAGAAGCGGTTTTGCTTGCGCAGGGACTCAACGCTCAGCATGCGGGCGCACATCATCGGCGTCAGCGTCAGCGAGACCACGGCGGAGATCAGGATCGCAACCGCCAGCGTCACGGCAAACTCGCGGAACAGACGTCCGACGATATCGCCCATAAACAGCAGCGGGATCAGTACCGCAATCAGCGAGAAGGTCAGGGAGATGATGGTAAAGCCGATTTCGCCCGCACCCTTCAGCGCGGCGGCTAAGGGCTTTTCACCTTTCTCGATATAGCGCGAGATGTTCTCGATAACGACGATGGCGTCATCCACCACGAAACCGGTGGCGATGGTCAGCGCCATCAGCGTGAGGTTGTTGATCGAGAAATCGAGGAACACCATCACCGCAAAGGTGCCGACCAGCGAGAGCGGCACGGCGACGGCGGGGATAATGGTCGCCGGAACGTTGCGCAGGAACAGGTAGATGATCATGACCACCAGCGCAATCGCCAGCATCAGCTCGAACTGGGTGTCGGTCACCGAGGCGCGGATATTGGTGGTGCGGTCAGAAAGCACGTTGACGCTCACCGACTTCGGCAGGCTCTCAATCAGCTGCGGCAGCATGGTGCGGATGCTGTCGGCGGTGTCGATGATGTTTGCGCCCGGCTGGCGCTGAACGTTCATCACGATCGCCTGCTGTTTGTTGGCCCACGCGCCCAGCCAGCTGTTTTCAGCCCCCTGTTCGACGGTTGCCACGTCGCCGAGCCGTATTGGCGCACCGTTCTGGTAGGCCACAATCAGCTGGCGGTATTCGTCGGCGGACTGCATCTGATCGTTCGCGGAGAGCGTGACCGCGCGGGTGGGGCCGTCCAGCGAGCCTTTCGCCGAGTTGACGTTAGCGCTGCTGATGGCGGTGCGGATGGTTTCGCTGGTCAGGCCCAGTGCGGCAATCGCCTGCGCGTTCAGCTTCACGCGCACGGCCGGGCGCTGGCCGCCTGCCAGCGTAACGAGGCCCACGCCGGAGACCTGGGAAATTTTCTGCGCCACGCGGGTTTCGACCATATCCTCAACCTGCGTCATCGGCAGGGCGGAGGAGGTGACGGCGAGGGTCATGATCGGCGGATCCGCCGGGTTCACCTTGCTGTAAACCGGCGGGTTTGGCAGGTCGGACGGCAGCAGGTTGGTGGCGGCGTTAATCGCGGCCTGCACCTCTTGCTCGGCGACGTCCAGCGATAGCGTAAGCTGGAACTGCAGCGTGACCACCGATGCCCCGCCGGAACTCTGGGAGGACATCTGTTTTAGCCCCGACATCTGGCCAAACTGGCGCTCCAGCGGCGCGGTGATGGCGGACGTCACCACGTCCGGGCTGGCGCCGGGATAGAGGGTGACAACCTGAATGGTGGGGTAGTCCACTTCCGGCAGCGCCGAGACGGGCAGGAAGCGGTAGCCGATGATCCCGGCCAGCAGGATCGCCACCATCAACAGCGTGGTGGCAACGGGGCGCAAGATAAACAGGCGTGACGGCCCCCCCGTGGAGCCCGGTGGCATGACCTGCATCAGGCTTTCGCTCCCTGTTTCGCATGCTCACGTTTTGCGGGGGCTTCATTGGCCGCCGTGCCGTCGTGGGCTTCAACCACTTCCACTTTCGCGCCTTCGGTCAGGCGGTCTATACCGTCCGTGACCACGCGGTCGCCCGCGGAAAGCCCGGCGCTGATAACCACCGTCTGGCTGTCCTGAATGCCGGTTTTCACCAGGTGCTTGCTGACTTTATTGTCGCTGTTCAGCACCCAGACGAAGTTACCTTCGTTGCCCATCTGCAGCGCGGCCGTTGGGATCACCACCGCGTTCTCTTCGGTCGCGACCAGCATTCGCGCATTCACAAACTGGTTCGGGAACAGGGCATCGTCCTGGTTGTTAAAGCGCGCCTTCAGCTTGATGGTGCCGGTGGTAGTGTCAATCTGGTTATCCAGGCTCAGCAGCGTGCCCTGGCTGAGCTTTTGTTTGTTGGTCCGGTCCCAGGCTTCGACCACCAGCCCGTTTCCGGCTTTCTGCGCCTGTACGACGGTCGCGATATCGCTTTCCGGCAGGGTAAAGACTAAGTCGATAGGGTGGGTCTGAGTGATGACCACAATGCCCGTGGTGTCCCCGCTGGAGATCTGGTTGCCGATATCGACCTGCTTCAGCCCGACGCGCCCGTCAATCGGTGCCGTAATGCGGCTCCAGTCCAACTGCAGCTGTGCGCTGGCGACGGCGGCTTCATCGGCTTTAATGGTGCCCAGAGATTCGCTGACCAGCGATCGCTGGGTATCTAACTCCTGGCGCGAAACGAGGTTGGTTTTCACCAGCTGCTGATAGCGGGCTAAATCACGCTGGGCGTTGGCGAGCGTGGCTTTATCTTTGGCGAGCTGGCCCTGCGCCTGCGCAAGTGCCACTTTAAACTGGCTTGGGTCAATTTCTGCCAGTAAATCCCCGGCCTTGACCTGCTGGCCTTCCTGGAAGTGAATCGCCAGTAACTGGCCGTCGACGCGGCTGCGTACCGTCGCGGTGTTGGCGGCGGTAATGGTCCCAAGGCCGGTAAGATAGCGAGGAACGGCCTTGTTCACCGCCGTTGCCGCCTGAACCGGTGCCAGCGCACCGCCGCGCATACCGCGACGGCCTCCTGCGGCCGGGCCCTGCGACGCGCTTCTGGCACCGTCGGGTGCCGGGGCGTTAGCGGATTGGCTGTGCCAGTACCACGCGGCGGCAAGGGCCACCACAATGATGCCGGCGGCGATGGCCCAGCGGGATTTTTTACTGCCTTTCATCGTTATACGTTCTCATCCTGAAATTCTTCGGGGAATGATACTAGTTTAGTCAGGCAACACGGCAGAAAAATGGAGGAAATATGGAAGACTGTCAGGAATGGTCTGAGTATGACGCTCTTTTTTGCCGGGTGGCGGCTTCGCCTTACCCGGCCTACGGTTCGAGGATCTTGTAGGCCGGGTAAGGCGAAGCCGCCACCCGGCACAACCGCACTACCTGAACATCACCTGCGCCCAGCGCGCCAGACCCGCGGTCACGGAGCCAAAATCATCGCCCCCGGCAATCGGAATGCCCGGCAGCTGTTCCGCCAGCGCTTTTTTGATCAGCGGCGAACGGGCGCTACCGCCGGTCAGGTAGATCACGTCCGGCTTCTCGTTGCCGTTTTCCAGCGCCAGCTGCACCTGCTCCAGAATGCGCTGCAGCGGCTGGGCGAGCGCGGTTTCGAGGCCATGCTGAGAAATTGCCGTGGCGAGGTCGTCGCTGATAAACGGCAGCGAAACGGCGTGTTCCGCGCGATCCGAGAGCGCAATTTTACTCTCTTCGGCGGTGCGTACCACGCGGTAGCTAAGACGCTGACGCCACACCTTATACAGCAGTGCGACTTTCTCGGCGTCCTGCGCGTCGCGCACCAGGTCGTTGAGGAAACGACCGTTAGCGGTGCTGTAAAAATCACTCTGTGCGGGAACGTCGTTGATGGCGATTGCGTTCCACCACGGCAGGATCGGCAGGGCGATCCCTTTTTCGGTTTGCCCGCCCATGCCGAGCAGCGGCATCAGGCTCTTGAAGGCCAGGGCGATATCCAGATCGTTACCGCCCACGCGGCAGCCGCTGTGCCCCAGCAGGCTGTTTTCACGATCGCGACGATTATGCCACTCAGGCCCCATCAGCAGCAGCGAGCAGTCCGTGGTACCCCCGCCGATATCCACCACCAGCACGCGCTTTTCTTCTGTCAGGGTGGCTTCAAAATCCAGGCCTGCCGCAACCGGCTCATACTGGAACACCACGTCGCGGAAGCCCGCACGGTGTGCCGCGCGCTCGAGGATCCCCTGTGCCTGCTGGTTCGCGTCATCACCGCCCAGCCCCTGGAAGTTGATCGGGCGACCAATGACCGCCTGAGTGATGGCGTCCGGCACCTGAGTCTGCGCCTGATTGCGGATATGCAGCATCATGGCGCACACCAGGTCTTCAAACATCGCCACCTGCTGCGGCTTCAGGCCGCTGGCTCCGAGGAACGATTTTGGCGATTTAACGAAGTAAACTTCCTCCGGGTCCTCTATATAGTGCCCGAGAGAAGAGAGGCCGAACTGCACGCTGGACGGCGTAACGTCAATGTCTTCTTCACGGTTAAAGCTGACCGCGCGGCGCAGCAGCGCCTGGGATTCCGCCGCCGTGGCGGGAACCTGATGATGGCGGAACAGCCATTCGCTCACCGCTTCACGGGTTGGGGCGCAGAGCATTGAGGGCAGCAGCGTGCTCTCGTTTTCCATTTTCAGGAGCTGTGGTTGTCCGTTTTGCATAATCGCAACCGAACAGTTTGCGGTACCGTAGTCAAATCCAATAAACACGCAGGAGTCCCCATGCCGGTGAGAAGGGGCGAGACTTTAGCGAAATGTCCGCGCGGCGACAACTGGAATATGAAAGCAAGGCGTCGCGCGCGCAATCGGTTTATGCTGGAGAGAACTGAAAAGGAGATGCGATGTACACCCTAAACTGGCAACCCCCTTACGACTGGCAGTGGATGTTTGGCTTTCTCGGCGCGCGTGCGGTTACGGGCGTGGAAACCGTCACGGAACGCTATTACGAGCGCAGCTTTGCCTGCGAAGGGCATCAGGGGATATTTCGCGTTACGCCAGATACCCAAAGCAATACGCTGACGGTGGTGCTCAGCCCGGGCCTGGAGCCGGTGGCGCCGCGCTGTCTCGAACGTATTGAACGCCTGTTCGATCTCGCCTGCGATCCAAAGCAAATCGCGGATGCGCTGGGCGAGCTCGGCGCTGCGCGGCCTGGCTTACGTTTACCGGGAGCCATGGATGCCTACGAGCAGGGCGTGCGGGCCATTCTCGGGCAGCTGGTGAGCGTGGCGATGGCGGCGAAACTGGCTTCGCGGGTGGTGGCGCTGTGCGGTGAGCCGGTGAGGGACGCTCCGGACTATATCTGTTTCCCCTCGCCGCATGCGCTGGCAGCAGCCGACCCGCTGGCGCTGAAGGCGCTGGGCATGCCGGTTAAGCGGGCGGAGTCGTTGATTCATCTTGCGCAGTCGGTGGTGGAGGGAGAATTCCCGCTTTTTCCGCCTGAGGATATTGAGGCCGGGATGAAGGCGCTTCAGCAGCGTCCGGGGATCGGGCGCTGGACGGCCAATTATCTGGCGCTGCGCGGATGGCAGGCGAAAGATGTCTTCCTGCCGGATGACTACCTGATTAAACAGCGGTTCAGCGGCATGACCCCCGCGCAGATCCGCCGCTACGCCGAGCGCTGGCAGCCGTGGCGCTCTTATGCGCTTTTACACATCTGGTATACCGACGGCTGGTCACCGTTAATTGATGGCGAAGTAGCTGGTGTTCAGCAGTAGCTCCAGCGGCTGCGGTTCGGCAATGGTGTCGCCGTAGATAAAATCAATGCCAATGCCGGAGAGCGTGTCCATCATGATCGGCTGGTTGCACGGTCCGGCAAGGGTTTTCATCCCCAGACGCTGGGCGTGCCCCTGAATAATGGTCACCATCATCTCGTCCATCAGATTGCCGTGCACGCTGCTCACCACGTCGGCATCCAGCATCAGATAGTCCGCCATGTTGGGGCTGAGGTGGTTAAAGACGTCCATATCGCGTCCTACCTGGCTCAGCACCACGCGACAGCCCGCTTGACGGAGTTTTTGCAGGCTCTGATGCACGTTTTGGTCCGGGCTTTGCAGCACCTCAACGGCGATCGTCAGATGCAGTAGACGGCCCGGCAGCGGGCTTTTCTCAAGCAGATCGAGCAGTTCATCCACCAGCGTGACGCTGGCCAAACCGGCCTGGGAGAGCGGCAGGGCAACGCCCATGCCTTTTGCTGCCACCGGGGCGGCATACGCCCGGAAGAATTCGCTGAAGATCCGTCTGTCGAGCGCATGAAGCAGCTCGGGCTCTGCCAGCCCGGAGCGGAACGCATGCTCTTCCTGCACTTCCCCCTGGCTGGTCCACAGGCGGAGCGAGATCAGCCAGAAGTTACAGCTTTCCGGAATACGCGGTGAGGCGACGCTGCGGGCAATCATCAGCAGGTGGTTGTCTTTGATCATATGCCACTGCTCGTCCAGCGACATCATGCTCCGGGGGCTGTGGATCCGATCCTGCTGCGGTTCGTACACCGTCACCACGCCACGACCGCTGTTTTTCGAGGCGTAGCAGGCAATATCGGCCTGCGACATCACTTCCGCCGCCTGGTGATTGCCGTCGTCTATCAGCGCGATCCCCGCGCTGGCGCCGATCCGGTGCAGGCGGCCTTCCCACATAAAGTGATAGTTGTTGATGGCGTGGATCAGGCGCCCGGCAATGTACCGGGCGCTTTCGACGTTGCAGTCCGGCAGCAGCAGCCCAAACTCATCCCCGCCCAGACGCGCCAGCACATCGCTGGAGCGCAGCAGGGTCAGCATTAACGACGACAGCTCGCGCAGGAGGGCATCGCCCGCCGCGTGGCCGGCGGTATCGTTCACGGCTTTGAAGCGGTCGAGATCGATAAACACCAGCGCATGGCGCTGACGCGTCTCGTGCACCGTCTGCAGCAGGCGCTTGAGGTGGCTCTCAAAGCTGACGCGATTAGCCAGGTGGGTGAGGGCGTCGTGGGAAGCGCTATAGCTCAGCTGGCGCAGCATTTTGCGCGACTCGGTAACGTCCTGAATCACCAGCACGGAGCCGATGTTTTGCCCGTCAAGCGTACTCAGCGGGGTGATGCTGTAGTGAATATCGAAGCTCCCGCCGGTGCGGCAGTTGAGCACCACGTCCTGTTCGATGTCGGAGCGAGACATATCGCCGCTGTGGATGTTCTCCATCAGCGGGCCATTTTCGCCAAAGGTAATATGCAGCACTTTCAGGATCGGCTGCCCAATGGCCTCCGCCTGCGGCCAGCCGCTCATCTCCTCCGCGACCGGGTTCATAAAGGTGACGTTCATGTCGATATCGGTACAGAGCACGGCTTCGCCGATGGAATCAAGCGTGATGTGCAGACGCTCTTTTTCCTGGAACAGCGCCTCGTTAAGCTCTTTAACCTCGGTCATGTCCATATTGATCCCGAGCAGGCGCTCCACCTCACCCTGCTTGTTCAGCACCCGGTTGGCGAGAGAGCGGATATGGCGAACGCCCTCCTTGACCCGAATGCGGAATTCCAGCTTAAACGGCAGCCTCGCCATCAGCGAATCGCGCAGCACCTGTTCGGCATGTTCGCGATCTTCAGGCACCATCGCCTCGTGCCAGAGCTGCCAGGTTGGCTTGATGTGCGGGGGAATTTCGTAAAGTTCGAACATCCGCTTGTCCCAGCTGATAACGTCCGGCTCAAGATCCCACTCCCAGATGCCGATCCCGCCGGCTTCGTTGGCAAGCGTAATCCGCTCCATCAGGCGTTTGTTCACCCATTCGGTCTGCTTGAGATCGTTAATGTCTTCAATCTGAGCGATAAAGTAGAGCGGGGTGCCGTCGGCATGGCGCACAACGGAGACGGCGAGCAGGGCCCAGACGACCTCTCCGTTGCGGGTGTAGTACCGTTTTTCCAGGGAGTAGGTGTTGATTTCCCCGTTGACCAGCTGTTCCAGCTGTTCCAGGTCGGTGTTTAAGTCCTCCGGCCAGGTGAGCTGCTGAAAGGTGAGGGACTGGAGCTCGGTCTGGCTATAGCCGAGGAAATTGCACAGCGCTTTGTTCGCCTGCAGCCACTGGCCTTCAATGCCGACCAGCGCCATACCAATGGCGGAATATTCCATCGCATTACGAAAACGCTCTTCGCTCTCGGTGATGTGCTTGCGCTCGGCGCGAAACGCATACATCACCATCGTCATCACGTTAGCGGGCAAAAGCAGCATCAGGAACGGCAGCCAGGGGGCGTTGAACATGACCACGGTGGTTTGCGGCGTAATCGCGATCGGGTCTCGCGCCATCATCAGCGAAACCATCATCACGGTAACTAAAAAGACCAGGAAGGCTTCCATGCGCGGCAGGCGCACGGCGCTCCACATCAGCAAAACGATAACGCAGGTAAACGGCCAGGGCAGCCAGGAAATCGCCGCCCAGCTCAGAACCAGCGTGACGGCCATCGTGACCAGCGTTTCCAGCAGCAGCCTGGGGTTACGATGACGCAGCAGATAGTGCGGTTTAAACAGCAATCCGAGCGGGACCAGCGCCAGCGCGCCGACGGATTCTGACAGGACCCAGACGAGGAAGGTCCGCAGCGGCTCTGCGCTCGGCACCAGAAAATGGACCAGCACCCCGCCGATGAGCGGGGGGATCAGGGCGCTACCGATCGCCAGACGAACCCAGTCGTTCAGGTTTTGCAGCGGGTTGTACCAGGGGAGCAGCTTTCGCAGCAGTATCGCACCAATGCTGGCCTCGATGATGTTTACGACGGGATAGATAAAACTGATGGAATCCCACGAGGACAGCATCCACGAGGCCAGCACGTTTCCGAACGAGCAGGCAAGCGCGATGCCGGGCCACATTTTTCCCGCGTGGCGATAAAACGCCACCATCATAATGGAGGTCGGGAACCAGAGCGGGGCCAGCAGCGTACCGAAGCGGGTCAGCTCAAGGGAGAATAAGGTGAAGATGAAGGTGACCAGACCCAGACAGACAAGCCGCAGTAAAGGATGTGGGGTCGAAACCAAAACCCGCTGGTATTGTTTATTCATTACCGCTCTATCCAGGGACGCCATGCTGTCAGGAGCGAGGTCCGGACGCGCGAAATTAATAATTTGGTTTATGCTAGTACAAACAATTTACAATTTATATGCCGACTGCTCATAATTTGACATCATAGACTTATTAAATAGTTACTCTGCAATAAATTCACGTTAAACGCCGAAAAAGTGCTCGTTAAAATTTAGCTCAGGGCGCGATAAGCGACTTTACAGCCCGTCTCGCATAACCTGCGCATTCGACTGGTATCATGCCCGCGAAATCCCTATAATTGCCGCGTTTGACGCTCCGGCGTCGTCCTTCCTTAACATCCAGGTTAATCAGGTCGCTAAATTTATGACTGATAAGTCTCATCAGTGCGTCATCATAGGCATCGCCGGCGCATCAGCTTCAGGTAAAAGTCTTATTGCCAGTACGCTTTACCGCGAACTGCGTGAACAAGTTGGTGATGAGCACATCGGCGTCATTCCCGAAGATAGCTATTACAAAGATCAATCCCATCTGTCGATGGAAGAGCGCGTTAAAACCAACTATGACCATCCGAGCGCGATGGATCACAGCTTGTTATTCCAGCATCTTCAGTCACTTAAAAACGGTACGGCCATTGAGCTGCCGGTTTACAGCTATGTAGAACATACCCGCACTCAGGAAACTGTCCGCATCGAGCCGAAGAAGGTCATCATCCTCGAAGGTATTCTGCTGCTGACCGACGCCCGCCTGCGTGAGTCGATGAACTTCTCGATTTTCGTCGACACCCCGCTGGATATCTGCCTGATGCGCCGCATTAAGCGCGACGTGAACGAACGTGGCCGTTCCATGGACTCGGTCATGGCGCAATATCAGAAAACCGTCCGTCCAATGTTCCTGCAATTTATCGAGCCCTCTAAGCAATACGCCGATATTATCGTGCCTCGCGGCGGTAAAAACCGTATTGCCATTGATATCTTGAAAGCGAAAATCAGCCAGTTTTTTGAATAAGCCGCGCGAATTGTGTACCGTTCAGAGATAACCTGGTTTTGCCCTGAGCCTGTTAAGCCTCAGGGCGCGATGCACGAAAGGAGAGAGTGCCATGCGTCTTTGTGACCGTGATATAGAAGCCTGGCTGGATGAAGGCCGCCTGTCTATCACCCCGCGCCCGCCGGTAGAGCGGATCAACGGCGTGACCGTTGACGTGCGTCTGGGGAATAAATTCCGCACCTTCAGCGGCCATACCGCCCCGTTTATCGACCTCAGCGGGCCGAAAGACGAAGTCAGCGCGGCACTGGATCGCGTGATGAGCGACGAAATCGTTCTCGACGAGGGTGACGCTTTCTATCTGCATCCGGGTGAGCTGGCGCTGGCGGTGACGTATGAATCCGTGACGCTGCCTGCCGATCTGGTGGGGTGGCTGGACGGCCGTTCCTCACTGGCGCGTCTGGGCCTGATGGTTCACGTCACCGCGCACCGTATCGATCCCGGCTGGTCTGGCCGTATCGTGCTGGAGTTCTTCAACGCCGGCAAGCTGCCGCTGGCCCTGCGCCCTGGCATGATGATCGGTGCGCTGAGCTTTGAGCCGCTGACGGGCCCGGCCGATCGTCCTTATAACCGCCGCCAGGACGCAAAATATCGCGACCAGCAGGGTGCGGTTGCCAGTCGTATTGATAAAGACTGATTGTTAGACCACTGAGGATGCCATGAGAAGAGTTCTGACAACGCTGATGATTTTGCTGGTGGTGCTGGTTGCTGGCCTTTCCGCGTTGGTGCTGCTGGTTAACCCCAACGATTTCCGTACCTATATGGTGCGGCAGGTCGAAGCACGCAGCGGGTATGAACTCAAGCTGGACGGCCCGCTCCGCTGGCACGTCTGGCCGCAGCTCAGCATTCTCTCTGGACGCATGTCGTTAACCGCTCCCGGGGCGTCGCAGCCGCTGGTCTCGGCGGATAACATGCGTCTTGACGTGGCGCTTATCCCGCTTTTCTCGCATCAGCTTCAGGTAGACCAGGTGATGCTGAAAGGGGCGGTGATCCAGCTTACGCCTCAGTCGGAGGCGGTCCGCCAGGCGGATGCGCCGGTGGCTCCGCGCGAAAATACCTTACCTGATGTTCCCTCAGACGCCGGCTGGTCATTCGATATCGGCAATTTGAAAGTGGCGGACAGCGTGCTGGTTTTCCAGCATGAGGGTGACGAACAGGTTACCGTTCGCAACATCAACCTGAAGATGGAGCAGGACGAACGGCATGTCGCTACCGTTGAGTTCTCCGGGCGCGTCAACCGTGACCAGCGCGATCTGAACCTGTCCATGAATGCCAACGTTAACGCGTCGGACTATCCCCATCAGCTTACCGCAGATATCCAGCAGCTCAACTGGCAGCTGACGGGAGCGGATCTGCCGCTCAAGGGCATTACCGGCCAGGGAACGCTGCAGGCCGTCTGGCGTGAAGAGCAGAAGCAGCTTGAGTTGAACAACCTTAACCTGCAGGCCAATGACAGCAGCCTGAAAGGGCAGGCGAGCGTCACGCTGGCTGAAAAGCCGAAATGGGTCCTCGACCTGCAGTTTGATAAGCTGAACCTGGAGAACCTGCTCCCACCGCAGCCGACGAGCACGACGGACGGCGACGCCGTACAGACGGGGCAAAGCCAGCTGGCGAAATCTCGCCCGGTGATCTCCTCCAATCTCGATCAGCCCGACTACAACAGCCTGCGCGGCTTTACCGCCGACATTCTGCTGAAAGCCAACGCCGTACGCTGGCGTGGCATCGATTTTACCGACGTCAGCAGCCAGATGTTCAACCATAACGGGCAGCTGGCCATCTCTGAGCTTAGCGGCAGGATGGGGGCAGGGCACATGTCGCTGCCGGGTACGCTGGACGTTCGAAAAGATGTCTCCCGCGCCGAGTTCCAGCCGCGGCTAGAGAATGTCGAGATTGGTACAATCCTTAAAGCCTTTAATTACCCCATCGCTATGACCGGGCAGCTGACGATGGCGGGGGATTTCTCCGGCACGAAGATAGATGCCGAGGCGTTTCGTCACAGCTGGCAGGGCCAGGCGCACGTTGAGCTGAAAGATACGCGCATGGAAGGGCTTAACTTCCAACAGCTGGTCCAGCAGGCGGTTGAGCGCAGCAGCAACGTGAAGGCCAATGAGAACTACGACAGCGCTACCCGCCTCGACAATTTCACCACCGAACTTTCGCTTGATAACGGGCAGCTCTCAATGGATAACATGGAAGGCACGTCATCCCTGCTCTCCTTAACGGGTGAAGGCTCGTTGGATCTGGTGAAAGAGACGGCCGATACCCGCTTTAACGTCCGTGTTCTTTCTGGCTGGGAAGGGGAAGGCGAGCTTATCGACTTCCTGAAAGAGACGCCGATCCCGCTGAACGTTTACGGCAGGTGGCAGGAGCTGAACTACAGCCTGCAGGTCGATCAGATCCTGCGTAAGCATCTGCAGGATGAAGCCAAACGTCGGCTGAATGACTGGGCGGAACGCAATAAAGATTCGCAAAACGGCAAGGACGTGAAGAAGCTGTTAGATAAGCTTTGATGTCGGTGGTGCCGGGTGGCGGCTACGCCTTACCCGGCCTACAAAAGCTGACGCGCCGGGTGGTATGTGCGGCCTGATGCCCTCACCCCGACCCTCTCCCACGGGGAGAGGGCGCAAACACTAAAAACGGCAACGAGGTTGCCGTTTTGCTTTTACCTATACCTCAAAATCCATCTCTTCTTCGCTTCGCAGCGGAATGAGCTGCACCTTCTGCACGCGATGGCTTTCAACCTGCAGCGTTTTGAGCATGTAGTCCCCCACCTGAACCTCTTCTCCCGGCTGCGGGATCCGCTGCAGATACTCCATTAACAGTCCCGCTATGGTGTGGTATTCGCGCTTGTCGTCCAGCGGCAGCGGTACAAACTGCACCAGGTCCTCCAGCGGCATATGGCCGTTTGCGGTCCAGCTTCCGTCGGCATTCTTTTGAATGTCATGGCGCGCATCGATCTCATCCACCTCGTTAGGCAGATTACCCGCGATGGTTTCCATAACGTCGCTGAGCGTCACCAGGCCTTCGACAGAGCCGAACTCGTCGACCACAAAGGCAAAGTGCGTGCGCGCGTTGCGGAACTGCTCAAGCGCGGAGAGCAGAGGCAGGGCTTCCGGGAACACCAGGGGCTGGCGCACCAGCGCGCGCAGGTTGAGCGGTTCACCGTGCAGCTGCTGCTGCAGCAGATCGATCACGTGCACCACGCCCAGCAGCTCTTCCTCTTCTTCACCGCCTGTCACCACCACGCGGGTGTGCTGGTTTTTATCCAGCAGGGCGAGAATTTGCTCTTCCGGGGCCGTCAGGTCGATATGCTCAATGTCATGGCGCGAGGTCATGATGCTGCTGACCGAGCGCTGGTTCAGGTTGAGCACCCGCTCAATCATCCTGCGCTCCTGCGGATTAAAAATCTGCCCGTCGCTGTGATCGGCAAGCATCGACGCGGATTCGGCGTCCAGCTCGGCATCCTCTTTCCGCCCGCTGAGCAGGCGCATCACGGTATCGGCAGTGCGCTGACGCAGGGTCTGGTTCGCGGAAAGGAAGCGGCGGCGGTTGAATATAGCAAGCTGGTTCAGCGACTCAATCATGACCGAGAAGCCAATCGCCGCGTACAGGTAGCCTTTCGGGATGTGGAAGCCAAAGCCGTCGGCAACCAGGCTAAAGCCAATCATCAGCAGGAAGCTCAGACACAGGATCACGATGGTCGGGTGGCTGTTCACAAACCGCGTGAGGGCCTTGCTTGCCATCACCATCAGCGTGATGGCGATGATCACGGCGGCCATCATCACGGCCAGGTGGTCGACCATTCCGACGGCGGTGATCACCGAATCCAGCGAGAAGACGGCGTCCAGCACCACAATCTGCGCGACAACCGGCCAGAATTTCGCCCCGCGGCGCTGGGTGGGGTTGTCGCTGTCCTTCCCTTCGAGCCGCTCGTTCAGTTCTACCGTGGCCTTGAAGAGCAGGAATAGCCCGCCAACGAGCATGATCAGGTCGCGGGCGCTGAAGCTCAGGCCGCGAACGGAGAAAAGGGGGGTCGTGAGGGTGACCAGCCAGGAGATCGAGGCCAGCAGCAGCAGGCGCATAACCATCGCCAGCAGCAGGCCCGTCACGCGCGCGCGGTCGCGCTGCGATGGGGGCAATTTTTCGGCAAGGATGGCGATAAAGACCAGATTATCAATACCGAGTACTAATTCTATAACGACCAGCGTAACCAGCCCGGCCCAGATTGATGGATCGGCAATCCATTCCATAGTAATAGCAATACCTTCTGTTATATGACCAATGTCACACTTCGATCATGGATAAAGCTGACCGAAAATGCAATGCCGGGCTGAGATTTCTCTTAATAGCCTCCTGAAAAAACAGCGCAACTCGCCGACGGTGTAAATAAGCTAATGACGTATATTTTATTACACTGAGGTGTATTTAGGATATATCGCAATAAATGGTTTGAATTGATATTTTGTCAATATAAAGAAAATCCTAAAACGTGAAAAGTTTGCGCTTAATATTAATCTTAAAAACCGTTATTAGGACGGTTGTCTCCTTGCCTGCTATTAGGTTAGCTGCAACAATTCTCCCAGCATCAAATGTTAAATTTCCTTGTTGCTATTATTGTTTCGGTCTTTAGTCACGGTAATTCTTAATCAGTATGCTTGCTGAAGCTGCTGATATATTTCCAAAAAGGCCTTATCCAAGAGGGTGTATATCCATAACGCATTGTTTAGACAGTGGATTGGTAACTGAAAGCCAAGGGCGGTAGCGTGCCTGAAAGCGTGTGAATCAGCCTCGATTATTCTGTCAATAGCCAATGGATGAATAAGCTTTTTTTAGGACTGATGCCAGTTATATTTCGAATTGATTAACTGCATTCTGAATGCCAAAACGACCCGCGCTTATTTAAATTGCACAGGATAATTACTCTGCCAAAGTGATAAATAATCAATGATGAAATCCAAAATGAAATTGATGCCATTATTGGTGTCTGTGACCTTGATGAGTGGTTGCACGGTCTTTCCCGGCAGCAATATGTCAACAATGGGCAAGGATGTGATCAAACAGCAAGATGCTGATTTTGATCTCGACAAAATGGTGAATGTTTATCCATTGACCCCACGTCTGGTAGAACAATTACGTCCGCGTCCGAATGTTGCCCAGCCGAATATGTCTCTGGACCAGGAAATTGCCGCCTACCAGTATCGCGTAGGGCCAGGTGACGTTATCAACGTGACCGTCTGGGACCATCCTGAACTGACCACGCCTGCGGGCCAGTACCGCAGCTCAAGCGACACCGGTAACTGGGTGCAGTCTGACGGCACGATGTTCTATCCGTACATCGGCAAAGTGCACGTGGTTGGCAAAACGCTGGCTGAGATCCGTAGTGATATTACCGGCCGCTTAGCGCAGTACATCGCTGACCCGCAGGTGGACGTTAATATCGCCGCATTCCGCTCGCAAAAAGCCTATATCTCCGGGCAGGTAAACAAATCGGGCCAGCAGGCGATCACCAACGTTCCGCTGACCGTACTCGATGCCATTAACGCCGCAGGCGGCTTAACCGACGGTGCCGACTGGCGTAACGTCGTTCTGACCCACGAAGGCAAAGAGCAGCGCATTTCCCTGCAGGCGCTGATGCAAAACGGCGACCTGACGCAGAACCGTCTGCTCTATCCGGGCGACATCCTGTACGTGCCGCGTAACGACGACCTGAAAGTGTTCGTGATGGGTGAAGTGAAGAAACAGAGCACCCTCAAGATGGACTTCAGCGGCATGACCCTGACCGAAGCGCTGGGCAATGCGGAAGGTATCGATCTGACCTCCTCGAACGCCAGCGGCATCTTCGTGATCCGTCCGCTGAAAGGCGAGGGCAGCGCGAAAGGCAAGATTGCCAACATCTACCAGCTGGATATGTCCGATGCGACGTCGCTGGTCATGGCCACGGAGTTCCGCCTCCAGCCATACGATGTGGTGTATGTCACCACCGCGCCGGTTGCCCGCTGGAACCGCCTGATCAACCAGTTGCTGCCAACCATCAGTGGCGTTCGCTACATGACGGATACGGCGCGCGACATTCATACCTGGTAATCCGCGATGTTTAACAAAATATTGGTGGTATGCGTGGGGAACATCTGCCGTTCCCCAACGGCTGAACGGCTGCTTCGTCAGTACCAGCCTGGCTTAACGGTCGACTCCGCGGGACTTGGGGCGCTGGTGGGAAAAGGCGCCGACGAGCGCGCCGCGAGCGTGGCGCAAGATCACGACCTTTCTCTCGACGGGCATATCGCCCGTCAGATTTCCGGCCGGATGTGCCGCGAGTACGACCTGATCCTGACGATGGAAAAACGCCACATCCACGCGCTGTGTGAGATCGCTCCGGAGATGCGCGGCAAGGTGATGCTGTTTGGTCACTGGGACAATGAGCGCGAAATTCCCGATCCGTATCGCAAGAGCCGTGAGGCATTTGAGGCGGTATACACCTTACTTGACCAGTCTGCCCGACAGTGGGCGCAGGCACTGAAAGCTCAGCAGGGATAACAATGACAGAAAAAACAAAACCTTCTGCCGCCCCGATTTCGGGCAGTGATGAAATCGACATTGGTCGCCTGGTCGGCACCGTTGTAGAGGCAAAGTGGTGGGTGCTTGGGATCACCGCCGTGTTCGCCGCTGCGGCCGTCGTCTATACGCTGTTCGCGACGCCGATCTACAGCGCCGATGCGCTGGTGCAGATAGAGCAGAACTCCGGCAACTCGCTGGTACAGGACATCGGCTCTGCCCTGGCAAACAAGCCGCCCGCATCCGACGCTGAAATCCAGCTCATCCAGTCGAGGCTGGTGCTGGGCAAAACGGTCCACGATTTAGGGCTGGATATCTCCGTTACCAAAAACACCTTCCCGGTATTTGGTGCCGGCTGGGACCGCCTGATGGGCCGCAGCAATGACACGGTGAAAGTGACGGACTTCGTGCTGCCAAAAGGCGGTGCGGAGCAGACCTTTACCCTTACCGTGCTCGGCCCGAAACAGTATCAGCTGACCAGCGATGCGGGCTTTAGCGCGCGCGGTGAAGTGGGGCAGATGCTGACCAAAGACGGCGTCAGCATGATGGTGAGCGCGATCCATGCGCAGGAAGGCGGTGAATTTACGGTCACTAAATTCTCGACGCTGGGGATGATCAACAACCTGCAGAACAACCTGACCGTCACCGAAAACGGCAAGGACACAGGCGTCCTTAGCATGACCTTCACCGGTGAAGATAAGGACAAAATCCGCGATATCCTGAACAGCATCACCCGCAACTACCTTGAGCAGAACGTTGAGCGCAAATCGGCGGAAGCGGCAAAAAGCCTGGCCTTCCTTGCGAAACAGCTCCCGGAAGTGCGCGCCCATCTTGATGACGCAGAGAACAAGCTGAACGCCTATCGTCAGGATAAAGATTCCGTCGACCTGCCGCTGGAGGCGAAATCCGTTCTTGATTCGATGGTGAACATTGATGCGCAGCTCAATGAACTGACCTTCAAAGAGGCGGAAATTTCCAAGCTGTACACCAAACGTCACCCGGCGTACCGCACGCTGCTGGAAAAACGCCAGACGCTGGAAGAAGAGAAGGCGAAGCTGAACAACCGCGTCACGGCCATGCCGAAGACGCAGCAGGAAATTGTGCGCCTGACGCGCGACGTGGAGTCCGGCCAGCAGGTTTATATGCAGCTGCTGAACAAACAGCAGGAGCTGAAAATCACCGAGGCGAGCACCGTAGGCGACGTGCGTATCGTTGACCCGGCAATTACGCAGCCTGGCGTGCTCAAGCCGAAAAAAGCGCTGATCGTTCTCGGCAGCATTATTCTCGGCCTGATGCTCTCTATCGTTGGCGTACTGCTGCGCTCCCTGTTCAACCGGGGCATCGAAAGCCCGCAGGTGCTGGAAGAGAACGGCATCAGCGTCTACGCCAGCATCCCGCTTTCCGAATGGCAGAAGTCGCGTGACAGCGTCAAAACCGTTAAGGGCGTCAAGCGCTACAAGCAGAGCCAGCTGCTGGCCGTCGGTAACCCGACCGATCTGGCGATTGAAGCGGTGCGCAGCCTGCGTACAAGCCTCCACTTCGCCATGATGCAGGCCAAAAACAACGTCCTGATGATGACCGGCGTCAGCCCGTCTATCGGTAAAACCTTCGTCTGCGCCAACCTGGCGGCGGTGGTGAGCCAGACCAACAAGCGCGTGCTGCTGATCGACTGTGACATGCGTAAGGGCTACACCCACGAGCTGCTGGGCACCAACAACGTCAACGGTCTTTCGGAAATTCTGCTCGGCAAAGGGGTGATCGAAGAAAGCGCGAAGCCGACCTCGATTCCGAAATTTGACCTGATCCCGCGTGGCCAGGTGCCGCCGAACCCGTCTGAACTGCTGATGAGCGAACGCTTCAGCCAGCTGATTGAATGGGCGAGCAAAACCTATGACCTGGTGCTGATCGATACGCCGCCGATTCTGGCCGTGACCGACGCCGCCGTAGTCGGCCGCCATGCGGGCACCACCCTGATGGTCGCGCGCTATGCGGTGAACACGCTGAAAGAGGTGGAAACTAGCCTGAGCCGCTTCGAGCAGAACGGCATCGAGGTGAAGGGGGTCATTCTGAACTCCATCTTCCGCCGCGCGACCGGGTACCAGGATTACGGTTACTACGAGTACGAATACAAATCTGACTCTAAATAAAAAACCACCCACCCCTCACCCTAACCCTCTCCCCAAAGGGGAGAGGGGACTGTCCGGTGCGGGAGTTTGGGTACGAAAATAATGACGACCACTGACTGCCTTTCACCCTCTCCCCTTTGGGGAGAGGGCTGGGGTGAGGGGAAGATGATGACCACACAACGCCCTTTGATTTCTATCTATATGCCGACATGGAATCGTCAGCAGCTGGCGATCCGCGCGATTAAATCGGTCCTGCGTCAGGATTACGACAACTGGGAGCTGATCGTCGTGGATGACTGCTCCTCCTCTTTTGAACAGCTGCAGGCATTCGTTGACGACCTTAACGACCCGCGCGTGGTGTACACCCATAACCCGATCAATTCCGGGGCCTGTGCGGTACGCAACCAGGCGATTATGCAGGCGAAAGGGCAGTATCTGACCGGCATTGACGACGATGATGAATGGACGCCAAACCGGCTGTCGATCTTCCTGTCGCACAAAGCGCAGCTGGTGACGCACGCTTTTCTCTACGCCAATGACTATGTCTGCCAGGGCGAGGTGTACTCGCAGCCGGCCAGCCTGCCGCTGTATCCGAAATCACCTTACTCCCGCCGCCTGTTTTACAAGCGCAACATCATCGGCAACCAGGTCTTTACCTGGGCGTGGCGATTCAAAGAGTGTCTGTTCGATACCGAGCTGAAGGCCGCGCAGGATTACGACATTTTCCTGCGGATGGTGGTGGAGTACGGCGAACCGTGGAAGGTGGAAGAGGCGACGCAAATCCTGCACATCAACCACGGGGAGATGCAAATCACCTCTTCGCCGAAAAAATTCTCCGGCTACTTCCACTTTTACCGCAAGCACAAGGACAAGTTCGACCGTGCCAGCCGGAAGTATCAGCTCTTTACCCTCTATCAGATCCGCAACAAGCGCATGAACTGGCGCACGCTGTTTACGCTGCTTTCGGTACGTAACGGCAAGCGTCTGGCTGACGGGCTTCGGGGGAAATAATGTTTCTGGAAGATTGCCGCGCAAACAGCTGGAGCCTGCGCCCGTGCTGCATGGTTCTGGCGTACCGCATCGCGCACTTCTGCTCGGTGTGGCGCAAGAAAAACGTGCTTAACAACCTCTGGGCGGCACCGGTGCTGGTGCTGTACCGCATCATCACCGAATGCTTTTTTGGCTATGAAATTCAGGCCGCTGCCACCATTGGCCGTCGCTTCACCATTCACCACGGCTACGCCGTGGTCATCAACAAGTTCGTCGTCGCGGGCGATGATTTTACCATTCGCCATGCCGTCACTATCGGCAACCGCGGGCCGGAGAGCCTGGCCTGCCCGGTGATTGGCAATAACGTCGAGCTGGGCGCGAACGTGGTGATGATTGGCGATATCACCGTCGGTAACAACGTGACGATTGGCGCAGGCAGCGTGGTGCTGGACAGCATTCCGGATAACGCGCTGGTGGTGGGTGAAAAAGCCCGTGTGAAGGTGATTAAATGAACATTCTGCAATTTAACGTACGCCTCGCAGAGGGCGGCGCGGCGGGCGTGGCGCTGGATCTGCACCAGCGCGCGCTGCAAAAAGGGCTACAGTCGCGCTTTGTTTACGGCTACGGCAAAGGCGGCAAGAAAAGCGTCAGCCATGATAACTACCCGCAGGTGCTTAAGCAGACCCCGCGTCTGACGTCGATTGCCAACATCGCGCTGTTTCGCCTGTTTAACCGCGATCTGTTTGGCAACCTGAACAGCCTATACCGCACCGTGACGCGCACCCCCGGTCCGGTGGTGCTGCATTTTCACGTTCTTCACAGCTACTGGCTGAATCTGGAAGAGGTGGTGGCGTTTTGTGAGAAGGTAAAAGCGCATAAGCCGGATACCCGATTCGTCTGGACGCTGCACGATCACTGGAGCGTGACCGGGCGCTGCGCCTTTACGGACGGCTGCGAAGGCTGGAAAGATAACTGCCAGAAATGCCCGACGCTGAACAATTACCCGCCGGTGAAGGTGGATCGTGCGCATCAGCTGGTTGAGGGCAAGCGTCAGCTGTTCCGCGACATGCTCTCGCTCGGCTGCACCTTTATTTCCCCAAGCCAGCACGTGGCGGATGCCTTCAACAGCCTGTACGGGGCAGGGCGCTGCAAGATCATCAATAACGGGATCGACGTGGCGACGGAAGAGATACTGGCGGAACTGACGCCGGTCGCCGAAACGCCGGGCAAACCGAAGATTGCCATTGTTGCGCACGACCTGCGCTACGACGGCAAGACCAACCAGCAGCTGGTGCGCGACATTATGGCGCTGGGCGAAAAAATCGAGCTTCACACCTTTGGCAAATTTTCCCCGTTCGACGGGGCAAACGTGGTGAACCACGGGTTCGAAACCGACAAGCGCAAGCTGATGAGCGCCCTGAACGGAATGGACGCGCTGGTCTTCAGCTCCCGCGTGGACAACTATCCGCTGATCCTGTGCGAAGCGCTCTCCATCGGCGTGCCGGTGATCGCCACCCACAGCGACGCCGCGCGCGAAGTGCTGGAAAAATCCGGCGGTAAAACCTTTGCAGAGCAGGATGTGCTGCCGCTGGTGCAGATACCGAAGGCGGACATTGCGCAGGCCGTTTTTGGCACTGACCTGGAATCGTTCCGCAACCGCAGCCGCAAGGCCTACAGTGGACAACAGATGCTGGAGGAGTATGTCTCGTTCTATCAGAATCTGTAGTTATCTGCTGCTCCCGCTGATTTACCTGCTGGTTAACGTCAAGATTGCCCAGCTGGGAGAAAGCTTCCCGATCACCATCGTCACCTTCTTGCCCGTTCTGCTTTTGCTCTTCGTTGAGAAAATTAGTCTTAAGAAGCTGATGATTGCGCTGGGTCTGGGGGTTGGCCTGACGGCATTTAACTACATCTTTGGTCAGTCTCTGGACGCCAGCAAATACGTCACCTCGACCATGCTGTTTGTTTATATCGTCATTATTATCGGTATGGTCTGGAGTATTCGCTTTAAAACTATTTCCCCGCACAATTATAGGAAAATCCTTAGGTTCTTTTATATTGTGGTTGGGCTCATTGTTATGCTTGCCGCGATGGAGATGGCGCAAATTATTTTGACCGGCGGCAGTAGCCTGATGGAAATAATTTCGAAATATCTCATTTACAGTAACAGCTATGTTCTGAACTTCATTAAGTTTGGCGGAAAACGTACCACCGCGCTCTATTTTGAACCGGCTTTCTTTGCTCTGGCGTTAATCTCAATTTGGCTCAGCATCAAACAGTTTGGTATCAAAACCCCCAAGACCGATGCTATGATTCTTGCAGGAATTGTTCTGTCAGGATCGTTCTCAGGGGTAATGACGTTTATCCTGTTTTACCTGCTTGAGTGGGCGTTCCAGTATCTGAACAAAGATGCCATAAAGAAAAAAATGCCGCTGGCGATTATCTCCCTGACGGTATTTATGGTGGGTATAGTATTTGCTTTCCCATACATCTCTGAACGTTTGGGCGATCTGGGAACCGAAGGCTCATCATCTTATTATCGCATCATCGGTCCGCTGGTGATGGTGGGTTATTCCTTAACCCATATTGATGGCGTAGTAAGATTTGGCTCACTTTACGAATATGTTGCATCATTCGGAATCTTTAACGGTGCGGATGTCGGTAAAACCATAGACAATGGTCTGTATCTGTTAATTATCTATTTTTCGTGGTTCGCCATACTGTTGACGCTGTGGTACCTGTTTAAAGTTTTCAAAATGATGATTAACGCGTTTGGTGATAACCAAAACTTTCGCGTACAGCTTTATCTTTTTACGCCCGTGTCGCTGTTTTTTACCGGGTCAATATTTAGCCCGGAATATGCATTCTTAATTGTATGTCCGTTTATTTTGCGCAAGGCGCTCAATATTACGCGCGTATGACGAAATGAGGTGATTTATGTTTCTTAGCGTCATTACTGTCGCCTTTCGTAACTACGAAGGGGTGGTAAAAACCTGGCGCTCGCTGCGCAACCTGGCGCGCGACCCAAGCCTCACCTTTGAGTGGATTGTGGTCGACGGCGGCTCGGACGACGGTACGGCTGAGTTTCTGGAAAAACTCAACGGCGAGTTCAACTTACGCTACATCAGCGAGAAAGATAAAGGCATCTACGATGCGATGAACAAAGGCATTGCCATGGCGCAGGGGCGCTATGCCATCTTCCTGAATTCCGGCGACGTGTTCCATGATGACGTGGCGCTGTTTGCCCGCCAGCTGGCTCGCCAGAAAGAAGAGGCGATGTTCATTGGCGATGCGCTACTCGATTTTGGTGACGGAAATAAGGTGCTGCGTAGCGCGAAGCCGGGCTGGTATATCTACCACAGCCTGCCGGCCAGCCACCAGGCAATTTTCTTTCCGGTAAGCGGCCTGAAAAAACAGCCCTACGATTTGCAGTATAAAGTCTCTTCAGATTATGCGTTGACCGCCAGTTTGTACAAGTCAGGCTATCCGTTCCGTCGAATTAAGGGGCTGGTATCTGAATTTTCCATGGGCGGGGTGTCAACCTCGAATAATCTGGAATTATGCCAGGACGCAAAAAACGTGCAGCGTAAAATATTACGCGTGCCGGGCTTCTGGGCAGAATTATCTTATTTCTTGCGTATTAAAACCACGGGTAAAGCGAAAGCCTTATATAACAAAGCCTGAGATATAAGGAAACGTAATGCAGGAACTTAAAGGATTCTCCGTGCCGAAAGGCTTTCGGGGTGCTGGCGGTATTAAAGTTCAACTATGGTGGGCGGTTCAGGCAACGTTATTTGCCTGGTCACCGCAAATACTGTACCGCTGGCGAGCATTTTTATTGCGTCTGTTTGGCGCAAAAATAGGAAAAAACGTAGTCATTCGCCCCTCGGTAAAAATTACGTACCCCTGGAAATTAACCCTCGGGGATTACGCCTGGGTCGGGGATGACGCGGTGTTATATACCCTTGGCGAGATTACGATTGGCGCAAATTCGGTGGTTTCACAAAAGTGTTATTTGTGCACCGGCAGCCACGATTTTATGAGCCCGCATTTTGATATTACCGCCACGCCCGTTGTGATTGGCGAGAAATGCTGGCTGGCAACCGATGTGTTTGTTGCACCGGGCGTCACCGTTGGCGACGGCACGGTTATTGGTGCCCGCAGCAGCGTTTTTAAATCGCTTCCGGCAAATAAAGTTTGCCGGGGCAACCCCGCAGTGGTGATACGCGAACGCGTTGAAACTGAAAAACTTTGATAAGTACAGAGGAATATAAACATGTCTAAAGTCGCTCTCATCACCGGCGTTACCGGACAGGATGGTTCTTACCTGGCAGAATTGCTGCTGGAAAAAGGGTATGAAGTACACGGTATTAAGCGTCGTGCTTCTTCGTTCAACACCGAGCGCGTTGACCATATCTATCAGGATCCTCACTCCGCGAACCCGAAATTCCATCTGCATTACGGCGATCTGACGGATTCCTCCAACCTGACCCGTATTCTGCAGGAAGTTCAGCCGGATGAAGTGTACAACCTGGGCGCGATGAGCCACGTTGCGGTCTCCTTCGAATCCCCGGAATACACCGCCGACGTTGATGCCATGGGCACCCTGCGTCTGCTGGAAGCGATTCGCTTCCTCGGCCTCGAGAAGAAAACCCGTTTCTACCAGGCGTCTACCTCCGAGCTGTACGGCCTGGTGCAGGAAATCCCACAGAAAGAGACCACGCCGTTCTACCCGCGCTCTCCGTATGCGGTCGCTAAACTGTACGCCTACTGGATCACCGTGAACTACCGTGAATCCTACGGCATGTACGCCTGTAACGGCATTCTGTTCAACCACGAATCCCCGCGCCGCGGCGAAACCTTCGTGACCCGCAAAATCACCCGCGCGATCGCCAACATTGCACAGGGTCTGGAATCTTGCCTGCACCTCGGCAACATGGACTCCCTGCGCGACTGGGGCCATGCGAAAGACTACGTGAAAATGCAGTGGATGATGCTGCAGCAGGACAAGCCGGAAGACTTCGTGATTGCGACCGGCGTGCAGTACTCCGTGCGTCAGTTCGTTGAGATGGCCGCCGCGCAGCTGGGCATCAAACTGCGCTTTGAAGGCACCGGCGTGGAAGAGAAGGGCATCGTGGTCTCGGTAACCGGCCACGACGCACCGGGCGTGAAGCCGGGCGACGTTATCGTTCAGGTTGACCCGCGCTACTTCCGTCCTGCTGAAGTGGAAACCCTGCTGGGCGACCCAACCAAAGCGCACGAAACCCTGGGCTGGAAGCCAGAAACCACGCTGCAGGAGATGGTCTCTGAGATGGTAGCCAAGGATCTTGAAGCAGCGAAAAAACACTCTCTGCTCAAGTCTCATGGCTACGAGGTTGCCATCGCGCTGGAGTCCTGAGAATGACAAAACAACGTATTTTTGTCGCCGGTCATCGCGGAATGGTGGGTTCCGCGATTGCTCGCCAGCTGGAGCAGCGCGGTGACGTAGAGGTGATTGTCCGCACCCGCGACGAGCTGAACCTGCTCGACAGCAAAGCGGTGCAGGACTTCTTTGCCAACGAACGTATTGACCAGGTGTATCTGGCGGCGGCGAAGGTGGGCGGCATTGTCGCTAACAACACCTACCCGGCGGATTTCATCTACGAGAACATGATGATCGAGAGCAACATCATTCACGCGGCGCATCTGCACAACGTGAACAAGCTGCTGTTCCTCGGTTCATCCTGTATCTACCCGAAAATGGCGAAGCAGCCGATCGCCGAAAGCGAGCTGCTGCAGGGCACGCTGGAAGCGACCAACGAGCCGTACGCGATTGCCAAGATTGCCGGGATCAAGCTGTGCGAGTCCTACAACCGTCAGTACAACCGCGACTATCGCTCGGTGATGCCGACCAACCTGTACGGGCCGCACGACAATTTCCACCCAAGCAACTCGCACGTGATCCCGGCGCTGCTGCGCCGCTTCCACGAGGCAACCGCCGAGAACGCGCCGGACGTGGTGGTGTGGGGCAGCGGTACGCCAATGCGCGAGTTCCTGCACGTGGACGATATGGCTGCCGCCAGCATTCACGTGATGGAGCTGGATCGCGAGGTGTGGCAGGAGAACACCGAGCCGATGCTGTCGCACATCAACGTCGGTACCGGCGTGGACTGCACCATTCGCGAGCTGGCGCAGACCATCGCGCAGGTGGTGGGCTACAAGGGCCGCGTGGTGTTTGACGCCACCAAGCCGGACGGTACGCCGCGCAAGCTGCTGGACGTCACCCGCCTGCATCAGCTGGGCTGGTATCACGAGGTGTCGCTGGAGCAGGGGCTGGCCAGCACCTACCAGTGGTTCCTCGAAAATCAGCACCGCTTCCGGGGGTAATGATGTTTTTAAGTCAGGAAGATTTTGCCACGGTAGTGCGTTCCACTCCGCTGATCTCAATTGATTTGATCGTGGAGAACGAACGCGGCGAGTTCTTGCTGGGGAAACGAACCAACCGCCCTGCTCAGGGCTACTGGTTCGTGCCCGGCGGGCGCGTGCAAAAGGATGAGGCGCTGGCAAATGCCTTTGAGCGCCTCACTCTGGCGGAACTGGGCCTGCAGCTGCCGATGGCAGCGGGCCAGTTTTACGGGGTCTGGCAGCACTTCTATGACGACAACTTTTCAGGCACCGGGTTCTCCACGCACTACATCGTGCTGGGGTTCCGCCTGAAGGTGAGTGAGGCAGACCTGCGTCTGCCTGATTCTCAGCATGACGACTACCGCTGGCTGACGCCAGAGGCGTTGCTTGCCAGCGACAATGTGCATGACAACAGCCGTGCCTATTTCCTGGCAGATCGTCAGTCCGGAGTGCCGGGCTTATGAAAATTTTGGTGTATGGCATTAATTACTCGCCGGAATTAACCGGCATCGGGAAATACACCGGCGAGATGGTGGAGTGGATGGCGAGCCAGGGACATGACGTGCGGGTCATTACCGCGCCGCCGTACTACCCGGAGTGGAAGGTGGGCGAGCGCTACTCAAGCTGGCGCTATCGCCGCGAAGAGGGCGCAGCGACCGTGTGGCGTTGCCCGCTCTACGTGCCGAAGCAGCCTTCGACGCTGAAGCGTTTACTTCACCTGGGCAGCTTTGCCCTGAGCAGCTTTTTCCCGCTGATGGCGCAGCGTCGCTGGAAGCCGGATCGCATTATCGGCGTGGTGCCGACGCTGTTTTGCACCCCGGGCATGCGCCTGCTGGGCAAACTCTCCGGCGCGCGCACCCTGCTGCACATTCAGGATTATGAAGTCGACGCCATGCTCGGCCTGGGAATGGCAGGCAAGGGCGAGGGCGGCAAGGTGGCGAAGCTCGCCAGCGCCTTTGAGCGCAGCGGGCTGCACAACGTGGATTACGTCTCGACGATTTCGCGCTCGATGATGAACAAGGCCCAGGAGAAGGGCGTCCCGGCGGAGAAAGTCATTTTCTTCCCGAACTGGTCCGAAGTGGCGCGCTTTCGCGACGTGGCTGAGCAAGACGCTCAGGCGCTGCGCGCCCGGCTCGGTTTGCCCGATGACCATAAAATCATTCTTTACTCGGGCAACATCGGCGAAAAGCAGGGGCTGGAGAGCGTGATTGAAGCCGCGCATCAGCTCAGCAAACATCCGTGGACGTTTGTGATTGTCGGGCAGGGCGGTGGCAAAGCGCGGCTGGAGAAGCTGGCGCGCGAACGCGGCCTGACAAACGTGAAGTTCTTCCCGCTGCAGTCTTACGAGGCGCTGCCTCCCCTGCTGAAGATGGGTGACTGCCATCTGGTGGTGCAAAAGCGCGGCGCGGCGGACGCGGTGCTGCCCTCCAAGCTGACCAACATTCTGGCGGTGGGCGGGAACGCGGTGATTACGGCGGAAGCCGAAACCGAATTAGGCCAGCTGTGCAACAGCTATCCGGGGATCGCCGTATGCGTGGAGCCGGAATCGGTCTCTGCGCTGGTGGCCGGAATTGAGCAGGCACTCGCCATGCCAAAAGAGAACACGGTGGCACGTGAATATGCCGAACGCACCCTCGAGAAAGAGAACGTGCTGAGCCAATTTATTGCAGATATACGGGGATAAATCATGAGTCATACCACGTTGTATCCGGTTGTGATGGCAGGTGGCTCTGGTAGCCGGTTATGGCCGCTGTCCCGCGTGCTCTATCCAAAACAGTTCCTCTGCCTGAAAGGGGAACTCACCATGCTGCAAACGACGGTCAACCGTCTGCAGGGCGTGGAGTGTGAAAGCCCGGTGGTGATTTGTAACGAACAACACCGCTTTATCGTTGCCGAGCAGCTGCGCCAGCTGAACAAACTGACGGAAAATATCATTCTGGAGCCTGCCGGACGGAATACCGCGCCCGCTATCGCCCTCGCGGCGCTGGCGGCAAAGCGCAGCAGCCCGGACTGCGATCCCCTGATGCTGGTGCTGGCCGCAGACCACGTGATTCAGCAGGAAGATGCCTTCCGCGACGCGGTGCGCGCGGCGATCCCTTACGCCGACAGCGGCAAGCTGGTGACCTTCGGCATCGTGCCGGACCTGCCGGAAACCGGCTATGGCTATATTCGCCGTGGCGCAGTGACGGCGGGTGCGGGCGACAGCGTGGCCTTTGACGTCGCGCAGTTCGTCGAGAAGCCAAACCTTGAAACCGCTCAGGCCTATGTGGGCAGCGGCGAGTATTACTGGAACAGCGGCATGTTCCTGTTCCGCGCCGGTCGTTATCTTGAAGAGCTGGAAAAATATCGTCCCGACATTCTCAGCGCCTGTGAGAAAGCGATGGCGGTGGTGGACCCGGATCTCGACTTTATCCGCGTTGACGAAAAATCCTTCCTCGCCTGCCCGGAAGAGTCCATTGACTATGCGGTCATGGAACGCACGGCGGACGCGGTGGTGGTGCCGATGGACGCGGGCTGGAGCGACGTGGGCTCATGGTCATCCCTGTGGGAGATCAGCGCGCATACCCCGGAGGGTAACGTCCACCACGGTGATGTGATTAGCCACAAAACGGAAAACAGCTACGTTTACGCCGAGTCCGGTCTGGTGACTACGGTGGGCGTGAAGGATCTGGTGGTCGTCCAGACCAAGGATGCCGTGCTGATTGCCGACCGTAACGCCGTGCAGGACGTTAAAAAAGTGGTGGAGCAGATCAAGGCCGACGGCCGTCACGAGCACCATATTCACCGCGAAGTGTACCGCCCGTGGGGCAAATATGACTCCATCGACTCCGGCGATCGCTATCAGGTAAAACGCATTACCGTGAAGCCGGGTGAAGGGCTGTCCGTACAGATGCACCATCACCGCGCCGAGCACTGGGTTGTGGTGGCGGGAACCGCAAAAGTCACCATCGACGGTGAAATCAAACTGCTGGGTGAAAACGAGTCAATCTATATTCCGCTCGGGGCAACGCACTGCCTGGAAAACCCGGGGAAAATTCCGCTCGACTTAATTGAGGTGCGCTCCGGCTCGTATCTGGAGGAGGACGATATCGTTCGCTTCCAGGACCGCTACGGACGGGTGTAGCGCCTCTGCTTCCTGCCCGGTGGCGCTGCGCTTACCGGGCCTACGAATGAAAAAAAAGAATTTGGCCATTAATTGGTCAGGGCCAACTGTTGCCTGAAAAAGGGGTCATCATGGAAAAGTTAACCTGTTTTAAAGCCTACGATATTCGCGGCAAGCTGGGCGAAGAGCTGAATGAAGACATTGCGTGGCGCATTGGCCGCGCGTACGGCGAATATCTGAAGCCAAAAACCATCGTGCTGGGCGGCGACGTGCGTCTGACCAGCGAGTCCCTGAAGCTGGCCCTGGCAAAAGGGCTGCAGGACGCGGGCGTGGACGTGCTGGACATCGGCCTTTCCGGCACCGAAGAGATCTATTTTGCCACCTTCCACCTGGGCGTGGACGGCGGTATCGAAGTGACCGCCAGCCATAACCCGATGGACTACAACGGCATGAAGCTGGTGCGCAAGGGCGCGCGTCCAATCAGCGGCGATACCGGCCTGCGCGACGTGCAGCGTCTGGCGGAAGCCAACGACTTCCCGCCGGTGAACGAGGCGACGCGCGGCAGCTATAAGCAGATCGACCTGCAAAAAGAGTACATCGACCACCTGCTGGGCTACATCAACGTGGCAAACCTGAAGCCGCTGAAGCTGGTGATCAACTCCGGCAACGGCGCGGCAGGCCCGGTGGTGGATGCGCTGGAAGCCCGCTTTAAGGCGCTGAACGTGCCGGTCTCCTTCATCAAGGTGCACAACACTCCGGACGGCAACTTCCCGAACGGTATTCCTAACCCGCTGCTGCCGGAGTGCCGCGACGACACCCGCAACGCGGTGATCGCGCACGGCGCGGATATGGGCATCGCCTTTGACGGCGATTTCGACCGCTGCTTCCTGTTCGACGAGAAAGGCCAGTTCATCGAAGGCTACTACATCGTCGGCCTGCTGGCGGAAGCGTTCCTTGAGAAGAACCCGGGGGCGAAGATCATTCACGACCCGCGTCTCTCATGGAACACCGTTGACGTGGTCAGCGCCGCGGGCGGCGAGCCGGTGATGTCCAAAACCGGCCACGCCTTTATTAAAGAGCGCATGCGCGAAGAAGACGCCATCTACGGCGGCGAGATGAGCGCCCACCACTACTTCCGCGACTTTGCCTACTGCGACAGCGGAATGATCCCGTGGCTGCTGGTGACCGAGCTGCTGTGCCTGAAAGGCCAGACGCTGGGCGAGCTGGTGCGCGACCGCATGGCGGCCTTCCCGGCGAGCGGGGAGATTAACAGCAAGCTGGCGCAGCCTGCCGAGGCCATTGCCCGCGTGGAGCATCACTTCGCGATCCACGCCCTGGAAATCGATCGCACGGACGGCATCAGCATGTCATTCCCGAAGTGGCGCTTTAACCTGCGCTCCTCCAATACCGAGCCGGTGGTGCGCCTGAACGTGGAATCCCGCGCCGATGCCGCGCTGATGGAAGCCCGAACGAAGGACATTCTGGCGCTGTTGAATCAGTAATCATTGCCCCTCACCCCAGCCCTCTCCCTAAGGGAGAGGGTGTTCAAATTCCCTCTCCCTTAGGGAGAGGGTTAGGGTGAGGGGTAAGGTTTTGAACTAAAGGAACAACGATGACGAATCTAAAAAAGCGCGACCGAGCGAGAACGAATGCATCGTTAATCTCTATGGTGCAGCGATTTTCTGATATCACCATCATGGTCGGCGGATTGTGGGCGGTGTGCTGGGTAAGCGGACAATCCTTCCTCTACATGCACCTGCTGATGGCGTTAATCGCGCTGGTTGTGTTTCAGATGATCGGCGGAATGACCGACTTCTATCGTTCGTGGCGCGGCGTAAAAATTACCACCGAGCTGATGCTGCTGCTGCAGAACTGGACCCTGGCCCTGATTTTCAGCGCCGGGCTGGTGGCGTTCAGCCATGATTTTGATAACCGCCTGGTGACCTATCTGTGCTGGTACCTGCTGACCAGCGTCGGGATGGTGGTCTGCCGTTCGTTGATCCGCTTCGGTGCCGGCTGGCTTCGCAACCGAGGCTACAACACCCGCTACGTGGCCGTTGCCGGTGATTTGCCGGTAGGCCTGGTGCTGCTTGATAGCTTCCGCAAAGAGCCGTGGTTAGGCTTTGAGGTGGTCGGGGTTTATCACGATGCGAAGCCGGGTGGCGTGCCTGCCGAGTGGGCGGGAAACTACGAACAGCTTATCGACGACGCGAAGGCCGGAAAAATTCACAACGTCTACATCGCCATGCAGATGAAAGACGAATCCCGGATTAAGAAACTGATGCGCGAGCTGGCGGATACCACCTGCTCGGTGATCCTCATCCCGGACGTTTTTACCTTCAACATCCTCCATTCGCGTATCGAAGAGGTGAACGGGGTTCCTGTCGTTCCGCTTTACGATACGCCGCTGTCCGGCATCAACCGCGTGCTGAAGCGCGTGGAAGATATCGTGCTCTCTACGCTGATCCTGCTGCTTATCTCCCCGGTGCTGTGCTGCATTGCGCTGGCGGTGAAAATCACCTCGCCTGGCCCGGTCATTTTCCGCCAGACCCGCTACGGCATGGACGGCAAGCCGATTATGGTGTGGAAATTCCGCTCCATGAAGGTGATGGAAAACGACAAGGTCGTGACCCAGGCCACGCAGAACGATCCGCGCGTGACCCGCGTCGGCAACTTCCTGCGCCGTACCTCTCTGGACGAGCTGCCGCAGTTCATCAACGTATTTACCGGCGGGATGTCGATTGTCGGACCGCGTCCGCACGCCGTTGCCCATAACGAACAGTATCGCGCGCTGATTGAAGGCTACATGCTTCGCCACAAGGTGAAGCCGGGCATTACCGGCTGGGCGCAGATTAACGGCTGGCGCGGCGAGACCGACACCCTGGAAAAAATGGAAAAACGCATCGAGTTCGACCTGGAGTACATCCGTGAATGGAGCCTCTGGTTCGATATCAAAATTGTTTTTCTGACCGTCTTCAAAGGCTTCGTGAACAAAGCGGCGTACTAAGATGAGCTTACGTGAAAAAACCATCAGCGGCGCCAAGTGGTCAGCCATGGCCACCATCGTCATCATTGGCCTCGGCCTGGTACAGATGACCGTGCTGGCGCGCATTATCGATAATCACCAGTTCGGCCTGCTGACCGTTTCGCTGGTGATTATCGCGCTGGCCGATACGCTGTCTGATTTTGGTATCGCCAACTCGATTATCCAGCGCAAAGAGATCGGCCATCTTGAGCTGACCACGCTCTACTGGCTGAACGTCGGGCTGGGGATTTTCGTGTTCGTGCTGGTGTTCCTGCTGAGCGATACCATTGCCCGCGTGCTGCATAACCCGGATCTGGCGCCGCTGATGCGCACGCTGTCGTTTGCCTTCGTGGTGATCCCGCACGGCCAGCAGTTCCGCGCGCTGATGCAAAAGGAGCTGGAGTTCAACAAGATCGGCATGATTGAGACCAGCGCCGTGCTGGCGGGCTTTACCTTCACCGTGGTCAGCGCCCACTTCTGGCCGCTGGCGATGACCGCTATTCTCGGTTACCTGGTGAACTCTGCCGTGCGCACGCTGCTGTTCGGCTACTTTGGCCGCAAGATTTACCGTCCGGGGCTGCATTTCTCGCTGGCCTCCGTGTCTACCAACCTGCGTTTTGGCGCGTGGCTGACCGCCGACAGCATCATCAACTACGTCAACACCAACCTCTCCACGCTGGTGCTGGCGCGTATTCTCGGCGCGAGCGTGGCGGGAGGCTACAACCTGGCCTACAACGTCGCGGTTGTCCCGCCGATGAAGCTGAACCCGATTATCACCCGCGTGCTGTTCCCGGCGTTCGCCAAGATTCAGGACGACACCGAGAAGCTGCGCGTTAACTTTTACAAGCTGCTTTCCGTCGTGGGGATCATTAACTTCCCGGTGCTGCTGGGGCTGATGGTGGTCTCCAGCAACTTTGTGCCGCTGGTGTTTGGCGAGAAGTGGAACAGCATCGTGCCGATCCTGCAGCTGCTGTGCGTGGTCGGGCTGCTGCGCTCCGTGGGGAACCCGATTGGTTCCCTGCTGATGGCAAAAGCGCGCGTCGATATCAGCTTTAAGTTCAACGTCTTTAAAACCTTCCTGTTTATCCCGGCGATCCTCGTGGGCGGGCATATGGCGGGCGCCATTGGCGTCACCCTCGGCTTCCTGCTGGTGCAGATCATCAACACCGTGCTGAGCTACTTTGTGATGATCAAGCCGGTGCTGGGCTCCAGCTACCGTCAGTACATCCTGAGCCTGTGGCTGCCGTTTTATCTCTCTTTACCGACGCTTGCCGTGAGCTACGGCCTGGGCGTCGTGCTCAGCGGCCACCTGCCGCTGGCGGCGCTGCTGGCGGTGCAGGTGGCCGCGGGCGCGCTGGCGTTCGGCGTGATGATTGTGCTGTCGCGCAACGCGCTGGTGGTTGAGATGAAGCGCCAGTTTTGCCGTAACGAAAAAATGAAAACGCTGCTTCGCGCAGGCTAATTCTTTAAGAGGCCATTATGAAATTACTTATCCTTGGCAACCATACCTGCGGCAACCGTGGCGACAGCGCCATTCTGCGCGGTTTATTGGATGCAATTAACACTCTTGAGCCTGAGACAGAAGTGGATGTGATGAGCCGCTACCCGGTCAGCTCATCCTGGTTACTGAACCGCCCGGTGATGGGCGACCCGCTCTACAGCCAGATGAAACAGCATAACAACGCTGCGGGCGTGATGGGGCGCGTGAAAAAGGTGCTGCGCCGTCGCTACCAGCACCAGGTGCTGCTCTCGCGCGTGACCGATACCGGCAAGCTGCGTAACATCGCGATTGCGCAGGGTTTTACCGATTTTGTGCGCCTGCTGTCGGGCTATGACGCCATCATTCAGGTCGGCGGCTCGTTCTTTGTCGATCTCTACGGCGTGCCGCAGTTCGAGCATGCGCTCTGCACCTTTATGGCGAAAAAGCCGCTGTTTATGATTGGCCACAGCGTGGGGCCATTCCAGGATCCGCAGTTTAACCAGCTGGCGAACTATGTCTTCGGCCACTGTGATACGCTGATCCTGCGCGAGTCCGTGAGCCTCGACCTCATGAAGCGCAGCGATATCGATACCTCAAAAGTTGAGCACGGCGTGGACACGGCCTGGCTGGTGGATCATCAGGACGATCGTTTCCAGGCGAGCTACGCGGTGCAGCACTGGCTGGACGTGGCGGCAAAAGAGAAAACGGTCGCCATCACCCTGCGAGAGCTTGCGCCGTTCGACAAGCGCCTCGGCACCACCCAGGCGGCCTACGAGAAAGCCTTCGCCGACGTGGTAAACCGCGTGCTGGACAGCGGCTACCAGGTGCTGGCGCTCTCTACCTGTACCGGTATCGACAGCTACAACAAGGATGACCGCATGGTGGCGCTGAACCTGCGCCACCTGGTCAACGACCCGTCGCGCTACCACGTGGTGATGGATGAACTTAACGATCTGGAAATGGGCAAGCTGCTTTCTGCCTGCGACCTGACCGTCGGCACCCGCCTGCACTCGGCCATTATCTCCATGAACTTCGGCACGCCGGCCATCGCCATCAACTACGAGCACAAATCTGCCGGCATCATGCAGCAGCTCGGCATGCCGGAAATGGCGGTGGATATTCGTCATCTGCTGGACGGATCGCTGGGTGCCATGGTCGGCGACACGCTGGGACAGCTGCCTGCGATTAACGAACGCCTGGCCGTGGCGGTGAAAGCCGAGCGCGAAAAAGGGATTGGGATGGTGAAATCGGTACTCGACCGCGTTGGGGAGGGGAAATGAAGGTTGGTTTCTTCTTACTCAAATTTCCGCTGTCGTCAGAAACCTTCGTTCTGAACCAAATCACCGCGTTTATCGATATGGGATACGACGTGGAGATTATCGCCCTGCAAAAGGGCGATACGCAGAATACCCACGCGGCGTATACCCAGTACGGGCTGGAAGCGAAAACCCGCTGGCTGCAGGACGAGCCGGGCGGGCGTATGAACAAGCTGCACTACCGCGCCAGCAAGACTCTGCGCGGGATCCACCGCGCCTCGACGTGGCGGGCGCTGAACGTCTCCCGCTACGGGGCGGAATCACGCAATCTGATCCTCTCCGCCATTTGCGGCCAAACGTCGCAGCCGTATCGTGCCGACGTGTTTATCGCCCACTTTGGCCCGGCGGGCGTCACGGCGGCAAAGCTGCGCGAGCTGGGCGTTATTGACGGCAAGATTGCGACCATCTTTCACGGCATCGACATCTCCAGCCGGGAAGTGCTGAACCACTATACGCCGGAATATCAGCAGCTCTTCCGACGCGGCGACATGATGCTGCCCATCAGCGAGCTCTGGGCCGGACGCCTGAAAACCATGGGCTGCCCGAGCGAAAAAATCATCGTTTCGCGGATGGGCGTTGACATGGAGCGCTTTACCCAGCGGCCGGTGAAGGTGCCCGGTCAGCCGCTGCAGATCATCTCCGTCGCCCGCCTGACCGAGAAAAAAGGGCTGCACGTGGCTATCGAAGCCTGCCGCCAGCTAAAAGAGCGCGGCGTAGATTTCCACTATCGCATTCTGGGTATCGGCCCGTGGGAGCGACGCCTGCGCACGCTGATTGAACAGTATCAGCTGGAAGGCTGCGTGGAGATGCCGGGCTTTAAGCCGAGCCACGAAGTGAAGGCGATGCTCGACGAGGCGGACGTTTTTCTGCTGCCGTCTGTGACCGGGTCCGATGGCGATATGGAAGGTATCCCGGTTGCGCTGATGGAGGCGATGGCGGTGGGTATTCCCGTTGTGTCTACGCTGCACAGCGGCATACCGGAGCTGATCCGATCGGAACATTCCGGCTGGCTGGTACCTGAAAACAATGCGTTAGCCCTCGCGGATCGCCTGGCCGCCTTTAGCGACATCGACCAGCACGAGCTTGTGCCAGTGCTGCAAAATGCCCGACAAAAAGTCGAAGCCGATTTTAACCAGCAGGTGATCAATCGCCAGTTAGCGAGCCTGCTGCACACGCTGTAACGCCGAGGTTGTATGCTTAAAAAGATTACCCGACGCCGCTTTGTCTCTTCACTCTCCGTCCTGGCCGCTATGCCGCTGCTGTCGTCCCGCGCTGCGCGGGCGGCAGCCGGGAAGACCGTCTCCATTAATCAGTACAACAACAACGACTGGATCGCCGCCTTCAAGCAGGCGTTTACCGAGGCCGACACCGTTGTTGTCCCCGCCAGCGTCGTCTGTGAAAACATCAATACCGGGATTTTTATCCCCGACGGTAAAACGCTCCTGATACGCGGCGGGCTCAAAGGCAACGGGCGGGGCCGCTTTGTGCTTCAGGAAGGCAGTAAAGTCGTCGGAGAGGGGGCAGGGCGCACCCACAATATCACCCTGGACGTGCGCGGCTCTGACTGCGTGATTAAAGGGCTGGCGATGAGCGGCTTCGGCCCCGTCACGCAGATCTATATCGGCGGTAAAAAGCCGAGAGTGATGCTCAACCTGCTCATTGATAACATCAATGTTAGCCAGGCCAACTACGCCATTCTGCGGCAGGGCTTTCATAACCAGGTCGACGGTGCGCGTATCACCAACAGCAGGTTCAGCCACCTGCAGGGGGATGCTATCGAGTGGAACGTGGCGATCAACGACCGCAATATCCTGATTTCTGACCACGTTATCGACAACATCAACTGCACCAACGGAAAAATCAACTGGGGCATTGGCATTGGCCTTGCGGGAAGTACCTACGATAATGACTACCCGGAAAAGCAGAGCGTGAAGAATTTCGTGGTGGCAAATATCACCGGCAGCAACTGTCGCCAGCTGGTCCACGTTGAAAACGGCAAACACTTTATTATCCGTAATATAAAGGCTAAGAATATTACACCCGATTTCAGCAAGAAGGCGGGAATAGACAACGCCACGGTAGCAATTTATGGCTGTGATAATTTCGTTATTGATAATGTCGATATGGTCAATAGTGCCGGAATGTTAATCGGTTACGGCGTGATTAAAGGTGATTATCTGTCGATACCGCAGAACTTCAAGCTCAACGATATTCGCCTGGATAACCGGCAGCTTGCCTATAAGCTGCGCGGAATACAGATTTCCTCGGGTAATGCCACGTCGTTTGTCGCCATCACTAACCTCGATATGCAGCGCGCGTCCCTGGAACTACACAACAAGCCTCAGCATCTTTTTATGCGCAATATCAACGTGATGCAGGCGTCGTCCGTGGGGCCAGCGCTGAAAATCAAATTCGACTTGCGCAAGGACGTGCGGGGCAAGTTTATGGCGAAAGACGAGACGCTGCTGTCGCTGGCAAACATCAAAGCGGTGAATGAAAAAGGGCAAAGCTCGGTGGATATTGACCGGGTGGACCAGCATGTTGTGAATACGGAGCGGCTGAATTTTGCGCTGCCGCAAAGATAATCACCGGCTGGCAATTTTGCGACGATTCCTGGTTGAATAACGTGATCTATTCAGATTACAACTACTGTAATTTGTGGTGCCTGGGCGTAACATGGATCCAGAATTACGGCAAATCATGCTGGCGAAAACAGGTTTAAAAGCTATAATTCGTCAACCATTTTAAGGTGGAAGATATAATGATTAATTTGAAAGCAGTCATTCCGGTAGCGGGTCTGGGCATGCATATGCTGCCAGCCACAAAGGCAATTCCAAAAGAGATGCTGCCGATTGTCGACAAGCCGATGATTCAGTACATCGTCGACGAGATTGTTGCTGCAGGGATCAAAGAAATCGTTCTGGTCACGCACTCGTCCAAGAATGCGGTAGAGAACCACTTCGACACCTCTTATGAACTCGAAGCGTTGCTTGAGCAACGCGTTAAACGCCAGCTGCTGGCTGAGGTTCAGTCCATCTGTCCTCCTGGCGTGACCATTATGAACGTGCGTCAGGCGCAGCCGCTGGGTCTGGGCCACTCCATTCTGTGCGCTCGCCCGGTTGTGGGCGACAATCCGTTCATCGTCGTTCTGCCGGACATCATCATTGATACTGCGTCTGCGGATCCGCTGCGCTACAACCTGGCGGCAATGGTTGCTCGCTTCAATGAAACGGGCCGCAGCCAGGTGCTGGCAAAACGTATGGATGGCGATCTGTCCGAGTACTCTGTTATCCAGACCAAAGAGGCGCTGGAGACGGAAGGGCAGGTGAGCCGCATTGTCGAGTTCATCGAAAAACCCGATCAGCCACAAACGCTGGATTCCGATCTGATGGCGGTGGGCCGCTATGTCCTGAATGCGGATATTTGGGCCGAGCTGGAAAAAACCGAGCCGGGCGCCTGGGAACGTATTCAGCTGACCGATGCTATCGCCGAGCTGGCGAAAAAACAGTCTGTTGATGCGATGCTGATGACCGGTGACAGCTATGACTGTGGTAAGAAGCTGGGGTATATGCAGGCGTTTGTGAACTACGGCCTGCGTAACCTGAAGGAAGGGGCAAAGTTCAGAAGCCGCATTGAGAAGCTGCTGGCTGAAGACTGAGTCCTTTCCACGCTTTCAAAAGCGGCATTCACCATTTTGGTATGTGGGTACATTACCAGAGTGAGGATTGCCGCTTTTTGTCATTTATTCTCAAGATAACATAGAGTTATCTGATGGTGTTTTGGACTAATTTGTAACGATTTGTACTTGTTTCTGAGCTCATTTAAGAAGACAATTAACATAGATCTTTGTCGTTGTCTTTAAGGCGTATCAGTTCCTTACAGGCAATGCAAAATGAACATTCATAATTCACTCAGTGCACTGGTAGCTGTCGAGCCAGGGGCGGTAGCGTGGTAAATACACTTATATATGGCCTAGTATAATGTTAAAAAAACTGGTTATTTATTTTATTAGAAAATTTAAAGGATTAAAAGTTGGTTATGGAACGACCATAAACAATAGTAAGTTCAGTAAGAATAACTGGTTAGGAAGGAATGTTAGCATAACAAATACTTCGCTGAAGAAATATACATACCTGTCAGATGAAACAAAAGTCCGTGATACAACTATGGGGGCATTTTGTTCTATAGGTAGAAATGTTAAAATTGGCCTCGGGTTTCATCCTATTAATTATTTATCTACTAGCCCATTTCTTTATAGGAAACACTTTCTTGGAATTTCAGGCTTATGTGATAGGGACATGTTTACTGAAGATGATTATAGGGAAACAATTATTGGGAATGATGTATGGATAGGCGATAACGTTATCATCTGTGGAGGATGTAGCATTGGAGATGGTGTTGTTATTGGTGCCGGAAGCATAGTTACAAAAGATCTTGCCCCTTACGGAGTTTATGCTGGAAATCCTGCTAGATTTATAAAAAGTAGAGAAGTGCGATACCCAAATCATAAAAATTATAACGAAAAATGGTGGGAATATAATGACTGTGAAATCAAAAAAATTTTAAGAATTTACAATGAATGATTTAAAACTTTCCGTAATTTTCGGGATTCTCTCCCGCATAATTACTTTCATGAATCAAATTCTCTCCGTACCATTAATAATAACATTAATAGGATTAAAAGAATTTACAAAATATAATGTGATGACAGCAGGTATTGCATGGTTAATTACTCTTGGCGGGTGTCTACTTCCATCGATAGTTGGAGATATAGCCAGAGCAAAGTCAGATAAAAATGGCCAAGTAATTTCTCAAAAAGTTTCTTCCTCTCTTGCCTTGATGTTTTTATTTTGTTCATTTATCGCCGTTTCATATTTTATAGGGTTTAGGAAGTTATCAATCGAAGCACATACAATATTGTTCTTTTCACTTGTTATAGTTTTTGCTTCAACTTCTGAAAGTATTAGGCAAGGATTGGGGGAGAATTATAAAAATGCAATATATAATGGTATTGCCAATCTTCTGTCTTTGATTGGAGTTTTATCATTATATACGTTTAAAATAGAAACAAATCTTCTAGCTATAATAATATTAACGCTTGGCAGTATAATGATTCTTAAAATACTCAATCTCATCCAATTATTGAGGTTTTTTGATATTAATAATGTTGATTTTATGAGTTGCAAAGATATGGTTATTAAAGCCTTGGGGTTTATATTAATATCTATTGCTTATTATTTTAACACCGCCGGACTGATATCTGTTCTTGGGATCAATGCTTACAAATATATCACGGAATTTATAGTGCTACAGAAAATAGTTCTTATCATAATGGGGGTTGTGGTGATGATAAGAAATCCACTCTGGAGTATTATCGTAAAATTGAAACATGAAGGGGGTGGAAGAAACATTCTAAAAGTTTTTAATAAATTCTTATATATATATATGCTAATGACTCCTGTGATATTTATAATGTTGTACTATACGGTTAGGCCATTTGTTAATGTATGGGCCAAAGGAGTGACAATAGACCAAGCGACAATAATTTCATTCTCAGTCTATATAGTAGTTGTTTTGTTTTCTTATATTAATTCGGTTTTATATTATGGCTTGGAGATATTCAATTATATTTCTAAGGTGCTAATTTTTGAAGCCGTTGTGAATGTAATTGGGGTGTTATTCCTGTCGAAGATTGGAGCGCCTCTACATTCAATTTTTTCATTAATGATTGCCACGTCTATTATCATAAATCTTAAAGTATATTTACTCATCGTGAGAACATGTAATAATGTCAATTAATAGAAACCCTATTTATAGTTTTGGTGATTATTCATATTCTCTGTTGATTGTATTGATGCTTTTAGGGTATCCAATATTTTCTATTTTCGCTAGTATATTAAACCAAGATTTCATGACTCTGCTTTACCGAGGACTCTGTATTGTAGTAGGTCTTTCTGCAACGATATTATCTTCATCCGTTCTTCATAATAAATTATCATTTACAAGAACACAGATTATTATCATTGGCTTGCATTTTGTATATATATGCTGGGTTAGCTTTTATTTTGCTATGGGTTATCATAATGAAACATTAGATATATCTTTTTATATTAATAACTCAGTATTTTTTTCATTAATACCAATATTATTAGTTAACAGGAATATAAACGCTCAATTCTTTCCTTTAATTAAAAGGCAATTAAGAGTTGCTATATTTTGCCTGATAATAATAATATTTTATGCTTATAAGTTAGGACTTAGTGATGATTATAGACTTTCATTTGAAAAGATTAATCCAATCTCATTAAGTCTTTATTCCGCGATAGCAATACTTCTAAGCTTTTGGGTATTTAAGCGTGGTTTGATATTATTCATTGTTGTTATGACTCTTTTGGGGATTATGGTCCTTAGTGGTTCCCGAGGACCACTGGTAGCTTTAGCATTTGTCGTAACAAGTTTCATTTTCTTACGGATGAAATTCTTCAAAAAAGTAACATCTATTATATTAAGTACCTTGACTGCAGGTATTGTATTTTACTTTTATGATCTCGCAATTGAATATGTTCCAATACTTTCTCGGTTTAATTTTAATACAACTGAAGGAGGTATGTCTGTAAATATTCGAGAGGAACAATATTTATCAGCATTACAAATTTTCTCCGATAGTCCTTTATTTGGAGGGAGCTTAGTTGAGCACTTTGCAAATTTCTATCCTCATAATATCATTTTAGAAATACTTATTACTGGGGGGGTTGTTTTATTTTTAATATATTTATTTGTTTTCTTGGCAATTGTTGTTGAACTTAAAAATTCTGTAGCGAATAATGTCCCTCTCTGTTTATTTTTGATAGTCTGTCTTCTTTTTATTTCGTATATGTTTACATCTTCCCTTGCAGGAATTGGGTTGTTATATTTTTCAATCGTTATTATTTCACGAATTAATGTAGGCATCATGAATGATAAATATCATAACAATTAATTGGAATAACAAATCAGGACTTCAGAAAACAATCTCATCTTTGAGAGAGCAATCCTTGCAACGGAGCAAGTGGCGTTTCATAGTCATAGATGGTTTATCGACTGATGGTAGCGTTGGCTTATTAGAAGAAAATAAAGATTTCATTAATATTTCACTGATCGAAAACGATGATGGAGTATATGATGCAATGAATAAAGGAATAGATAGGGTTCCCCATGGAGAATATTTTCTTTTTTTGAACTCTGGCGATATTTTTGCATCGTCTGATGTATTACTTAATTTAAATAATGATCTGATGAGCAGTGATGATGTTGATATTATTTATGGAGATAAAATTGATGAAAATGGCATGCTACAAAAAGCATACTTTCCCGAAAGTATGAAATATGGAATTATTAATGCTTGCCATCAGTGCATTTTATATAAAAAGAACAATATTAAATATGATTTGCAATATAAATTATTTTCGGATCTGGATTTCACCTTAAATTATTATAAGCATGGCGCTAAGTTTAAATACTGTAATCGGCCTATTTCGGTATATGAAGGCGGAGGCCTTTCAACAATTCACAGCTGGAATACAAAAAAAGAAATTTACTATATCGTCTTACGAAGATTTGGTATGATTAATTTCGTTAAATTCCTCTTAGTCAAGGCTGGAACTTTGATTGGCCTTAAACATACACTTTATTTAAAAAAACATTCAAGTTGAAATGATGTCTAAAAATATTCCATTAATTGTGATACACAAGGGGGAGCAGGATTATCTGAAGTCCTGTCTGGCCTCAATTGAAAAACATCACGAACTATATCTGATTGGCAATAATGAAAATAAAAACCTTGCAAAGAACTGGATAGATTTTGATAGCTTAAAAAACAATCACTTCGAGAGATTCGACATTAATTATATACATATGTCTTCTAATTCTGAGAGTTTCGAAAAGATATGTTTTCAGCGATATTTAGTGATGTATGAATTTGCTAAAAAAAATAAAATAAATGAATTTATACATTGTGACTCAGATATTTATTTATTAGGCAACTGTCATAAGTTAATCAATAAGATGAAAAAATTTGGAGCTGCTTTTTTTATACCTAAAAATCAAAGTGATTATCGGATGACAGCATCGCCTCATTTTAGTTATTGGAAATTAGAGGTTTTAGAAGAATTCATTGAGTATTTTATAAACAAATATAAAGAAAAGCCAGATGATTTAATAAAAAAATACAAGTATCACATAGATAACAATTTACCTGGTGGTATATGTGACATGACGTTGTTATTTCTTTTTGCACAAGAACGAAATGATGTAATGAATATAATGTACGATGATGACTTTTATTTAAATTTCAATGCGTCAACACTCGAATATAAAACTCTTGATCGGAGAGAAATCATCTTCAACCATAATTATAAAGTCATAAAAAATGAAATTTTCTATTGCGATGAAAAAGTATTAAAGAAAGTTTTATTTTTACATTTGCAAGGGCGGACAAAAAAATTCATGAAATATGCAGAAAATAATAACTATTCGATGCTGTTTTTTAATATTTCCTTGCTAAATTTATTACGTAAAATCAAAAGAATAATTTAGATTTGGAGATATTATGAAAATAGCTGTTGTGTACCACTATTTTGCACATTATCGGAAATCTGTAATTAATGAAATAATTAATGAATGCGAAAGAAAAGGAAATGACATCACATTTTTAGCTGACAGAGTTTCGAATGAACCTAATCTCGAACTGTATCATTTCGAAGAACATGAAAATAAATTTGATGTAATTAAAAACATTTGGATTAGCAAGTTTTTGTGGCAAAAAGGGCTAATCAGAGCTTTGATGAAAAGTTCCCCGGATGTTATAGTTTTTTTGGGGCAATTTAATTTTATCAGTACATGGGTTGCTACTTTTCTTTTTAGAGCTCTCGGGAAAAAAATTATTTTTTGGGGGCATGGAGTTTATGGAAGTGAAAAAGGATTAAAGAAATTTATCAGAAATAGATTTAATAATTTACCTCATATATATATGACATATGGACATCATGCTAAAGACCTAATGCTTAAGTCTCAAGCAAAACCAATTATAAATGTCATATATAATAGTTTAGATGTTTATCATCAGAATGAATTCTACTCGAAACTTAATTCTCGGAATCATTCAATTCAACCGCATAATGAATATATCAGACACAAAACCACTCTGATATTTATTGGACGATTAACAAAAATTAAAAAAATAGATCTTCTTATTGAAGCTCTTAGTATGTTAAATGTTAATGAATATAGATTATTGATTGTAGGGGCGGGACCAGAAGAAAATGCATTAAAATCATTGGTTAAAAAGTTAAACTTGGATTCGTGCGTCACTTTTGTAGGCGCTATACATGATGAAGAAAAAATATCTTCAATGATTTATGAAAGCGATATATGCGTTTCACCAGGAAATGTTGGCTTAACAGCAATGCATTCTTTAATATATGGTACTCCAGTCATAACAAATGATGATTTTAATCATCAAATGCCTGAGTTTGAATCAATCAGAAATACTGTCAACGGTGGTTTTTTTAAAGTTGATAATGCTCATTCCCTTGCTGATACCATCAACTTCTGGCGTGAAAAAATTATTAAAGAAGGTCGAGGAAGTATCAGAGATAAATGTAGAGAACCAATCCTCAAATATTATAACCCAGAAAATCAAACACGTCTAATATTAGAGCAGGTTTATAAAAATGTTAAGGAATCTGAAAAGTAATGTTTTTCTTTATGAGTTTATTAGGAAAACTTACACACGAGTGTTTAAGTTACGCTATAACATTAAAGGAATTGACACCACTTCACGCATTTTAAAGCCTCTTTTTATATCACGAGACTTTGTTCTGGGCCGTTATTCTTTCATTAATAAAGGATGTTTTATCGGTCCTAAGGTAACTTGTGGGAATTATGTTATGTTTGGACCATATGTAATTATCGCTGGAGGGGATCATCAATTTGAAAAAATTGGGCAACCAATGTATTTTTCAGGTAGACAACAAATACATTCAACAAAGATTGGTAACGATGTTTGGATAGGAGCTCATTCTTGTATTAAAGCTGGCGTCACTATTGGTGATGGTGCGATAATAGGAATGGGTAGTATAGTTGTTAAAGATATTCCTCCCTTTGCAATTGTTGCTGGCAATCCAGCTAAAATTATACGAATGAGATTTGATGAGTCGCAAGGTGTTCAACACCTAAAAAATATTTCTGATAACAACAAAGTTGTACGGAATTACTGTAAATAGATGAGGTTGTAATGAAAAAAGCATTAATTACTGGTGTTACTGGACAAGATGGATCTTACTTAGCTGAGTTTTTACTCGAAAAAAATTATGAAGTTCATGGAATCAAGCGCCGTGCGTCATCATTTAATACCGAGCGAGTTGATCATATTTATCAGGATCGCCATAATGAAAATCCGAATTTCTTCCTCCATTATGGTGATTTGACGGATACATCAAATTTAGTTCGTTTAATTAAAGAAATTCAACCTGATGAAGTTTATAATCTTGGGGCACAGTCCCATGTAGCTGTCTCCTTTGAATCTCCAGAATATACAGCAGATGTTGATGCGATGGGTACCCTACGTTTGCTCGAAGCCATTCGTATTTGTGGTCTCGAAAAGAAAACGCGTTTTTATCAGGCTTCGACTTCTGAACTCTATGGTCTCGTTCAAGAAATTCCACAGAAGGAAACAACGCCATTTTATCCACGTTCGCCATATGCAGTTGCAAAATTATATGCCTACTGGATTACCGTAAACTATCGTGAATCCTATGGTATGTATGCTTGTAATGGAATTCTTTTCAACCATGAATCCCCACGCCGCGGTGAGACTTTTGTTACTCGTAAGATTACACGTGCTATCGCTAATATCTCTCAAGGAATTGAGAAATGCCTTTACTTAGGGAATATGGACTCCTTACGCGATTGGGGGCATGCAAAAGATTACGTCCGCATGCAATGGATGATGCTTCAGCAAGATAAGGCAGAGGATTTTGTTATTGCTACAGGAAAGCAAATATCAGTGCGAGAATTCGTGCGTATGGCTGCAAAAGAAGCCGGTATTGACATTGAATTTACTGGTCAGGGTGTTGAGGAGATTGGTACTGTAGTTAATAAAACCTCAGATTGTGCAATTGGTGTTGATGTTGGAGATATCATTGTCCGCGTCGATCCACGCTACTTCCGTCCAGCGGAGGTTGAAACTCTTTTAGGCGATCCAGCAAAAGCAAAAGCAGTGTTGGGTTGGGTTCCCGAGATCACCGTAGAGGAAATGTGTGCTGAGATGGTTGCCAACGACCTGCAAAAAGCGAAGCAACATGCTCTTCTTAAAAGTCATGGATATAATGTATCTGTCTCACTGGAGCGATAATTCATGACCAAGAAACGCATTTATGTCGCTGGTCATCGCGGGATGGTCGGTTCTGCCATTTGTCGCATCCTGGCGGTACGAGAAGACGTCGAACTTGTAGTTCGTACGCACTCTGAACTGGATCTTACATCTCAACAGGCAGTGCATGAGTTTTTTCAGACTGAAAAAATCGATCAGGTATATCTAGCTGCTGCAAAGGTTGGTGGTATCTATGCTAATAATACCTACCCTGCTGAGTTCATTTATCAAAACTTGTTGATTGAATGTAACGTAATTCATTCTGCTCATTTGGCAAATGTACAAGATTTGTTATTTCTAGGGTCGAGTTGTATTTATCCTAAGCACGCTACACAGCCGATGGAAGAATCAGCTTTGCTAACGGGTATTCTCGAAGCAACAAATGAACCCTATGCTATTGCAAAAATAGCAGGTATCAAATTATGTGAATCATATAATCGCCAATATAGCCGTAACTATCGTAGCGTCATGCCAACTAATCTTTACGGAATTAATGATAATTTCCATCCGAAAAATTCACATGTGATCCCCGCTTTGATGCGTCGCTTCCATGAAGCAAAAGTAACGGGTGAATCGGAAGTGGTTGTCTGGGGAACTGGTACACCTATGCGTGAATTCCTCTATGTGGATGATATGGCTGCCGCATCTGTGCATGTAATGGAATTGGAGCAGTCTAAATATAATCAAAATACACAATCTATGCTTTCCCATATAAACGTAGGAACCGGCATTGATTGTACAATTCGTGAAATGGCAGAAACCATGGCATCGGTTGTAGGCTATGAAGGACAAATTGTATTTGACACTTCAAAACCTGATGGTACACCTCGTAAATTGATGGATGTTACTCGGCTTAAGAGTTTAGGCTGGGAATATCGTTATAACTTATATGATGGATTAACATTGACGTATAAATGGTATCTTGCCAATATTGAATCATACCGAGGTTAATAATGATTACGAGATTAGAACCGTCGTTGTTTAAAACTATTGTTGCGAATACGCCACTAATCTCGATAGATCTCATCGTGTTAGACTCTGCAGGGAGGGCGTTGTTGGGACAACGCCAAAACCGACCAGCACAAAGCTGTTGGTTTGTGCCTGGCGGTCGAATTTTCAAGGATGAATCTTTCGAAGAGGCATTTAGGCGTATATCATTAGAGGAATTAGGGGTTCAGTTAACCTTAGCTGCCGCTGAGTTTTGCGGTGTGTATGAACATTTTTATGATGACAATTTTTCAGGTGTTGAATTTTCAACTCATTATGTTGTGCATGCTTATAAGCTTACACTTGATCCAGAATTACTGGATTTGCCTCAAATTCAGCATAGCGCCTATAAGTGGTTTTGCATTGATTCCCTCTTAAACAGTTATGCTGTACATCAATTTACCAAAAACTACTTCTATTCAAGGTAATGAATATGTTACTCCCCGTCGTTATGGCAGGTGGTTCTGGAACTAGACTGTGGCCTCTTTCCCGTACACTTTATCCCAAACAGTTTCTTTCTTTAAACAGTCGGTTGACTATGCTTCAAGAGACATTGCGGCGCTTGGAGCCATTAGAGCATAGCCCAGCGCTTGTCATTTGCAATGAAGCCCATCGTTTTATCGTTGCAGAACAGATGCGTAAGGAAGGCTTGAAGCACAGTGGTATTTTGCTTGAACCCGTTGGTCGTAATACAGCGCCTGCTGTTGCACTAGCCGCCTTGAAAGCTAGGATGTCGGGTGACGATCCGATACTCCTAGTATTGGCAGCAGATCACGAAATTCAGGATGAAGAACAATTCACCCAAGCGATAATGGATGCAAGTGTTTTTGCTGCAGAAGGTCTGCTGGTAACTTTTGGCATCGTACCTTCTACACCTGAAACCGGTTACGGTTATATCCAAACAGGTGAAGAATTAGTTGGTAATGGATTTAAGGTTGCCGCATTTGTGGAAAAGCCAGAATTGCTTGTAGCCGAACAGTATTTACAAGATGGAGGGTACCTATGGAACAGTGGAATGTTTATGTTCAAAGCATCTGCTTTTATAGATGAACTGAGAAAGTATCGTCCCGATATTCTTTCCGCATGTGAAGAGTCATTATTGCAGTCAACGCATGACTTGGATTTCATTCGTTTGAACAAAAATATCTTCGAAAATTGCCCCGAAGATTCCATTGATTATGCGGTGATGGAAAAAACGTCAAAAGCTGTCGTTGTGCCACTTGATGCACAGTGGAGTGATGTTGGCTCTTGGTCAGCACTTTGGGAGATCAGTCAGAAAGACGAGCAAGGTAATGCAACTCGAGGCGATGTTCTTATGGAAGATTCCACAGATAGCTATATTTATTCACAACATCGCTTGGTAGGTGCTGTTGGTGTTAAGGATCTGGTTGTTGTAGAAACTAAAGATGCTGTTCTGGTCGCCCATAAAGATCATGTACAGAAAGTTAAAAACATTGTTGCACAACTCAAAGATAAAAATAGGTCAGAATATTTGCAGCATCGTGAAATTTTCCGACCTTGGGGTAGTCATGATACTATTGCTGAAGGTCAAAGGTTTCAGGTCAAACATGTGATTGTATTACCAGGGCAAGTTACGGCTAAGCAAATTCATTATCATCGCACTGAGCACTGGGTTGTAGTATCCGGAACAGCGAAGGTACATTTGGAGGATGAGACCTATTTAGTGTCCGAAAATGAATCTACATTTATTCCTGTTGGTATGTCTCATGCTATTGAAAATCCAGGTAAGATTCCACTTGAGATTATTGAGGTAAGATCAGGTGTTTATCTCGAAGAAGATGATGTGATTAGAGTTTCATCTTCAGGGGTTGGTTATTGATGAGAATTTCAATTATTACAGCAACATATAATAGTGAAAAGACAATTCAAGATACACTTTTTTCACTTGAGAATCAAACTTACAATGATATTGAATATATCATTGTCGATGGCTCCTCTAAAGATAATACACTTCTTGTTGTGGGAAATAATTGCAAAAGAGTATCAAAATTAATATCTGAACCTGATAAAGGTATTTATGATGCTTTAAATAAAGGGATTCTCGCTGCAACTGGAGATGTTATTGGTTTTCTCCATTCTGATGATTTACTTGCTTACAACGATGCAGTTGCGGATATCGCTGATACTTTTGTCCGCACGGGTTGTGATGCAGTATATGGTGATTTGGAATATGTTTCTCAAATAGATACAAGTAAACGTGTGCGTCTTTGGAAGAGTGGAGCATTTAACCGATTCAAAATGCAGTTGGGATGGATGCCCCCGCATCCTTCGTTTTATATGAAGCGTTCACGTTATCTTGAGTTAGGCAATTTTTCATTAGACTACAATATATCCGCGGACTACGATTCTCTTTTGCGATATATATTAAAAAATAAAATTTCTGTTGCCTATCTGCCGAAGGTTTTAATAAAAATGCGTGTCGGCGGGATTAGCAATCGTTCATTTTCTTCGATGGTAAGTAAATCTCTCGAAGATATCCGCGTTATGAAAAGTAATGGCATCATTTGGCCATTAGCTCTTGCCTATAAAAATCTTTCAAAGCTTCCTCAATTCATTAAGAAATAAGACTATGCTTACAGCAAGTAAAGTAATTACTGAGAGTAATATCGCATTTGGAACAAGTGGTGCCCGTGGTCTGGTTATTGATTTTACTCACGACGTCTGCGCGGCATTCACACATTCTTTTCTCAATGTTTTAACAAAAGAATTTGAATTCAAAACTATTGCGCTTGCAATAGATAATCGCCCTAGTAGCTATGAGATTGCACAAGCATGCGCAGCAGCCATTCTACAGCAGGGATTCAATGTCGATTATCATGGAGTAATCCCAACACCTGCTTTAGCCTATTATTCCATGCAAAAAAATGTGCCCTGCATCATGGTGACAGGGAGCCATATTCCTTTTGATCGTAATGGGTTAAAATTCTATCGCCCTGATGGTGAAATTACGAAAAAGGATGAGTTAGCTATTGTAAGTAATGAGTGTCTTTTTAATCAATGTGGCATTCTTCCTGATCTGGTTATTAATCCCGAAGGGGCCAATGCTTACATTAGGCGTTATGCTAACTTATTTTCTAAAGAAGTTCTAAGTGGTAAAAAAATTGGTATCTACGAGCATTCAAGTGCAGGGCGAGATTTATATGCACCTTTATTTGAAATGTTAGGCGCTGAGGTCATTTCACTTGGTCGTAGTGATGAATTTGTTCCGATTGATACTGAGGCTGTAAGTACTGAAGATCGAATTTTGGCACAGGAATGGTCACATAAATACCAACTGGACGCTATTTTTTCAACTGATGGTGATGGAGATCGCCCGCTAGTAGCCGATGAAAACGGTAACTGGTTACGTGGTGATCTACTTGGTCTACTTACATCAATCGAATTGAATATTGATGCCTTAGCCATTCCGGTAAGTTGTAATACTGCTATCGAATTAACCCAGCGTTTCAAAGTCGTAGCAAGAACTAAAATTGGTTCCCCTTATGTAATAGCTGCTTTTGACAATCTTTTAGTCTCTCATAAGAGCGTTGCGGGCTTTGAAGCGAATGGAGGGTATCTGCTGGCTAGCGATTTAATCATCAACGGCACAACGTTATCAAAATTACCAACCCGCGACGCTGTTTTGCCAGCTTTAATGTTACTAATAGCATCTGGTAAGGCGAGTATTTCAGATCTCGTCAACAAACTACCTCAACGTTATACATGGTCTGACCGTGTTAAAAATTTCGCATCTGAAAAGAGTCAACAAATCATTGCTTCCGCACTTGCATCTCCAGATGAGTTTTTAATTCAGCTCGGGTTGTCGGAGCGAAAATGTACTTATATAGATCAGACGGATGGTGTGCGCTTTACTCTTGACAATGGCGATATTTTTCATCTTCGTCCGTCAGGGAATGCACCGGAACTCCGTTGCTACGTAGAGGCGGCAGAAGAGAAACAAGCAGAAGCATATGTTGAAATGATACTGGGTCGAATCATTTGCCTACATTGACTTTTGGCCATGGTAGACGAGTTCTTTCAGAACGCGCATCCAAGGACAAACAAATAGGCCGATGCATTAGTAAACGTTCCGAGCGTTTAAGGGCATCTTGCACTACACAGCGGCGCATAACTTGAGTTAACATCAATCGTACATTCAAGCCGCGCATAAGTCGTGGCGACCACACCTGACAGGAGTATGTAATGTCCAAGCAACAGATCGGCGTTGTCGGTATGGCAGTGATGGGGCGCAACCTGGCGCTCAACATCGAAAGCCGCGGTTATACCGTCTCCGTTTTCAACCGTTCCCGTGAAAAAACCGAAGAAGTGATTGCCGAGAACCCAGGCAAGAAACTGGTTCCTTTCTATACGGTTCAAGAGTTTGTTGAGTCCCTGGAAACGCCTCGTCGTATCCTGTTAATGGTGAAAGCAGGTGCAGGTACCGATGCAGCTATCGATTCCCTGAAGCCTTACCTCGATAAAGGCGACATCATCATTGATGGTGGTAACACCTTCTATCACGATACCATTCGTCGTAACCGTGAACTATCTGCTGAAGGCTTTAACTTCATCGGTACCGGCGTATCCGGTGGTGAAGAAGGTGCGTTGAAAGGCCCATCTATTATGCCTGGCGGTCAGAAAGAAGCGTATGAGCTGGTCGCGCCAATCCTGACTAAAATTGCAGCCGTTGCTGAAGACGGCGAGCCGTGCGTGACCTATATCGGTGCGGACGGAGCGGGCCACTACGTGAAGATGGTTCACAACGGTATCGAGTACGGCGACATGCAGCTGATTGCTGAAGCGTACTCCCTGCTGAAAGGCGGCTTGAACCTCTCCAACGAAGAGCTTGCTGAGACTTTCACCGAGTGGAACAAAGGCGAGCTGAACAGCTACCTGATCGACATCACCAAAGATATCTTCACCAAGAAAGATGAAGAAGGTAAATACCTGGTTGATGTGATTCTTGATGAAGCGGCGAACAAGGGCACCGGTAAATGGACCAGCCAGAGCTCTCTGGATCTGGGCGAGCCGCTGTCTCTGATCACTGAATCCGTATTCGCACGTTATATCTCCTCTCTGAAAGAGCAGCGCGTTGCCGCTTCGAAAGTGCTGTCCGGTCCTCAGGCCAAACCAGCTGGTGATAAAGCTGAATTCGTTGAGAAAGTCCGTCGTGCTCTGTACCTGGGTAAAATCGTCTCCTATGCACAGGGCTTCTCACAGCTGCGTGCCGCTTCAGACGAAAATAACTGGGATCTGAACTACGGCGAAATCGCAAAGATCTTCCGTGCTGGCTGCATCATTCGCGCCCAGTTCCTGCAGAAAATCACCGATGCCTACGCTGAAAATGCTGGCATCGCTAACCTGCTGCTGGCGCCGTACTTCAAGAAAATTGCGGACGAGTACCAGCAGGCGCTGCGTGACGTAGTGGCCTACGCTGTTCAGAACGGTATTCCGGTTCCTACCTTCTCTGCTGCAGTGGCGTACTACGACAGCTACCGTGCTGCCGTTCTGCCTGCAAACCTGATTCAGGCACAGCGTGACTACTTCGGTGCGCATACCTACAAACGTACTGATAAAGAAGGTGTGTTCCACACCGAATGGCTGGATTAAATTGATTTAGTTTTGCCTTATTATCAAGCCCGGTAGAGATACCGGGCTTTTTTATCACACCCAATCCACTTACTTTATAAACGGAATAGATTGCGTGAAAATTCTTGTTACTGGCGGTGCCGGTTTTATCGGTTCTGCTGTTATCCGACATATCATCAGCAATACTCGGGATAGCGTTGTTAACGTTGATAAATTGACCTATGCCGGTAATCTGGAATCCTTACGTGAGGTAAGCGATAACGATCGCTATGTCTTTGAGCACGCTGATATATGCGACAAAGAGGCAATGGAGCGAATTTTTGCTACGCATCAACCTGATGCCATCATGCATTTGGCTGCGGAGAGCCATGTCGATCGTTCCATTACCGGGCCCGCTGCATTTATTGAAACCAATATTGTTGGCACCTATGTCCTGTTAGAAATCAGTCGCGCTTACTGGTCTTCGTTGGAAGACTCGGCAAAATCAGCTTTTCGTTTTCACCACATTTCAACTGATGAAGTATATGGTGATTTACCTCATCCTGATGAACATCATGATATAAATCCGTTGCCGCTTTTTACTGAGAAAACGTCATACGCGCCCAGCAGCCCTTATTCAGCCTCAAAAGCGTCCAGCGATCACTTGGTTCGCGCGTGGATTCGCACTTACGGCCTGCCAGGGATAGTGACAAACTGTTCGAACAACTATGGACCTTTCCATTTTCCGGAAAAACTTATCCCGCTTGTCATACTGAATGCGTTAGAAAACAAAGCATTACCCATTTACGGCAAGGGAGACCAAATCCGTGACTGGTTGTATGTCGAAGATCACGCGCGAGCCCTCTATACCGTCCTGACCACTGGTCAGCCCGGCGAAACGTACAATATTGGTGGGCATAACGAGAAGAAGAATATCGACGTTGTACATGCGATTTGCGATCTGCTTGATGAAATTGTCCCTAAGGAAAATTCCTACCGGGAACAGATAACCTATGTGGCTGACCGTCCAGGCCACGATCGCCGTTACGCGATAGATGCTCATAAAATCGGAACAGAGTTAGGCTGGAAGCCAGAAGAAACGTTCGAAAGTGGAATTCGCAAAACGGTTGAGTGGTATTTGAACAACTCTGAATGGGTCTCTAATGTTAAAAGCGGCGCCTATCAGTCCTGGATTGAACAGAATTATGGGGAGCGTAAGTTATGACGAAGCGTAAAGGCATCATCCTGGCTGGCGGATCGGGTACCCGTCTTTACCCAGTGACGATGGCGGTGAGTAAGCAGCTGCTGCCTATTTATGATAAGCCGATGATCTACTATCCGCTTTCCACGCTGATGCTCGCGGGCATCAGAGATATTCTGATTATCAGTACGCCACAAGATACACCGCGTTTTGAACAACTTCTTGGCGATGGAAGTCAGTGGGGGCTGAACCTACAGTACATAGTACAACCAAGCCCGGACGGTCTGGCGCAGGCTTTTATTCTTGGCGAAGCGTTTATCGGTAAGGATAATTGTGCGCTAGTGCTAGGAGACAACATTTTTTATGGCCATGATCTACCGAAACTGCTTGAAGGTGCGGCTAGTCAGGAAGAGGGTGCCACCGTGTTCGCTTATCATGTCAGCGACCCGGAGCGGTATGGCGTTGTTGAGTTTGACAAAGACGGTACTGCGATTGGCCTTGAAGAGAAACCTCAACAACCTAAAAGTAACTACGCGATAACGGGTCTCTATTTCTACGATAACGATGTCATAGAAATGGCCAAAAGTTTACGTCCATCAGATCGGGGCGAGTTGGAAATCACCGACATTAACCGCCTCTATATGCAGCAGGGGCGGTTGTCTGTGGCGATGATGAGACGCGGTTACGCGTGGCTGGATACTGGGACGCATCAAAGCATGATTGAGGCGAGTAATTTTATTGCCACCATCGAAGAGCGTCAGGGTCTCAAGGTGTCTTGCCCTGAAGAGATTGCATTCCGCAGAGGCTTCATCAATGTGGAGCAACTTCGGCTATTGGCTGAGCCACTAAAGAAAACGGGTTATGGGCAATATCTATTGAATCTGACCAAGGGATTAGTCTGATTTGAATGCTGCCGTCACTGAGCATTTTTGGGCATCCTTAATCGTTGAAAGCAGCATTGATGCTGGTGAGAAGGCGCTCAAAATGGCGTTTAGGAGATAACTACTTCTGGGAGGAGCCACTTACAAGACAGGGCGGAACCTTGACAGCGAATTGGCATTAGCGATAAAAAACCACCAGTAATCATTGTGGTGACCTTTTAAGGACATCAGAAACTCATAATGAAGAAGTCAAGAATATGAAAATAACAATCTCCGGAACAGGCTACGTAGGCCTGTCAAACGGTATCCTGATTGCGCAAAACCATGAAGTGGTTGCACTGGATATCGTTCAGTCCAAAGTAGATATGCTTAACCAAAAGCAATCTCCAATCGCTGATAAAGAGATCGAAGAGTATCTGTCTAACAAGCCCCTGAACTTCCGCGCGACGACTGATAAAGAAGATGCCTATCGTGATGCAGATTTCGTTATCATCGCTACCCCTACTGATTACGATCCAAAAACCAACTATTTCAACACCTCAACCGTTGAAGCGGTGATCAAAGACGTTGTTGCAATCAACCCGAATGCGGTAATGATCATCAAGTCGACCATTCCGGTCGGTTTCACCCAATCCATCAAAGAAGAGTTGGGTATTGATAATGTCTTCTTCTCGCCGGAGTTCCTGCGCGAGGGTAGGGCGTTATACGATAACCTGCACCCGTCCCGTATCGTTATTGGTGAGCGTTCTGAACGTGCTGAACGTTTTGCCGCGCTTCTTCAGGAAGGCGCAATCAAGAAAGATATCCCGGTGCTGTTTACTGACTCCACCGAAGCCGAGGCCATCAAGCTCTTCGCCAATACCTATCTGGCAATGCGCGTGGCTTACTTCAACGAGCTGGACAGCTATGCAGAGAGTCTGGGCCTGAACACCCGCCAGATCATCGAAGGCGTGTGCCTCGACCCGCGTATCGGCAACCATTACAACAACCCGTCGTTTGGCTACGGCGGTTACTGCCTGCCAAAAGATACCAAGCAGCTGCTGGCAAACTATCAGGCTGTGCCAAATAACCTGATTTCGGCGATTGTGGATGCTAACCGCACGCGTAAAGACTTCATCTCTGATTCCATTCTGGCGCGTCAGCCGAAGGTGGTTGGTGTCTATCGTCTGATCATGAAGAGCGGGTCGGATAACTTCCGTGCTTCTTCCATTCAGGGGATCATGAAGCGTATTAAGGCGAAAGGCGTGCAGGTCATTATCTATGAACCGGCAATGCAGGAAGACGAGTTCTTCCACTCTCGCGTCGTTCGCGATCTGGATGCCTTCAAGAAAGAGGCGGATGTGATTATCTCGAACCGTATGGCCGAAGAGCTGGCGGACGTTGAGGCTAAAGTTTATACCCGCGATCTGTTTGGTAGCGACTAATCTCCCGTCTACTGCACATAAAAAACCCGGCACATGCGCCGGGTTTTTTTTGTATTAAACCTTATAGAAATTGCGGTACCAGTCCACAAAGTTCTTCACCCCGTCTTTGACTGAGGTCTGAGGTTTGAATCCGATGACGTCATAAAGCGCTTGGGTATCTGCGCTGGTTTCCAGCACATCGCCCGGCTGGATAGGCATCATGTTTTTCTCTGCCTCTTTCCCGAGCGCCTCTTCCAGAGCGGTAATGTAATCCATCAGTTCTACAGGGGAACTGTTACCGATGTTGTAAACGCGATACGGCGCGGAGCTGGTGGCAGGTGAGCCTGTCTCAACGGTCCAGTCCGCATCGGCCTGAGGAATAACATCCTGAAGGCGAATGATTGCCTCAGCGATATCATCGATATAGGTGAAGTCACGCTTCATCTTGCCGTAGTTGTAGACGTCTATGCTCTTGCCTTCAATCATGGCCTTGGTGAACTTGAACAGCGCCATGTCCGGGCGTCCCCACGGACCGTATACCGTAAAGAAGCGCAGGCCGGTTGTAGGCAGATTGTAGAGATGTGAGTACGTGTGCGACATCAGCTCATTGGCTTTTTTGGTCGCAGCATACAGTGATACCGGATGGTCTACGGAGTCGTCAGTAGAGAACGGCATCTTGCGGTTAAGACCGTACACCGAGCTAGAGGAAGCATACAGCAGGTGCTGAACCTTGTTATGACGGCAGCCTTCCAGCACATTGAGATGACCGATAAGGTTAGCTTCCGCATAGACATGCGGATTATCCAGCGAGTAACGGACGCCTGCCTGTGCGGCAAGATGAATGACACGATCAAACTGTTCTTTAGCAAACAGCCCCGCCATGCCTTCGCGATCGGCCAGGTCCAGCTTATGGAAGGTGAAATTGCTGGATGACAGGAGGTCGAGGCGCGCTTGTTTCAGGCTAACGTCATAGTAGTCGTTCAGATTATCGATGCCGACAACAGAGTATCCTGCATCCAGTAAACGCTTGCTGACATGTGCGCCAATAAAGCCTGCTGCACCCGTAACCAGAAATTTCATATCTACCCTCATACACAATTCACATTTATGCATTACGCATCACAATGTGGTCTATGATAGCGCGGCGGGTAGAAGTTACATAACCCATCTTTACGATATAACTCATCGGATTCCTATAGAAAAATCTGCAGCAACAGATACACTATGCAAACATCATTTTTTTTGCCCTTTATTTCTGTTAGGGATTGTATGACGCAGAACAACAATAGCCTGGTCACTCGAAGCAATGACCCGGAGCAAATTGATTTACTTGATTTAGTGCTGCAGCTGTGGCGTGGGAAGTGGGTAATTGGCGCGTTTGTTGCTGTTTTTATAGCACTTGCTGTCGTATATATTACCGTTGCAAAAGAGAAATGGACCTCATCGGCCATTATCGCGCAGCCTGATGCGGCGCAAATCGCGACTTACGCTAATGCACTTAATATCCTCTACGGTGGTGCTGCGCCTTCAATGTTGGACATACAGACTCGTGCCATCGGTCGTTTCAACTCCTCTTTTTCTGCTTTATCACAGGCGCTGGAGAACCAGGAGATTTCAGAAAAGCTAACCATTGATGCTACCGTTAAAGGCCAGGCATTGCCATTGACCGTAACTTACCAGGGTGACTCCGCTGAAGCCGCACAAAAGCAGCTTGCTCAGTATATCCAGCAGGTTGACGAGCAAACCGCAAAAGAACTGACCCTCGATCTCAAAGACAACATCAAACAGCAGATCACTACCCTGAACGACTCCCTGGAAAACCAGGAGAAGGTCTCTCAGGAGCAAAAAGATCTGCGCATCAAACAGATCACCGAGGCGCTTAAAAACGCTGAGGCGGCGAAAATTACCACGCCTCAGATTCAGCAAACCCAGGATGTCACGCAGGAAACCATGTTCCTGCTGGGCAGCGAAGCGCTGAAATCAATGATTGATAACGAAGCGTCTCGTCCCCTGGTTTTCTCTGGCGCTTACTACCAGACGAAACAAAACCTGCTGGACATCCAGAACCTGAACGTGAACCCGGAAACCATTCACGTTTACCGCTACGTGATGAAACCGAATTTACCTATCCGTCGCGATAGTCCGAAAAAAGCCATTACCCTGATTCTTGCCGTACTGCTGGGCGGGATCATCGGCTCCGGCGTGGTACTGGGCCGCAACGCGCTGCGAAACTACAAGCCAAAAGCCTGATTCGCAGACAAAAAAAGACCGGGTTTCCCCGGTCTTTTTTTATTTATGGCGCTTACGTAAATTCTCAATCACCGCCGTCAAATCCAGCTCCTGATCCTGCAGCAGCACCAGCAGGTGATACATCAGGTCAGACGCCTCGTTAGTCAGCTCGTCCCGGTCATGTACCGTTGCGGCCAGCGCCGTCTCAACGCCTTCTTCACCCACCTTCTGCGCAATGCGCTTGGTTCCGCTGGCGTACAGCTTAGCGGTATACGAACTTTCTGGGTCAGCCGTTTTACGTTCAGCCAGAAGTTGCTCAAGCTGGTAAAGGAACAGCCACTGGTGGCTGGCCTCACCAAAGCAGCTGCTGGTGCCCTTATGGCACGTCGGCCCAATCGGGTTGGCCAGCACCAGCAGAGTATCGTTATCGCAGTCCGGCGTAATGCTGACCACGTTCAGGAAATGACCCGAGCTTTCGCCTTTGGTCCACAGGCGCTGTTTGGTGCGCGAGAAAAAGGTGACCTTGCCGCTGTCGAGCGTTTTCGCCAGCGCGTCCTGGTTCATATACCCCAGCATCAGCACTTCGCCGGAAACGGCATGCTGTACAACTACCGGCAGTAATCCGTCAGTTTTTTCCCAGTCCAGCTGTGCCTGTTGTTGCTCTGTTAACATACCCTTATCTCCACGCCCTGGCCTGCCAGGTACGTTTTTAACTCACCAATATTGATAATCTGTTTATGGAACACGGAGGCGGCCAGCGCGCCGTCCACGTTCGCCTCGCGGAAGGCTTCCAGGAAGTGTTCCATGGTGCCCGCACCGCCGGAGGCAATCAGCGGCACGTTACACACCGCGCGCACTTTCTTCAGCTGCTCCAGGTCGTAGCCGTTACGCACGCCGTCCTGGTTCATCATGTTCAACACAATTTCACCCGCACCGCGCTTCTGCACTTCCTGCACCCAGTCCAGCGTCTCCCACTGGGTCACGCGGGTGCGGCTTTCGTCGCCGGTGTACTGGTTGACGTGGTACTTGCCCGTTGCCTCGTCGAACCAGGTGTCGATGCCCACCACAATACACTGCACGCCGAAACGGTCAGCCAGCCGTGTAATCAGCTCGGGTTCTGCAAGAGCAGGGGAGTTAATGGAAATTTTGTCGGCACCGAAGGAGAGAATTTTGGCCGCGTCGTCCGCGGATTTAATCCCACCCGCCACGCAGAACGGAATATCGATCACTTCTGCCACGCGTGCGACCCAGCTTTTGTCGACCACGCGTCCATCGCTGGAGGCGGTGATGTCATAAAATACCAGCTCATCGGCGCCTTCCTCGGCATAGCGTTTTGCCAGCGGGACGATGTCGCCAATGATCTCATGGTTGCGGAACTGCACGCCTTTCACCACCTGGCCGTCACGCACGTCCAGGCAAGGGATTATCCGTTTTGCCAGCATTGAATCGCCTCCGTCACAGTAAATTTTCCTTCCAGCAGGGCCCGCCCTACAATCACACCCTGAACGCCCGTACCGCGCAGCGCGGCAACGTCGTCCAGATCGCCTATGCCGCCTGATGACTGGAAGGCCACCTGCGGGTAACGCGCGCAGACCTCTTCATACAGCGAAACGTTAGAGCCAGCCAGCGTCCCGTCGCGTGAGATGTCTGTGCACAGCACGTGCTTCAGGCCAACGGGGAGATAAATATCGACCAGCGCTTCCAGCGTCACGCCGGAGTTTTCCTGCCAGCCGCTGACGGCAACCTGCTTGTTACCCTGCTCGTCGATGCGCACGTCCAGCGCCAGCACCAGGGCATCTGCGCCAAAGCGGCGGAACCAGCCTTTGACCATGTCGGGATCTTTCACGGCGGTAGAGCCGACCACCACCCGCGCCACGCCCGCGTCCAGCAGGGCCGCAACGTCCTCTTCCGTACGCACGCCGCCGCCAACCTGCACGGGCACATCTACGCCCGCGACCAGCTTTTTGAGCAGCGGTATCTGCCGTTTTGCCGGATCTTTCGCGCCGGTCAGGTCGACCAGGTGCAGCACCTCAGCGCCCTGCGCCGCGTAGTCCTGCAGGCGCGGCAGCGGGTCGTTACCGTAGTCGCGCTGCTGTCCGTAATCCCCCTGATGGAGACGAACAACCGTGCCGTCAATTAAATCTAATGCGGGAATAATCATCACATCTCCAGGAAGTTTTTCAGCAGCTGCGCGCCTGCAGCGCCAGAGCGTTCCGGGTGAAACTGCACGCCGTAAAAGTTATCTTTCTGTACCGCCGCGGTAAACGCCTCACCGTAGTTGCACTGGGCAATCGTGTCGGCATTTACCGGCATGGCGTAGCTGTGCACGAAGTAAAAGTACGCGCCGTCCTCGATGCCCTGAAATAGCCTGTTGCCCGCCTTCGGATAGACGCGGTTCCAGCCCATGTGCGGAAGGGGCAGGCCGTGGTCGATCATTTTCGGTACGTCTTCGTCAATAATGCCCAGCAGGTCAACGCCGTTGCTCTCTTCGCTGCGGCGGCCGAGGATCTGCATGCCTAAGCAAATCCCCAGCACCGGCTGGGTACAGGCTTTGATCAGATCGACCAGCTCGCGTTCGCGAATCTGATCCATCGCGGCCTGCGCGGTTCCCACGCCCGGTAAAAAGAGTTTGTCTGCGCGCAGCACCACGTCCGGGTCACGGCTGACCAACGGCTCGTAGCCGTGGCGGGCAATCGCCGATTTCACGGAGTTCAGGTTGGCGCATCCGGTATCCAGAATCACCACGTTCATTACAGCACTCCTTTCGACGAGGGCAGCGCGTCGCCTTCAACGCGGATCGCCTGGCGCAGGGTGCGGCCAAAGGCTTTGAACAGGCTTTCCACGCGGTGGTGGTCGTTTTTACCTTTGGTTTTCAGGTGCAGCGTCAGTCCCATGGTGTAGGAAAGCGAACGGAAGAAGTGCTCCACCATTTCGGTGCTGAGATCCCCTACGCGCTGGTAGGTGAAGTCGGCTTTATATTCCAGGTGCGGACGGCCGGAGATGTCCAGCGCGCAGCGCGCCAGGCATTCGTCCATCGGCAGCACAAAGCCAAAGCGGTTGATGCCGCGCTTGTCGCCGAGCGCCAGCTTCAGCGCTTCACCCAGCGCCAGGCCGGTATCTTCCACGGTGTGGTGATCGTCAATATAAAGGTCGCCCTTCACCGCGATTTCCATACGGAACCCGCCGTGGGTGGAGATTTGGTCAAGCATGTGGTCGAAGAAGCCCACGCCGGTGTGGATCTTGCTGCTGCCTTCGCGGTCCAGCCAGACCTTCACGTCAATCTGCGTCTCTTTGGTGTTGCGCTCGACGTGCGAATAACGGTCGCGTCTGGTCAGCTGCTCGCCAATCTTCGCCCAGCTGAGGTCGCTGCTGCTGTAGCGCAGGCCTGCGATGCCCATGTTTTCGGCGAGGGTGATGTCGGTGGCGCGGTCGCCAATGACGTAGCTGTTGGCTTTATCCAGCGCTTCTTCCGCCAGATAGCGTTCGACCAGCTTCACCTTAGGTTTACGGCAGTCGCACTCGTCGGCCGGCAGGTGCGGGCAAATCAGCACCTCATCAAACGCCACGCCCTGCGAGGTGAGGATCTGCATCATCAGGTTATGCGGGCCGTCAAAGTCTGCCTGCGGGAAGCTGTTGGTCCCCAGACCGTCCTGGTTGGTGATCATTACCAGCTTAAAGCCCGCGTTCTGCAGCTTGAGCAGCACCGGGATCACGTCGGGTTCAAAAGCCAGCTTGTCGAAACGATCGACCTGATAATCGGAGGGTGGCTCCGAAATGATGGTGCCGTCACGATCGATAAAGAGGTACTTCTGGCTCATACTTTCTCCGCTTTCAGGGCGTCAATGACGCGCTGGCTCTCTGCACGGGTGCCAACGGTGATCCGCAGGCAGCCGCTTAAGGATGGTTGTTTGTTTTGGTCACGTAAGATAATGCCCTGATCCCATAAAGATTTAAATACAGCGCTTGATGCGGTGAAACGCACCAGGATGTAGTTGGTTTCAGAGTCAAATACCTGCTCCACGCAGGCGATATCCTTCAGGGCGGTGACCAGATACTGACGCTCTTCGAGGATCTGCGCCACGCGCTCGCGCATCGCATTGATGCCCAGAGGGGCAAGTGCCTGAGCGGCAATGTCTGCGACCGGGGTTGAGAGTGGATACGGGGCGATCACTTTCAGCAGCAGGTCTATCACCTCTTTATTCGCCAGCGTAAAGCCGCAGCGCAGGCCTGCAAGAGCGAAGGCTTTTGACAGCGTGCGCAGCACGACAAGGTGCGGGTACTCCTCAAGCCAGCCTGTAAGCGTCGCCTGCGGGCAGAACTCAATGTAGGCTTCATCAGCGACGACCAGCGCCTTGCCGCGCGTCAGCTCCAGCAGCGTACGAATATCCTGCGGGTTGATAATCTGTCCGGTTGGGTTGTTCGGGCTGCAGACAAACACCACCTTTACGCCGTCGAGATTATCGGCGATGCCCTGCAGATCCAGCTGCCAGTCGTCCAGCGCCTGCACGTTACGACATGCCACGCCGAAGGTTTCCGCGCTAACGCTGTACATGCCGTAGGTGGGCTGGCAGTACATCACCGCGTCTTTACCCGGCTCGCAGAAGGCGCGGATCAGCAGTTCAATACCTTCATCCGCGCCACGACTGACCAGAACCTGCTCTGGCTTCACGCCCGCGTACCGGGCGTAATTTTCGATAACTGCTTTCGGCTGGCACTCCGGATAGCGGTTAAGCGTCTGCTGCGACAGCTCAAACTGCACCGCCGTCGGAAACTCGTTGGCATTCAGCCAGACGTCACCGTTGCCGCCAAGACGGCGCGCGGACTGATAGGGCGTCAGGCGACGGACATTTTCACGGGCCAGTTCTTCAATGCTCATGCTTGCTCCTTCAGGGCTGCAACGCGCAGCGTAACGGCGTTTTTGTGGGCGGTCAGACGTTCCGCAGCGGCCAGGGTTTCAATGGTGGACGCCAGTGAAGCAAACCCTTCGCGGGAGAGTTCCTGCACGGTCATGCGCTTCTGGAAGTCGGCCAGCCCGAGGCTTGAACAGGTAGAGGTATAGCCATAGGTAGGCAGAACGTGGTTAGTGCCCGACGCGTAATCGCCTGCGGACTCCGGGGACCAGTCGCCCAGAAACACCGAGCCTGCGCTGGTGATGCTGTCCACCAGGTCGCGCGCGCTGCGGGTCTGAATAATCAGGTGCTCCGGCCCGTACTGGTTGGAGATAGCGATACACTGCTCCAGGTCGCGCGCCACAATCAGGCGGCTGGCGGACAGCGCCTGGCGTGCGGTTTCGGCACGCGGCAGGTCGGCAAGCTGGCGCTCAACCGCTTCGCCTACGCGCTTCGCCATCTCCGCGTCCGGCGTCAGCAAAATCACCTGTGAGTCCGGCCCGTGTTCGGCCTGAGATAGCAGGTCGGAGGCCACGAAGTCCGGCGTTGCGCCGCTGTCCGCGATCACCAGCACTTCTGACGGCCCGGCAGGCATATCGATGGCCGCGCCGTCCAGGCGCTGGCTAACCTGACGTTTGGCTTCGGTCACGTACGCATTGCCCGGGCCGAAAATTTTGTCGACCTTGGGGATAGATTCGGTGCCAAAGGCCAGGGCGGAAATCGCCTGCGCGCCGCCCACGTTGAACACCTCCTGCACGCCGCAGAGTTTTGCCGCATACAGAATTTCATCGGCAATCGGCGGCGGGGAGCACAGGACCACTTTCCGGCAGCCGGCGATGCGCGCCGGGGTCGCCAGCATCAGAACGGTGGAGAAGAGCGGGGCAGAACCGCCCGGGATATAGAGGCCGACGGAAGCCACGGGGCGCGTTAACTGCTGGCAGCGCACGCCGGGCAGCGTTTCCACATCGACGGTTTGCAACGTCTGCGCGGTGTGGAAGGTATCAATGTTTTTGACCGCGACGGCCATCGCCAGCTTGATCTCATCACCGAGACGGCTTTCTGCCGCCGCGATTTCCTCTTCGGTGACTCTTAACGCGCCAACCTCGGTTTTATCAAACGTTGCGCTGTACTCGCGCAGCGCGTCGTCACCGCGGGCTTTGACGTTATTGAGGATCTCAGCCACGGTACGGGTGATGCTCTCCGAGGCGGAAATCGCCGGGCGCATCAGCAGTTCGCGCTGCTGCTCTTCAGTACGGCTATTCCAGTCGATGATGGTGTTAAAGCTCATAATCGTCTTCCTTTTATGCCGGATGGCACGTTGTTTATCCGGCCTACGGGTTATGTAGGCCCGGTAAGCGAAGCGCCACCGGGCAGCATAAGGGGAGTTACTCCATCATCTTCTCAATTGGCAGCACCAGAATGGAGCTTGCGCCCAGCGCTTTCAGTTTTTCCATGGTTTCCCAGAACAGGGTTTCGCTGCTCACCATGTGCATCGCCACGCGCTGCTGATCGCCTGCCAGCGGCAGAATGGTCGGGCGCTCGGCGCCGGGCAGCAGGGCAATGACTTCATCCAGACGCTCGGTAGGGGCGTGCATCATGATGTATTTGGATTCGCGCGCCTGAATAACGCCCTGAATACGGGTCAGCAGTCTGTCGATGAGCTGCTGTTTAGCCTCGTCCATGTCGCCATCGCGCTGGATCAGGCACGCTTTGGAGCGATAAATCACTTCCACTTCGCGCAGGCCGTTCGCTTCCAGCGTCGCGCCGGTGGAGACGAGGTCACAGATAGCGTCAGCCAGACCCGCGCGCGGGGCCACTTCAACAGAGCCGTTCAGCAGGCAGGATTTAAACTGCACGCCTTTTTGATCGAGGTAACGTTTCAACAGGTGAGGGTAGGAGGTGGCGATGCGCTTGCCGTTCAGCGCTGCCGGGCCGTCCCAGGCTTCGTCTGCAGGGGTGGCCAGCGACAGGCGGCAGCCGCCGAAGTCCAGACGACGCAGGGTAAAGTAGCGTGGGTCTTCGCCCTGAGCACGACGGGTCAGCAGCTCTTCTTCCAGTACGTTTTCGCCGATGATGCCAAGGTCAACGACGCCGTCCATCACCAGGCCCGGGATATCGTCATCACGTACGCGCAGAATATCGATAGGCATATTTTCAGCCAGGGCGATCAGGCGCTGGGTGTGCAGGTTGATTTTAATCCCGCAGCGGGCGAGCAGTTCGCGTGAATCGTCACTCAAACGGCCTGATTTTTGAATAGCTATGCGTAAACGTGAGTTATCTAACATTCTGTGTTCCTCGTTAACCTGTTTTAATCTGTCTGAATGCAGTCCAAAAAAAAGCCCCCGGAAGATGATCTTCCGGGGGCTTTCTCTTGCGTTCTCGCACCACTGGAAGATCCAAACGTCTTCCAGCACACATCGCCTGAAAGACTAGTCAGGATGATGGTGATGATGGTGGTTTTTAAATGGAACGCGTGTCATATAAATTCTCGTTGAATGCTTATGCATCTGATGTCTTTTAACCTAAACCACTTACACAACAGATTGCAAGGGCTTTTTGTGATCATTAATTCATTTCATATACATGCTATGAATTGTGTGTTCTGCCGGGCTGGCGTAGCCTTAATACAGACGAGTGAGAGTCAGGAGAATGTGCATGAAAAAGGTCGCGATTGTCGGTTTAGGATGGTTAGGAATGCCGCTGGCGATGTCATTAGCCGCGAAAGGCTGGCAGGTGACCGGGAGCAAAACCACGGTGGACGGAGTGGAAGCGGCGCGCATGTGCGGGATTGAGGGCGTTGAGCTGCGCCTCGAACCCGAGCTGGTGTGCGATGCCGACGACCTCGATGCGTTAATGGACGTTGATGCCCTGGTGATTACGTTGCCCGCGCGCCGCAGCGGACCGGGCGAGACGTTTTACCTGCAGGCCATGCAGGAGATTGTCGACAGCGCGCTGGCACACCATATCCCGCGGATTATTTTCACCAGTTCGACCTCGGTCTACGGCAACGTGGACGGGACGGTAAAGGAAAACAGCGAACGTCTTCCGGTCACCGCCAGCGGGCGGGTGCTGAAAGACCTGGAGGACTGGCTGCACAACCTGCCGGGCACTCAGGTGGATATCGTGCGTCTGGCCGGGCTGGTTGGGCCGGGGCGTCACCCCGGACGTTTTTTTGCCGGGAAATCTGCCCCGGATGGCCAGCATGGCGTCAACCTTGTCCATCTGGATGATGTTATTGGCGCAATTGAGCTGCTGCTGCAGGCTCCGAAGGGAGGGCACATCTATAATATATGTGCGCCTTCCCATCCGTCGCGAAATGTCTTCTATCCGTTGATGGCGCGCCAGCTCGGCCTGGCTCCGCCGGTATTCGCTGATGCTCAGGGGGCAGGCAAAGGCAAAATCATTGATGGCAATCGCATTTGCCATGAACTGGGATTTGAGTATCAGTATCCCGACCCGCTGGTCATGCCCATGGAATAACGCCATCAGCGGACACGATCGCGCACTGCGAGGGGGCGAAGATGAAACCGCTGCTGGATGTTCTGATTATCCTGGACGCGCTGGAAAAAGAGGGGAGCTTCGCCGCTGCCTCCGCGAAGCTCTACAAAACGCCTTCTGCGCTCAGCTATACCGTGCACAAGCTGGAGAGCGATCTCAACATCCAGCTTCTCGATCGTTCCGGCCACCGCGCGCGCTTCACCCGCACCGGGCAGATGCTGCTGGAAAAAGGGCGTGAGGTGCTTCACACCGTTCGCGAACTTGAGAAGCAGGCCGTCAAACTCCATCAGGGCTGGGAAAACGAGCTGGTTATTGGGGTGGATGATACCTTTCCCTTTTCGCTGTTGGCCCCCCTTATTGAGTCGTTTTATCAGCGCCACAGCGTGACGCGGCTGATTTTTATCAACGGCGTGCTGGGTGGGTCGTGGGATGCCCTGACGCAGGGCAGGGCGGACATTATTGTCGGGGCGCTGCATGAGCCGCCCCAGCTCAGTGATTACGGTTTCGCGCGCCTGGGCGTGCTGGAACAGGTTTTTGCCGTCGCGCCGCATCATCCGCTGGCGAACGAGCCGGAGCCTTTAAATCGACGGGTGATCAAAGGGCACCGCGCCATTGTCGTCGGAGACAGCTCCCGTCCGGAATGCGCCGTCTCTTCGCAGCTGCTCGATGAACAGGAAGCGATAACCGTTTTTGATTTTAAAACCAAGCTGGAGCTGCAAATCAGCGGGCTGGGATGCGGTTATCTTCCCCGCTATTTAGCCCAGCGTTTTATTGAAAGCGGCGCGCTGGTTGAGAAGCAGGTACTGTCTCAAAACAGTAATGAACCGGTATGGGTTGGCTGGAACGAACAAACCGCCGGGCTTGCCAGCGCCTGGTGGCGGGATGAAATTTTAGCAAATAGTGCTATCGCCGCTGTTTACACTCAGGCGGATACCGGTAAATCAACCGGTTAGTGAAATTAATTTATTGATGGCTTTCTCAATCTATTGCCTTTTGTATCAGGAATAGGGCAAAATGCCGCCGCTGCAAACAAATGAATAATCGACGATATAAAAGGCGTCGGTTATTTTTTTTTGCATGTACGAAACGAAACTAAAAATCCAAGAGGCCGGGCTTCGTACCGGATAGATATTTACTAAAATCCGACAGTTGTTGTCGCTGAGGAAGACTGAAAATGGGGCAATATTTCGCTTACGTGGCGGTTATCACCGTAAAGGAGATTAACCATGTCGCATAACGCAACTCCAAAAACCTCTCGCGTGGAATTACGTAAAACGCTTACGTTGATTCCGGTTGTCATGATGGGCCTGGCCTATATGCAACCGATGACGCTGTTCGATACATTCGGTATCGTATCAGGCCTTACTGACGGTCACGTTGCAACGGCGTACGCCTTTGCGCTGGTCGCCATCCTCTTTACAGCGCTGAGCTACGGTAAACTGGTTCGCCGTTTCCCGTCTGCAGGCTCTGCCTACACCTATGCTCAGAAATCCATTAGCCCTGCGGTTGGCTTTATGGTGGGCTGGTCATCTCTGCTGGACTACCTGTTCATGCCGATGATCAACATTCTGCTGGCTAAAATTTACTTCGAAGCGCTGGTGCCTTCTATTCCGTCATGGATCTTTGTCGTGGCGCTGGTGGCCTTTATGACCATCTCTAACCTGCGCAGCATCAAGACGGTTGCTAACTTCAATACCCTGATTGTTATCCTGCAGATGGGTATTGTTTCCGTTATCGTTGGTCTGATCATTTACGGTGTGATGCACGGTGAAGGCGCAGGTACGCTGACCAGCACCCGTCCGTTCTGGTCCGAAGGCGCGCACGTTGTGCCGATGATCACCGGTGCGACTATCCTGTGCTTCTCGTTCCTGGGCTTCGACGGCATCTCTTCTCTGTCTGAAGAGACCAAAGACGCCGAGCGCGTGATCCCGAAAGCGATTTTCCTGACTGCGCTGATTGGCGGCCTGATCTTTATCGGCGCCTCCTACTTCCTGCAGCTGTACTTCCCGGACATCTCTCGCTTTAAAGATCCGGACGCGTCTCAGCCTGAAATCATGCTGTACGTTGCGGGTAAAACCTTCCAGTGGGGCGTGCTGATCTTCTCCAGCGTGACCGTTCTGGCTTCCGGTATGGCGGCGCACGCGGGTGTTTCTCGCCTGATGTACGTGATGGGCCGCGACGGCGTCTTCCCGACCCGTTTCTTCGGCTACGTTCATCCGAAATGGCGTACCCCGGCGTGGAACGTGCTGCTGGTAGGCGCCATTGCGCTGCTGGCGATTAAATTCGACCTGGTGACGGCGACCGCGCTGATTAACTTCGGTGCGCTGGTGGCGTTTACCTTCGTTAACCTCTCCGTGATCTCTCAGTTCTGGATCCGCGAGAAGCGCAACAAGACGCTGAAAGACCACTTCAACTATCTGGTGCTACCAGTGTGCGGTGCTCTGACGGTGGGCGCGCTGTGGATTAACCTGGAAGAGAGCTCTATGGTTCTGGGTCTGATCTGGGGTGCTATCGGTCTGATTTACCTGGCTTGCGTAACCAAAAGCTTCCGCAATCCGGTTCCTCAGTACGAAGACGTCGCGTAACATCAAGTCGGGTGACGGCTACGCCTTACCCGACCTACAAAACACGTAGGTCTGCGCCAGCGGGCAAAAAAAAAGCCGGAGACATCGCCTCCGGCTTTTTTGTACCCATCACTCAGACAATTTCTTGCGCGTACTGGAACAGAGATTTCAACAGCGCCTGTTTCTCTGCATTCCCTTCATACTGGCCGTAGAGCATTTCCAGCTCCTGGGCATAGCTGCTAAGGAACTCTGGCGTAAACACGTTACGACGATGCTGCAGCCAGCGCTCCTGCTCTGCTTCATCCAGCGTGCCGGGATAGTTTCGCGCACGATAGTTAAATATCAGTTTGTCGATGCGTTTATCCACAAAAGTGATATCCAGCGCCGGCAGGTTACGCGGCTCGGTTTGCAGAACGATGTTCATGGCCGCGCGGTCGGCATCGCTGAAAAAGCCGTTATAGAGCTGCGCGTCGACATTTTCAGACGGCACAAACGGCTCGGCTTCCGCAAAGATAGCCACCACTTTCTCGCGCACCTGCGGGTTGTCGCGCAGCACCTTCAGATTATCCAGACAGTGCTGTCGGTTAATGCCCAGCCTGTCGGCATCTTCGGGACGCAGCGTGTTGGCCTGCGCCAGCACCGGGCATTTGTTGATATGCACCAGTTTGACCGGCACGGCGGGCAGATCGCCAAGTTCATTTTTTGGCGTATAGAGCCGCTCGCGCAGCGTATCGCTGTCGAGCTCCAGCAGCGGCGAGATATCACCGGCGAGATCGACCATAATTACCGCGTTACGGTTATCGGGATGCCAGGCGAGCGGGGCGACCCAGCTGGTATTGCCGCGCCATGCGCCGAACATGCCGGAGATGTGCACCAGCGGTTTCATCTGCGGCACGTCGATCAGGGTCGTCAGCTTCTGCTTGCTGCGATGGCTCAGCAGGTACTCAAACAGGCGCGGCTGCGCCGTTTTGACCAGCTTCGCCATGGCGATGGTGGCGTAGACGTCCGCCATGGCGTCGTGGGCGTTGCTGTGTTCGATGCCGTTTGCGCGCGTCAGGTGTTCCAGCCTGAAGCTCGTCAGCCCTTCCTCATTTTCCGGCCAGTTAATGCCCTCAGGGCGCAGGGCATAGCAGGCGCGCATGATGTCGAGTAAATCCCAGCGCGAGTTGCGGTTCTGCCAGCTCCAGGCATAGGGATCGTAGAAGTTGCGGTAAAAGATATTACGCGTTACTTCGTCGTCAAAACGGATGTTGTTGTAACCCACCACGCAGGTATTGGGAACGGTGAAGAGATCGTGGATGCGGCGGGCGAATTCTGCCTCGTTAACACCTTTGTCCCGCGCTTCCTGAGGCGTAATGCCCGTTACCATCACCGCGCCGGGCTGCGGCAGGTAGTCATCGGCGGGTTTGCAGTAAAACACCTCCGGTTCGCCAATGATGTTGAACTCGTCATCGGTACGGATGGCGGCGAACTGCGCCGGTCGGTCCAGCGCCGGGTGGGTGCCAAAGGTTTCGTAATCGTGGAACAAAAATGTGGGGCGCGCGGCAGAATCAGACACCAGTAATACCATCCTGTTAAAAAATGACGTCTCTATGGTAAACGATCGTGAGGAGCAGGCCGAATAAAAAGCGTCGTGAGGGGTGAAATTTGCGAGATGCTTTCAGAGAAAAACCGGCGCTCTGTCACATTTTTTTGCAATTAAGGCAGGTAACGACATCAGAACTCCCGTAAAAAGGTCAACGATTTTTAATGACCTGAGGATATACCGTTGAAACGCCGTCTGTTTATTGCTGTTTCTTTACTCGCTTCGAGTATTTCATCCGCGCTGGCTGCTGACCCGTTGGATTTTTCCCCGCAGCCACCGGCCATCCAGGCGGGCTCCTGGGTGCTAATGGATTACACCACGGGTCAGATCTTAACGGCGGGCAACGAACATCAACAGCGCAATCCGGCGAGCCTCACCAAGCTGATGACGGGCTACGTGGTTGACCGCGCCATCGACAGCCACCGCATTACGCCCGATGACATCGTTACCGTAGGCCGCGACGCGTGGGCAAAGGGTAACCCTGTTTTTGACGGTTCTTCTCTGATGTTTTTGAAAGAGGGCGATCGCGTCTCTGTGCGGGACCTGAGCCGCGGCCTGATTGTTGACTCCGGCAACGACGCCTGCGTAGCGCTGGCCGATCACGTTGCGGGCGGTCAGCCGCAGTTCGTGAATATGATGAATGACTACGTGCAAAAATTGAACCTGCGCGATACCCACTTCGAAACGGTACACGGGCTGGATGCGCCGGGACAACACAGCTCCGCCTACGATCTGGCCGTGCTTTCCCGTGCCATCATTCACGGTGAGCCTGAGTTCTACCATATGTACAGTGAGAAAAGCCTGACGTGGAACGGGATCACCCAGCAAAACCGTAACGGCCTGCTGTGGGATAAAACCATGAACGTGGACGGGCTGAAAACGGGGCACACCTCCGGGGCGGGCTTTAACCTGATTGCATCCGCGGTGGACGGTCAGCGTCGGCTGATTGCGGTAGTGATGGGGGCAGATAGCCCGAAAGGACGTGAAGACCAGGCGCGCAAGCTGCTGCACTGGGGACAGCAAAACTTCGATACGGTGCAGATCCTTCACAACGGTAAAAAAGTTGGAACCGAGCGTATCTGGTACGGCGATAAAGAGCAGATCGAATTAGGGACGGATCAGGACTTCTGGCTGGCCTTACCGAAAGCAGAAGTGCCGAACATTAAGGCCAAATACGTGCTGGATAAAAAAGAGCTGGAAGCGCCGATTGCTGCCCACCAGCGGGTAGGCGAAATTCAGCTGTATGACCGCGACAAGGTGGTGGCCCACTGGCCGCTGGTTACCCTTGAAAGCGTTGATAAGGGCGGCCTTTTCTCCCGACTCGGTGATTACCTGCACCATACACTCTAACCTGTTGGGGCAGACTGGCGGGGCTGCGAGTCTGCTCACATAATAAACACTCCTCGTTTGCTGATAATATGCAATCCACTTTATAGTGTATAAATACACAGTAATAAACGGAGGCAGCATGGACTACAGCATCAAGCAGCAACAGAAACGTAAAATCGCTGGCTTTCACCTCGTGGGGCCGTGGGAAAAAACGGTTAAGCAGGGTTTTGAACAGCTGGTCATGTGGGTTGATGGACGTCACATTCAGCCGCTGGAATGGGTGGCGGTCTACTACGATAACCCGGATGAAGTCCCGGCGGAGAAATTGCGCTGCGATACGGCAGTCACCGTTCCTGATGATTTTGTCATCCCCGACAATAGCGAAGGGGTGATGATGACCGAAATTGCCGCCGGTGATTATGCCGTAGCGACAGCGCGCGTCGAAAACCATGACTTTGCCACGCCGTGGTACCAGTTCTTCAACTCCCTCCTGCAGGACAACAAATACCAGATGGCCCCCAAACCCTGCTTCGAGCGCTATCTCAACGATGGCAACGCGGAGGGCTACTGGGATATTGAAATGTATGTCGCGGTAGAGCACAAAGCGGGTTAACCCTGTTAATGGTAGGTTTTTCAGCCGGGAACGATCCACCCGGCTGAAAACACAGTACAATTGTGGTTTGCCGTGTAGCTGGAGAGCGGGTGTGCGTCCCGACAAATCATTAACGCCGTTTGAAATTCGGCTGTATAAACATTACCGCGTGGTGCACGGGTGCCGCATTGCGCTGGCCTTTGTACTGACGTTTATCCTGGTGCGCCTGCTGGATATCCCGGAAGGGACGTGGCCGCTGATCACGCTGGTGGTCATCATGGGGCCGATTTCATTCTGGGGTAACGTTGTGCCGCGCGCGTTCGAGCGTATCGGCGGCACCGTTTTGGGTTCTGCGTTAGGGCTGATTGCCCTGAAGCTGGAGCTGATCTCCTTCCCGGTGATGCTGCTGTGGTGCGCTGCGGCGATGTTCCTCTGCGGCTGGCTGGCGCTGGGGAAAAAGCCCTATCAGGCGCTGCTGATTGGCATCACGCTCGCGGTGGTGGTCGGCGCCCCGGCGGGCGACATGACGACCGCGCTGTGGCGAAGCGGTGATGTCATTCTTGGCTCATTGCTGGCAATGCTCTTCACCGGTATCTGGCCGCAGCGCGCGTTCCTGCACTGGCGCATTCAGATGGCGAACTACGTTACCGCGTTTAACCGGGTCTACCAGGCCGGGTTTTCTCCTAACCTGGTTGAGCGCCCGCGGCTGGAAAAGCATCTGCAGAAAATCCTCAATGACGTGGTCAAAATGCGCGGCCTGATTACGCCGGCCAGCAAAGAGACCCATATTCAGAAATCGATTTTTGAAGCCATTCAGACGGTGAGCCGAAATCTTGTTTGCATGCTTGAGCTGCAGATTAACGCCCACTGGGCGTCGCGCCCCAGCCATCTGCTGATGCTTAACGCGCACACGCTGAAAGAGACGCAGCAGATGACGCAGCAAACGCTGCTGACCATCGCCCACGCGCTGTATGAGGGGAACCCGCAGCCGATACTGGCGAACAGCGAGCGTCTGACGGAGATTGTCGCCGAGCTGAAACAGCTGATGAACGAGCGGCAGGGCGATAACGTGGCGGAAACGCCGATCCACGGTTACGTCTGGCTGAGCATGGAGCTGGCGCGACAGCTGGAGCTGTTGTCGCACCTTATTTGCCGCGCACTGCGCAAATAAAAAGCAGCCATCTCCTTATGTGACGGCTGCTGCTTCGATTCAGCAGCAATTGGGGTTATGATAGCGTCAAACGATATACTCATTGTCATTCGCGACCGCTGTCAGTAAGGTTACTGTTACAACGGTTGCTTTAACGAATCCGAATCTCACATTATCAGGGGTGTAAAAATGGAAACTACCAAGCCTTCGTTCCAGGATGTTCTGGAGTTCGTCCGCCTGTTCCGCCGCAAAAACAAACTGCAGCGTGAAATCCAGGACGTGGAGAAGAAGATCCGTGACAACCAGAAACGCGTTCTGCTGCTGGATAACCTGAGCGACTACATTAAGCCAGGCATGAGCGTTGAAGCTATTCAGGGCATCATTGCCAGCATGAAAAGCGATTACGAAGACCGCGTTGATGACTACATCATCAAAAACGCTGAGATCTCCAAAGAGCGTCGTGAGATCTCCAAAAAGCTGAAAGTGATGGGCGAAATCAAAAACGCTGAAGCAAAAGGCGAGTAATCGCAGCTGATTGCAAAAAAGGCCCTCTGGTGACAGAGGGCCTTTTTTATTTCCGGGAGTGCAGGGTTCGACGGTTTTGCAGGTCGGGTAAGGCGCAGCCGCCACACGACAAACTTACAGAATGCAGAAAAGCAAAAAGCCTGCTTTAAAAGCAGGCTTCTTAAATGTGGCTCCTCTGACTGGACTCGAACCAGTGACATACGGATTAACAGTCCGCCGTTCTACCGACTGAACTACAGAGGAATCGGTGTGGAGGCTCATATTAACGGCGAAAAAAGTTTTGTCAAACCTGATCTTAGGGAAAAGCGATTGATTGCTGATTCTGTCGTCAGTTTGTTGTAAATCCAAACATATTTTTATGGAAAATACTTTGCAGGATGAGCATTTCTACCCCATCATTTGAAATGGAGTTTCAACTTTCTCGCTAAGGTCCATTTTGAACGTCACCGCCCCCTTACGCCAGGCGATCATGCGCACGCCCTGGTATGCAAAACGCAAAAGCTATCGTGTTCTGTTCTGGCGTGAAATCACCCCCCTCGCTGTGCCTATTTTTCTGGAGAACACCTGCGTCCTGCTGATGGGGGTATTGAGTACCTTCCTGGTGAGCTGGCTCGGTAAAGAGGCGATGGCCGGCGTCGGGCTTGCGGACAGCTTTAACATGGTGGTGATGTCCTTCTTTGCCGCCATCGATCTGGGTACAACGGTGGTGGTGGCCTTCAGCCTCGGCAAGCTCGATCCCAAACGCGCCCGCGAGGCGGCACGCCAGTCGCTGATGATCATGACCGTGTTTTCGATAATACTTGCTGCGGTCATCCATTACTACGGCAAAGAAATTATTGATATTGTCGCGGGTGAAGCGACGCCCGAGGTTAAAGACCTGGCGCTGACCTATCTGGAGATGACGGTGCTTAGCTATCCGGCGGCGGCTATCGCGCTGATTGGTAGCGGCGCGCTGCGCGGGGCAGGTAATACCAAAATTCCGCTGCTAATTAACGGCGGGATGAACATCCTGAACATTATCATCAGCAGCGTCCTGATTTACGGTGCGTTTTCCTGGGACGGACTGGGATTCGTCGGGGCAGGGCTTGGGCTGACTATCTCTCGCTACATCGGTGCCGCGGCGATTATTGGGGTGCTGATGACCGGCATCACGCCTTCTCTGCGTCTGACGCTAAAAAGCTATTTCCGCCCCTTTAATTTCGCCATCATCTGGGAAGTCATGGGAATAGGGATCCCGGCCAGCATTGAATCGGTGCTGTTCAACGGCGGTAAGCTGCTGACGCAAATGTTTGTGGCCGGAATGGGAACTGACGTTATTGCCGGTAACTTTATCGCGTTTTCAATCGCGTCACTCATCAACCTGCCGGGCAACGCCCTTGGATCGGCATCGACGATCATCACCGGTAAACGGCTCGGGAAAGGGCAGATAGCCCAGGCGGAGCGCCAGCTGCGGCATGTCTTCTGGCTATCAACTATTGGCCTGACGGCGATTGCCTGGGGCACGGCGCCGTTTGCCGGGCTGATGGCCGCCTTCTATACCCATGAAGACGACGTAAAAGAGGTGGTGAAGATCCTCATCTGGCTTAACGCCGCGTTCATGCCGATTTGGGCCGCGTCCTGGGTGCTGCCTGCGGGGCTTAAAGGCGCCCGTGACGCCCGGTTTGCCATGTGGGTGTCAATGCTCGGCATGTGGGGCTGTCGCGTCGTAGCGGGCTATACGCTGGGGATCATGCTGGGAATGGGCGTCGTGGGCGTCTGGTTGGGGATGTTCCTCGACTGGGCGGTGCGCGGCGCGCTGTTCTACTGGCGCATGGTCAGCGGACGCTGGCTGTGGAAATATCCGCGGAAAAAGCCAGAGCCCGTCGCCGGGGAATCGACAGAATGCCTGACAAATGCGCGAAGTGGAGAATAAATCGGCAAACGATCGAAAAACTGCATTCTGCCTTTGACATCCTCGGGGAGCATCGATAATATGCGCCCCGTTCACACGATTCCTCTGTAGTTCAGTCGGTAGAACGGCGGACTGTTAATCCGTATGTCACTGGTTCGAGTCCAGTCAGAGGAGCCAAATTTAAGAAGCCTGCTCAGGAAACTGAGCAGGCTTTTTGCTTTTCTGCGGCAGGTAAATGCAAAACGGCAACCTTGTTGCCGTTTTTAGTGTTTGCTTCCTCTCCCGTGGGAGAGGGCCGGGGTGAGGGCATCAGCCCGCAAGCAAACAATGTAGGCCGGGTAAGGCGAAGCCACCACCCGGCAAAAGCCGCGCTATCGGTTGACGCGTATCGGCGCCGTTGCCTCCTCCAGCCACTGTCGTGCATCGCTGTCCACCCGCGGCAACAGCGCCTCGCGCACCTGCTGGTGATACGCATCCAGCCACTGTTTCTCCTGTTCGCTCAGCAGGTGCAGTTCCACCTGGCTTAAATCAATCGGGACCAGCGTCAGCGAGGCAAACGCGCAGAACCCGGGACGGCTTTCCACAATCTCAACCTGGTTTTCAATACGAATGCCGTGGCTGCCGCCCAGGTAGTACCCCGGCTCAATCGTCATGATATTTCCCGCCACCAGCGGCCACGGGTTAACCTTTTTGGCGATGCGATGCGGGTTTTCGTGGATCAGCAGCTGGTGTCCTACGCCGTGCCCGGTGCCGTGATCGTAATCCAGCCCCATCTCCCACAGCGGACGACGCGCAAAAGCGTCCAGCTGATGCCCCTGACTGCCGGACGGGAACTGCAGCGTAATCAGCGACAGGAAGCCCCTCAGCACGGCGGTGTAGTGCAGGCGCTGCTGCGGGTCGACCTTGCCCCAGGCCAGCGTGCGCGTCGCGTCGGTGGTGCCGTTGTGGTACTGACCGCCGGAGTCATTAAGATAAAAATGGTCATGACCGAGAGGCTTGTTGCTGGCTTCGCTCGAATGATAGTGGCACATTGCCGCGTTGCTGGACGAGGCGGAAATGGTCGCAAAACTTTGCTCAATGAACCCGGGCTGCTGCTCGCGGAAGGCGAGCTGTTTTGCCTGCACCTCCAGCTCCGTCAGCGGCTCTCCTGCGGCGGCACGCAGGGGGACCTCACGGCTCAGCCAGGCGAGAAAATTCACCCACGCCGCGCCGTCCTGATGATGACATTCGCGGTAACCTGCCAGCTCAACCGGGTTTTTATTGGCCTTCATCAGGGTAATCGGGTCGGTCTGCCAGATAATTTCCCCCTGCGGCTCAATGGCAAAACGCAGCGCGACGGGCGCGGAATCGTTATCCACCATGACCCGCTTACCGCGTGAAAGCTGCTGGCAGCGTTCAATAAATGCGTCCTGCGGGGAAAGGGTGAAGGCGTTGCGTACCCTGTCCGGCAGTGTGCCCAGCTTGTTGTCGTTAACGAACCACTCAACGGAGCCATCGCGGCTCAACAATGCAAACGACAGCGGAACCGGGCTGGTGGGGATGTCGGCGCCGCGCACGTTCAGTAGCCAGGCGATGTTGTCCGGCAGCGTGACGGCAAGATAATCGGCATTGTTCTCTGCCAGTACTGCAGCAACGCGCTGACGCTTGTCGGCGCTGCTTTCGCCGCTGATTTCTACCGGCATTTCCCGAATAAGCCCGGCCGGAGCGGCAGGGCGGTCAATCCATAGGGTATCGAACGGAGACCGATGCAGCGGCACCAGCTCGCACGGCGTCGCCGACAGCTGCGTAAACTCCGCATTGGTCATCAGCAGCGGGTCAAAGCCGATGCGGGTTCCCGGCTCAACGTTTTGCTCAAGCCACTCCACCAGCGGTTCGTTGTGCAGGTGATGGATCGCAATGTCGTCCATATTGACCTGAACGCGGGCCTGAACCTGGTAGCGTCCGTCAACGAAGAGCAGGGCTTTATCCTTCAGCACCAGCGCGAGGCCGGCCGATCCGTCAAAGCCCGTCAGCCAGGCCAGCTTTTCGTCATACGGCGCGCAGTACTCGCTCTGCCAGGCATCCGCGCGCGGGACGATCGTTCCGTCGAGACGGCTGGCTTCCAGCCACTGGCGCAGGGCGGTTAACGGTGATGGGGTGTGCATGGTTTTTCCTTTTTATTTTTAGCGGAACGGCGGCTCGTTAAAGGTGCGCAGCTTGCGGGAGTGCAGCTTGTCGCCCTCGGCCCGCAGCAGATCGATGGCGCGAATGCCGATCTGCAGATGCTCGGATATCGCCCCTTCGTAGAAGCGGTTGGCCTGGCCGGGAAGCTTAATTTCGCCGTGCAGCGGCTTGTCGGAAACGCACAGCAGCGTGCCGTAAGGGACGCGGAAGCGATAGCCCTGCGCGGCGATGGTGGCGCTCTCCATATCGATAGCCACCGCGCGGCTCAGATTGAAGCGCAGGGCCGAGGCGGAGTAGCGCAGCTCCCAGTTGCGATCGTCGGTTGTGACCACGGTGCCGGTGCGCAGGCGCTGCTTAACCTCTTCCCCCGGCATGCCGCTCACCTCTTTGGTGGCGTCGTACAGCGCGCGCTGCACTTCGGCAATGCTTGGAATAGGGATATCCGGCGGCAGTACCGCGTCGAGCACATGGTCGTCGCGCAGGTAGGCGTGGGCCAGCACGTAGTCCCCGATCAGCTGGCTTTCGCGCAGTCCGCCGCAGTGGCCAATCATCAGCCAGACGTCCGGGCGCAGCACGGCCAGGTGGTCGCAGATGGTTTTGGCGTTTGACGGGCCCACGCCAATGTTGATAAGCGTGATCCCCTGGCCGTCGGCGGTGACCAGGTGCCAGGCGGGCATCTGGTGCTTCTTCCACGCCAGATCGGAAATAGCCTGCTCCGGCGCTTCAGTTTCGGCGGTGATCCAGATCCCGCCCGCGCAGGAGAGGGCGATGTACGGACTGTCCGGATCGAGAATCTGGCTGCAGCCCCAGCGGACAAACTCATCCACGTAGCGGGTGTAGTTGGTGAACAGCACAAACGGCTGGAAGTGTTCCGCAGGCGTGCCGGTGTAGTGACGCAAGCGCGCCAGCGAGAAATCCACGCGGCGGGCATCAAAGTGCGACAGGGGAGAGAACTCCGCCGGATGATAAATTCCGTCCGCCGTCTCATCGCCAATCTGCGAGAGCTCGGTGGTCGGGAAGTGGCGCGTCAGCCCTGCGCTCATGGAGCGGTCAAGCGTCAGCGCTGAGCCGTCAATCACGTACGGATAAGGGATCTCGTGCAGCGACGGCTCAACGGCAATGTGCGCGCCGTAGTCCTGATACAGCAGGGTCAGCTGTTCTTCGAGGTACGGGCGGAACAGCGCAGGGCGGGTGACGGTGGTGCTGTAACAGCCTGAGTGGGTAAAGCGCGCGTAGGCGCGGGTTTTCGGCGTGGTGCTGGCGCTGCCGTCCCAGGTGACGGAGAGCGAGGGATAAACAAAAAGGCCGTGGCTTCTGGCCTCTTCGTCGGGAAGTTTCCCCGTTTCGATGTACTCACTGATGGCGCTGCGCAGCGCGTTGACGGACTGTTCGTACAGCGCGTCCAGTTTTTCCAGCGCCTGAGCCGGGGTCAGGCTGGAGCCCTTATTATTCATCTCTGTCTCCTTGTTCCACAGGTGTGTGACTCTACCCGATAGTATGTCACTCGCCTGTGAAACAAAAGTGAGGAGATCAGGGGTGGGCGGTCTCTTTCATAAACAGCGCCGTGGCGGCAGAGAGCAGGCAACCGGCCAGCAGATAAATCGCCACGCTGTGCCAGTTTCCGCCGGAGAAGGTGACCAGCGCGGCGGCGATAAACGGCGTAAACCCGCCGCCAACCACGCTGGCGACCTGATACCCCACGCCCGCGCCGCTGTAGCGGTAGCTGGCGCCGAACAGCTCGGTGAACATCGGCTGCTGCACACACACCACCATGTCGTGGGCGATGTTGGCCAGCATGATCGCAAAGAAGACGATCCAGAAGAGTGACTGCGCCTCCAGGGCCATAAAGAACGGCCAGGCGCTGAGCGTGCCGATCAGTGCGCCGGTGATGTAAACGCGGCGGCGGCCAAACCGGTCGGCCAGCCAGGCGAAGCAGGGAATGGTCAGGCAGCTTATCCCACCGACCAGCAGGCCGATGTTCAGGAACAGCTCACGCGGTAGCCCGAGATTCTGCGTGGAGTAGTTCAGGGCAAAGGCGGTGACGATATACATCGTCAGCAGCTCGCACAGGCGCAGGGCAATGATTTTCAGAAAAGCGCCAGGGTGCTGAACCAGGGCCTCCATCACCGGAAGCCGCTTTTTGACTACCGGTTTTTCCTGCTGCTGTTTTTCGAATTCAGCGGACTCTTCCATGCCGTTGCGGATCCACAGCGCGGCGATGACCAGCACGATGCTAAAGATAAACGGAATACGCCAGCCCCAGCTCAGAAACTGCTCGTCGGTGGTGAGCTGGCTTATTAGCGACACCAGCCCGGTAGAGAGCAGCAGGCCGACGCCGTAACCCACCTGCACGCCGCTACTGTAGAAGGCTTTCTTGTTTTTCGGCGCGCTCTCAACGGAGAGCAGCGCCGCGCCGCCCCATTCACCGCCGACGGCAAAGCCCTGAATTGCGCGCAGCGTTACCAGCAGCACCGGCGCCCACCAGCCGATAGAGGCAAACGAGGGCAAAATGCCGATAAGCGCAGTGGCGATGCCCATCATCCAGACGGTGAGCATCAGCATGCGTTTGCGGCCAAGGCGATCGCCGAAGTGGCCGAAAATCACGCCGCCCAGCGGGCGGAACAGAAAGCCGACGCCGAAGGTGGCAAAGGCGGCGAGGGTGCCCATTGCCGGGCTGATCTGGGGGAAAAACTCGCGGTTAAACACCAGCGCGGCGGTAATGCCGTAGAGCAGAAAATCATACCAGTCGACAACGGCACCGGCGAAGCTGCCGAGGGCTGCACGGCGGGCACGACTGAGCGAAGGTGTCTCCTCGTTGGGACGATCGGAGATGAGGGTGGAGTCCATAGTTGTCCTGTCTGTACTGATTTTTAATTATTGGTATAAGAAAAGGTCACTCACATTGCGTCCGTCATATAAACGGAACGTATGAGACTACCGCGACAGAACGCCGGAGAAAACGTTTTTATCTTTCCGGAAGACGCTTAATAAATAAATTTCATCTCTACCTGCGTCGATATAATTATGTCTGTTTGGCTCCGGTTAGTGCTGAATGGTTTACAGTAATAGTGACCGCTGCGTGACTTAAGCTGAGGGAATAACTATGCAACGCGCCTTTTCCGCATTCTGGATTGTCCTGTTTTTATTCGTCGCACCGCTTCATGCGGAGCCCAAGGTCTATGGCGAACAGCGCATAAGCCGCTGGTGGGACAGCCTGACGGACGATATTTCGCAAACCTGGGAACAGCCTGAACGTTACGATCTGTACCTGCCTTTTTTGAGCTGGCATGCCCGCTTTATGTACGACAAAGAGAAAACCGACAACTATAACGAAATGCCGTGGGGCGGCGGGCTGGGCGTGTCCCGCTATAACGAAGAGGGCAACTGGAGCGCGCTCTTCGCCATGATGTTTAAAGATTCGCATAATGAATGGCAGCCGGCGATGGGCTACGGCTGGGAAAAAGGCTGGTACCTGGATAACGCCAAAGACTTCCGCCTGGGGCTGGGGGCCGCTGCGGGCATCACGGCGCGCGACGACTTCGCGAACTACGTGCCGCTGCCGTTTATCTTCCCGCTGTTCTCTGCCGGGTATAAGCGCGTTACCGTCCAGTTCACCTATATTCCCGGCACCTATAACAACGGCAACGTGCTCTTTGCCTGGCTGCGCCTGGGCTTTTAAAGGGTTATCACCTTTTTGGCCACCGCGTTAGACAGCACGAGCAGGGAGAACAGCACGGAAGTGATGAAGGTGAGCACAATCAGCGTTAGCTTTACGCCGAGAGAGGTCACCGGTATCAGCGCCGTCAGCAGGTGAAAAACCGAGTAGTGCACAATATAAACGCCGGTCATCGTTTTGCTGATGGCCGCCAGGATGGACTCTTTGAACTCGGCGTTGCGGCGAAAGCGGACGCCGTTTGCCGCAATCACCAGCGCAATAATCAGGATGTAGATCTGCGAGCCGGTGAGGATAAAGGCGTTTCTGTCCGCCTTGAACAGGGCGAAAAAGAAGTGGCGCTCGTAAAACCAGGTGAAGAGATAGATAAACGGGATGGCGACAACCGCCGCCCTGACCACATTTTTGCGGCTTATCCACTCGGCAATTTGCGGATCGCAGAAAAGCTGCCCCGTCAGGTAAAACAGCAGCCACGTCCACAGGCGATACTGCGGCGAAAGCGACAGTACGTGGGTTTCAGGATAGATCGCTGACAGCAGATCGTACCCGTATGAGAACAGCAGCAGGGTGGCAATTGCGCCGCAGAACAGCGTGCGCCGCTGGCTGAGCCACTCCACCGCCGGGTGGAAGGTATAAATGACGATAAAGGCGAACACGAACCAGGGCTGGATCAAATACCCGCGCTGATACGGCTCCCACAGATAGTAAATCGTAACCCAGAACAGAAAGACGATAACCAGGCTTTTGATTTTGCCCAGCTGCCAGCGGGTGCCGTGCCGGGACTGACCGTCGAGATAGCCTGAGACCACAAAAAACAGCGGCGTGGCGATGGTCGAAATAAAGGTTAAAAACCCCAGGATCCAGTGATAGTCATAATCATAGCGATCCCAGGTGTTGTAGATGGTGAAGAAGGTAACCGCCGTCATACAGCCCAGCGTCTTGATGATGTTCAGTCCTGTCGCATTCATTGTTGTTCCGCATTGTCCTTACGATGGAAGCATGCATAAATCACGGGAAGTACCAGCAGCGTCAGGATTGTAGCAAACCCAAGTCCAAACATAATCACAACGGCCATGCTCTGGAAGAAAACATCCAGCAGGAGGGGGGCGAGACCCAGTACGGTGGTGAACGCGGTGAGCAGGATAGGGCGCAGGCGCGAGGTGGCCGCGTAGATAATCGCCTCATGCTGATCTTTATGCACTTTTTGCTGTTCGATCTCCTCCACCAGCACGATACCGTTACGGATTAACATTCCGCTCAGGCTCAGCAGGCCAATCAACGCCATAAAGCCAAACGGGATCCCGGTGATCAAAAAGCCGGGCGTGACGCCGATCAGCGCCAGCGGCACGGTCAGCCAGATGGCGACGGCGTTTTTCACCGAGCTGAACATCAGCACCGTGATCACGAACATCACCAGATACCCTATCGGCAGCGTGCTGAATACCCCCTGCTGCGCTTCGCTGGAACTCTCAGCATCACCTCCCCACTCAATGCTATAGCCGTGGGGCAGGGTGAGGGCGTCAATGTGCGGCTTCACGCGGGCGAGAATATCGCCCGACGTTTGCTGGCTCAGCGGGTCGGGATCGGACTGCACGGTCAGCACCCGCGAGCGGTCGCGGCGCAAGATAAGCGGATCTTCCCACTCCAGCGAGAAGCGGCTTACCACGTTGCTGAGCGGAATGTACTGCTGGCGCGTCTGGCTCCAGACCAGCACGTTATTAAGATGGTTAGCGTCAAGACGCTCGCTTTCCGGCGGGCGCACCACGACGGGAAGCAGGTCGCTCCCTTCCCGGTACAGTCCCGCCCGGCTGCCGGAGAAATTCATCTCCAGCGCGTTATCGACATCCTGTTTATCCACCCCGAGCTCGCGTCCAAGTGCAGTCACATACTGCGGGCGGATAACTTTGCTGCGGTTCTGCCAGTCGTTTCTGACGCTGTCGGTGGCCGGGTCGCGGCTCAGGATATCGTCGACCTGGCTGGCAATCAGGCGCAGACGATCGGGATCCGGTCCTTTAATACGCACTTCAATGGCGCTGTCGCCGGACGGGCCAAACATGACGCGTTTAGTACTGGCATTGACCTGCGGATAGTTACGCGCAATGTACTCATCCACGTGGCGCGCAAGGGCCGAAATGTTGCGCTGGTCGTCCATCCTCACCATGATTTGCGCGTAGTTGCTGTACTGGCGCTGCCCGCTGTAGGTCAGAATAAACCGCATGCTCCCCTGGCCGATGGTCGAGACGGTGGTTTCAACGCCCGGCCGGCCGTTGAGGTTTTTTTCGATATCGCTGGTCATCTTCTCGGTCCATTTAATATCGGTACCGTAGGGTAACCAGAGGTCGACAAAGAAAATCGGCGTGTTGGAGGAGGGGAAGAAGTTTTGCCGTACGGAGCCAAAGCCCCAGATGGCCGCTGCCAGCAGCGCCGCCATCACAATTAGCGTCGGCGCTTTCCGGCGCAGCAGCGTATTAAGCAGGCGCTGGTAGAGGCGATAGAGCCGTTTGTCGTAGGGATCTGACTCGTCGGTTTTCTCGGGTTCGTCGTCGTTTTTAAACAACCACCACTTGATCAGCACCGGCGTGATGGTGAGCGCGGAAAACCAGCTCAGCATCAGGGAAATCAGCAGCACCTGGAACAGCGATTTACAGTACTCGCCGGTGGAATCCTGCGACAGCCCGATAGGCGCAAAGGCCAGGATCGCAATTACCGTCGCCCCCAGCAGCGGCAGGGCGGAGCGGCGGATAATGTAGTTAACGGCTGTTAACAGCGGAGAGCCCTGCTGGCGGGCAATCAGCACCCCTTCGACAATCACGATGGCGTTGTCCACCAGCATGCTGAGAGCGATAATCAGCGCCCCGAGCGAGATACGCTGCAGCTCAATGCCCCAGAGGTACATAATCAGCAGGGTGCCCAGCACGTTGAGCGCGAGGGAGAATGCGATGATGATCCCGCTGCGCACGCCCATGAAGATCAGCAGCACGCCGATGACGATGGCCAGCGCCATCAGGAAGTTAATGATAAAACCGTTAACGGAGTGGCCCACTTCGGCGGCCTGATCGTAAAACAGGTCGATATGTATCCCGGCCGGTTTCTCGGCGGACATCTGATTTAGCTTCGCCTCCAGCGCGTGGCCCACGTCGATAACGTTGACGCCGGGAATAAACGAAACGCCCATGGTGACGGCTTTTCTGCCGTTGGCGTGGTAGATACTGGCAGGCGATTCGTTTAGCCCACGCGACAGGGTGGCGATATCGCGCAGCCGCGTCGCCGCCCCGGTGCCGGACGGCGTGATAATTAGATCCGCCAGCTCGTCGATGTTCTCAAACTCGCCCGTCGGATGCAGGCGGATAGACTCGGTCCCGGAGGTAATCTCTCCCGCGCTGGAAACCACGTTCAGCCTGCTGAGCAGGGCGGAAAGCTGGTTCAGCGTAATGCCGCGCGCGGCCATTTTGGTCAGCGAAATATCGATGTTTATCTGCGGGGTAATGGCGCCACCGATAGCCACTTTGCCCACGCCGGGCACCAGGACCAGCTCGCGGCGCAGCTGCTCGGCGTATCTTACCAGTTCAGGGTTGCTGAATTCGTCCCCGGAAATCGCGAAGAAAAAACCGAACACGTCGCCAAAATCGTCATTCACGAAGGGCGTAACGACGCCGGGCGGGAACTGACGCGAGGCATCGCCAACCCGTCGGCGCAGCTCATCCCATATTTGCGGCAGCTCGTTCGAATGATAGCGTGAGGCAATATTCACGGTGATTTGCGACAGGCCGTTGGAGGAAATTGAGCTGACGTTATCCAGATAGGGCAGCTGCTGCAGCGCATTCTCCAGCGGGAGCGTGACCTCTTCCTCAACCTGCTGCGCCGACGCGCCGGGGTAGTGGGTAATAACCACCGCGGTCTTGATGGTAAAGGCCGGATCTTCCAGCCTGCCAATATTCAGCAGGGCAAAAATGCCTCCGACGCCGAGCAGCAGGATGGTCAGCCAGACGCGAATGGGATTATTGATAAACTGGCGAGAGATGTCCATTACAGTCCCCGCTCGCGCGTCCAGATGCGCACCGGCTGGTTGGCGTGTAGCTCGCCAACGCCCGCCGCCACGACGCGTTCCCCTGCCTTCAGGCCGCTGGCGATCACCACGCCCTCGGTGCTCACTTGCCCCACGCTGACCTTGCGATCTTCCAGGTGAAGCGCATCCCCTTCGCCCACGACCACCCAGACGTGCGGCTCATTGCGCGGGCTATTATTCGGATTGAAAACGGCCTCGACCGGCACTACCAGCGCCTGGCTGCCGGCACCGGCGGGAAGGTTCGTCAGGTTGATGGTCACCGTGCCGCTGACGCCGCCCACGGCGGGAAAATCATCCGGCCGCGGCATGGTGAGGATCACCTGCCAGGTCAGCGTGTTGCTGTCGCTGCTGCCCGAATGCTCCTTGTAGACGGCGGTAAACTCGCGGTCCGGGAAGGCGTTAATCCTCACGACAGGGCGATACTGCGCGTTGCGGATATCGAGGGTTTTAAACAGGTTCTCAGGGATGTTGAACACCACGTCCAGCAGGTCGGTGCGCGTCAGGGTCGCAATGGGCTGACCGGCAGAAACAACCTGATGGTTGCGCACGTGCACGCTGGCCGCCGTCCCGCTAAAGGGGGCGACGAGCGTCATCTGGTTCAACTCTTCACGGGCAATTTGCAGCGCCGCATTCGCCGAATCGCGGGTCGCCCGCTGAACGTCCATCTCGGCTTTTGAAATGGCCTGACGGCCCGCCAGCGTCTGGAAGCGATCGAACTGCCGTTGCGCCAGCGTTGCGGCCGTCTGCCTGTCGTTAACCCGCTGCTGGGCCTCGCGGGCGTTCAGCCTGGCCAACTGCTGCCCCTGCCTGATGGCGACACCCTGGCGGATATCGAGCGCTTCAATCTGCCCGGCGCGCTTAAACGCGAGGTCTGTGGCATCACCTGATTCAATACGTGCGGGGAAAACGCGCTGCTGGGCATTGCCGGGTGCAGTCACCTCCGCCACTTTAACCATTCTCGGCTGCGGGGAGGTTTGTTCCGGTTTCGGGTCGCACGCCGTGAGTGTCAAAATAACCAAGGGCAAAAGAGAGAGGTAGCGGTTCACTGTATTCCCCTAATAAATAACCGTTTTATTTATTCCATAACGATGGCAGGGGTGATGCTATTCTGCCAGAACAGTGACGACCATATAGGTAAATAAACCAATCGCCGTGCTGGCGATAATGGCAAGCGCAATAAACATAGCCAGTCGGATCAGGCTTAAACCATACATACATTCCTCCATGAGCCGTAATCGGTGTCTGACTATGAGCATAGTTGGAGAAAAGATAAATGTTAAATAGCCATAATCAGTGGGGAAGCGCTAATCCTGATTTTCCTGTGCTACGTTTAATATCATTGATCTCTTTTTTCCGTCACTGGCATTAAGGGCAAACCCCTGCATTTAAGGCATTTTTTGCTCCGCTCACAATCAAATTGGTTATAAAAAGGATGCTCGATATGTATAAAAATATTCTCGTTCCGGTGGATGTCTACGAGCCAAGTCTGGCTGACAAGGCGCTGCAGCACGCGCAGTTCCTCGCGCAAAGCGCGTCGGGTGAGATTCATCTGCTGCACGTCATGCCAAAATTTTCAGCCGAACTGACGCGGGGTTTTATTTCAGATGCGCGAAAGATGGATGAATATATGATTAATAATTCGAAAGAAAAACTCGCCGCCCTCGTTAAAAAGCTCAATCTGCCGGAAGAGCATGTTTATCTGCACGTGCGCAGCGGCAACATCCGTGATGAGGTGATTAAACTGGCGGACGAGCTTGCTGCCGGGGCGATTATTGTCGGTTCACGAAACCCGAATATTCAAACCCATTTATTAGGCTCAGAGGCGGCGAGTATCGTTCGTTACGCGCATGTTCCTGTTTTCGTTATTCGTTAATTGCATGAAAGCAAGGTGATTTCTGAAAAGAACCTGAGGAAGGAACGATGAAAACAGAAAAACCTGACCGTCCGTATTATCAACAGACCGTTGATGAAACCCTGGAAAATATTCATTCCACCGTGGACGGACTGAGCAGCGCTGAGGCATCGGCCCGGCTGCAGCAATACGGTGAAAATGCGTTACCGCAAAAACCGGGCAAGCCAGCCTGGCTGCGCTTTTTGGCCCATTTTAACGATGTGCTGATTTACGTTCTGCTGGCCGCCGCGCTGCTCAAGCTGATCATGGGCCACTGGATCGATATGTTCGTGATCCTCGGGGTGGCCGTCATCAACGCCCTGATTGGTCATATTCAGGAGAGCAATGCGGAGAAATCGCTGCAAAGCATTCGCAATATGCTCTCGAGCGAGGCGGTGGTGGTGCGACAAGGCAGCCATGAAACGGTGCCTACCACGGCCCTGGTGCCGGGCGATGTCGTGGTGATCCGCGCCGGGGACCGTATTCCTGCGGATCTGCGCGTCATTGAAGCGCATAACCTCCGCGTCGAAGAGGCCATCCTTACCGGGGAATCGACCGTTGTTGAGAAAAATACCGACGCCCTGAGCGGTGAATTGCCCCTGGGCGATCGTTATAACCTGCTCTATTCGGGGACGACGGTCAGCTCCGGGGGCGGGAAAGGGCTGGTGGTGGCCACCGGTGGCGACACGGAGCTTGGCCATATTAACCAGATGATGTCGGACATCGAAAAGCACCGCACGCCGCTGATGGTGCAGATGGATAAGCTCGGCAAAACGATCTTTATCACCATTATGGTGATGATGGTGGCGCTGTTTGTCTTCAGCCTCATCTTCCGCGATATGCCGGTGTCTGAGCTGGTGCTGTCGCTGATAAGCCTTGCGGTGGCCGCGGTGCCGGAAGGGCTCCCGGCTATTATCTCTATCATCCTCTCGCTTGGCGTGCAGGCGATGGCGCGTCGGAAGGCCATCATTCGCAAGCTTCCCACCGTGGAAACCCTGGGGGCGATGACGGTGATCTGCTCGGATAAAACCGGCACCCTGACCATGAACGAAATGACGGTCAAGGCGGTGATTACCGCAGACACCACCTACCGCGTGGAAGGAGACAGCTACGAGCCGGTGGGGAATATTCACCCCATTGATGACCCAACGCCCGTCACCGTCACCCACGGGTCGGTGCTGGAGCGCTACCTGCGCACCATTGACCTCTGTAACGACAGCCAGCTGATGAAAGACGAGCAGGGGCTGTGGAAAATTACCGGCGGGCCGACGGAAGGGGCGCTGAAGGTGCTGGCGGCAAAAATTACGCTGCCTGCGATCGACGTGGAGATGCGCAGTAAGATCCCATTCGATTCGCAATACAAATATATGTCTACGCTGTACCGTCTTGGCGACGAAGAGGTGATTCTCATTACCGGCGCGCCGGACGTTCTGTTCCGCCTCTGCCAGTTCCAGCAGACGAATGCCGGGCTGCAGCCTTTCGATCAGCCCTACTGGGAAAGCAAAATTGAAGAGTACGCGCGGGAGGGGCTGCGCATGGTGGCAGCGGCCTGGAAACCGGCCTATGACGGGCAGCGCGAGCTGGATCATCCTGACCTGCAGGATGGCGTCATTCTGCTCGGGATTGCCGGCATGATGGATCCTCCGCGTCCGGAAGCCATCACCGCCATTGCCGACTGCCTGCAGGCCGGCATTCGCGTGAAGATGATCACCGGCGACCACCCGCAAACGGCCATGAGCATTGGACAGATGCTGGGTATTGGCAATGCCGCCAGCGCCATCACCGGCCGCGAGCTGGAGGCGATGGACGACCACCAGCTGAGCGAGGCGGCGCAAAAATACGATATCTTTGCGCGAACCAGCCCGGAAGATAAATTCCGCCTGGTGCAGGCGCTGCAAAGCCGACAGGAAGTGGTGGGAATGACCGGTGACGGCGTGAACGATGCCCCGGCGCTCAAGCGGGCGGATGTCGGCATCGCCATGGGGATCAAGGGTACCGAGGTCACCAAGGAAGCCGCCGATATGGTGCTTACGGATGACAACTTCGCCACCATTGCCAGCGCGGTACACGAAGGGCGTCGGGTTTACGACAACCTGAAAAAGACCATTTTGTTCGTTATTCCGAGCAACATCGCTCAGGCTTTACTGATCATCATTGCGCTGCTGGCGGGTAACCTGATCCCCTTAACGCCGGTACTCATCCTGTGGATGAACATGGCGACATCGGCAACGCTGTCGTTTGGGCTGGCGTTTGAAGCGGGTGAGAAGAACATCATGAACAGGCCGCCGCGTAAGGCGAATCTGCACGTGATGGACGGATACGCCATCTGGCGCGTGGCGTTTGTCGGCCTGATGATTGCCATCAGCGCCTTTGTGCTGGAGGCCTGGCTACAGCCGCGCGGCTACTCCCCGGAGTTTATTCGCACCGTGCTGCTGCAAACCCTGGTGACGGCGCAGTGGTTCTATATGCTCAACTGCCGGGTGACCGACGGCTTCTCTCTGAGCAAAGGGCTACTGGCGAATAAAGGGATCTGGGTGGTGAGCGGCGTGCTGCTGGTACTGCAGCTTCTGATCATCTACGCACCGTTCATGCAGATGCTGTTTGGCACCGAAGCGCTGCCGTTCCGCTACTGGATCATCACTCTGCTGGTGGGTTTTGTCATGTTCCTGATCGTCGAGGTGGAAAAAGTGCTGACGCGCAGATGGCGAAAAACCGATGCGTAACAGCCTTTAAATGCAAAAGCCTGCTTAACCGCAGGCTTTTCTCTTTGTGAGACTTTCCTGAAGGTAGGTTATAGTTACTCTGTATATCTTCTGTTCAATGATAGGGAAATTATGCTTCGTCTACCTTTGCTCACGCTGGCCCTTGCCGCATTCACCCACAGTGCACTGGCGGTGACATATCCGCTGCCCCCTGACGGCAGCCGCCTGGTGGGCGTGCCGACGACCTTTACTGTTCCTGAAGGCAATACGCTGCCGCTCGAGGCTTTTGCCGCTAAGTACGGGCTGGGGCTGAGTAATATGCTTGAGGCCAACCCGGGTGTAGATCCCTTTTTACCCAAATCGGGTACGCAGCTTGTGATCCCGCAGCAGCTGATTTTGCCAGACACGGTTCGCGAGGGGATTGTCGTAAACGTGGCAGAAATGCGCCTTTACTATTATCCGCCTGGCGCAAACACCGTTGAAGTGCTTCCGATTGGCATTGGTCAGGCCGGGCGCGAAACGCCGCGTAACTGGGTGACGGCGGTGGAACGCAAGCAGGTGGGGCCAACCTGGTCGCCAACGGCGAACACGCGCCGCGCGTATGCCGCCGAGGGCAAAACGCTTCCCGCGTTTGTGCCTGCCGGGCCGGACAACCCGATGGGGCTATACGCAATCTATATTGGCAGGCTGTATGCCATTCATGGCACTAATTCGAATTTCGGCATTGGGCTGCGCGTAAGCCAGGGCTGTATTCGTTTGCGTAATAACGATATCAAATACTTGTTTGATACTGTGCCGGTCGGGACGCGCGTGCAGCTTATCGATCGGCCGGTTAAATCAACCACGGAGCCGGACGGCAGCCGCTGGCTTGAGGTCCATGAGCCGCTGTCGCGTAACCGCGCGGAATTTGAATCGACGAAGAAAGTGCCGCTGCCCATTTCGGCCACCCAGCGGACGCAGCTGATAAACGAAGGGGCAGGCGCTGAACTGGAACGTCGGTCGGGGATGCCGGTTAAGATCGGCATGTGAGGGCATTTTCGCCGGGTCCGCGGTTTTGTAGTTTTGTAGGTCGGGTAAGGCGCAGCCGCCACCCGACAATCTTACAGAATGCACAAAAGCAAAAAGCCTGCTTAAGTTTCCTTAAGCAGGCTTTTCTAAATATGGCTCCTCTGACTGGACTCGAACCAGTGACATACGGATTAACAGTCCGCCGTTCTACCGACTGAACTACAGAGGAATCGTGTGAACGGGGCGCATATTATCGACGTCAGCCTGGCTTGTCAAAGGGTGGATCAACACCTTTTGCTCGTTTGCTGACAAAATCAACAAACTGGCGTTTTTGCCAACGGATTGCACCGTTATTGTGCAGACATACCCCTTATGGGGCAGATCATAAACCGCTGTTTCAATCATAAAACCCCCTTCCGTGATTAGGTTTCCTTATTTTCAGGCGCTTAGCGGACAAATCAGACCTCTTCGAAAAACTGGCATTCATATTGCAAAAACTCTGTTAACAATTACAGCCAGTACCGGCACAGCATTTCGAACAGGGGGCAAAATGAACTTAAGACGACTGAAATACTTCGTAAAAATCGTCGATATCGGCAGCCTGACTCAAGCAGCGGAAGTGCTGCATATTGCGCAGCCAGCGCTGAGCCAGCAGGTGGCTACTCTGGAAGGCGAAATGGATCAGCAGCTGCTGATCCGCACCAAGCGCGGCGTAACGCCGACCGAAGCAGGCAAAATTTTGTATACCCACGCCCGCACCATCCTTCGCCAGTGCGAACAGGCGCAGCTGGCGGTGAACAACGTGGGGCAGACGCTGAGCGGGCATGTCTCCATCGGCCTGGCCCCGGGGACGGCAGCATCGTCCATTACCATGCCGCTGCTGCAGGCGGTGCGCGCCGAGCTGCCGGAAGTGCTGGTGTATCTGCATGAGAACAGCGGCTCCGTGCTGAATGACAAATTGCTCAGTGGCCAACTCGATATGGCGGTCCTTTACGATCGCTCCCCGGTTGCCGGGATCACCAGCCAGCCGCTGCTGAAGGAAGATCTCTATCTGGTCGGCACGCGCGATTGTCCGGGCCAGAGCGTTGATCTCACCGCCGTAGCGGAGATGAACCTTTTCCTGCCGCGTGATTACAGCGCCGTGCGCGTGCGCGTGGATGAAGCATTCTCCCTGCGCCGTCTGACGGCCAAAATCATTGGTGAAATCGACTCCATCTCTACGCTGACGGCGGCCATCGCCAGCGGAATGGGCGTTACCGTACTGCCTGAGTCCGCCGCACGCTCGCTGTGCAGCGCAGCAAACGGCTGGATGGCCCGCATCACAACGCCGTCAATGAGCCTGCCGCTCTCGCTGAACATGTCTGCACGCGGGTCGCTGTCCCCTCAGGCACAGGCCGTAAAAGAGATTTTGATGTCTCTGGTGAGCAAGCCGTCGCTGGAAAATCGCGAGCTGCTGCTCGTGAGTTGATATTCCATAAAAGCATAAGATGCTGGTTTTTATTATTTGTTCTATAGCTCTGCTGACTCTAACAATAGAGTCATATCAGATGCGCCGGAGTGAATCGTGAATTTCCAGCAACTTAAAATTATCCGTGAGGCGGCCAGGCGGGACTACAACCTGACCGAAGTCGCCAACATGCTTTATACCTCCCAGTCGGGCGTCAGCCGTCATATCCGCGAGCTGGAAGAAGAGTTGGGCATTGAGATTTTCATCCGTCGCGGCAAGCGCCTGCTTGGCATGACGGAGCCGGGCAAAGCGCTGCTGACCATCGCTGAGCGGATCCTCAACGAAGCCAGCAACGTTCGTCGTCTGGCGGATCTCTTTACCAATGATGCTTCAGGCGTGCTGACCATCGCCACCACCCATACCCAGGCGCGCTATAGCCTGCCGCCGGTGATCAAAGCATTTCGCGAACTGTTTCCGGAAGTGCGTCTGGAGCTCATTCAGGGGACGCCGCAGGAGATTGAGGTGCTGCTGCAAAACGGTGGAGCAGATATCGGCATCGCCAGCGAGCGCCTGAGCAACGACCCTCTGCTGGTGGCGTTCCCGTGGTTCCGCTGGCACCACAGCTTACTCCTTCCCGTCGATCATCCGCTGAATCAGATCTCTCCGCTGACGCTGGAAGAGATCGTCAAATGGCCGCTGATTACCTATCGGCAGGGCATTACCGGACGTTCACGCATCGACGAAGCGTTTAACCGCAAAGGACTCACGCCCGATATCGTGCTGAGCGCGCAGGACTCCGATGTGATCAAAACCTACGTTGAATTAGGGCTGGGTATTGGCCTCGTGGCCGAGCAGTCCGGCGGCGAGCGCGAGGTGGGCGATCTCGTCCGGCTCGATACCCGACACCTGTTCGATGCCAATACCGTATGGCTGGGGTTAAAACGCGGTCAGCTCCAGCGCAATTACGTGTGGCGTTTTATCGAGCTGTGCAACGCGGGGCTCTCAGTCGATGAAATTAAACGCCAGGTGATGGAGCCGGAAGAAGTGGCGATTGATTATCAAATTTAACCGCGGCGGTGTGCCGGGCGGCGGCTTCGCCTGACCCGGCCTGCGAATCGTGCTCAATTTTTCTGAAGGCGTCTTCAGCTTTTCAAAGATTTAACATGCGCTCCCTCTAGCCTGTCTGCATAATCCTCCCATAGCTTTGCATCTATATAGCTTCTGATCTATATTTCACAAGGAGGTCCCGTGTGGGCGATTATTACAACGGACAGGTTCGATCGCTGGTTCACTTCACTCAATGATATCGACCGCGCCAGCGTGCTCGCTGCGCTTATGGTGCTGCGGGAGAAAGGGCCGGGCTTAACGCATTATCAAAAAGGGAGTAACGCGATGGGCAGAACGCTGGAACAGATTATTGCGGATGAAAAACCCGACGTTGTCGCTGATGCTCAGGTGATAGTGGCGGATATTCTGCTTAATATTCATCTTGCAGAGCTGCGTGAAAAAGTACAGAAAACACAGGTTGAAATGGCAGAGGCCCTGGGTATCAAGCAGCCAACCGTTGCCGTCATGGAAAAGCCGGGACGTGACCTGAAGCTTTCCTCACTCAAGCGCTATGTTGAGGCTGCGGGTGGAAAGCTGCGTATGGATGTTGAGCTGCCGGATGGTTCTCACTACGAATTTGTTCTGTAACGTCAAAAAGCATAAAGCCCGCTCAGTTTCCTGAGCAGACTTCTTAAATTTGGCTCCTCTGACTGGGATCGCCTTAGCCAGTAAGTGACTGAAGGTTAAGCTAAATCAAAAATCCAGTCTTATCAAGACCACCTGAATGACCACCTTTTTGCTGCTTTACTTCTTTATGTGCTCTTTTATTAGTTCATATATACTTAAATTTTTTCCAATTCTGGCAACATCCGCAGCTGTTTGCCCGAATTCATTTTTTATCAAAGGATTTGCATTCAGCTCTAGCAAGACCTTCACAGAATCAAGTGTTCCTCGCATTGCAGCTTGGTGTAATGGTGTATTCCCTAAGTCACCTATAGCGTTTATATTTGCGCCAACGGATATCAAAAAGTATATATCTTCAATATTACCTTTCCTTGCTGCAATATGTAGCATTGTGTCGTCTACCGAACCTGGTTGATTGACATCCAAAAGATCCATGCCTAAAAATTCAGCATGTTCTTTATATCTATCAATTAAATTTTTAATTTTTGTTTTCTTTGCTTTTTTCATTTTGTACACTTTTTATTATGTTCATCTTTTAAATTATTCAAGCGCTGCCGCCAGCCATCAAGTTTTTCATCATGACGACCGGGCAACCATTTGGAATCCCAATTTTCATATAAATTGATACACTCCTTTGAGTGATCAATTTTCTTGGACAATGATGAACATTCGTTACTTCCCGGAGGTGGGGGAGTATCACAAAACATTTTTGCGTGTTCATATTCACTTTGTCTTCCACCATCCCAAGACGAACTACTACTTTGCGCTGAAGAATTAGATGAATTAGCCTGCATTTGTTGTCCTGCTATAGATGCAGACAAACCCAATCCTACAAGAATTGCTTCACACCCTCCCGCAGCGCAAACACCGGGAATTACCATCCATACAATCAGTCCCAACGGATCTATACCTGAGACTGGATTTAACGGATACGTATAAGGATTCCATCCCCCCATCTGCCCTATCGGGTCCTGAGTAATATACCTCCCCTGCAACGGATCATAGTAACGATGGCGGTTATAATACAGCCCTGTCTCCTCATCATACTGCTGACCCGGCAAACGGATAAGCTGTTTCATGTTATGTGGATTATTCTCACGCAGCACATTACCCCACGTATCATATTCCGCTGACCAGTCCATTTTCCCGTCAATACTGACAAGCGCCAGCGGTAACCCCCGGTGGTCGCAGTGGTACAGGTGGATTTTTCTCTCTGGCGTGTATTCCGGTTCTATCTGTTTTTGTATCTGCTCCGGCGTCAGTCCGCACTGTGCCAGCCACACCCGGTTGGCTTCACTGAGTTCCCCGCGCTGTAGCTCCGCTTCCAGGTTATCCACCAGCGCCACCAGTTCCGGCGGGAAGGTTACGCTCGCCTCCTGCTGAAACTTCTCCGCCAGCGTGCGGCGTACTGCTTTTAACAGTTCTGAGGTTTCCGTTTCAATTCTGACCAGCGGCGTGAAGCTGCCCGGTGTGTAAATCGTCTGCACGCGCTGTGTGGCTGTTTCGGTGGTGGTCAGCCTGTCGCCGTCCCAGCCGTACCATGTCACTTCCGGGGTGGGGTTCAGATGAATATATTCTTCACCGGTAATTTCTCCGTATGTCCGTTTGCACTTCCACACCCGCTTCCCGATGCGGCGGCCCAGCGGGTCATAAAGGTAACGACTTTCCAGCAGTGCAGCGCCCTGTTGTCCGTAGCGGTAGTGCGCCAGACGGTGCTGGTTATCGTAGTGATAACTGTGTACCCGGCCGCCACCATCGTGTATCTGATGCTCATCCTTTTCCATCAGCCGTCCGTGCGCGTCGTGGTGGTAAAAATACTGCACGTCTTCGCTGATGCGGTTATCCCGCCATATCGCGGGAAGCGCCGGGTACTGTTCCCGGTCTGTAATACGGTTGCCCGCCGGGTCGGTAGTGTACCGTTGCGGCTGGTCATACTGCTGCACGCTGATGAGTCGCCCCGCGCCGTCATAGCGGTAGTCTTCCTCCTGATGCGCGCCACGGATGTGTACAAGCTGCCCGCTGTCGTTATAACCGTATTCCCGGTTCAGTACCGGGTCACTGAACGTGTGGCTCAGCAGCTGCCCGGTGGCACTGTAGAGCGTGTTCTGCGTATAAGCGCCGGACGTTCGCTGTATCTCCCGGTGTAGCCGGTCGCGGGTGAAATCGACCAACGGCGTGTCGCCGAGCTTCAGCCCGGCAATATAGCCGGAACCGTAGGTGAGCCACTCCACCGGCGGCAGATTATCGGGGGTGGTCCGGGTCGCCAGTCCGTTCTGATAATCGTGCTGCGTGACGTGCTCCCACAGCAATTCATTCGTCTGCGGGGCGTGGACGGTTTGGGCTTCACGGGTCATCCGGCCTTTATCATCATAGCCGTAGTGCACGGCGACGCGGTGCCCGTCGCTGAGATGGCTGGTTTCGGTCAGCCAGCCCAGTTCGTTGTAGTGCCAGTGTTCTGCCGGTTCGTCGTTCACGGTGCGGTGCGTCAGACGGTCTGACTCATCGTAGTGCCACAGGGTGACGAGGCTTTCATCCTCGCTGCGGATAAGCTGTCCGGTGACGCTGTAGTGATAACGCTGCGTTCTGCCGTCGAAGCCCGTTTCCTGCGCCAGCCTGTCCAGCGGGTCGTAAGTAAAAGTGGTGCCAGCTCCGTTTTCATTGATAAGCCGGGTGACGCGACCAGCGGCGTCGTATTCCATCTGCCGCGTCAGGCCGCCTTCGGTGGTGCTCACCGGATGTCCTGCGGCGTCATAGTTTATGGTTTGTTTGCTGCCGTCCGGGTGAAGCACGGTGGTCAGGTCACCCGCCACACTGTACTCATAGCGGGTTTCATGGCCTGCGGCATCTTTCTGGCTGATAAGCCGGCCCCGTTCATCGTAAGCGCGGTACTGACTGAGGCCTTCTTCCTGATGAAGGGCGGTGACCTGCCCGAAGCGGTTGTATTCATAGCGGGTCTGGTAGCCGGAGCAGTCGGTAAAGGTTAACAACTGCCCGTAGCGGTTCCACGTCATGGACTTTTTGCTGCCGGTGGCGTTTTCGGTGGCAGAGGGCAGTTCGCTGTGCGGGTTATCATAATAATAACGGGTCACATCGCCGCTGCGGGATTTCTCCTGCGCCAGACGACCCCGGTCATCAAATACCTGCTGACTGCGCAGGCCGTCAGTGCCGGTGGTGGATATGAGCTGGTGCTGGTCGTTGTAACTGAACCGCACTGACCGTCCATCAGGCGTGACAATTTCCGTTACATTCCCGGAGCCGATATTCAGCCGGTATTCGGTTTTACGCCCGGCGGCATCCGTCATCGCCACCATGCGGCCTGCGTTATCAAATTCCCGCGTAACCGCACTGCCGTCGGCTTTTTCTTCCTTAACCACCCGTTTCAGTCCGCCTTCGCCTTCGGTGTGCAGCACCTCGCGGCGGTTCAGGCTGTCGGTAATGACGACGGCATTTTGTTGATAGTTGTAGGTATAACTTAACCCCGCCGGGTTGTGCTGCTCCGCCACCCGCCCGCTGGCATCATAACGGTAGGTGGTCTGCGGGCGTCCGGCGTACTGGTGCGCCGTCATACGTCCCGGATGTTTGTCATCGTAAGTGAAACCACGCACCTGTGTATCGCTGCGGTCATACACCGCCGACAGTTCGCCGCGCGGGGTGTACGTGTAGCGGGCCAAAGGTAACGCCGGGAGGTTATCCGGGTATTCCGGGTCATGCGTCAGCCACACTGCATCAAGGCGAATGCCGCTGTCTGCGCCGTAGCCGGAGACCAGCATCGTCTGCGGCCAGTCCGGCGCGCTGGTACCGGAAGAGGCCGTCTGTTTACGCGCCGCCTCTGCCCGCTGCGCCTGTGTGGTCAGTGCCAGCCGGAAGCGGCGGCCCGCACCGTCGGTCACAGCGGAAATGTGTCCGGTAAATTCCCCGTCCGTATCCCGGTGAAAGATTTGCGTACGTTCGAAGCGGTCTGCCAGCCCGGTCAGCACCCGGTACGGCGGCAGCGGGGCGGGCAGAACCTCATCCGCCCCCGGCACGCGCTCAGGCCAGCCGAGTATCCACCACGGCCCTTGTGCGCTGTTGGTCGCCAGATAAAGATGCGGACTTAACCGCAAATCTTCCGGCAGGGCTTGCCACAGCACATGCAGGACATTGCTTTCATGCAGTTTAGCCACGCCGCCACGGGCCAGCCACAGGGACTCGCTGCGGCTGAAGGCGGTTTCACCGGGCAGCAGCGGCTCGAAGTGAATACTGCGCCCGCCGTTGTCGTTGAGGATAAGTTCTTCATCGCGAAGCTGTAAGCGGATATCGAAAGGGGCTTTCCAGCCGGGGCCGAATATGCTCACCGGTGCGGGAGTTCTGGTCTGGTAACTGCTGTATGAGCGGGAAAGGCTGAACGGCAACGGCCCCGGCAGCGCAATATCGGTCTCGCCGGGCAGCACCTTTGCCCCCAGCAGCGGGTTCACCGGATTGCCGGAGGTTTTGCCGCCGGGACACACCGAGCAGGCCACGCCCGTTGGCGCGCCAATCATCACCCCCGCCGACCCCTGTACAATCGGGCCGCCTATGAGGGTGGCGTCACCCTGTCTTGCCGCTGGTTTTCCGCTCATGCTCAGTTCCTTCTGTTAACGGATTTTTATGCTCTGGTTTTGTAAGGGGTTACTGCTCCGGTGCGTCCGGCGGATTTTTTGCCGCCCCGCAGTTCCAGTTAATCACCGGCCCGTCGCCGCTGATGGTCTGTGCGCCCTGAATATTAATCGCCGTGCCGTTCAGGAAGATGCCGCCGTCCTGCGTCAGCACCAGCCGGGCCTGACCGCAAACCAGTTCAAGGTGCTCCCCGGCGCTGTAGACTGCCACCTTTCCGGTGCTTTCCTTCCGGCTTTTCCCCACTGAGAAGGTGACGTGTTCCCCCACGCTGACGTCATACCCTTTACCGACCAGCAGGGATTTCTGAATGCCGACCTGTGAGGACTGCATCAGCGCCACCGAGGTATTCATCACCCCACCCACGGTGGTCTGGTATGCCACGCCAACGCTTAGGGCGCGGACAATCCCCACCGTTTCTGACTGATTCAGCCCCACGGTGACACGCTGATTCTGACCCACCGTTTCCTGCTGGTTTTGCACCACCGTCTGTACCTGATTCTGCTTAACGGTAATGGTCTGATTTGCGCCAATCGTTTCGGTATGATTCACCTTCACATCGGTGGTGCGGTTGTTCAGCACCTCGGTATCCATGTTCTTCTGTGCGTGGATATACACCTGCTCCTGCCCGGTCGCGTCGTCGAACTTCAGTTCGTTAAAACCGTCCCCCTTGTAGGTCTTTGACCGGATGGTCATCTGCGTCTTCGTACCCGGCAGGTTTCCCGGTGAGCGGTTATTCTCATGATAGGTGCGCCCCATAATGATGGGCTGGTCGGGGTCGCCGTTGAGGAAGTCGACAATCACTTCCTGACCTACGCGGGGAATGGCGAGGTTGCCAAACCCGGCTCCGGCCCATGGCTGCGAGACCCGTATCCAGCAGGAACTGTCTTCACTGGCGTCGTGGTATCTGTCCCACAGGAATTTCACCCGCACCCGGCCATGCTCGTCGCAGAAAATTTCTTCTCCTGGCGGGCCTGTCACTACCGCAGGCTGCGGCCCGTCCACTTTCGGTTTTGTCAGCGGCGCAGGTCGCCAGGTTTTATCTGCCGGTATCGCCTTAAAGTCATTGGCCAGCGTGGTTCCTGTCCCCCGGTTACCCGGAACCGCCTGCGGCTGCTCGCCGTGCAGGGTGCTCGCCACCACCTGCCAGTTCCGGTTAAGATCCTCCGCTGGATGGTCCGTCAGCGTAAAACGCACGCCGGGCCATATTCCCGGTGAATTACTGCACCCTTCAGCGGTTTCCGCCTCACTGCGCCAGCCTTCCAGTTGATAACGGGCAAAATCCTGTCCGTGCTGCCCATCCTTGAAGCGCCCCGGATAGTCCATGACTTCATACTGGCTGCGCTGGCCGTTAAGGTCAGCGGCCTTATGGCGAAAGCGTCCCTGCCAGCCGGGGTATTTGAAGGTGTAGTCCTTTGTCACCACATACGCCGGGCGTATCTGCGCGCAATGGCGGAAGCGGCTGATGCAGGAAATGTCCGTCACGCGGGGTTCTGGATTGAAGGGAATACTGAAGGCCTGCGGCAGATAAAATACGTTATCGCAGAAGACAAGAAGCTGGTTTTTTCCTTCACAAGCATGTTCTTCATAAAAGAAAATGCCTTCTTCTGCCAGCAGGCGGCAGAGAAAATCATGATCCGTTTCGCCATACTGCACGCAGAATTCCCGCGCCGGATGTCGCTCCTTCAGTAAATAAGACGCCCGTATGACCTGATTATCCTCCAGCAGGTGAGCCACGATGCTTTCTATATCCTGCCGCTGAAAGTGGCGGAAATTCTGCCGCAGACTGCTGCGCCAGAATGGAGGATAAACCCGCAGAAAATAGTTCATCTTATGGCCGTCATATTCCCCACGCTCAACACCTGCAATCAGCCCGGTAATATGGCGCTGTGGGGTACGACCCTGCCAGACCGTGAGCGTGACATTCTGCTCAAGTAAATCAATGGCTTTCAGACCGGTACTGTCGCTGACAACGTGAATGTCGAGGGTAAACAGCGAGGAATAAGACTGAATGAGATGAAAACTGACCACGGCAAACGTCTGTGCGTCAAATCCATCTGTTTCAACGGTAAAACGGGTTCCGGTCTGAGGCATAATTATTCCCTTAAAATAGTCTGAATATTACTGTGTGTTTTATTTTTTATGGTTATGAATTACGGTAAGGTATTCATGATTTTTATTTAAAAGACATCGTTTATAGTATTGCTCATGCAAATAAATACCCGGCGCTATGGAGGTGGTTGTTATTATATTTCCAGTGACTATTTTTATATTTTTTTCACTAAGTGCGCCGGGAAAGAATACGTCACTAGTATATAATTAATGTGATTATCATCACATTTCGTCATTACAAAATAGATTATTAAAACAATGAATCGGGATTCTTGTGCTTTATTTATGTTTTCTGATTGCACTATAAAAATAAGGAATCTCTGCTTAATTACCGGAGCTTTTAATTATGGCCGTTAACGAACGTCTTTTCCGGGAGGAGCTGGATTATCTCCGGCGCTATGGAAAACTGATGGCGCGGGAAAATTCCCGACTGGAAAAATTCCTCGCCACTCAGGGCGTTGACCCCGGGGTGGAGCGCCTGCTGGAGGGGTTCTCTTTACTTTCCGCCCGGCTACGGGAGAAAGTCGAGGATGAATACCCCGAAATCACCGTGCCGCTGATTACCCGCCTGTGGCCTGCTTTCCTGCGCCCGGTACCTGCTATCACCGTGATTGAATACACTCCGGACCGCAGCAGACTGACTGCGCCGGTGATGATTTCACGCGGTGAACAGGTGGCGAACCGCGTGCAGGACAGCCAGCCGGAAAATGCGCGCCCCGGCGAGGAAGAGAACGACGGCCCGCCTCCGTGTATCTTTACGCTATGCCGGGATATCCGGCTGCTGCCGCTGCATACGGAGGCGATACAAAACCGCAGCAGCCTGTCGGCGGGCATCATGGATATGTCCTTTTCCATCACCGGCAATGCACGGATAACGGCAAATGACCTTAACGGCATCAGTTTCTGGCTGGGAAGTGAAGATGAATACTGCCGCCATCAGCTTTATCTGTGGCTGTCGCGTTACCGGACGGCGGCGGAGCTGATTGTCGGGGAACAGCATTTCCCGCAGCCGGAACTGGCGTTGTCGCCTGCCGGTTTCAGCGCTCAGGAGTCGCCGCTGCCGGATACCGACCGTGATGGCTACCGGATAGTGCAGGACTGGCTCTGTTTTCCTGACGTGCAGGACTTTTTTATCCTCAGCGGCATCGCCTTTCCCGGTGATGCGCTGACCGACACCTTCACGCTGCGGCTGCATTTTAACCGCCCCCTGCCGGAACATCTTCATCTGAACCGCGAGGCCCTGCGCCTGCACTGCGCCCCGGCGGTGAATCTGTTTGTGCGGGATGCCGTGCCTTTTACACCGGACGCCTCCCGTCGCGACTGGCCGCTGACGGTGGACGCGGAATACCCGGATCACTACTCGGTTTTCAGCGTGAGGAGCGTGGCGGCTCAGGATGATATTCCCCGGGGCAGCGATGGTCTGCCGGATATGTCGCTACCCCGCAGGCGAAATGCGCCGCTACCGTGGGACAGCACGCTCCACCCTCAGGAACACCACCGCGAGCGACAGGTGGTTTACTGGCAGCATCTGATGAAAAGCGCATTGCTTCGTGATGCGCCCGACCACTTTATCACCCTGCGTCATGCCGACGGCACCCCGGCCGATGCCGGACAGCACGGACCTGAACCTGTACAGATATCGCTGAACTGCACTAACGCAGACCTGCCTGCCCACCTTGCTTCCGGCGATATCTGCGTGCCCGTGGGGCAGAATGCCTCCGTGGCATCGTTTCGCAACGTTACCGTTCCCTCCGCATCCCTGCTGCCGGTGCCGGATGGCCCGTTGCACTGGTCACTGCTTAGCACCATGACCCTTAACTACCTGACGCTGGATGACGTGGAGGTGCTGCGCGATATCCTGCGCACCTTTGACCGTCGTGGTATCGATGAACCCCTGATGGCCCGGCTGTCGCCGGAAAAACTGGCAGCGCTGGAGAGGCTGGATACCCGGCCCTCAGACCGCCTGTTTAAGGGGATCCCACTGCGTGGGCTAGAGTCCACATTGTACGTCAACCCGCAGCCCTTCCTCTGCGAGGGCGAAATTTACCGGCTGGGAACGGTGCTGTCGTACTTTTTCGCCCTTTACGCCAGTAGCCATTCCTGGCACCAGCTGACGCTGATTAATACGCAGACACAGGAGGTCTGGCAATGGAAGGAAAGAACCGGTCAGTTCCCGGCAATGTAGCGCCGTCCGCCGGGACAGAGGGGGATGGAGAAAAGTCGTTTCTGAGTCAGGCCCCTTACCGCGATTTTTATTCTCTTACGGACCAGCTGCACCGTTGCTACGGCGACAGGACCTTTTCACTCAGAACCGATCCTGAGGATGAAGCCGTGCATTTTCGCGCCAGCGCCAGCCTCGCGTTCCCGCTGTGCGATGTTGAATCATTGACGAAAAATGCCGCCGGACAATACGTGATGACCACCACCTTTATGGGGCTTGCGGGCAGTTCATCCCCTCTGCCGGGGTATTATCTGGACGACATGGCCTGGTCTCAGGCGCAGGAGGGCGGCAGCGCCACGGCGGATTTTCTGAACCTGTTCAGCCACCGCTGGACGCAGTTCCTGTACCACATCTGGCGCAAGTACAACTGGCATATCAGTTTCTGCAATGGCGGTACGGATATTATTTCACAGCGCATGTTTGCGCTAATCGGGCTGGGTAACCCGCGTGTACGCGAACGGCTGGATATCTGCCACTGTAAACTGCTGCCTTACGCCGGAACGCTGGCGGGGCCGGGCCGTTCACCACAGGTTATCTGCGATCTGGTGTCAGACTGCTTTGATTTACCGGATGTGACGCTGGAACGCTGGCAACTGCGAAAGGTGGTCATCCCGCCGGATCAACTGACCCGTCTGGGGGGGAGCGAGCCGGATTCTGAGGGTAACGTCACGGGAAAATCGGTGCTGGGGGGAAATTTCACTCTCGGCACGCACGTACCGGAGCGCAGCGGCAAGTTTATGCTCTGCATCAATAATGTCAGTCTGGAACGTTATCGGACCTTTCTGCCGGAAGGGGAGGAATATCTGCCGCTGACCACGTTTGTTTCCTTTGTATTGCGCGACCAGCTGGCATGGGATTTACGGCTGGGGCTTGCGCCGGGCGAAGCCAGCGGCATGTGCCTGTGGGATAAAAGACATGCGCAACTGGGGCGAACCTGTTTTATCGGCAAACCGCCCCGCGAACCTTTTGTCACCCTGACGGTCAGGGAGTAAAGGCGCCGTTTCTCCGCACCTGCAAATTCAGGTGCCGGGATTGACAAGCAGAAACAGACCATGGGAATCGGTCAATTTAAAGTGTTTATCAGAAGGCTTGATACTGCGGATTTTTGCGTCGGACAGGGACATAGGGTGGTCACTCCATTATCGAACTGAAATGACCCCAAATCAGACCACTAATTTCGCCGGATGCGCAGGGAAAACCAGATACACATCGGGAAAGATTTTCACGCTAACTTATTGAAACCTAATTGAATAGGGAGTTATAAGCACGCCTGAAAACAGGAATTTGGCTCCTCTGACTGGACTCGAACCAGTGACATACGGATTAACAGTCCGCCGTTCTACCGACTGAACTACAGAGGAATCGTGTGAACGAGGCGCATGTTAATGGCCTCGCTAATTTGTGTCAACACCAAAATTAACATGCTGATTCAAATGATTAATTAAGCTGCAAACTGCTGTTTTAGTGAACTTGAGCGGATAAATTATCGTCGTGCTCGCCATTTTTACGTAAACGCTGCAGCGGGTCCTGCTGGTAAAAGTGGCAAAAACGTTGCCACAGCGCCGGGAAGCGAGGGGCAAAAAGCTCGGGGGCACTGAAGAAATACTCCGACAGCACCGCGAAACACTCGGCAGGGTCGGTTGCGGCATAGGCATCAATACTGGCTGCGCTTTCACCCACCAGGTCAATCTCGTCCTGAATGTTATCCATCGCGGCATGCAGGTCATGTTCCCAGCCAGCAACTTCACGCAATGGGATCAGGGGCACGCCGCTGGCGCGGTCGCCGTTACGGGTGTCCAGCTTATGTGCCACTTCGTGAATAATCAGGTTAAAACCTGACGCATCGAACGAATCCTGAATATCCAGCCAGTTGAGGATGATGGGGCCCTGCTGCCAGCTCTGCCCGGACTGAACCACGCGCTGGCTATGCACAAGGCCGATATCGTCTTCCCATTCGTCATCGACGATGAACGGAGCCGGGTAGATAAGCACCTCATGGAAGCCGTCCAGCCATTCGAGGCCCAGTTCAAGCACGGGTAAACAGAAGAGCAGGGCGATGCGCGTGTTTTTGAGCGGGTCAAGCTCGAAGCCCTGCAGCGGAACCAGGCGTTTTTGCAGCAGGAAGCGATCGGCCAGTTGAATCAGTTTTGACCGATCGTCCGGCGGGAGATTGGCCAGCACGGGGATCGCCAACGCCTCATCCCACGGCAGTGCCATATTTCGACCAGCTTCATTCGATTTCCAGGGCCACTTAATCATCGCTTTGCTCGCAAACTCGTCACATGAACAAAATTGAAAGGTCAGGTCTGTTGAAATGCCAGCTCACTGTCTGTTTTAGTATGACATCCGTATTCTGGAGTTTGGACATTCACAGCCTGTTTCAGAGGAATCCAGCCCGCATAAACTACCACCATGTCCGTGAAGGTGGGTAGGGGTTTACGGGTATCTCCTTCAATTTGTGAAGTATGTCGTGCCAGTAACGTGCCCTGAAGCTGAATTGCTCCGTTTTTAACGCGAGCGGCTATGATAAAGCGCGTATGGCTAACCTGCGCTTATAGGAACCTGTAAATTCTATGCCCGTAAATTTTGACCTTAACGATCTCTATGCTTTCCGGGCGCTGTTGGAATACGGCAATTTCCGTATCGCGGCCGAGTCAATTTGCCTTTCGCAGTCCGCGCTGAGCCGGCGCATTGAAAAGCTGGAGGCGGCAATCGGCGCCAGGCTCTTCGACAGAACGACCCGGCGCGTCACGCTCACGCTCTATGGCCAAACCTTTGCCGAGCGCTGCGGGCAGCTTCTCCAGGATGTGGAGGTGATGCTTGCCGATATTGATAAAGTCAGTGAGGAACGCACGGGGCTGATAACCGTGGCGACCGTTCCCTCGGCAGCCTACTATTTTATGCCGGATGTCATCCGCCGCTTCCGGTCGCGCTACCCCCGCGTCCGCATCAAGATGATAGACAGCAGCGCCGGTAACGTTATTGACGCGGTAGTCAGCGGGCAGGCGGATTTCGGCATCTGCTTTGCCCGCAGCCTGCAGCCGGACCTTGAGTTTGTTCCGCTGATTGAGGACGTCTACGTCGCCGCCTGCCGCCGGGATAGCGAGATGGCAAAAAGAAAAAGCCTGACCTGGCAGGCTTTTTATCAGCAGGATTATATCAGCCTCGATAAAACCTCAGGCAACCGCAATCTGCTCGATCAGCGGCTCGGGCATATTCACCCCGAGCGGCCGAGCATCTGTGAAACGCGCCATGTCACCACCATGCTGGGGATGGTAGAGGCCGGGATCGGCATGGCTGCTGTTCCCGCCATGTCCATGCCGCGCTCTGAGCAGTCTGTGCTGACGTCAATTCCCCTCACCGAGCCGGAGGTCAGACGTACCGTGGGGCTGATTCGCCGCAGCGGTCGTATTCAGTCCTACCTTGCCGTTGAGCTCGAAACGCTGATCACAGACCAGTTTCGCGTGTCGGCGTAACGGGTATCAGGCCCGTTGAGGTGATGACCCCGCGGGCCGCGGGCGATGAGAGAAAGCTAAGCAGCGCTTTCCCCTTCTCGGGGCGATCGGCGCCCTCGATTACCGCGCCTGCAAAGCGCGTGATGTACTGCATTTCACCGGGTAAGGCACCCACAAAGGTAATGCCCGATACCGGCAGAAGTTCGCTGACCTGCTGAAAGCCCAGCGCATATTTCCCTTTCGACACTTCCGAGGCCACGGGGATACGTTCAACCCTGTGGGCCTTATCCTTCAGCTGATTTTCAATGCCGAGCTTAAGGAAAAGCTGGCTTTCAACGTACCTGCCGCTTGCGCTGTCGGAATAGGCCACGGAGGACGCGTTTAGCAACGTTTTGCGCAGCGCAGACGCCGTGGAGATATCCGGTACGGGCTCGCCTTTTTTGACCACCATGCCTATCGGAGAATCTGCAAGCTCAACGCGGGAGCCCGCCGCAACCTTGCCCTGCTGGTCAAGGGCGCTGAGGGCATCGCCAACCATAATCACCACATCTGCTTTTTCGCCTCTCGCAAGGCGAGCGGGGATGGCCTGCGGGGTTTTCCCCATCGAAGGGCCTGATATCAAAACGATTCTGTCGCCGCTTTTTGCTTCATACTGCGGCGCGAGTTTCTCCAGCGCGGCCCTGAAGCCGCCCGAGATCATCACGGTCACGTCCTGCGCGAGAGCGGCGGTGCTCACGGCGGAGCATACCAGCAGGGCAACGCATGTTCTGAGGTTCATCATCACGGTCTACTCCTCTACCGCGTTATGCAAAACTAACGTGCGGCGTCGATAGAGGTAGAGCGTCGCCAGCAGGGCGCAGATGGCCGCGAAGCTCATCCAGTAACCCGGAGAAGCTTTGTCGCCGGTGTACTCGATTAATGCGGTAGACACCACCGGCGTAAAACCGCCGAAGACGGCCGTTGCCAGGCTGTAGGCCAGAGAGAAGCCCGCCACGCGCACTTCTGCGGGCATGATTTCCGTCAGGGCAGGGATCATCGCGCCGTTGTACAGGCCGTAAAGGAAAGAGAGCCACAGCAGGACGCTCAGCATCATCGAGAAGCTGGGGGCGTTTGCCAGCAGCGTCAGCGCAGGGTAGGTTGTCGCCAGCGCAAGGAGAGTCATGGCAATCAGGACCGGTTTTCGCCCAAACCGGTCAGACAGCGCGCCGCCCACCGGCAGCCAGATGAAGTTTGATACGGCTACAAGCAGCGTCACCAGCAGGCTGTCCGATGCGCTCAGCATCAGCACTTTTTTGCCAAACGTCGGTGCGTATACGGTGATGAGATAAAACGCTGTCGTGGTCATTGCCACCATCAGCATGCCGGCGATAACAACCTGCCAGTTAGCGAGCAGCGTTTTGAACACCTGACCCATGGCCAGATGGTGGCGACGGGCGGTAAATGCTTCGGTTTCTTCCAGCCTGCGGCGCAGGAAAAAGATAAAGGGCACAATCAGGCAGCCAAACAGGAAGGGGATACGCCAGCCCCACTCCCGAATGGCGCTCTCTTCCATCATTGCGTTAAGCGCAAAGCCCATTGCAGCCGCAATCATAATCGCCACCTGCTGGCTACCGGACTGCCAGCTGGTGTAAAAGCCCTTGCGGCCCGGCGTGGCGATCTCAGCCAGATAAACAGACACGCCGCCGAGCTCGGCCCCGGCGGAGAATCCCTGCAGTAAACGTCCCATCAGAACCAGCAGCGGCGCCCACAGGCCAATGCTCTGATAGGACGGGATCAGCACGATCAGGAAAGTTCCGGCCGCCATGATGGACAGCGTGACGATCAGCCCCTTGCGGCGTCCTACCTTGTCGATATAGGCACCGAGCACGATTGCCCCTATCGGACGCATCAAAAATCCCGCGCCGAAGACGGCAAAGGTCATCATCAGTGACGCGAATTCACTGCTTGCCGGGAAAAAGGTATGCGCAATGTAGGTGGCGTAAAAGCCGAAAAGAAAGAAATCGAATTGCTCAAGAAAGTTGCCTGACGTGACGCGAAGTATCGCGCCCGCCCTTGAACGTACGGTTGCAGGTGAGGTGACGGAAACCATGTTTATCTCCAGTTTATTATTGACGTTTTGCTCGTCTGTTTTGGAAAACTGGATCAGGAAAGGCAAATAGATAAGCGCAATAAGCACATCAGCTGATGCATGACTTGCATCAATGACATTACGTTGACAGGGAGTTACATAAGTAACAATAACTTAACAATTGGCCGCACTTTCATTCTCCTGATATTGCTAAGTGGCTGATATTACGATTTTGTGAAGTGGCGCAGGCGAGAAGCAGGGAGAGGCCAGGCCAACGTCGCGTTGCCTGGCCGGAGGAAGTTAGCGCAGCGCGTTTGCAATTGCGCTGAACATCAGCGATGCCTCAAGCGGCTGTGCGCTGAAGGACGGCTCGGCCTGCGGCCAGGTGGACCACTGGACGATCGTGAGCTTTTCCGCCGGGTTGACCATAATCATCTGCCCAAAGATCCCCAGCGCCCAGAGGGACCCCTTTAGAGAGGCCTGCGGGGAAGGCTCAACGCGGGCGGCGTTGACGGGGACCTCGTTATTCCACCACTGGTAGCCGTACAGTCCGTTCGGATGGGCCGCAGACGCTGAGCCCGCGGCGTGCGTCCAGGCTGCGGATTCTGCCACCCAGTTTTCCGGCAGGATCTGCCTGCCGTTCGGCAGCGTACCGTTATGCCGGATAAACTCACCAAAGCGGCCCCAGTCCTCCAGCGTGGCGTTAAACCCGTGGGCGCCCACGTCGTGCTGGCCTTTGCTGTAGGCGTGCCACACGCCGTCGCTTGCCATGCCGTACGGCCGCCAGATGCTTTGCTCCAGCCAGGCCGCGAGCGTCATGCCGGTGGCGCGTTCCAGCACGTCGCCCAGCAGCCACGCGCCGCCGGAGGAGTAAGACCAGCGTTCTCCGGCCGGGTGTTCACGGTGTAAGCCTGAAACCAGCTTACGCACGCAGTCGTACGCGCCCGGTTTGGCTTCACACTCGGTGAGCCGGGCGAAGTCTGATTTCGGGTTGGTGTAATCCTCATTCCACGCCACGCCCGAGGTGTGGGTGATGAGCTGTTTCAGCGTCACGCCGTCCCAGGCCGTGCCTTTTAAATCGGGTTCGTACCGGGTGATAAGGTCGTCAAGCGAGTGGATTTTGCCCTCTTTTATCGCCACGCCGACCAGCGCCGACACCACCGATTTACCCACCGAACGCGACGTCCAGAGCGTGGAGTCGGTGTTGCCTTCATCGAGATATTTAAAGGCGATCTTGCCGTCTTTTAGCACCAGCATGCCGCTGACGTTCTGCCGCTTGAGGTAATCCTGAAGGTCATAGGTCTTCCCGTTGACCCGGTAACGGGCATCCTTCAGCGGTTTTTCTGCCGCCAGCAGGGGCGTAGCCTTGCCGTGGCGGAAGAGATCCCCGGCGTAGTTGCGGTAGTCGTTGCGAAAACCGACCACGCGATCGGCCTGGCTCCAGGTGAGCATGCTGTGCGCGTCCGGGAGTTTGCTGTCAAACGGTGCCGGGCAGGCGCTCAGGTCCGTGCCTTCGCAGGCGGCCATGGCGGCAGGGGATAACAAACTGCTGACGACCAGGCCCGCCAGTAGGGTGAGGTTTAACGATTTGTTTTTCATGTTTATCTCGTATGGCTCAGGAAGGGCTTCAGTTTAAGAAGCTGCGGCCTATAATAAAAAGCGCGTTATGGGGGAAAATCCCCCGAAAAGTTGAGGGGAGAGAGGTGTGGCGACGTTGATGTATTCCTTTGCCCAGCTGGAGGCATTCACGGCGGTGGCCGAGCAGGGCAGCCTGAGCCAGGCGGCGGTTAAGCTGAAAAAAGACCGCACCACGCTGCGCGATTTGATTGATTTTCTTGAGGATGGATTAGGGTACAGGCTTTTCCTCCGCGAAGGGCGCGCCCTGCGGTTAACGCCGGAAGGGGAGCAGCTTCAGCGCCAGGCGCATCTGCTGATGCGTCAGGTAAAAGCCTTTGAGGCGTTTGCCAGAGACGTACCGAACAGCGCGAGGCAGGACCTTGCCCTCGTCTACGATCCGTTCACGCCCAGGGCTTTTTTACAGGCGCTGATTGCGAAAATGGCGACGAAACACATTCGACTGAGCTTGACCTGCGCCTCGCGCGACGAAGCGGAAGCGCTGCTGGCGAGCGGTGTGGCCGATGTGGGGATCTGTCAGGCTCGCAATCGCAGCGTCGGCAACGAGATGGAGTGGCGGGCGCTCGGCGCCATTGATATGGATTTTTACGCCTCCACAGCGCTTTTCTCGCAGAGCGACTCTCCGGTTTCGCTCCTCGATCTCTCCCTTGTGCCACAGGCGATCATGCATGCGGCCTCCGACGAACCGGTAGCGCGTCGCCTGCAAATTTCCGGGCACACGATTTTCACCAATGAGCTTGAGATGCTGCGCGGTCTGCTGGAGGAGGGATGCGGCTGGGGATTCTTGCCGACGCACCTGAACGCGGCACAGTGGCGAAACGTAAAAAGGCTGCACACCGAAGTGGGCAGCCAGGGGATTACGCAGACGATGGTAATTATCTGGAAACCGGGCAGCGACAAGTGCGGGTTAATAAATGACACGCTGTCGCTGTTGCCGGCATTGTGGAAAGACTCAGCGCTGTGAGCAGCCTTTGCACTGCTTGTTCTGGATTTGCTGGAAGAAATCGTTGCCTTTGTCATCCACCAGGATAAACGCCGGGAAGTTCTCCACCTCAATTTTCCAGATCGCTTCCATACCCAGCTCCGGATACGCCACGCACTCCAGGCTCTTGATGCTGTTTTGTGCCAGCACCGCCGCCGGGCCGCCGATGCTGCCAAGGTAGAAGCCGCCGTGCTTATGGCAGGCATCCGTTACCTGCTGGCTGCGGTTACCTTTCGCCAGCATGATCATACTCGCGCCGTGGGACTGCAGTAAATCCACATAGGAGTCCATACGGCCCGCCGTGGTTGGGCCTAAGGAGCCGGAGGCATAGCCTTCCGGCGTTTTGGCCGGCCCTGCGTAGTAGATCGGATGATCTTTCACGTACTGCGGCAGGGGTTCGCCGCTGTCGAGGAGTTCTTTCAGCTTCGCGTGGGCGATATCGCGCGCCACGATGATGGTGCCGTTCAGCGACAGGCGGGTAGAAACCGGGTGCGCAGAGAGCTGCGCCAGGATCTCACTCATCGGCTTGTCGAGATCGATACTCACCACCTCGCCTTCACCCTGCTGGCGCAGGGATTCAGGAATGTACTGGCCCGGATTGTGCTCCAGCTTCTCGATCCAGATACCGTCGCGGTTGATCTTCGCTTTGATGTTGCGGTCGGCAGAGCAGGAGACGCCCATGCCGATTGGGCACGATGCGCCGTGGCGCGGCAGACGGATAACGCGGATATCGTGGGCGAAATATTTCCCGCCGAACTGCGCGCCGAGGCCAAGGTTCTGCGCTTCCTGAAGCAGTTCCTGCTCAAGCTGAACGTCGCGGAACGCCTGGCCGTGCTCGTTGCCTTCGGTGGGCAGAGCGTCGTAATAGCGGGCAGAGGCGAGCTTCACGGTTTTCAGCGTGGCTTCAGCGGACGTCCCGCCGATCACAAACGCGATATGGTACGGCGGGCAGGCCGCCGTCCCCAGCGTACGCATCTTCTCAACCAGGTAGTTTTTCAGCTTCGCCGGGGTAATCAGCGCTTTGGTTTCCTGATAGAGGTAGGTTTTATTCGCTGAACCGCCACCTTTGGCCATGCACAGGAATTTATACTCGTCACCGTCAACGCTGTAGAGGTCAATCTGCGCAGGCAGGTTGGTGCCGGTATTGACCTCTTTGTACATATCCAGCGCGGCGTTCTGAGAGTAGCGCAGGTTGTCTTCAATGTAGGTGTTGTATACGCCCTGGCTCAGGGCCGCTTCGTCACCGCCGCCGGTCCAGACGCGCTGGCCTTTTTTGCCCATGATGATGGCGGTGCCGGTATCCTGGCAGGTTGGCAGCACGCCTTTGGCCGCGATTTCAGAGTTGCGCAGGAACTGCAGGGCGACGTATTTATCGTTCTCGCTGGCTTCCGGGTCGCTCAGAATGGCGGCAACCTGCTTCTGGTGCGAAGGACGCAGCATAAACGCGGCATCGTGGAAGGCCTGCTGCGCCAGCAGGGTCAGGGCTTCTGGCTCTACGTTGAGCACTTCCTGACCGTTGAACTCAGCAACGGAGACGTGCTCTTTGGTCAGCAGATAGTATTCGGTATCGTCATGTTCGAGCGGGAAGGGGTTCTGGTAGAAGTACGGTTTATTCGACATAGCGTATCGCTCCATAAAAATAAAACCGCCGGAGGTAAGCCCGGCGGTCAGAAATCAGAACATCATGGACATCCACGGATAACCAATCAGCAGCAGTGCCGCCAGGAAGATGGCACCGAAGATGGTGCCCAGACGCCAGTAGTCTTTGGTTGGCAGGTAGCCGCTACCGTAGTAAATCGGACTTGGGCCAGTACCGTATGGCGTGATAATCCCCATGATACCCAGCGAGGTCACCATCAGCAGAACGAACACTTCCATATTCATGCCGGGAATGGTGGCAGCGATAGTCAGCATCGCGGGCAGCAGCGCCGTGGTGTGTGCGGTGGTGCTGGCAAACAGGTAGTGCAGCAGGTAGAAGGCTACCAGCAGGACGATGGTTGCCACACCCGGAGAAATGCCGGCCATCAGTTGGCCGCCTTCTTTACCCAACCAGGCAATGAAGCCGGTGGAGGAGAGGCCGTCCGCCAGCGCAACCAGGGTGGCAAACCAGACGAAGGTGTTCCAGGCCGCTTTGTTACCGGTGATGTCGTTCCACTCCAGCACGCCGGTCCACAGCATCAGGCCGACGATGAGCAGGGCAGCCATTGCCGGTTCAATCCACGCGGCGGCGAAGATCCACATCAGCAGCGCACAGCACACGAACACCAGCAGCAGGATTTCATTGCGTGAAAGCTTGCCCAGTTTTTCCAGCTCGCGGCTCGCCCACAGCGGTACTTCGTCGTTAATTTTTACTTCTGGCGGGTAGAACCAGTAGGCCAGCAGCGGCATGGTCAGAATCAGCAGCACGCCCAGCGGCAGGAAGGCGATGAACCAGGTACCCCAGGAGATGTTAATCCCGACGATGCTTTTCACCAGCGCCAGCGCCAGCAGGTTCGGCGCAAGAGCGGACAGGAACATTGAGCTGGTGATACAGGCTGCGGTGATCGCCACCCACATCAGATAGGAACCCATGCGGCGTGCGCTGGGATCGTTAGGTTTTGAACCGTACAGCGGCGGCAGGTTAGCGATAATCGGGTAGATTGTCCCGCCGCTGCGCGCGGTGTTGGACGGCGTAAACGGTGCCAGCAGCAGGTCTGCGAAGGTGATCGCATAGCCGAGCGTCAGGCTGCGGCGGCCGAGGTATTTCACCAGAATCAGCGCCAGACGACGGCCGAAGCGGGTTTTGTCATACCCGGCAGCGAACATAAAGGCGCCGAAGATCAGCCAGACGGTGGAGTTACCAAACCCGCTCACCGCCCATTTAAAGGAGGCACCCGCCAGCTTGAATTTTGGGTCAGCCAGCTGTTCCGGGCTAAACAGCACCCACTGGCTGCAGAGGGCAATCGCGACGACGCCCGTCAGGCCGATAACCGCGCCCGGCAGAGGTTCGAAGATCAGCCCGACGATCACGCCGACAAAAATAGCGAAGTAGTGCCACGCGTAAGGCGGCAGCCCTTCCGGTACGGGAACAAACAGCAGCAGCACGGCGACGATAATCGGCAGCGCCATCATGAGCAGACGTTTCGCATTTCCGTCTGATGCTTTACTCGCCGCAGGAGGCGTTACAGCAGTTTTTGTATTCATAGTTTCACGTCTTAAGTTGTCAAAAATTCTTCGTACGGTGAAAAGACAAATTCGGTTTCTTTAATTTCTTTGCTTTTTTTAGTTATTAAAGGTGCGTTTTTGTATTTTCAGTAATAGCGATTTAACGCATTTTTGTATGCGATAAATTAAAAATCATGATGTTTATATATTGCGCCTTTGGATGCCAGATCTGTTGATCACGATCAAAAAAATAGAATGAGAGGAGTATATTTTTTCTTTTTTGAATAACCACTCTGGCGTATGGGGTTATTAAGGGTTTTATGTGATTGTTTTTATCATTTTGATAACATTTGTATTTGTGGTTTCATGTTAAATATATGATTTTAATTACTTTATAGTTGTTGTAATTAATTGGTCTAACCAATTTTATTTTAACGAATTTTAAATTATTGTGAATGAAGAAACGATAATGGCTAACACCAATGTATTATTAATGTTATCGAAGGGATTAAATAGTTTTTTAACTAACGTAATGGCTTTAGAAACTAAAAAAAGCATTATATTACTATCATGACATCGGCATAAAAAATCGAAATAAAACTGAGCCCGATAACGAATTCTTAATTTTAAAAGTTTGGAGTTTCTATTATGAGCACTAACGAACGTATTTTAAGTCCCTTCACATTACCGAATGGCACTGAACTGAAAAACCGTTTGTTAATGGCGCCAATGACCACCTGTACTGGCTATTATGATGGCACGGTCACCAGCGAGCTGGTGGAGTACTATCGGGCGCGTTCCGGCAGCATTGGCACCATTATCGTTGAGTGCTGTTTTGTCGACGATCTTGGCCTCGCGTTCCCTGGCGCCATTGGTATTGATAGCGATGAAAAAATCGCCGGGCTGGCGAAAATTGCTGAGGCGATTAAATCCAAAGGTTCTAAAGCTCTCCTGCAGATCTACCACGGCGGCCGCATGGTCGACCCGAAACTGATCGGCGGGCGCACGCCGGTTGGCCCAAGCGCCGTTGCCGCGCCGCGTGACGGTGCCGCCACGCCTGTAGCGCTGACCACCGAAGAAGTGCACGCCATGATCGGTAAGTTTGGTGAAGCCGTACGCCGTGCGATTCAGGCCGGTTTTGACGGCGTCGAAATCCACGGGGCAAACACCTACCTGATCCAGCAGTTCTATTCGCCAAACTCAAACCAGCGCGACGACGAGTGGGGCGGCAGCCGCGATAACCGTGCGAAGTTCCCGCTGGCGGTGCTGGACATCACCCACAAAATGGTGCGCCAGTACGCTGACGATGCCTTCATTATTGGCTACCGCTTCTCGCCGGAAGAGATGGAGGTGCCGGGCATCCGTTTTGACGACACCATGTACCTGCTGGAAAAACTGGCCGCGCGCGGCGTGGATTACCTGCACTTCTCCGTCGGTGCCACCCTGCGTCCGTCCATTGTCGACACCCAGGACCCAACGCCGCTTATCGAAAAATACCGCGCGATGCGCTCCGAAACCCTGGCGCAGGTGCCGGTAATGGGCGTCGGCGGCGTGGTGAATGCCGCTGATGTGAATGAAGCCCTGGACCACGGCTACGATCTGATTGCCGTAGGCCGCGCAACCATCGCCTACCCGGACTGGACTGACCGCATCGCGGCCGGTGAAAGCCTTGAGCTGTTTATGGACAGCACCCGACGCGAAGCACTGAGCATTCCTGAACCGCTGTGGCGCTTCTCGCTGGTGGAGGCGATGATCCGCGACATGAGCATGGGCGAATCCAAATTCAAACCGGGCACGTTTGTTGAGAAAGTCCAGGACGATGCCAACGAGCTGGTGATTAACGTCAGCCTCGAAACCGACCGCATTGCCGACATCGAGCTGGCCGCGGGCCCGAGCGAAGACGTGGAGTTTGTCACCAGCTTTGAAGAGATCCGCACCCGCATCCTGGATGCGAATACCCCGCACGTGGACGCCATCACCGGCGCGACCAGCCAGAGCGAAGCGGTAAAAAAAGCCGTATCGAAAGCGATGCTGAAATCCAGCAAAGCGCTGGCGGCAGAAGAGGGCGTTGACCCGAACGAGACTAAATCGGTGGACGTTGTGGTCATCGGCAGCGGCGGCGCAGGCCTGGCGGCGGCTATTCAGGCCCACGACGAAGGCGCGAGCGTGCTGATTGTTGAAAAAATGCCGATCATCGGCGGTAACACCATTAAAGCCTCTGCTGGGATGAACGCGGCGGAAACCCGCTTCCAGCGCGTGAAGGGTATTCAGGACAGCAAGGAGCTGTTCTATCAGGAAAGCCTGAAAGGCGGCGGAAACAAGAACAACCCTGAGCTGCTGCGTCGCTTCGTGGAGAACGCGCCGGAGGCCATCGAGTGGCTGGCCACGCGCGGCATTATGCTGAACGACATCACCACCACCGGCGGGATGAGCATTGACCGTACCCACCGTCCAAAAGACGGTTCGGCAGTCGGCGGGTATCTGATCAGCGGCCTGGTCCGTAACGTGACCAAACGCAACATCGACGTGATGCTGGATACCTCCGTCAGCGACATCCTCTTCGAAAACGGTGAAGTGACCGGCGTGCGCCTGACTACCGAAGAGAACGAGACCGTCACCGTAGCAGCGAAAAGCGTGATTGTGGCAACGGGTGGCTTCAGCGCCAACAGCCAGATGGTGGTGAAATACCGTCCGGATCTGGAAGGGTTTGTCACGACCAACCACAAAGGGGCGACCGGCGGCGGCATCGCGCTGCTGGAACGCATCGGCGCGGGCACCGTGGATATGGGCGAAATTCAGATCCACCCAACCGTTGAGCAGAAAACCTCGTACCTGATTTCCGAGTCCATCCGCGGCGGCGGGGCGATTCTGGTAAATCAAAAAGGGAACCGCTTCTACAACGAAATGTCGACCCGCGATAAAGTCTCAGCGCAAATCATCGCCCTGCCGGAGAAATACGCCTATATCGTCTTCGATGAGCATGTTCGCACCAAAAACAAAGCTGCGGATGAGTACATCGCGAAAGGATTTGTCACCAGCGCCAGTTCGCCAAAAGCACTGGCGGAAGCGCTGGGAATGGATCCTCACGCCTTCCTCGCAACGCTTGAGCGCTACAACGGCTTTGTGGAAAAACAGCACGACGATGATTTCGGCCGCACCACCGCGCTGCGAGCGCCAATCAACGAAGGGCCGTTCTACGCCATTCAGATTGCGCCTGGCGTGCACCACACCATGGGCGGCGTGACCATCAATACCGACACCTGCGTGCTGGACAACAACCACAACGTGTTGCCAGGCGCGTATGCTGCCGGTGAGGTTGTCGGCGGGATCCACGGCGGGAACCGTATCGGCGGTAACGCAGTGGCAGATATCATTATTTTTGGTACCCTTGCCGGACACCAGGCGGCGATGCGCTCGAAAAAGGCATAAGGCTCCCGTTCTGTAGGCCGGATACGCGCAGCGCTATCCGGCATTTTCCCCGGCGGCGCGTTGCCTGCCGGGGCTACATTTGAGGAATCACGCCATGCCTGATGACAACCGCGTTTACAGCTACTCCGCCGTCCTGATGGGCTCACCCATCCTCCTCAAGCTTTTTTCCCATGACGAAGCGCTCGCCTCCCGCGTGTTTCGCCTGATTAAACAGTACGAAGACCTTCTCACCGTCAACCGCGCGCACTCCCAGGTGATGGATATCAACCACGCCGCCGGTCAACATCCGGTTTCCGTTAGCCGCCCCGTGTTCGATCTTATCCGCTGCGCGAAGGCAGCAAGCATGCTCAAAGACAGCGCCTTTAACCTTGCCATTGGCCCGCTGGTGAAGCGCTGGAAAATCGGCTTCAGGGGCGACAGCGTGCCGCCAGCCGATGAGATCGCGGCGCTGCTGGCGATAACGCATCCCGACGAGGTACTGCTTGATGAGGCCAACAGCAGCGTATTCCTGACCCGCGCGGGAATGGAGATCGATCTGGGGGCCATTGCCAAAGGCTACATTGCGGACAGGGTGCGTGATTACCTTCATAAAGAGGGCGCAGAGCGGGGGCTGATCAACCTGGGCGGCAATATCCAGACCTTAGGCTCGCCCGAAGGCGGCTGGAGCGTGGGGCTGAAAAAACCCTTCGCCGGGGACGAACTGATTGGCGCCATGACGGTGGAGAACAGGTCCGTCGTTACCTCGGGAACCTACGAGCGCTACTTTGAGCAAAACGGCAAACGCTATCACCACATTCTCGACCCGCGCACCGGGTATCCGCTGGACAACGAGCTGGATAGCGTCACCATCGTGTCGAAAGATTCCATCGACGGTGATATCTGGACCACGCTGATGTACGGCATGGGCGTGGAGAAGGGCTGCGCCGCGCTGCGCGCGCGTCCCGATATCGAGGCTATCTTTGTGACCAAAGCAAAAGAAGTGGTGATCTCATCGATGCACCACTTCCGCTTTACGCTGCTGGATAACGGCTACCGCATTACTGGCAGTACTGCTTGAGCAAGCCGGTTTGTTCCGGCTGGAGCCGGTAGCGATACACCGGACGCCCGGTGGCGCCGTAGTGGATGCTGGTGAACAGAATATTAATCTGCGCCAGCCAGATCAGGTATTTGCGGCAGGACACGCGCGAAATATTGACTGCGTTCGCCAGATCGTCGGTCGAAAACTCCATCTCCGGATGGCTGTCGATCCACTGGCAGATGGTGCGCAGCGTTTGCGGCGTTAACCCTTTCGGTAATTTCTTGCTGTCCGCCAGCTCCGGCGCGCCGCCGTGGATAAGCCTGTCCACATCCGCCTGCTCATAGTACTGGTGCGAACCCATCAGGCTGTGTTTCGCCTTCCAGCCGTTCAGCGCCTCTTCAAAACGCGGGAACTGGAAGGGTTTGATCAGATAATCCACCACGCCGTAGTGCATGGAGGTCTGGATCGTCGTGGCGTCAGAGGCAGACGAAATCATGATCACGTCGATAGGCCGGCCTGATGCGCGAATGATCGGCAGCAGATCCAGCCCGTTATCCTGTTGCATATAGACATCCAGCAGCACCAGGTCGACCGGCTGAGCAGGGTTAGCGATAATCGCCTCGGCCTGGTTAAGCGTAGAGGCGATGCCGCAGCAGCTAAATCCCTCAACACGGTTCACGTACAGACGGTTGAGGTCGGCTACCATGGCGTCATCATCGACAATTAATACATTTATCACGCGATATTCCTCTCGCTATCCCAGGGGATCTGAACAAAAAATTGGGTAAATACGCCAGGCTCCGACTCGACGGTGATATCACCGCCCAGGTTCTGGATCTGCTGACGCGCAAGGAACAGCCCAACGCCGCGGTTTTCACCTTTCGTTGAGTAGCCCTTGGTAAAAATAGCGTCCAGCCGCGCGGGATCAATACCCGGGCCGTCGTCGCTCACTTCGCAGCTGAGCCAGCCATTCTGGTAGTGTAGCAGGAGGCCAATCTCGCCTTCCGGCTGGCCTTCCATTGCGTCCAGCGCGTTCTCAATCAGGTTCCCCAGCACGGTGATCAGCACCGCCACCTGTTCTTCATTGGCGGTATCGGGGAGCTGGCACTCCTCCGACAGCGTCAGGGTAAACCCTGCCTCTTTGGCCCGGTTGATTTTACCCAGCAGGAAGCCGGCAATCACGGGTGATTTCACCTTGCGCTGGATTGCGCCAATGTCCGTCTGGTAATTCTGCGCGGTCTGGATGATGTACTCTTCCAGCTTGTCGTAACGCTTCATGTGCAGCAGGCCGAGGATCACGTGGAGTTTGTTCATAAACTCGTGCGTGTGCGAGCGCAGGGCGTCGACATAGTTGACCATGCCGTCGATGCGCTGCATCAGCTGGCTGATTTCGGTTTTATCGCGGAAGGTGCTGATCGCGCCTATCACCTGATTCTGACTTTTCACCGGCACCATGTTGCACAGCAGCAGGCGTCCGTTGCAGCTGATCTCCTGATCCTGACGCGCGATGCCGGTCTTCGACACGTCCCGCAGGCTCGCCAGCAGCGGTTCGCTGGCGTTTTCCGTCTGCTTGCCCGATGTCAGGAGCAGTATTTCTCTGGCCGTGTGGTTAATCATGGTGACGCGACCGTGGATATCCACCGCCAGCACCCCTTCGCGAAGCGACTGCAGCATCGCCTGGCGCTGTTCAAACAGGGCGGAGATCTCGTACGGCTCCAGCCCGAAGAGGATGCGCTTCAGGACCCTGACCAGGCCCCATATCGCCAGCGAACTCATCAGGATGCTGAATAAAATGGTCCAGACGGCGTTAAGCCGCCCGCGCGCGATCTGCTCTTCAACTTTATAGAGAGAAATACCCACCACAACGACGCCGATTTGTTCGTGTTGTGCATCATAGACGGGGGTGAAGACACGCAGCGCTTCCGCAAGTGCGCCCCGGTTGACGGAGACATTCTCCTTGCCTTCCAGCGCGGGTGACAAATCATCACCAATGAAGTGCAGCCCCAGCAGCGCTTCGTTTGGGTGTGAGTAGCGGATCCCGCGCATATCGGTGACCACGGTAAACAGCAGATCGTTGCGCTTTGTCACCGCCTGCGCGATGGGCTGAATGATATCCGCCTGCGGCGCCTGCATCAGCCCGCGCTTCACTTCCGGGCTGTCGGCAAAAGTTCGGGCAATGCCGAGCGCGGTGTCTTTGACATCGTCACGGGTTGCCCGGGTGATTTGCACCGAATAGAGCGCAAACACCATCAGCAGTACAGAGCCGATAATGGCGCACACCATAAGCGTGACCAGCGTGTTCAGCTTCATAGGGCGCTTGCGCGAGAGGGGGAAGGGCTGCAAATCGCTCATTAGCGCTCCGCGATGTTCAAGAAAGGCCTGATTATCGCTTATGACAGGCTTTTCATAAAGCTATGCATTCGCGCTGCTTTTCGTGACCCTGCTCTCAGGCCACCTATATAAAACACTTTATAGTGTGCGGGTACTCATAATAAGGAGGTTGTTTATGAGCATTATGCTTACCGGTTCAGTCAAGGAAAGACGGCACGCCAGCACGATGAATATCGACAGATTGTCCACGCTGGATATGCTGAAAGTCATTCACCAGGATGATGCACACATTTCTGAAGCCATTACCCCATGCTTAACGACGATTGCCCGCGTGGTCGATAACGCTGCGGCGACTCTAAGCCACGGCGGGCGGTTTATTATCGTTGGCGCTGGAACTTCCGGGCGCATGGCACTCCAGGCGGTAGAGGAGTTTGCACCGGGTAAACATCCCGTTATCGCCATTGTCACGGACGAAGACGCCGGAAGTTACGAGCGTGGGGTTGCGGACCTTCAGGCCATAAAGTTTGGCGAGCACGACATGATGCTGGCATTAACCGTCAGCGGAAAAACGCCGTGGGTCTGGGGCGCGATGCGCCACGCCTGGTCGCTGGGTTCACCGGTTGCCGCGATCACTACCGATGCGCAGAGCGAAGCGGCACAGCTGGCAAGCATGATTATTGCGCCTGAGCTGGGTGCGGACGTCGTTGCGGGGTATGCCAATGCCAAAGCGGGCATCGCCCAGAAAATGATCCTCAATATGCTTACGACCGGGCTGGCGGTGAGGACCGGGCGCGTGTACAGCAACCTGCGTGTAGACATTGAAGCAAGCAGTACCAAATGGGCCGAGCGGCAGATCGCAATTGTTATGGAGGCAGGCGGCTGTACTCGCGCAGTGGCTAAAACCGCGCTCGAAAGCTGTAACCACAACTGCAAAACGGCGGTGCTAATGGTGCTGACGGGACTGGACGCGTGGAAAGCGCATGAGCTGCTGGCGCAAAATAACGGCTTTATTCGCGTGGCATTGCAGGAAGCGCCGTAGTATTTGGCGGTAGAGAGAAAAAAAGCCCGCGATGCGGGCTTTGGTATTTCTGGGGATTAGAACTGGTAGGTCATGCCTACGCCAACGATGTCGTCGGTGGAGATACCGTTTGCTTCGTAGAAGCTTTCATCGTTATCCAGCAAGTTGATTTTGTAATCAACATAGGTGGAGAAGTTCTTATTGAAACTGTAAGTCATACCCAGGTCGATATAATTCACCAGATCCATGTCGCCATGCTGGCCCTGTGGATTAGCGCGATTACCCAGGTAGCTCATGTCTTTACCTTTGGAGTATACCCAGGCCAGAGATGGACGCAGGCCGAAGTCGAACTGATACTGCGCCACTGCTTCGAAGTTCTGAGTCTGATCCGCGATACCATAGTCGCCGTATGGCGTCATATTACGGGTTTCCGCGTACATCATCGCCAGATATACGTTCTTATCATCGTATTTAGCACCAAGGGTCCATGCTTCTGCTGTCTTACCACTAGCGAAGTGGGCATTATTTTTGCCCGCAGCTTCTTGCTCATTGGTACGGTCAGAAGAAGAGTATGCAGCACCCAGGCTCAAACCGAAGTCGAAGTCATAAGAGGTAGACATCCCGAAGCCGTCGCCATTCTGGAAACGAACATCATTATGACCGTTTTTGGTGCCTTCCTGGTCTTCGCCAGCATTTGAACCTTCGTTATTACCCTGATACTGCAGCGCGAAGTTCAAACCTTCAACCAGACCAAAGAAATCTGAATTACGGTAGGTTGCCAGACCGTTCGCACGGCCGTTCATAAAGTTGTCGGTCCAGGTGTAAGAATCGCCACCGAATACTGGCAGCATATCGGTCCAGGCTTCAACGTCATACACGACGCCGTAATTACGGCCGTAATCAAATGAACCGTATTCACCATATTTCAGGCCAGCGAATGCCAGACGGTTAAAAGAGGTGTCACCCGCGCTTTCGGTATCATTTGCGTAGGTTTTATATTCCCACTGGCCGTAGCCGATCAGATCGCTTGTGATCTGCGTTTCGCCTTTGAAACCAATCTGTACGTAGGTTTCATCACCATCGTCGCCAGCGTTGTCAGAGAAAGTATGACGGGCATCAACCTTGCCGTACAGGTCAACCTTGTTGCCGTTTTTGCTGTACATTTCAGCCGCATTTGCTGCGCCAGCCATTAATAAAGCGGGTACCAAAATTGCCAGAACTTTTCTTTTCATTATATATTCCCTTTAAAGATAATTTATATGAATATATGTAATCACACTCCGTAATTACATCGTCGATACTATTCTATGGGTTGTTATTTTGGTTCAAAAATAAATGTAATTAAATCATTAAAAATATTACTAAATATTTCAATGTGTCGCTTTATTTTTCATGTGAATTAATGCCTTGAAAGTATTGCCTGTAATTATTATTAAATATTTCTATTTTGTATTTATTAAATATATTAATTCAGGTGTATTATAATTCCCCCTTTGAGCAGCAGGGCAGAACAATGGAACTTGCGCAGTGGCAGCAGCAGTTTGAACGTTGGTTAGACGAGCATCATTGCACCGAGGATACGGCGCATGACATTTCTCATTTCCGCCGCGTCTGGATGACGGCCAGAAAAATGATGGAAGGACTGACGGTGGACCCGCTGGTGGTGCTGACCGCCTGTTATTTTCATGACGTTGTTAGCCTGCCCAAAAACCACCCCGAACGCAGCCGGTCGTCGCGGCTGGCCGCACGTAAAACGCGTGATATCTTAAGCCGCGATTTTCCTGATTTCCCACCCGAACGCTACTGTGCCGTGGAACACGCCATTGAGGCGCACAGCTTTAGCGCGGGGATTACGCCGCAAAGCCTCGAGGCCAAAATCGTGCAGGACGCGGACCGGCTGGAAGCCTTAGGCGCGATTGGTCTGGCGCGCGTTTTTGCCGTGTCGGGCGCGCTGGGCGTGGCGTTATTTGATGCAGAAGACCCGTTTGCAGACAAACGAGCGCTGGATGACAGAGCCTTTGCCCTCGACCACTTCCAGACCAAACTGCTGCGCCTGCCGGACACCATGCAAACCGAAATGGGGCGCGAGCTGGCGCGGCACAATGCCGATTTTCTGATCCAGTTTATGGCGAAACTCAGCGCCGAGCTGCAGGGCGACTGCGTGGGCGTTGACGGCCAGGTGCAGAGCCGTTTCCGTCGCAGTTTGCGCGCCTGAACTGTGGTAATCTGTTTTCAGTCTTTATTCTCCGGTTAAAAGAATGCAGGAAAATCGATCAGTGACGGAGCCCGCACCTGAGCGGGTTGAGAAATCAACGGCAGCCGTGCAGGCATTACTGCGCCAGCTGCTGGATATCTATGATGCTAAAACTCTGGCTAACCAGCTGGAGGCCCACGGAGAGAGTCACTGGAGCCCGGCAATACTCAAGAGGCTGCTCATCAGCGAGCGGGCAGGGATGCGCATGAGCGAAAGCGAATTTCGGTATCTGCAAAATCTGCTGCCGCGCCCGTCCGCTGCGCATCCGAACTATGCCTTCCGTTTTGTCGATCTTTTTGCCGGTATCGGCGGGATCCGCTACGGCTTCGAAGCCATAGGCGGCCAGTGCGTGTTTACCAGCGAGTGGAATAAACACGCGGTTCGCACCTACAAAGCCAACTGGTATTGTGATCCGCAGCAGCACCACTTCAACGCGGATATTCGCGATGTGACCCTGAGCCACAAAACCGGCGTCAGCGATGAAGAGGCTGCACGGCATATTCGCAACGCCATCCCCGCGCACGATGTGCTGCTGGCGGGTTTCCCGTGTCAGCCTTTCTCGCTTGCCGGCGTATCGAAAAAGAATGCGCTGGGGCGCGCGCACGGTTTTGCCTGCGACACGCAGGGAACCCTGTTTTTCGACGTTGTGCGTATTATTGATGCCCGCCGTCCGCCGATTTTTGTGCTGGAGAACGTCAAGAACTTAAAAAGCCATGACGGCGGGAAAACCTTCCGCATCATCATGCAAACGCTGGACGAGCTGGGCTATGACGTGGCTGACGCACAGGACATGGGCGCGGACGATCCCAAGATTATTGATGGCAAACACTTCCTGCCTCAACACCGCGAGCGCATCGTGCTGGTGGGCTTCCGCCGCGATCTCAACCTGAAGGGGGATTTTACCCTGCGGGACATTCCCGGGCTCTATCCGGCCCGTCGCCCGTCGCTTGCCGACCTTCTGGAGCCGGTTGTCGACGCGAAATTTATCCTGACGCCGGTGCTGTGGAAGTACCTCTATCGCTATGCCAAAAAGCATCAGGCCAAGGGCAACGGTTTTGGTTTTGGTATGGTCAATCCGAACAACCCCGACGTGGTGACGCGCACGCTGTCTGCGCGTTATTACAAAGACGGTGCGGAGATCCTGATCGACAGAGGCTGGGACAGAGCGCTGGGCGAGAAAGACTTTGACGACCCGCAGAACCAGCAGCATCGCCCGCGCCGCTTAACCCCGCGGGAGTGCGCCCGACTGATGGGCTTTGAGACGCCTCAGGGCTACAGTTTCCGTATTCCGGTATCGGATACCCAGGCCTATCGCCAGTTTGGCAACTCGGTCGTGGTGCCAGCGTTTGCGGCGGTGGCAAAACTGCTGGCCTCCCGCATTAAACAGGCCGTAGCGCTGCGCCAGAGTGAGGCCGTCAATGACGGACGTGCACAATAAGGCCACGCGAAGTAAAAATATGCGTGCCATCGGCACGCGTGATACCGCGATTGAAAAACGGCTAGCCGGGCTGCTGGCTGAAGCCGGGTTTGATTTTCGCGTGCAGGATGCCGCGCTCCCCGGGCGCCCTGACTTCGTGGTCGACGCCTGGCAGTGCATTATCTTTACCCACGGCTGCTTCTGGCACCATCACGACTGCTATCTCTTTAAAGTCCCCGCCACGCGCACCGACTTCTGGCTGGACAAAATTGGCAAAAACATTGCGCGTGACGAACGCGATATCGCCGCGCTTATCGCGCAGGGCTGGCGGGTGCTGGTCGTCTGGGAGTGCGCGCTGCGCGGCAGGCTGAAACTCAGTGACGCACAGCTGACGGAGCGGCTGGAAGAGTGGATCTGCGGCGGCGCGCAGGCCGCGCAGATAGATACCCAGGGAATTAAGGTTTCTCCGCCCCGCACGGCGTGACGGTCGGTTTTGCAGGCAGCAAATATTTACCCAGCGTCACCAGCACCACGGCAAAGACAATCACGCCCAGCGCCAGCCATTCAATCGGTGACAGGGTTTCACCCGCAAAGCTGGTGCCCAGCAGCACCGCCACCACGGGATTGACGTAGGCGTAACTGGTGGCGACGGCAGGGGAGACGTTGCGGATCAGGAACATATACGCATTGATGGCGATAATCGAGCCAAACAGCGCCAGATACCCAACCGCCAGGAAGCCCGACAGGCCGGGCATAGCCGTCAATTTTTCACCCGTCAGGGTCGACGCAATCAGCAGTACGATACCCGCTGCAAGCATCTCAATGGCGCCCGCCATCATGCCGGACGGCAGCTCGATCCGCGAGCCGTACACGGAGCCAAACGCCCAGCTCATGGAGCCAATCAGAATAAGCAGCGCACCCCACGGGTTCCCGCTCAGGTTGCCGCCGCTGTTGAGCATGATGATGCCTGCCAGCCCAATGCCGATGCCCAGCCATTCCAGCTTTCGAGTACGAATGCCGAAAAGGCGGCTAAAGCAGAGCGTAAACAGCGGCACGGTGGCAACGACCACGGCAGCAATCCCTGACGGTACGTTCTGGTGCTCGGCAACGGTGACGAAGCCATTCCCGACCGCCAGCAGCAGCAGGCCAATCAGGGCCGCGTTCAGCAGCGGGCGCAGCGGGGGCAGCCTGTGGCCGCGCAGCAGCAAAAACGCCATCAGCAGCACGCCCGCAGAGAGGAAACGAATACCGGCCATCATCAGCGGGGGCCAGCTTTCCACACCAATGCGAATGACAAAATAGGTGGATCCCCAGATGATATACAGCGAAAAAAGTGCTCCAATGAGCGGTAATAAATGCCGGAAACGCATAGTCCCTCACGACGAAATAAAAAGTTCGCTCATAGTAAACGCCAAAACTATCGGGCTGGCGAGCCCTTTAATTGTGTAATTGATGTGAAATTATTGTTGACGTGATGTGCCGGTTTCCGGGCTTTCGCTTTTGTTCCATACTATTCACTTAAATAGCAAAAAAAGAAGGATAGAGATTTTGGCGGGAAGTAGCTTATTAACATTGCTGGACGATATTGCCACCTTGCTGGACGACATTTCGGTCATGGGAAAACTGGCGGCAAAAAAGACCGCCGGGGTACTGGGGGATGATTTGTCGCTGAACGCGCAGCAGGTCAGTGGCGTACGGGCGAATCGGGAGCTGCCGGTGGTATGGGGCGTGGCAAAAGGGTCCTTTATCAACAAGGTGATCCTCGTGCCGCTGGCGCTGCTGATCAGCGCGTTTATTCCCTGGGCCATTACGCCGCTGCTGATGATCGGCGGCGCGTTCCTGTGCTTTGAGGGCGTGGAGAAAGTGCTTCACACGTTTGCCTCGCGTAAAGAGAGCGACACCCCAGAGGTGCGTCAGCAGCGTCTGGAAGCGCTGGCCGCCCAGGATCCGAAAAGCTTTGAGCGTGACAAGGTGAAAGGCGCCATTCGCACCGACTTTATCCTCTCCGCCGAAATTGTGGCTATCACGCTGGGGATTGTCTCCGAAGCGCCGCTGATGAACCAGGTCCTGATCCTGTCGGGGATCGCCATTCTCGTCACCGTGGGCGTATACGGTCTGGTGGGGCTGATCGTTAAGCTGGATGATATTGGCTACTGGCTGGAAGAAAAGTCGAGTGCCGTCGCGCGCGGCATCGGTAAGGGCCTGCTGGTGCTTGCCCCGTGGCTGATGAAGAGTTTGTCGGTCGTCGGCACGCTGGCTATGTTCCTCGTGGGGGGCGGGATCGTGGTGCACGGCATCGCGCCGCTCCACCATGCGATTGAGCATTTTGCCGCGGCACACGGCCCGATAGTGGCCGCCATCTTGCCTACGCTGCTTAATCTGGTGATTGGCTTTATCATTGGCGCGATTGTGGTCGCCGCCGTGAAAGGGGTTGAAAAAATGCGTGGAACCTCGCACTAATTGTTACCTTATCCGGTATGCAAAAAGGCTATTTCTCGTCTAAATTGGAACAGTTTCACCCTGATACGGGAGGCGGGTATGGTCTTTTTGGTCAGTGATGAAGTTAAGCCTAAGAGCGGGGGGCCACGCATGATTGTCACCGGATATTCCAGCGGAATGGTGGAGTGTCGGTGGTATGACGGCTATGGCATCAAGCGGGAAGCGTTTCGTGAAGACGAGCTTCAGCCGGGTGACGGACGGCAACATCGCGATAAGGCTTAATCACCTAACGCCCGGTTCGCCGGGCGTTTTTACGTGGCAATCAGGGAGTGTGTGTGCAGCGCGATACCTATGTTGTAAAACGATCTTTTCAGCAATGGCTGCATAAACGTAGCAATCCCGGTTTGGTTGTCAATCTCTGTTTTATCGTGGTGCTGGTCTTCTCAACCCTCCTGACCTGGCGCGAAGTCGTGGTGCTGGAGGATGCCTATATCTCCAGCCAGCGTAACCATCTGGAAACGGTGGCCAATTCGCTGGACAGGCAGCTGCAGTTTAGCGTCGATAAGATGCTTTTCTTCCGCAACAGCATGGGCGATGCGCTGCAAACGCCGCTTGCCTTCGGTGTGCTGCACGATGCGGCCCAGCGCTTCACGGCCCTGCGCGCCACCTCGAACTGGCAGATCGCGGTCGATAAAGACCGCACGTTGCCCCTCAACGGCGTATCGGATGCCTTTGTCGAAAAAACAACGCTGCTCAACCGCGATGATGAGCGTCTGCCAAACGAGCTCTCTGCCGCGCTTGAGGTGGGCTACCTGCTGCGCCTGGCGTCATCAAATACCCGAAAAGAGGAGCGCATAATTTATGTCTCCCGTGCCGGATTCTTTCTGGCGACCGACACGCCGCTACATAAGCAGGACATTTCCCCGCGCTACTATCAGCTGGTCGTCCAGCCCTGGTTTACGCAGCAGTCTGAGCGCAGTAACCGCGCCCGCGCCGTTCGCTGGTTTATTTCACCCGCGTCCATTTTTGCCGGTAACCAACCCTTGATTACGGCCAGCGTGCCGATTTACTACGACCATTTCTGGTACGGCGTGGTTGCGATGGACTTCAGCTTCGCCACCATGAAGCAGCTGCTGGTGGATGCAATGGACGATCACGTTGAGGGGGAATATCAGCTTTACGATACCCGACTCAATCTCATTGCCACGTCGGGTTCTGCGACGAGTGAGATAAATCACTTCGACGAGCGCGACATGGCGCAGATTGCTCAGGCCTTAGAGACCGATACTCAGGGCGGCATTCGCCTGGGAAGCCGCTTCGTCAGCTGGGAGCGCCTCGATCACTTTGATGGCGTGGTCCTGCGCGTGCACACCCTCCACGAGGGCGTTCGCGGTGATTTTGGCAGCATCAGCATTGTGCTGGCGCTGCTGTGGGCGCTGTTTACGGCAATGCTGCTGATCTCCTGGCTGGTGATACGACGCATGGTCAGCAACATGTATGCGCTGCAGCATTCACTCCAGTGGCAGGCCTGGCACGATCCGCTCACCCGCCTGAATAATCGTGGTGCGTTGTTTGAACGGGCAAAAATCCTCGCAAGACAGTGCCAGCTGCAGTCGCTGCCGTTCTCGGTTATCCAGATAGACCTCGACCACTTCAAAGGCATTAACGACCGCTATGGCCATCAGACAGGGGATAAGGTGCTGTCTCATGCGGCGGGTCTGATTGCCAGCGCGCTGCGCACCAACGACGTCGCCGGTAGAGTGGGGGGAGAGGAGTTTTGCGTTGTCCTGCCGGGGCTGGGTCTGGAGGAGGCGGCCAAAGTCGCAGAGCGGATCCGCTCACGAATCGACAGCAAGGAGATTCTGGTTAAGAAGAGTACCACCCTGCGGGTCAGCGCATCCCTGGGCGTGAGCAGCGCGCAGGAAAAAGAGAATTATAATTTTGAGCAGCTGCAGTCCATTGCCGACGTGCGCCTGTATGAGGCGAAGCAGGGCGGGCGTAACCGCGTCGTCTGGCGCGATCACGACAGGAAGTGATCCAGCCCCTCGCGCCAGCCTGCGGGGCCGGGGCGCTGGGTGTGGTATACCCGCGCGGGGCTGGCATCCTTCAGCGTGATGCCGTGCCGGTTAATGCCTTTGACGACGACGGCAACGTTGACGCTGTCCAGCAGCGGGGCATCATTTGGCCCATCGCCCAGACCCAGCGTTATCGGTTCAAGCCCTTCATGGAGGCGATACTGCTCCACCAGCCAGTTAACCGCCACGTCTTTGCCGCACCGCGCGTCCAGCACGTGCCAGAAGCGTGCGCCCTGCACAATCTTTAAGCCCTGCGCGGCCAGCGCCTCTTCAAAGCGCGCCAGCTGCTCATCGCTGTCCCGCCAGATTAACGTCGCGGACGCCTCCTGTCGGCGCGCCAGCTGTGACCGAACGCGGTTTAGCCCCGTCCATTCGGCAATTACCCCTTCGTCAACATCATCGAAAGAGGTGAATTTAAAGGACGCGTGCTGGCGGATCTGCGCGATAGCGTGAGTGATCTCGTCATGCGCCAGGCGTCCAACGACGCGTGTCACCGTTTCCCAGCGAACGTCAGGCTGTATCACCGCGCCGTTTTCTGCGATGAAAGGCAAACCCGTCAGGCCCAGCTCCTGCTGAATATCGTCAATCTCCGCCGCCGTCTTGCTGCTGCAAAGAATGACGGGGATCTGCTCATCCTGAAGCCTTTCAAGCCAGGATGCCGCAGGCTGCCAGTCGTAGGTATGAATATCCAGCAGCGTTCCGTCCAGGTCGGTGAAAATCAGTAGTGGATCCTGCAGCGAAGGCATAAGGGCTCCTGATGTGAATGAATGCTTTCTAAGAATATTCCTAAAAAAATGACCAGCAGCGGCAGTTCTTTCTGGAACCGATCCCGCCAAACCCACTCGCCGTGGGGGTTATTGCTCATAACAAAAACGCGTACATATGAAATAGGATATTCATCATAAGAATATATCCTTGTCAGACAAATTCGTTGAGGATACTGTTTCCCGTACATCAGATTTCCTGGTGTAACGAATTTACAAGTGCTTCTTGCATAAGCAAGTTTGATCCCGGTCATCCCCATGACCGGGATTTTTTTCACCTTACCGATTCGCTTCAGACACGCTGAAGTCGTGAATATCCAGCTCGAACGCTTCGGCCAGTTCGCGGTAAGTATGATAATCCCTCCCGTTCACAATCACTCTGTCTGAGTCATCGTCCGTGCGACGCACTTCAGCCTCGCTGACCTCATTGATAGCGGCAAGCAGGGCATCGACATCCACTTCCACCTCACGCTTGATGGTGTCGCTGTACTCTTTCTCAGTCTTCATTCCGTGCTCCTCATTCACCGTGTCCATTTTTAAGTATAGACCGCACACAAAAACGCCATTCACGCCAGGCGTCGATGCCAGTTACTGCGTTTTGTTCTACACTGGCTCAAAACCACAGGAGGAAAGTATGAAGGTTAACGATCGGGTCACTGTCAAAACGGACGGCGGGCCGCGCCGGCCGGGCGTGGTGCTGGCTGTAGAAGCGTTCAATGAAGGCACCATGTATCTGGTGTCGCTGGAAGACTACCCGCTCGGCATCTGGTTCTTTAATGAACAGGGCCATCCGGACGGCATCTTTGTGGAAACGGCAGAATAGCAGCGCGTCGGGTGGCGTTCGCGTCCCCGGCGTCTGAAGCGCTGAAATGCAAAAATCTCTGGCCAGGCCAGAGATCGTGTAGGGTACAAAAGGTGTTGGGCGGACTAGCGCATATTGACGAAAATTCCGTTGGTGACATTATCCGTCAGGCGAACGACGTGATAGATCACTTGCTTATTATGCGTTTTAATCTTCCTTTTAATATTGCCTTTGTGTGACGAAACCGTTTTTGCCTTAATATTCATCTGGTCAGAAATCTGAATTGTCCCTTGTCCAGCCATCCACATTTTTAGCATGCTTGATTCAGTTCTGCTTAATGATAGAGTGGGTAAGTTAACCGCTCCTACATTCTTCACTTCTTTATTCAAATAATCACCCAAAATGTCATCCAGCGACTCGGGCTTAATTGATTTCGAACTGATCAGTAAATTTTTACGGACCAACAAATATTCATCAAAATGAATATTAGCGATCGCCATAAAAACAATAAACAATGTCTTAGGATGCTGATTAATGATTTGCTTAATGTGCTGACTGTTGGCTGGATCGTGAATAAAACAGTCCTCATTAATAAACACCACGCCGGGTTTGTGTTCATCACAAGCGGCTTCGAGTTCGTCAACGGTGTGTGCATCGTTGATGTCTCTCTTTCTTACCCCTCTGCTTGCCAGGTACCCGGTTAACCCTAGCCGGGTGTAGCTGCATAAATCCATAATGATCGTTGACATGGCATACCCTCACTCAATGCGTAACGATAATTCACCATCTGCCTGAGAGCTCATAAACAGCCATACGGGATGGAAAAACGTAATAAAACCTGTGAGCATGACAAAGACTTTCAGGCGAACTCACTATCCCGTAAAGTTACGTATAATTTGCCAGGAATCATCTTAAAGTAAAGTAAATATTAAGTATTGTGAGGTGGTTAGAAACAATTAAACCGCGTCAGATATATCCTGGAAGATGTTTTTCATGTTTTATTTTAGGAATATCCTCAGGAAGACACTGCAAACATTAAGGGTTATTATTTTCGTGGCAATTCGCTGACAATATCGGCCAGCAGGTTAAATATCTCGCTGAATAAATGTTCACAGAACGGGGCGATAAGCGGCATCAGCAATGACATTAATAAAAGACCCACCGTCAACGTCACCGGGAAACCGATGACAAACACGGATAGCTGCGGGGCCATTCTGTTCAACAAACCTAATGAAAGGTTAACCGTCAGCAGCAGGGTGATGATCGGCAGCGCCAGCATGAGCCCGTTGAGGAAAATCAGCCCGGCCGCGCGAACGAGCGCCAGAAAGGCATTGCTGTTCACCGGATTTTCGCCAATCGGCAGCGTGTGGAATGTATCCACCAGCATTGAGATCAGCCACAGGTGGCCGTTGAACGAGAGGAACAGCAGCATCGCCAGCAGGTCGATAATACGCGCAATCACCGGCATGTTGAGATGGCTGCCGGGGTCGACAAAGGTCGCAAAGGAGAGCCCCATCTGCAGGCCGATCAGTTCGCCGGCCGTTCGCACGGCGGCAAAAGCGAGCTGCATGGTAAACCCGACGGCAACGCCAATCATGACCTGCTGCAGGGCCACCCACGCCGCGTTGGCGGAAAAAATGGGGATCTCAACCGGCGGCAGGGTCGGTGCGACGATAACCGTGATTATCATGCCCAGGCCCACTTTGACCCGCTTGGGTATCGATTTTTCGCTCAGAATGGGGGCGGTTGAGATAAGCGCCATGATGCGCAGCATGGGCCAGAAATAGACGCCAAGCCACTGAACCATTTGATCGCTGGTGAAATGCAGCATCGTCGCGTCAGCCGATGATATACGGCAGGTTGGTAAACAGGTTGCGCATGTAGTCCAGCAGCAGGTTCAGCATCCACGGCCCGGCAACGATAATCGCCACGAAGACGGCGATGATTTTTGGGATGAACGACAGCGTCATTTCGTTAATCTGCGTGGCGGCCTGCAGTATGCTGATGATAAGGCCGGTCACCAGCGCAACGAGCAGCAGGGGGGCGGCAACGGCAATCGCGACTTTCATCGCTTCCGTGCCCATCATCATGACCGATTCTGGCGTCATTGCTGCCCCTTAGCTGTAAAAGCTCTGTGCCAGCGAGCTGACAAGAAGCTGCCAGCCGTCAACCAGCACAAAAAGCATGATTTTAAAGGGCAGGGCAATGGTCGCAGGCGGAACCATCATCATCCCCAACGCCATCAGCACGCTGGCGATCACCAGGTCGATAATCAGGAACGGAATGAAGATGGTGAAGCCAATCTGGAACGCCGTTTTCAGCTCGCTGGTCACGTAGGCGGGCAGCAAAATGCGCATCGGCACGGCTTCCGGGCCCTGAAGTTCGCCGGTGTTGGCCAGGCGGGCAAACAGGGCTAAATCGGCTTCACGGGTCTGGCGCAGCATAAACTCACGCAGCGGCTGCGCGCCTTTCTCCAGCGCAACCTGCATGGAAATTTTGTCTTCGCTGAACGGCTGGTAGGCGTCGGTGTAAATCTTGTCGATCACCGGCGACATAATGAAAAAGGTCAAAAACAGGGATAAGCCGAGCAGCACCTGGTTCGGCGGCGCGGACGGCGTGCCCAGCGCGTTTCGCAGCAGGCCAAACACGATGATGATGCGCGTGAAGCTGGTCATCATCAGCAGAATGGCGGGGATAAACGTCAGCGAGGTGATGAAAACCAGGGTCTGAACGGAGAGCGACCAGCTTTGCGCACCACCGGCAAGGGGGGTTGAGACCAGGCCTGGCAGCTGCGCGTGCACGGCGGGCGCAAACAGGACCAGGCCCGCAAGCGTAAGGGATAACAAACGGCGCATCAGGGTCTCCCGGAACGCTTAAGCAAACTCTTCATAACGGACTGAAAATCCGCAGGGGCTTCTGCGCTCTCATCAACCGGAACGGGTGCAGGCGGCAGTTTATGTAATACGTTGATGTTTGACGCGGTAATGCCCAGGACCAGGCGCGCGTCTTCCACATCGACAATGACCACGCGCTCGCGTGGCCCCAGCGACGTGCTGGCGCTGACCTTCAGGCCGCGCGCAGCGGCGGTTTTACCCGCCAGGCCAAAACGTTTTGCCAGCCAGGCGGCAATGAGAATGAAGGCAATAATACCGAACAGGGCGCCGCTCACCTGGAGCAGCGGTGAACCCGGTACCGCGGAGGGTTGTGATATTGTTGCCTGGGTTTTCATTCTTAACGGCTCAGACGACGCATGCGTTCAGACGGGGTAATGATGTCGGTAATACGTACGCCGTATTTATCGGCGACAACGACCACTTCACCCTGGGCAATCAGATAGCCGTTGATCAGGATATCCAGCGGCTCGCCGGCCAGTCCGTCAAGCGCGACCACAGAACCCTGGGTCAGGCGCAGCAGCTCTTTGATGGTCATGCGGGTACGGCCCAGCTCCACGGTCAGCTTCACCGGGATATCCATAATCAGGTCGATGTCCTGCAGCGTGCCGCTGACGTCACCGCCGCCCAGCTGCTGGAATACCGCGTCCGCCGCGCTTTTGCCTGCCGGTGCTTTTTGCTCGTTTAACGCGTCAGCCCACAGATCGTCCAGTGCTCCGCTGTTTTCATCGGACGGATTGTTCATGTCACTCATTTGGGCTGTTCCTCATTCAGCGAATTCAATATCGGGTTGATCAAGTGCTCAACGCGTAACGCATACTGGCCGTTTATGGTGCCGTACTGGCTTGTCAGTACGGGTACGCCATCTACGTGGGCAATAATGCGGTCGGGTTTGTCTATCGGCAGAACATCGCCGGGTTGTAATTTCAGGATCTGGGATAGCCGCATGGAGATGTCGGCAAAGTTGGCCACCAGCTCCAGCTGCGAGTGCTGCACCTGGCGCACCAGGTTTTCGCGCCAGTTTTGATCTTCGTTGCGCGAGTTCTCCAGCGGCGGGTTCACCAGCAGCTCGCGCAGAGGTTCAATCATGCTGAACGGCAGGCAGATGTTGAACTCGCCGGTCAGGTTGCCGATCTCTACGTGGAACGGCGTGTTGACCACGATATCGTTCGGTGAGGTGGTGATATTGGTAAATTTCACCTGCATCTCAGAACGCACGTACTCCACTTCCAGCGGATTAATCGCTTTCCACGCGTCGCTATAGGAATCCAGCGCCAGCTTCAGCATGCGGTTAATCACGCGCTGCTCGGTGTGGGTAAATTCGCGACCTTCCACTTTGGTGGGGAAGCGGCCATCGCCACCGAACAGGTTATCCACCGCGATAAACACCAGGCTTGGCGAAAACACCACCAGCCCCGTGCCGCGCAGCGGCTTCAGGTGAATAAGGTTGAGGTTGGTTGGCACCGGCAGGTTGCGGGCAAACTCGTGGTACGGCTGAATGCGGATCGCACCGACGGTGATGTCCGGGCTGCGGCGCAGCAGGTTAAACAGCCCCATACGGAACTGACGCGCAAAACGTTCGTTGATGATCTCCAGCGCCTGCAGACGTTCGCGTACCACGCGACGCTGGGTATTCGGGTCATAGGGACGAATATTATCGTCGCCGCTCAGCCCCGGTTTCGGATCGTCACTTTTATCGCTGTCGCCGTTGAGCAGCGCATCGATTTCTGCCTGAGAAAGAATACTGTCGCCCATGTCGTTACCGCAGTATGAAGGCTGTGTACAGAACGTCGGTGACTTCCTGCTTAGGTTGGCCGTTTACCAGCGGGGTCGCCAGCGTTTGCTTAATAGCGTCGACCAGTTTTTGCTTACCGTCATCGGTGGCAAGCGTCGAAGCGTCCTGACGCGAGAACAGCAGCAGAAGACGGCTACGCACTTCAGGAAGGTAATCGTTCAGACGGGCGCGGGTCGCTTCGTCTTTCAGACGCAGCGTAATACCTACGTACAGCACACGGTCCGCATCGCCCAGGTTAACGGTGAAGGTATCCAGTGGGAAAAATACCGGCGCCGGTGGGGGCGGAGCCTCAGCTTTGGCCGCAGTGCCGGAAGGTTCCTGCTGCATGCGCCAGTAACTATAGCCCGCGGTAGCGCAGGCGGCGAGCGTGATCAACACCAGCAGCGGGATCCAGATGGAACGCTTACTTTTTTTGGTGATAGCGGAGTCAGTCATCTGATACGAGCTTCCTGTTTCGGTACAGCTTAATACGGTGATTATCCCGTGTCCGCCTTATCTCAAAGCGTGGAAAAGACGGGGATAATCACGCTACCTCGGGCGTTAGGCAAAGATGTCTACCGCACCGTTCCCGCGCGCGGCGGATTGCAGTGCAGCAGGCGTCGGCAGTAATTCATCGCTCTCTTCATTAAACGTGCCGTTTTGACCGGAACGCGAAGCCTGATGCTGCTGCTGAGACGAGGATTGCTGCTGCTGCCCGGCAAAACTCTCGCTGCTGACGCTGCTCTGCGAAAGCTGAATACCGTTTTCCGCAAGGGAGGTGCGCAGCATAGGCAGCGCGGCTTCGAGGGCCGCACGCACATGGCTGTGCGCAGAAACCATCTGCAGCTGGGCCTGGTTATCATCAAGCTTAAGCGAAATTTGTACCTGACCCAGATCTTCCGGGTGCAGACGCAGTTCAGCGGTCTGCTGGCCCTGCCGGGTAAACAGCGTGATGTGATGGCTTAACGTTTGCTGCCATTCGCTGGTTCCCAGCGGCTGGCTTAACACCGGCGCGGTAGCCACCGTCGCCGCAGGCTGTGAGCTAACATGGCTGCCTACGATCGGGGCTATCGTCGCGGTGGGCGAGGTGGACGACGCGCTGCTCGCGATATCCTGCTTTTCAGCGGATGCCGCTACGGCTGGCGCGACGGCCGCACCGGCAGGCAGCGTATTGTCAGCGGGTTGCGCCACGGGCTGATAACCCGATTGCGCCGATGCTTTTTCCTGCCCTGCCAGCGCCGGTTGGCCGCTGCCGGACGACGGGATCGCCGAGGTGAGGGCCGCCCGGGCGGTAATTCCTTCGGTGCCTGTCGCCTGCGGTGCGGCAGCCGTCGCGGTTTGCTGGTGCGGTAGCATAGCCATCAGCGCGCTCAGCCCCGCGAGCTCTTCTTCGCTCAGGTCGGTTTTACCGTCCTCTTTCGCCGCGGCGTTGGTCAGCGTCTTCAGCGCGTCGCCGTGGGCGGCAGGCATCAGCCCGGATACCAGCGTTTGCAGCGCGCTGGCTGGCGCCGCGTCGTCGGCAGGCGCCGTATCCTTAAGTGAGAGCAAATCAGCAATTTTGGCCTGCAGCGCGGTCTTGCTGTCGTCCTGCGGTACTACTTTCGCCAGCTTGCTGCCCGCGGCTTTGAGATCGGCGAGGGTCAGCGGCGCATCGGTGCCCTGGCCGGTGGCTTCCGTGAGCGCACCCGTCAGCAGGGAGAGAAAGTCCTGCGCACCGTCTTCAGCGCCTTTTCCCGTCAGCGTGCTGCCGGACAGGTCGCTGTCGGTGGTCAGCAGTTGTTGCAGTGTGATCATTCCGGTTTCCTCATTGATGCGCGCTGGGCAAACTCATCCATTTTTTTCTGATCCAGACGGTTTTCCGCCAGGGTGGTCGCGGCTGTCTGTCTGTCCTGTAGGGTTTGCCAGGCCTGCAGCCGCTGTTTTTTCTCGCGCCAGAAAGTGAGCGCGGTATCGACTTTCTGGGTCCACTGGTTTAGCTGCTGGCGGTGCTGTTCAATCGCCTTTTCCAGCGTCTGAATAAACTGCTGATAGTTAATCCAGCGCTGGCTGCCAATGCCCTGCGTCATATCGGTATTCAGGTTGGTGCGATATTCATGCTGATAGTCGATTAACATCTTCAACTGCTCCTCAGCCTGCTGGCACCCGCGTCGCATTGCGCCAAGCTGCAGTGCGGCATCATCAACTTCTTTTTCTGCCAGATCCTTCAGCGTTGATAACGCGCTGTTTTGCGCCATGACCGTCGCCCTCCACCTGTGTTACACCTGCGGGAAAATCAGATCCAGAGCCTGGATTGAGTCTTCCCAGTCGGCGCGTTCAAAAATACCTTGTTGCAAAAATGCCTCCAGCTGCGGCCACAGGGTAATCGCCTTGTCGAGCATCGGGTCGCTGCCTTTGGCATACGCCCCAACGCTCACCAAATCGCGGTTGCGCTGGAAGCTGGAGAGCAGTTGTTTGAAGTTACGCACGCGGGCGTAGTGCTTCTCGGTAATCAGCGCCGTCATCGCGCGGCTGATTGAGGCTTCAATGTCGATAGCCGGGTAGTGCCCGGCTTCGGCCAGGCGTCGCGAGAGCACGATGTGACCGTCGAGGATCGCACGCGCGGAGTCGGCAATCGGGTCCTGCTGGTCATCGCCCTCGGTCAGGACCGTATAGAATGCGGTGACGGAGCCGCCGCCGCTGATGCCGTTGCCCGCGCGCTCCACCAGGGCTGGGAGCTTGGCAAAGACCGAAGGCGGATAGCCTTTGGTCGCCGGCGGCTCGCCGATAGCAAGCGCGATTTCACGCTGCGCCATTGCGTAACGGGTGAGCGAGTCCATGATCAGCAGCACGTGCTGGCCGCGGTCGCGGAAATCTTCGGCGATGCGGGTCGCGTAGGCGGCACCCTGCATGCGCAGCAGCGGCGACACGTCCGCTGGGGCGGCGATGACAACCGAGCGGGCACGGCCTTCCGCGCCCAGAATGTTTTCAATGAAGTCTTTGACCTCACGGCCACGTTCGCCAATCAGGCCTACGACGATCACGTCGGCCTGGGTATAGCGCGCCATCATGCCGAGCAGAACGGATTTCCCGACGCCGGAGCCGGCAAACAGGCCCATACGCTGCCCGCGCCCAACGGTGAGGAGGGCGTTAATCGGGCGCACGCCGGTATCGAGCACGTGCTCGATGGGGGTACGCTGCAGGGGGTTAAACGGCTGGGTGATCAGCGCGCCGGTTTCCGTGGTGTCCGGCGCGGGCAGGCCGTCGAGCGGTTTACCGCTCCCGTCCAGCACGCGCCCGAGGAGCGCCGGGCCAAGCGGCAGCTGTTTGCCGCTCTGCAGGCCGTCGCCTGCGCTGTTTTTTGCGTAGACGCGCGCGCCGGGCAAAACTCCTTCGACCTCTTCAAGCGGCATCAGGAACAGGCGCTGGCCGTTAAAACCGACGACCTCGCTTTCCACCTCGCGCATTTCCAGCCCGTCCTGACGTTCGATGACGCAGGTCGCACCGAGCGGAAGCTGCAGGCCCGTGGCTTCCAGCACCAGGCCGGTTGCGCGGGTCAGTCGTCCATAACGACGAACGGACGGCAGCTGCGCCATCTTCGTTTCAAAGTTATCAAGGGTGTTGAGCCAGCGCGTAAGGCGTGCGGTCATCAGACGACTCCCGGCGCCGCCAGGCGGCACAGTTCCTGCCAGCGGGTGGCCACGCTGGCGTCAAGATCGCCCTCATCGGCGGAGACTTTACAGCCTCCGTGATGCAGCGACGGGTCGCCGCGCAGTCGCCAGCCGTGCAGGCTTAACGTTGCGCCGAGGCTCTCTTCGACGCGCTGTAAATCATCGGGATGCACGCGCAGCTGCGGTTTGCCGCTGAACAGCGGCTCCTGCTGAAGCAGGCCCTGGATCTGTTTAATCAGCGCCGTGTTATCGACGGCTGGGGTCTGGCCGATAACCTGACGCGCCGCCTCCAGCGCCATCTGCATCAGGCGCGAGGCGATCACGCTGTCGAGCGCATCGAGGGTGTGCTGAAATTCGCTCACCAGCTGCTGCATGCGGGCGTGCAGCGGGGCCTGCTGCTGGCGCGCCTGCTCAATGCCCTGCTCTAAACCTTTTGCGAGGCCTTCCTGGTAACCTTGTTCCTGACCTTTCTGTCGGCCCTCATTCATCCCCGCGGTAAAACCCTGTTCGTGCGCCTGCATCTGCAGCTGTGCCAGCATCTGGGCGCGCTGTTCCTCTTCGCTCAGCGAAGGGGGCGCGGCGTCCTCGTCGCCCTCGTCGGGCGACAGCATGGCAGGGGTGAACTCCGAGAGAGGAGGGGCCAGGTCGTCGGGCGTCCAGCGCTTCCACGACAGCTCATCAGACATAGGTGTCGTCTCCGCTGCCAATCACCATCTCGCCGGTTTCTGCCAGACGACGAACGATAAGCAGGATCGCCTTCTGTTCGTTTTCCACCTGAGACAGGCGGACAGGGCCGCGGTTGGCCAGGTCGTCGCGCAGGATATCTGCCGCACGCTGGGACATGTTGCGCAGGAACTTCTCGCGCAGCGGCTGTTCGGCGCCTTTGAGGGCGATAAGCAGCGATTCGGAATCCACTTCCTGTAGCAGGCGCTGGATGCTGCGATCGTCCACTTCGACCAGGTTTTCGAACAGGAACATCTCGTCGATAATTTTCTGCGCCAGCTCGCCGTCGAACTCGCGAACGGCGGTAATAACCGCTTCTTCCTGCTGCGTTTTCATCAGGTTGATGATCTCTGCCGCCGTTCTCACGCCGCCCATTTTGCTGCGCTTGAGGTTCTGGCCGTCGAGCAGGTTGTTCAGCACTTCGGTCAGCTCGGCCAGCGCGGCTGGCTGGACGCCGCCAAAGGTGGCGATACGCAGCATCACATCGTGGCGCAGGCGCTCTTCGAACAGCGCCAGAATATCGGCCGCCTGGCCGCGCTTGAGGTGCACCAGGATGGTGGCGATGATCTGCGGGTGCTCGTCGCGAATAAGGTCGGCGGCACTCTGCGGCTCCATAAAGTTGAGCGTCTCGATCCCGCTGGCGGTATCGCGCGTTTCCAGAATGTCTTCCAGCAGGCTGGCGGCACGCTCTTCGCCCAGCGCCTTGACCAGCACGGAGCGCAGGTATTCGTTGGCATTGACGTTGAGCGCGGCAAACTGTTCGGCTTCCTGCTCAAACTCCGCCAGCACTTCGGTCAGCTGCTTGTTGGAGATCTGACGCACGTTGGCCATGGCCGCAGAGAGGATCTGCACTTCTCGCTGCGAGAGGTGTTTAAACACCTCCGCCGCGCGGTCTTCACCAATGGTCATCAGCAGGATGACGCTTTTATCGGTACCTGAAAGCTCGTTACTCATGTTCGTTACCCATCCAACCGCGGATGACCAGCGCGACGACGCGCGGATCGTTATCTGACATTTCGCGAATACGCTGGCTCATCACCTCAGCGCCCATGCGCTGGTTAGCACGGCGCTGCTGCATCTGTTCGTCTTTGCTGAGGCGGACTTCTACCGCTTCTTCCACTTCCTGACGGTTGTTCATCTGTTCCAGCGCGGCTTTCTCAGCGGCAGCACGACGCTGAAGCTGAGGGCGAACGCCCTTGCGCCACAGCAGCCATGCGACAATCAGCACCAGCAGCCAGCGGCCCGCGGACATCAGCTGATCGATAAACGCCTGCTGTTGCCAGAACGGCAGCTCACCACCCGTTTCGTCAACCGAGTTGAACGGAGAGTTCACCACGTTGAGGGTATCGCCGCGTTTCTCTGAGTAACCCATCGCTTCGCGGGTCAGGTCTTCAATCTGCTTCATCTGCTCGGCGGTCAGCGGCAGAGGCTTGCCGTCCGGCAGCGTTTTGTAGTTGACCACTACGGCAACGGACAGGCGCTGAACGTCGCCCACGTTGAGTTTGGTGTGGCGAATGGTGCGGTCGACTTCGAAGTTAGTCGTCTCGTTACGGCTGCTGGTCCGTGGACCCGCGCTGTTCGCCGTCGAGGTGGTCTGCTGAGCGTTTTGCTGACCATTCTGCGCGTTCTGGTTAGCCGCAGGCGTGGTAATCGGCGCGGCGTTGGCCGGCGCCGGCTGGTTCGAGAGCGCGCCCGGCACGCCGCCAGGGTAAGGGCCGCCAACCTGCTCGTTTTCATTAATCTGACGAGAACGCATCACGGCCTGAGCCGGGTTGCCGTTCGGGCTGTACTGCTCTTCGGTCTGCTCTTTATTGGCGAAGTCGATCTGCGCGGTGACCTGCGCGTGAACGTTGCTGTTGCCCACTACCGGGCCGAGGATTGCTTCGATACGGCGCTGCAGGCGGCCTTCGACATCGGCGGCGTATTTCAGCTGCGCGTCGTTAAGGTCGCGGCCGGCGCTGTTGTTTTGGGTTAACAGATGCCCGCTCTGATCGACCAGCGTCACGTTACCCGGCGGTAAACCCGCCACGGCGCTGGAGACAAGATGCGTCACGGCGCTGATTTGCCCTTCGTCCAGCGCGCGGCCCGGCTCGAGGTTGACGGTGACGGACGCAGACGGGGATTTTTGTTCACGAACAAACAGCGACGGTTTAGGCATGGCAAGGTGCACGCGCGCACTCTTCACCGGGCCTAAGGTTTCAATCGTACGGGCCAGTTCACCTTCCAGCGCGCGCTGGTAGTTCACCTGCTCGCTGAACTGGCTGATGCCGAATTTTTCCTGATCCAGCAGCTCAAAACCGACGGCGCCCCCTTTCGGCAGCCCCTGCTGAGCCAGACGTAGGCGCAGCTCATGCACTTTATCTGCCGGTACTTCAAGCGCGCCGCCGTTATCGGCAAAGCGATAGGGGATGTTCATCTGGGTAAGCTGGGTGACGATGGCACCGCCATCCTGATCGGAGAGATTGCTGTAAAGCGTGCGGTAATCAGGGCTTTTTGCCCAGAGGACCATCGCCACCAGGATCGCAATAGCGGCAGCGCCTGCTACGATCAACGGGATTTTAGGGTTCGCGCGAAGGCGGTTCATCCACTCGAGTGATTTATTCTGTGGCGCTGTCGATGCTGCTGTCGCACTCATTGCGCACCTCTTAAATCCTGGTGATTTACGTTATTCGTGTAGAGAAACAAAACTGACTCCCGGGTCGGCAAACACGACAAAAGTTCCATACGTATGGCCCAGCCATTATTTGATGATTCGGGATTTTCTATGCGTCAAATAACCTGGTTTTTTAACGCTATTTACCGCCTTTATCTTATTGACAAGCTGTTAGTCTTGACCGCGTAAAAAACCATCCAGGGGAAAGTCATGGCTATACAGGGCATTGAAGGGGTAATCAGTCAGTTGCAGGCAACCGCGATGACGGCCCGTAATCAGAACGTGATGGACGAGCAGCCGAGCATCAGCTTTGCAGGGCAACTGAACGCCGCTCTTGACCGTATTAGCGATAAACAAACCGCCGCGCGTACCCAGGCAGAAAAATTCACCCTCGGTGAACCGGGCGTGGCGCTGAACGACGTGATGGCCGATCTGCAAAAAGCGTCAGTCTCTTTGCAGATGGGGCTGCAGGTGCGTAATAAGCTGGTGTCGGCTTATCAGGACGTGATGTCGATGCAGGTTTAAGACCGTCGCATCTTCCTCTGGCAGCCTCAGCGCTTTAATGCCACAATATTTTTTTCTTCGCATGCAGGAAAGATGATGAAAAAGATAGCAATTGTGGGTGCGCTGCTGGCGTTAACCGGATGTGTTCAGGTCGATAATTATCAGGACGTCATCAAGCATCCTGTGCCATCGCACCTGGCAGGCTACTGGCAGTCAAAAGGGCCTCAAAGCAAAATGGTGAGCCCGGAAGCGATTGCCACGCTGGTGGTGACGGAAGAGGGCGATACCCTGGATTGCCGTCAGTGGCAGCGCGTGGTGGCGGTGCCGGGTAAGATCATGCTGCGTTCGGATGATTACTATAACGTGACCCGCAAGCTGGATGTCTACCCGCTTGAACGCGACGGGATGACGCTTGAGTACGATGGGATGGAGCTGCAAAAGGTTGATCGGCCAACGGTGGAGTGCGCGGACTACCTGAGCAAGAATCCGCTGGAGAGTAAGCTCCCTTAACCGTTTTTTGCCGGGTGGCGGCTTCGCCTTACCCGGCCTACAAAAGCACCGTCCCGTAGGCCGGGTAAGCGTTAGCGCCACCCGGCATTGTTTCTACAGTGCATCCTCTATGACCCACACGCTCACGCTTCCCCCGTTACAGAAGAACGTTCCTTCACCATCCGCCGCCGTGGTCACGGTTTCCTCGCGGTTTCCCAGGAAATCCCGCCAGGTTTTATTGCCGTAGTTCTCGCCCAGACAAATCACTTTCTCCCCGGCGTCACCGTTAGACAGCACCACGACGCAGCCGGGCGCTTCATCAGTACCGCTGCGGCTAAAGGCAATGCAGTTCGGATGGTCGAAGAAGAGCGTCTGAACCCCGTGGGCAAAGCGCTGGCGGGCCAGTATCAGCTCATGGAGCTGTTCGATAACGGGCATATCAATATGGTAGGTCTCGCCGTCGCCCCCGGTATCATCGTAGCTGGCGCCGAAGAGATCGGGATAAAAGACGCTCGGCACGCCGTTTTCGCGCAGCAGAATTAACGCATAGGCGAGCGGTTTAAACCAGGCTTCCACCGGCGCTTCAAGGGCCTGCAGGGGCTGAGTGTCATGGTTTGCCACCAGCGTCACCGCATGGAACGGATCCGCCTCCACCAGCGTGCCGGTGAAAATCTGGCTCATGTCGTAGTCGCGGCCCTGGCGCGAGGCTTCATGGAATTTCATCTGCAGCGGTGCATCAAAGAGCATGGTCTTGCCCTCGACCTGATCGATGTAGTTTTGCAGCTTGTCCACTTCATGCGACCAGTACTCGGCTACGACAAACAGCGGCTGTTCGGCCACTTCCTGCACGTGTTCAATCCACTCCTTGTAAAACCAGGCCGGAATGTGTTTTACCGCATCCAGACGAAAACCGTCGCAGCGCGTTTGCTCCATCACCCAGCGCGCCCAGTATTTGATCTCTTCCGTCACCGCATGGTTGCGAAAGTCGATATTCTCACCCATCAGGTAATCGAAATTACCCATTTCATCGTCGACCTGGTCGTTCCAGCCTTCGCCGGTGTAGTCATTGACGATTTTAAAGATGCTGTCCTCGTCGGGATTTTCGATGTGGTCTATCCCGCTGAAGCACTTATAGTCCCAGATGAACTGCGAATATTTTCCCGCGCGAGCGGGGAAGGTGTAGCGGGTCCAGGCTTCACATTCGATTACCTCTTCGTCAATTTGCGTTCGATCCTGCTCGTTGACGCGCTGCACGCGGACGGGCTCTTTCTCATCCGCCCCCATTTTGTGATTAACCACCACGTCGAGCAGCACCGCGATTTGGTTGCTTTTTAACGCGTCGATGGCTTCCAGCAGCTGAGCTTTATCTCCGTATTTCGTGGCGACGCTGCCTTTTTGATCGAATTCACCGAGATCGAACAGGTCGTAAGAGTCGTACCCGACCGAATAACCGCCCGACGCCCCTTTATAGGCCGGCGGCAGCCAGACCATATTGATGCCGATTTCATTCAGGTTGGGGGCTAAGGCCGTGACTTCTTGCCATAATTCACCGCCCGTCGGGTAATACCAGTGAAAGCACTGCAGTAAGGTTGGATTGCGCATGCACCATCTCCATGAGGTCGCGAACCTCTAGTATGGGATACGAAGCGCAGAAATGCCTGACGTACGGAAAAGTTAAATTCGTACGTCAGGAAAGATTACTGATCGGCATTATGCTGAGGGACCAGAACGTGGCCGCCCTGGTTGCTGTAGGTGGACAGCACCGATTTTTGGATCGAGGACTGACCAACCAGCTTTGCCAGCTCATCCATGCGGTTTTGCAGCAATAATTTTACCTGGCTTTCATTGTCGAGGATCACCCGCAGGGTAGGGCGTAGCTGTTCCTGCGTCTGTGGGGAGGGCGAGACCTCCTGTGTGATTTGAGCAAGCGTATGCACCGCATTCACATAATCGGTTTCGCAGGCGATCAGTTCATCCCACAATCCTTGACTGGCAAGCCGCAGCATCAATTTGCTGTGATCAAGTAACTGCTGATAGAGAAGGTAGAGTTGCGGTGCTGTACTCATTAGACGGCGTCCTGAATAAGATTTGGCATTCCGGCAGCTTCTTTCCAGCCATCCGCGATGTTACGCAGCAAATTTTCCACCTCTTCGATGGCGCTGACGTCATTGCGCAGATTAGCCTGCAGGAGGCGTCGTACCATATAGGCATAAAGACCAATTAAGTTTTGCGTCAGCTCATCGGTGCTCTCTTCATCAAGCCCGACCTTAAGGCCGTTTTCAATGATATTAATGGCTTTGGAAAGCGCCATGCCTTTTGCCTGAAGGTTACCGTCCTGCAGGAACAGACGCGCGCGGATCAGCGCGCTGAGGGCTCCGTCAAATAGCATGATAACCAGCTGCTGCTGGCTGGCGCTCATCACCGCGCTTTCAACTTCAATTTTTGCGTAGGCCTGGGTGCCTTTTGCGCCGTACATGTTATTCCCCTCGGGTCAGGTTAGCTTTTGCTAGTGGTGCTTTCGAACTGCTGGGTCAGATAGCTGCTGGTTGAGTTCAGCGAGTTCATCATCACGTCCAACTGGGTAAACTGAGCTTTGTAACGTGCGACCAGCGTATCAATACGATCGCTCGCGGCGTTGTACTGCTTGGTCAAATTGTTCAGCGTCTTACTGACACCATCCTTCGCGGCCTGAATAATGCCAGTGCTGGAAAGCCAGCCAGTCAGGTTGCTGCCAACCACAGTGGTAATGCCGGTATTTTTACCGTCGCCGACCAGTAACTCTTTAATACCCGCAGAGCTTGTTTTTAGCCCTTCGCTGAGCTTGGTATCGTCTACGACTAATTTGCCCGTTGAAGGATCCGAGGTGATACCCACCTGAGAGAGCGTTTTGATCGTGGAACTGCTGGCTGTGTTACTCAGAACGCTTTTTAACTGAGTCTGAATCGTACGCAGTGTAGAATCACCCAGTAATGCGCCATTACTGGTGTCTTGTGCATCGGTACCCGCATCAACAGACGTGTATTTGGTTAAGCTACTGAACGTATCCTGCAAGGCGTTATAAGCATCGACCCAGGCGGTTATCGCTTTTGACGCTTTCGAGGCGTCACTGGTAATCGTTAATGTCTGATTGCCAGTGGTGACATCGTTCAGGTTTAAGGTGATATCTTCCAGCGCATCGCTAATGGTGTTGCTGCTGTTCTCAATATCGACATTGTTGACCTTGAGCATCGCGTTTTGCGCGTTAACGCTTTCAAGCATGCCGTTACTGGTGTCAGCATTGGTACCGTTGTAGCCCATGAAACTTTGCAGCGCAGCATCGCCGCTGACGCTTAAAGTCATGCCATTATCGGCGCCGGTATCTTTAGAGGTGATTGACAGTCGATATTCACCATTGCCCACGTTAATGATACTGGCGTTAACACCCGCATTAGCTTTATTGATCGCATCACGAATGCCACTTAGCGATGAATTGGCAGCACTGATATCAATCACAACGGGTTTCTTATCACCCCCTTGCTGAATAGTGATTTTACTGTCACTGGTCGCGATTGCGGTCTTATTATCAGGTTGTGTACCACGGGTGGTCAGCGTCTGCGCCTGAGCCAATTGCGATACACTGATGGTGTATTTCCCGGCAATGGCGCTGCCTTTTGTAGTGGCGCTAAATGCTGTACTGCTACTGGTGGTAGAGGTGGCCGTAAACAGATCCGCTTTATTCAGTGCAGTGTTCGCTGTCTGGAAAGTTTCTAACGCGCTTTTCAGCGTGCCGTAAGCGCTCAGTTTTGCTGTGTAGGAAGACTGCTGCTTAGTAATTGGCGTCAACTGCGCCTTCTGTGCAGCGGTCAGACTATCCAGAATGTCCCCCAACTGCAGGCCTGAGCCGACTCCCAATGTAGAAATACTTGCCATATTTATTCCTTAATGTAACGACACGTAGAACGAATAGACGGGTTATCGGCCTGAATGGGGCAAAGTTTACGGTTAATTTGTTTTTTTTAATGGCAAGAATAGCGGGTATAGAGAAGAGCTTTTCTGTGGCTAAAAAAATAATGGGGAATCGTAAAAAAATTCTAAAGGTTGTTTTAGACCAGACGATAACACCTTTGACGGCGATGAAGCCGAAGGGTGGAAACCCAAATCTCATCCACAGATTTGATGAACAACAGGAAACGAAATCATGGCACAAGTCATTAATACCAACAGCCTCTCGCTGATCACTCAGAACAACATCAACAAGAACCAGTCTTCAATGTCTACTGCCATTGAACGTCTGTCTTCCGGTCTGCGTATCAACAGCGCGAAAGATGATGCTGCTGGCCAGGCGATTGCTAACCGCTTCACCTCTAACATCAAAGGTCTGACTCAGGCTGCACGAAACGCTAACGACGGTATCTCTGTTGCACAGACCACTGAAGGCGCACTGTCTGAAATCAACAACAACTTGCAGCGTGTTCGTGAACTGACCGTTCAGGCTTCAACGGGTACTAACTCCAGCTCTGACCTGTCTTCTATCCAGGACGAAATCAAATCCCGTCTGTCTGAAATCGACCGCGTTTCTGGTCAGACTCAGTTCAACGGCGTGAACGTGTTGGCTAAAGACGGCACCATGAAAATCCAGGTTGGCGCGAACGATGGCCAGACTATCTCCATCGACCTGAAGAAAATTGACTCTTCTACCCTGGGTCTGACTGGTTTTGATGTTTCTGCTAAAGCAAACATCTCTACTACTGCTGTGACGGGTGCAGCAACGACCACTTATGCTGACAGTGGTATCGCTATCGATACTGCAACCGATATTACTGGTATCGCCGCAGATGCTGCTCTTGGCGCCATTAACTTCGATAACACTTCAGGTAAATACTACGCGCAAATTACCAGCGCAGGCGACAACACCCTTGATGGTGCTTATGAAATCCATGTTAATGCAGCTGATGGTTCCTTCACTGTAGCAGCAGCCGACAAACAGGCAGGTGCTGCTCCTGGTACTGCTCTGGCTTCTGGTGAAGTTCAAACCGCAACCACTACCCCAGGCGCTGCTGTTGCCGTTACTGCAGCGGCAACTACGCTTGCTGCAGCAGGTGCAGACACTACTGGCCTGAAACTGGTTCAGCTGTCCAACACCGATTCTGCTGGTAAAGTGACCAACGTTGGTTACGGTCTGCAGAACGACAATGGCGATATCTTTGCTACCGATTACAATGGTACAACTGTTACCACTCCTGCTGCTGAAACCATCACCTACAAAGATTCAACAGGTGCAAGCGTTACTGCCGCTGTAACTCTGGGTGGCTCTGATGGTAAAACTAAACTGGTTACCAGTGCGGATGGTAAAACTTACGGTGCAGCTGCGCTGAACAATGCTGACCTGTCTGATCCAAACAACACCGTTAAAGCTATCGCGGATAACTCTAAGCCGCTGGCAGCACTGGATGATGCAATTGCAGCTGTTGATAAATTCCGTTCTTCACTGGGTGCGGTACAGAACCAGCTGAACTCTGCGGTAACCAACCTGAACAACACCACCACCAACTTGTCTGAAGCGCAGTCCCGTATTCAGGACGCCGACTATGCGACCGAAGTGTCAAACATGTCTAAAGCGCAGATCATTCAGCAGGCGGGTAACTCCGTGTTGGCGAAAGCTAACCAGGTTCCTCAGCAGGTTCTGTCTCTGCTGCAGGGCTAATTGCCTGATTAAGCTCAAACCCCGCTTCGGCGGGGTTTTTTCATTAGTATTTCTACTATAACCCTCCAAATAACCCCTCATTTCACCCACTATTCATCCAATTGAATGCCCTCCAGAATCGGATAATCATGCCGATAACTCAATTAACGCAGGGCTGTTTATCGTGAATTCACTCTATACCGCTGATGGTGTAATGGATAAACACTCGCTGTGGCAGCGTTATGTCCCGCTGGTGCGTCACGAAGCATTGCGCCTCCAGGTGCGGCTGCCGGCGAGCGTGGAACTGGACGATCTGCTACAGGCGGGCGGTATCGGGTTATTGAATGCAGTTGACCGATACGACGCTCTGCAAGGAACGGCATTTACGACTTACGCAGTTCAGCGTATTCGTGGGGCGATGCTGGACGAGCTGCGCAGCCGGGACTGGGTTCCGCGCAGTGTTCGCCGCAACGCGCGCGAAGTGGCGCATGCGATGGGGCAGCTGGAACAGGAGCTGGGACGCAACGCGACGGAAACAGAAGTGGCGGAACGTCTTGGTATCGCTGTTGAAGAGTATCGCCAGATGTTGCTCGATACCAATAATAGCCAACTCTTCTCTTATGACGAGTGGCGCGAAGAGCATGGCGATAGCATCGAGCTGGTGACGGATGAGCACCAGCAGGAAAACCCGTTACACCATTTACTGGAAGGTAATTTACGCCAGCGCGTAATGGAAGCGATTGAAGCTTTACCAGAACGCGAACAGCTGGTGTTGACCCTCTATTACCAGGAAGAACTCAATCTCAAAGAGATTGGCGCCGTGCTGGAAGTGGGGGAGTCGCGGGTTAGCCAGCTGCACAGCCAGGCCATTAAACGCTTACGAACCAAGCTGGGTAAGTTATAGGTGATTGATTCACCTGAAAAATGCCGCACAACGTATTGACAACCAGGAGTTATCATGACGGTGCAGCAATCTAAAAGACGGCCTTTAAGCCGCTACCTGAAAGACTTTAAACACAGCCAGACGCATTGCGCCCACTGTAATAAATTACTCGACCGCATCACGCTGGTTCGTCGCGGTGAAATCGTGAATAAGATCGCGATATCCCGCCTCGATACCTTGATGGATGAATCAGCATGGTCCGAAGAGCAAAAAGAGTGGGTGGCGCTTTGCCGTTTCTGTGGCGATCTCCATTGCAAAGAGCAAAGCGACTTCTTCGACATTATCGGCTTCAAGCAGTTCCTGTTTGAGCAAACCGAGATGAGCCACGGTACCGTGCGCGAGTATGTGGTGCGCCTGCGTCGCCTGGGCCAGCACCTGACCGTGAACAACATTTCTCGCGATCTGCTCAAGACCGGTTATCTGGATGAGAATCTGGAGCCGTGGCTGCCTGCCACCAGCACCAACAACTACCGTATTGCCCTGCGCAAGTATGCGCAATACAAGGTACAAATGCCTGGCGCGATGAAGCAGAAAGTCCACGCCGAGACAACTTCTGATATATATTAAAAATGAATAAGATGTAGCGCAGTCGCCTTTGACGTTGCAGACGATTTCTCTACACTACTCAAAAATTCCACTGTATCGGGGTATTTATGAAATTAGCACTTCTGGGTCGTCAGGCGCTGATGGGTGTAATGGCCGTTGCGTTAGTTGCGGGCATGAGCGTGAAAACGTTCGCGGCAGACAATCTGCTGAATAAAGTCAAAGAGCGCGGCACGCTGCTGGTGGGGCTGGAAGGGACTTATCCTCCGTTCAGCTTCCAGGGTGATGACGGCAAACTGACCGGGTTTGAAGTTGAGTTTGCTGAAGAGCTGGCAAAACACCTCGGCGTGAAAGCCTCTCTCAAGCCGACAAAATGGGACGGTATGCTGGCGTCGCTCGACTCCAAACGTATCGACGTGGTGATCAACCAGGTGACCATTTCTGACGAGCGTAAGAAGAAGTATGACTTCTCCACGCCATACACCGTGTCCGGCATTCAGGCCCTGGTGAAGAAAGGTAACGAAGGCACCATCAAATCCGCTGCCGATCTGAAAGGCAAGAAAGTCGGCGTGGGTCTGGGCACCAACTACGAAGAGTGGCTGCGCCAGAACGTGCAGGGCGTGGACATCCGTACCTATGACGATGACCCGACCAAATATCAGGATCTGCGCGTGGGCCGTATCGACGCTATCCTCGTTGACCGCCTGGCGGCGCTGGATCTGGTGAAGAAAACCAACGACACCCTGGCCGTAGCGGGTGATGCGTTCTCCCGTCAGGAAGCTGGCGTGGCGGTACGTAAAGGCAACGAGGACCTGGTGAAAGCCATCGACGCGGCCATTGCGGACATGCAGAAAGACGGTAGCCTGAAGGCGCTCTCCGAGAAGTGGTTCGGGGCAGACGTCACCAAATAAGTCTCTGACTGACAAAAAAAGGCGCTTTTAAAAGCGCCTTTTTTATTTCTTACGCGTCTGCGTGCATAATGAAAAATATCAAACGAGTATGAGTTACCGGAGATCCCATGTCACTGCAAAATTTAACGCGCTTTCCCCGCCTCGAGTTTATCGGCGCCCCCACGCCGCTGGAGTATCTGCCACGCTTTTCGGACTATGTAGGGCGCGATATCTTTATTAAGCGTGACGACGTGACGCCAATGGCGATGGGCGGAAACAAGCTGCGCAAGCTGGAGTTTCTGGCGGCCGATGCCCTGCGCGAGGGGGCGGACACGCTGATTACCGCAGGGGCAATTCAGTCTAACCACGTCCGCCAGACGGCGGCGGTGGCGGCTAAGCTGGGGCTGCACTGCGTTGCGCTGCTGGAGAACCCTATCGGCACGCGCGCTGAAAACTACCTGACGAACGGTAACCGCCTGCTGCTGGACCTGTTCAACGTGCAGGTCGAGATGGTCGATGCCCTGACCGACCCGGCCGCTCAGCTCGGCGAGCTGGCCACGCGTCTTGAAGCGCAGGGTTTCCGTCCGTACGTTATTCCGGTTGGCGGTTCTAACGCCCTTGGCGCGCTGGGATATGTGGAAAGCGCGCTGGAAATCGCCCAGCAGTGCGAAGGGGCGGTGAATCTCTCCTCTGTGGTCGTTGCCTCCGGAAGCGCCGGAACCCATGCCGGGCTGGCGGTGGGGCTTGAACAGCTGATGCCAGAAGCCGAACTGATTGGCGTAACGGTCTCCCGTAGCGTTGCGGATCAAAAGCCAAAGGTCGTAACGCTACAGCAGGCCGTGGCGGAGCAGCTGGAACTGCAGGCGAAGGCGGAAATTGTGCTTTGGGATGATTACTTTGCGCCAGGCTACGGCACCCCCAACGATGAGGGGATGGAAGCGGTGAAACTGCTGGCGCGCCTGGAAGGGATCCTGCTGGATCCGGTCTATACCGGAAAGGCGATGGCGGGCCTTATCGACGGTATCGCTCAAAAGCGCTTCAAGGATGAAGGGCCGATCCTGTTCGTTCACACCGGTGGGGCGCCCGCGCTGTTTGCCTATCATCCTCACGTCTAAAAATCAGGTCGAAAAATAATAATGCAAGAGAGTATTCAACTGGTTATTGATTCGCTGCCGTTCCTGCTGAAGGGGGCGGTGTTTACGCTACAGCTCAGTATCGGCGGGATGTTCTTCGGCCTGGTGCTGGGGTTTGTGCTGGCCCTGATGCGCATGTCGGCGGTGCTGCCGGTACGCTGGCTGGCGCGGTTTTACATTTCAGTGTTCCGCGGTACGCCGCTTATTGCGCAGCTCTTTATGATCTACTACGGCCTGCCGCAGTTCGGCATCGAGCTGGATCCGATCCCGGCGGCAATGATTGGTCTTTCGCTGAATACGGCGGCGTATACCTCCGAAACGCTGCGCGCGGCGATCTCCTCCATCGATAAGGGACAGTGGGAAGCCGCAGCAAGCATCGGCATGACGCCGTGGCAAACCCTGCGTCGGGCTATCCTTCCTCAGGCCGCGCGGGTGGCGCTCCCGCCGCTCAGCAACAGCTTTATCAGCCTGGTGAAAGACACCTCGCTCGCCGCGACCATTCAGGTGCCGGAGCTGTTCCGCCAGGCGCAGCTCATCACCTCGCGTACGCTTGAAGTCTTTACCATGTATCTGGCGGCGTCGCTTATTTACTGGGTCATGGCAACGGTGCTGTCTGCGCTGCAAAACTACTTTGAAAACCAGCTTAACCGCCAGGAGCGTGATCCGAAATGAGTGCAATCGACGTCAAAAACCTGGTGAAAAAATTCCACGGTCAAACGGTACTGCATGGGATCGATCTTGAGGTGGAGCAGGGGGAAGTGGTGGCCATCATCGGGCCGAGCGGCTCGGGGAAAACCACGCTTCTGCGCAGTATCAACCTGCTTGAACAGCCTGAAGGCGGGACGATCCGGGTGGGGGACATCACCATTGATACCGGAAAATCCATGAGCCAGCAGAAAGGGTTAATCCGCCGTCTGCGTCAGCACGTGGGTTTTGTTTTCCAGAGTTTTAACCTGTTCCCACACCGCACGGTCCTGGAGAACATTATCGAAGGGCCGGTCATCGTTAAGGGTGAGCCAAAAGACGAGGCCACAGCCCGCGCGCGCGCGCTGCTGGCGAAGGTCGGGCTGGCGGGCAAGGAGACCAGCTACCCGCGTCGCCTGTCGGGCGGGCAGCAGCAGCGTGTGGCGATTGCCCGCGCGCTGGCGATGCGCCCGGATGTGATCCTGTTCGATGAGCCGACCTCGGCGCTCGATCCCGAGCTTGTGGGTGAGGTGCTGAACACCATTCGTCAGCTGGCCCAGGAAAAGCGCACGATGGTCATTGTGACGCACGAAATGAGTTTCGCGCGCGACGTCGCTGATCGCGCGATATTTATGGATCAGGGGCGAATAGTGGAGCAGGGGCCAGCGAAGAGCCTGTTTGCTCACCCCCAGCAGCCGCGCACTCGCCAGTTCCTCGAAAAATTCCTCACGCAGTAGCATTATTGCTCTAAATTTGCTCCAGATTTTCCTTCTGGAGCAAATTATTCTCCCCCACAGCCTTTTGTACTGTTCTTTTATTCCACACGGCTCGGGTTAACCGTATTAAAACTCAAGATAAGCCCACTCTGGCCGATATTTTGTATTAATAAATAAGATTTATGTGTTAGGTTATATTCACCATAATAATGATTATCTTTATCAGGGGCTTCATTCAGTAAGTATGAGGGATTCAGACTTTTTCACCTGGCGACGGGAATGCGTCCTCCGGTTTCAGGAATTGACCTGCGCCGACGAGGTATATCAAGAACTTCAGCGACAAACGCAGGCACTGGAATTTGATTATTTCTCGCTGTGCGTGCGTCACCCTGTGCCTTTTACGCGGCCCAGGACTTCCGTGCATTCCACTTATCCGCAGGCGTGGATGGCACAATATCAGTCACAGAATTATTTCGTGATTGACCCGGTGCTGAAACCGGAGAATTTCATTCAGGGCCATTTGCCCTGGACAGACGATTTATTCGCCGAAGCGCAGGAATTATGGGACGGCGCGCGGGATCATGGTTTGCGTACGGGTATTACGCAGTGCCTGATGCTGCCTAATCATGCGCATGGCTTCCTTTCCGTATCACGTACTAGCTCGCGGGTTAACGTATTAGGCAGCGAAGAAATTGAGCTGCGCCTGCAAATACTGGTACAAATGGCGCTGATGTCTCTGCTTCGTTTTGAACATGACATGGTGATGCCGCCTGAAATGAAATTCAGCAAGCGTGAGCGGGAAATTCTGAAGTGGACTGCGGAAGGGAAAACATCGGCTGAAATAGCCATCATTCTCTCGATATCGGAGAATACGGTTAACTTCCATCAGAAGAATATGCAGAAAAAATTTAATGCGCCAAACAAAACGCAGATAGCGTGCTACGCGGCAGCGACAGGGCTTATCTGATTGCAAATACGTTCTGCGTGCCAGACAAGACAACGGCTGAATGCACTGCATCCAGCCGTTTTTTTTATTGGCGGTAAGCTTGTTTAATTTGCTTAACCGTATTGGCAAATACTTCCGATTCAGCCTGGTCTTCCATCTGTGCGATTTGTTTTTCCATTTTAAGGATCACACGACCCGCATCGGCCTGGCCCATCGCCTGCAGCATGAGCGTCAGCAGCGCCTTCAGGCAGTTTACTTCCTGCGCCAGTTCTTGATTATTTTCCGCAGTGGCGAATTCAGGTGAGCTCATTTATTTTCCTCATTATAAAACAGCGCTGGAGCGCGACGGTCAAAGTTAAGGCCGCGGAGTATACCACAAGCCGCGGCAAAAAATGCAGTGGTTGTTTTTTGTACTTTTCCGCATCCTGTTTATTTACGTAAACACCCGGCGTGAGTAATCTTCTCAGCGGGTTATCAGCAATTAAATGTTTACCGCCGGTTCGCTTATCGTTAATCGTTGTTACAAAAAGTTAATAACTGTTTTTTGCGGATGTTACTCACGCTGTTTTTGTAACCTTTTGAATACAGATGCTTAAAAATAGCCGCAAAAGCCCAAGCCACGCAGGTTTTCTTTCCACGCGCTGTACAGCCTAATTTCCAAAAACGGGAGCGAAATCGAATAGCTGGTTTTTTAACGTTTTAAACTTGAGGGGAAAACCGTTAATATAAACTAAATTAGCAGTCAGTAGCGTTATCCCTATTCTGGAGACATTTCCTTTGATCAACGTCCTTCTTGTTGATGACCACGAACTGGTGCGCGCAGGGATACGTCGCATACTTGAAGATATAAAGGGTATTAAAGTTGCCGGTGAGGCGTGCTGTGGAGAAGATGCCGTTAAATGGTGTCGTACCAACTCGGCAGACGTGGTGCTGATGGACATGAACATGCCCGGTATCGGTGGGCTTGAAGCCACGCGAAAAATCGCCCGTACCTTTGTTGATACCAAAGTCATCATGCTTACCGTTCATACCGAAAATCCGCTGCCGGCCAAAGTGATGCAGGCGGGCGCAGCCGGATACCTCAGTAAAGGTGCCGCGCCGCAGGAAGTTGTCAACGCTATCCGCTCTGTGTACTCCGGACAGCGCTATATCGCATCGGACATTGCCCAGCAGATGGCGTTGAGCCAGATCGAACCGGACAAGGCCGAGTCGCCGTTTGCGAGTTTGTCCGAGCGCGAATTGCAGATTATGCTGATGATTACTAAAGGTCAGAAGGTGAATGAAATTTCTGAGCAGCTGAATCTTAGCCCGAAAACGGTGAACAGCTACCGCTATCGTATGTTCAGTAAACTAAACATTCACGGTGACGTCGAGCTGACTCACCTGGCCATTCGTCATGGTCTGTGCAATGCGGAGTCGTTGATAAGTCAGTGAGTGAAGCGTTCGATTCAAAAGCATTTCTGAAAACCGTCACCAGCCAGCCCGGCGTCTATCGCATGTATGACGCTGGCGGGACGGTTATCTACGTCGGTAAGGCAAAAGATCTCAAAAAACGCCTTTCCAGCTATTTTCGCAGCAACCTTGCCTCCCGTAAGACCGAAGCACTGGTCGCACTCATTCAGAATATTGATGTCACCGTCACCCACACCGAGACGGAAGCGCTGCTGCTTGAACATAACTACATCAAGCTGTATCAGCCACGCTATAACGTGCTGCTGCGCGACGATAAGTCCTATCCGTTTATCTTCCTGAGTGGCGATACGCACCCGCGTCTTGCAATGCACCGTGGCGCAAAGCATGCGAAAGGTGAATATTTCGGCCCATTCCCTAACGGCTATGCCGTACGAGAAACGCTGGCGCTGCTGCAGAAAATCTTCCCGATTCGCCAGTGCGAAAACAGCGTTTACCGTAACCGCTCGCGCCCGTGCCTGCAGTACCAGATTGGTCGCTGCCTGGGGCCGTGCGTCGCCGGCCTGGTGAGTGAAGATGAGTACGCTCAGCAGGTGGAATACGTTCGCCTGTTCCTGGCCGGGAAGGACGATCAGGTTCTCACGCAGCTGATCGCGCGGATGGAGAAAGCCAGCGGCGCGCTGGAATTTGAAGAAGCCGCGCGTATCCGCGACCAAATCCAGGCCGTGCGCCGCGTGACCGAGAAACAGTTTGTCTCCAATACCGGTGACGATCTGGACGTGATCGGCGTTGCCTTCGACAACGGGCTGGCCTGCGTTCACGTGCTGTTTATTCGCCAGGGCAAAGTGCTGGGCAGCCGCAGCTACTTCCCCAAGGTGCCGGGCGGCACGGAGCTGGGCGAAGTGGTCGAGACGTTTGTCGGCCAGTTCTATCTTCAGGGGAGCCAGATGCGCACGCTGCCGTCTGAGATCCTGCTTGATTTCAATCTTGACGATAAAACCCTGCTGGCGGATTCCCTTTCCGAGCTGGCGGGGCGTCGGGTTAACGTACAGACCAAACCGCGTGGCGATCGCGCGCGCTATCTGAAGCTGGCGCGTACCAATGCCGCGACGGCGCTCACGACGAAACTTTCCCAGCACTCAACCGTTCACCAGCGTTTAGCCGCGCTGGCGACGCTGTTGAAGCTGCCTGAAGTCAAACGTATGGAGTGTTTCGACATCAGCCATACGATGGGGGAGCAGACCGTTGCCTCGTGCGTGGTGTTTGATGCCAATGGCCCCGTACGCGCGGAGTATCGTCGCTACAATATTGCCGGCATCACGCCGGGAGATGACTACGCGGCAATGAATCAGGTTCTCCGCCGCCGCTACGGTAAGGCCATTGAGGAGAGTAAAATCCCGGACGTCATCGTCATCGACGGTGGGAAAGGGCAGCTTGGTCAGGCGAAGGCGGTATTTGACTCCCTCGAGGTCGAGTGGGACAAACGGCACCCGCTGCTGTTGGGGGTGGCGAAAGGTACAGATCGCAAGGCAGGTCTGGAAACGCTGTTCTTCGAACCGGAGGGGGAGGGCTTTAGCCTGCCGCCAGATTCCCCCGCGCTGCATGTGATTCAGCACATCCGCGATGAATCGCACGATCATGCTATTGGCGGCCACCGCAAAAAACGGGCGAAGGTCAAAAACACCAGTACGCTTGAGACCATCGATGGCGTTGGGCCAAAACGTCGTCAAATGCTGCTGAAGTATATGGGCGGATTGCAAGGATTACTCAATGCCAGCATGGAGGAAATTGCAAAAGTGCCGGGTATTTCGCAAGGGCTGGCAGAAAAGATCTACTACTCGTTGAAACATTGAGGGCTCTGTAGCAACATAGAGCTAAATTTTACTGACAACAGACAGTTACCGTCATTATGCGATTTAATATCCCTACGTTGCTCACTCTTTTTCGCGTCGTGCTTATCCCGTTCTTTGTACTGGCATTTTACCTGCCGGTCGTCTGGGCTCCCTTCGCCTGTGCGCTGATTTTCCTGATCGCCGCCGTAACGGACTGGTTTGATGGCTATCTTGCCCGCCGCTGGAACCAGAGCACGCGCTTTGGGGCGTTCCTCGATCCCGTGGCGGATAAAGTGATGGTCGCGATCGCGATGGTGCTGGTGGCTGAGCACTATCACACCTGGTGGGTTACGCTGCCTGCCGCCACGATGATCGGTCGCGAAATCATTATTTCAGCACTGCGCGAGTGGATGGCGGAGCTGGGTAAACGCAGCAGCGTGGCGGTCTCCTGGATCGGTAAAGTAAAAACCACCGCGCAGATGGCGTCGCTGGTCTGGATGCTGTGGCGCCCGAATGCCTGGGTTGAATGGGCAGGGATTGGCCTGCTGTGGGTCGCGGCGGTGCTGACGCTGTGGTCAATGCTGCAGTATTTAAACGCTGCACGCGGAGATTTGCTTGAACAGTGATCGTTTCGCCGTAAATTTCAGCAAACGATCCTGGGAAGCAAAAAATAACGTTGACTCATAACGTCATATCAGTAGAATGCAACGCATCGAACGGCGGCACAGTTAGCCGGACGATAATGAAATCAAGTGGTTAGATGTTAACTTGATGACATGCGGGAATAGCTCAGTTGGTAGAGCACGACCTTGCCAAGGTCGGGGTCGCGAGTTCGAGTCTCGTTTCCCGCTCCAAATCAAATGCATCGGCAATTGCGGGTGTATGTCGAAAGACAACAGATTTAAGGCGCGTTAGCAAAGCGGTTATGTAGCGGATTGCAAATCCGTCTAGTCCGGTTCGACTCCGGAACGCGCCTCCACTTTCTTCCCTGGCCGGATGGTGGAATCGGTAGACACAAGGGATTTAAAATCCCTCGGCGTTCGCGCTGTGTGGGTTCAAGTCCCACTCCGGCTACCATGGGAAACAAAGAATAAAATCAATGATAAGCAGTGTCGTGAAACCACCGAAAGGTGGTTTTTTTGTGCCTGAAATTCACCCTTACAGATTATCCGGCTTTAAACGGGGCTTTAAGCTACGCTTAGAAGGGCAACATCATCAGGAGGGGTTATGCTAAATCACTCTGAAGCGAAACGCTGGGCCTCCGTCATGCTGAAGGCCGCGCTGTGCGACGGTATGGAGACAGAAGAGATTTCCCGTCAGGTACACCTCGTTTGCGATCATCATGGCAAAGAGTGCCTTGAAGAACTTATCGAGGAAATCCTTAAAGAAGCGGGGCGCATCGGCCCGCATCATAGCGATGGGCAGTTAACCCATCACTGAATCGATACTCTTCTGCTAACCGCCTTCGGGCGGTTCTCCTTTTTGCAGCGTCACACCCCGCCCAGATAGGCCTTCCTGACCTCAGGATCGCCCAGCAGCTCATTGCCGCTGCCGCTCAGGCGGATCTGTCCGTTAACCATCACGTATCCGCGGTCGGAGAGCTTCAGGGCATGATGCGCATTCTGCTCCACCAGGAAAATTGTCATGCCGTTGCGCGCCAGCTCGCGCAGGGTCTGAAAAATCTGTTTCACCACAATCGGCGCCAGCCCAAGGCTAGGCTCGTCCAGAAGCAGCAGCTTAGGGCGGCTCATCAACGCTCGCGCGATGGCGAGCATCTGCTGCTCTCCGCCGGACATGGTCATGGCGCGCTGCCTGCGGCGCTCTTTAAGGCGCGGGAAGAGGTCAAACATGGTTTGCAGATCGTCTGCAGCGAACTGGTTGCCAATCGGGATCGTGCCCATCAGCAGATTCTCTTCTACCGTCATGTCCGGGAAGATCCGCCGCCCTTCGGGGGCCTGCGCAATGCCGCCGGAGGCGACGTAGTGGGTGGATTTATGGCTGATATCCTCTGCGCAAAAGAGGATTTGCCCGTGTCGAATGCGGGGCTGGCCAAAGATGGACATCAAAAGCGTGGATTTGCCCGCGCCGTTGGCCCCAATCAGCGCCACGGTTTCACCCTTATTGACCTGCAAAGAGACCTGCTTCAGCGCCTGGATCGCGCCATAAAATACGTCCACCTCCCGAAACTCCAGCAGGGGTTCGCTCATAGGTCAACCTCGCTCTCTTCGGTGCCCAGATAGGCAGCAATCACCTTTTCGTCATGCTGGATCTGTTCCGGTTTTCCCCTGGCGATAACGTCACCGTGGTCGAGCACAATAATGTTGTCTGAAATTTCCATCACCATTCCCATATCGTGTTCAATCAGCAGTACCGTGATGTCGTAATGGTCGCGCAGAAAGCGAATGATGCCGCTCAGCTTGTGCGTTTCAACCGGGTTCAGCCCGGCGGCGGGCTCATCAAGGCAGATCATCTCCGGGCCGGTGCACATCGCGCGGGCAATTTCCAGACGCCGCTGCTGGCCGTAGGACATCTCACCCGCCAGACGGTTGGCGCAATCTACCAAATCAACCACTTCCAGCCAGTAGAAAGCCCTGTCCAGCGCATCGTTTTCTGCCCGACGATAGGCCGGCGTGTTCAGAACCCCGGCAAGCAGATTGCGGTTGACGCGCATATGCTGCGCAACCAGCAGGTTCTCCACCACCGACATCTCCCGAAACAGGCGGATGTTCTGGAAGGTGCGCGCAAGACCCGCGCGGTTCACCAGATGCGTTCCGCCAAACATTTTATAGAACAGACGCTGCCCGAATTGAGCCGGGCTGATCCAGTCTCCCGGCTGGAATTTTTGTCCCAGCACCTGAATAACGTTGGTGGTTTTACTGCGCGTATTAAACAAAATAGTGCCGCCGGACGCCCGGTAGAAACCGGTCAGGCAGTTAAAGACGGTCGTTTTCCCGGCACCGTTGGGGCCAATCAAAGCGGTAATCGTTCCGCGCTGCACGTCAAGGTTGACGTCATTGAGCGCTTTAATTCCGCCGAAATGCATCATCAGGTGCTCAACGCTGAGTATCGTTTCGCTCATGGCGCCACTCCTTTACGCACGGCAAACCCGCTGCGGTTAATGCGGATCAAACCGCGTGGCCGCCAGATCATCATCACCACCATCAGCATGCCAAACAGCAGCACGCGGTACTCGGCAAAGCTGCGCAGCAGTTCCGGCGTAACGGTGAGCACGAAGGCGGCCAGCACCACGCCCAGCGTGGAGCCCATCCCGCCCAGCACCACAATGGCCAGAATCAGAGCGGATTCGAAAAAGGTGAACGAGGTTGGGTTCACAAACCCCTGGTAGGTGGCAAAAAACACCCCGGCAATGCCCGCCGTGGACGCGCCCAGGGTAAAGGCCGAGAGCTTAACCAGCACGTGGTTTAAACCCATTGAGCGACAGGCAATCTCATCTTCGCGCAGGGCTTCCCACGCCCGGCCAATCGGCATTCTCGTCAGCCGGTGTTTGATGTACAGCACCAGCATCACCACCAGAAACAGCACCGCGTAGATAAAGATGAATTTCATATTGGGGTTGTAGGTCAGGCCGAAAAACTCGTGAAACGGCACGCCGCCCTCTTTTGCCCGTCTGCCAAACTCGAGGCCGAAGAAGGTAGGCGGTGGGGCAGACACACCGTTTGGTCCGCCGGTAAACGACAGCCAGTTGTTCAGCACCAGGCGGATAATCTCCCCAAACCCAAGGGTCACAATCGCCAGGTAATCCCCGTGCATGCGCAGCACCGGGAAGCCGAGCAGGGCACCGGCGGCGGCGGCCAGAATAGCCGCCAGCGGCAGCATGCTCCAGAACCCCAGCCCCAGGTACTGATACCCCAGCGCCAGGCCATAGGCACCTATGGCATAGAAGGCGACGTAGCCGAGATCCAACAGGCCTGCCAGCCCCACCACGATATTGAGCCCAAGACCGAGCAGGACGTAGATCAGGCCCAGGATCGCGACCGTCAGCACGTACTTTGTGGCCACGAAGGGGAAGCAGATCGCCAGCGCAATAATCAGGGGAATAATCCAGCGCATGCGGCTTTTGTATTCCGGGGGCCGGACGTATACGCCCGCGCTGTCGGCGTCAAACCGTGCCTGCAATCGCACGCCGGGCGCGGTGCTTAAGAAGGCGCTCAGCAGAAAACGGCCCAGCATAACGGTGCCGACAATCCACGCGAGCCGCTGGCCCTCAAAGTTGAAGCTGTAGCCGTCGAGCACCACGCCCGCGATGGGGCCAAAAATGATCAGGGCCACCAGTCCGGAGAACAGCGCATCCAGCAGGCAGCGCTTAAGGGAAAAACCATCTGATGTCATCGTCTGCACCCTCACACTTTAGCCACGACGGGGCGGCCCAGCAGCCCCTGAGGACGAAAAATCAGGATCATGACCAGTAACCCAAACGAGAACACATCTTTATAATCGGAGTTCACCATGCCGGAAAATTGCGCCTCCGCGACGCCCAGGATCAGCCCGCCGAGCATCGCGCCGGGCAGAGAGCCGATACCGCCGAGCACCGCCGCCGTAAAGGCCTTGATGCCAATCACAAACCCGACGTAAAAATCAAAGGTGCCGTAGTTCATGGTGATCAGTACGCCCGCCAGCCCCGCCATGGCTGCGCCGATGACAAACACCAGTGAGATAATCCTGTCGGTGTTGATCCCCAGAATAGAGGCCATTTTGCGATCCTGCTGCACGGCGCGACACATGCGCCCCAGCCGGGTGTGGCTGATTACCCAGGTGAGCAACAGCATGCCCGCGAACGAGGCGATCAGGATGAACACCTTGGTGTAGGTGATCTGGACAAACCCTTCACCCAGGTGAAAGCGGAGCACGCCGTCCAGCATGGTGGGGACACCCTGCTGCCGCGGTCCCTGGCTGAGCTGGGCGTAGTTTTGCAGGATAAGCGACATGCCGATGGCCGAGATCAGCGGCGCCAGGCGCGTGGAGTTGCGTAACGGTTTGTAGGCGATGCGCTCGATGGTCCAGCCGTAGACCCCCGTCACCACAATGGTGAACACCAGGGTGCCGAGGATAAGCAGGGGGAATGACTCCAGGCCGTAGAACGACAGCAGCGCCAGCCCGATGGCGCAGAGATAGGCGGAAATCATATACACTTCGCCGTGGGCGAAGTTAATCATGCCAATGATGCCGTACACCATGGTGTAGCCGATGGCGATTAATCCGTAGACCGAACCCAGCGTTAATCCGTTGATTAACTGTTGCAGGAAGAATGTACTCATCATCGCGCGCTCGTGTTATGGGCCGCACGTTGCGTGCAGCCTGATGTTTATCAGGCGTCGGCAGGCAAACCTGCCGACGTTGAGCGTGACGCCCTCCCGCTACTGCACTTCCTTGTATTTTCCTTTGTCATCCCACTGATACACCACGTAGTCAGAGACTTTCAGGTCGCCTTTGCTGTCCCAGGCTTTTTTGCCCATAACCGTATCCACGGAATTGGCTTTCAGCCATTCGCTGGCCTTGGCGGAGTCTGAACCGCCTGTGGCCTTGAAGGCTGCGGCAATAGCCTGAACGGAGGCGTAGGAGTACAGGGTATAGCCTTCCGGTTCGAACTTACCGGCGCGGAATTTTTCGATAACGGCTTTGCCATCCGGGATCAGGCGCGGGTCTTTCCCGAAGGTCATGTAAATACCCTTGGTGTACTGCGGTCCTCCGGCGGCGGTAACCATCTCTTCGTTGACGATGCAGTCACCGGAGAAGAATTTCGCCTGTAACCCCTGTTCGCGCATCTGACGGACCAGCGGGCCTGCTTCAGGGTGACAGCCCCCGAAGAAGACGACGTCCGGCTTTTGCGCCCCAATTTTGGTCACCAGGGCGTTAAAGTCTTTCTCCCCGCGCGATAGCCCTTCGTACATCACGTCCTTAACGCCGCGTTTAGCCAGCGCGGCTTTGGTGGCGTCTGCCAGCCCCTGCCCGTAGGTGTCTTTATCGTGGATGATCGCCACGCGTTTGGCTTTCAGCTTGTCGATAATGAAATCGCTGGCGACCTGGCCCTGCTGATCGTCGCGTCCGCACATGCGGAACATGTCGCTCATGCCGCGTTCGGTGATGAGCGGGTTGGTCGAGCCGGGGGTGATGGCAATGATCCCGGCATCGCTATAAACCTCTGAGGCGGGCATGGTGGAAGAGGAGCAGAAATGGCCGACCACGGCTTTCACCTTGTCCTGGTCGACCAGGCGGTTAGCGACGGCCACCGCCTGTTTGGGCTCACACGCATCGTCACCCTGTACCAGCTTGATTTTCTCACCGTTGATGCCGCCTGCGGCGTTGATGTCTTCGGCGGCCTGCGTTGCCCCGTGCCAGTATTGATCGCCATAGGTGGCATTCGGGCCGGTGAACGGCCCGGCGACGCCGATCGTTATATCGGCCTGGGCGGAAAAAGCCGTCACCAGACAGCCAGCTAACACAAGAGAAAGGGGACTTCTGATAAATTTCAGCGACATTATTATGTTCCTTAGCAAAGAGGTTTTTGCACCAGGTAAATACCCGAACGCCTGATGGCATTGGCAATCCAAAAACAAGAGCAAGAACAAAATGCACGAAACGCACGAGAGCCAGACAACGTCCTGCTTATTACGGCGAGGTTCCTGCGCCGTAAGGCGCGCAGAAAAGTAAGCAAAATGGTTGCCAGAATGGTTAACCCGATGAGCGGGTTGCGGCATAAGTGAGTATAGAGTGCCGTTTTACGCCGCCTTGCGGGACGCAGTGAAATTACAGCGGAGATCACATCTTGTTAACACCAATGCCCATAAGTTGTGCAACGGTCACGATTTGCACTTTTTTGCACCATTAAAAGCCGTTTTCTTTATGTGGTTTTCGCGAATGGAGAGAGATATTAATTAGCAGACGAAGTGCCGAAAAAGAGAACGCTGTGATTTATAAGGAATGATAAATAATTAATTAGCAAGCGCTGCATGTTTTAATTAAAAATCAGCACGCCGGGTCTTATTTTCATAAGAAAGTATGATGTCGGGCAGACGAAGACATTTCATAGTTATGTTCATAACAAAAATGTAATAAACGGTTAATAACCGTATCTATATTAAGCACCGCTAAACAATTGCAAGTTTGCATTGGATGTATTCATGCGGTGAATAAAAACAACAACCCTATAACCAAAACCCGAAATGAAATATTTCGGGCCAAATTGTGGTGTATTTAATATTTGAAAGGGAGTTTTGTTTCGCCATTGCAGTCATTTTCTTCTGAAAGCGTTCATTCTCTCTGCCCGTCAGGGCGGGGTGGAATGGTGTGAGCTGAGCAAAGCAGAGGGTTTATTTATGGCTACACAGTATGATTTCACCGTGACCTTGCACGATCTGGCTTTTATTCTTAAGCAGATCAAAATATCCGAAGCAGCGACCAATCCGGATGGTTCCGTTAATGGAGAACTTTTACGCGAATTAGTGTCCAGCCCGCTATTACCCTACGGACTCCGCACCGTTGATGGTTCCTGGAATAACCTGTTACCGGGTCAGGAGTTATATGGATCTGCCGATCAAACCATGCCACGAATGGTGGCACTGAATATAAACGATCTGGCAGCACTCGCGAAATATCTGGAGCTTAATGCTAACCAAATGGTCGTGGATGCCGATCCGCGTATTATTAGTAACCTGATTTCAGACCAGACATCCTCTAACCCGGCCGCGCAGGAAGCGCACGATGGGCTGACGGATGCCCCCGGCGGCGGCACGGTCTCGGATAACGGCAGCCTGTCGATCCCCAACCTCTCGCCGGACATCGGTTTATCCCCGGCGTTTAACGGCTGGATGACCTTCTTCGGGCAGTTCTTTGACCACGGTCTGGATCTGATCCCGAAAGCCGGAAACGGTATCGTATTTATCCCTTTGCAGCCAGACGACCCGCTCTACGTTGAAGGTTCTCCGACCAACTTCATGCTGCTCACCCGAGCGCAGGTGGATGAGAATCACAACACCACCAACATCACCACGCCGTTTATCGACCAAAACCAGACCTATACCTCCCACCCCTCCCATCAGATCTTCATTCGTGAATACGTCATGGTGGACGGCAAACCAGAGCCGACCGGCCATCTGCTGGAAGGCAGCAACGGTGGGCTGGCTACCTGGGCGGATATCAAGCATCAGGCGGAAACGCTGCTGGGCATTAAGCTGACCAATCAGGACGTCTTTAACGTACCGCTGCTGGCGACCGACCGCTACGGCAATCTGATTTTGAGTGATAACGGCAAGGTGCAAATTGTTACCGCTCACGGGCTGGTCGAAGCCAACGGTGACGTTTTACCGACGGATACGGTGAGAACCGGCCATGCATTCCTGGACGACATTGCCCACACTGCCGTGCCAAAAGCCGGGCTGGTGGCGGATGCTGACGGTGATATCGGCGGAGCGCCTGCCGCAGGAACCTACGATGATGAACTGCTCGACAGACACTTCATCACTGGCGACGGGCGCGGTAATGAAAACATCGGCCTGACGGCGGTACACTCGGTGTTCCACAGTGAACACAACAGGCTGGTGGAGCAGTACAAAACGACCATCCTGGAAAGCAATGATATTGACCTGATCAACCAGTGGCTAATGCCCAATCACCAGATTACGGCGATCCCGGCAGATACCAGTACGCTTCAGTGGAACGGTGAGTACCTGTTCCAGGCCGGGCGTTTTGCCACGGAGATGGAGTACCAGCATCTGGTGTTTGAAGAGTTTGCGCGCGCGGTTCAGCCCGCGGTTGATCCCTTCGTCTTCTCGAACAGCGCGGACATCAACCCGGCCATTTTCGCCGAGTTTGCGCACGTCGTGTACCGCTTCGGCCACTCGATGTTAACCGAGACCGTGGCACGTACCGATGTCGACATGAACAGCGATGACGTCGGGCTTATTGAGGCGTTCCTTAACCCGCTGGCCTTCAATGAGCTTAACGGGCAGGTCGTCTCCAGTGAGCAGGCGGTGGGGGCGATCGTGCGCGGGATGAGCCATCAGGTGGGCAACGAGATCGACGAATTTATTACCGAAGCGCTGCGTAATAACCTCGTCGGCCTGCCGCTTGACCTCGGGGCGCTCAACCTTGCGCGCGGTCGTGACACGCTGATGCCTACGCTTAATCAGGCACGCGAGCAGTTCTTTGAGCTGACCGGAAACAGCGAGTTAAGGCCCTATACCAGCTGGGCAGATTTCGCCTCGTTCCTGAAAAACCCGGCCTCCATCATCAACTTTATGGCCGCTTATGGTCAGCACGATCTGATCCGCAACGCCACCGACAACGAAGGCCGCCGTGATGCGGTGAACTTCCTGCTGTTTGGCCCGGAAAACGACCCTCTTCGGGCCGATGCGCTGGATTTCTTTATGGGAACCGGGGCATGGGCTGACAAAGAGACCGGTCTTAACCGGGTGGATTTCTGGATCGGAGGGCTGGCGGAACGCAAAAACGAGTTTGGCGGGATGCTCGGCTCAACCTTCAACTTTGTCTTCGAAACGCAGATGGAGATGCTGCAGGACGGGGACCGCTTCTACTACCTGAGCCGCGTGCAGGGGCTTAACCTGCTTAACGAGCTGGAGGCAAACTCCTTCTCTGCGCTGGTGATGCGTAACAGTGACCTGGGCGATGCAGGCTCGTCGCACCTGCCTGCACACCTGTTCCAGACCCCAGACTATACCTTTGAAGTTGATAGATCCCTGCAAACGCATGCCGATCCGAAGTGGGGCAATGCCCTTAAAGATCTCCTCTTCCCGCTGGTGGTGCGTCGTGCGGCAGGTGCGGATGTGGATGGTGACGGGGCCGCGGATGGCGCTTACCTGAAATACTCCGGCGACGGGCACGTGGTGCTCGGCGGCTCTGCGGGCAACGATACGCTGATTGGCGGTAAAGGCATCGACAGCCTGTGGGGTGACGCGGGCGATGACCGACTCGACGGCGGCGATGAAGCTGACGTGGTTCATGGGGGAGACGGCAACGACATCATCACCGACACCGGTACTCCGATCGGCGGGGCTGATTTCCTGCACGGGGATGCGGGTCATGACGTTATCTTCTCCGGTAACGGCAACGACCTGATCTTCGGCGGGGCAGGCACCGATTTCATGGTGGTAGGAGAGGATGCCCAGGAAGTCTTTGCCGGGCGTGATAACGACTTCGCCCTGGGCGGCTCGGGCGGTGACACGCTGATGGGCAATGAAGGCGACGACTGGCTGGAAGGGGGCGATGGCTTTGATAGCCTGACGGGCGATAACTCGGAGTTGTTCTTCAACAGTACTATCATCGGCCATGACGTGCTCAACGGGCAAGGCAACGACACGGACTACGATGGTGAAGCCGGCGACGACATCATGGTGCAGGGGGCCGGTATTCAGCGCAACAACGGTATGGCCGGGTTTGACTGGGCGATCCATAAGGGCGACCCGAATGCGGCTAACTCTGACCTCGGTATCCCGATCTTCGTTAACCAGCAGGAGTTCATTCTGCGCGATCGCTTCGACCTGGTCGAGGGGCTCTCGGGCTGGAAATTCGACGATGTATTAACCGGCACGGAGCGTCCAATCGGCACGGCACCGGTGCAGGGTACGCCGCTGTCGAACAATCTCACCCAGGAAGGGGTGGACCGCATCACCGGGCTGCAGTCGGTGGTGGGCGGACAGCGCCAGTCTAACCCGAATGCGGTCGTGTTTAACCCGGATAACGGGGGCGATATCCTGCTCGGCGGGGGCGGCAGTGATCGGATAATGGGGAAAACGGGTGACGACATCATTGATGGCGACGCCTGGCTTAACGTGCGCATCGCGGTGAGCGGCATGCAGGGCGTGACCAGTGCGGACAGCATGAACGAGCTCAAATCGTATATGCTGGCAGGCACCCTCAAACCTCACCAGCTCTCCATCGTGCGCGAGATCCTGCGTGATGGTAACAGTGGTGAAACGGATGTCGCCTTGTACCGCGACATCAGCAGCAACTACCTCTTCAACCGTAATGCGGATGGCAGCCTGACGGTGAACCACGCGACGCCTGCGGCCGGGCTGGCCTTTAATGAGGGCATCGACCGTCTGCTTAACATTGAGAAACTGGAGTTTGGCGACAGAGAGCAGCTGTGGGTCACGGCTCAGCAGGCGACGGGCGACCTGGTCATTAACGAGGCTGCACCTGAAGTGGGCGATCTGCTGCGGGTAAACCTGACCAACCTTCAGGACGGAAACGGTATTGCGGCCAATGCGCCTGTGACCATGACCTGGCAGGCACTGGTGGGCGGGGAGTGGCGCAATCAGGCGACCGGTCCGGAATTCCGCGTTACGAACGGGATCCTGGGGGCACCTCTGCGGGTGGTCGCCAGCTTTACCGACAGAATGGGGGATGCCGAGCGGCTCGTCTCGACCCAGACCAGTGCGGTGATGGTTCGCGACCAGCCGACCACTGGCGCACCGGTCATCAGCGATCTCATGCCGACGGAAAGCGTGATGCTAACCGCGATTGTCTCAGGCATCGCGGATGCGGACGGCCTGACGGGCAACAACTTCGCCTATCAGTGGCGGGTCAGTACGCTTGTAGGATTTGTAAATATTGCCGGGGCCACAGCGGCAACCTTTACCCCCCCTCAAACGCTGATCGGACGTTCGCTACAGGTCGTGGTGACGGTCACGGATGATGAGGGCAACCCGTCGGTCGTGCTGACCTCCGCATCGACGCAGCCGATTGGCGACATGGTTGTTGGCAATAACCAGGCCAACACCCTTGTCGGGACGGCGTGGAGCGATGTGCTGCTCGGCGAGGGTGGCAATGACACGCTGCTCGGCCAGGCGGGTGACGACACGCTAAACGGTGGTGCAGGCAACGACAGCCTGGACGGTGGGCGTGGGCTGGATACGCTGCTGGGCGAGGCCGGAAACGACAGGCTCGACGGGGGGGAAGATGCGGACAACATGGCGGGGGGCGTGGGCGATGATACCTATATCGTGGATAACGTCGGAGATGTCGTAACGGAGGCAGCGAATTCGGGTACGGATACCGTTCAGACGAGCCTGGCGACCTACACCATGACCGAAAACGTTGAGGTGTTAACGTTCACCGGAGCGGGTAATTTTACCGGCACGGGTAACTCGCTGGCGAACACCATTACCGGGGGGACGGGCAATGACCGTCTGTTTGGCATGGGCGGGAACGACCAGCTGCGGGGCGGTATCGGTAACGATACGCTGGACGGCGGTGACGGTAACGACAATCTGGAGGGGGCAAACGGCAATGACGCTCTGGTGGGGGGCGCGGGCGATGATGTGCTCTCCGGCGGTGTGGGTATCGACGTGCTCACCGGTGGGGCGGGTAACGACACCCTGGATAGCGGCACCGGTGATGACCGTTTCGTCTTCGGCTCAGACTTCGGGCGTGACCGCATTACCACTTTCGACAGCGATGCGCGTGGTGGGCAAGACCTGCTGGATATCAGTGCGTTTGGTATCGCGGCAGGAAACTTCGCCAGCCGCGTTGCTATCACCTCTGTTGGCGGGGGTGCGACCATTACCATTGATAATAACGTCATTACCCTGGCAGGCGTTGCCGTGAATAACGTGAACGTCAGTGACTTCATCTTATAAGGGGTCCCGGCTACGGCCATGAAAATGGCCGTAGCTTTCCGAATGTGACAGGAGAATAACATGGCGCGTCCACAGTCAATCCCTGAACTGAATTCGGCATTAAAAGGGACCCAACCCGCATTTTTAATGCTGCTGTTCTTCAGCTGTACGATCAATATCCTGATGCTGGCTCCGGCTGTTTATATGCTTCAGGTCTACGATCGCGTGTTGGTCAGTAAAAATACCACCACGCTCTTGATGCTAACCTTATTAATCATCGGTCTGTATACCCTAATTTCGATGATTGAATTTGCCCGCTCCAGCGTCATGACGCGGCTGGGAAATCGGCTGGATGTAAAAGTAAACCAGCGGGTTTTTAATGCGACGTTCAAGCGGCGTATTGCCACGGGTGATAATAACCCGGCGCAGGCGCTGGCCGATCTCGCACAGGTGCGCCAGTTTATGGCCGGGAACAGTCTCTTTGCGCTGCTGGATGTTCCGTGGACGCCGATCTATTTGTTTATCGCTTTTCTGGTCCACCCGCTGCTGGGCTATCTCTCCGTCGGTGGGATCATTATTTTATTTTTACTCACCCTGGCGACAGAACTCTCAACGAAAAAGCCCATTCAGCAGGCCCATTCATTAACCATCAGCAATGCCAACAGGCTGAACAAGCAATTACAAAACTCCGACACGATCGAAGCGATGGGGATGCTTGCCACGCTTAAAAACCACTGGCTGGAGCAGCACGGTAAAATACTGGTGATCCAGACGCATATTGCGGATAAAACGACGGGTTTGACTAGCCTCAGCAAGTTTGTTCGCATTTTGCTGCAGTCGGTGGCGCTGGGGGCAGGGGCGCTGCTGGTCATCGAAGGCGAAATTACTCCCGGCCTGATGATTGCGGCATCCATCATCCTGGGCCGCGTGCTAAACCCGGTGGAACAGGTCATTGGCAACTGGAAGCAGTTCGTCCAGTTCCGCACGGCCTGGCATCATCTGGCGAAATTATTAAAAGAGTATCCGGCACCAAAAGCGGTGCTGACGCTACCGCAGCCAAAGGGCAACATCAGCGTCGAAGGGGTGTTTGCGGCGCCTCCCGGGCAGAAAACCCCTACGCTGCGTAATATCACGTTCCAGCTGGAGCAGGGCGAGGTACTCGGGATAATCGGCCCGTCAGCATCCGGCAAAACGTCGCTGGCGAAATTACTGGTCGGCGTCTGGATGCCGCTGTCCGGCAAGGTGAGGATCGACGGCGCAGATATTTGTCAGTGGGACAAGGCGCTGCTGGGGCCATCGATAGGTTACCTGCCGCAGGACGTCGAACTGTTTGAAGGGACCATCGCACAGAATATTGCCCGTTTTACTGACTGCAACAGCGAGGCGATCGTCACCGCAGCTACGCTTGCAGGCGTTCACGACATGATTCTGCGCCTGCCGCAGGGGTATGACACCCCTCTGGGAGCGCACGGTTACCAACTTTCCGGCGGGCAACGCCAGCGGATCGGTCTGGCCCGCGCGGTCTTTAACAATCCGGCATTCATCGTGCTGGACGAACCCAACGCCAGTCTTGATGATGCAGGAGAACTGGCCTTAATTCAGGCCATCAACGCCGTCCGGTTACAGGGACAAACGGTGGTGATCATTTCTCATCGCCCCACGCTGCTGGGTGTAGTCAACAAGATCCTTCTGCTCAACGAGGGTGCCGTTCAGGAGTTCGGCACTCGCGATAAGGTGTTCGCCAACCTGCGTCAGGCCAATATTCTGAAACCGGTATCTACGGCAGCGGCGCCAAACGCCGAACCGCAACGAGAGGCGTTATGATGAATAAATTCACTGAAAGCGCGGCGACCGACGTTATTGATACCAAAATCTGGCCGCCGATTATTCGCGGGCTCGTCGTTATTCTGCTGGGCGTGGGCGGCTTTATGCTGTGGGCTATACAGGCTCCGCTGGATGCGGGGGTAGTGGCTGACGGAACCGTCACCGTTTCTAGTAACCGAAAAACCGTTCAGCACCTCAGCGGCGGTCGGGTGACGGATATCTCTATAAAAGAGGGCGACCGGGTGAAAAAGGGGCAGATCCTCGTGCGGCTGGATAAGATCCAGCTTGATATGCGCTACAGCGCCCTGAGCGCACAGTATATCTCCGCAAAAACCATTGAGGACCGGCTGCTCTCTGAACGCGACGGTCTGGAAACTATCGCGTTTAGCGACTCGCTGTCGAAAGATTTCGGCAGCAATAAGCGTCTGGTGGAAATCCGCCGTTTGCAGGAAAAGCTGTTCGATACGCGGCGAAAAACGATACAGGATGAGCTGTCGATGATTCAGGAGACCCTGGACGGCCTGGCTGGGCAGACGGAAAATCTGAATAAAATAAAAGGCTACCGCGACCATCAGTTCAACCTGATCAGCCGGGAACTGGGGGCGGTCAGGGCGTTGAGTGAAAAAAACTACTACCCAAAGGCGCAGCTGTTAGGACTTGAACGCGAGGCGGCTGAAATTTCGAGTAATGTGTCTGAGGATATACTCAATATTGCCAAACTGAAATCACAGCAGAATGAGCTGCGTATTAAGGCCTGGCAGGTTCATCACCAGTATCTGCGGGAAGTGGAGTCCGAGTTAACGCTCAAGCAGAAAGATGTCGCCATGCTGGAAGATGAGCTGGCGTCAACCCGGCATGAGCTGGACAACACCGAGATCCGCTCACCCATCGACGGCGTGGTGCTGGACGTCAAAGTCAGTACCGTCGGCGGTATTATCCAGCCGGGCGAGCATCTTATGGACATTGTCGCCGCAGGGCAGCCGTTACAGATTGATGCCAAAATCCCCGTTCATGCCATCGATAAGATGGTCCCCGGCCTGACCGTGGACGTTCTCTTCCCGGCGCTCAACCATGCGCTGCTGCCCTCGGTTCCGGCACATGTATTGACCGTCTCAGCGGATCGCCTGATTGATAAAGCCACTCAGCAGCCTTATTACCTGGCTGAGGTGCAGGTGACGCCGGAAGGGGTGCACCTGCTGGGTGATTACAAAATAAAAGCCGGGATGCCTGCCAGCGTGACCATCAAAACCGGCGAACGCACGCTGATGAGCTACCTGTTCAAACCGTTAATCGCCCGGCTGGAGCTGGCATTTAAGGAGTACTAGGGCGTTCTGTGATAAAATCCTTTTCTTTTTTATCAGGAGTGTCAGCAATGACTGAAGGCCCATTAAATGAAAGCGAAATGGAGTGGCTGGAAGAGACGTTAATGTCTTACGGTCATGACGATGCGTCCGTGATTGACGTGTCAGAACTGGACGGCATGCTTACCGCAGTGCTTTCCGGCCCAAGGGTTGTCGAACCCGATGCCTGGCTGGTGGCGATTTGGGGCGGCGAGAAATACATTCCGCGCTGGAAAAACGATCGTGAAATGAACCGTTTTATCGATCTCTGCTTTAAGCATATGAACGACATTGCTGAACGCCTGAGCGAATACCCGGATCAGTTTGAGCCGATGTTTGGCTATAACGACGTTGACGGTCAAAGTTTCACCGTGGTTGAAGAGTGGTGCTATGGCTACATGCGCGGCGTGGCGCTAACAGACTGGTCATCGCTGCCGGAGTCGCTGAAGGCGGATCTGGACGTGATTGCCCTGCACGGCTCAGAAGAGAACAGCGGGAAGCTGGATGAACTGACCGAAGAGGAATACACCGCCAGCATCGAGAGCATTCAGCCTGCGGCGCTGCGTTTGTATAACTATTGGGTTGCCAATCCGCAGCAGCTGGAAGCGCAAAAGCCGATAATTAACGGCACGAAGGTCGGGCGTAACGATCCTTGTCCGTGCGGCAGCGGGAAGAAGTTCAAGAGCTGCTGCCTGCATTAATTAAGAAAGGGGCTAATCGTAGCCCCTTTTTGTTACCCCACTTCCGGCAGCAGCCCTGCTGCGATGAGGAACTGTACCACAATAATCATCACCCCGCAGGCAAAGACGAGACACAGCAGCGGCTTTCCGCCCGCCACGCGATACCCTTGCTGAGGATGCTGTTGACGGCTCTTCCAGGCCAGCAGGGAAGGCAGCAGCAGAGCAAGAACGGATAACGCCACGCCCGCATATCCCAGCGCCATCACAAAGCCGCGCGGGTAAAACAGCGCAAAGGCCAGCGGCGGCAGGAAGGTGATGGCTCCCGTCTGTAAACGTCCGGCTACGCTATTGCGGCGCTGGAACAGATCGGCGAGATAGTCAAACAGACCGAGCGCCACGCCGAGGAACGAGGTGGCCAGCGCCAGGTCGGCAAACAGATGCACAGCCACTTCGACGTGGGGAGAAGTCACCACCTCACGCAGCGCCATCAGGAGACCGTTCAGGCCAGAATGCGCGGCCATCAAGCCGATAAAGGTTGAAGAATCGATGCTGCCCAGCGTGACCAGCTGCCAGAAAATATAGGCGATCAGCGGGATGGCGCTGCCGATGATAAAGATCCGGCGCAGCTTGCGGGTATCGCCGTTCATATAGCTGACGATACTCGGCACGCTGCCGTGGAAACCGAACGAGGTGAAAATCACCGGGATGGCGGAAAGCGCCAGCCCTTTTTCCAGCGGCAGCGTCAGCAGGTTTACCTTGTGAACATGCGGTGCCAGCAGAACCAGCATCACCACCAAAAAGAGAATTTTGGCGCTGAACAGAAAGCGGTTAAACAGATCCACCAGGGATGTCCCCACGCAGACCACGCCGCCGCCGATGAGCGCAAAAAAGATAGCGCCTGTCGCAGGGGATATGTTGGAGGCGAACCCATCATTGACGCTTGAGGCGATCAGCTCTCCGGCTCCGCTGATGTAGGCTGCCGTCAGGGCGTACATCAGGAACATCATGCTAAAGCCGGTGATCCACTGGCCGTAGCGTCCCAGGTAGCGTGCAGCAAGCGAACCTAACCCGGTATCAGCGGGAACGTGCTGGTAAACCTCCAGTAACAGCAGAGCGGTATAACACATCAGGGCCCAAAGTCCGCCCAACAGCATCAGCGTCACGCAAAAACCGACGCCTGCGGCCGCCAACGGCATGGCCAGCATTCCTGCGCCAATCGTCGTACCGGCGACGATAAAAATACTTCCCAGGGTTCTGTTCTTCACGCTTTCCTCTATAACGACTCTTAATCGCAACCAAATCTGCGGCGCAGAGTAAGGGAAAAGGGTTATCTCGTCAAATCACCGTTACAACAGGTGTAACTATAGATTTACAGCGATGGGCGATACCAAACCTGCGTCAGCGCAAAGCATGGCCAGCGGCGAGCAGTTAATCTGACGCCTTCTGATTAAGAGGGGAAAATAATGTCAATTCACGGACACGACGTACTCAATATGATGATTGAGTCAGGTGAGCACTATTCGGAACAGAGCCTGGTCGAGGCGATTCACACGCGTTTTGGCGAATCGGCGCGTTTTCATACCTGTTCAGCTGAGGATATGTCGGCGGCAGAGCTGGTGAAATTTCTGGCGGCACGCGGGAAATTTATTCCGGTGTCTGAGGGGTTTTCCACGCACGAAAGTAAAATTTGTCGCCACTAAAATAAAACGGTGCTGTAGTAACAGCACCGTTTCGGAATTAATTCTGCGTATCGAGGGTAGCCAGTTCTTTATCGATAAAGTACAGGCCTTCACCTGATTTACCGACCAGCGACAGTTTATCCAGCACGGATTTAAACAGCTTCTCTTCTTCGTGTTGTTCAGCAACATACCACTGCAGGAAATTAAAGGTCGGATAATCCTGACCAACCATGGCCGCATGCACCAGTTCGTTAATTTTCTGCGTAATAAGCTGTTCGTGCTCGTACGTTGCGCGGAACAGTTCATCAAGCGAACCGTATTCAGCAACCGGAGACGCAACGGTATCGATGCGCGGCAGGCTGCCGGTATCCGTCAGATAATCAAACAGACGCTGCATGTGGGTCATCTCTTCCTGCGCGTGACGACGCAGGAACGCGGCTGCCCCTTCAAAGCTATGGTAGCTGCACCATGCGCTCATCTGCTGGTAAAGCAGGGATGAAAAAAGCTCAAGGTTCATTTGCGCATTGAGCTTGTCGATCATTTCAGTTTTCAGCATGGTGATGCTCCGGTTTATTATTTCTGGTTCACGATGAGCGTCACTATAATTTGTTATTTAAATATATGCAAAAAGTAAAATAAATATTTGTTTATTTAAAAATACGAATGGGAATAAAACGCATTGGCGATGCTAATATTTAATAATGAGAATTGTTTTTGTTCTTAATTAAAAAGACTGCCAGCCATCGCTGGCAGTCTTCATTAATACCAGGGATTATTTGCGTTAGGGGTGACGGCGTAGCCCATACACTTATACTGGATGGTGACCGTTTCATTCAGGCACAGCGAGCCGCTGATAAGGGTGCAGGTTTTGATCGGCTGGCCAAATGCGGACGCCGTAGCGAACCCCATACTCTGGCAGGCTTTCGCCGCGGTGCCGTTATTGACATACGCATCGGAACGGGCGTTTTGCAGCCACGCCTGGCCGTAGTCGAGGCGGACTATTCCGTTTGTCGCGTCAAGGCTACTGACTTCCGCCTGGCGGTTGATGCTGCACCCCGCGAGCAGCAGGATCGTTCCGGCAACGAAGACTCTTTTCATTGTACGCTCTGAGTGGGAGGAAATAGGCTATCGTACCTGCAGGCATCCGGCGCAATGCCTGGAATAGCCGGAGGATCTACCCTTTCTCTTTGCAACGGGCCTTGCGCATACGCGAGGCTGTCGAAATTCGTCTGAAAACGAAGAGGCGGTTTGCGAAACTGTGAGCGCATCTTTGTTTTTTAAAACAAGTTTTCACTTAATTTGAAAGCATGTTTATTTGATAGTAAGGTGAAGATGATAAGGCATCCACAGCGGAGTTCCCGCACGCATTCAGGAGAGACACGATGAAAATTGCACTGATGATGGAAAACAGCCAGGCAGCTAAAAATCCCATCATCCTTAATGAGTTAAAAACCGTTGCCGATGAGAAAGGCTTCCCTGTCTATAACGTCGGCATGAGCGATGAGAAGGATCACCATCTCACCTATATCCACCTGGGTATTATGGCGAGCATTCTGCTGAACTCCAGAGCCGTTGATTTTGTCGTTACCGGCTGTGGTACCGGGCAGGGCGCCTTGATGTCTCTGAACATCCACCCGGGCGTTATCTGTGGCTACTGCATCGATCCCGCGGACGCGTTCCTGTTTGCGCAGATCAACAACGGTAACGCACTGTCTCTGCCGTTCGCCAAAGGGTTTGGCTGGGGTGCCGAGCTTAATGTGCGCTTCATCTTTGAGAAAGCCTTCACTGGCCGTAACGGCGAAGGGTATCCGCCTGAGCGTAAAGAGCCGCAGGTGCGTAACGCCGGTATTCTCAACCAGGTCAAAGCGGCCGTGGTGAAAGAGAACTATCTGGACACCCTGCGCGCGATTGATCCTGAGCTGGTGAAAACCGCCGTTTCTGGTCAGCGCTTCCAGCAGTGCTTCTTTGAAAACTGCCAGGACAAAGAGATCGAAGCCTTCGTACGCGCAATCGTAGGCTAACAGGCTCCAGGCCGGGCGGCGCAGCGCGCGCCCGGCCTGCTCATGACTTTTTCTCCGAGACCGCACTGCCGGCATTTTTCGTCAGATGTAAGGTGTCAAACATCCCCACCAGGCAAATCAGCGCAATCACCACAAACGCCAGCCGGAAGCTAATACCCGGCAGCGTAGCGAGTCCCGCCGCTTCACCAATCTTCTCCCCGATACGAATGCCAATCGCGCCCAGCGTAATCCCGAGCCCCACGGCCAGCTGCGTTGCGGTTGAAAACAGCGTGTTGGCATAGCTCATCTGCGCTGACGGCACGTCGGCAAAAGCGAGGGTGCTGACCGCCGTAAACTGAATCGAACGGAAAACGCCGCCCAGATAGAGGATGAGCATAATCAGCCATACGGGAGTGTCCGGCGTGAGGAAGGCGCAGGCCAGAAGGGCCAGCACGTTCAGCGCGCCGTTGATCAGCAGCAGCCGCTTAAAGCCTAAGGTGCGAATGAGGGGCGTGGTCGCGGGTTTGATGGTGAGGTTCCCCACGAACACGGCCAGCACCAGCAGGCCGGAGTGGAATGCATCCATGCCAAACCCCACCTGAAACATCAGCGGTAACAGAAAGGGAACGGCGCTGATGGAGGCGCGGAACAACGAACCGCCGTACATCGTGACGCGGAACGTTGGAACCTGCATCGCGTCCAGCCGGATCATCGGCCATTCGGTTCGCCGGAAATGTCGCAGGGCGTAGGCCAGCGCCGCCGCGCCGATGCAAAACAGAAAAGCCGTTAATCCCGCCTGAACGTGCTGCCCGCCCATCGACTCCATGGCATAGACCAGGCTGACCATCGCCAGGGTGGTGGCGACAAAGCCGGGTAAATCAAACGGGCGTCGCGCATCCTCGTGCAGGTTCGGGATGATGCGCAGGGCCAGAATAATGGCGACGATCCCCAGCGGCACGTTAATAAAGAAGATCCAGCGCCAGTCGGCATAGCTGGTAATAAAGCCGCCGAGCGGCGGGCCAATGATGGGCGCGACCAGAGCAGGCCAGGTCAGCGTGGCGATGGCGGTAATCAGCTGATGCTTGGGCGTGGTGCGCAAAACGGCCAGTCGACCGACGGGCACCATCAGCGCGCCGCCCATCCCCTGAAGCACGCGCATCGCGACGAACTGATCGACGGTGGTGGAGAGGCCGCAGAATACGGAGGCCAGCGTGAAAATGGCCAGTGCAAGGGCAAACACCTTCCGCGCGCCGAAGCGGTCTGCTATCCAGCCGCTGGCAGGGATCAGGACCGCAAGGGTGATCAAATAGGCGCTGATCCCGATGTTGAGATCGACCGCCTGCACGCCGAAGCTATGCGCCATGTCGGGCAGGGCGGTGGCAATGACCGTGCCGTCGAGAAACTCCATAAAGAATGCCCCGGCAACCAGCAGCGCTGCGGGCGATAGGCCCCGGCTCTCTTTGCCGGTGATGTTCTCACTCATCTTCATCCTGTCGTATCAAAAAAAAGTATAAAAATTTACTGGAACTTATAAGATGATAACTTACGGATTTATCGTCATTTTTTGTAACATTCCGGCAGCACTGATGGATTTGTAACCGTGATGTGTATCACAAAAACATTGATTTTTGTGATGGTGGTCATATTATAAGCGCATTGACAATAACACCTGCATAACACGTTACTGGAGCATCAAATGAAACTGCGCAAAATCCTGAAAAGCATGTGGGCAAACTACTGCAACACGTTTAAAGACGTCCCACCGGGTGCGATGTTCTGATAAAAACCTGCTTCGGCAGGTTTTTTTATGCCTGCGGGCGACGAGAGGGAGATGAAAGGGCGTGCGTTTTGCTACTATGGCCGCCTTTGAATAAGGAGAAACCCCATGTCACAAAACCTGAGCGCCGATCAGGAGCTGGTGTCTGACGTCGTCGCATGCCAGTTGGTTATCAAACAAATCCTTGATGTGATTGACGTTATCGCGCCCGTTGAAGTGCGCGAAAAAATGTCTACCCAACTGAAGAATATCGATTTCACCAGCCATCCTGCTGCGGCTGACCCGGTTACGCTTCGCGCGATCCAGAAAGCTATCGCGCTGATTGAACTGAGATTCACGCCGCAGGGTGAGTCTCACTAAAATAAACCGATGTTTTGAAATTAGAAACACTTTTCTGAGAAAACGTCGAAGGGCGACAGCGCCTGTCGCCCACGACCCTTTAGAAGAAGGTTTGCACCAGCAGGTAGCTCGCGGCGCACGCGCAGCTCACGCCAATCAGCCCTGGCAGAATAAAGCTGTGGTTGATGATAAATTTGCCGATGCGGGTGGTGCCTGAACGGTCAAAGCCGATGCAGGCCAGATCGCTCGGGTAGGTCGGCAGCACAAAGTATCCGTAAGAGGCCGGGAAGAACGCGATCAGCATTTTCGGTTCAATCCCCAGCATAAGCCCCATCGGCGCGACGGCCGTTAGCGCGGCAGCCTGGCTGTTCACAAGCTTTGAGACCAGGAAAAGCACAATCGCATACGTCCACGGATGGCTTTTCACCACCCCTTCCAGCGCCATTTTGAGCTCGTCGAGGTGCGCCTGGAAAAAGGTATCGCTCATCCACGCCACCCCAAATACCGAGAAGATCGCTACCATTCCCGCTTTGAATACCGCCCCGTTGGAAATGGCTGAGGCTTTTACCTTACAGGCCATCAGCATTACCGCACCCGCAATAAGCATCATCATCTGAATGACCAGGTTCATCGACAGCGCGGTCAATTTACCTTTCACTTCAAAAGCCGGACGCAGGTCGGGCAGTGCCCCCAGCAGCACCACAACGGCGATCCCGGCGAAGAAGATCCACGTTGACCAGTAGGCCTGTTTTGGAAAACGCTGATCCATCAACGTTTCTGTCCCGCCGTAAATAAACTCGCGCTGCTTCGGATCCTTCAGCTTCTCCTGGAACTCCACGTCATCGGCCAACTCTTTCCCGCGACGCAAACTCCACACCGCCGCGACGGCAACGCCGAACAGCGACGCCGGAACGGACACGGCAAGAATTTCGAGGATCCCCCACGCGTGGCCAATACCGTGCTGTGCGCCGAGAATTGAGACCAGCGATACAACGGCAACGGAAACCGGGGAGGCGGTGATAGCCATCTGCGAGGCGATTGACGCCACGGCCATCGGACGTTCCGGGCGGATCCCTTTTTTCAGCGCGATATCCGCAATAATGGGGAACATGGTGTAGACCACGTGCCCCGTCCCGCACAGAAAGGTCAGCATCCAGGTCGTAAAGGGGGCAAGAAGGGTAATGTGCTGGGGATGTTTTCGCAGCAGACGCTCAGCGAACTGCATCATCACGTTTAGGCCACCGGCGGTCTGCAGGGTGGCCGCGCAGCCAATGACGGCGAGGATTGTGAGCATCACGTCCACCGGCGGTTTACCGGGCTGCAGGCCAAAAACAAAACTCAAAATAAACAGGCCGATCCCGCTTATTAACCCCAGCCCCATTCCGCCAAAGCGTGTTCCTACCAGCAGACAGGCAATAATGACAATAAACTCAATGGTGATCATGATGCTCCCTCGTCAACGATAATGTAATTACGCAAATCATTACACGTTGTAAGGTTATTCATTGGGAGCGAGATCTGATTTGTTAAATATCAGGAAAAGCAGGGGGTTGGTGGCCTGCTCCCGGCGGGAAGCAGGCGCTAAGGGCTTAGTGGTGTTGCACCGTGGCGATGTCGAGCAGATGACGATCGGTCTGCTCAGGACACAAACCCGCGCGCCTGGCGTTGCGTATTTCATCGGCCAGCGCCTTGAGCAGCATGCCGTCCTGCTGTTGCTCTTTGTCCATATCCCTTAAGAATTTCAGGGTTTTGCTGTCATGCTGTGCCTGGGCTTCGTCGGCCAGCTTGCTGAGCGTACTGCAGCGTTGCTCGTACTCTTCAAGGGTTTTCTGGAACAGTTCTTCCAGCGAAGAGTAGTCATCGTTGATGGTAGCCAGCTCTTTCACGGTGGGATTCGCCCCGGCCGCTTTCATAAAGTTGAAAACGCGCATCATATGCGTGACGTTGCTTTGCGCCTGTGAGCGAAAAAACGTGGCCGTACCGTTGAGGCTGTTTTCAGAACACCATGCGCTCAAATGAAGGTGCAGATTTGAGGCATAGAACTCCAGGTTCAACTGGGCATTGAGTTTTTGCATCATCGTTTGGGTAGCCATACAAATATCCTTATTGACTGTGGGACGCGTGGTCCGCTGCTTAACCTGACCCGGCAGGTACTACGATTGATTGGCAGAAATTGCATTTCTGCGCTGAATAAAGTCGACCGAATAATCACTTCCTGTGTTCGATATAAATAAGCATACCCTTGTCTATGGTCTAAGAAAACTCTTAATGGGGCTGTGTTTACCATACATTACAAAAATTAATATAGTACATAAAATCAAATGCGTGGACATAAAGAGATATTTTTATAATGAATTGATTTGATTGTCTTTTTGATGTTGCAGTTAACTAATTTACGGTCGCGAATAATTAGGTGGCAGGATATTCTGTTAATGCTTTAAATCAGGGTTAATTATCTAAGATATATTTTGCAACCCTGAAATTGCGCCAAATCAATTTATGCTAAATACCCATTTTTGTGATCGCCACGGAAGACTGCAGCGTTTTGCTTTGTGAAAATGAAACGATGTTTTATAAGTGTTTATCATGAGGTCAACGATGGCAAAAGTGGCGGTGCTTCTGGCACCCGGTTTCGAAGAGGCGGAAGCAATTATCACTATCGATATCCTGCGCCGTTTGCAGATTGAGGTGGAAACCCTGGCCTGCGCGGAGTCCCGCGCGGTGGTGAGTTACCATAACATTCCAATGGTGGCAGACAGCACGTTAGCCGAGCGTATTGATACTCTGTATGACGCCGTGGTATTGCCCGGCGGGCCGCAGGGGAGCGTGAACCTGGCGGCTAGCCGGGATGCGATCAAGTTTGTGACGGCGCATGACGAAAGCGGAAAGCTGATTTGCCCCATCTGCTCCGCCGCAGCGCGCGTGCTGGGCGGCAATGGCCTGCTGAAGGGGCGCCGCTACGTCTGCTCGGGAGAGTTATGGGAAACGGTCACCGACGGGGAATATGTTGATGCGCCGGTTGTTGAAGATCGGAACCTGATCAGCGGCAAAGGTCTGGGCCACGCTTTTGACTTTGCGCTGACCCTTTCTGCTCGCCTGCTGGGTGACGACGCGCCCGTTCGCGATCACGCCGACCACATCTACTACCGCTGGTAATGTTTCGACCGGGCGCTACGGCGTCCGGCTATCAGGGATTAGTTAGCTAATCTTATGGATAATTCTGCTTAACCCTCTCTTATTTGTCAGACAAATCCTGCCTTTTTTATGTCATTTCTCGCTGAATTTATGTACGCAATTACTGTAATTCTGCGGTGTGATGCCGCTCTCTTATGGATGATTAATTTCCCGCTAAAACTATCACCAGCACTAACGCTTTTGATGCACTGAGCGCTAATGTCTTGTTTTACGTCCGATTAAATAAGAAGCACGCCATTATTCCCTACAGAAAAGAATGCTAAAGCTGGAGTTAACCATGCACAAATTTACTAAAGCGCTGGCGGCCGTCGGCCTGGCTGCCGTTATGTCACAATCCGCTATCGCAGAAAATTTAAAACTCGGTTTTTTGGTCAAACAGCCTGAAGAGCCCTGGTTCCAGACGGAGTGGAAGTTCGCCGATAAAGCCGGAAAAGATTTAGGTTTTGAAGTGATTAAAATCGCGGTGCCGGACGGCGAGAAAACGCTGAACGCCATCGACAGCCTTGCCGCCAGCGGCGCGAAGGGCTTTGTCATTTGTACGCCGGACCCAAAACTGGGCTCAGCCATTGCCGCGAAAGCGCGCGGGTACGATATGAAGGTGATTGCGGTTGACGATCAGTTCGTCAATGCCAAAGGCAAGCCGATGGACACCGTACCGCTGGTCATGATGGCAGCCACCAAGATCGGCGAACGTCAGGGCCAGGAACTCTATAAAGAGATGCAAAAACGCGGCTGGGATGTCAAAGAGACCGGCGTTATGGCGATCACCGCAGACGAACTGGACACCGCGCGCCGCCGTACCTCCGGCTCAATGGACGCGCTGAAGGCCGCCGGCTTCCCGGAAAAACAGATCTACAAAGTGCCAACCAAATCGAACGACATCCCGGGGGCCTTTGATGCGGCAAACTCCATGCTGGTACAGCATCCGGAAGTGAAGCACTGGCTGGTGGTCGGTATGAACGACAACACCGTGCTGGGCGGGGTGCGTGCAACGGAAGGTCAGGGCTTCAAGGCGCCTGACGTGATCGGTATCGGCATCAACGGCGTCGACGCCGTGAGCGAACTGTCGAAAGCACAGGCGACCGGTTTCTACGGCTCGCTGCTGCCAAGCCCGGACGTACATGGCTACAAATCCAGCGAAATGCTCTACAACTGGGTGACCAAAGGGGCTGAGCCGCCGAAATTCACTGAAGTGACCGACGTGGTGCTGATCACCCGCGATAACTTCAAAGAGGAGCTGGCGAAAAAAGGGCTGGGCGGTAAGTAATACGCTGTGATTGCGCCCCTCGCTCGCCGCGAGGGGCCAGACGTACACACTACTGGAATCACGGAGTCATTATGCAACACTCCTTACCGTATCTCTCTTTCCGCGGCATCGGTAAAACCTTCCCCGGTGTAAACGCGCTGACCGATATCAGCTTCGACTGCTATGCCGGTCAGGTTCACGCCCTGATGGGGGAGAACGGCGCGGGAAAATCCACGCTGTTGAAAATTCTCAGCGGCAATTACACGCCCACGACCGGGACGCTGGCCCTTCGCGGCGAAGAAGTTGCTTTTGCGGATACCACGGCGGCATTAAATGCCGGGGTGGCCATTATCTATCAGGAACTGCACCTCATCCCGGAGATGACGGTGGCGGAAAATATCTATCTTGGCCAGCTCCCGCACAAAAGCGGCATCGTTAATCGCTCGCTGCTCAATTATGAAGCGGGGCTGCAGCTAAAACACCTTGGGCTGGACGTTGATCCGCAAACGCCGCTGAAGTACCTCTCTATCGGCCAGTGGCAGATGGTTGAAATTGCCAAGGCGCTGGCGCGAAACGCCAAGGTTATCGCTTTTGACGAGCCGACAAGCTCGCTCTCCGCGCGTGAAATCGACAATCTGTTCCGCGTGATCCGCGAGCTGCGCAAAGAAGGCCGCATTATTTTGTACGTTTCACACCGTATGGAAGAGATCTTCGCCCTAAGCGATGCCATCACCGTGTTTAAAGATGGTCGCTACGTGCGCACCTTCACCGATATGGCGCAGGTCGATCATGACCAGCTGGTGCAGGCAATGGTCGGGCGCGATCTGGGGGATATATACCACTGGAATCCCCGTGAGTATGGCCCTGAGCGTCTGCGTCTGGACAACGTTAAGGCGCCGGGCGTGCGAACGCCAATTTCGCTCTCGGTGCGCAGCGGTGAAATCGTCGGGCTGTTTGGCCTGGTGGGCGCAGGGCGCAGCGAGCTGATGAAGGGGCTGTTTGGCGGCACGCGTATCACCCAGGGGCAGGTCGCTATCGACGGGCAAAACGTCGATATCCAAAAACCGGCTCATGCCATCAGCGCGGGGATGATGCTCTGCCCGGAAGACCGGAAAGCGGAGGGAATAATTCCGGTTCACTCCGTGCGTGACAACATCAATATCTCTGCCCGACGTAAGTACATTCGCGCAGGATGCCTGATCAACGACGGCTGGGAATCGAGCAACGCGGACCATCACATTCGTTCGCTGAACATCAAAACCCCCGGCGCTGAACAGCTGATCATGAACCTTTCCGGCGGTAACCAGCAGAAGGCGATTCTGGGCCGCTGGCTGTCGGAAGATATGAAGGTCATTTTGCTGGATGAACCTACGCGAGGTATCGACGTTGGGGCAAAACACGAAATCTATAACGTGATTTATGAACTGGCAAAACGCGGCGTGGCGGTGTTATTCGCCTCAAGCGATCTGCCCGAGGTGCTTGGCGTCGCTGACCGTATCGTTGTGATGCGTGAAGGTGAAATTGCCGGTGAATTGCTGCATGAACAGGCGAATGAGCAACAGGCGTTGAGTCTCGCCATGCCTAAAGTTAGCCAGGCTGTCGCCTGAGTAAGGAGTCAATGATGTCCTCTGTTACTACATCCGGAGCGCCGAAGTCGGCTTTCAGTTTTGGCCGCATCTGGGACCAGTACGGTATGCTGGTTGTGTTTGCCGTGTTATTCCTCGCCTGCGCGATATTTGTGCCCAACTTTGCCTCCTTCATCAATATGAAGGGGCTGGGGCTGGCAATCTCGATGTCCGGCATGGTGGCCTGCGGCATGTTGTTCTGCCTCGCCTCCGGTGATTTTGACCTGTCCGTGGCGTCGGTGATTGCCTGCGCAGGGGTGACCACCGCGGTCGTCATCAACATGACCGAAAGCCTGTGGATCGGCGTCTTCGCCGGGCTGATGCTCGGCGTGCTGAGCGGCCTGGTGAACGGCTTTGTGATTGCCCGCCTGAAGATCAACGCCCTGATCACGACGCTTGCGACGATGCAAATCGTGCGCGGTCTGGCCTATATCATCTCTGATGGTAAAGCGGTCGGGATTGAAGACGAGCGCTTCTTTACCCTGGGCTACGCCAACTGGCTGGGTCTGCCTGCGCCAATCTGGCTGACGGTAGCGTGCCTGATCCTGTTCGGTTTTCTGCTCAACCGCACCACGTTTGGCCGTAATACGCTGGCGATTGGCGGAAATGAAGAGGCGGCTCGCCTCGCGGGCGTTCCGGTGGTGCGCACCAAGATCATCATCTTTGTGCTTTCCGGCCTGGTCTCTGCCGCCGCGGGGATTATTCTGGCGTCACGAATGACCAGCGGCCAGCCGATGACTTCCATTGGCTACGAGCTGATTGTTATCTCAGCCTGCGTGTTGGGCGGTGTTTCGCTGAAAGGCGGCATCGGAAAAATCTCATATGTGGTGGCTGGGATCCTGATTTTGGGGACGGTAGAGAACGCCATGAACCTGCTGAATATTTCGCCATTCTCGCAGTACGTGGTTCGCGGTCTGATCCTGCTGGCAGCCGTGATATTCGACCGTTACAAGCAAAAAGCGAAGCGTACCGTTTAACCCTTTCCTCTCTTTTTATTGCTCAACTAATAACCATAGTCGAGCCCTTAGCCGCCCCGCCAGTTTTACCGGCGGGGCGGTTGTCAAATGGCGAGCACCGTCACACTGTCTATACTTACATGGCTGTTTTATTAACTGTAAGGAGGAATAGGGTGGCTGACTCGTTAACCGCACCGCCTGTACTGTCCGGAAATTATGCTTTCTTTTTTGACCTCGACGGCACGCTCGCCGGGATAAAACCGCATCCTGACGAGGTCGTTATACCGGATACGGTGTTAGAAAATTTGCAGCAGCTCTCACGCATGAGTGAGGGAGCACTGGCATTGATTTCAGGGCGCTCAATGGCCGAGCTCGACGTGCTCGCCAGTCCTTACCACTTTCCGCTAGCCGGTGTACACGGAGCGGAGCGCCGCGATATCCATGATCAACTGCATGTTGTTTCACTTCCCGAAACATTAATTCAGTCGCTACATACTTATCTCACTTCTGCGCTGGCGTCGCTGCCGGGTACCGAGCTGGAAGCCAAAGGTATGGCCTTCGCGCTGCACTATCGTCGGGCTCCGCATCACGAAGCGGCGATCTTTGCCATCGCCCGACACCTGGCGGATTCACATCCGCAGCTTGCGCTGCAGCCGGGGAAATGCGTCGTTGAGATAAAACCCGACGGGATCAACAAGGGCGCGGCCATTGCGGCGTTTATGGCAGAGGCGCCGTTCACCGGGCGGACGCCGGTATTTTTTGGGGATGACCTGACCGATGAGGCCGGGTTCACGGTAGTTAATCAGGCTGGCGGCATTTCTGTAAAGGTCGGGCCTGGAGAAACGATTGCCAAATGGCGGCTTGGAAGCGTCGCCAGCGTCTGGCAATGGATATCTGACGTCGCTAACCAGCAACAACAACAAATAGCGCAACACAACGGGAGAAATCATTATGGGTCGCTTAATCGTCGTCTCTAATCGCATTGCACCGCCGGATGATAAAAAAGCCAGCGCGGGTGGCCTGGCGGTGGGGGTATTAGGTGCCTTGAAAGCCGCCGGAGGGCTATGGTTTGGCTGGAGTGGAGATATCCGTGAGGATGAACAGCCGCTCAAGAAAGTCACTCAGGGCAACATCACCTGGGCCTCTTTCGCGCTCAGTGAGAAAGATTACGACGAATACTATTCCGAGTTTTCCAACGCGGTGCTGTGGCCTGCGTTTCACTACCGTCTCGACCTGGTTAAATTCCAGCGTGAGTCTTTCGAAGGCTATATGCGCGTCAACGCGCTGCTGGCGGATAAACTGCTGCCGTTGATCGAGGAAGACGATATTTTATGGATCCACGACTATCATCTGCTGCCGTTCGCAAGGGAGCTAAGAAAGCGTGGCGTTAATAATCGCATCGGCTTCTTCCTGCACATTCCGTTCCCGACCCCGGAGATTTTCAACGCGCTCCCGCCGCACGAAGAGCTGCTGGAGGCGCTGGCTGATTATGACCTGCTGGGGTTCCAGACGGAAAACGACAGGCTGGCATTCCTGGACAGCGTGTCGAGCAAAACGAGGCTGGTTACGCACGGCGGAAAATCCCATACGGCGTGGGGCAAGGCGTTTCATACCGAGGTGTATCCAATCGGCATCGAGCCGGACGAGATTGCCGAAGAGGCCGCCGGGCCGCTGCCGCCAAAGCTGGCGCAGCTCAAGAATGAGCTGAAGCACGTCAAAAATATCTTTTCTGTCGAACGGCTGGATTACTCGAAAGGGCTGCCGGAGCGTTTTCTGGCGTATGAGACGCTGCTGGATAAATACTCTCAGCACCACGGTAAAATTCGCTATACGCAGATAGCGCCGACCTCGCGGGGGGAAGTGCAGGCTTATCAGGATATTCGCCATCAGCTGGAAACCGAGGCGGGGCGCATAAACGGCCGCTACGGACAGCTTGGCTGGACGCCACTTTTCTATCTGAATCAACACTTTGACCGCAAGATCCTGATGAAAGTCTTTCGCTATGCGGATGTGGGCCTGGTCACGCCGCTGCGAGACGGGATGAATCTGGTGGCAAAAGAGTATGTCGCAGCACAAGATCCTGCAGACCCTGGCGTGCTGGTGCTGTCACAATTTGCCGGTGCGGCCAATGAGCTTACTTCTGCGCTGATCGTAAATCCTTACGATCGCGATGACGTCGCCAACGCCCTCAATCGCGCGTTAACGATGCCGCTGGCGGAACGTATTTCACGTCATTCAGAGATGATGGAGACGATTCGTAGCAACGATATTAACCACTGGCAGGCGCGTTTCATCGACGATTTACGCGAAATTGAACCGCAGAGTCATGAGGGCCACCTGCAAAAAAAGATCGCGACCTTCCCTAAACTGGCGTGATATTCCCCGGGGGCCTATCGGCCCCCGAGAGGCACGAGCAGGACGTCTACCTGGCTTGAGGCAACAATGGATTTCGCCGAACAGGCCGCGCGGGAAAAAAAGCTCTGGTTATGATTACCGCATATTACCAAATCGATATTCTGCTTCTGGCACATGCTAAGAATATGTTCATTTAATTCACCCGTTGCGATAACGGTCTGGTGAACAGGGTACTGTGCCTTTTCCACAAGCTCTCGCAGAAACTGCTGCGTTTCTTCCTGAAGTACCTCACGAATATCTTCCAGCATGGGCGCTGCCAGCTGATTATACATTTCAGGCTCGGCTGCGAGGGTGATTAGGCTGATGCGGGCATTGTGCGGTTTTGCAATGGAGACGGCCCTGGCCACGAGCTGATGGCTTTCCGGTGAAACAGCAACAGAAACAAGAAGATGTCTATAACTCATTGCACACTCCTTTGATGCCTGAACTGCAGGTTTTCCCCAGCTTTACCGCGAATTCACACCTTCTGCAAGAGGGGAATACGACATTAGTGTGAAGCCTATCATAATTATTCATTAATTATTCTTATAAGAAGAATAATTGAAAAATGTCTCCAAATGAAAAAAATTAACAACTTAACGTAAATCACACATTTTAGATTCTGCATCATTAAATCGTTTTAACGGGTTATTAACGCAAATGAGATGATAACCCTGCGAAACGAGATTTTTGCAAGCTTACGCTAACGTCTTGTTTTGCATTCGAAAATAAGTGTCTCTCTAAAGTCGATAAAGCGGCTGTTGCCTGGCCCCGCTAAAACCAGAGGGAAAAGCAAAACCTGGACCCTTTCACTCCATCCCCCTGCATGAGTATTCGTTCATTAAGAATATAAACCAGTGCTGATTGGGTGAAAAATAGACAATTTACAAGTCGTACTGATGGATTTATAGGATATATTCGCTTAAATTATGTGACGCAGATCACATTTTTTTTAAATTTTGGGGAGGGCTGCATTGTATGTGTCAAAACTGACGAGTAGAGTTTGCGTCGAATTAGGAAAAATCTTAGTTATTTGTAAGAAATGATAAAAGGTGTAACGACGCCACCGCGTTGTGTGGTTGCTGCATGTTTTATGGCATACAAACCTTAATTCAACTATGCATTTGGCCTTTTCTTTTTATACCGGGTGATTTCCCGGCGACATCACGGGGTGCGGTCTTTCCGCATAAAAATAATAGTTGGTTATTCGGGATGGGAAAAATGCATACATCCGAGTTGCTAAAACATATCTATGACATCAATTTGTCGTATTTACTGCTCGCGCAGCGTTTAATTAGTCAGGATAAGGCGTCCGCGATGTTCCGTCTGGGCGTTAGTGAAGAAATGGCAACCATGCTGGGCGGCATAACGCTCCCTGAAATGGTTAAACTTGCTGAAACGAATCAACTTGTTTGCCAGTTCCGTTTCGACAGCCCGCAGACCATCACGCGTCTTACGCAGGAATCTCGTGTTGACGATCTACAGCAGATCCATACCGGTATTCTTCTCTCCACGCGTCTGCTCAACGAAATCAGCCAGCCTGATGACGCAGCCCGCAAGAAAAGGGCTTGAAAATGAGCGAGAAAAGCATTGTTCAGGAAGCCCGTGACATACAGCTGGCAATGGAACTCATTACGCTCGGTGCGCGTTTACAGATGCTGGAAAGCGAGACGCAGCTGAGCCGTGGTCGCCTGATTAAGCTGTATAAAGAATTACGGGGTAGCCCACCGCCGAAGGGTATGCTGCCGTTTTCAACAGACTGGTTTATGACATGGGAACAGAACATTCACGCCTCGATGTTCTGTAACGCATGGCAGTACCTGCTGAAGACGGGATTGTGCAGCGGCGTCGATGCCGTGATCAAAGCCTATAAACTTTACCTTGAGCAATGCCCACAGCAGGAAGAAGGCCCCCTGCTGGCGCTGACCCGCGCATGGACGCTGGTGCGTTTTGTTGAAAGCGGAATGCTTGAACTGTCACGCTGCAACTGCTGTGACGGTAACTTTATCACCCATGCACACCAGCCCGCTGGCAGCTTCGCCTGCAGTTTATGCCAGCCGCCATCCCGCGCAGTAAAAAGACGTAAACTTTCCCGGGATGCTGCCGATATTATTCCACAACTGCTGGATGAACAGATCGAACAAGCTGTTTAACCCGAACGTGTGGGCAAGATTCCAGCAGCGGTAAGCCATTACCGCTGCTTTTTTTTACCCCGTATTCCGGTTACGCGCTCGAAATGAACGTCCTGCCATAGTCACTAGCGGAAGGATGATGTCGTGCTTATCTTATTAGGTTACCTGGTAGTTCTCGGTACAGTTTTCGGCGGTTACATGATGACCGGCGGGCACCTTGGAGCACTCTATCAACCGGCTGAACTTATTATCATCGGCGGCGCAGGGGTAGGGGCTTTTATCGTTGGCAACAACGGTAAATCGATCAAGGGTACGCTGAAAGCTATTCCACTGCTGTTCCGTCGCTCGAAGTACACCAAAAGCATGTACATGGATCTGCTGGCGCTGCTCTATCGCCTGATGGCGAAGTCACGCCAGCAGGGTATGTTCTCGCTGGAGCGAGATATCGAAAATCCGAAAGAGAGCGAAATTTTCGCCAGCTATCCGCGCATTCTGGCAGACGCGATGATGCTTGATTTCATCGTGGATTACCTGCGCCTCATCATCAGCGGCAACATGAACACCTTCGAAATTGAAGCGCTGATGGACGAAGAGATCGAAACCCACGAGAGCGAATCCGAAGTGCCGGCAAACAGCCTGGCGCTGGTAGGCGACTCGCTTCCGGCCTTTGGTATCGTTGCCGCCGTCATGGGGGTTGTTCACGCCCTGGCGTCCGCGGACCGTCCGGCGGCGGAGCTGGGCGCGCTGATTGCCCACGCGATGGTCGGTACCTTCCTCGGTATTTTGCTGGCATACGGATTTATCTCCCCGCTGGCAAGCGTTCTGCGTCAAAAGAGCGCTGAAACCACCAAAATGATGCAGTGCGTGAAGATCACGCTGCTCTCTAACCTGAACGGTTACGCCCCGCCGATCGCCGTTGAATTCGGGCGTAAAACGCTCTATTCCAGCGAGCGTCCATCGTTTATCGAGCTGGAAGAACACGTGCGTGCGGTGAAAAACCCAAACCAACAGACGACAACTGAGGACGCATGAAAAACCAGTCCCATCCGATCGTCATCGTAAAAAAGCGCAAGCATAAGGGGCATGGGCACGGCTCCCACGGCTCCTGGAAAATTGCTTACGCTGACTTTATGACCGCCATGATGGCGTTCTTCCTGGTGATGTGGCTGATCTCCATCTCCAGCCCGAAAGAGCTGATCCAGATTGCGGAATATTTCAGAACGCCGCTGGCAACGGCGGTATCAGGTGGGCCGCGTATCTCCAACAGCGACAGCCCCATTCCTGGCGGTGGCGATGATTACACCCAGCAGAAGGGTGAGGTGAAAAAAGAGCCGAACATCGACGAACTGAAAAGACGGATGGAGCAGGCGCGCCTGAAGAAACTGCGCGGTGACCTGGATCAGCTGATAGAGGCCGATCCCAAACTGCGCGCGCTGCGCCCGCACCTGAAGATCGACCTGGTGCAGGAAGGGCTGCGTATCCAGATTATTGATAGCCAGAACCGCCCGATGTTTAAAACCGGGAGCGCGGAAGTCGAGCCGTACATGCGCGACATTTTACGCGCCATCGCCCCGGTGCTGAACGGTATTCCTAACCGGGTCAGCCTGTCGGGACACACGGATGATTTCCCGTATGCCAGCGGTGAGAAGGGATACAGCAACTGGGAGCTTTCTGCCGATCGTGCCAACGCCTCGCGTCGCGAGCTGGTGGTGGGTGGGCTTGATGATGGCAAGGTACTGCGCGTGGTCGGCATGGCAGCAACCATGCGCCTCACCGACCGCGGGCCGGATGACGCCATCAACCGTCGTATCAGTCTTTTAGTGCTGAACCAGCAGGCGGAGCAGGCCATCCTGCATGAAAACGCCGAAAGTCAGAATGAGTCACTGGACGATTTAAAACAGCCTGGGGCCGTACCTTCGGCTGCCGTTCCAACATCGCCACCAGCCAATCCGAGGTGATAGCGTGAGCATGGATATTAGCGATTTTTACCAGACCTTCTTTGATGAAGCCGACGAACTGTTGGCTGATATGGAGCAACACCTGCTGGACCTGGTGCCCGAAGCACCGGATTCAGAGCAGCTTAATGCCATCTTCCGCGCGGCGCATTCCATTAAAGGCGGCGCCGGAACCTTTGGTTTTACCATTTTGCAGGAAACCACGCACCTGATGGAAAACCTGCTTGATGAAGCACGACGCGGTGAGATGCAGCTCAATACCGACATTATCAACCTGTTTTTGGAAACCAAAGATATTATGCAGGAACAGCTCGACGCCTATAAAAGCTCGGCAGAGCCTGATGCCGCCAGCTTTGAATACATCTGCAACGCGCTGCGCCAGCTGGCGCTGGAAGCCAAAGGTGAAGTCGCCGTCGTCGCTGAACCGGCGGCCAAACTGAGCGTGGTTGATGCGGTTGCCGCACAAGACGCTCAGCCCGCTAAACTGCGCGTTGTGCTGTCTCGTCTGAAAGAGAGTGAAGTTAATCTGCTGGAAGAGGAGTTGGGCAACCTGGCGACGCTGAGCAACGTGGTCAAGGGCAAAGACAGCCTGGCCGCGACGCTTGACGACGGCATTGGCCAGGACGATATCGTGGCGGTGCTGTGCTTTGTTATCGAAGCCGATCAAATTACGTTTGAAACGGAAGCCGCAGCGGTTGACGTGCCCGCTGAGGTGGAAGAGGTTGCTGTCGTCGCGGCGCCTGCCGCGGTACCCGCTGCCCCGGTGCTGAAAGCCGTACCAAATGAGTCTGCCGCTCCAGCCCGTGGTGAAAAACCGGCTGCCCGTTCCAGTGAATCCACCAGCATCCGCGTGGCGGTTGAAAAGGTAGACCAGCTGATTAACCTGGTCGGCGAACTGGTGATCACCCAGTCGATGCTGGCCCAGCGTTCAAACGAACTGGACCCGGTGACCCACGGCGATCTGATTACCAGCATGGGTCAGTTACAACGTAACGCCCGCGATCTGCAGGAATCGGTGATGTCCATCCGTATGATGCCGATGGAGTATGTCTTCAGCCGCTTCCCGCGTCTGGTGCGCGATCTCGCCGGTAAACTGAATAAACAGATTGAGCTGACGCAGCTAGGCAGCTCAACCGAGCTGGATAAGAGCCTGATTGAGCGCATTATCGACCCGTTAACGCACCTTGTACGTAACAGTCTCGATCACGGCATCGAGTCCCCGGAGAAGCGCATTGAGGCCGGTAAATCTCCGGTCGGCAACCTGATCCTGTCTGCCGAACACCAGGGCGGCAATATCTGTATCGAAGTGACTGATGACGGTGCGGGCCTGAACCGCGACCGCATTCTGGCGAAAGCCATATCGCAGGGCATGAACGTCAACGAAAACATGACTGACGAAGAAGTGGGCATGCTGATCTTTGCGCCGGGCTTCTCGACTGCCGAGCAGGTGACGGACGTTTCCGGGCGCGGCGTGGGCATGGACGTGGTGAAACGTAACATCCAGGAGATGGGCGGCCACGTTGAGATCAAGTCGAAACAAGGCTCAGGCACCACCATTCGTATCCTGCTGCCGCTGACGCTGGCGATCCTCGACGGCATGTCCGTGAAGGTGGCAAACGAAGTCTTTATCCTGCCGCTGAACGCGGTGATGGAGTCACTGCAGCCGCGTGAGGAAGATCTGCATCCGCTGGCGGGCGGCGAGCGCGTGCTTGAAGTGCGCGGCGAGTACCTGCCGCTGGTAGAGCTGTGGAAAGTGTTCGAAGTGGACGGTGCGAAAACCGAAGCGACGCAGGGCATCGTGGTGATCCTGCAAAGCGCCGGCCGCCGCTATGCGCTGCTGGTCGACCAGCTGATTGGTCAGCACCAGGTGGTGGTGAAGAACCTCGAAAGCAACTATCGCAAAGTGCCAGGCATTTCTGCAGCCACCATCCTGGGTGATGGTAGCGTCGCGCTGATTGTCGATGTATCGGCGCTTCAGGGATTAAATCGTGAACAACGTGTGGCGTACACAGCCGCCTGATTAAGTAGAAGGTAAAAACATGACCGGTATGAGTAATGTAACGAAACTGGCGGGCGAGCCATCAGGGCAGGAGTTCCTGGTTTTCACTTTAGGTGACGAAGAGTACGGTATCGACATCCTGAAAGTGCAGGAAATTCGTGGTTACGATCAGGTAACGCGCATTGCGAACACGCCGTCCTTTATCAAGGGCGTCACAAACCTGCGCGGCGTTATTGTGCCTATCGTCGACCTGCGCGTGAAGTTCAGCCAGGGCGACGTGGAGTACAACGACAACACCGTGGTGATCGTCCTGAATCTGGGGCAGCGCGTGGTGGGTATTGTGGTGGACGGCGTATCGGATGTGCTGTCGCTGACGTCTGACCAAATTCGTCCTGCCCCGGAGTTTGCGGTAACCCTGTCTACCGAATACCTGACCGGTCTGGGTGCGCTCGGCGATCGCATGCTGATTCTGGTGAACATTGAGAAGCTGCTGAACAGCGACGAGATGGCACTGCTGGATATCGCCGCGAGCCACGTGGCGTAGGTAAATGCAAAACGGCAACTGTGTTGCCGTTTTTAGTATTTGCACCCTCTCCCTGTGGGAGAGGGCTGGGGTGAGGGCAGCAGGCCTCACCCCACCATTACGCTTCCTGCTCTACCAGCTCAGCTTCCGCTTCCCGCGCCTCTTCATTCTGCGACAGCATTGCCGTCGCAATCCCATTCCCCAGCACGTTAATCGCCGAGCGGCCCATATCCAGGAAGTGGTCGATCCCCATCAGCAGCAGAATGCCCGCTACCGGAATGTTAAAGCTTGGGATCGTTGCCGCCAGCACCACCAGCGACGAGCGCGGCACGCCCGCAATGCCTTTTGACGCCAGCATTAGGGTCAGCATCAGAACCGTCACCTCTGTGAAGCTCAGGTGAATGTTGTACGCCTGGGCGATAAACATGGAGGCGAACGAGCAGTACACCATCGATCCCACCAGGTTGAAGGAGTAGCCAATCGGCAGAACGAACGAGGCGATGCTGCGCGAGCAGCCAAAGCGCTCCAGCTGCTCCAGCGTTTTTGGATAGGCCGCTTCAGAACTGCTGGTGGTAAACGCAACCAGGACCGGATCTTTCAGCATGCTGACCAGGCGGAACACCTCTTTTTTCAGCACCATATAGCCCACCGCCAGCAATACCAGACAGGTCAGCAGGATCGCCACATAGTAGCCGCCAATAAAGGACGCATAGTTCAAAAGAATGCCGAGCCCCTGGGTGGCGATAACGGACGAAATGGCGGCGAAAATAGCCAGCGGCGCGACGTACATCACGTAACCCGTGACCTTCAGCATGATGTGGGAAACCACGTCCAGCGCCGCTACCAGGGGGGCGTTGAATTTCTGCCCCAGCGATGCGCCGCCGATCCCGAAGAACATCGAGAACACCACAATCTGCAGAATTTCATTGTCCGCCATCGCCCCGGCGATGCTGGTGGGAATGGTATGAGACAGGAACGCTTTCAGCGTCATTCCACCAACGGCCAGCCCGGTATCGACGGCTTCGGTCGGTATGGTCAGGTTCAGACCGCTGCCCGGCTGTTCCAGCGTGACGATAAACAGCCCCACCAGAATCGAAAGCACGGACGAGCTGATAAACCAGACCATCGCCTTGCCGCCGACGCGACCAATCGTGGACGTTTCGCCCATTTTCATAATCCCGACCGTGAGGGTGCTGAACACCAGTGGCGCAATCACCATTTTAATCAGCCTCAGGAATATGTCGGTCAGAAGGGTAATGTTATCTGCCCAGCTTTTAATGGCCTCCGGCGAGGCATACTCATGAATGGCCGCCCCCGAAAGAATACCCGCCAGCATGAATATCACGATGAAGAGTGTGAGTTTGTTTGCACTTGCCACGAAAAAAGACCCTCTATGCGCTTACGTTTATTCCGCGCTGATACATATAAATTTTTAATTGCAACACGGAAATTCATTCGGCACATAAATTGAAGTAAAGCGCGGTGGGATACAACTCCTTTTTAATTTTTATTGGTTTTGTTGTGGTTGCGGTAACGATATATTGTGATGCATATCACACTTTAGTGGATATATCCTCAACGGAAAGAATGAATACCCTCCATTTTCATACGCAATGTATTGTTTTTTATAGAAATGCTATGTCAATACGGCAAAGGGTTTAGGGGCGAAGCGGAAAGTGGTTGAAGCGGTAACCATAAACTAAATTCTGAGTAACCCCCCTCTCAGGAATGTTTAGCGGGGCTAACATATTGAGCTGTATAAATAAAATATGGCAATTGACCGGAGACATCTTCTGGAGGGTGGTAAATGAAAACAAAACGCCTTTTGATATGTGCAGGTGCCCTGCTGACGGCTTCGACAGCCCATCAGGCGCTGGCGGTAACCAGCAGCGGCACGATTGGCGCAACGCTGACGCTGACCAACGGCTGTCTGATCAACGGATCGCCTACCCAAAACGGTATCAACTTCGGGACGCTGGATTTCGGTACCCATCCTGCAACGTTTTCCACGCTGACCACCCAGCTGACCGGGGCCAGCGGAGGGAACACCTTCACCATTCAATGTACAACCGCCAGCTATACGGTAGCGATCACCGGGAACACCAACGCCACGGCCCCCGGCACGGTCGTCGGTACGCCAGGCACGCCCGCACGCTATTTGATCAATACCGCGAACGCGGCTCAGGGCGTGGCCTATAGCCTCTACAGCGACAGCGGGTTTAACAACATCATCGCCAATAACGCGGCGCTGCCCATCGCCTCAACGGCGGGAGGGGTAAATAGCTACACCCTGTACGGACGTATAACCGGAGGGGGTAACAGCGTCACGGTTGTACCGGGAACCTACACCGACACCATTAACGTCAGCGTCACCTACTAGCTCCAGCCATGAAGGCATTTTTACGTCTGCGCAAAAGCGCAGAGGGATCCGTGCACCCTTTTTTTGCGCTGATGGTGGGGTTGATGTTAACCCCCGTCGCCGGGGCGGTGACGTCACAGTCCTTCAGGGTCAGCGCCACCGTGGTGCCGGGCTGCTCGATAACCACCGGCACCGGCGGGGTTTACGGCACGCTGGATTTTGGCACCCATACCGGGGTGGAAAGCGCGCCGGTTAGCACCAGTTTTGTCCCCAACGGCGCGCTGTCCATCGCCTGCACGCCGGGCGTGGCGCTGAGTATGAGCATAAACGGCGGCCAGAACTACGCCTCCGTTCGGCGGATGACGCGCTCAGGCGCAGCCGACGCGGTGGGCTACCGCCTCTACAGCAGCAGTTCGCTGGCGGCGAACAGCGAGATCGGGGTTAACCAGGCCATTCCGGTGACCTACACCAACAGCAACAACATTGCGCTGCCACTGTTTGGCGTGGCGCTTCTGACCGGGTTTAGCCCGGCAGGTTCGTATTCAGATCAGCTCACCGTGACCTTGTCATGGTGATAAAGGGAGAGCATCGATGAAGCCATTATTCAGGCGGGTTTGCCTGGTCAGTATGTTGGGCGTAACGGCCATTGCCGCGAACGAAGCGCGTGCGGCGGCGACCATTTTGCTATGGCCCATCGATCCGTGGCTTTCGGCCGATACCAAAGCCACGGAGTTATGGATCCAAAATCAGGGAAACAGCGCCACGACAATGCAGGTGCGCATTGTACGCTGGAAGCAGGAGGGGGGATATGAACGCTATACCGCACAGCAGGATGTGGTTGCCAGCCCGCCGATTGTCACTATTGGCAAGGGCAGCAAACAGCTTATTCGCCTGATTAAACAGGGCTCCATCCCGATGGGCGTAGAGCAAGCGTACCGCATCATCGTGGATGAGATCCCCCAGCCCGACGCCAAAGCCGATCCTACCATCGGGCTCAAGCTGCAGATGCGCTATTCCATCCCGCTCTTTGTCTACGGACAAGGCATTCCGACAATACCCGAGGGCGCGCATCATGCCTTCGTGGAGACAAAAAACCTGAGCTGGCGGGTGACGCAGGAAGGCGGTCACCCGGCGCTCGAGGTGCGTAACAAGGGGGATGTGCACGTCAGGCTCAGCCAGGTGGCGCTGGAGCAGGGGGGGCAGAAACGCACGGTTGCCGATGGACTGCTGGGCTACGTCCTGCCCAACAGCACCCGCAGCTGGCCGATACCGACAGGCATTCGCCAGCCCAGCCAGATGAGTGCGCAGATTAATGCCAGGGATACGCAATGGCAGTCGACGCCCGTCAACTGAAACCGGCGATGATGATCCTGCTCTGCGTCAGTACCAGCACCTGGGCCGAGCCCGGCGACGACAGCCTGCCGCCGCCACCGGAGGCCCGGTCGGTAAACGATGAGGCGATTTTCCAGCTCGCCCTCGTGCTGAACCACTATGATACCGGTCTCGTGGTGCCGGTGACGCAACGCAGCGGCGCTTACTTTATCTCCAGCGCCGATCTTCTTCGCGCCGGGCTGCCGCCTGAGCGCGTGCCGAACGGAGAGGTCAACTTGTCCACGCTTGCGCAGGTGCGCGTGGAGTATGACAGCGCCGCACAGCGCCTGCTGATGACAGTGCCCCGCGACTGGGTTTCATCCCGCGTCACCTCCTTCAGCGGACAGACGGCGCAGAGTAAACCCCACTATGGCCGCGGGGCGCTGCTCAATTACGATTTTTATACCAACCGTACCGAACACGCTGGCGGGCAGGCGTCGCTCTGGCATGAGTTCCGCTATTTCAACGACAACGGCTCGTTTTCCTCTACCGGCTATGCCCGGGAAAATTTCAGCGGTAACAGCGGGCAGCAGGAAGGCTATGTGCGCTATGACACCACCCTGCTGATGACGAATGAAGATGACGCCACCACCTGGACCGCCGGTGACGTTATCAGCGATGCCCTGAGCTGGAGCAGCAGCGTGCGTATGGGCGGGATTAGCTACGGCCGTGATTTTTCCCTGCGCCCGGATCTGGTGACCTGGCCGCTGCCGGCGTTCTCGGGTGAAGCGGCGGTGCCGACGTCTGTCGATCTCTTTATCAACGGCTACCGTTCAGGTTCGACTCAGCTTCAGCCCGGCCCCTTCACGCTTACCAATCTGCCCTACATCAACGGCGCCGGGGACGCGGTGCTGGTCACCACCGATGCCCTGGGACGCCAGGTGAGCACGACGCTGCCGTTCTATGTCACCAGCGATTTGCTCAAGCAAGGATTGAGCGACGGCGCCGTCACCCTGGGGAGCCTGCGGCGCAACTATGGTATTAAGAATTTCGACTATGGCCCGGCGGCGGGCAGCGGATCGTATCGGTATGGCCTGACGGACTGGCTGACGCTGGAAGGCCACGCTGAGGGTGCGGAAGCGCTGGCTCTCGGCGGCGCGGGAACGGTGGTGAAGCTTGGCCGTTTTGGCGTCGTGAACTCCTCTTACAGCCACAGCCGGATGCGCGGCGACGACGGCGGGCAAATCAACTGGGGATACCAGTACAGCACCAGTGAATTCAGCCTCGCGACCCAGCATACCCGGCGCAACCGCGATTTTGGCAACCTGGCGCTGTACGACCAGCCGACGGTGTACGATGAAAACGACAGGCCCATTGCCAGCTTTAGCCGCAATACCGATCAGTACTCTCTGACCTTCAACCTCGGACAGTACGGCAGCATCGGCGCGGCCTGGATTGGCGTCGAAAGCTTCGACAGCCAGAAAACGGAGCTGCTCAACCTCTCCTGGAGCCGCAACCTGTGGGGCTCCAGCAGCGTTTACCTGGCGGCCAGCCGTGACCAGCAGCGGGGCGACTGGACGGTCGCGATGTCGCTGCAGGTGCCGCTGGGGGAGCGTGACAGTGCCGCCGTCACCTTTGAAAACACACCGGATGCAGGCAGCACGCAGCGCATCAACTATAACCACTCGATGCCGTCAGACGGTGGCCTGAGCTGGAACATGGCGTGGGCCAACCAGTCGCAGCGCAAAAACTATCAGCAGGGCACGCTGGGCTGGCGTAACAGCAATATTGAACTGCAGGGCGGCGGGTACGGCGAGCAGGACATGATGACCTGGTGGGGCGAGGCGATGGGCTCGATTGTGCTCATGGACGGCGAACTGTTCGCGGCGAATAAAATCAACGACGCGTTTGTGGTGATCAGCACTGACGGTCACCCGGACGTGCCCGTCAGCTACGAAAACCAGCCCGTCGGTAAAACCAATCGTAACGGCTATCTGCTGGTGAGCGGCGTGTCGGCCTATTATCCGGCGAGCTACAGTATTAATACCCTGAATCTGCCTGCCGATACCCGGCTGAAGGAGACGGAGCGGCGCGTGGCGATCCGCCGCAACAGCGGTTATCTGGTGGATTTCCCGATGGAGCAGGAGCGGGTGGCCAGCGTGATCCTCCATGACGCGCAGGGGCTGGCGATCCCGGTGGGAAGCCAGGTAAGGCGCGCCTCAAAGAGCATCGCCGTGGTGGGCTATGACGGTATTGCCTGGCTGGAAAACCTCAGCGATGTAAATCTGCTGGACGTGACGACGCCCGCGGGAAAACGCTGCACGGCCTCGCTGACCATTGGCGCAAACCCGGAGCACAAGCTGCAAACCTACGGCCCGCTGACCTGCCGGGAGGGGCGGTGAAACGTCTGCTGCTGATACTCCTGCTGCTGTTCTCCGGCGGCAGCTGGGCAGCCTGTAACGTGAGCACGGTGAATGCCTCGTTTGGCAGCGTCACCTCGTTTGCGCTCAGCGGCACCGGAGAGGTGGCAACCACCGGCACGCTGGTTGTGGCCTGCGATGCGATTTTGAACCTGCTCACCAGCGATTCGGTGACGCTTAACTTCATCTCGGCGTCGGTTTCAGCTAACAGTCGGGCGACCATGAAGCGTACCGACAACGCAACCATCACCGACGTCGTCCCGGTCCGTCTGTGCGGGCAGTCTGGCTGCGCCAGCAGCAGCGAAGTGCAGACCACAAAAAGCTATACCTGGGGCGGCAGCACGCTGTTAAATCTGATTGGCGGCAAACAATATAATATTCCACTCTATTTCCGCACCGTTGCTGGCCAGAACGTCACGGCGGGGCCGTATCAGGTGACGCTCAACTTTAGCATCACCTACAGCGTCTGTTCCGTAGGGGTGCTCAACCTCTGCCTGTCAGGGCAACAAACCGGAACCACCAACACCAGCATTACGGTGGACATGAACGTCACCAACGACTGCAGCGCGATGACCACGCCTGACGTGAACTTCAACAGCGCGCCGCTGGTGCAGAATTTTCCCACCGTGTCACAGGCTATCGCCGTCACCTGCACCAAGGGCAGCACCTACACCATCGGTATTAACAATGGTGCCAACGCGTTGAACAACGTACGTCGTATGGTTAGCGGCACTAACTATATGAGTTACGACATCTATAAAGAAGCAAGCGGTAACCGCTGGGGCGGCAGCGGTGCCGAACGCTGGGCCAGTTCCGCCTCGTCGCAGCTGAGCGCCGACGGTTTACTGCGCACCTATAACTACACCGCCAGGGTCCTCACCAACCAGGCAACGCCCCCCGCCGGCACCTATACCGACACGCTGATCGTCGACGTCACGTTCTGACCCACGCTTTTCCCTTTCGCAAATGTAAAGTTCCTGTGGCCTGTGCCGATAACACCGTTAATAAATCTATGAGAAGGTGTTGTATGTTGAACCGTATCCGCGTTGTCACAATGCTCATGATGGTGCTGGTCATTTTCGCACTTCTTCAGCTTATTTCCGGTGGCCTCTTTTTCTCGTCGTTAAAACAAAACCAGGACAGCTTCGCGGCCTCGAACGACCTGCGCGTGCAGCAGAGTGAACTCACCACAACATGGGATCTGATGCTGCAAACGCGCATCAACCTGAGCCGTTCCTCCGCCCGCATGATGATGGATCCGAACAATCAGCAGAGCAGCGCGAAAACGGACCTGCTGAAAAACGCGCGCGCGACGCTTGCGGACGCGGCAAAACATTACGACGCCTTCAAAAAGATTGCTCCGCAGCCTGCAATGGAGCAGGCGAGCGCCAGCATCGATGAAAAATACAACGCCTACTTTGCAGGCCTGACGGAGCTTATTCAGTTCCTTGAAGGCGGCAACATGGACGCCTATTTCGCACAGCCGACGCAGGGTATGCAAAACGCGCTCGGCGCGGCGCTGGGCGAGTACGCCAAAGCCAGCAGCGATTTGTACCATTCGGCCTTTACGGAAAGCCAGAACGACTACCGCTTTGCCAAATGGCAGATGGCGATCCTCGCGCTGGCGCTGGTCATCGTGCTGATGGCCGTCTGGTACGGCATTCGCCATATCCTTCTTAACCCGCTTGGGCGCGTTATTGCGCACATCCGCGATATCGCCAGCGGCGATCTCACCAAAACGCTGACGGTTTCCGGGCGTAATGAGATCACCGAACTGGCAAACAGCGTGGACCATATGCAGCGCTCGCTGATGGAGACCGTCACCAACGTGCGCAACGGCTCGGATGCTATTTACACCGGCACCAGCGAAATCGCGATGGGTAACAACGATCTCTCGTCCCGCACCGAACAGCAGGCTTCTGCGCTGGAGGAGACTGCCGCCAGCATGGAAGAGCTGACCGCCACCGTGAAGCAAAACGCCGATAACGCCCGTCAGGCGTCGAAGCTGGCGGAAAGCGCCTCTGAGACGGCGCAGCGCGGGGGACGCGTGGTGGACGGGGTGGTGAAAACCATGCACGACATTGCCAACAGCTCGAAGAAAATTGCCGACATTATCAGCGTCATCGACGGCATCGCCTTCCAGACCAATATCCTGGCGCTCAACGCCGCCGTCGAAGCGGCGCGCGCCGGTGAGCAGGGGCGCGGATTTGCCGTGGTGGCTGGTGAAGTACGTAACCTCGCGAGCCGCAGCGCCAATGCGGCGAAAGAGATTAAAGCGCTAATTGAAGACTCCGTTTCACGCGTGGATACCGGCTCGGTGCTGGTGGAAAGTGCGGGTGAAACCATGAATGACATCGTGAATGCCGTCACGCGCGTGACGGACATCATGGGTGAAATCGCTTCTGCATCGGATGAGCAGAGTCGTGGTATTGACCAGGTCGCCCTGGCGGTATCGGAAATGGATCGTGTGACGCAGCAAAACGCCGCGCTGGTGCAGGAGTCCGCCGCGGCGGCCGCTGCGCTGGAGGACCAGGCGAGCCGTCTGAAGATGGCCGTCTCGGCGTTTCGTCTTACTTCCAAAACTACAAATACGGTCAGCTCGCGTGCCTCGCACGCTGAGACAACCGCCGCGCCGATGGCATCACGCGCGCGCGCCGCGGTGACCGGACAAGATGAAAACTGGGAAACATTTTGACTGACATTTAAACCGCGGCTGCTTGCCGCTTATTGGGAGCGTGGATGTTAAATCGTATTCGTATCTCGACCACATTGTTTTTGATTCTGATCCTGTGTGGTGTGTTGCAGGTTGGCAGTAACGGGTTGTCTTTTTGGGCGTTTCGCGATGGCTATCAGAATTTGCAGGAAGTCGAGACGAGTAATCAACAGCGCTCCGCACTGGCACAGACGCGTGCCGTGCTGTTGCAGGCAAGCACCGCGCTGAACAAAGCAGGAACGCTGACCGCGCTGAGCTATCCGCCGGATGATATCAAAGCGTTAATGGCGGTGGCGCGCGGCAGCCTGAAGCAGGCCGACGCGCAGTTCAAAGCCTTTATCTCGCAGGATGCGGTGAGTGAGAAAGGGAAGGCGCTGAAGGTCGCCATGAAGAAGAACTTCGACGTGTGGTACAGCGATCTGGATCACCAGGCCACCTGGCTTGAGAACAACCAGCTCTCTGACTTCCTGACCGCGCCGGTACAAGATTCTCAGGCCGCGTTCGATGGCAGTTTTAATGCCTGGCAGCAGGATATTAACCAGTTCGTTGAACGCGCCGGGGCGGACAGCCGCACCAGCTACCACATGTCCGGGGTGATTTTTGCCACGATGGTGATCCTGGCCGCGCTGCTCACGGGCGGGGCGCTGTTCTGGTCGCGCAGGATGATTGTGCAGCCGCTGGCCATCATCAGCAGCCACTTCGACAGCATTGCGAAGGGCAACCTGGCGCGCCCGGTGGCGGTATACGGCAAGAACGAAATTTCGGCGATTTTTGCCAGCCTGAAGGCAATGCAGGGATCGCTGCGGGAAACGGTGACCGACGTGCGCCAGGGCAGCTACGCCATGCACACCGGGATTTCGGAGATTGCGGCGGGCAATAACGATCTCTCATCGCGAACCGAGCAGCAGGCGGCCTCGCTGGCGCAGACGGCGGCCAGCATGGAGCAGCTGACCGCGACAGTGAGCCAGAACGCCGACAACGCGCGCCAGGCGTCGGACCTGTCAAAGCAGGCCGCCCTGACGGCGAAGAAAGGGGGCGACCAGGCCTCTCACGTGGCCAGCACCATGCAGGATATTGCCGCCAGTTCGCAGAAAATTGGCGACATCATCAGCGTGATTGACGGTATCGCGTTCCAGACCAACATTCTGGCACTCAACGCCGCCGTTGAAGCGGCGCGAGCAGGCGAGCAGGGGCGTGGTTTTGCGGTTGTGGCGGGGGAGGTGCGTAACCTGGCGAGCCGCAGCGCTAACGCAGCAAAAGAGATAAAAGGGCTGATTGAAGAGTCGGTCTCCCGCGTTCAGCAGGGATCTGCCCTGGTGGATACGGCGGCAAAAACCATGACCGAGATCGTGACGTCAGTGACGCGCGTTAACGACATCATGGGCGAAATCGCCTCGGCGTCCGATGAACAGCGCCGTGGGATCGAGCAGGTGGCTCAGGCGGTCAGCCAGATGGATCAGGTGACGCAGCAGAATGCCTCGCTCGTGGAAGAAGCGGCGGCGGCAACCGATCAGCTGGCAAACCAGGCCGACCACCTCACCGGGCTGGTGGCGGTGTTTAATGTCAAAGAGCACGTTGAAGCAGTAACAGAAGTCGGGCGGTCACAGGCCGTGCCAGTTGTATCCTGAATGTGATTAAGAAGGCGCTATGACATCACCCACGCCCACAGGGCAAACGTCATTATTGTTACAGATGACACAGCGCCTCGCGCTGTCTGACGCGCATTTTCGTCGGATATGTCAGTTAATCTACCAGCGTGCGGGGATCGTGCTTGCGGATCATAAGCGAGACATGGTCTACAACCGTCTGGTGCGTCGCTTGCGCACGCTGGGGCTGGATGATTTTGGCCGTTATCTGAGCATGCTCGAAGCGAACCAGAACAGCGCCGAATGGCAGGCTTTTATCAACTCATTGACCACTAACCTGACGGCCTTTTTCCGTGAGGCACACCACTTCCCGGTACTGGCGGATCACGCGCGCCGCCGCACCGGGGGAGAGTATCGCGTCTGGAGCGCGGCGGCCTCAACAGGAGAGGAGCCATACTCGCTGGCGATTACCCTCGCCGACACGCTGGGGATGGCGCCGGGCCGCTGGAAAGTGTACGCCAGCGATATCGACACCGAGGTGCTGGAAAAAGCCCGCAACGGCGTTTACCGCCAGGACGAGCTAAAAACGCTGTCGCCTCAGCAGCTACAGCGCTATTTCATGCGCGGAACAGGGCCACACGAAGGGCTGGTGCGCGTACGCCAGGAGCTGGCGAACTGCGTTGAGTTCGCCCCGGTCAACCTGCTGGACAAGCAGTACAACGTGCCCGGGCCCTTTGACGCGATCTTTTGTCGTAACGTGATGATCTATTTTGATAAAACGACGCAACAGGACATCCTGCGTCGCTTTGTTCCGTTGCTCAAGCCTGACGGTTTACTGTTTGCCGGGCACTCGGAAAACTTCAGCAACCTCGCGCGTGAGTTTAGCCTGCGTGGGCAAACGGTTTATGCGCTGAGTAAGGAAAAAGCATGAGTAAAATCAGGGTATTGTCTGTCGATGATTCGGCGCTGATGCGCCAGATCATGACTGAAATAATCAATAGCCACAGCGATATGGAGATGGTTGCGACAGCGCCCGATCCCCTGGTAGCGCGGGATTTAATCAAAAAATATAACCCCGACGTGCTGACGCTGGATGTCGAAATGCCGCGCATGGACGGCATCGATTTCCTGGAAAAACTGATGCGCCTGCGCCCGATGCCGGTGGTGATGGTCTCCTCCCTGACCGGTAAAGGTTCGGAAATCACCCTGCGCGCGCTGGAGCTGGGGGCGGTGGATTTTGTCACCAAGCCTCAGCTGGGCATTCGTGAAGGGATGCTGGCGTACAGCGAGATGATCGCCGAGAAGATCCGCACCGCGTCGCGCGCGAAGCTGGCGGCGCACAAGCCGATGGCCGCCCCCGCGACCCTGAAGGCCGGTCCGTTACTCAGCTCGGAAAAACTGCTGGTGATTGGCGCATCAACCGGGGGAACAGAGGCAATTCGCCATGTACTCCAGCCATTGCCGCTTTCAAGCCCCGGTATTCTTATCACGCAGCATATGCCGCCCGGCTTTACCCGCTCCTTCGCTGAGCGTCTGAACAAACTGTGTCAGATAAGCGTAAAAGAGGCGGAAGACGGCGAGCGCGTGCTCCCCGGTCACGCCTATATCGCGCCGGGCGACAAGCATATGGAACTGTCGCGCAGCGGCGCGAACTATCAAATCAAAATTCATGACGGGCCGCCGGTTAACCGGCACCGTCCGTCGGTGGATGTGCTGTTTCATTCGGTGGCGAAACATGCGGGGCGCAACGCCGTTGGGGTGATCCTGACGGGGATGGGTAACGACGGTGCCGCCGGAATGCTTGCAATGCACCAGGCTGGCGCCTGGACGATTGCGCAGAATGAAGCAAGTTGTGTGGTGTTCGGCATGCCGCGCGAGGCCATCAATATGGGTGGCGTGAGCGAAGTGGTCGATCTTAGCCAGGTAAGCCAGCAGATGCTGGCGAAAATCAGTGCCGGACAGGCAATACGTATTTAAAGAGGAGTGTAGTTTTATGGCGGACAAAGAGCTCAGATTTTTGGTTGTGGATGACTTTTCCACCATGCGTCGCATCGTGCGTAACCTGCTGAAAGAGCTGGGCTTCAACAACGTTGAAGAAGCAGAAGACGGCGTTGATGCGCTGAACAAACTGCAGGCAGGCGGCTTTGGTTTTGTGATCTCCGACTGGAACATGCCGAACATGGATGGTCTGGAACTGCTGAAAACCATTCGTGCAGATGCCGGTATGGCCTCCCTGCCGGTGCTGATGGTGACGGCGGAAGCGAAGAAAGAGAACATCATTGCAGCAGCACAGGCGGGCGCAAGCGGCTACGTGGTGAAGCCGTTTACGGCCGCGACCCTGGAAGAGAAGCTCGGTAAGATCTTCGAGAAACTCGGCATGTGAGGTGATGGATATGTTGCAACCTGCTATGAAACCCGTTGAAGAACATTCACCCAGCGACATCATTGCCCGCATTGGCAGCCTGACGCGCATGCTGCGCGACAGCCTGCGCGAGCTGGGGCTGGACCAGGCCATCGCCGAAGCGGCGGAAGCAATTCCGGATGCGCGTGACCGTCTGGACTACGTTGTGCAGATGACCGCGCAGGCGGCCGAGCGCGCGCTGAACAGCGTTGAAGCGTCACAGCCGCACCAGGATGCGATGGAGAAGGGCGCGAAAGCGCTGACCACGCGCTGGGATGAGTGGTTTGAAAACCCTATCGAGCTGGCCGATGCGCGCGAGCTGGTAACCGATACCCGCCAGTTCCTGGGCGATGTACCGGGCCACACCAGCTTCACCAACGCCCAGCTGTTGGACATCATGATGGCGCAGGATTTCCAGGACCTGACCGGTCAGGTGATCAAACGCATGATGGATGTGATCCAGGAGATTGAGCGTCAGCTGCTGATGGTGCTGCTGGAGAACATTCCGGAACCGGCCGCCCGTCCAAAACGTGAGAACGAAAGCCTGCTCAATGGTCCACAGCTCGACGCCACCAAAGCGGGCGTTGTGGCAAGCCAGGATCAGGTGGACGACCTGCTGGACAGCCTCGGGTTCTGATTGTTCTGATAACCCTCAGGTTGCTGTTTCAACCTGAGGGTATTTCGATTAGCGAAGATCCATTTTCACCGTGACGTTACCTTCAAAACGACCCGGCACCGGGTGAGCGTCAGTGGTACTCACCGGGACGGCCTGAATTTTAATCACGCCATTTCCCTGCTCGTCCATCGTTACCGGAAACGCATAGGTGCCATCCAGCGCAACGTCCCGGCTGTTTTCATCGTACACCCGCACGCCGAGATCGTCTCTTTCCAGAAGTTTCGCAATGTACGGCGTACTGCTATCCGCCACGCCCTGGTCTGCCGTGAGCGTGAGCTTTATCCGGTCCGTATTCCCGACAGCGTTATCATCACAGTGGTAGGCAATATCGACATTTTTGAGGGCATAGCCTTTCGGGGGCTGCCCCTTGCTGACGAATTGCTTACTGACGATACTGCCAAATTCAACCTCGATGGTGCTCCCCGCGTTGATGGTGCAGCTTAGCGGTGCCGATAGCGTGCCGCTAAACCAGATATCTGAGACGTGTTCCGCCTCTGCGGGCTCGCAGCTTGCCCCGGTGCCAATATAGAGGCAGGCATAGTTCTGGGCGACGATTGTCGGCGGGATCGTTTCCTCTCCCAGAATCGGTTTTTTAACGCGCAGCATGACCGCAATGACGTTCCAGCGGAAATTACGCTTTATCTCAGCGGCGCCCGCGGGTTTGGTCTCATTGCTGCAGACGCTGGCATCGCCCTCGGTTTTGGAGAGCAAATTTTCTGTCACGCTATTCATGCTGCCCAGCGGGGTTGGGTATTCATTAACAGGCACAGGAGTCAGTGATTTACCGTCTGGTGAGTTGATAGCATCGGCATAGCCTGTGATACCGGCGTCAATCTTATCGGTCAGATAGCCATAGCCGTTTGTACCTGCCGTAAGCGGACTGCCCGCCAGCGTTTTTTCATAGACTATGCTCGATGAAAACAGGTTTGCCGGACACGTACAGTTGGCCACCATGTTTGCACCGCTGCCGACCAGATGGTCGGGCACTTCATAATCATGATTGGCGATGTTATCGCCTGATGCGAATTCGTGGTCGAATACGGTCGTGTAAGTTTGCGGGGCACCGAAGCAGTTATGCAGTATCGTGACGCCAGCCCAGCCTGGGCGGGCAGAGACCAGGCCCAGTGCGCAAATCAGTGAGGCCGTCGCGGCGTGTTTCTTGAGTTTAGTTAACATGCGGTTGTTCCTGGTGACATAGCGCGCTAACGGAGCGAATACCGTTAGGGCTTTCATTTTCTCCATCGGCTGGCTGTGCAATGTGGGCGCTGCACTGCTGGTCAGACGCATTCCCCCACTTCACCGTGAGCCGCGCGGTTTCTCCAATGCCTGCCAGATAGACGGTGCCGGTATCATCGACAATGCCGCTCATGACCGGTGCGTCGCTGGTCGCTATAGCCCCAAACGGGACGAGCAGGCCGTTTGTGCGCTTCAGCGTGATTAACAGCCGATAACCCGTGTGAGCATCAAAACGTGCCATTACCGCCGCGTTGCGAGAAGGGATAACGGTGGCAGACGTGTCGCTGCTGTCCACGTTTTCCGGGAGGCTTGAGGTGTCGATGCGAATGTGATTTTCCTGATAGGGGGTCAACGATGGAATAACGGCGTTGCCCTGCCAGTCAGTCTGAACGCCGCGCTGGTTCTGGAAACGAACGCCGGAAGCGTCGTTGGCATTTACGATGGCAAACTGGTTGCCTAAAGGCTGAGCCAGCGTGACGCCCTGTGGATGTGCAACGATACCGCCGCTGATACCGTAGTTGAGCTGTCTGGAATCATCGGAGGAGGCGTAATACCCGGCGTTCAGGTTCGCGTATTGCGAACGGTAGCTGCCGTAGACGCTGCTGGTATCTTCTCCGTCGTGGTTTGAATGGCTCTGCTGCAGCGAGTAGCTCAGGCGTTCATCGTCCAGCAGCGTGCCGCTTAGTCCGACGTTTTGGCGCGTGTAGCCCCGTTTAGTATTGCTGATGTTATAGCTGCTCCAGGCGCGGGGTAGCCATCGGGAAAGCGGAACGCTAAGGCCGAAGGAGACCATCCGATCGGACTCTTCGCCGTTTGTTTTACTGTAGGTGTAGGCCATGTGGTAGCTCACACCGGAATAAACGGTGTTAAAACCCACCGACAGGCTGCGCTCTATATTCGAGGTGCCCCAGTAATCCTGCTGATAGCCGTTGAGGTAAAGGCTCACGCCGGCAATGGCCTGGCTGACGCTGGCCTGAATGCGGTTGCGCTTATTGTAACGAAACAGCAGGTCCTCTTCGTGTCCAGCGAGCTTTTGATTGGCATCGGCAAAACTGTAGTAACCGCGGCTGGAATAGCGATAGCTGCCCAGGCTGAAGTTAGTATTGGTCGAATCAAGTTTACCCGTATAGAGCAAACGCCAGGACTGGCCGGTATGCTGGCTGTCATCGTCTAGCTTCGCATTGGCCAGGGTCACGTCCGCCGATAATGAACCCAGTGGCCCCAGCGCCACGCCCATACCGGTATTGGCAGCGTTATAGTCTTTAGACACCGTCAGCCCGCCAAACCAGGTAAGCAGGTTGTTTAAACCGTAAATCATGCTCCCCTGAAGAAAGTCGGGTTCTTTTTGCTCGCTGCCGCTGTCAGCACGATAGCGTCCCGCCGTCATTTCATACTTGATATGCCCCGGGCGCTGCATAACCGCGATGCTGGAGTAGGGCTGCGTGAAGCGGTGCTCGGTGCCGTCAGCCTCTTTGACCGTGACCTCCAGATCGCCGCTGTTGGTGGTCGAGTAGAGGTCATCGATCTCAAACGCACCTGGCGCGACATTCTGCTGGTAGATGAGATAGCCGTTCTGGCGCACGGAGACTTCGGCGTTAGAGCTGGCGATGCCGCGAATGACGGGGGCATAGCCGCGCTGGCTGTAGGGCAGCATCTCTTCATCGGAGGCCAGATTAACCCCGCGGTACTGCAGGCTATCAAACACTTCACCGCGGGTACTGCTCTCACCGGCGGTAAACTGTGCCTTCAGGAGGTCAACGTCGTGTTGCAGGAAGGTGTTGATCGTTTCCCACTGATTGTCGTTATCCGAGTTGCTCCACGTTGAGTAGTTGCGCACGCGCCAGCCGCCAATATTCGCGCCGGTGCGCAAATTCAGGTACTGGCTTGTGGTGCTGTTGTTACCGCTATCGCTGTTTTGCGAACCTGAAAAAGCATAGTCACTGAACAAGACGGGTACGCCATCGTCCCAGCGTGACGGATCGACATAGTCGCGACCGGTTCCGCTTATCGCAGCCTGGGGTATGCTCAGCTTTAGCGTCATCGTCGAAAACTCAAGCCGGGCAGATGCCTGAGGTATATAGCTGCCTAACGTGTTGGGTAATGTTGAACGGGCAGGGATTTCCAGCAGCTGCGGAAAGCGATCGACATTAATTCCCCAGGCACGCAGCATATCTGGCGTCAGCTGGGGCATCAGTGCTCCGTCAGGCGCGCTGACGTAGGCGATAACGGCGTCGTTAAGGCGTCGGCCATTCACCACCACGCTTGATGGATAAGTACCGGGAAGCTGCGCATTGGATTTTGAAAACAGTGAGAGATCGATATCCTGTTGGGTCAACATGTCCCCTTCCAGCGAGGAGGGGGAGAAACGGTACTCCCTGGCATGCGCAGAGCAGTTCGCCATGATTATGATGCCGCCAAGGCAGCGAAGCAGCGGGTTCAGCTTAAAGAACCGCTCGCATGACAAATAATTACGTCCTGTAATCATTATGAACGTTAATCCTGCGTCAGGGTGGAAGTATATTTTTCAGAAGCATTGCCGTAATCGGTGATACAGCGCCAGCTGACGTTCGTCCCCTGCACGCTCTCGGGGAGAGGGATGACGACGCTGGATTTGGGGCCAACCATATCGGCTTTCTCTATCTTTTCCCCCCCAAGCGTTAGCGAATCAAACACGCTGTAAAACGCCCCGGCATTGAGGACGGTAAGCTGCCGATCGTGACGTACGAAGCGCAGGTTTTTGCAGGTCTCGGATGGCGAACCGTCGAGCCCGGAAGGGCGCCAGAACATTTTCAGGCGCGTTTTATAGATAAGACGCAGCACGTTTTTATTGCCATCATCCGTTGCCGTGGCGGGGACGGTTCGCACGTTCATATAGAACAGCGACTCTTTATCGACGGGTAACGCCGCACCGTTCCAGGTAATTCGCAGGCTCTGCTCTTTTTGCGGGTCAAGACGAAAGAGAGGCGGGGTCACAATAAACGGCCCGCGGGTTTTGCCATCACCCGTATCCGTCCAGGACTGAATCAGCCAGGGCAGTTCTTTATCATTATTTTGCAAAGGCAGGGCAACTTCCTTTTTCGTGGCATCGTAAATTATGCGTGTACGGCCGATTTGTATCCCCGTTGCGTGACAAAGCGTGCTCGCAATAACGGGAAGGCATAATAAGGCTATAGTGGTTTTGCGCATGGAGAGACCCTTATTAAAGGAGGTTGAGGTGAAAAAGATAATAGTCCGGAACCGGACCCAGACTATTATCTGAGCATGACTCCTTAAACGTCATGACGCTTAAAATATATATATGCTGAATATCAAAAAAATGTTTATTAGCGGTAGAGAATATTAACCGTCATATCGGCATCGGCCGGACCTGCTGTTACCGTGGTGGCGAAGGACTTATAGCGTGCGTTAAAATCCGCCTTAATCGTATCAGAGGATTTTGTTGCAAGTTCGATATAGACCTGCCCTTCAGCACCGTCCATGGTGATAAATTGATCGTTTTTGCCTGCCGGGCTGACGGCGACGCCCACACCGGTTGCCGCGATCTCGCCCGTGGTGGTGATTTTACTCACATCCAGCAGCGTGTTCGTTTTGGTTAAGGTGGTTGGTCCGTTGAAGGTCAGCTGGACGGCCGGCAGGCCGTCGCTGCGTAACGGGCAGTTTGCCAGAGTAATGGCGAACGGCATCAGTGTGGTTTCCACTCCGACGGCCGTAAATTGTGATTTAGGATAGGTGCCAAGCGGGATTGTGCTGTCGCTGCCATCGGTACCCTGAATCGTACAGCTAGGCTCGATGATTTCGCCGGTGAAGTGAATGGTTCCGGCATTCATTTCGGCTGCGAAGGCATTTAACGAAAGCGTTGCAAACGCGAAGCCGGTAATAATATTTTTTCTGAAGTCCATCTAAAATTGTCCTTAATGTGAGAAACGTTTTTGGCATGCGTGCTGTATTTAAAATAAAACAGTTATGCCGCGCCGAAGTATAACGCTTAATTTTACGCAGGTAAGAGATGACTGGGACTAATGTTATACAGGGTAAATCTCACCAGGGGGTTTGTGAACAAATGTAAAATAAGGGTTCGATTACTTTGGTTTATTGTGGTTACAACTTTATAATAATCCTGAAAAATAAAAAGTGATAAAACCGCTGTAAATGTTAAATTCTCGTGTGGGTTTATTTCGCCAGGCGCAGTTAATAAAGCCATGCTTAATTTAATTTGTAATATAAATCACGCCAAAATGGACCGGACAACCTTTTTCCGAACATTTTTTTACCGTTACCGCGCCTTAAGGCGATGCGTGCCTTTCTTAAACTGGGTAAAAAGGGCCGGTTATACGGTTTTTTCAACCCATTGATGAGGCGGCATGCTGGCATGATACCCCTGACTTAATGGGCTGCGAGCGTACTGTGTCAGAAGAGAGCGACGACAAAACAGAAGCCCCCACACCCCACCGACTTGAAAAAGCGCGTGAGGACGGGCAAATTCCCCGATCCCGAGAACTGACATCCCTGCTGATCCTTGTCGTAGGCGTGTGCATTATCTGGCTGGGTGGGGAGTCGCTCGCCCGCAAACTGGCGGGAATGCTCTCTTCCGGATTGCGTTTTGACCACAGCATGGTCAACGATCCAAACCTCATTCTTGGGCAAATCATTATTCTGATTAAAGGCGCGATGCTTGCCTTGCTCCCGCTGATCGTCGGCGTGGTACTGGTGGCCATTATCTCGCCCATCATGCTGGGCGGCCTGGTGTTTAGCGGCAAATCGCTGCAGCCCAAATTTTCCAAACTCAACCCGTTCCCCGGTATCGCAAAGATGTTCTCTGCCCAAACCGGCGCGGAACTGGTTAAAGCGATCCTCAAATCTACCCTGATGGGGAGCGCTGCCGGGTTTTACCTGTGGCACAACTGGCCTGAAATGATGCGCCTTATCAGCGAATCGCCGCTCAGCGCCATGAGTAATGCCATGAACCTTATCGGGCTGTGCTCGCTGCTGGTGGTGCTGAGCATTATCCCGATGGTGGGTTTCGACGTTATCTTCCAGATTTATACCCACATCAAGAAGCTGCGCATGTCGCGTCAGGATATTCGCGATGAATATAAGCAGATGGAAGGTGACCCGCATGTGAAAGGGCGTATTCGCCAGATGCAGCGCGCCGCAGCGCGTCGACGCATGATGGAAGACGTGCCAAAAGCCGACGTTATCGTCACCAACCCGACCCATTACTCCGTGGCGCTGCAGTACGACGAGAACAAAATGAGCGCGCCAAAAGTGGTGGCGAAGGGGGCAGGGCTGATTGCGCTGCGCATTCGTGAAGTGGCGACAGAAAACCGCGTACCCATTCTTGAAGCACCGCCGCTGGCGCGTGCGTTATACCGTCACGCTGAAATCGGACAACAGATCCCGGGACAACTCTACGCCGCCGTGGCGGAAGTGCTGGCCTGGGTATGGCAGCTGAAGCGCTGGCGTTTAGCAGGTGGACAACGACCTGTGAAACCTGAAAACCTTCCGGTGCCTGACGCGCTGGATTTTTTGAACGAGAAGGACACTGATGGCTAATCTGGTGGCAATGTTGCGCCTGCCCGGCAACCTGAAATCGACCCAATGGCAGATCCTTGCCGGACCGATTCTCATCCTGCTAATTCTGTCGATGATGGTGCTGCCGCTCCCGGCGTTCATCCTCGATCTGCTTTTTACCTTCAACATTGCGCTGTCCATCATGGTGCTGCTGGTGGCGATGTTCACCCAGCGTACCCTTGAGTTCGCCGCGTTCCCGACCATTCTGCTGTTTACGACCCTGCTGCGGCTGGCGCTGAACGTGGCGTCAACGCGTATCATCCTGATGGAGGGGCATACCGGCGGCGCGGCGGCGGGTAAAGTGGTAGAGGCCTTCGGCCACTTCCTGGTGGGCGGTAACTTTGCTATCGGTATCGTGGTGTTCGTTATCCTCGTTATCATCAACTTTATGGTTATCACCAAAGGTGCGGGGCGTATTGCCGAAGTCGGCGCGCGCTTCGTACTGGACGGGATGCCGGGTAAGCAGATGGCCATCGACGCCGACCTGAACGCCGGGCTGATTGCGGAAGATGAAGCAAAAAAACGTCGTTCTGAAGTGACGCAGGAAGCGGACTTCTACGGCTCAATGGACGGTGCGAGTAAGTTTGTTCGCGGCGATGCCATCGCCGGTATTCTGATCATGGTGATCAACGTGGTCGGCGGCCTGCTGGTGGGCGTCCTGCAGCACGGCATGGACATGGGCCACGCGGCGGAAAGCTATACGCTGCTGACCATCGGTGACGGTCTGGTCGCCCAGATCCCGGCGCTGGTCATCTCAACCGCGGCGGGCGTTATCGTGACGCGCGTGAGTACCGATCAGGATGTCGGCGAGCAGATGGTGGGGCAGCTGTTCAGCAACCCCCGCGTGATGCTGCTGTCGGCGGCGGTGCTGGGCCTGCTCGGCATGGTGCCGGGGATGCCTAACCTGGTGTTCCTGCTGTTCACCGCGGGTCTGCTGGGCCTGGCCTGGTGGATGCGCGGACGTGAAATGAAACCGGCGGCAGAGCCGGTGCCGGTGAAAATGCCGGAGAATACGCAGGCCGTTGAGGCGACCTGGAACGACGTTCAGCTGGAGGATTCTCTGGGGATGGAAGTAGGGTATCGCCTGATCCCCATGGTGGACTTCCAGCAGGACGGCGAACTGCTTGGCCGTATCCGCAGTATCCGTAAGAAATTCGCCCAGGATATGGGTTTCCTGCCGCCGGTGGTTCATATACGTGACAACATGGATCTTCCGCCCGCCCGTTACCGCATTCTGATGAAAGGCGTGGAGATTGGCAGCGGTGACGCTTACCCGGGCCGCTGGCTGGCGATTAACCCCGGCACGGCGGCGGGCACGCTGCCGGGTGAACAAACCATCGACCCGGCCTTTGGCCTGGCGGCAATCTGGATTGAAAGCGCCCTGAAAGAGCAGGCGCAGATTCAGGGTTATACCGTGGTGGAAGCCAGTACCGTGGTGGCGACGCACCTTAACCATCTGATTGGCCAGTTCTCCGCCGAGCTGTTTGGCCGTCAGGAGGCGCAGCAGCTGCTTGACCGCGTAACGCAGGAGATGCCGAAGCTGACGGAGGATCTGGTGCCGGGCGTGCTGACGCTGACGACCCTGCATAAGGTGCTGCAAAATCTGCTCGACGAAAAAGTGCCTATTCGCGATATGCGCACCATTCTCGAAACGCTGGCCGAGCATGCGCCGCTGCAAAGCGATCCGCACGAGCTGACGGCGGTCGTGCGCGTGGCGCTGGGCCGTGCGATTACCCAGCAGTGGTTCCCGGGGACGGGTGAAGTGCAGGTCATTGGGCTGGACACGCCGCTTGAGCGCCTGCTGCTTCAGGCGCTGCAGGGTGGAGGCGGCCTTGAGCCGGGGCTGGCGGACCGCCTGCTGGCGCAAACGCAGGAGGCGCTGGCGCGTCAGGAGATGCTGGGCGCACCGCCGGTGCTGCTGGTCAACCACGCCCTGCGTCCGCTGCTGTCACGCTTCCTGCGCCGCAGCCTGAACCAGCTGGTGGTGCTGTCGAATATGGAGCTGTCGGATAACCGCCATATTCGTATGACGGCAACCATAGGAGGAAAGTAATGCGTAAGTGGCTCTGGATACTCTTTTTCCCGCTGATGGCGCAGGCGGCCGGAGAGGGAACGTGGCAGGCCAGCAGCATGGGCGTCACCCTCAGCAATCGTGGGGTGGCAATGTCTTCGCGTCCGCTGTCGCCGCCTGAGCCGGTCTCAGGCCTGATGACGCTGGTGGTCTGGAACTATAGGCTGATTGGCCCAACGCCAGCCGGGCTGCGGGTGCGGCTCTGTTCCCAGACCCGCTGCACGGAAATCGATGGCGAAAATGGCTCCACTCGGGGGCTGAATGGGGTTCCCGCGGTTGAGCCTTTACGGTTTATCTGGGAAGTACCGGGCGGAGGACGCATGGTCCCGGCGCTGAAAGTTCAGAGCAACGCCGTCATCGTCAACTACCGCTAACTGCCTGCCTTTTAGCCAGTCATCAGGCGATTCTGATGGCTGGCTCGCAAAAATGACCTCGCCTTTTGATGCAATGGAAACGCTGTTTTATAAATCAGTGACACGCGTGACGACACTCTTTGCATTTTTGCCATCCCCCTCGCTGTGGTGGCAGAAACAGAAAGGTATCAACAAGTCGATAATTCTACTGTAGCCGTGTAAAAACTCCCGGATGAGGTTTGCTTACAGGGAGTCTCCCAAAACTGATTAGGGTTGACGGCAATGAAAACACGTAAAATTGGACTCGCAAATTATCTTGCATATGGGTCAGGCGATTTCCTCGGCGCGGGTACCACCGCGCTGACGGCGGCCTGGCTTTTGTATTTTTATACCACCTTCTGTGGACTTTCCCCTATTGAAGCAACCTTTATCTTTGCCGCGGCAAGGGTGCTGGATGCGGTTGTCAGCCCGCTGATGGGCTTTTTAACGGATAACTTCGGTACGACCTGGCTCGGTAAGCGTTTTGGTCGTCGTAAATTCTTCATCCTGCTGGGGATCCCGTGCGTGTTCAGCTACTCGCTAATGTGGGTTGGGGACATGAGCTTCTGGTACTACCTGCTGACCTATCTGGTGTTTGATATCGTCTACACCATGATTCTGGTGCCGTACGAAACGCTGGTACCGGAAATGACCGATGACTTTAAGCAGAAAACCAAGTTCTCCGGCGCGCGCATCTCTATGGCGCAGATGTCCGCCATTCTGGCCTCATTCCTGCCGGGGATCCTCTTGACCCACTTTGGTAAAGACAACGCCGTTTCCTTCTTCTACGCAAGCCTGGTCTTCTCCGTGCTGTGCGCCCTGATGCTGACCTTCGTCTGGTTCTTTACCTGGGAACGCCCGCGTGAAGAGTGGACTGAAGCGGCGCTGCGTGCCGAGGAAGAGAAGAAAAAGCTGACGCTGAGCCAAAGCCTCAACCGTCTGTTCGTGGAGTTAAGCTCGACGCTGCGCATTAAGATTTTCCGCCAGCATCTCGGCATGTACCTCGGCGGCTACATCGCGCAGGACGTCTTTAACGCCGTTTTCACCTACTACGTGGTGTTCGTGCTGATGCAGGAAGCGTCCATGGCGTCTAACCTGCTGGGCACGATGGCGATTTTCCAGTTCCTGGCCGTAATCGGGATGATCCCGCTGTGCATTCGCTTCGGGCCTGCGCCGTCATATCGCATGGTCGTGGTGCTGTTTGGTCTGGCGTCGGTCTCTTACGCCGTGCTCTATTACGCGGGGTTAAGCGATGTTTACTCACTCCTGTTGCTGATCTCTGCGGTGGCCGGGCTGGGCCGCGGTGGTATCAACTACGTTCCGTGGAATACCTACACCTACATTGCTGACGTGGATGAAGTCATCACCGGCCAGCGCCGTGAAGGGATCTTCGCGGGCATTATGACCCTGACGCGTAAAGCCTCTCAGGCGGGTGCCGTGATGCTGGTTGGGATCGTGATGCAGATGTCCGGCTTTGTCAGCGGCCAGAAGGTTCAGCCTGCGGAAGTGAGCCACACCATTCTGATGATCCTGAGCGTGGGTACCATTCTGGTACTGTTCTGCGGCTTCCTGGTTTCCCTGCGCTTCAAACTCAATTTACAGACCCACAGCACGCTGCGCGAAGAAACGGCCAAAATGCGTGAGTCTGGCCATGCGGTTGCGGAAACCGCAACGCCGCAAGCCCGTGCCACCGTCGAGATGCTGGCCGGTATGCCGTACGACTCCCTGTGGGGCAATAACAACATTGGTTATCTGAATCGTAATAAGCCGGCAGCCCCTTCGCTGAAGGACCGTGCGGTACTGAATTCGACATACAACAGAGGTTAAGATGATGAAAGTTTGGCCTGTCAAACATAGCCCGCTACTGCGTCAGCCCGAGCGTTTTATTGCCAGGGATGAGCTAAAGTCGCTGATTGAAAAGGTGACGCATAACCTGGTCAATATCCATGACAAAACGGGGCAATTTTTGCTGCGGCTGGACGACGGGCGCGTGATCGACACCAAAGGCTGGGAAGGATGGGAGTGGACGCATGGCGTCGGTCTGTACGGTATCTGGCAGTACTACTGTCAGACCGGCGATGAAGGTATGCGCGACATTATTGACGGCTGGTTTGCCAACCGTTTTGCGGAAGGCGCCACCACCAAAAACGTCAACACCATGTCGCCGTTCCTGACGCTGGCCTACCGCTATGAAGAGACCAAAAATCCCGCCTGGCTACCGTGGCTGGAAAGCTGGGCGGAATGGGCGATGACAGAGATGCCGCGCACCGAGCACGGCGGCATGCAGCACATCACCCTGGCGGAAGAGAACCACCAGCAGATGTGGGACGACACGCTGATGATGACGGTCCTGCCGCTGGCGAAAATCGGCAAGCTGCTCAATAAGCCAGAGTACGTGGAAGAGGCGGTCTATCAGTTCCTGCTGCACGTGCAGAACCTGATGGACCGGGAGACCGGCCTGTGGTTCCACGGCTGGAATTACGAGGGCAACCATAACTTCGCAAACGCCCGCTGGGCGCGCGGCAACAGCTGGCTCACCATCGTTATCCCGGATTTCCTCGAACTGGTGGATCTGCCGGAAAATAACGCCGTGCGTCGTTATCTGGTTCAGGTGCTAAATGCGCAGATAGATGCGCTGGCGAAATGTCAGGACGAGAGCGGGCTGTGGCATACGCTGCTGGACGATCCAGACTCGTATCTTGAGGCGTCAGCGACGGCAGGGTTTGCTTACGGGATCCTGAAGGCGGTGCGCAAGCGCTACGTTGGCGCGGAGTATGCCGACGTTGCTGAAAAAGCCATTCGTGGCATTGTGAAAAACATCTCGCCGGAAGGGGAGCTGCTGCAAACGTCGTTCGGTACGGGAATGGGAAGCGATCTAGAGTTTTACCGTCAGATCCCGCTGACCTCCATGCCGTATGGGCAGGCGATGGCGATTCTCTGTTTGACGGAGTATTTGCGGAAGTATTTTTGACAATAAAAAACCCGGCGCTTGCCGGGTTTTTTGTATTACATACGTTCTACGGTTTCGATACCCAGGGTATCCAGACCCAGCTTCAGGGTCTTCGCCGTCAGCTGCGCCAGCTTCAGGCGGCTGTTGCGAACCGCTTCGCTCTCGGCGGAGAGAATAGGGCAGTGCTCGTAGAAGCCAGAGAACAGGCCCGCCAGATCGTACAGGTAAGCACACATCACGTGCGGCGTACCGTCACGCGCGACAACCGTCAGCGTTTCTTCGAACTGCAGCAGGCGCGCGGCCAGCTGCGCTTCGCGATCTTCAGTGATGGCCACGGCGGCATTTGCCAGCACGCTTTCGTCGATGTTCGCTTTACGGAACACGGAGAGCACGCGGGTGTAGGCATACTGCATGTACGGCGCCGTGTTGCCTTCAAACGCCAGCATGTTGTCCCAGTCGAAGATATAGTCGGTGGTGCGGTTCTTGGAAAGATCCGCGTATTTCACCGCGCCGATACCGACGGCGTTCGCCAGTTTTTCCAGCTCGTCGGCAGGCATGTCCGGATTCTTCTCCGCGACCAGGCGGCGGGCGCGTTCCAGCGCTTCGTCCAGCAGGTCGGAGAGCTTCACGGTGCCGCCCGCGCGGGTTTTGAACGGCTTGCCGTCTTTACCCAGCATCATGCCGAACATGTGGTGTTCCAGCGGTACGGAATCCGGCACGTAACCGGCCTTACGTACGATAGTCCATGCCTGCATCAGGTGCTGGTGCTGGCGGGAGTCGATGTAATACAGCACGCGGTCAGCGTGCAGGGTTTCAAAGCGATATTTCGCACAGGCGATATCCGTAGTGGTGTACAGGTAGCCGCCATCCTTTTTCTGGATGATGACGCCCATCGGTTCGCCTTCCTTGTTTTTGTACTCATCAAGGAACACAACCGTTGCGCCTTCGCTCTCCACGGCCAGACCTTTGGCTTTCAGGTCCGCCACAATGCCAGGCAGCATTGGGTTGTAGAGGCTTTCACCCATCACGTCGTCACGGGTCAGCGTGACGTTCAGGCGGTTATAGGTCAGCTGGTTCTGGGACATAGTGATGTCGACCAGCTTGCGCCACATTTCCAGGAAGTACGGGTCGCCGCCCTGCAGTTTAACCACGTAGCTGCGCGCGCGCTCGGCGAAGGCTTCGTCTTCGTCGTAGTGCTTTTTAGCTTCACGGTAGAACCCTTCCAGGTCTGCCAGCGCCATTTCGCCCGCGTTTTCCTGCTGCTGCTTTTCAAGGTACGCAATCAGCATACCGAACTGCGTGCCCCAGTCGCCCACGTGGTTCGCGCGGATCACCCTATGGCCGAGGAATTCATTGGTACGCACGGAGGCGTCACCGATAATGGTGGAGCGCAGGTGACCAACGTGCATCTCTTTCGCCACGTTTGGCGCAGAGTAGTCAATCACAATAGTCTGTGCTTTCGGCTGGGTGACGCCCAGACGATCGGACTTCAGCGCTGCGTCAACGTTGCTTGCAAGGAAAGCGGGCTCGAGGAAAATGTTGATAAAGCCCGGACCGGCAATTTCCGTTTTGCTGGCGATGCCGGTGAGATCCAGATGCGTCAGTACCTGCTCAGCGAGCTGTCGCGGCGGCATGCCCAGTTTTTTAGCCACTGCCATCACGCCGTTAGCCTGATAGTCGCCAAACTGTACTTTTGCTGACTGACGAACCTGCGGTTCGCAATCCGCAGGCGCACCTGCGGCAATCAGTGCCTGACTGACTTTTTCTGAGAGAAGAGCCTGAATATTCACCTGGATACCTTACGTTTTTGCTGCGGGTGAACAACGCCCCGCAGCAGTTAAAGAATTTAGGGCGCGAGTATACTGCAAATGCCCTCTTGCGTCAGCACTGCGCGGGCCGAAGATTGCTCAGAATCCAGGCTATGAAGGTGTGCATAATCATGCAGTAATAAAATCCAGGATTCTGCGGTTGGTCGAAAGAGGGGAACAGAGTAAATTAGCGGGTTTGCGACACGATAAGAGACTGACTTATGGCGAACTGGCACTCCATTGACGAACTGCATGATATTTCCGCAGATTTACCGCGTTTCACCCAGGCGTTCACAGAACTTGCCACCCGTCTCGGTCTGGACATCGCGCCGCTTGAGGCCGATCACATCTCCCTGCGCTGTCATCAAAATGCGACGGCCGAACGCTGGCGCCGTGGGTTTGAACAGTGCGGTGAATTGCTTTCCGAGAACATCATCAACGGTCGTCCCATTTGCCTGTTTAAGCTGTATGAGCCGGTTTGCGTCGCGCACTGGCAGTTCACCGTGGTAGAGCTGCCGTGGCCGGGCGAGAAACGTTATCCGCATGAGGGCTGGGAGCACATCGAAATTGTGCTGCCGGGCGAGCCTGAAACGCTCAATGCCCGTGCGCTGGCGCTGCTTTCTGACGAGGGGTTAAGCCAGCCGGGCATCTTTGTGAAGACCAGCTCTCCAAAGGGCGAGCGTGAGCGTTTACCCAACCCCACGCTCGCCGTAACGGACGGGCAGGTGACGGTGAAGTTTCACCCGTGGACGATCGAGCAGATCGTCGCCAGTGAAGCGTAAGAGATGTGAGTTCACGCCGGGACCGGAAGCGGACGGCGTGTCATGATGATTCGTTGAGTGGAATTTAAGGAGGATTGAATGGCGCTGCTGGAGATTTGTTGTTACAGCGTGGAGTGTGCCGTCACCGCGCAAAATCAAGGGGCTGACCGCATTGAGCTGTGCGCGGCACCGAAAGAGGGGGGCCTGACGCCCTCTTACGGCGTACTGAAGTCTGCTCGCCAGGCTGTTGCTGTGCCTGTACACCCAATCATTCGCCCACGCGGCGGTGATTTTTGTTACACGGCGGGTGAATTCAGTGCCATGCTTGATGATATCGCGCTCGTTCGCGATCTGGGCTTCCCGGGGCTGGTGACCGGCCTGCTGAACGAAGACGGTGCCGTCGATCTGCCGCGCATGCGCCAGATAATGACCGCAGCGAAGGGAATGGCCGTCACTTTTCATCGTGCCTTTGATATGTGTAAAGATCCGCTTCAAGCGTTTGATGCGCTTGGAGAACTTGGCGTAGCGCGTATCCTCACATCAGGCCAACAGTCGTCCGCTGAAAAAGGACTGCAATTAATTACGGAACTAAAAGCACATTCCGGTGTTCCAATAATCATGGCGGGCGCAGGAGTACGCGCCAGCAATCTGGAACTGTTTTTAAACGCAGGGGTTGAAGAGCTTCATAGCTCAGCGGGTAAATGGATACCGTCACCCATGCGCTATCGCAATACAGGGTTGTCTATGTCGACGGATGCTGAAGCGGATGAGTACTCACGCTACGGTGTAGATGGAGAGTCGGTTGCGGTAATGAAATCGATGATTGAGCGCCATCACGTGTAGCAACGTACCGATTTTTACCGCGCATCATGTCGCCCAATATGATGCTTGCTTGTACCAGGCCCCTGCCAATTACACAGGGGCCTTTTTTTCTCCTTCATATTTCAAGCCGCAGCCGCGTTGGTCGCCTCGCTCCCCCCGGTCACTTACTGATGTAAGCTCCCGGGGATTCGCTGCGTTGCCGCCTTGCTGCAACTTGAACTATTTTGGAGAAAACGTGCGATGCGTAGGCCGGGTAAGGCGTAGCCGCCACCCGGCTAAAGGGCTACGGCTTGGTCGCAATCAGCACCGCACGCATCGGGGCCGGATACCCTTCGATGGTTTTGCTGTGGTCGGCCGGATCGAGGAACTGCTCAAGCGATTCGGTGATCATCCAGTCGGTGCGACGCTGTTCTTCGATGGAGGTGACGCTAACATCGGCAATCCGCACATCGACAAACCCGCACTTCTCCAGCCAGTTTTTCAGCGCCAGCGCGGAAGGAATGAAGTAGACGTTGCGCATCTGCGCGTAGCGATCGCCCGGCACCAGAACCGCATGTTCATCACCTTCAATCACCAGCGTTTCCAGCACCAGTTCGCCGCCGCTGACCAGCTGGTCTTTCAACTGCCACAGATGCTCCAGCGGGGAACGGCGGTGGTACAGCACGCCCATTGAAAACACGGTATCAAACGCTTTTAGGGCGGGGAGCTGTTCGATGCCCAGCGGCAGCAAATGCGCGCGCTGGTCGTTGCCGAGCAGCTTACGCACCGCTTCAAACTGGCACAGGAACAGCTGCATCGGATCGATACCCACTGCCAGATGCGCGCCCGCGCCAATCATCCGCCACATGTGATAGCCGCTGCCGCAGCCCACGTCCAGTATGGTACGGCCGCTCAGGTCGGACAGGTGGGGCAGAACGCGATCCCATTTCCAGTCTGAACGCCATTCGGTATTGATGTTCACGCCGTAAAGCGAAAACGGGCCTTTGCGCCACGGCATGAGGTTGCGCATCAACGTCTCTATGCGGTTGGTTTGGCCTTCTGAAAGCGGCGCTTCGCTTTCTGCCGTTACGCTGTGCAGCAAATCAAGACGGTGAGGCGTCAGCTCCGGCAGAAACTCCACCGCGTTCGACCACTGCTTTAACAGGCCATGCTGCTGATCGCGCTGCCAGGCGGCGATTTGTGCAGGCAGGGTTTCCAGCCAGTGGGAGAGGTGATTTTTTGCAATCAGCTGATAAAAATTGCTGAACTCGATCATGCTGCATCCTCAGCTTTCAGCGCCACCAGAGAGCCAAAGTTAAAGCACTGGAACCACAGCTCGCTGTGTTCGAATCCTGCTTTACGCAGGCGCGCTTTATGCGCTTCAACGGAGTCCGTCAGCATCACGTTTTCCAGCATGCTGCGTTTCTGGCTGATCTCCAGCTCGCTGTAGCCGTTCGCGCGTTTGAAATCATGGTGCATGTTGAACAGCAGTTCGCCCACGTCTGCATCTTCGAAGCTGAACTTCTCGGAGAGCACCAGCGCGCCGCCCGGGTTGAGGCCTTTATAAATTTTATCCAGCAACAGCTGACGGTCTTCAGGCACCAGGAACTGCAGGGTAAAATTCAGAACCACCATCGAGGCGTTTTTGATATCGATATCGCGAATATCGCCTTCCACCACGTCCACCGGCGTGGGCGCTTTATAGGCGTCAATGTGGCGGCGGCAGCGTTCAACCATTGCAGGGGAGTTGTCGACGGCAACGATCTTGCAGCCATCCTGACGTACGTTACGACGGATCGACAGCGTTGCCGCGCCGAGCGAGCAGCCCAGGTCGTAGACCTGCGTACCGGGCTGAACGAAGCGCTCAGCCAGCATGCCGATCATAGAAATGATGTTGGAATAACCGGGAACAGAGCGCTGGATCATATCCGGGAAGACTTCGGCTACCCGTTCATCAAAGGTCCAGTCGCCCAGGCTGGCGATAGGCGCGGAAAAAAGCGTGTCGCGATCTGACATAACGTAAAAATCCGGGAAAAATAAAGGGGCGTATTGTGCGCTAACGGAAGGAGAAAACCAACTCCCACGGCATATACCACAGGTTAGCCAGCACCATCAGCAAAAGCGAACACCATGTGGCGCTCATGCCGGAGCGACGCCAGCGGAATAAGCGATGGTGAAAGCCGTAATAATGCATTAACCGACCCGCAATCAGCAGCAGGCCGCAGACGTGTACCATCCAGGTTTCCGCCCCGTTCATTTCCATAAACAGCAGCAGGATCAGCGCAACGGGAATGTACTCGACCGCGTTACCGTGAACGCGAATGGCGCTCTGCAGTTCGGAGAAACCGCCGTCACCGTAGGAGACGCGGTATTGCATTCTCAGGCGCACAACGTCGAATGAAAACTTAATCAGCAGTAATGCACCTAACACTGCATACAGCGCGCTGACCATACAAACTCCCTGTTATTTGGCAGATGGCACATCTCTATGATAGGGGGTGAAGTCAGAAAAGAGAAGATTGTTGTGGGATAGCGGGAGCGCTGCCTACCGACGGCACCGCAGCCTGCAAGGCCTGCCAAAGAGCATCGACCAGTTGGGGGGTCTGGGCGATGTCAGGGGTGTGTAAAAAGAGATAGGGCGTGGTGCTTTGTTCCCATTTCGCCAACGTTTGCAGCCAGACGGCGAACATATCCTGATTTTGCTGCATATTGTCGCTACCGATAAACCTGACCATGGGGTTTTTCGCCGTCACGATGGCGTGGACCGGCACTTTCGGTTTTTTACGCTGAGCGTCAACGATGGCGTCGTTATGGGGTACAGCGCTGTGCACCGGACGGCTGTCGAGGATGACGCGGTTAATGGAGCGATCGAGCAGCCCGCGGTTCAGCGTTTTTTCTGCTTCGCCTTTCGCAAAGAAGTCAGGATGTCGGACTTCAACGCCGTAGGTAAATTCCCGGGGCAGGGCATCCAGGAACTGCCAAAGCGCGGGCAAATCGCGTGGGCCAAAGGTCGCGGGAAGCTGCAGCCAGTACTGGCCGATGCGGTTAGCCAACGGAGACATCCGCGTGAAGAACTCTTCGGTTAAATCCCCACAGTTTTGCAGCGCGGCGTTGTGCGAAATGGTCGCCGGAAACTTAAAGCAGAAGCGAAAATCGTCGGTCGTTTGTTCCCGCCAGCGCGCGACAATCTCTGCCCGGGGAAGCGCGTACAGCGTGGTATTACCCTCGACGCAGTTGAAGTATCGGGCATACTCTTCCAGGCTGGTGATGCCAAGGCGCACCCATTTCGGGTGCGACCACTGGGGCAGGCCCACGTACATCATAGGGCGCTTAAAATCTCGTCCGTGCTGCGCACGCGGCCAATGCGCGGGAAGATATGGGTCATGCTGCCCTGATGCTGATCCGAAGAGGCTGCGCTGCACGCATCCTCGGCAACCACCAGGTTGAAGCCCAGCTCCCAGGCGTTGCGGGCGGTAGACTCCACGCCGATATTGGTGGAGATCCCGCACAGGATGATGGTGTCGATACCGCGACGGCGCAGCTGCAGCTCCAGATCGGTGCCGTAAAAGGCGCCCCACTGGCGTTTAGTGACTTCGATGTCGCTGTCGCGTTTGCCCAGCGATACCGGATACGTCCACCAGTTTTCGGGTAGCGCATGCGCCGCGGCCTGCGCATCTACCGGCTGTTTTAATGCTTCGGCAAAATCTGCGGACCAGCCGACGCGTACCATGACAACGGGCGCACCGCTGGCACGGCATTTTTCCGCCAGACGGGCGGCGCGGTTGACCACATCACCCGCGGCGTGTGGGCCACCGGCGAAAGGAAGGATCCCTTCCTGCAAATCAATCACCACAAGGGCGGTTTTGGTGGCATCGAGTGTCAACATAGTAACTCCAGTTAAATTAATCGCTTCCGGTACACCTTACGACGTGATGGCCTGTTATCGGTCGGATAATTTTGTTAATTTTTGTGAGAATAGACAATAAGAGTGCAGCAAACGAGCGTCAGGCCACGCTTCTCTCTTATCGTCAGGCGGAATTTCCAGTATAATAGCCGCCTTTTTTCATCCAGTTGTGACATACAGAAAGCTGCGACATAGTAGCCTGCACATCAGGCAACATTTAGCCGGCGGCTAATTAAGGGATATCTCATGCGTACAGAATATTGCGGGCAGCTGCGTCAGTCCCACGTCGGGCAGCAGGTTACCCTGTGTGGTTGGGTCAACCGTCGTCGTGATCTTGGTAGCCTTATCTTCATCGATATGCGCGACCGCGAAGGTATCGTTCAGGTGTTCTTCGATCCGGATCGCGCAGAGGCGTTGAAGCTGGCTTCTGAACTGCGTAATGAGTTCTGCATTCAGGTCACCGGCACCGTGCGTGCGCGTGACGAGAAAAACGTAAACGCAGACATGGCGACCGGTGCGATTGAAGTCCTGGCGTCTGACCTCGTTATCATCAACCGTGCTGAAGCGCTGCCGCTGGACTCCAACCACGTCAACACTGAAGAAGCGCGCCTGAAATACCGCTACCTGGATCTGCGTCGCCCGGAGATGGCTCAGCGCCTGAAAACCCGTGCGAAAATCACCAGCCTGGTGCGTCGCTTTATGGATGACCACGGTTTCCTCGATATCGAAACCCCGATGCTGACCAAAGCCACGCCGGAAGGCGCGCGCGATTACCTGGTCCCGTCCCGCGTTCATAAAGGCAAATTCTACGCGCTGCCACAGTCTCCACAGCTGTTCAAGCAGCTGCTGATGATGTCCGGCTTCGACCGCTACTATCAGATCGTGAAATGCTTCCGTGACGAAGACCTGCGCGCTGACCGTCAGCCTGAATTTACCCAGATCGACGTGGAAACCTCCTTCATGACCGCCGAACAGGTGCGTGAAGTGATGGAAGCCCTGGTGCGCGGCCTGTGGAATGACGTGAAAGGCGTTGAGCTGGGCGACTTCCCAATCATGACCTTCGCCGAAGCCGAGCGTCGCTACGGTTCTGACAAACCGGACCTGCGTAACCCGATGGAGCTGGTGGACGTTGCAGACCTGGTGAAATCCGTCGAGTTCGCGGTATTTGCTGGCCCGGCTAACGATGCCAAAGGTCGCGTAGCGGCCCTGCGCGTTCCTGGCGGTGCTGCCCTGAGCCGTAAGCAGATCGACGACTACGGTAACTTCATTAAAATCTACGGCGCGAAAGGGCTGGCCTATATTAAGGTGACCGAGCGCGCGAAAGGCCTGGAAGGGATCACCAGCCCGGTCGCTAAGTTCCTGAACGCAGACATCGTGGAAGCGATCCTTGAGCGCACCGGCGCGCAGGACGGCGACATGATCTTCTTCGGCGCAGACAACAAGAAAGTGGTTGCGGATGCCATGGGCGCGCTGCGTCTGAAGCTCGGCAAAGACCTGAGCCTGACCGACGAGAACAAATGGGCGCCGCTGTGGGTTATCGACTTCCCAATGTTTGAAGACGACGGTGAAGGCGGTCTGACCGCAATGCACCACCCGTTCACCTCGCCAAAAGACATGAGCGCGGCGGAGCTGAAAGCGGCGCCGGAAGATGCGGTCGCGAACGCTTACGATATGGTTATCAACGGCTACGAAGTGGGCGGCGGTTCCGTGCGTATTCACAGCGGCGAAATGCAGCAGACCGTGTTCGGCATCCTGGGCATTAACGAGCAGGAGCAGCGCGAGAAGTTCGGCTTCCTGCTGGACGCTCTGAAATACGGTACGCCGCCGCACGCGGGTCTGGCATTCGGTCTTGACCGTCTGACCATGCTGCTGACCGGCACCGATAACATCCGTGACGTTATCGCCTTCCCGAAAACCACTGCTGCAGCGTGTCTGATGACCGAAGCGCCAAGCTTTGCCAACCCGGCCTCTCTGGCCGAGCTGGGCATTGACGTGGTGAAGAAGGAAGAGAAGAACTGATATGACATACAAGCTTCCCGTTTCGGTTCTGGTGGTCATTTATGCAGAAGACACGAAGCGGGTGCTGATGTTGCAGCGGCGCGACGATCCTGATTTCTGGCAGTCGGTTACCGGCAGCCTGGAAGAGGGGGAGACCGCGCCGCAGGCCGCCGCGCGTGAAGTAAAGGAAGAGGTCACCATTGACGTTGCCTGCGAGCAGCTGACCCTGAAGGACTGTCAGCGCACGGTGGAGTTTGAAATTTTTAGCCATTTACGTCATCGCTACGCGCCGGGTACCGAGCGCAATACGGAGTCGTGGTTCTGTCTCGCGCTACCCCATGAACGGGAGATCGTGTTTACCGAACACCTGACCTACCGCTGGGTGAATGCGGCGGACGCCGCCGCACTGACCAAGTCGTGGAGCAACCGGCAGGCGATTGAAGAATTTGTAATTAACGCTGCCTGAAAAGGCGCGCTCTTTGAGGATATTTTTATGGCAGGTCATAGTAAGTGGGCCAACACCAAACACCGCAAAGCGGCACAGGATGCCAAGCGCGGTAAGATCTTTACCAAAATCATTCGCGAGCTGGTGACTGCAGCGCGTCTGGGCGGCGGCGATGCGGGTTCCAACCCACGTCTGCGCGCGGCTATTGATAAAGCACTGTCTAACAACATGACGCGTGACACCCTGAACCGTGCAATCGCACGCGGCGTGGGCGGTGATGAAGACGCGAACATGGAAACCATCATTTATGAAGGTTACGGCCCTGGCGGTACAGCGGTCATGGTTGAATGTCTGTCTGACAACCGTAACCGTACCGTTGCAGAAGTGCGCCACGCGTTTACCAAAACCGGTGGCAACCTGGGCACTGACGGCTCCGTGGCTTATCTGTTCAGCAAAAAAGGCGTCATCTCCTTCGAGAAAGGCGACGAAGATGTGATCATGGAAGCGGCGCTGGAAGCCGGTGCGGAAGACGTGGTGACCTTCGACGACGGTGCTATCGACGTCTACACCGCGTGGGAAGAGATGGGTGCCGTGCGCGACGCGCTGGAAGCGGCTGGACTGAAAGCGGACAACGCTGAAGTCTCCATGATCCCGTCCACCAAAGCCGATATGGATGCAGAGACTGCGCCAAAACTGCTGCGTCTGATCGACATGCTCGAAGACTGCGACGACGTTCAGGAAGTGTATCACAACGGTGAAATCTCTGATGAGGTTGCAGCGACTCTCTAATGAGAGCGTATAAATCCGTTACGGGAGACGCGTGATGTCGATTATTCTCGGGATTGACCCAGGCTCACGCATCACCGGTTATGGCGTTATCCGTCAGGTTGGACGCCAGCTAACCTACCTGGGCAGTGGCTGTATTCGCACCAAAGTTGACGATCTGCCGTCGCGCCTGAAGCTCATTTATGCGGGCGTGTCGGAGATCATCACCCAGTTTCAGCCGGACTATTTCGCCATTGAGCAGGTCTTCATGGCGAAAAATGCCGATTCGGCATTAAAGCTCGGGCAGGCGCGCGGTGTCGCCATCGTCGCTGCCGTGAACCAGGATTTGCCGGTATTTGAATACGCGGCAAGGCAGGTGAAGCAGACGGTGGTGGGCATTGGCAGTGCGGAGAAGAGCCAGGTACAGCACATGGTGCGTACCTTGCTCAAACTCCCCGCGAACCCGCAGGCCGACGCCGCCGATGCGCTGGCGATTGCGATTACCCACTGCCACGTCAGCCAGAACGCGATGCAAATGAGCGAGTCGCGGCTCAACCTGGCGCGAGGCAGGTTACGATAGTGAAAAAACAGGCTGGATAAACATCCAGCCTTTTTTTATTATGTCGGCAGATAATTTATTCCAGAACGCAGGAGCGTCACGTGATAGGCAGACTCAGAGGCATCATTATTGAAAAACAACCCCCGTTAGTGCTGCTGGAAGTGGGTGGCGTGGGCTATGAAGTCCATATGCCGATGACCTGCTTCTACGAGCTGCCGGACGCGGGCAAAGAGGCGATAGTCTTTACCCAGTTTGTGGTGCGTGAAGATGCCCAGCTGCTGTACGGCTTCAACAATAAGCAGGAACGTACCCTGTTCCGCGAGCTGATTAAAACCAACGGCGTCGGGCCAAAGCTGGCGCTTGCTATCCTCTCTGGTATGTCTGCACCGCAGTTTGTGAATGCCGTTGAGCGCGAAGATCCCGCGGCGCTGATTAAGCTTCCGGGCATCGGTAAGAAAACCGCTGAGCGTCTGATTGTCGAAATGAAAGACCGCTTTAAAGGCCTGCATGGGGACCTCTTTACGCCTGCAGCCGATCTGGTGCTAACCTCTCCTGGTGCGCCAACAGCGGATGACGCCGAGCAGGAAGCGGTTGCTGCACTGGTGGCGCTGGGCTATAAACCTCAGGAGGCCAGCCGTATGGTGAGCAAAGTTGCTAAACCGGATGCCAGCAGTGAAACCCTGATTCGTGAAGCGCTGCGCGCTGCATTGTGAGGTAAAGGATGATTGAAGCAGACCGTCTGGTATCGGCAGGCACCCTTCAGGCAGAGGACGTGGTGGATCGCGCGATCCGCCCAAAGCTGCTGGATGAATATATTGGCCAGCCGCAGGTCCGTTCCCAGATGGAGATTTTCATCCAGGCGGCTAAGCTGCGCGGCGACGCGCTCGATCACCTGCTGATTTTCGGCCCTCCTGGCTTAGGCAAAACCACGCTGGCAAATATCGTTGCCAATGAAATGGGCGTGAACCTGCGCACCACGTCCGGTCCGGTGCTGGAGAAAGCGGGCGATCTGGCGGCGATGCTGACCAACCTTGAACCGCACGACGTGCTGTTTATCGATGAGATCCACCGCCTGTCTCCGGTGGTGGAAGAGGTGCTCTATCCGGCGATGGAAGACTATCAGCTGGATATCATGATTGGCGAAGGTCCGGCTGCTCGCTCCATCAAAATCGACCTGCCGCCGTTCACCCTGATTGGCGCGACGACGCGTGCCGGGTCGTTGACCTCTCCGCTGCGCGACCGCTTTGGTATTGTGCAGCGCCTGGAGTTTTACCAGGTTGCAGATCTTCAGCATATCGTTGGTCGCAGCGCGCGCTACATGGGGCTGGAGATGAGTGAGGAAGGGGCGTTTGAAGTGGCGAAACGCTCTCGCGGTACGCCGCGTATTGCTAACCGTCTCTTGCGCCGCGTGCGTGACTTTGCCGAAGTGAAGCACGATGGCACGATTTCCGTTGAGATTGCCGCTCAGGCGCTGGATATGCTCAACGTCGATGCGGAAGGCTTCGACTATATGGACCGCAAGCTGCTGCTGGCCGTGCTGGACAAGTTCTTCGGCGGCCCGGTCGGGCTGGACAACCTGGCGGCAGCCATTGGGGAAGAGCGTGAGACGATTGAGGACGTGCTGGAGCCGTATCTGATCCAGCAGGGCTTCTTACAGCGTACCCCGCGTGGACGTATGGCAACGGTGCGGGCGTGGAATCATTTTGGAATCACTCCGCCCGCAATGCCATAAAAAATGCCGGGTGGCGGCTACGCCTTACCCGGCCTACGGAACGGTTTTGTAGGCCCGGTAAGCGAAGCGCCACCGGGCAAAATATCAAACCGCGGCTTTCTTCATCATACTGAAGATAAACAGCACCGCCGCGCACAGCACCACCGACGGCCCCGCAGGCGTGTCGTAAAACGCGGAGAAGGTTAACCCCCCCGTTACCGCAATCATTCCGATAATAACGGCCACACCCGCCATCTGTTCCGGCGTACGGGCAAAGCGTCGCGCCGTCGCCGCAGGAATGATCAGCAAAGAGGTGATAATCAGCGCCCCGACAAACTTCATCGCCACGCCTATGGTCAACGCCGTCACCAGCATTAGCAGCAATTTTACGCGCTGTAACTTCACGCCGTCCACGAACGCCAGATCCGGGCTGACGGTCATCGCCAGCAAATTCCGCCATTGCCACAGCAAAATACCCAGCACCAACACGACCCCGATGGCGATAGAGATGAGGTCTTCCGGCGTAACGGCAAGAAGATCGCCAAACAGGTAGGCCATCAGGTCAACGCGGATGTTCGACATCAGGCTCACCACCACCAGACCCAGCGACAATGCGCTGTGCGCCATAATGCCAAGCAGCGTATCAATGGCAAGGTGAGGGCGTTTTTCCAGCCAGACCAGACCGGCGGCCAGCAGCAGCGTCACGACGATAACGGCGTAAAACGGATTCACATCCAGCAGCAGGCCAAAAGCAACGCCCAGCAGAGAGGCGTGCGCCAGGGTATCGCCGAAATAGGACATTCTGCGCCATACCACAAACGAGCCAAGCGGGCCCGCGGCGCAGGCAAGCATAATCCCGGCCAGCCAGCCGGGCAGTAACAGTTCAATCATGAGTGTCCATTTCCCCGGCGCAGGACAATTCGTCCCTGTAAATCATGGCGGTGATTGTGATTATGGCGATAAATGCCAAGCTGCTCCGCGCCCCGGTGGCCAAACATGGAGATAAATTCAGGGTGCATCGACACCACTTCCGGCGTACCGGAGCAGCAGATGTGATGGTTCAGGCACAGCACTTCGTCGGTTTTCGCCATGACCAGATGCAGGTCGTGGGAGACCATAAGCACGGCACAGTCGAGCTCGCGGCGGAGCTGATCGATCAGGTCATACAGCGCAACCTGACCGTTGACGTCCACACCCTGCGTGGGTTCATCCAGTACCAGCAGCTGTGGGCTACTGAGCAGCGCGCGGGCAAGCAGCACACGCTGGGTTTCGCCCCCGGAGAGTTTTTGCAGGGGGGCGTCAACGAGGTGGCCCGCCTGCACGCGCTTCAGCGCAGGGAGAATGTCCGCTTTATGCGTACCGGGGCGCAGCCGCAGAAAGCGGCTAACCGTCAGCGGCAGCGTGGCGTCCAGGTGTAATTTTTGCGGCACATAGCCAATACGCAGCTTGTCTTCGCGTTTGATCACCCCTTTATCAGGTGCTACCAGGCCGAGCACCACGCGCACGAGCGTCGATTTGCCGGCACCGTTAGGGCCAAGCAGCGTCAGAATTTTACCGGGCTTCAGTTCCAGCGAAACATCAGAAAGAACGCGGCGCTGGCCGAAGGAGACCGAAATATTTTCGAGAGAAACCAAAGTCGTCATATCAATTTAAGCTTGCAGAAGTCATCGGATGTTATAATATCACATTCCACTCATTCATTACGATGATTAGTCGCATTATGTTACATAAAAATACGCTTCTTTTCGCAGCATTATCCGCTGCCCTTTGGGGTTCGACAGCACAAGATGTTAACGCCGCCGTTGTCGCTTCGCTAAAACCGATTGGATTCATCGCTTCTGCTATCGCAGACGGGGTGACTGAGACCCAGGTGTTACTCCCTGACGGTGCATCTGAACATGATTATTCATTACGCCCTTCGGATGTAAAACGCTTACAAAACGCAGACTTAGTGGTTTGGATTGGCCCAGAGATGGAAGCCTTCATGCAAAAGTCAGCGAAACAGATCCCGGCAGAAAAACAGGTCACGATTGCCGAACTGTCGGGCGTAAAACCCTTGCTCATGAAAGGGTCTGATGATGACGGTGACGAAGAGGGTCATCATCATGCAGAGGACGAAAAAGGTGATGCACATCACCATCATGGCGAGTACAACATGCATCTCTGGCTCTCACCAGAGATAGCGCGGCTGTCGGCGGTTGCAATCCATGACAAATTAGTGGAACTTATGCCGCAAAGTCGAGTCCAACTCGACGCCAACCTGAAGGCGTTTGAAGCTCAATTAGCGGCAACCGACAAGCAGGTGGGTACCGAGCTCGCACCGCTAAAAGGAAAAGGGTATTTCGTTTTTCATGACGCCTATGGCTATTACGAAAAACACTACGGCCTGACCCCGCTGGGGCACTTTACCGTCAACCCTGAAATCCAGCCTGGTGCGCAGCGTTTACATGAAATCAGAACACAGCTGGTTGAGCAGAAAGCGACATGCGTTTTTGCTGAGCCACAGTTCAGGCCAGCGGTCGTAGAAGCCGTGGCCAGGGGAACGTCCGTGCGCATGGGAACCCTTGACCCGCTTGGTACGAACATCCAGTTGAGCAAAGCGAGCTATTCGCAGTTTCTCAGTCAACTGGCGAATCAGTATGCGAGCTGCCTGAAAGGAGATTAACGAGGAAGTGAATACGTGCAACAGATAGCCCGCTCTGTCGCCCTGGCATTTAACAATCTGCCTCGACCCCATCGCGTTATGCTGGGGTCGCTTACAGTTCTCACCTTAGCGGTCGCCGTTTGGCGGCCCTATGTTTACCACCCGAGTTCTGCCCCTATCATCAAAACCATCGAGCTTGAGAAAAGCGAGATTCGTTCGCTGCTGCCTGAGGCCAGTGAACCTATTGACCAGGCCGCGCAGGAAGATGAAGCCATCCCTCAGGATGAGCTGGATGACAAAATTCAGAATGAAGCGGGGATCCATGAATATGTCGTCTCCACTGGCGATACGCTGAGCAGCGTTCTTAACCAGTACGGCATTGATATGGGAAATATCAGCCAGCTTGCAGCCTCGGACAAAGAGCTGCGTAACCTGAAAATTGGTCAGCAGCTCTCCTGGACCTTGACCGCTGACGGTGATTTACAGCGCCTTACGTGGGAGATGTCCCGACGCGAAACCCGCACCTACGATCGCACTGCTAACGGTTTTAAAATGACCAGCGAAATGCAGCAGGGCGACTGGGTCAACAGCGTGATGAACGGTACCGTTGGCGCCAGCTTTGTATCCAGCGCGCGTGACGCGGGCCTGACCAGCGCTGAAATCAGTTCGGTTATCAAGGCCATGCAGTGGCAGATGGATTTCCGTAAGCTGAAAAAAGGCGATGAATTCTCCGTGCTGATGTCCCGCGAAATGCTGGACGGCAAACGTGAGCAAAGCCAGCTGGTCGGCGTACGCCTGCGTTCCGACGGTAAAGATTATTACGCCATTCGTGCGGAAGACGGCAAGTTCTATGACCGCAGCGGCACAGGGCTTGCGAAAGGCTTCCTGCGCTTCCCAACGGCGAAACAGTTCCGCGTCTCCTCCAACTTCAACCCGCGTCGTCTGAACCCGGTGACCGGGCGCGTAGCGCCGCACCGTGGCGTTGACTTCGCTATGCCGCAGGGCACGCCAGTGCTGTCGGTTGGGGATGGTGAAGTGGTCATGGCGAAACGCAGCGGTGCTGCAGGGTATTACGTTGCCATTCGTCATGGTCGCACTTACACCACCCGCTATATGCACCTGCGTAAGCTGCTGGTTAAACCGGGTCAGAAAGTGAAACGCGGTGACCGCATTGCACTTTCCGGTAATACCGGACGCTCAACGGGCCCACACCTGCACTATGAAGTGTGGATCAACCAGCAGGCGGTGAATCCGCTGACGGCGAAACTGCCGCGCACCGAGGGGCTGACCGGTAAAGATCGTACTGATTACCTGGCACAGGTCAAAGAAGTGATGCCGCAGTTACGCTTCGACTAAGCCATCTCGTTTTAGTAAAAAGCCGACGCCCTATGCGCCGGCTTTTTCTTTTGTGTGCGAGCGGCTGCATCGCTACACTATCTGAATAAATTTTTGCGTCACCAGACCCTGGAACCCGCATGGAAACCAAAAAAAACAATATTGAATACATTCCTGAGTTTGAAAAATCTTTCCGCCACCCGCGTCACTGGGGCGCCTGGCTTGGCGTTTACGCGTTTGCAGGGATTGCGATGTTGCCCGCCACCGTGCGCGATCCGGTACTGGGCAAAATCGGTCGCCTCGCCGGGCGTCTGGGTAAAAGTGCGCGCCGTCGTGCGCAGATTAACCTCTATTACTGCTTCCCTGAAAAAAGCGACGCCGAGCGTGAGGCGATCATTGATGCCATGTATACCACTGCGCCTCAGGCGATGGCGATGATGGCCGAGCTGGCGCTGAAAGGCCCGGAGAAGATCGTCAATCGCGTTGACTGGAAAGGGCTGGAAATCATTGAAGAAATGCGTCGCAATGATGAGAAGGTGATTTTCCTGGTGCCTCACGGCTGGGGTGTGGATATTCCGGCGATGCTCATGGCCTCTCAGGGACAGAAAATGGCAGCGATGTTCCATAACCAGGGTAACAAGATCTATGATTTTGTCTGGAACACCGTGCGCCGTCGTTTTGGCGGACGCCTGCATGCGCGAAACGACGGCATCAAGCCGTTTATTCAATCGGTACGCCAGGGGTACTGGGGATATTACCTGCCGGATCAGGATCATGGCCCGGAGCACAGTGAGTTCGTCGATTTCTTTGCCACCTACAAAGCCACGCTGCCTGCGATTGGTCGCCTGATGAAGGTGTGCCGTGCTCGCGTGATCCCGCTGTTCCCGGTCTACGATGGCAAAACGCATCGCCTGAGCATTGAGGTGCGCCCGCCGATGGATGACCTGCTGACTGCAGACGATAACACCATCGCGCGTCGTATGAATGAAGAGGTAGAGCTGCTGGTGGGGCCGCATACCGAACAGTACACGTGGATACTGAAGCTGCTGAAAACGCGTAAACCGGGAGAAACAGAGCCGTACAAGCGTAAAGAGCTTTTCCCGAGGAAATAATAAATCTTCCCCCTCACCCCATCCCTCTCCCCGTGGGGGAGAGGGGATCGGATCTTACTCTACGGTCAGTACGCGCGTGGTATTGGTTGAGCCGATGGTGCTCATCACATCACCCTGCGTCACGATGACAATATCACCGGACACCAGATAACCTTTGTCGCGCAGCAGGTTCACCGCATCGTGCGCCGCGGCAACGCCGTCGCTGGTGCTGTCGAAGTAAACCGGCGTCACGCCGCGATACAGCGCCGTCAGGTTCAGCGTACGCTCGTGACGGGACATCGCGAAGATCGGCAGGCCGGAGCTGATACGAGACGTCATCAGCGCGGTACGACCGGATTCGGTCATGGTGATGATCGCGGTAACGCCTTTCAGGTGGTTGGCAGCGTACATCGCAGACATCGCGATCGCTTCTTCCACGTTGTCGAACTGAATATCCAGACGGTGTTTAGACACGTTGATGCTTGGGATCTTCTCAGCGCCCAGGCAAACGCGCGCCATTGCCGCGACGGTTTCCGCAGGATACTGGCCCGCAGCCGTTTCAGCTGACAGCATAACCGCATCGGTACCATCCAGTACGGCGTTCGCCACGTCCATTACTTCTGCACGGGTTGGCATTGGGTTGGTGATCATCGACTCCATCATCTGGGTCGCCGTGATCACCGAACGGTTCAGCTGGCGCGCGCGGCGAATCAGTGCCTTCTGGATGCCGACCAGTTCCGGGTCGCCAATTTCCACGCCCAGATCACCGCGGGCAACCATCACCACGTCAGAGGCCAGAATCACGTCGTCCATGGCGTCCTGGTCGCACACGGCTTCAGCACGCTCCACTTTTGCGACGATCTTCGCATCGCAGCCGGCATCGCGTGCCAGGCGGCGAGCATAGTTCAGATCTTCGCCACAGCGCGGGAAGGAGACGGCCAGATAGTCCACGCCAATTTGCGCCGCGGTCACGATGTCCGCTTTGTCTTTTTCGGTCAGCGCTTCTGCAGAGAGGCCGCCGCCGAGCTTGTTGATACCTTTATTGTTGGAGAGCGGGCCGCCGACGGTCACTTCGGTGAACACCTTCATCCCCTGAACTTCCAGCACTTTCAGCTGAACGCGACCGTCGTCGAGCAGCAGGATGTCGCCTGGCACCACGTCAGCAGGCAGGCCTTTATAGTCGATCCCGACTTTCTCTTTATCGCCTTCGCCTTTGCTCAGGTTGGCATCGAGCAGGAATTTATCACCGATATTGAGGAAAACTTTTCCCTCTTTGAAGGTCGATACACGGATTTTTGGACCCTGGAGATCCCCGAGGATGGCAACATGGCGGCCCAGTTTAGCCGCGATCTCACGTACCTTGTCTGCACGTAGTTTATGGTCTTCTGGTGTACCGTGAGAGAAGTTCATACGCACCACGTTGGCGCCTGCGGCGATAATCTTTTCAAGATTATTATCGCGATCGGTTGCCGGGCCTAAGGTGGTTACGATCTTGGTTCTGCGAAGCCTTCTGGACATGTAATACTCCGTTGACTGAAACAACTTTGGTGTTGCGTGAACAATGAATCGGCCGTCTTCTGCTACAAGGCAGCAGGGAGGGGACCGAATGCCGTAAATCGTTACAACTTAGTTATTAGGGAACATCGCTCTTTATAAGCAATTCTTTATCAAAACGCGATTCCTTCAGCGCTTCCTTGACCCGCTTCAAGTTATCCCTGAATTTTGCACCCCGACGCAGGGTAAAGCCGGTCGCGAGCACGTCAATCACCGTGAGCTGCGCCAGACGCGACACCATGGGCATATACATGTCGGTGTCTTCCGGCACGTCGAGCGTGATGGCGAGCGTCGCCTCTCGCGCCAGCGGCGTACCTGCCGTCGTCAGGGCGATCACCATGGCATCATTTTCACGCGCCAGCTGCGCCAGTTCAACCTGGCTTTTCGTGCGCCCGGTGTGCGAGATCAGGACCACCACATCATCTTCACTGCAGTTCATACAGCTCATGCGTTGCAGCACGATGTCATCGGAATAGATAACGGGAACGTTAAAGCGGAAAAACTTGTTCATGGCATCATGCGCAACGGCGGCGGAGGAGCCAAGGCCAAAGAAGGCAATACGTTTGGCCTGCGTCAGCAAATCCACGGCGCGATTCACCGAACTCATGTCCAGCGACTGGCGAACATGGTCGAGGGTCGCCATAGCGGACTCAAATATTTTCGCCGTGTAGGCATCAACGCTGTCGTCTTCATCGACATTGCGATTAACATAGGGCGTGCCGTTTGCCAGACTTTGGGCAAGATGCAGTTTAAAATCAGGGAAGCCGCGCGTTTCAAGGCTTCTGCAGAACCGGTTAACCGTCGGTTCGCTGACGCCCGATTCCTGAGCCAGAGCGGCGATGCTTGAATGAATCGCCTGAGCGGGAGAGGCGAGAATAACTTCAGCCACTTTTCGCTCGGATTTGCTAAGGTGTTCCAGTTGAAACTGGATTTTTTCCAGCATGTTCATTGTTAACAAGGCGCTCATGGGGGAAGAAACGATTTCATGTATAGATGAAATCTTGATTCGATTTAGCCGATATTACCCCTGTGTTTTCTTAAAGGGTAACAGTCGACATGAAAAGCTGTTGTTTTTTTTCATTACTTGATCGATGTCGGGTTTTACAGTGGCCCAACAGAACAAAGAATCAGCGGTTTTTACGTCATTGCTGATGCGCACAGGCGTGAACCCTGAAAAACCGCGGTATCGCACGCGACGTTAAGCGCTAATGGTTTCAGGAATGACGTAAAAGCAGTACAGTGCATTGTAATAAAATTACAACGATACCTGGCAGAAGTACCAGGTGATCCAACTGAGGAGAATGACATGGCGGTAACGCAAACAGCCCAGGCATGTGACCTGGTCATTTTCGGCGCGAAAGGCGATCTTGCACGCCGTAAATTGCTGCCTTCCCTGTATCAACTGGAGAAAGCGGGCCAGCTTCATCCGGATACCCGTATCCTGGGGGTAGGGCGCGCCGACTGGGACAAGGACGCGTATACAAAAGTCGTGCGCGAGGCGCTCGAAACTTTCATGAAAGAGAAAATTGATGAAAGTTTGTGGGACACGCTGAGCGGACGCCTGGATTTCTGCAACCTGGACGTGAACGACGTAAGTGCGTTCTCCCGTTTGGGCGAGATGCTGGATCAAAAAAACCGCGTCACCATTAACTATTTCGCGATGCCGCCAAGCACCTTCGGCGCCATCTGTAAAGGGCTTGGCGAAGCGAAGCTGAATGCCAAACCCGCACGCGTGGTCATGGAGAAACCGCTGGGCACGTCGCTTGCGACTTCACGTGAAATCAATGACCAGGTGGGCGAGTACTTCGAAGAGTGCCAGGTTTACCGTATCGACCACTATCTCGGTAAAGAGACGGTGCTGAACCTGCTGGCGCTGCGCTTTGCTAACTCCCTGTTCGTGAATAACTGGGATAACCGCACCATCGATCACGTGGAAATCACCGTGGCCGAAGAGGTGGGTATTGAAGGTCGCTGGGGTTACTTTGACCAGGCCGGCCAGATGCGCGACATGATCCAGAACCACCTGCTGCAAATTCTGTGCATGATTGCAATGTCACCCCCGTCAGACCTGACGGCGGACAGCATTCGTGACGCAAAAGTGAAGGTGCTGAAATCACTGCGTCGTATCGACCGTTCTAACGTGCGTGAGAAGACCGTTCGCGGCCAGTACACCGCCGGGTTTGCTCAGGGTAAAAAAGTCCCTGGCTACCTGGAAGAAGAGGGCGCGAACAAGGCCAGCAACACCGAGACTTTTGTCGCGATCCGTGTGGATATCGACGACTGGCGCTGGGCGGGCGTTCCGTTCTACCTGCGCACCGGCAAACGTCTGCCGGCAAAATGCTCTGAAGTGGTTGTCTACTTCAAAAACCCAGAGCTGAACCTGTTCAAAGAGTCATGGCAGGAGCTGCCGCAGAACAAGCTGACTATTCGTCTGCAGCCGGACGAGGGCGTGGACATCCAGATCCTGAACAAAGTGCCGGGGCTGGATCACAAGCACAACCTGCAAACCACTAAGCTGGATTTGAGCTACTCCGAAACCTTCAACGAAACGCACCTGGCGGATGCTTACGAGCGTCTGCTGCTGGAAACCATGCGCGGTATCCAGGCGCTGTTCGTCCGCCGCGACGAAGTGGAAGAGGCGTGGAAATGGGTCGACTCCATCACCGAAGCTTGGGCTGCCGATCAGGATGCGCCGAAACCGTATCAGGCAGGCACCTGGGGACCTGTCGCCTCCGTGGCGATGATCACCCGCGACGGTCGCTCCTGGAACGAGTTCGAGTAGGGCAATCCTCTAGCCCGAAGGTGTTATTTTACCGGTAACATGATCTAACACAGTAAGTGGCACTTTTTTAATCTTTTAAGCTCCGCGTGGATTTCCCCGCGGAGCTTTTTTTATTACACTGCCGGAAGCGATTTTGCCCCTGAGCTCCGGACAGCAAGCGTTTCAGCGTTGTTAACAACTGCCAGCGACTTTGTAAACTCCCGAGCCCGGACAGATAAATTAGAGGAGCTTTTATGAATCCGACATTGTTACGCGTAACACAACGCATTGCAGAGCGCTCGAAAGAGACCCGTTCTGCCTACCTCGCCCGTATCGAACAAGCGAAGAGTGAGACGGTCCATCGCTCCCAGCTGGCCTGTGGTAACCTGGCGCACGGCTTTGCCGCCTGTCAGCCTGGCGATAAAGACTCCCTGAAAAGCATGCTGCGTAACAATATCGCCATCATCACCTCCTATAACGACATGCTCTCCGCGCACCAGCCGTACGAGGTCTACCCGAACATCATCCGTAAAGCACTGCACAGCGTAAACGCGGTGGGGCAGGTTGCAGGCGGCGTACCGGCGATGTGTGACGGTGTGACTCAGGGTCAGGATGGCATGGAGCTGTCGCTCCTGAGCCGCGAAGTGATCGCGATGTCTGCGGCGGTCGGCCTGTCGCATAACATGTTCGATGGTGCGCTTTACCTGGGCGTATGCGATAAGATCGTCCCGGGTCTGGTGATGGCGGCGCTGTCGTTTGGTCATCTGCCGGCGATCTTTGTCCCGTCGGGTCCGATGGCAAGCGGCCTGCCTAATAAAGAAAAAGTGCGTATCCGCCAGCTGTATGCGGAAGGCAAAGCTGACCGTCAGGCACTGCTGGAAGCCGAAGCCGCGTCCTACCATGCGCCCGGCACCTGCACCTTCTACGGTACGGCCAACACCAACCAGATGGTGGTTGAGTTTATGGGGATGCAGCTTCCTGGCTCCTCCTTCGTCCAGCCGGATGCGCCGCTGCGTCAGGCGCTGACCGAAGCCGCGGCACGTCAGGTCACCCGCCTGACCGGCAACGGCAACGACTGGATGCCGATGGGCAAAATGGTTGATGAGAAAGTCATCGTCAACGGGATTGTTGCGCTGCTGGCAACCGGTGGTTCAACCAACCACACCATGCACCTGGTGGCGATGGCGCGCGCGGCGGGTATTTTGATCAACTGGGATGACTTCTCCGACATCTCTTCCGTGGTGCCGCTGATGGCGCGCCTGTATCCGAACGGTCCGGCCGATATTAACCACTTCCAGGCGGCGGGCGGCGTACCGGTGCTGATGCGCGAACTGCTGAAAGGCGGCCTGCTGCATGAAGACGTCAACACGGTGGCGGGCTTTGGTCTGCAGCGCTACACCCTGGAGCCATGGCTGAACAACGGCGAGCTGGACTGGCGTGACGGCGCGAGCGCTTCTCTGGATGCGCAGGTGATTGCGACCATCGATAAACCGTTCTCCCAGCACGGCGGCACGAAGGTGCTGAGCGGCAACCTGGGCCGGGCGGTCATGAAAACCTCAGCCGTTCCGGAAGAGAACCAGGTTATCGAAGCGCCGGCCGTGGTATTTGAGAGCCAGCACGACGTTCTGCCTGCCTTCGATGCCGGTCTTCTCGACAAAGACTGCGTGGTGGTTGTCCGCCATCAGGGGCCAAAAGCCAACGGGATGCCAGAATTACATAAACTTATGCCACCACTTGGTGTATTATTGGACCGCCGTTTCAAAATTGCGCTGGTGACCGATGGACGCCTCTCTGGCGCATCGGGTAAAGTGCCTTCTGCTATTCACGTGACCCCGGAAGCCTACGATGGCGGCTTGCTGGCGAAAGTCCGTGATGGCGACATGATTCGCGTAAACGGTCAAACCGGTGAGCTCACCCTTCTGGTCGATGAAGCAGAGCTGGCGGCACGTAAGCCCCATATTCCTGACCTGAGCGCGTCGCGCGTGGGTACCGGCCGTGAAATGTTTGGTGCGCTGCGTGAGAAACTGTCCGGCGCGGAGCAGGGCGCAACCTGTATAACGTTTTAAGACGACTTGATTTTAACGATCTGGCGAGAGAAAACTCTGATGAAAAACTGGAAAACAAGTGCAGAAGCAATACTGACAACGGGCCCCGTCGTGCCGGTTATCGTGGTGAATAAACTGGAGCACGCCGTACCGATGGCGAAAGCGCTGGTTGCAGGTGGTGTTCGTGTACTGGAAGTGACGCTGCGTACCGCGTGTGCGATGGACGCAATCCGCGCTATCGCCAAAGAAGTGCCGGACGCCATTATCGGTGCAGGTACCGTTCTGAATGCACAGCAGCTGGCTGAAGTGACCGAAGCCGGCGCGCAGTTCGCGATCAGCCCGGGCCTGACTGAGCCGCTGCTGAAAGCCGCGACCGAAGGCTCTATTCCTCTGATCCCGGGCATCAGCACCGTGTCAGAACTGATGCTGGGCATGGACTACGGTCTGAAAGAGTTCAAATTCTTCCCGGCTGAAGCGAACGGCGGCACCAAAGCGCTGCAGGCGATCGCAGGCCCGTTCTCTCAGGTGCGTTTCTGCCCAACCGGCGGGATCTCCCCGGCGAACTACCGTGACTACCTGGCGCTGAAAAGCGTGCTGTGCATCGGCGGCTCATGGCTGGTTCCGGCAGACGCGCTGGAAGCAGGCGACTGGGATCGCATCACCAAACTGGCTCGCGAAGCGGTTGAAGGTGCGAAGCAGTAAGCTATTCGCAACGTGAGAAACGGGCCATCTGGCCCGTTTTTTTTATCCTGCGACCTTAACGCTCGCAGCGGCTGTTTTTGCTCGTGCGACGGCATCGTCTACCGAATCGCCGGTGGCTAGTGCCACGCCCAGACGACGCGTGCCGTCAATCTCCGGCTTGCCGAAGAGACGGACCTGCAGGCCCGCGCCTACGGCACCTTCCACATTATCAAACGTCACATTCTGGCTGCTCAGCTGGGGCAGGATCACCGCCGATGCCGCCGGGCCATACTGACGAATCCCGCCAACCGGCAGGCCGAGGAAGGCGCGAACGTGCAGCGCGAACTCTGAGAGATCCTGGGAGATAAGCGTCACCATGCCGGTATCGTGCGGGCGAGGGGAGACTTCGCTGAAAATCACCTCATCACCGCAGACGAACAGCTCCACGCCGAACAGGCCGTAACCGCCCAGCGCCAGTACGGTTTTGCGGGCAATCTCCTGAGCACGCGCCAGCGCCAGGGCGCTCATCTGCTGCGGCTGCCATGATTCACGGTAGTCGCCATCCTCCTGACGGTGACCAATGGCGTCGCAGAAATGGACGCCGTCCACCGCGCTGACGGTCAGCAGCGTAATTTCAAAATCAAACTTTACTACGCCTTCGACGATAACCCGTCCGGCACCGGCGCGACCGCCCTGCTGGGCGTAGTCCCATGCCTTGTCCAGCGCGCTGATGTCGCGAATAAAGCTCTGACCTTTACCGGAAGAGCTCATCACCGGCTTAATGATGCACGGGTAGCCAATCTCCTCGACGGCCTTCAGGAACTCGCCTTTATCGCCCGCAAAACGGTAGCTGGACGTCGGGAGCTGCAGCTCTTCCGCCGCCAGACGACGGATCCCCTCCCGGTTCATCGTCAGCTTTGCGGCGTTGGCGCAGGGCACCACGCGCTGGCCTTCCTGTTCAAGAGCAAGCAGCGTATCTGTTGCTATGGCTTCAATTTCGGGCACCACGAAATCCGGTTTTTCTTTCGCGACAAGCGCGCGCAGCGCCTCACCGTCCAGCATGTTAATCACATAAGAACGATGGGCAACGTGCATTGCAGGGGCATCGGGATATCGGTCAACGGCAATAATCTCAACGCCTAAACGCTGGCACTCAATGGCGACCTCTTTTCCCAGTTCTCCCGATCCCAACAGCATTACGCGCGTCGCTGCAGGTCGCAGCGCGGTTCCTAAACGAGTCATAACAATCCCCCTGAAAAAGTTGCGCGCAGTATAAACGAAAACGTTTGCGTCTGTCTTGCCACGGGAGAAGGAGACCGGCAAGAAATTTGCGCTTCTTTAGTGCTGCCAGACATTTCCTGACGTCCGCTCGCTTAGGCTGTGAAGCATACGCACTGTTAAGTGAGGGAAATCATGTCAGGTTGGTTGAATCAATTGCAATCCATGTTGGGCCAGAAAGCCGGTGCGACAGGCGAACAAGGTCTGAGCAAGCTGCTGGTGCCGGGCGCGCTCGGCGGGCTGGCAGGCCTGCTGGTGGCGAATAAATCATCCCGTAAGCTGCTGGCAAAATACGGCACCGGCGCGCTGCTGGCGGGCGGAGGGGCCATTGCGGGTACGGTACTGTGGAACAAATATAAGGACAAAGTGCGCACCGCGCATCAGGATGAACCCCAGTATGGGCAGCACGTCTCGCCGCTGGATATCCGCACGGAGCGGCTTATTCTGGCGCTGGTGTTTGCCGCGAAAAGCGATGGTCATATCGACGATAAAGAGCGGTCGGCAATTGAACAGCAGCTGCGCGAAGCGGGTGTAGAAGAGCAGGGCAGAACGCTGGTTGCGCAGGCTATCGAGCAGCCGCTCGATCCGCAGCGTCTGGCGCTCAGCGTCAAGAACGAGGAGGAGGCGCTTGAGCTTTACTTCCTGAGCTGTGCCGCTATTGATGTCGATCACTTTATGGAGCGCAGCTACCTCAACGCGCTGGGCGATGCGCTGAAAATTCCACAGGATGTCCGGGAGGGCATTGAAAAGGATATTCAGCAGCAAAAACAGACGTTACAGGGCGTGTAATTACGCCGGGTTGCCACGTTTCGCTTGCATCATGCGTGGGTTTTGCCAACCTTATAGGGTGTAAAACTCAAAAGAAAAGTGACATGCCACCTAAAGCCCGACGTACTCCTTATGCGATCACCACGCATGGCGATACGCGTATAGACAACTATTACTGGCTGCGGGACGATTCTCGTTCCCGGCCAGACGTGCTCGACTATCTGAACCAGGAAAACGACTATGGTCGTAAGGTCATGTCCAGCCAGCAGGCGCTGCAGGATCGGCTGCTGAACGAGATGGTTCAGCGTGTTCCCCAGCGCGACGTCTCCGCGCCCTGGACCAAAAATGGTTACCGCTATCGCCATATCTATGAACCAGGCAATGAATACCCCATCTATCAGCGACAGTCGGTGCTGAGCGCCGAATGGGATGACTGGGATGTTCTGCTTGATGCCAACCAGCGTGCGGCCCACAGCGAGTTTTATACGCTCGGCGGGATGTCCATCTCCCCGGACAACGCCATTATGGCGCTGGCGGAAGATTATCTCTCACGTCGCCAGTACGGCCTGCGTTTCCGCAATCTGGACACGGGGAACTGGTATCCGGAGATGCTGGAGAATGTCTCTCCGGACTTTGTCTGGGCAAATGATTCCGAAACGGTTTATTACGTCAAAAAGCATGCCTCCACGCTGCTGCCGTATCAGGTCTGGCGGCATACGGTGGGTACAGCGTCCGCCGACGATGAACTGGTGTATGAAGAGAAAGACGAGACGTTTTATGTCAGCCTGCACAAAACGTCATCACGCCACTATGTGATTATCCACCTCGCCAGCGCGACCACGTCAGAAGTTATGCTGCTGGATGCAGAGCTGCCCGATGCGCAGCCGCTGTGCTTCCTGCCGCGCCGTAAAGATCATGAATACAGTCTGGATCACTTCCAGCACAGCTTCTACCTGCGCTCTAATCGGGAAGGTAAAAACTTTGGCCTCTACAAAACCAAGGTGCGCGATGAGCGCAAATGGGAAGTGCTCATTCCCGCCCGGGAACAGGTGATGCTGGAAGGCTTTACGCTGTTTACCGACTGGCTGGTGGTGGAAGAGCGTCAGCGAGGGTTGACCAGTATTCGGCAAATCAACCGTAAAACGCGGGAGGTGGTGGGCATCGCGTTCGATGACCCGGCGTACGTGACGTGGATTGGGTTTAACCCTGAGCCTGAATCGTCCCGTCTGCGCTACGGTTATTCGTCCATGACCACGCCGGACACCCTCTTTGAGCTGGATATGGATACCGGGCAGCGTCAGGTCATTAAACAGGCGGAAGTGAAAGGGTTTGAGTCCGATAACTACCGCAGCGAACACCTGTGGATAGCCGCCCGGGACGGTACCGAAGTGCCGGTTTCGCTGGTCTATCACAAAGCGTATTTCAACAAGGGTAAGAACCCGCTTCTGGTGTATGGCTACGGCTCATACGGGTCCAGCATGGATGCCGACTTCAGCGGAAGCAGGCTGAGCCTTCTCGATCGCGGCTTCGTTTACGCCATCGCCCATATCCGGGGCGGCGGCGAGCTGGGCCAGCAGTGGTATGAAGACGGTAAATTCCTGAGAAAGAAGAATACCTTCCACGACTACCTCGACGTGTGTGATGCGCTCATTGATCAAGGTTATGGCGATCCTGAACTCTGCTTCGGTATGGGGGGAAGCGCGGGCGGTATGCTGATGGGCGCTGCGATCAATCAACGTCCGGACCGTTTTAAAGGCGTGGTAGCGCAGGTGCCGTTTGTGGATGTGGTCACCACCATGCTGGATGAATCTATTCCGTTAACGACCGGGGAGTTTGAGGAGTGGGGGAATCCTCAGGATGAGACCTACTACCGCTACATGAAAGAGTACAGCCCCTACGATAACGTGGACGCTAAAGCGTACCCGCATATGCTGGTGACGACCGGCCTGCATGATTCGCAGGTGCAGTACTGGGAACCGGCGAAGTGGGTGGCGAAGCTGCGCGAGCTCAAAACCGACGATAATCTGCTGCTGCTCTGTACCGATATGGATTCCGGGCACGGCGGGAAATCGGGGCGCTTTAAATCCTATGAAGGTGTCGCCCTGGAGTACGCGTTTCTGATTGGCCTGGCGCAGGATACGCTGCCAGGCCAGGCGGCGCGTTAAGCGTCACCGAGGTAGTGCTTCAGCGTCAGGCGCAGTTCCGGGCTCATTCTGTCGAGGTTGTTATACAGCCAGCGCAGGTAGCCCGGATCTTTATCGGCGACTTCAGATACCGGTTTTCCACGATATTTGCCGAAGGTGAAGGTCGTCAGTAATGCAGGGCGTCCGGTGATGGTCGCCATGTCGTCTGGCGTCCAGCCTGAGGTATTCATGATATCAATCAGCAGCGCGGCGGTGATATAGCAGTCATATAGCGCGCGGTGATGATGCAGCCCCTCCGGCGTCCGGACGCTGAGCTTACGGGATTTATACAGCGCCATATTGCTGTATTTGATGCCCGGCCACAGACGACGCGCCAGCTTCATGGTGCAAATCCACTCACCGGGCATTTCCGGCAGGACGCGGCGGTCAAAGCTGGCATTGTGCGCCACGTACCACGGGCTGCCGTAATAGTGCGGGATGACCTCTTCGATCCAGGGTTTGTCCACCACCATCGATTCCGTAATACGATGGATGGCCATCGCCTGCGGGCTGATTGGACGATCGGGCCGCACCAGATGACTCATCGGGTTGACTATTTTTCCGTCCACCACGTCGACAGAGGCCACTTCTACTATTCCGCCCTGCAGATCGCAGGTTTCGGTATCGATGACGCGCAGCATTGATCGCTCCTGACCATAAAACGCCTAGCCTAAAGGAATGATATCGCCTTGCCAACCCTGGCGACCAAGAGAACCGGTCAGCAGCAGCTCTCCTTTATCGGCACGGACGATAAGCTGCCCTTTCTCGTCCCATAACGCACTGCCGCTGCGGGCATTGGCCATGAGCACCGCGATGGCGTATCTGTGCGCAAAGCGCTGCAACGTACTGATGGACTGCCGCCATCGGTTCTCTCCCACCGCCTGGCAGCTGGTAAATAACGTGGCCTGCGGATCAAGGCTGCAGGCGTCAGCCTGGCTATCGATGATGGTTAACTGCTTATCCCCGGGGATTACGCTCGCCCCGCTTCCTTGAGGATAGCGCAGGATTGCCTCACGGTTTGGCGAGAAAAGCGCGACCCCTTTTTGACGCTGGCCGCGCTCCTCGAGCGTCAGCCCCGCGATAACCGTGATGCGGTAAGTCTGTGCAGCGCGAAGAAGAGGGGAGAGCTGAATATCTTCCGGTGGGGCAGGTAAGATAGCCTCGCCCGGTCCTGTTAATGAGAGTTCAGGAAACACCAGCAGCTCACACTGCAGCCTGGCGGCTTCATCGATAAAGCGGAGGTGGTGTTCAACATGATCTTCAACGCTGAGGTGCTGCCGGGCATACTGGGCTGCCGCTATATTCCATCGTGACATCGTGACTTCCTTTTACACTGAGTCGCTGGGATTTAAGAATACACCTAAGTTAATCAGGGTTTTCTTATCCTGCCATAATCAGCGTAAGGAAGTGTAACGAGATATTAAGCTTATTTAACTTTAGGCTCGTACGGTAACCGGGACAGGTTCACCGAGGCGAGGCGATGCGCAATCAGCCGTTCGCGGAACCAGTCCCGCAGGTGGGCAGGCTGCTCACGCTCAACGACTTCCGCCACGATGGGCATGTTGTAGCGCTCTTTGAAGGCGACGCCAGCGGCAGCGAGATCAACATTCACTTTGTCCATCTCGTCCTGAGGAAGGGCGGCCAGATTAATCTTCATTTCCTTCTCCTTTTTGTGCGGCGGCAACGTTACCGCGATTATATGACGATGACAAGCGGGCGCAGGATGATCCTCGACTCGGTTATTATACAGAGTTATTCTTTACCAAACAGGCATAACAAAAAGGAATGATTGCGATGGGTTTATCCTCTTCCCGCGCGGTATGCGCACTGGCTTTTCTGCTCTCGTCGGCAATATCGCCCGCCGCCCTGGCGCATGCTCATCTTCAGCAGCAAACACCCGCTGCTGATTCCACCGTGGCGGCTCCGCAGACCCTGACGCTGAATTTCTCTGAAGGCATCGAACCGGGGTTTAGCGGCGTAGTGGTCACCGATGCGCAGCAGCGGGCGATCGAAACCGGTGCGGCGAAGCGTGATGAGAAAGACAAGGCGCGGCTCATTGTTCCCCTTGCACAAACGTTGACGGCGGGTACCTACCGGGTCGACTGGCACGTGGTCTCGGTAGACGGCCACAAAACCAAAGGCAGCTATCACTTCAGCGTGAAATAACATGCTGGCGTTTTTGTATGTGGTGCTGCGCTTTATCCATTTTGGCGTGCTGATGCTGATTTTTGGCAACGCGCTCTACAGCGTCTGGTTTGCCCCGACGTCACTGCAGCGCCTGATGTCGCGACGGTTTCAGTCCCGGCAGCAGGTTGCCGCGCTAATAAGCTTGATGGCTGCGCTCCTCATGTTTGGCGTCCAGAGTGGGCTGATGGGGAATGGCTGGGGCGACGCGCTGCGTCCGACCGTCTGGCACAGCGTGCTGGGCACGCAGTTTGGCAGCGTCTGGCTGTGGCAAATTATCCTGGCGACGCTCACGGCGGGGGCGGCATGGCTGGCACCACAGAAAGGCGCGCGTCTGCTGCTGCTGGCGATGGGGCAGTTTGTCCTGCTGGCGGGCGTTGGGCACGCGGCGATGAACGATGGCGCGCCGGGGGCGCTCCAGCGCCTGAATCATGCGCTTCATCTGCTGTGCGCGGCGACCTGGCTGGGCGGCCTGCTGCCGCTACTGTTTTGCATGCAGCTGGCCAAGGGGCGCTGGCAAACGGCCGCTATCTACACCATGATGCGTTTTTCGCGCGTGGGACATTATGCGGTGGCAGGCGTACTGCTCACCGGGGTTCTTAACTCGCTTTTCATTCTCGGCTTCAGGCTTCCCTGGCAGACAGAGTACGGACAGCTTCTGTTGTTCAAATGTGCGCTGGTGGCAATGATGGTGGTAATTGCGCTGGCGAATCGGTATTTTCTGGTGCCACGTTTTCGCCCGGACGCCGGGCGGGAACAACAGATTTTTATCAGGATGACGCAGGCAGAAGTGGTGCTGGGCGCGTTGGTACTGGCAACGGTCAGTCTGTTTGCGACCTGGGAGCCCTTTTGACAAGGTTAAATAACATATGAAAAAGACACTTCTCTCTCTTTTACTGCTGGCCTGTACCGGCAGCGCGCTGGCGGCACCGCAGGTCATAACCGTGAGCCGTTTCGAAGTGGGTAAAGATAAATGGGCATTTAACCGCGAAGAGGTGATGCTGACCTGTCGTCCCGGCCACGCGCTGTACGCGATTAACCCGAGCACGCTGGTGCAGTATCCGTTAAACGACGTCGCACAGCAGCAGGTTGCCAGCGGCAAAAGTAACGGTCAGCCTATCAGCGTGATCCAGATTGATGACCCGTCCAACCCGGGGCAAAAGATGAGCCTGGCGCCGTTTATCGAGCGAGCCGACGCTCTCTGCTAGCCTTTTGGTTTCCAATAAAAAACCGCAGTCGCTGGTGAAAGCTCTGCGGTTTTTTTACGTTTAATGATGTTCTGACGCTTTTTTTCAGGCCACTTTTACCGTGGACTGGAAAACCTGGCGTCGTCATCTATTCTTAAAGGGCAAGGCGATTTTAGCCTGCATTAATGCCAACTTTTAGCGCACGGCTCTCTCCCAAGAGCCATTTCCCTGGACCGAATACAGGAATCGTATTCGGTCTCTTTTTATCTGCAGGAAAGTGAACGATAACGTCCGGCTATCGACCTTCCGTGCAGGCACACTTCCTGTGCACGTGCTTCAACCATACCACAACACGGCAGGCGAAAGTCCAGCCCTTTTTGACTGTTTTGTTAAATTCTTGTGCGTAGCTGGCGAAAGGCCGTATAGGTCTAAAAGCGGGACGCTATCGACGCCGCAAGGGTATCCAACAGCTCGAAACGGCGGCGATATTCGGCCCGTTTTTTACTGGCAATCTCGTCCAGCGATTTACGCTCCATTTCAAGCGGCAGCTGCCAGCAGAAGGGGGAGAGTTTTTTCCCGTTGAGCGAGTCCCAGAATTCATCGTAGCTGGCGTGGAAATGACGACCTTTGCTCAGGCGGTAGCGCAGCGCGCGGAAAACGTGCCCCTCGTCGCTGACGGCAAACAGCGCTTTGATGTTGGAGCGCGCGGCCAGCTGGAAAATCACCTCCATCAGCACGCGTTTGGGGAACAGGCCGTGGCAGGCGCGCGTGGCTTGCTTAATCACCTCGCGCGACACGTTGCGGCGTGGGCCCTGAAGGCCGCCAATCACTAATACCGGCTGACCATGGCTGCGCGCGACGCTGAAGGTCAGGCTTGCGAGCACGGTGTCATCACTGTCGCGCAGCCACAGCGTACTTTCGCCTTCACGTTCAGCCTTGCGGGCCGACGAGGCGTTGACGGTGTAAAGGGCATCGTTTTTGGCCTGAAACTGCACAATCGGCTGTTCTTGCGGGCTGGTGAGCGCCTGCGCCAGCGCGCTGTCCTTCAGGCCGTCAATCCACTGATAATGGCTAACGATGGCGTCGGCACGATCGCTGGCGTTCAGGCCCCGCATCAAATACTGGCGATGGGTTTTGCTCGGCAGGGTAATCTGAGAGGCCAGCAGGCGGTCAAAATCATCACGACCGGAAAGGGCCTCCAGCATGCGGTGCGTGGAGGACCAGAAGAGAAGCGAGCGGATTAAAAACTTCAGCCGATAGTCGCGGTTCTGCCAGATGGGGCCCGGAACGAGTTTTCCTTTCACCAGCTCGGAAATAATATTTGTGCGATGCGGATATAACACATCGTTTTGCAGGTGGATGTTTGACACGTGAAGACCTCTCTTTTTATTCAGCACCTATTCTAAGGGGCCGCTAAAAAGGGAGTAATAGCGCCGCTGTCTTTATTTCCGTTTGGTTTACCGTTTGTTTGGCTTTGTGAATTCCCGGCATCGTTGGATGCGATTTTCTGCTGCGGCTATACTCCTTAAAGGAGGCGTTATGTATCAGCGAATAGAAGGTGGACACTGGCGCCACGTCTGGGTTGTCAGCGATATACACGGCTGCTACCAGTGGCTTATGGACGAACTCAAGCGCCGCCATTTTAACCCTTACGACGATCTGCTGATCTCCGTCGGGGATATTATTGACCGCGGGCCGGACAGCCTGAAATGTTTAGAACTGTTACATGAAAAATGGTTTCGGGCCGTACGCGGAAACCACGAACAAATGGCACTTGATGCGGTTAAATATAATGACGTTGCGCTCTGGACGATGAATGGCGGTATTTGGTTTACGAAGCTTGACCCCGATAGGCAAAAAAGGGCGCTGACGTTACTCGAAGAATGTCAGGGCTTACCGCATATTATTGAAATAACCTGCGCTAACGGCCTGAACGTGGTGGCGCATGCGGATTATCCGGATAATGCGTATAAATGGAATAAACCGGTGAGTGCCCAGCGCGTGCTCTGGGATCGCGATCGTCTGATGGGATTTATGGTCGGTAAAGGGCAGGGCATCGAGGGAGCCGACCACTTCTGGTTCGGCCATACGCCTGTTGATAAACGGTACGATTTTAACAACCTGCACTATATCGATACCGGTGCGGTGTTTGGGGGCGTGCTGACCTTAGCACAGCTTCAGTAATGAATAACCCGCCTTCGGGCGGGTTCTCTTTAGGTCAGGCAAGGCGCAGGACCCAGGCATCGGTTTTACTGTCGTAATGCTCGCGGTAAAGGACTGAATGCTCCCCATCAAGGATCGCCGGGACGCTGGTATCAGCATCCCAGGCATCAAGCTGCATGCACAAATCCGGGTCGGATTTGCAGGGAATACTTAACGTTCGGTCACCTTGCGCTTCGCCGCGCAACTCTGCGTCGTCGATTTCAAAAGCGCCAATACGCACGTTGGTTTTCGTCATAATGCTCTCCGGGTTCGTTGCAAATCTGGTATGACCAGTGCGATCATCCCTTTTTGATCGTAGACAAGGAGAGCAAAACCGCCAGTAAAAAAATGCGCTTTTTTCAGTCAGCGCGATCGTTACCGGTAAACAGGCGACCGTCGCGGACCAGTTCGCGCGGATAGCTATTCTTCAGCCGAGAGCCAATTTTTTTCGCCAGCCCCAGCGGATACCCCTGATACGTCACGATCACTTCATCCTGCGACGGCGCGTTTTCCGGATAGACGTCGCGGCCACGATACCACTCTTCGGCCTCCTGATGCGTCAGGGCAAAGGTGTTGTCGCTCGCGGCCAGCGCGATGATGGCCTCGTGCTGCCAGCGATAGCCTTTGTTGTGGATCTCCGCGAGGCGGATACCGAGACGCGAAAAGCGAACTTTGCCAATCAGCGGCTCGATGTTGGCCGGGAAAAGCCAAATCTCTTTGTCGCGGATCCACAGGTGCAGACTCTCGTCCCAGGCCAGCCCCACCTTGCGGGCAGCGGCTTCGGCCTGGGCAGCCTCGCGGCCTTTAAGAGGCGAGAACGGGAAATTGCCGACTTTAAACTTGGGCGCGGGCAGAGGATCGACGGCGCGGGTTTTACGCAGACGCGCCACAAAGAAACCTTCACAATCATAAATCTGCGGGAATACGTGCAGGAAACCTTCAGGGGTGACGGCCTCCTTTGCTGAAGTGAATAAATCACCCAGCGGCAGGAACTCGACGGCATCCGGATAGCGCGCCTTCAGCCAGAGACACACGTCTTCGTTTTCATCGCGGTTTAACGTGCAGGTGGAGTAGACCAGCGTGCCGCCGGGGCGCAGGGCATGGAACGCGCTGTCGATCAGTTCACGCTGGGTTGCCGCAATCTCCAGATTACTGTCAACCGACCAGTTTTTTAGTGCATCCGGATCTTTACGCACCACGCCTTCACCCGAACACGGCGCATCGAGCAGGATGGCATCAAACGCTTCCGGCAGGGCCGCACCGAACACGCGACCATCGAAGTGCGTCAGGGCGACGTTATGGATCCCGCACCGGCTGACGTTGGCGTGCAGCACTTTGACGCGGCTTGCCGAAAATTCGTTGGCGAGAATGGCCCCGCGATTGCCCAAGCGTGCGGCAATCTGCGTGGTTTTTGAACCCGGCGCGGCGGCGACGTCCATCACGCGCTCTGGCGCGTTGTCATCCGCAAACAGCGCCGCAACGGGCAGCATGGAGCTGGCCTCCTGAATGTAAAACAGTCCGCTCAGGTGTTCTGCAGTACTGCCCAGCGGCAGGGAATCTTCGTCATCTCGCTCGATCCAGAACCCTTCTTCGCACCAGGGCACCGGCGTCAGCTGCCAGCGGTAGGGCGACACCAGTTCAAGAAATTCGGTCACGCTGATTTTAAGCGTATTGACGCGGATGCTGCGACGCAGTGGACGTTGGCAGGCAGCGACGAAATCATCGAAGGACAGATGAGCAGGAAGGGCCTCGCGCATTTGCGCCAGGAAAAGTTCAGGAAGAAAAACGGAGTTTTGAGCCACGGGCACACCACAGGGAAACATTCAGGCGCGCAGTGTAACATAAAGGCTCCGGTGCGTTGACACCGGAGCCGTTGAGATTAGCGCGGCAGGGCGGTTCCCCACTCGCGCCACTCTTTCGGTTCGCTTTCGAGCAGCAGGAAGTGTTTACCCGGCTGCGCTTTTGGCGCCAGCGGCGTGCCCGGCGGCGTCGCAAAGGCGATACCGCCGCGAATGAACTGGTTGAAGGTACCGGTTTTCACCACCCCGCCTGTCAGACCAAAGTCCAGCGAATAGCCGGAGGCGAGCCAGAAGACCGAGTTGTTACGAACCAGGTGCTGGTATCGCTCGCTGATGCGCAGGCCGACCATCACGCGGTCAGACAGCGTGCCCAGCGTCAGGCCCGTCACCGTACCCACTTCGATACCGCGGAACAGCACTGGGGTACCGATGGCCAGACCGCCCGCTTCAGGCACTTCCACCACAATGCTCAGACCGTCCAGATAGCGTGAATCGGTAATGGTGGCTTCCTGCAGTTCAAATTCGCGACGCGCGCTGCCGCGGCCCGGCTCGACGTTAATGTACGGCTGCAGAATGGTATCAAGATGTTCAACGCCTGCGGCGGAGATCTGCGGCGTGACCACGGAGAAGCGCGAGCCCGTGCGGGCAAACGTCTGCACGTACTCCGGGTAGAGCACCGCGGTAGCCTGGACTTCATTACGCGCGGTGATCAGCGTCAGCTTCTGGATCTGCCCGATATCAATCCCGAGATAGCGGATCGGCATACCTTCCGCCAGCTTACCGGCATCAAAGGCATGCAGCGTAATCTGTCCACCTACGGCGCGCGCTGCGGTTTCGGACGGGAAGAGGATGCGCTTGTCACCCTTACGCATATTGCCGCCTGCTCCCGGCAGGTTATCGAAGCTAATCGCGCCACGCAGCGCGCGGGAGAGCGGGGAGGCCTGGACGGTTAATCCGCTGCCGTTAAGCTGAACCTTCGCACCGCCTTCCGCCCAGAATACGCTGTTTGGGGTCAGCAGCTTGCGGTATTCCGGCTTGATGTGCAGTTCAATATCAAAGGCGTCCGCGCGAGGGCGCACGGTGATGACTTCGCCCACCTCAAACTTGCGGTACAGCACGACGGAACCCGCCTGCACATCCGGCAGCGTTTCGGCACTCAGCGTCAGCGTGGTGGTCGGCATGTCGCTCAGGCTATTTTCAATCGCTTTGTCCAGATTGGCATACAGCGGATAGCTGTCGCGCAGCGGGCCTTTGTCGCCCGGCAGGATGCGGATCCCGCCGTTTACCCATTCGCTGGCGCTGGCACCGAGGAATTCGACGCCATCCAGACCGACCTTGACGTCGACGCGGCTGTTGACGACAAACTTGCTGTCGCCGTGCACCAAATCGCTGTACTGCGGATCGATGGCCGCAGAGAAGGAGACCCCTTTCTCCGAGAGCTTACGCTCAAGCACCTGTCCGACCTGCACGCCGTGCAGGATGAGCGGCTGTCCGGCGTCAATTCCGTAACTTTCCGGGGCGGTGAGGGTGACCGTCAACACGCCAGGCTTTTGCAGAAGCGCTTTGTCCGCCGGGGCAATGACGAAATTATTGCTCGGCTGACCTTCGCCCGGAATCAGCTCAAAGGTACTGCCGGTCAGCAGGCTGCTGATGCTGGCGTCGCTCAGGGAGAGTTTCGGGTTGCGCATCTCAATGCGCGTCTTCTCGCGCAGCAAATCAACGACGCTCGGGTCGACGGTCATTTCACCGGTAACCGAACCACCCGGGTTGAGCGTCATTTTCGTGAGCTGTCCCACCTCTAAGCCCTGGTACATCAGCGGCGTCGATCCCGCTTTCAGGCCTTGAGCGCTGGGCAGCGCCAGTTTTACGATCACGCCGCGCTGGCTGTGGGCCAGGTCTGCATACAGCCCAAAGGTGTCGTCAGCGGTAGCGGGCTTTGACCCTTCCGGAGAGTCGAAGGCAATCGCACCGTTGACCAGCGCCGCCAGGCTTTCCAGCTTAACTTTGGCGCCGCTCAGACTCACGTCAGCATCCACGCCGGACACGTTCCAGAAGCGGCTGCCTTTTTTTACCAGGTTGGTAAAGCGGCGCTCGATCAGCACGTCGATGGTGACGCCCTGTTTATTCGGGTTAATCGCGTAATCGTATACCCGGCCTACCGGGATTTTACGGAAGTAGACGAGCGAACCGCTGTTCAGGGAGCCAAGATCCGGCGCCTGAAGATGGATCATCAAATCCCCGTTATTGAGGCGGTATTTGGGCTGCGTGTCCAGCGCAACAAAGTGATCCTGTGGCTCACCCTTGCCCGGCATCATGCCGATATAGTTACCGCCCACCAGCGCGTCCAGCCCGGAAACACCGGCCAGTGAGGCTTTAGGCGTTACCAGCCAGAACTGCGTTTCGCTGCGTAAGGCGTCCTGCATGTCAGATTTTATGCTGACGCGCACCTGAATTTTGTTCAGACCTTTTCCCAGGGAGATGTCCTGAACCGTACCGACTTCAACCCCCTGGAAGCGAACGGGGGTCCGCCCGGCGACGATGCCGTCGGCGGTCTGGAAATCAATGGTGACGGTACTTCCGCGATCCTCATAGCTCGTCCAGATAAGCCATCCTGCAATCAATAATGCGATAACAGGCAGCAGCCAGAATGGCGAAATGCGGCGTTTAGTTTTAATTCTCGCTTCAGTCGGCGAAGCGGGCGTTTCCTGACTCATGTGCGTCCCAAAGTAAGCGGCTGTCCAGCCATTCCACTGCAAGAATAGTCAATATCACCGCAGAGCCGAAATAAAAAGCTGCGGGTCCCATTGTAAAAGCAAGTAGCTGATCGCGGTTGATGAGCGACATCATCAACGAAATCACGAACAAATCCAACATTGACCAGCGGCCAATCCATGTCACAAAGCGCAGGAGCAGGATACGGGTGCGTAGCCCCTGTTCGCATTTGAAGTGAATGCTGATGAGCAGCGTAAACATCACCACCACCTTGGTAAACGGCACCAGGATACTGGCGATGAAGACAATCGCCGCCACCCCAACGTTGCTGTGGGCGAGGGAGATGATGCCGGAAAGGATAGTATCTTCCTGGCGAGCGCCGTTCACGTATATCACCGAAATCGGCAGCAGGTTAGCCGGGATCAGAAATACCATAGAGGCAATCAGCGCGGCCCAACACTTTTGCAGGCTGTTGTTGCGTCGAAACCTCAACGGAATATGACAGCGCGGGCAGCGTCCACGCGCATCGGGTAGCCCGGTATAGTGGCACCCCAGGCAGACGCGCAGGTTTTCATCCGGCCGCGTCGCCGGGCGCTGCGGGTAAAACCGCTCCCAGAGCTGTTCCACATTGAGATGAATCAGGGTCAGGATGCTCAGCAGCACCAGCGAGATAAAGGCGAAAAGGCCAATGCCGGGCTGTAAAAAAGCATAGTCCTGGACTTTGATTGACGCGACCCCCACGCCGACCAGATAGATGTCCAGCATCACCCACTCTTTCAGCTTGTCCAGCATCAGCAGTACGGGGCGCAGGTTCATCCCGAGGATATTGCCGAACCATAAATAGGCAATCGCCGCGACCAGCACCAGCGGCGCGCCGACGGTGCAGAAAAGCACCATGGCCCCGGTAAGAGGATCGCCCTGACGCGTCATCTGCCAGATCCCCTGTAGCACGTTTGCATCAATACGGACGCCAAGAAGATAGAGTTTCAGCAGCGGCTCGCTCCATGCAAAGGGCATGAGCAGCAGCATGGTCACCGCCATGGCCGCGAGGCGCGTTAGAGACCAGTCGCGTCCGTCACGGATTTTGGCGTTGCAGCGAGGACAAAAGGCACTTTGGTGCGATTTCATCTTCGGCAACATAAAAAGCGTATCGCACTGCGGGCAACGCTGATAATGTGCACGAGGCAATGCGTCGCTCACCGTATGGACGGTGATCTTTTTTGTCGGCGTAATCTTGTGTGTTTTTAAGGCCATCGGCTGCGCACGAAAAAGTATAGTTAGAAGTTATATTAACTCATGAATGGATTCATCTTGAGCATGAGCGCATTTAATGCTTATTTTAATAGGCTAAGCAGTAAATGTGTAAGACAACTAAGTGATTGAATAATGAACAAAACAGAATTCTACGCGGATCTTAACCGCGATTTTAAGGCATTGATAGCGGGTGAAACCAGCTTCTTAGCCACTCTGGCAAATACAAGCGCGTTACTGTTTGAACGTCTGTCCGATGTGAACTGGGCCGGTTTTTACCTTCTCGAAGGTGAAACGCTGGTGCTCGGGCCATTTCAGGGCAAAATTGCCTGCGTGCGTATTCCCGTCGGACGGGGTGTGTGCGGCACGGCGGTCGCCACGCGTGAGGTTCAGCGCGTAGAAGATGTCCACGCCTTTGATGGTCACATCGCCTGCGATGCGTCCAGCAATTCTGAAATCGTACTGCCGCTGGTGGTGGAAAATCAGATTATTGGCGTGCTGGACATCGACAGTACGGTCTTCAGCCGCTTTACAACCGAGGACGAGCAGGGGCTGCGCGAACTGGTTGCGAACCTGGAAAAGGTACTGGCAGCAACCGATTATCACAAATTCTTTGCGAGCGTCGCAGGATAATCAACGGATAACGTAGCATTTACTGATAGCGTCATTATAATGTCGCCTGTTCATGCCTGCGCTTGTTGGCAACGTCCGTTGTAATCAGGAAATTTCATGGAAAATCAACCTAAGTTGAATAGCAGTAAAGAAGTTATCGCATTTCTGGCCGAGCGTTTCCCACAGTGCTTCAGCGCTGAAGGTGAAGCTCGCCCCCTGAAGGTCGGTATCTTTCAGGATTTGGTCGCGCGTGTTGAAGGTGAGATGAACCTCAGCAAAACTCAGCTTCGCTCTGCCTTACGTCTTTATACCTCAAGCTGGCGTTACCTGTACGGTATCAAAGCAGGCGCGACCCGTGTCGATCTTGACGGCAACCCTTGTGGTGAGCTGGATGAGCAGCACGTAGAGCACGCCCGCAAGCAGCTTGAAGAAGCCAAAGCGCGCGTTCAGGCACAGCGTGCTGAACAGCAGGCGAAAAAACGCGAAGCCGCAGCGGCAAACGGTCAGGAAGACGCGCCTCGTCGCGAGCGTAAACCGCGTCCTGCACCGCGTCGTAATGAAAATAACGACCGCAAACCGCGTGCTGACAAACCCGCAGCGAAAGCCCCGCGTGCGCCGCGTGAAGAGCAGCGCCATACCCCTGTTTCTGATATCAACGCGCTGAGCGTAGGTCAGGCGCTGAAGGTGAAAGCGGGCAACAACGCGATGGACGCCACCGTACTGGAAATCACCAAAGATGGCGTTCGTGTACAGCTGACTTCTGGTATGTCAATGATTGTACGCGCAGAACACTTGTTGTTCTGAAACGGAGGCCAAGCCTGGCATGAACACTTTTTTTAAGCTCACCGCGCTAGCGGGCCTGTTTGCTATAACAGGCCACGCTTTCGCAGTGGACGATATCACGCGTGTTGATCAAATTCCGGTACTCAAGGAAGAGACGCAGCACGCGACGGTGAGTGAACGTGTGACGTCACGTTTCACCCGTTCGCACTATCGTCAGTTCGATCTCGATCAGGCCTTTTCGGCCAAAATCTTTGACCGCTATCTGAACTTGCTGGATTACAGCCATAACGTACTGCTCGCCAGCGATGTCGAGCAGTTCGCAAAACGCAAATCCGACGTAGGCGACGAGTTGCGTTCCGGCAAGCTGGATCTGTTCTACGATCTGTACAATTTATCGCAAAAGCGTCGTTTTGAACGTTATCAATACGCGCTGAAAGTGCTGGAACGTCCTATGGACTTCACCGGCAACGACACCTTTAATCTGGACCGCAGCAAAGCGCCCTGGCCGAAAGATGAAGCCGAGCTGAATGCGCTGTGGGACGGAAAGGTCAAATACGACGAACTGAGCCTCAAGCTCACCGGCAAAGACGAGAAAGAAATTCGTGAGACGTTGAACCGTCGTTACAAATTTGCTATCCGTCGCCTGGCGCAGACCAACAGTGAAGATGTTTTCTCACTGGCAATGACCGCGTTCGCCCACGAAATTGACCCACATACCAATTATCTCTCTCCGCGCAATACCGAACAGTTCAATACTGAAATGAGCCTGTCTCTGGAAGGTATCGGCGCGGTGCTGCAGATGGACGATGATTATACCGTGATCAACTCCATGGTTGCCGGTGGTCCTGCCTCAAAAAGCAAAGCGATTAGCGTTGGCGATCGCATTGTGGGCGTGGGCCAAACAGGTCAGAACATGGTGGATGTGATCGGCTGGCGCCTTGATGACGTCGTTGCGCTGATTAAAGGGCCGAAGGGCAGCAAGGTTCGACTGGAGATCCTGCCTGCCGGTAAAGGCACCAAAACCCGTATCATTACCCTGACCCGTGAGCGTATCCGTCTGGAAGACCGCGCGGTGAAAATGTCGGTGAAAACCGTGGGTAAAGAGAAGGTGGGTGTGCTGGATATCCCTGGCTTCTACGTTGGCCTGACGGATGATGTAAAAGTCCAGCTGCAGAAGCTTGAGAAGCAGAACGTCAGCAGCGTGATCATCGATCTACGCAGCAATGGCGGTGGGGCGCTTACCGAAGCGGTTTCCCTGTCTGGCCTGTTTATCCCGTCTGGCCCGGTTGTACAGGTCCGTGATAACAACGGCAAAGTGCGTGAAGATGCCGATACCGATGGCGTGGTCTATTACAAAGGCCCGCTGGTGGTGCTGGTCGATCGCTTCAGTGCTTCTGCGTCTGAAATCTTTGCTGCCGCGATGCAGGATTATGGCCGTGCGCTGATCGTTGGTGAGCCGACCTTTGGTAAAGGCACCGTTCAGCAGTACCGTTCGCTGAACCGCATTTACGACCAGATGCTGCGTCCGGAATGGCCTGCTCTGGGCTCCGTACAGTACACCATTCAGAAGTTCTATCGCGTGAACGGTGGCAGTACGCAGCGTAAGGGCGTCACGCCGGATATCATGATGCCGACAGGCACCGAAGAGACGGAAACGGGCGAGAAGTTTGAAGATAACGCGCTGCCGTGGGATAGCATCAATGCCGCGACATTTGTGAAGTCTGGCGACATGACGCAGTTCGGTCCTGATTTGCTGAAAAACCATAACGAGCGTATTGCCAAGGATCCTGAATTCCAGTACATCGTGAAGGACATTGCGCGTTTCAATGCCCTGAAGGAAAAACGGAGTATTGTTTCTCTTAACTACGCGCAGCGTGAGAAAGAGAACAACGAAGACGACGCAACGCGTCTGGCGCGTATCAACGATCGCTTCAAGCGTGAAGGCAAGCCTCTGCTCAAAAAACTGGACGATCTGCCGAAAGATTACCAGGAGCCCGACCCGTACCTGGACGAGACGGTGCATATCGCTCTCGACCTGGCAACGCTCGAAAAAGACAAGCCTGCCGTGCAGCCCGCACCGGCGAAATAACCCCCGACAGGCACAAGAAATTGTGCCTGTTTTTTTTAGTTCTGCATCGTCGCGTCAATCTGAATTTCAATTGTGTAAAGTTGTGTCTTTCTGGTGACTTACGCACGTCGAATCCTTGAAAATAAGCGCAATACCCATACGATGTGGGTAATCGCATAGTGCGTTTTGTTAAACTGAGGTTAAAAGAAAATTATGATGCGAATCGCGCTCTTCCTGCTCACCAACCTGGCGGTTATGGTGGTTTTCGGGCTGGTGCTAAGCCTGACGGGAATTCAGTCGAGCAGCGTTCAGGGTCTGTTGATTATGGCGCTGCTGTTTGGTTTTGGCGGCTCATTCATCTCTCTGCTGATGTCCAAGTGGATGGCACTGAAATCAGTCGGCGGAGAGGTTATTGAACAGCCGCGTAATGATATGGAACGCTGGCTGATGAATACGGTTGCTCAGCAATCACAGCAGGCCGGGATCGCTATGCCGCAGGTGGCTATTTACCATGCCCCGGATATCAACGCTTTCGCAACAGGCGCACGCCGTGACGCATCGCTGGTTGCGGTCAGCACCGGGCTGCTGCAGAACATGAGCCGTGATGAAGCCGAAGCGGTAATTGCTCACGAAATCAGCCACATCGCCAACGGTGATATGGTCACCATGACCCTGATCCAGGGCGTGGTGAACACCTTCGTGATCTTTATTTCCCGTATCCTGGCGCAGATTGCGGCTGGCTTTATGGGCGGCAACCGTGATGAAGGCGAAGAGAGCAACGGCAACCCGCTGATCTATTTTGCGGTGTCGATGGTGCTGGAACTGGTGTTCGGTATTCTGGCAAGCATCATCACCATGTGGTTCTCCCGTCACCGTGAATTCCACGCCGACGCGGGTTCTGCGAAGCTTGTGGGACGTGAGAAGATGATTGCTGCGCTGCAGCGTCTGAAAACCAGCTATGAGCCGCAGGAAGCATCCAGCATGATGGCATTCTGCATCAACGGTAAGTCGAAATCGTTGAGTGAGCTGTTTATGTCTCACCCGCCGTTGGATAAGCGTATTGAAGCGCTGCGTAGCGGTGAATACCTGAAGTAACGCGTATGCGTTAAATGAAACCGGGCGGAGCAAGTCTCCGCCCGGTTTTTTTATGCCTGAACGCGGGGCTGTGTAACGCGAAGCCCGCTGATGATGGCCGCGACGGTGGCCAGTGCCCCGGCGGTAAATAGCGCGACATGCGTTGCATTTTGCCCTGCAAGGTTAAACATCAATGCCACCAGTGCGGCACCGGTGCTTTGCCCTAAGAGCCGGGCGGTACCCAGCATGCCGCTGGCCCCGCCGCTGCGATGGCGCGGCGCCGAGGTAATGATGGTGTGGTTGTTGGGAGACTGGAACAAACCGAAGCCAGCGCCGCACAAAATCATTCGCCAGATAATGTCCATGTCGCCTGGCGAGGCGGGAAGCAGGGCCAGTGCAAACAGCCCGGTAGCCATTACCACCAGCCCAATGCCCCCCAGCAGTCCGGCATGCACGCGCTCGATCAGGTACCCTGCCAGCGGCGCCATCACCATGGTGGCCAGTGGCCAGGGCGTGAGCAGCAGCCCGGTTTCCACCTCAGTACGGCCAATCACGCTCTGTAAAAAGAAGGGCAGAGAAACCAGCGCCAGCATCTGGGCGCAGAAAGAGCAGATTGAGGTACAGATTGAAAGTGAGAACAACGGAATGCGTAACAGATCAACCGGCAGCAGCGGCACTGGCAGGGCCAGCTGGCGGCGTACGAAGAAAAAGCCGATCGCCAGCATTGCGACGACTTCAGCAGCAATTAACGTTATCGACTGCCCCTGCGCAAAGCCGCTCAGCGCGGTGATAAGCAGGCCAAACGTCAGGGCATTCATCACGGCGCTTGGCAGATCGAAACGTGGCATGGCGCTTTTAGGGCCATTCGCCGGCAGATAGCGTAGCGCGAAAAAGATGGCCACGACGCCCAGCGGTACGTTAATCGCAAACAGCCATTGCCATGACGCGACGGACAAAATCGCCGCGGCAATCGTCGGCCCGGCGGCCGATGAGACTGCGACGATAAACGAGTTAATCCCCATGCCGCGCCCAAGGTGGCGCTGCGGGTAAATGAGCCGAATCAGGGCCGTATTCACGCTCATCAGCGCTGCGCCGCCAAAACCTTGCGCGATACGCGCCAGCGTCAGGGTATGCAATGAATCGGAAAGGGCGCAGAAGAGGGACGTCAGGGTAAAGACCACCAGGCCGCACTGGTAGACCCGACGGTAGCCAAACATATCCCCAAGAAAGGAAAACGAGAGCAGTGAAACCACAATGGCAATCTGATAGGCATTAACGATCCAGATTGAACTGGCCGGGGAGGCGTGGAGGTCGCTGGCGATGGTCGGAAGGGCGACGTTGGCGATAGCGCCATCAAGTACTGCCATCGAAATACCGATGATAATCGTGGCGATTGCCCCGTACCGCTGCGGTAAGGGCAAGCCATCAGAAGGTTTTTTTTCCATGGGAAATGAAAGGCTCAGCGTGAAATTATTCTCAGAGTAACTATTTTAGCATCGTTAATTCGGTTTTATGTCGCAGATTTGTAACGAAGTAAACGCAGAACGATTGCAGGGAACATGACTCGAATTTATAATAAAAACCAGTTCTGATTTTTATAAAACACTCTCCATGAGGTGATAAATGGCAATCGCAGATTTGGATAAGCAGCCAGATTCTGTTTCTTCCGTGCTGAAGGTGTTTGGCATCTTGCAGGCGCTCGGAGAAGAGCGTGAAATTGGTATTACAGAGTTGTCGCAGCGCGTGATGATGTCGAAAAGCACCGTTTATCGCTTTTTGCAAACCATGAAGTCGTTGGGATATGTCGCTCAGGAAGGCGAGTCTGAAAAGTACTCGCTGACGCTGAAACTGTTCGAACTGGGCGCCCGCGCGCTGCAGAACGTAGACCTAATCCGCAGTGCGGATATTCAGATGCGCGAACTCTCTCGTCTGACGAAAGAGACGGTGCACCTGGGCGCGCTGGATGAAGACAGCATTGTTTATATTCACAAAATTGACTCCATGTACAACCTGCGCATGTATTCGCGCATCGGTCGTCGCAACCCGCTGTACAGTACCGCTATTGGTAAAGTGCTGCTGGCCTGGCGTGACCGCGAAGAGGTGAAGCAGATCCTCGAAGGCGTTGAATATAAACGCAGCACCGACCGTACAATCACCAGCACTGAGGAATTATTAACCGTACTGGATACCGTGCGCGAGCAGGGTTACGGTGAAGATAATGAAGAACAGGAAGAGGGGCTGCGCTGCATCGGCGTACCGGTATTTGACCGCTTCGGCGTGGTCATTGCGGGCCTGAGCATCTCGTTCCCGACGCTGCGCTTCTCGGAAGAGCGTTTACACGAGTACGTCGCGATCCTGCATACCGCAGCGCGTAAAATCTCCGAGCAGATGGGCTATAACGAGTATCCCTTTTAAACACTGTTTAGAATAAAAAACGCCGCAATGATTGCGGCGTTTTTTTGCGAACGGGTTTCGTTGGTGATTATCCGTTATCAATCACAACGGATGTCTTACGCAGTACCGGACAGTTGGTTAAACCGATAATCCCGCTGTCTGAATGCAGATACTGTGCGGTACTCATGCCCTGGGCAGTGAGGTACTTACACTGGATGCCTAATCCAGCAGCGTTTTGCGTGCTTCCCACAAGCACGCCATAGCCGGTTAACAGCAGGCCAATCCAAACAATGGCCAGCGCAATAATAGTTCGAATGATGTAATGCATCATTGCCTCTTTCTCTTTGTTGTCATGGGTTAAGCGTAACGGGTTTACCCTGTGAAACAAGTGCACGATTCCGAAAAGAACTGGATGAGGGTACAGTTAGCCCCTGTTTAAGATAACCGTGATAACCTGGTTGCATCAGGTCAAAAGGCGGAGTGTGGAGTGAAAAAAATACGCTGGGTACTTCTGGTTATCGTACTGATAGCATGCGTGGCGTTGTGGACGCAGACGATCAATGTGATGTGCGATCAGGATGTACAGTTCTTTAGCGGCATTTGTGCAATCAATAAGTTTATCCCGTGGTAGGCCGCATTTTCCTCCGGGGTGATGCCCTTCTCGCGCACCAGTGGTAAAATAGCGTTTTTATTGAGGTGGTGAAATGGGTGAGTTAGTAAATTCGGGGCTGCTTAGCATGGCATCCCTGGTGGTCTCGTTGGTTATCCTGGTCGTCGGTTTGGTGTTGTGGTTCTTTGTTAATCGCGCCAGTTCCCGTACTAATGAGCAGATCGAACTGTTGGAGGCGTTGCTGGACCAGCAGAAACGTCAGAATGCGCTCCTGCGCCGTCTGTGCGAGGCCAACGAGCCGGAAGATAAAGTAACGCCAAAAGAACCGGTCGTTGAAAACAAAGAAGACGAAGACGATTTCATTCGTCTGGTGGCAGAGCGCTAGTCCACCCAGATTTTTGATGGCGGTAATCACGCCTTCTGGCTTCTCATTAAGATGGGGAGAGTCAGGGGGCGACCTCTCGTTAAGCCCGTTCAGGTGCTAACGCACTGGCTAAATAATTTAGCATCAGTTAATCATTCATTCAGCACACTGAAAACTGGTGAATATTTATCCTTTAAACACCGCACCGTTTTGTTGCATATATTCTGTATTTAAACCCGTCAACGCGCGTTTTATTTTTATCGAAACGTTTTGCTTGCCTTCTTTTGAAGCGAAGTCATAAAAATTTCATTATTTTAGTGCAGAGTGGCGCTTATTAAACGGTGAATTTTAATACAGTTTGCAGCGGGCGTTTTAGCGGCATATTTTCATTGGAAGATTGCCGTTGCGTTGCAATGATTTCAGCATAAGTTTTCACAATTTGTTCTAACTCAATCATTGCATACAAGAATCTTTACTTTGTGAGTGGACGCTTTGAAATGATTGAGCTATGGTAAAAATGTCTTAGATTACAGGGGGTGTGGAGACGACCTCTGGCTGCAACAACGTGTATTGTTTCCTTTAGCGGCACGCATATTTTTGCACAGTGCCGCGAGGTAGCGACAGAATGTGTGCGGCGGATCGAGACACGTTTAAAAATGGCTTGCCATATTAAACGTTGTATGTGATAACACGGTTTGGGTCAAACGAGGTACAGTTCTGTTTATGTGTGGCATTTTCAGTAAAGAAGTCCTGAGTAAACACGTTGTCGTTGAATACCGCTTCTCTGCCGAACCTTATATTAGTGCCTCATGCAGTAATGTCTCAGTTTTATCTCAGTCAAGCCTGCGGGCTAAGAAAACACTCTAAGGAATTTTGCAAATGGCAAAGATTAAAGGTCAAGTTAAGTGGTTCAACGAGTCTAAAGGTTTTGGTTTCATTACTCCTGCTGACGGCAGCAAAGACGTGTTCGTACACTTCTCTGCAATCCAGGGTAACGGCTTCAAAACTCTGGCTGAAGGCCAGAACGTTGAGTTCGAAATTCAGGACGGCCAGAAAGGCCCAGCTGCAGTTAACGTAACTGCTATCTGATCGAACCACTGCTGACTGAAGTGCTTTGCACTTCGATCTCAGATATAAAGCCTCGCACATGCGGGGCTTTTTTATTCTCTTATCTTTCAAATTATTACTAATCATCCTCTTGTTAGTAACTTGTTGCAAAGCTACGAGGTTATTAGCATTGTTTTTCCACCAGACTGTCAGCTTTTCCCGTTAAATCAGGGCGTTGTTTAATTGTCCTGGGGTTCAGGTGAAAAAGAAAACGATAATGACCACCGGAAACTTTACTCCGGCACGTTTTGCTCTGCTGTGTCTTGCCATCTTTTGTAGTCTCGCTTTCCTGCTTGGTCGCGTCGCCTGGCTGCAAATCATCAAGCCCGACAATCTGGTTAAGCAGGAGGATATGCGCTCCCTGCGGGAAGTGGCTATTGATGCCCCGCGCGGCATGATTATTGACAGGCAGGGCAGGCCGCTTGCCGTCAGCGTCCCCGTTCGTGCCGTCTGGGCCGATCCCAAAACGGTACTGGCGAAAGGCGGAGTAGGTTATGACGACCGCTGGCAGGCGCTGGCGAATGCGCTGCATATTTCCCTCGGCACGCTTGCGTCGCGAATTAACGGTAATCCTCAGGGACGCTTCATCTATCTGGCGCGCCAGGTGGACCCCGCCCAGGCGCAGTGGATCGACAAACTCAATTTGCCAGGTATAAACCTTCGCGATGAGTCCAGGCGCTTTTATCCGGCCGGGCACGTAGCCGCAAACCTTATTGGCTTTACCAACATTGACGGTCAGGGCATAGAGGGCGTTGAGAAAAGCTTCAATAGCCAGCTGACGGGCAAGGCAGGGGTAAGGCAGGTGCGTGAGGACCGTTATGGGCGCGTGGTCGAGAATCTGACCGAAGTGGCACCGGTGCCTGCGCATAACGTTCAGCTCAGCATTGACGAGCGCCTGCAGACCATCACCGAAGATGCGCTGGATAACGCGGTGGCCTGGAACAAAGCCGAGTCGGGTGCGTCTGTGCTGATTAATATCCAAACGGGCGAAATTCTGGCGATGGCGAATTTCCCTGACTTCAACCCCAACAACCGGGAAGGGGCAACGCTGAATGATTTTCGCAATCGCGCCATTAGCGACACCTTTGAGCCAGGGTCTACCGTCAAACCCCTGGTACTGATGACCGCCCTTCAGCAGGGGCTGGTTCAGCCGGACAGCGTCATTGACACCCATCCCTACATGTTGGACGGGCACCGGATCCGCGACGTAGGCTACTACCCGGAGCTCACCATGACCGGGATCCTGCAAAAATCAAGCGATACGGGCGTGTCCCGCCTGTCGCTGGCAATGCCCATACAGCGCCTGCTGGATACCTATAAGAACTTCGGCTTTGGGACCAGCACCGGGCTTGGACTAACGGGCGAAAGCGCCGGGCTACTGCCACAGCGTAAATTCTGGAGCCAGCTCGACCGCGCGACCTTTGCCTTCGGATACGGCCTGATGGTGACGCCATTACAGCTGGCGCATGTCTACGCCACCATAGGCAGCTACGGGCTGGAGCGTCCTCTGTCGATCACGCGCATTGATCCCCCGGTCATTGGCAGGCGCGTCATGCCAGAGGAGATTGCCCACGAGGTGGAGCACATGATGGAGAGCGTGGCGTTACCTGGCGGCGGGGGCGTTAAGGCCGCCGTGCGTGATTATCGCGTGGCGGTAAAAACCGGAACGGCTAAAAAGATCGATGATAAGGGGCAATACGTCGACAAATATGTCGCCTATACCGCAGGTGTCGCACCCGCCAGCGATCCGCGTTTTGCGCTGGTGGTGGTCATCAACGAGCCGCAAAACGGCGCGTATTACGGCGGCGCTGTCTCTGCCCCCGTATTTAGCGAAATTATGGGTAACGTTCTGCGGCTTGAAAACGTGAAGCCTGACGGCCTGGCGGCAGATTCTGACCACCTGATCGTGATGCGGTAAGCCAGGCGTTTATAACCCGTGCGAATAGCGTTACACTTCGCACTTTGGTTTATGCCCCGGAGTCGCCATGTCCTTCAGCTGTCCTCTTTGCCACGCGCGTTTAACGCGCTCTGATAAAAGCTTTATCTGTCCGCAGGGACATCAGTTTGATATGGCGAAAGAAGGGTATGTGAATCTGCTCCCCGTGCAGCACAAGCGCTCCCGCGATCCGGGGGACAGCGCAGAAATGATGCAGGCACGCCGCGCGTTTCTGGATGCCGGGCATTATCAGCCCTTAAGAGAGACCGTCGCGGCGGTTCTGGGTGAAAAACTCACGGACAACGCTACGGGTATGCTTGATATCGGCTGCGGAGAAGGTTACTACACCGCAACCTTTGCCGAAGTTGCCCGCGAGAAGGGGGTAGAAACCTTTGGCCTGGATGTGTCGAAAGTGGCGATACGCGCGGCGGCAAAACGCTATTGCGCGGTTACGTTCTGCGTGGCGTCCAGCCACAGGCTACCGTTTGACGATGGCAGCATGGATGCCGTGGTGCGCATTTATGCGCCCTGCAAGGCCGACGAGCTGGCTCGGGTGGTGAAAGCGGGGGGATGGGTCATCACCGTCACGCCAGGTCCGCGTCATCTGATGGAGCTAAAAGGGCTTATCTACGACGAAGTGCGTCTGCATGCGCCACACTCGGAGCAGCTGGCGGGTTTTACGCTGAAGCAGGAACAATCGGTGGCGTATGAGATGACGCTTAAAGGGGATGAAGCCGTGGCGCTGCTGCAGATGACGCCGTTTGCATGGCGGGCAAAACCAGAGGTGTGGGAAACGCTAGCGGCGCAGTCAGAATTTCGCTGCCAGACGGATTTTAGTATCCACTGCTGGCAGCGCGAAGATTAACCGGCGAAGTGTGCCCAGAGGATTTGGGCACCAATGCCGATTAGCACAATACCGCCCAGGATTTCGGCTCGCTTACCCAACAGCGGGCCGATAAACCGACCGACCATCATTCCCAGCGTTGACATAATCAGCGTTGCGCAGCCAATCGCCAGCGCGGTGGCAATGATATTGACCTGCAAAAATGCCAGACCGACCCCGACCGCCATTGCGTCAAGGCTGGTGGCAATCGCCGTAGTGACCAGCAGCCAGAAACCGTGACGGTGCAACGGCGGTTCGTCTTCATCGCTGTTACCGCGAAAACCTTCTATCACCATTCGCCCGCCGAGGAACACCAGCAGTACGAACGCAATCCAGTGGTTCCATTCAAGAACAAACTGGCTGGCAAGCATGCCAAGACCCCAACCGAGAAGCGGCGTCAGCGTTTCGATAGCGCCAAAAATGAGGCCAGTGCGGAGTGCTTCAGAAAATTTAGGTTTGTGGAGCGTGGCGCCTTTTCCGATGGAGGCAGCAAATGCGTCCATGGACATGCCAAAAGCGAGAAGGATCGTAGCGGAGATATTCATAACAGCGTCCAGACCGGGGATATCCATATGACACATCACTGCCCCCAGTAAACAGCAGTTGATGTATCTATGGTCTCGCCTGATCACGATGCACACTGAATGTGCTGAAAGCGATCCGTACGTGCCACGTTTTTCAACGAGTATGTTGACACGTACATTTCCTGAAAACAGGAAATCGGCTACTCCCCAACGACGGGCGCAACCTTAACATATTTTGAGAATATAAAACAACAACAGGGGCGTATTAATTTATTAACTTGTTTGATAACGATTTTCATTTAGGTTTAAGCGTAAAGATATCGTTAATAAATATAAGTGAAATATTAAAGCGGATATAGCTTTGGCTATATTGTTTTCATGACAATATTACACAATATAGCCAGTGCTATATATCTAACTTACTGAACTTTAACGATTAGTTTGTATATGCTTTCCAGGTCTTCAATATTCTTGACCCGGATGAGAAGGCGGCGCTGTTCTAATTGCATCACCAGGACGCCATCTTCCGATAAATTCATCTCTTTAATGCGGTTATATTCTATCCATACATTGGCGAAGAAAAACCCACGCTGTTTAAAGATGATTTTCGGGGTACGGATCCAGAACAGGTAAATGGCCATTAATGCCAGCGCACATAATAACCATGTGGTTAATATTGCACCGTGGCTGGTCACGTTGTTGTAAATAAGGATGACGATAAGGCCCGCAAAGATAAACGCATCAACGCGTCCTCGGCGCAGGAGGGGAAGGGAGAGTAGCGTCTCGCCGTGGCGGCGGGGCATGATGAACTCGTCATAGATCGCGTAAGCCAGAAGGGCAACAACAAATAAAATTAATACGATGTCCGTGACAGTCATTCATCCTCCAGATAAAAAAAACCGGGGGCAAGCCCCCGGTACAGTACTGATTTATTACAGGCCCAGCAGGCCGATAGCGTAGCCAACGATACCGATGACGAAGAAGCCAACGATGATCCACAGCGCGTTCACTTTCTTACGCAGCAGCCACATGCAGGCGAAGGTCAGCAGCAGCGGCACCAGGCCAGGCATCAGCTGGTCCAGGATGGTCTGCACGGTGGTCACGCGCGTTTGTCCATCCTGGCCGGTGATGGTTGACACCACCAGCGGGATGTTCACGTGCGTCCACTTGTTCACCAGCGCCCCCATGACAAACAGGCCGAGAATTGACGCCCCCTCGGTCAGTTTCTGCAGGAAGCCGCCGCCCATATCCTGAACGATATCAACACCTTTTTTGTACCCGTACGCTACGCCGTAATAACGGGTCAGCAGACGCACCGCATTGAACAGGATGAAGAACAGCAGAGGGCCGAGCAGGCTGCCGCTCATGGCGATACCCGCGCCCAGCGCTGCGAAGACCGGACGCACGGTACCCCAGAAGATCGGGTCACCAACGCCCGCCAGCGGCCCCATCAGACCGACTTTGATACCGTTGATGGCACCATCGTCGATCTCTGCGCCGTTAGCGCGCTGCTCTTCCATCGCCAGCGTAACGCCCAGAACCGGAGCGGCTACGTAAGGATGGGTGTTAAAGAATTCCAGGTGACGCTTAATCGCCTGACGACGCGCTTCGTTGTTTTCCGGATACAGGCGTTTGATCGCCGGTACCATGGAGAAGCAGAAGCCCAGCGCCTGCATACGTTCAAAGTTCCATGAACCCTGGAACAGGTTAGAACGAATGAACACGCCACGAATATCACCCGGAGTGAGTTTCTTCTCAGTGGTAGTTTTTGTCATATCAACCATTTCGCTCACCTGCTAGTCCAGTTCGTTATCGAGATCGTTTTTACCAGCAGCCTGCGCTGTGGCACCCGCGACGCGGTTATATTTCGGGCTCAGCTGGATGTAGAGAACTGCCATCACCGCGCCAATCACACCCAGCGCAACCAGGTTGAACTCGGTGAAGGCTGCGGTAACGAAGCCGAGGTAGAAGAACGGCATCAGGTAGCCTGCACGCATCATGTTGATGACCATTGCATAACCTACCACCACGATCATACCGCCCGCGATGTTCAGACCGCCGGTAACCACTTCTGGAATGGCGTTCAGCATGCTCTGTACTTCACTGGTACCGACAGAGATAGCAACGATAACCGCCGGGATTGCGATACGCATCGCCTGAAGGAACAGGGACGATACGTGTATCCACGACAGGGCCGTGAGGTTGCCGTTTTCGGCCGCCTTATCTGCCGCGTGCTGGAAGGCAACGGTGATGGTACGGACGATGATGGTCAGTACCTGGCCTGCGGCTGCCAGTGGAATGGCAAGGGCAATACCGGCGCCGATGCTTTGGTGACCCGCAATAACCAGAACGGTCGAAATAATGGACGCCAGCGCGGCATCAGGCGCAACGGCCGCACCGATGTTCATCCAGCCAAGGGCGATCATTTCCAAAGTACCACCGATGATGATACCGGTTTTCATATCACCGAGAACGGCACCGATCAACGTACAGGCCACCAGCGGGCGGTGGAACTGAAATTCATCAAGTACGGATTCCATACCCGCAATACATGCGACGACGAACACCAGCACAATCTGAAGAGTGGTAATCTCCATTGTACTTCTCCTATTACATAAGCTTTATGTGAAAAACCGGCGCGGACTTATTTCCCCACTTTGCCGATCAAATCCATCATTTTCAGTCTCTGATCCGTGGAAACCTTACGGGCTTCCAGCTCAATACCGCGCGCATTCAGCTTGTTGAACGCCTCGATATCTTTCGCATCAACTGAAATCGCATTGTTGACCTGCGTCTTGCCCTGACGGAAAGCCATCCCGCCGATGTTAACGGAGGTGATTTTCACGCCGCCCTCAACAATGCGCTCGACGTCTGTCGGGTTGGTGAACAGGAGCATCACGCGCTCGCCCGCATATTTCGGGTTGTTATAAACGCGGATCATCTTGGCGACGTCCACCACGTGCGCGGTCACGCCCGGCGGTGCCACCTGAGTCAGAAGGGTACTGCGCACCTTGTCAGCGGCGACGTCGTCGCTGACCACAATAATGCGCTTAACGTTGGTCTCTTTGGTCCAGCGTGTTGCCACCTGGCCGTGGATCAGACGGTCATCGATACGCGCGAGGCCAATAACCATGTAATCATTTGGCCCCATTGGTTTCGCTGGCGCGGCGGCTTTTGGCGCGGCAGCGGCCGGTGCAGGTTTTTCAACCGGCTGTGCTTTCAGCGCTTTCACGCCTTCGCGACCGGTTTCGACCGCCAGCGCGACCAGCTCATCGAAACCTGGGTTGTCGTCGCGCGCCATGAAGGTTTCCACCAGCATTGGGATATTTACCCCTGCGACAACTTCGTAATGCTCTTTATCGATGACAATGCGGCTGGCAGCATTGAACGGACTGCCACCCCACGTATCAACGAGAAACAGCACGCCTTTGCTGGTATCCAGCTTCTCAAGCTGAGCGTTGTATTTTTCTATCAGCGTCTCGGCATTTTCACCGGGAACGAAATCGATCCAGCCGACGTTTTCCTGCTCGCCCAACAGCATCTCTGCCGTTTTGAGTAACTGCTCTGCAGCCCAACCATGTGTGCCTATGACAATAGCAATGGTCACTTGCTACCTCCTTTTATTATCATTTATACGCCTGCCAGGCAGTCGTACTGAGAATCGTATTGGCGTACCGAATCGATTCAGATAAGGGTTAGAGTTCAATAAACTAAGACTTCCGCGATTTATTTTAGATAGTGAAAAAATAATTTATGTGATGAAGATCCGTAATTTAGCTACGCATTGCAGAATTTTCTGTAATGTAAAACACATGTGTTACAGAAGTTTGCAAAGGAACGTAAATCTTTGCTAAAAACCTGTTGTCTCTGATATGTTTAGCCTCCGTTTAATCGATCAGGAGTATAGGGCTACAGCCCACTATATGGACCGTCACCGACGTCAGTCATCTACAAGGCCATTTCGCGCCACTTTCACCGGCTATCCACGCCACGCATCGACTCTGTCATCCTTTGATTTGCCCAATTTGCTTGCGGCACCGTTTCGTCATTCCTTTAGCAGGAGCTTGTCATGGAATTCTTAATGGACCCGTCAATCTGGGTAGGATTGCTCACGCTGGTCGTACTTGAGATCGTTCTCGGTATTGATAACCTGGTGTTTATCGCCATCCTTGCGGATAAGCTGCCGCCAAAACAGCGTGATAAAGCACGTCTGATTGGCCTCTCGCTGGCGCTGATTATGCGACTCGGGCTGCTCTCCGTTATTTCGTGGATGGTCACGCTGACCAAGCCGCTGTTCTCCGTCATGGATTACACTTTCTCCGGGCGTGATTTAATCATGCTTATCGGGGGTATATTCCTGCTCTTCAAAGCGACAACGGAGCTACACGAACGGCTTGAGAACCGTCAGCACGATGATGGTCACGGTAAGGGCTACGCCAGCTTCTGGGTTGTTGTCCTGCAGATTGTGGTGCTTGATGCGGTCTTCTCGCTGGATGCGGTCATTACTGCTGTCGGTATGGTGAACCACCTGCCGGTGATGATGGCGGCGGTTGTCATTGCTATGGCGGTCATGCTGCTGGCCTCGAAACCGCTGACGCGTTTCGTGAACCAACATCCGACGGTCGTTGTACTGTGTCTGAGCTTCCTGTTGATGATTGGTCTGAGCCTGGTTGCAGAAGGCTTTGGCTTCCATATTCCGAAAGGCTACCTGTACGCCGCGATTGGCTTCTCGATTCTGATCGAGCTGTTCAACCAGATTGCGCGTCGTAACTTTATCAAGCAGCAGTCGAATCAGCCGCTGCGCGCCCGTACCGCAGATGCGATTTTGCGTCTGATGGGCGGCCGCCGTCAGGTTAACGTGCAGTCGGATAGCGAAAACCGTAACCCGGTTCCGGTGCCTGAAGGCGCGTTCGTTGAAGAAGAGCGCTACATGATTAACGGCGTGCTCTCGCTGGCCTCCCGCTCCCTGCGCGGCATTATGACCCCGCGCGGTGAAATCAGCTGGGTGGATGCCAACCTGAGCGTCGATGAAATTCGTCAGCAGCTGCTCTCTTCGCCGCACAGCCTGTTCCCGGTATGTCGCGGCGAGCTGGATGAGATCATCGGCGTGGTGCGCGCGAAAGAGATGCTGGTGGCGCTGGAAGAGGGCGTCAATGTTGAAGCCATCGCCGCCGCTTCGCCTGCTATCGTGGTGCCGGAAACGCTGGATGCCATCAACCTGCTTGGCGTGTTGCGCCGCGCGCGCGGAAGCTTCGTTATCGTCACCAACGAGTTTGGCGTGGTGCAGGGCCTTGTGACGCCGCTGGACGTGCTGGAAGCGATCGCCGGTGAGTTCCCGGATGCGGATGAAACCCCGGAAATCGTTGCCGACGGTGACGGATGGCTGGTGAAGGGTGCGACCGATTTGCATGCGCTTTCGCATACGCTGGGGCTGGAAAACGTCATTAACGATGAAGAAGACATTGCCACCGTTGCCGGTCTGGTGATTTCAGTCAACGGTCAAATCCCGCGCGTCGGGGACGTTATCGAACTGCCTCCGCTGCACATTACGATCGTTGAAGCCAACGACTATCGCGTGGACATGGTGCGTATTGTTAAAGAGCAATCTGCGCACGACGAAGATGAGTAAATCGTCTTAACGCAGCGGCATTAAGGGCACAATGTGTCCGTTGTGATGCGCTGGCGGGGGGGAACTCCCCGCCAGCCATACTGGAAAGTCCCGCAGCGGCATTGGCCGCGCAAAGAAAAACCCCTGCAGGATGGACACGCCGTGTCGACGCAAATACTGTGACTGCTCCTCTGTTTCAACCCCTTCCGCAACCAGTTCGATATTCAGCCGCTGACCCAGCGCGATAATGATATCCGTCACCGTTGAGTTAACCGCATCCGTACCAATGGCGGTGGTGAAGGATTTATCGATTTTCAGCACGTCCGGGTGGAGCTTCTCGAGCCATGAAAGCGAGCTGTTTCCGGTGCCAAAGTCATCAATGGCGAGCTTAACCCCTTTGCGGTGCAGCTCACGAACAACCCGATAATCCACGTCCAGCAGGGCATCACGCTCTGTCAGTTCAACGATCAGCTGCTGTACAGGGCTGGCGCTAAACCACGCGCGATTAAGATCCTGTATCAGTGTGGCGCGTCGGAAGTGGCTGGCGGCAACGTTGATACCGATGTGAAAGCTGGAGGTCGCGGGGAAATAGCCTATCTGACGTACGGTTTCGCTGATGACGTGGCGGGTGAGCGGAACGATCAGGTTATGTTCCTCCGCCAGCGGAATAAACACGTCTGGCGAAATCCAGCCCTGGCGAGGATTATTCCAGCGCAGCAGGATCTCGACGCCGACACAGTCCTGGGTGCGGGCGTTCACTAGCGGCTGACAGAATAGCTCAAACTCACCTGCCGCGAGCCCCATGTTGATTTCCCACGTAAAGCTCATTCGCCGGGCGGTCGCAAGCCAGGCAATATAGCCCAGCAGTAAGCTCAGCATCAGTGCCAGCGGCAGCTGCGTGGGTAAATTCTTTAACGCCATCCTGCCGGGGCCGGGCCCGCTCACCGTAATGCTGAACGGGTAATGCGTTGAGGCCTGGTGAAGACGTGAATCGCCCTCATCGAAGGCCAGGGTATCCGTCACCTGTTGGCCGTATCGCAGGAAATTATCCCCCACGGTAAGTACGACATCGGCGATCAGCGGCCGCTGCGGCTCGAGGATCATTTTGGTGATGAGGTCGATATTGACGATCTCCATCACCCCATCGTTCCCATCCCCAGAGGCCGGGTACCACTGAATCAGAATGGGGCTGCCCTTCAGCAGCCACTGGTCAGTGGATAAAATTAGCTTTGGCTCGGCGGAGGGTAAAATGGGCTGGAATTCGCTGACAGGCACGTTCCGCGAACCGAAGATACTTGAACAGTAGAGGATTCCGTCTTTAATCAGCGCAATGGATCTTACGGTTTGCAGAATGGCCGCCTGTTTCCGCAATACCAGATGGGCCTGCGGGCAGGATCCACCGACCAGCGCCAGCAGCACCTCACGCCGGTTTTCCAGCGAAAGCAGGACCTTATCAAGGGAGCGAACCGTGTGCTGAGCGAAATCCTGGATACGTTCCTGATTTAAATTACGTTGTGAAATAAAGCGAATACCCAACGTCAGGACGAGCGTGACGAGCGCAACCGTCACACAGACGATAACGCGTTTTCGGCGATAGTCTTTGATGATCGTTTGTGCATTTTGCATGAACGGTCGCTCGGTAAGCCACCGGCCCCAAAAGCCGGACGCAACAGAGAAAGTGTAGTGGGGAATGCGTAATGAGACGAGACGTGAGGGGAAAATCGCCCATCCGTTGCAGATGGGCGAGACGAAGTATTAGTCGCACTGCACCTTGATGGCCAGGCCACCGCGCGAGGTTTCACGGTACTTCGCGTTCATGTCCTTGCCGGTTTCGTACATGGTCTCGATAACCTTATCCAGCGAGACGCGAGGTTCGCTGGTACGGCGCATGGCCATACGAGAGGCGTTGATCGCCTTCACGGAGGCAATCGCGTTACGCTCAATGCACGGCACCTGCACCTGGCCTGCTACCGGGTCGCAGGTAAGGCCGAGGTTATGCTCCATGCCAATTTCCGCGGCCACACACACCTGCTCAGGGCTTGCACCCAGCAGTTCCGCCAGGCCAGCCGCCGCCATCGAACAGGCCACGCCCACTTCACCCTGACAGCCCACTTCTGCACCGGAGATGGACGCGTTCATTTTGTAAAGCGCACCGATCGCACCCGCGGCCAGGAAGTAGCGAATATAAATATCCGGCGTCACAGGCTCGATAAAGTGGTCATAATAGGCCAGAACGGCAGGAACAATCCCGCATGCGCCGTTGGTTGGCGCCGTAACGACGCGTCCACCGGCTGCGTTTTCTTCATTCACGGCCAGCGCGAACATGTTCACCCAGTCGACCACGTTCATCGGGTCGTTGGAGTACTTATCCGTTGTCACCAGCATACGGCGCAGCGCGGAGGCACGACGCGGTACGCGCAGTGGGCCAGGCAGCACGCCTTCAGTGTTAATTCCGCGATCGATACAGGCCTGCATGGTTTGCCATACGTTCGCAAAATAGTCTTCAATCTCTTTTTTGCTGTGCAGCGCCAGTTCGTTCTGCATCACCATGCCGGACAGCGACAGGCCGGTCTCCTTGCAGTAACCCAGCATCTCGGAGGCGAACTTGAAGGGATACGGCACGGTGACATCACCGGCGCTCTCTTTGCCAAAATGCTCTTCGTCAACGATAAAACCGCCGCCGATGGAGTAGTAGGTTTTGCTGTAAATCTCTTTATCGCCGTTCCAGGCGTGGATGGTCATACCGTTTTCATGCAGCGGCAGGTTGTCACTGCGAAAACGCATGCCGTCATCCTGCGGAAAATCCACTTCGCGCTGGCCGTTAGCCAGCAGCAGGCGACCGCGCGTTTCCACGTCACGGATGAATGCCGGAATGGCATCAATATCTACAGTGTCCGGCATGTTTCCTGCCAGACCCATAATTATGGCGATATCGGTGTGGTGGCCTTTACCCGTTAATGACAGCGAGCCGTAGACGTCCACGGCAACACGGGTAACGCTTTCCAGTAATCCTTTTTCGACCAGATCATCGACGAACTGTTTACCGGCCTTCATCGGCCCTACAGTGTGGGAAGAAGAAGGACCAATCCCCACTTTGAACATGTCGAATATACTAATCACTTTTACACTCCTGACAGGGTTACCGGGGTTCCAGTAACGATGTTATAACTGCGCATAGTGTAAGAGGGAACACCCACCGCGGCTTAACTATTCACATGAATTAAACTAATGGTTAACGATGGTTTTGCTAATAGCGCGACAGCGATCGCAAACCTGATTAAAAAGCGCGGAATGTAAAGTATAGTCAAGGTTTCAGGCCGATTTGCAGCGCCAGCTCACGAATGATGCCAGCGGTCATGCCCCAGACAAAATAATGCTGATACCACGACAGCCAGACCCGATGATCGTGTCCGCGGCGGTGAATATCCAGCGGGTGATAACGGCTCAGGCGCAGCGCCTCTTCCAACGGCATTTCAAACACCGCAGAGACTTCATCGACGCTGGCGTGATAATGAAGGTTTGGCGGAATGATCCCCACCACCGGCGTCACCTGAAATCCGGTAACGCTGTCGACCGGAGGGAGTACCCCAACGATCTCAACGGACTCAGGCGGAATGGCGACCTCTTCATGCGCTTCGCGCAGTGCGGCTGCAATCAGCGAGGCATCGGTACTGTCCACCGCGCCGCCCGGAAAGGCGACCTGACCGGCATGTTTACGCATATGCGGCGAGCGCTGCGTGAGCAGCAGGCCCGGCTGTTCGCGACGCACCACCGGGATCAGCACTGCCGCCTGGCGCTGATTCAACGCCTCACGGTTGACCTGGGGACGCAATAGCTGAAAGCGTGACAGAAAATTATCCAGCGTCAGGTTCTCTTTCTCCACCCGTTATGTCTCCAGCTGTTGAAGGATACGGTTTACTTTATCAAACGTTTCCTGATATTCCGCGTCAACCTGACTGTCGGCAACAATGCCGCCGCCTGCGGAGCAGTACAGGCTGCCGTTACAGGCCGTCAGGGTGCGGATGGTGATGCTGGTATCCATGGTACCGCACAGGCTCACGTAGCCGATGCTCCCGCACCAGGCGTTACGGCGGTGCGGCTCCAGCTCATCGATGATCGCCATCGCCCGTACTTTTGGCGCGCCCGTAATGGACCCGCCCGGGAACGCGGCGCGCAGCAGATCGCAGGCGGTGCGCGATGCCGGAAGGCGTGCGGTAATGGTGCTTACCAGATGGTGAACGGCCGGGAAGGGTTCCACCACGAACAGTTCGGGAACGCGCACGCTTCCTGGCTCAGCAACGCGGCCAATATCATTACGCATCAAATCGACTATCATCAGGTTCTCGGCGCGATCTTTTGGTGATGCAGCCAGCTTTTCGGCCTGCTGACGGTCAGCAAGCGGATCGGCCAGGCGCGGCAGCGTGCCTTTTATGGGGCGTGTCTGGATGATGCGGTCAGCAAGATGGATAAAACGCTCCGGTGACAGGCTCAGGATGGCACCCTGCTGCAGGCGCAAAAACGCGCTAAACGGGGCACGGTTGCTGGCGTTGAGGCGGGTGAATGCCTGCCATTCGTCTCCCTGATAGGTTGCCTGGAAACGCTGGGCGAGATTGACCTGGTAACAATCGCCGCTTTGCAGGTACGCCTGAACGCGGGAGAACTTTTCGGCATACGCCTGCGCCGTCATGTTTGAGCGCCAGCCGGAGGTCAGGTTGAAATCTTTCGCTGTTACGGGCTGCTGCGCGTGGAGCCAGGCCAGACGCGCCTGCGCGTCCCCATGGCTAAGCAGGGAAACGACCTGCTTGTGGTGGTCAACGATGATGGCCCAGTCGTATAGCCCCACCGCCATGTCGGGCAGCGGGATATCCGCTTTCGCGACGGTCGGCAGGGTTTCGAAACGGCGACCGAGATCATAACCAAACAGGCCCAGCGCGCCACCCTGAAAAGGCAGATCCGGATCCGGCGTCGCCGTTAAGCCCAGCGCGTCAATCGCTTGCTGAAGCAACATCAGCGGATCGTCCGTTAAGGCCAGGCCGTCAGTCGTCAGGGTTTGTACCGGATCGGCCACCAGAATATCAAAGCGGCTGTAGGGATGGTCAGCGTGGCCCGAGTGCAGAAGCATCGCAAAAGGCAGGTGGCTCAGGCGAGCAAACCAGAACTCCGCGGCGTCAGTACGCCAGGGCAAGGTAATAACAGTGGGGAAGCGCATGTTCATGTGTGGCATACTACCGGGAGCGTGAAATAATTAGCGCGAATAATTTAGCAGGAGTTGACGATGTTTGCAGGTTTACCTTCTCTTAGCCACGAGCAGCAGCAAAAAGCGGTAGAGCGGATCCAGGAGCTGATGAGCCAGGGGATGAGCAGCGGAGAAGCGATCACCGTTGTCGCTCAGGAAATTCGCGCCAGCCATACCGGCGAGCGGATTGTGGCGCGATTTGAGGACGAAGATGAAGAGGAATAATCGGGCTTAGACCGCCGCGATAATCTTAATCTCGACCTTGTATTCCGGTTTCATCAGCGTGGCCTGTACGGTACAGCGTACAGGCGCGTGTCCCGCCACGACCCACGCATCCCAGGCTTTGTTCATCGCCGCGAAATCTTCTTTATTGGCCAGGAAAATGGTCGCATCCAGAATGCGGGATTTATCGCTACCTTGCTTGACGAGTACCGCGTCAATCTGCGCCAGGGTATTTGCGGTTTGCTCGAAAGCATCTGCGTCCAGATTTTCCGGCACGCCGGTGTAGTAGAGCGTCTGGTTGTGGATCACTACGTCAGACCAGCGGGCTTCGGCATCAATGCGCACAATTGTCATAAACCTTTCCTCGTTATTTTTTTCTCTCAGGCGGCAAGACTGCCATATTGTGCTGCCGTCGTCACTATTTGGGGTGGCACAGGACGTGATGGACTGACATAATCCCTGTGCAAAAATACAGTGAGAGAGCACCGTGGCAGACGATTTTTCCCCTGAAGGTCAATTAGCAAAGGCGATCCCCGGCTTTAAGCCGCGCGAGCCTCAGCGACAGATGGCGCACGCCGTTGCCCGCGCCATCGATAAGGCTCAGCCGCTGGTGGTTGAGGCCGGAACCGGCACGGGTAAAACCTATGCTTACCTGGCCCCGGCGCTGCGCGCAAAGAAGAAAGTGATCATCTCGACCGGGTCGAAAGCGCTGCAGGACCAGCTCTACAGCCGTGATTTACCCACGGTGGCGAAGGCGCTGAAATACAAGGGCCGTCTGGCGCTGCTGAAAGGGCGCTCTAACTATCTCTGCCTCGAGCGTCTTGAGCAGCAGGCGCTGGCGGGCGGCGACCTGCCGGTGCAAACCCTGAGCGACGTCATTATCCTTCGGTCATGGGCGAACCAGACCGAAGAGGGTGATATCAGTACCTGTGCGAGCGTGGCGGAAGACTCGCCCGCCTGGCCGCTGGTCACCAGCACCAACGACAACTGCCTCGGCAGCGACTGCCCGCTGTATAAAGACTGTTTTGTGGTGAAAGCGCGTAAAACCGCCATGGATGCGGACGTGGTGGTAGTGAACCACCATCTTTTCCTCGCCGACATGGTGGTCAAGGACAGCGGCTTTGGTGAACTCATTCCCGAAGCTGACGTGATGATCTTCGATGAAGCGCACCAGCTCCCGGATATTGCCAGCCAGTATTTCGGCCAGTCGCTCTCCAGCCGCCAGCTGCAGGATCTGGCGAAAGATTTCACCATTGCCTATCGCACCGAACTCAAAGATACCCAGCAGCTGCAGAAGTGCGCTGACCGTCTGGCGCAAAGTGCGCAGGATTTTCGCCTACAGCTCGGCGAGCCGGGCTATCGCGGCAACCTGCGCGAGCTGCTGGCGGACAAAAATATCCAGCGCGCGCTACTGCTTCTCGATGATGCGCTCGAGCTTTGCTACGACGTGGCAAAGCTGTCGCTCGGACGCTCCGCGCTGCTGGATGCCGCCTTCGAGCGCGCCACGCTCTATCGCGGACGCCTCAAACGGCTGAAAGAAATCAACCAGCCGGGCTTCAGCTACTGGTATGAATGCACCTCGCGCCACTTCACGCTGGCCCTGACGCCGCTGACGGTGGCGGATAAATTTAAAGAGGTGATGGCGCAAAAGCCGGGCAGCTGGGTGTTCACCTCCGCCACGCTGTCGGTCAATGACGATCTGCACCACTTTACCGAACGTCTGGGCATAGAGCAGGCGGAGTCGCTGCTTCTGCCAAGCCCGTTTGATTATGAAAAGCAGGCGCTGCTCTGCGTTCCGCGCAACCTGCCGTTGCCGAATCAGCCCGGCGCGGCCCGCCATCTGGCGGCGATGCTAAAACCGATGATCGAGGCCAACAATGGCCGCTGCTTTATGCTCTGCACCTCGCACGCCATGATGCGCGACCTGGCCGAACAGTTCCGCGCCACGATGACGCTGCCGGTGCTGCTGCAGGGCGAAACCAGCAAGGGCCAGCTGCTACAGCAGTTTGTCACCGCCGGAAATGCCCTGCTAGTCGCAACCAGCAGCTTCTGGGAAGGCGTAGACGTGCGGGGGGATGCGCTCTCCCTGGTGATCATCGATAAACTGCCGTTCACCTCGCCTGAAGATCCGCTGCTGAAGGCGCGGATGGAAGACTGCCGCCTGCGAGGCGGCGATCCGTTCGACGAGGTCCAGCTGCCGGATGCGGTCATCACCCTTAAGCAAGGGGTAGGGCGCTTGATCCGTGACGTCACCGATCGCGGTGTGCTGGTGATCTGCGACAACAGGCTGGTCATGCGCCCCTACGGCGCCACCTTCCTGGCAAGCCTGCCGCCCGCCCCGCGCACGCGGGATATTAAACGCGCGGTGCGTTTCCTGGCGAACCCAACGGCGGAGTAATTTGCCCCGGAGTGTGCTAAGATGCGCGCCATTTTGTGACTGACCATTGCGAGAGCGCGACGACTGATGCGAATTCTGGCTATTGATACCGCTACAGAGGCCTGTTCCGTAGCCCTGTGGAACGACGGTGCTATCTCTGCTCATTTCGAAGAGTGCCCACGGGAACACACCCAGCGTATTCTGCCCCTGGTGAAATCTATCCTGACCGAGGGCAATACCGCCTTAACCGACCTTGATGCGCTGGCCTATGGCCGCGGCCCCGGCAGCTTTACCGGCGTCCGTATCGGGATCGGTATTGCGCAGGGGCTGGCCCTCGGCGCAGCGCTACCGATGATCGGCGTCTCTACGCTGGCGACCATGGCGCAGGGTGCCTGGCGCATGACCGGGGCAACCCGCGTGCTGGCGGCTATCGATGCGCGCATGGGTGAAGTTTACTGGGCGGAATATACCCGTGATGAAAACGGCGTCTGGCACGGCGAAGAGACCGAAGCCGTGCTGAAGCCCGAAGCGGTCACCGAACGCCTGAAGCAGCTTTCGGGCGAGTGGGCGACGGTAGGCACAGGCTGGCCCGCGTGGCCGGATATGGCGAACGACACGGGCGTCACGCTGATGGACGGCAACATGCTTTTGCCCGCTGCGGAAGATATGCTCCCGATAGCGTGTCAGCTGCTCGCGGCGGGAAAAACCGTGGCAGTTGAACAGGCTGAGCCAGTTTATTTGCGAAACACGGTTGCCTGGAAGAAACTTCCGGGCCGCGAGTGAATCTCAGTAACAGGAACTGAGAAAAAGGAGTCGCATCATGGCGGTTCAGACTAAAGTTGTACGCCTTTTATTGGCAGGCGCTGTTGCCATAGCACTGAGCGGGTGCGTTACCGTTCCTGATGCGATAAAGGGCAGCAGCCCTACGCCACAGCAGGATCTGGTGCGCGTAATGAATGCCCCTGAGCTGTACGTGGGTCAGGAAGCGCGCTTTGGCGGTAAAGTAATCGATGTACAAAACCAGCAGGGGAAAACCCGCCTCGAGATTGCGACTGTGCCGCTGGACAGCGGCGCGCGTCCGGTCCTGGGTGAAGCCTCCCGTGGGCGCATTTATGCGGACGTGAGCGGTTTCCTTGACCCGGTCGATTTCCGCGGGCAGCTGGTGACCGTCGTCGGCCCCATTACCGGAACGGTGCCGGGCAAAATTGGTAATACGCCGTATAAATTTATGACCATGCAGGTGAACGGCTACAAGCGCTGGCGTATAGCACAGCAGATTGTGATGCCACCGCAGCCGATCGATCCGTGGATGTGGGGGCCTCATCCCTATCGTTACGGCTATCCCGGCTGGGGCTGGTATAACCCAGGGCCTGCACAGGTTCAAACAATCGTAACTGAGTAACTTACTGTTATTGTTAGGAAAGAGACAGCGGCTCAGCCGCTGTCTCTGTTTTTTTACGGATAAAACGAAAAAAAAGAGTGACGCGCTTCGCAACCTGTAATCTGAACAATTAATAAACTGGTACGCTGAGTTAATATAATGTTAACAAACTGTTTATTATCGGGGCTGTGATGACGACGAACACTCATTTCAGAGGTGATGCATTGAAGAAGGTTTGGCTCAACCGTTATCCCGCAGATGTGCCTGCGGAGATCAATCCTGACCGTTATCAATCCCTGGTTGAATTATTTGAACACTCGGTTCGGCGCTATGCTGACCAGCCCGCATTCGTGAACATGGGTGAGGTCATGACCTTCCGTAAGCTGGAAGAGCGCAGCCGGGCGTTTGCTGCTTATCTGCAGGAAGGGCTGGGGCTGCAAAAAGGGGACCGCGTCGCGCTGATGATGCCGAACCTGCTGCAATACCCGGTCGCGCTGTTTGGCATCCTGCGAGCGGGCATGATCGTTGTCAACGTTAACCCGCTGTATACGCCGCGTGAGCTTGAGCACCAGCTTAACGACAGCGGGGCGGCCGCCATTGTCATCGTCTCGAACTTTGCCCACACGCTGGAAAAAGTCGTCGACAAAACTCAGGTTAAGCACGTTATCCTGACGCGCATGGGCGACCAGCTCTCCACGGCAAAAGGCACGCTGGTGAACTTCGTCGTGAAATACGTAAAGCGTCTGGTGCCGAAGTATCACCTGCCGGATGCCATTTCCTTCCGCCGCGCGCTGCATGCGGGATACCGTATGCAGTATGTCAAACCGGAAGTGGTATCAGAGGATCTGGCGTTCCTGCAGTACACCGGCGGGACGACGGGCGTCGCCAAAGGCGCGATGCTTACCCACCGCAACATGCTCGCCAACCTTGAGCAGGTGAACGCGACGTACGGCCCGCTGCTGCATCCGGGAAAAGAGGTGGTGATCACCGCGCTTCCGCTGTATCACATTTTCGCGCTGACCATGAACTGCCTGCTGTTTATCGAGCTTGGCGGCCAGAACATCCTGATCACCAACCCGCGTGATATCCCGGGTCTGGTCAAAGAGCTGGCAAAATACCCGTTCACTGCCATGACGGGGGTGAATACCCTGTTTAATGCGCTGCTCAACAATAAAGAGTTCCAGCAGCTTGATTTCTCGTCGCTGCATCTCTCCGCGGGCGGCGGCATGCCGGTTCAGCAGGCGGTTGCCGAGCGTTGGGTTAAGCTGACAGGCCAGTATCTGCTGGAGGGCTACGGCCTGACGGAGTGCGCACCGCTGGTTAGCGTTAACCCGCATGACATCGACTACCACAGCGGCAGCATCGGCCTTCCGGTGCCGTCAACAGAAGCGAAGCTGGTCGATGATGACGATAACGAGGTCGCGCCGGGTGAGCCTGGCGAGCTGTGCGTCAAAGGGCCGCAGGTGATGCTCGGCTACTGGCAGCGTCCGGATGCAACCGACGAGATTATCAAAGACGGCTGGCTGCACACCGGTGATATCGCCGTGATGGATGACGAAGGCTTCCTGCGCATCGTTGACCGCAAGAAGGACATGATTCTGGTGTCCGGCTTTAACGTCTATCCGAATGAAATCGAAGACGTGGTCATGCAGCACAGCGGCGTGCTCGAAGTCGCGGCGGTGGGCGTGCCGTCCGGCAGCAGCGGTGAAGCGGTGAAGATATTTGTGGTCAAGAAAGATCCTTCGCTGAACGAGGAAGAGCTGATAACCTTCTGTCGCCGTCAACTGACGGGCTATAAGGTGCCGAAGCTGGTGGAATTCCGCGATGAACTGCCAAAATCCAACGTCGGAAAGATATTACGACGAGAATTACGTGACGAAGCCCGTGCCAAAGTAGACAATAAGGCCTGAGCTTCACGTTAATCGCCCAGACGCCGGTTAAGCCGGCGTTTTTTATGGGCGCAAACAAAAGAGAATATGATTTGAATTACCAGATGATCACTACCAACGACGAGCTGGCTTCGCTGTGCGAGGTGACGCGTGAGTATCCCGCCATCGCCCTGGATACGGAATTTGTCCGTACCCGGACGTACTATCCGCAGCTGGGTCTGATTCAGATGTATGACGGCAAACATGTCTCGCTGATCGATCCCCTCGGCATCACCGACTGGTCTCCGATGCGCGACCTGCTGCTGGATACTGCCGTAACGAAATACCTGCACGCGGGCAGTGAAGATCTGGAAGTGTTCCTCAATACCTTTGGCATTATGCCGCAGCCGCTGATTGATACCCAGATCCTCGCCGCGTTTAGCGGACGCCCGCTCTCCTGGGGCTTTGCCGCCATGGTGGAGGAGTACACGGGCCTGGCGCTGGATAAAAGCGAATCTCGCACCGACTGGCTAGCCCGTCCGCTGACCGAGCGTCAGCTCGACTATGCGGCCGCCGACGTCTTCTATCTGCTGCCGATTGCCGGACAGCTGATGAAAGAGGCGGAAGCGTCCGGCTGGCTGTCCGCCGCGCTGGACGAGTGCCGTATGACGCAGCAGCGCCGTCAGGAAGTGGTCGATCCGAAAGACGCCTGGCGCGATATCACCAATGCCTGGCAGCTGCGCACCCGCCAGCTGGCCTGCCTGCAGCTGCTGGCCGACTGGCGGCTGCGTAAAGCCCGCGAGCGCGACCTGGCGGTGAATTTTGTGGTGCGAGAAGAACATCTGTGGGCCGTCGCGCGTTACATGCCGGGCAGCATGGGCGAACTGGACAGCATTGGCCTCTCAGGTAGCGAAATCCGCTTCCACGGCAAAACGCTGCTCGCACTGGTGGCAAAAGCGCAGCAAACGGCCGAAGAAGACCTGCCGGAACCGCTGCTGAACCTGATGGATATGCCGGGCTATCGCAAGGCATTCAAGGACATCAAAGCGCTGGTGCAGGAAGTGGCGGCTGAAAGCAAGCTGAGCGCGGAGCTCCTGGCGTCACGTCGTCAGATTAATCAGCTGCTGAACTGGCACTGGAAACTGAAGCCACAGAGTGGTTTACCGGAGATGGTGGCAGGGTGGCGCGGTGAACTGATGACTGAACGTCTGAATCAATTACTCGAATCCTACCCGCGTTAAGAAACTGTAGCCCCGGTAAGCGCAGCGCCACCGGGGGATTGCCGGGCGGCGCGATGCTTGCCCGGCCTACAAAATCACAAACGATTAACGCGACTCTTCCGCCTCTGGCAGCGTGACGTTCAGCTCCAGAATTGAAATATCCCCGTCTTTTTGCTCCAGCTGTACTGTGACCATTTCCGGGTCAATCTGCACGTACTTACAGATCACTTCCAGAATGTCCTTGCGCAGCTGCGGCAGATAGTGCGGCTCGGCGTCGCTACGACGACGCTCCGCAACAATAATTTGCAGACGTTCTTTTGCGATGTTGGCGGTGCTTTTTTTCCGCGAGAGAAAAAAGTCCAGTAATGCCATAACTTATCCTCCGAACAGGCGTTTGAGGAAACCTTTCTTCTCTTCTTCAATGAAGCGGAAAGGACGTTCTTCTCCCAGCAGACGGTCAACGGTATCGGCGTAAGCTTTACCTGCATCTGCCATCGTATCCAGAATAACCGGCTCACCCTGGTTAGAGGCGCGTAACACGGACTGATCTTCCGGGATAACGCCAACCAGTTTGATGCGCAGGATCTCCAGCACGTCTTCCATGCTCAGCATGTCACCTTTGTTCACGCGGCCCGGGTTATAGCGGGTCAGCAGCAGGTGCTCTTTAATCGGTTCCTGACCATTTTCCGCACGGCGGGATTTGGACGCCAGGATACCCAGAATGCGGTCCGAGTCACGAACGGATGAGACTTCAGGGTTGGTGGTGATGATGGCTTCATCAGCGAAGTAGAGCGCCATCAGTGCCCCGGTTTCGATCCCGGCAGGGGAGTCGCAGACGACGAAGTCGAACTCCATCTTTTTCAGATCGTCGAGGACCTTTTCCACGCCTTCACGGGTCAGGGCATCTTTATCACGGGTCTGAGAGGCCGGGAGAATAAAGAGATTCTCGGTGCGCTTGTCTTTAATCAGCGCCTGATTCAGCGTGGCATCGCCCTGAATGACGTTCACGAAGTCATACACAACGCGACGTTCACAACCCATAATCAGGTCCAGGTTACGCAGGCCGATATCGAAATCAATAACGACGGTTTTCTTTCCCTTCTGGGCCAAACCAGTAGCGATGGCCGCGCTGGAGGTGGTCTTGCCAACGCCTCCTTTACCCGAAGTCACAACAATAATGCGTGCCATAGAAATTCCTTGTTAAAAAGGGATCAATTCAACGGTTGAACAGTCAAAGCGTCGTCTGCCAGTCGCAGGCGTGCCGCTTTGCCATAAAATTCGGCTGGGATCTTGTCGCTCAGCCAATATTCCCCTGCGATGGACACCAGTTCCGCCGTCAGGTGAGAACAAAAAATTTGTGCATCCCTGTCGCCACTTGCCCCAGCAAGCGCGCGCCCACGCATCATACCGTAGACGTGAATATTACCGTCCGCAATCAGTTCCGCACCCGCGCTGACGTGATTTGTAACAATTAGATCACAGTTTGGCGCATAAATACGCTGACCGGAACGAACCGGCACATCAATCAATCGCGTTTTTGTGACAGGTATAACGTTTTGCGCCGGAGGCGGGGGCGTTTGAGCGGCAGCAGGCGCCTGACGCGGGGCTTTTTCTTTGCCCTCAGTCAGAATAGGCAGGCCTGCCCGGTCAATTTCCGCTTTCAATTCAGCATCTTTACAGCCGCTGATACCCACAATGCGCAGCCCGGTAGAGGAGACGGCTTTCTGAAGAAGTTTCCAGTTTACCGGTGCTTCCAGGCCGCTGACGTTGACGACAACGGGGGCATGTTTCAGAAAGGCGGGTGCCTGCGCGATTTTGTCTTCTAACGCCTGACGAATAACCTCGGGTTTTGCATCATGCAAATGAACCACTGATAAGGTGAAGCTACTGCCTTTAAGCTCGATGGGCGTGTTTGACATCCTGGCCTTACTCAATTTGCTATTAACCGCAACAAGTCGATGCGATATTCCGAAGAGTATCAGGCATGTTATAGTCAGGAGTATATTGAGGCAAGCAACCACCCATTAATTCAGAGTAAAAACATGTTTTGTGTGATCTACAGAAGTACAAGCCGTGACCAGACCTATCTTTATGTCGAAAAGAAAGACGATTTTTCCCGCGTACCCGAAGAATTAATGAAAAGCTTTGGTCGTCCTCAGCTGGCGATGCTGCTGCCGCTGGACGGGCGTAAAAAACTGGTGGGTGCCGATCTGGAAAAAGTGAAAAAGGCATTAACCGATCAGGGCTATTATTTACAGCTTCCACCACCACCCGAGAATTTATTAAAACAGCATCTTGAGGTGAACGGAAAGAAATAAACCCGGACACGTCCGGGAACAACACATCAACCGTTTAGGGGTCGACCATGTATCAACATCATAACTGGCAAGGTGCATTACTGGATTATCCCGTCAGCAAAGTGGTCTGCGTAGGCAGCAACTATGCAAAACACATTCAGGAAATGGGCAGCGCGACGCCAGAAGAGCCGGTGCTGTTCATTAAGCCGGAAACCGCGCTTTGCGATATTCGCCAGCCGCTGGCGCTGCCGCAAGGGCTGGGCTCGGTGCACCATGAAGTGGAGCTTGCGGTGCTGATCGGTGCGACGCTGCGCCAGGCCACCGAAGAGCACGTACAGAAAGCGATTGCAGGTTACGGTGTTGCACTCGACCTGACCCTGCGTGATGTTCAGGGCAAAATGAAGAAAGCGGGGCAGCCGTGGGAAAAAGCCAAGGGCTTTGACAATTCATGCCCGATTTCCGGTTTCGTTCCTGTCGCCGAATTTACCGACGATCCGCAGAACACGCCGCTTAGCCTCACGGTAAACGGCGAGATCCGCCAGCAGGGAACGACCGCTGATATGATCCACAAAATCGTTCCGCTGATTGCCTACATGAGCCGCTTCTTTACCCTGAAACCGGGCGATGTGATCCTCACCGGTACGCCAGAAGGCGTTGGCCCGCTCAGCGGCGGAGATGAGCTGGACGTCAGTTTTAACGGCCTGTCGCTGAAAACCCGCGTGCTGTAAAATCATTTTGCCGCCCCTAATGGGCGGCAAAACTTGCATCATCGTGCCAGACTCGTTATAAGCTGCGCTTTCTTTTGACGTGTGGACATCCTGATGAACGACATCCCTTTCTGGCAAAGCAAAACGCTCGACGAAATGACCGACGTGGAGTGGGAGTCGCTGTGCGACGGCTGCGGACAGTGCTGTCTGCACAAGCTGATGGATGAAGATTCCGACGAGATCTATTTCACCAACGTCGCCTGCAAGCAGCTGAACATCAAAACCTGCCAGTGCCGCAACTACGAACGCCGCTTCGAGTATGAGCCGGACTGCATCAAACTCACCCGCGAAAACCTGCCGACGTTTGAATGGCTGCCGCACACCTGCGCGTATCGCCTGCTGGCAGAAGGGAAGGATTTGCCGAAATGGCACCCGCTGTTGACCGGTTCAAAAGCCGCGATGCACGGCGAGCGGATTTCCGTGCGCCATATTGCAGTGAAAGAGTCAGAGGTGCGGGACTGGGAAGATCATATTATGAATCACCCTAATCGGTGATAATAAAAAAAACCGCCGAGGCGGTTTTTTTTATGTTTGTGCGGCCTGATGCTTCACCCCAACCCTCTCCCACGGGAGAGGGCGCAAACACTAAAAACGGCAACCGAGTTGCCGTTTTGTTTTTACCTTCCGAACAAATCGCGTTTCTTCGGCTTAAACGGCTGGGCAATCAGCACCAGCAGCGCGACAGCGAAGTAGGCCACAAAAATACCGACCAGCCACTGCGGCATCTCCAGCGACAGGAATTCCCACTGGCGAACGGAGCAGTCGCCGGAGGCGACAAACACCTGCGGCAGCCATTTGTCCAGCGGCAGCCAGCTCGGGAAGCGGGCGGCGAAATCGCAGGTCATAAACGGTGACGGATGCAGCTGCATCATGGTGTGCTGCCAGGACAACTCAATCCCTTTCCACGCGCTGTACAGCCAGATGGCGATCCCCACGTAGCGAAGCGGCGACTTAGGGGCAATCGCACCGACCAGGCCGGCGCCCATAATGCCGAACAGCGCGCAACGTTCATAGATACACAGTACGCAGGGTTTCAGCCCCATCACGTGCTGGAACCACAGCGCGACCATTTCCAGCGCGAAGGCGGTCAGGGCCATTAACAACCACGCTCCGCGACCGCGGGAGCACTGGTTCAAAAATCTCAACATAATCATTTCCCTGGAACATGCTTAGAAAGCGCAGTGTAAACGAATTCGTTTTATGCGCCACCGGAACCTGACGAAATAAAACGTAATCGGATGTTTATCATGCGAAAAGGCAAACGGGCAGCGAACTGCCCGAGAGACCTGTTTTATTGCGCCGCAAGTATACCTGCTTGTATTAACCATTGCGTATAAGGAATGAGGGTAAATTTGACGCACAGCAAGCCCACGATCGTCAGCACCAGCGTATAGGGCAGCGCCATCCACACCATTTTCCCATAAGAAAGCCGTATGAGCGGCGCGAGGGCAGAGGTGAGCAGGAACAGGAAGGCGGCCTGACCGTTTGGCGTTGCCACCGAAGGCAGGTTGGTCCCGGTGTTGATCGCGACCGCCAGCAGCTCAAACTGGCCTACGCTTACGGCACCGTGCTCCATGGCCGCTTTAGCCTCATTGATATACACCGTACCGACAAAAACGTTATCTGAAATAGACGACAGCAGGCCGTTAAACAGATAAAAGAGCGTCAGCTGCGCGTCGGCGTCTGCCTGCAGCACGAAGGCAATAATCGGCGAGAACAGCTGCTGGTCGATGATGACCGCCACGACTGCGAAAAACACCGCCAGCAGGGCAGTAAACGGCAGGGCCTCGGTAAAGGCTTTGCCGATAGCATGTTCATCCGTCACGCCGGTAAAGCTGGTAGCCAGAATAATCACGGAGAGGCCAATCAAGCCCACTTCAGCAAGATGGAACGCCAGCGCAGCGATAAGCCAGACGCCAATAATTCCCTGTGCGATAAGACGCAGCGTATCCTGCCGGGTGCGCTGGCTTCGGCTCTGCTGGTCGAACTTATGCAGTTCCTGACGCACGGGCTCGGGCAGCAGTGCGCCATAGCCAAATACCCTGAATTTCTCTACCAGTAGACAGGTGATTAACCCGCAAATCAGCACCGGCACGCTGACCGGCGCCATGCGCAGAAAGAACTCGCCGAAGTGCCAGCCCGCGGCTTTGGCGATGATCAGGTTTTGCGGTTCACCTACCATGGTCATGACGCCGCCGAGCGCCGTACCCACGCCGGCATGCATCATCAGGCTTCGCAGAAACGCGCGGAACTGCTCCAGAACCTCACGGTTATGCGCATCTACGTGGCTGTCGTCCTGCAGGTCCTCCCCCGGACGCGAAGAGGCCACGCGGTGATAAATACCGTAGAACCCGACGGCAACGCTGATCACGACCGCAACAACCGTCAGCGCATCCAGGAATGCAGACAGGAATGCGGCTGCAACACAAAAAGCTAGCGACAGGATCGTTTTCGAGGGAATGCTCAGCAGCAGGCGGGTGAAGATAAACAGCAGGAGCTGTTTCATAAAGTAGATACCCGCCACCATGAACATCAGCAGCAAAAGCACCTCGAGGTTTGAGGCCAGCTCTTCTTTGACATGTTCGGCGCTGGTCATGCCGATAGCCACCGCTTCAAATGCCAGCAGCCCTCCGGGCAGCAGCGGGTAGCATTTCAGCGCCATCGCCAGGGTGAAGATGAACTCAGCGACCAGCATCCACCCGGCAATAAACGGGTTCACGAAAAACAGGATGGGGTTAACGACCAGGAATACCAGAAGTGTCAGTTTGTACCAGTCAGGCGACTGGCCTAAAAAATTGCGCCACAGCGCGCGGCCAAATGAAATTTCCACGACAGACGTCCTTCCCCGTCAGATGAATCAAAACATCAGTATACGCAAAAAAGCCGCTCGAGAGGGGCACAACGCCATTTTGTAAATTTCATGAAAATGAAACGGCGATCCCTCTTTTCTCTCTTTGCTGCGCTACCTGCGTCTGCGAGCCTCTGGTATGATGAGTGCAATTTGCTAAAGCTGTGTAATGGAAATCTCACTATGGTCATTAAGGCGCAGAGCCCGGCGGGTTTCGCGGAAGAGTACATCATTGAAAGCATCTGGAATAATCGTTTCCCTGCAGGATCCATTCTTCCGGCTGAACGCGAACTCTCTGAACTGATTGGCGTCACCCGCACGACGTTACGCGAAGTGTTACAGCGTCTGGCTCGCGATGGCTGGTTGACGATTCAGCACGGCAAACCCACTAAAGTGAACAACTTCTGGGAAACGTCCGGGCTGAATATTCTTGAAACGCTCGCGCGTCTCGACCACGAAAGCGTGCCGCAGCTGATCGATAACCTGCTCTCCGTGCGCACCAACATCTCCACGATCTTTATCCGTACCGCGTTTCGTCAGCATCCTGAAGACGCGCTTGCGGTTCTGGCCAGCGCGAACGAGATCGAGGACCACGCCGATGCGTTTGCCACCCTCGATTACAACATCTTCCGCGGCCTGGCGTTTGCCTCCGGCAACCCGATTTATGGCCTGATCCTGAACGGCATGAAGGGGCTGTACACCCGCATTGGTCGTCACTACTTCGCTAACCCGGAAGCTCGCAGCCTGGCGCTGGGCTTCTACCACAAGCTGAGCAGGCTCTGCACCGAAGGCCTGCACGACCAGGTGTATGAAACCGTGCGTCGCTACGGCCACGACTCCGGCGAGATCTGGCACCGCATGCAGAAAAATCTGCCGGGCGATTTAGCCATTCAGGGCCGCTAAAAGAAAAAACCTCTCGTACGAGAGGTTTTTTTTCGCCCGGTGGCGCTTCGCTTACCGGGCCTATAAAACCCGTAGGCCGGGTAAGGCGTAGCCGCCACCCGGCAAAAAAACTACAGCGTATTCATTCGCGGCGGGGTGCGTTCCAGCAGCTCAACGCTGCCATCCTCGTTCTGCTGCTCCAGCAATACGTCAAACCCCCACAGGCGATGCACATGCTTCAGCACTTCCTTGCGCCCCTTGTCCAGCGGCGCGCGGTTATGCGGAACGTAGCGCAAGGTGAGGGAGCGGTCGCCGCGTAAGTCGACGTTCCAGACCTGAATATTGGGCTCAAGGTTGCTCAGGTTGTACTGAGAGGAGAGGCGAGAGCGTATCTCGCGGTATCCCTCTTCGTTGTGGATGGCGGATATCTCCAGGAAGTTATTCCGGTCATCGTCCAGCACGGTGAAGAAGCGAAAATCTCGCATGATTTTCGGCGACATAAACTGGCTGATAAAACTCTCGTCCTTAAAGTCGCGCATTGCAAAATGCAGCGTTTCCAGCCAGTCAGATCCGGCAATATCCGGGAACCAGTATTTGTCCTCTTCCGTTGGCGACTGGCAGATGCGCTTAATGTCCTGAAACATGGCGAAGCCAAGGGCGTACGGGTTAATGCCGCTATACCACGGGCTGTTATACGCCGGCTGGAATACCACGTTGGTATGGCTGTGCAGAAACTCCATCATAAACCGCTCGGTGACTTTTCCTTCGTCATACAGGTGGTTAAGAATGGTGTAGTGCCAGAACGTGGCCCAACCTTCGTTCATCACCTGCGTCTGTTTTTGCGGGTAGAAATACTGGCTTACCTTGCGCACGATGCGCAGGATCTCGCGCTGCCACGGCTCAAGCAGCGGCGCGTTCTTCTCCATAAAGTAGAGCAGGTTTTCCTGCGGCTCTGAGGGATAGCGACGCGCTTCGGCAACCGTTTTCTCCTCCTCGCGCTTCGGCAGGGTGCGCCACAGCATATTCACCTGGCTTTGCAGATACTCTTCGCGGCTTTTCTGCCGGGCTTTCTCCTCCTGCAGGGAGATTTTCTGCGGGCGTTTGTAGCGGTCAACGCCGTAGTTCATCAGCGCGTGGCAGGAATCGAGCAGCTTCTCCACTTCATCCACGCCGTAGCGCTCTTCACAGTCGGTGATGTATTTGCGGGCAAAAATCAGGTAATCGACGATCGAGCTGGCATCGGTCCAGCTGCGGAACAAATAGTTGTTTTTGAAGAACGAGTTGTGGCCGTAGCAGGCGTGCGCCATCACCAGGGCCTGCATGGTAATGGTGTTCTCTTCCATCAGATAAGCAATACACGGGTTGGAGTTAATGACGATTTCATACGCCAGGCCCTGCTGTCCGTGCTTGTACAGACGTTCCGTCTCGATGAATTTTTTACCGAACGACCAGTGCGGATAGTTAATGGGCATCCCGACGCTGGAGTAGGCGTCCATCATCTGTTCGGAAGTAATGACTTCAATCTGATGGGGATAGGTGTCCAGGCGATACAGTTTTGCTACCCGGTCGATCTCGGCCAGGTAGACATCCAGCAGCTCGAAGGTCCAGTCGGGTCCATCGCTCAGACGTGTGTTGTCCTTGGATATGGAATCAATTGTAGCCATTAGCGCGCCCTCGTTGTGGGTGCTCTCTCTGTCTGGAGAGCCTCCTTTCAAGCATAGATCAACGCGTTAAAAAGCGTGCTGAAGCAGAAATTTTTTCTTTGCGATTTCCCGTTTTTGAAACGGCAAAAAAAGCGGGCATCGCAGAATTTTATACTGGCTAAAAATAACGCGCAGCAGGAGATCCCAAATTCATGCTATCCCCTGATACGGGGGGATATGTGAGGTGAGTCACCATAAAAAAGTCGTATGTTGAATAATATTTTCAACTAGGTTATCAATCTGTAATTAGAAGATTATTCTTTTGCACATAATGGAGTGGCTATGCGTGTTGTCATACTGGGAAGTGGTGTGGTTGGCGTAACCAGCGCCTGGTATTTAAGCCAGGCAGGACATGAGGTTACCGTCATCGATCGTGAACCCGGCCCTGCGCTAGAAACCAGTGCGGCGAACGCCGGACAAATCTCGCCGGGTTATGCCGCGCCGTGGGCAGCCCCCGGTGTTCCCCTGAAAGCCATCAAGTGGATGTTCCAGCGCCACGCGCCGCTGGCCATCAGTCTTGACGGCACGCCGTCCCAGCTTAAATGGATGTGGCAGATGCTGCGCAACTGCGATACCCGCCATTACATGGAAAACAAGGGGCGCATGGTGCGTCTGGCGGAATACAGCCGTGACTGCCTTAAGGCGCTGCGCGCCTCGACCGGCATTGAGTACGAAGGCCGCCAGGGCGGGACGCTGCAGCTTTTCCGCACCGAACAGCAGTATGAAAATGCGACCCGCGACATTGCCGTGCTTGAAGACGCGGGCGTGCCGTACCAGCTGCTGGAGTCAAGCCAGCTGGGGCAGGTCGAGCCCGCGCTGGCCGACGTGGCGCACAAGCTGACGGGCGGCCTGCGTCTGCCGAACGATGAAACCGGTGACTGCCAGCTCTTCACCCAGCGTCTGGCGCAGATGTGCGAGCAGGCCGGGGTGAAGTTCCGCTTTAATACTCCGGTCGACAAGCTGCTGTCAGAAGGCGAAAAAATTTACGGCGTTAAGTGCGGGGAAGAGGTGATCAAAGCCGATGCGTACGTGATGGCGTTTGGGTCTTACTCCACCGCGATGCTGAAAGGCATTCTGGATATCCCGGTGTACCCGCTGAAGGGATATTCCCTGACCATCCCGGTGAAAGAAGAGAGCGGCGCACCGGTATCGACCATTCTTGATGAAACCTACAAAATCGCTATCACCCGCTTCGATAACCGCATTCGCGTCGGCGGCATGGCGGAGATCGTTGGCTTTAATACCGAACTGCTGCAGCCGCGTCGCGAAACGCTGGAAATGGTGGTTGGCGATCTCTTCCCGCGCGGGGGAGTCATTGAACAGGCGACCTTCTGGACGGGGCTGCGCCCGATGACCCCAGACGGCACGCCGATTGTGGGGCGCACGCCGTTTAAAAACCTGTGGACCAATACCGGGCACGGCACGCTCGGCTGGACAATGGCCTGCGGATCGGGTCAGCTGTTGAGCGACCTGCTGTCCGGGCGAACCCCGGCAATTCCGTTTGACGATTTAAGCGCCGCCCGCTATCAATCAGGGTTCACCCCATCGCGCCCGCAGCACCTGCACGGCGCGCATAATTAAGGAGTCGTCATGTCCCGTCCTATTCTGGCTCAGCTGGATCTGCAGGCCCTGAAGGATAACCTGCAGATTGTTCGCCGTGCTGCGCCAGGTTCACGCGTCTGGTCGGTGGTCAAAGCCAACGCCTACGGCCATGGTATCGATCGCATCTGGAGTGCCCTTAGCGGTACAGACGGTTTTGCGCTGCTGAATCTGGAAGAGGCTATTTTGCTGCGCGAGCGCGGCTGGAAAGGGCCTGTTTTGCTGCTGGAAGGGTTTTTCCACGCTGACGACCTGCCTCTGCTCGATAAATATCGTCTGACCACCAGCATTCACAGCAACTGGCAAATTAAAGCCCTGCAGGATGCGAAGCTTCACGCCCCGCTGGATATTTACCTCAAGGTGAACAGCGGCATGAACCGCCTGGGCTTCCAGCCTGAGCGCGTGCATACGGTCTGGCAGCAGCTTCGCGCCCTGAAAAACGTCGGGGAAATGACGCTGATGGCGCACTTCGCCGACGCCGAAAGGCCTGACGGCATCGCCGATGCGATGGTGCGGGTCGGGCAGGCGGCGGAAGGGCTGGACTGTCCGCGTTCACTGTCGAACTCGGCGGCCACGCTGTGGCATCCGGAAGCCCATTACAGCTGGGTGCGCCCCGGGATTATCCTCTACGGCGCATCGCCTTCCGGACAGTGGCAGGATATTGCCAACAGCGGTCTGAAGCCGGTGATGACGTTACGCAGCGAGATTATTGGCGTGCAGACGTTAAAAGCCGGTGACACCGTGGGCTACGGCAGCCGCTATCGGGCCTCGGGCGAACAGCGCATCGGGATTGTCGCAGGAGGGTATGCCGATGGTTATCCGCGCATCGCCCCGACCGGCACGCCTGTGTGGGTGGATGGCGTTCGCACGGGGACCGTCGGCACGATATCGATGGATATGATGGCGATTGATTTAACCCCGTGCCCGCAGGCCGGCATCGGCTCACCGGTTGAGCTGTGGGGCAACGAAGTCAAAATCGACGACGTGGCGGCCGCGGCGGGGACGGTGGGGTATGAATTGATGTGCGCGCTGGCTCCGAGAGTGCCGGTTGTGACGGTGTAACCTTTGTTCGCCGGGTGGCGCTAACGCTTACCCGGCCTACGTTCGATGGTTTTGTAGGCCGGGTAAGGCGAAGCCGCCACCCGGCAAAAAACACCTACTCCACGTCCTCTTCCATCGGCCTGACGCCGACCTTACGCACCGCGTTATCCTCTTTCTCGGCCACCGTCCAGATCATCCCGGCGAACTCAACCTGGTCACCGACTACCGGCGCAGCGCCCAGCAGCTGCTGAATAATTTCGCCCAGCGTTTGCTGCTTATCGCGATATTCCATACCTTCGTCCAGACCGTAAATCAACGCTACGTCAGCAAACTTCGCGCTGGCTTCCAGAATAAAATCGCCGAAGAAACGCTGGTCCAGCGCAACGGGCGGAGACTGGCTGAACAGCTTGCCGAGCGCGGGCAGATCGCGCTCGCGGCCAATCACGCAGAGAATATCGCCTTCCCGCAGGCGGGTGCTGCCGGTAGGGTGCAGAAGGGCGTTATCGCGGAACAGGGCGGCAATGCGCGTTTCGGTGGGCATGTGCAGATCGCGCAGCGAGGCGCCCACGCACCACTTATCGGCGCTCAGCTGATAGACAAACTGCTCCCACGGATTCTCCGGATGAATATCCAGCCCCACGCGCGAAACCGGCCAGCCGACGGGCGGCACCACCACTTTGGCTTTTTTGGCCGCCCACCCCAGCGACGTTCCCTGGAACAGGAGTGATATCAGCACCACGAAGAACGCCACGTTGAAGAACAGGCGGGCGTTATCCAGACCGGCCATCATCGGGAAGACGGCGAGGATGATCGGCACCGCGCCGCGTAGCCCCACCCAGCTGATAAAGATGCGCTCGCGCAGGTTGAAGCCGCGAAACGGCAGCAGACCCGCAAACACCGACAGCGGACGCGCAAAGAAAATCATCCAGGCCGACAGCAGCAGCGCCGGAACGGCGATCGGCAGGAGATCGGAAGGGGTGACCAGCAGGCCGAGCACAAGGAACATGCCGATCTGCGCCAGCCAGGCCAGGCCGTCGAAGTTCTGCAAAATGGCGTGGCGGTTGCGAATCGGGCGGTTACCCAGCAGGAAGCCACACAGGTAAACGGCAAGAATGCCGCTGCCGTCCAGCGCCGTGGTCACGGCAAATATCAAAATGCCGCCGCTCAGGGCCAGCAGGGGGTATAGCCCGGCAGGCAGAGAAATACGGTTGATCATCTGCTGCAGCAGATAGCCGCCGGAAAGGCCGATGATAATCCCCAGGCCAAACTGCTGAAGGATATGCCAGGCAAACATCCAGCTTAATCCGGTTTCGTGCTGCTGGATCATCTCAATCAGCGTAATGGTGAGGAACACCGCCATCGGGTCGTTGCTGCCGGATTCAATTTCAAGCGTGGATCCCACGCGTTCGTTCAACCCTTTGCCGCCGAGCAACGAGAAGACCGCCGCGGCGTCGGTTGAGCCGACAATGGCGCCAATCAGCAGGCCTTCCATCATATCCAGCTTAAACAGCCACGCGGCCATCATGCCGGTCAATCCGGAGGTGATAAGCACCCCGACGGTCGCCAGCGAGAGCGCCGGGCCTAGGGCAACGCGAAACGAACTCGCCTGGGTGCGCATCCCGCCGTCCAGCAGGATCACCGCCAGCGCGAGGTTACTCACCATGTAAGCGAAAGGGTAGTTATCGAAGGGGATACCGCCGATACCATCAATGCCGGCCAGCATGCCGATGGCAAGAAAAATGACAAGAATAGGTATGCCGAGACGCGATGAAAATGAACTTAATAAAATACTACAGGTTACAAGCACAGAACCCAGAATGAAAAGACTGATAATCGCTGCGGCATCCAATGTTGTCTTACTCCCACCTCAATGTTAATGCTGTTATTAAAACCCTAACATATTAACGACAGAAACAGCGTTTTATTGAGGCGGAAAGACGGCTTTTTTATGCCTTTAAGACCGGATGGCCGCTGATTGTGAGCCTACTGCCAGTATCGTCGTGTGTCAGGGTCGCCCGAGCGCCCAGCGGCAGGGTAACGGTTTGCTGCTCATGGCCAAAATCCAGCCCGGTGATGACGGGAATATCCAGCCGGGAGCGGATGAAATCCACCATCGTCTCAAGAGAATATCCGGCATCGTAGTCATTGGGCTGTGCGCCGCTAAAACTGCCCAGCACGATGGCGGACTGACGCGCAAGAATGCCCGCGTGGTAAAGCTGCAGCAGCATGCGCTCGACGCGGAACGGGTGCTCGTTAATATCCTCCAGCACCAGAATGCCGTCTTCAATCTGCGGTAGCCACGGCGTGCCTATCAGCGACACCAGCATTGCCAGGTTGCCGCCCCACAGCTGGCCGTCACACTCCCAGTGCGGCCCGTTACCCTGCCACTCCACGCTGAAGGTTGGGTTTTGCAGGGCGCGCCAGAAATGTTCTTGGGTAAATGCATCAAGCTCCGGCGCACCGAAGTTACCGGCCAGCATCGGGCCGCTGAAGGTGATGACGTTATGCAGGGCCAGAAGCCCAAGCTGAACGGCGGTGAAGTCGCTGTGTCCGCATATCAGCAGCGGATCCTGCTGCTGGCGCGCCGCCAGACCCTGCCAGTCGATGCTCTCCAGCAGCCGGCTCGCCCCGTAGCCGCCGCGAACGGCGAGCACGACGGTGTTCTCACCCTTCAGGTTCACCAGGTCGTTGATATCACTCAGCCTCTGCGCCTCGGTACCGGCAAAACGCTGCTGGCGGCGGGGTATAATGGTCTGATTTTCTACCCGATGCCCGGATTCAAGCAAACGCTGAACGCCCCGCTGCGCCGCGTCCTGGTTGATGCAGTAGCCCGACGGTGCGATGAGATGAAACTGAGACATGGCAATTCCTTGCTGAATGAGAATCTAATTGTCTATATCATGCCGCGTATATGCTGCCTGCTTCAAGGGGAGCGTACCGCGATGACCGGCTATAAGGATAGATGACGTGAAATTTAGATGGTTTGCTTTTTTGATTGTGTTGCTTGCAGGCTGTAGTTCTAAACAGAACTATCAAAATCCGCCCTGGAACCCTGAAGTGCCTGTGAAACGGGCCATGCAGTGGATGCCAATCAGCGAACAAGCCGGCAAGGCCTGGGGCGTCAGCCCGCGGCTGGTGACGGCGATCATTGCGGTGGAATCTGGCGGCAATCCAACGCTTGTGAGTAAATCAAACGCGGTGGGTCTGATGCAGCTTAAGGCCTCAACGGCCGGGAAAGAAGTGTATCGCTATATGGGGTGGAGCGGGCAACCGTCGACCAGCGAGCTGAAAAACCCGGAGCGCAATATCTCAATGGGAACCGCGTATCTGAGTATTCTGGAGCACGGTATTCTGAAGGGAATTGAGGATCCTGAGGTGATGCAATATGCGCTGGTGGTGTCGTACGTTAACGGCGCCGGAGCGCTGCTCAGAACCTTCTCTTCAGATCGCAAAGAGGCGATTGAAGAGATCAACGACATGGACAAGGATGAGTTCTTTGAGCACGTGGTGAAGAACCATCCGTCACCGCAGGCACCCCGTTATATCTGGAAAGTTCAGAAAGCGATGGATGCCATGTAATGCCGCTGTCGGGCGGCGGCACGCTGCCCGACGCTTTTCACAACACCTTATTCGCACGCTCCCGCGCTTCTCGTTCCAGCGAAAAGATGATGCGCTGCAGCTCGCGTTCAGCACCCGGCCCCACGTTCAGGAAGCGGAAGCTCAGGCGTGGCGTGGAAATGGTTTCGTTTTTGCTGTCCACGACCTTACGCTCGCTGATGGCAATCAGCTGCGCGTCGAAGTAAAACCGCCCCCAGCCCCCCATATCCAGTTCAATCTGCGAGAAGCGCATTCCCTCGACCAGCCCGTCGGGTTTTGGCGTGTCCATCAGAGCGCCCATCCCACCGAGTGAGAGATCGAAGAGGCGGAAGCGAAACTCTTTTTTGTCCGGCATTTTGGCTTTGCAAAAATAGGCCGGCTGGAGCGGGGCGCTGATGCGGAAATATTCGCGGCGCTGTACAAACCAGAGGTTTGTGGGAAGCGGTGTCACAAACGCGGGTAGCCCCTCATACTCGCTCAGCGTCAGCTGCGGCAGAACGAACTCCACTTTTGCGCCCTGGGTTTCAGCCATCACCGAGATTTTTTCCGCCCGCAGCACGGCGCGGTTCTCATATTCCTGGCTCCCCAGGTCGATGACAAGACGATCCGACGAGGCGTCCAGGATCCTGCTGATGAACTGATTGGTTGTCCAGCTCATGCGCAGCGGCACTTCACCTTTTTTCAGATCGCGCAATACCCCTAATACAGCCAGCGGATTTTGTTTCAGGAATTGCTCACTGTAATTACTCACGCCAGATGGCTCCTCGATGTGTGACAGACTGTCTGAGAATTATCGGCAGCCTGAAATGAAACTTAATACAAACCGGTGAGATTTTTTTATTACAGCGCTATTTTAAGTCGGTGAGACGAAAATGATTTTCTGCCGATCGCCTATACTTAAGTCACTTGCGCAGAAGGTTTTCTGCGTATGCGTTAAACCTGTAAGAGGGCATCGCTATGGGTATCATCGCCTGGATTATCTTTGGTCTTATCGCCGGCGCCATCGCTAAACTTATCATGCCGGGGAATGACGGTGGCGGCTTCATTTTGACCTGCGTTCTTGGGGTTGTTGGTGCGGTTGTTGGCGGATGGCTGGCGACCATGTTTGGCATGGGAGGCAGCATCAGCGGGTTCGATCTGCACAGTTTCCTGGTGGCCGTGGTGGGCGCAATTGTCGTCCTCGGCATATTCAGGCTCCTCAGACGGGCATAAGATAAATCAAGGCGGCCCTCACGGAGGGCCGTTTTTTTTGGTGCACATATTGATTTGCTAATCGAAATGATAATAATTGTCGTTCCCAGTTTGTTCTTATAACAAGATGACAATATGAACACCTCACGTTTTGCGTTATGTGCGTTGGCAGGAGCCGTGGCGCTGGCATTGCAGGCACAGGCTTTCGCCGAAGAATCTACCATCGTGGTCTCAGGAGCAGAGCAGGGAAGTGAGCTTCCTGCCTGGACGAACAGCGCGACCAAATCCGCTGTTGCGGAAAGTAAAACACCCCAGGTCATTAACACCCTCTCTGCTCAGGAGATCGCGCAGCGCCACGCGAATTCCGTGAATGAAATTCTGCGCTATGCGCCTGGGGTTTCAACGGAAGTGCGCGGTAACACCTCTTATATGAGTGAATATAAAATCCGCGGCTTCACCGTCGACCAGGAGTTTTATAACGGGCTTCAGTTACCCTATAACGTCACCGGGAACACCAAAGCGCGTATCGATCCGCTTTTGATTGAGAGCGTGGATATTCTGAAAGGGCCATCGTCAGTGCTGTACGGTGGCGGGTCGCCGGGCGGGCTGGTCAACATCCAGAGTAAAAAACCGCAAAAAGAGGCCAAAACCGAGCTGGGCTTCACCACCGGGACGCGCAATCTCAAAGAGGGCTATCTCGACTCAACCGGACAAATTGCAGACAGCGACTGGAATTACCGCCTGCTGGGGAAAGCGACGGAAGGCGACGATCAGCCCCACACCACGCGTTACGAAAACTATCTGGTTGCCCCCTCTGTTACCTGGCAACCGGACAGCAAAACGCGCCTCACTCTCGATGCGCTGGCGCAAAACACCCCGAGCCTGTCTCCGTCTAACCCGCTGCCGCTCGCATACCTGCGCTCGAAATATGCCGATCGCCGCGACTACGCCGGCGACGAGTGGAGCGGCTTTAAGCAGCGCCAGTGGATGCTGGGCTACAGCTTTGAGCATGAATTTGATAGCGGCTGGGGCTTTACGCAAAAAGCGCGTTACTTTGACGTGGACACGCATCAGCGCAGCGTCTATTCAACGGGGACAGGCGCAGAGGTTTATCAGCTGAACCGTTTTGCCTACACCACGGATGAAGACCTGCAAAGTTTTAACATTGACAACCAGGTGACCAAAACGGTCGCGCTGGGGGAATGGAAACACCATCTGCTGGCCGGGTTTGACTACCAGAAGCTGAACTCCCACTTCCACTATCGCTACGCCTCGGCAACCCCGGGCATCGATATGCGTCATCCTGACTACTCGCAGATTGATAACGGGGCGCTGGGGCTGTATACGGCGCAGAAAAACCGCCTGAGCTATCAGCAGAACGGCTATTACCTGCAGGATCAGGTGGAGTTTGGCGGGTTAAATCTCCTGGGGAGCCTGCGCTATGATGACTACCGCTCCGTCACCACCGACTATCTGCAAAGCGGCGATAAGGCCTGGGTATCCCAGGATCGCGTGACCAAACGTCTCGGGGCGCTCTATGCCTTCGAGAACGGGCTCTCGCCGTTTATCAGCTATTCAGAAGGTTTCGCGCCGGTGTCGCCTCAGGGGACGCTGACGGCAAAAGACGTCAAGCCAACGACCAGCAGGCAGGTTGAAGGCGGGGTGAAATACCTTCTTGAAGAGTACGCCACGACCTTTACCGCGTCGGTGTTTAACATCCGCCAGAAAAACGTGGTCACGAGCGACCCGGGCTTCCTGAACTATCGCCAGACCGGGGAGGTGGAGTCCAAAGGTGCTGAACTCTCCGCTGTCAGCCGTCCGACGGATAATCTGACGCTGATTGCCAATTATGCCTACACGCATGCCATCAATACGGAAGATGACAAGTACCAGGGCAAGCGCCCGACGCAGGTGCCTGAAAATGCCTTTAATCTTTGGGGAGACTACACCTTCGACGGCACGCCGGTTAAAGGGCTGACGCTGGGCGCGGGGGCACGCTACACCGGCCCGATGGAAATCTCGCAGAGCAACGACGCGGGTAAACTGGGCGGCACAACCCAGTACGATCTGGCGGCCTCTTATCGCATGGGTGAAATCGTACCGTCGCTGGCAGGATTAACGCTCAAGGCGAGCGCGCAGAACATCACTAACAAAGAGACGCTGACCTGCTACGACGCAACCAACTGCTGGATTGGGCGTGACAGGACGTATCAGCTAGGGGCGAGTTACAGTTTCTAAGTAAATCCCTGTGAGTTCAAAATGTAGGCCGGGTAAGGCGTAGCCGCCACCCGGCAATACTTCCTTACTGCGCCGCAGCTTTCACCGGCGCAGCCTCGTCATTCGCCGCAGGCTGATTTTCCGGCACCGCGTCACAGGGTTTCTCTTTCGGACACACCATATCCAGCATCTTCAGCGTCACGCCGTTGCTCCAGCCAAAGCCGTCCTGCAGCGGATACTCGCCGCCGCCGCCGCCCGTACCGGTGGTCGAGACGTCATATTTCTCCACCAGCTTCTGCTCGCGGTCGTAAGTATGCTGAACGTTTTTCAGGAAGCGCCAGGTCACGTCCATCGCCACCTTTTTCTGCCCGTAGTTCTGTAGCCCTTCCGCTGCGACCCACTGCAGCGGGGCCCAGCCGTTTGGCGCATCCCACTGCTGGCCGCTGTTAATGGTGGTGGTGGAAATGCCGCCCGGCTTCAGCAGCCGTGAGGCGGTCGCCGCTGCCACTTTATCCGCGCGGTCCTGCGAGGCGGCTTTCACGTAAAGCGGGAAAAGGGCGGCTGCGGTCAGCTGATTACGCACCTTTTTGCTTTTCAGATCGTAATCCGCGTACCAGCCCTCTTTGGCATTCCACAGGTTGTCTTCAATCCCCTTCTGGCGCGCGGCTGCCAGCGCCTCGTACCTGCTGGCGGCTGCGGCATCGCCATCCTCCTGGCCTGCGCGAGCCAGCAGTTTTTCCATCTTAAACATCAGGGCGTTGAGATCCACGGGCACAATGCTGGTGGTGCGGATCGTGCCGAGTTTCTGCGGGTCGTCCATCCAGCGGGAGCTGAAGTCCCAGCCGGAGGCGGCGGCCGAACGCAGATCGCGGTAGATCTCCGTTGCCGGACGGTTCGGGTTATTTTTGGCCGTCGTGACGTCATCAAGCCAGGATTCCGGACGTGGCGTATCGCGATCGTCCCAGTAGCGGTTAAGGATTGCCCCGTCGTCCAGCTTCACGACGCGTTTATTGGCCTGGCCCGGCTGCAGGGCATCGGCACCCTCCATCCAGTAGGCATACTCTTTTTCCATCTGCGGACGGTATTTTTTCAGCGCGTCGCTGTCGTGCGTGGCCAGCAGCTCGACCATCAGGGAGAAGAACGGCGGCTGCGAGCGGCTCAGATAGTAGCTGCGGTTGCCGTTAGGAATGTGGCCAAAGGTGTCCAGCTCGTAGGCGAAGTTGTCCACCATATCGCTGATTTTGTCCCAGTGGCCGCTCTCGGCTAGGCCCAGCATGGTGAAATAGCTGTCCCAGTAGTAGACCTCGCGGAAACGGCCGCCGGGTACAACGTACGGTTTCGGCAAGGGGAGGAGCGAGTCCCATTTGGCGGCTTTGTCCGTAGTGCGCGTCAGCACTGGCCAAAGATCGTCGATGTGCGCGCGTAACGTTTGACCAGCGGGCGGGACATATTTTTCACCTTCCGCGGGCAGGGTAAAGTTCATTTCAACAAAGTGCCGCAGGTCAAAGCCGGACTGGGTGTGCTGCATCCGGTAATCCGCCAGGATCATCAGCGGATCGCTTTTGGGTACCGCATCGGCAAAGGTTTTTTGATCGGGGAAAAGCTTTGCGCTCTGAACGTCGTTAAAAAGGGGGCCGAGCAAAATGTCAGGGGGAGTTTTCTGGCTCGCTGGCTGTTCTTCAGCATAACCCAGTGCGGCAACACCGAGTAGCGCGCCGCCTAACGCAAGGGGCAGAAAGGCGGGGCGTAGTGTACGAGGTCTTATCATCGGTTCGTCTCCTGTCTTCACTGAGCAGCGTGACCGCTGTGGTCAATTACCTGAAAACCTTAGACGAATTTCCTTCACTTCGCGTGTCGAATATCCCATTTTTCGCAGAACCAGACAATTAGCCCGCGCGTGGGATATCTGTTCGCTTCTGGAAAAGGGTCAGATCGCTTCCGGGGTCTGGCTGGCTTCCCGCAGCGTTCCAGGCGCATGCCCGACGATACGCTTAAATGCCCGGCTAAAGGCCGCCAGCGAACCGTATCCCAGGCGGAGCGCCACCGTTTCGATGGGCTGGTTTTCGTAGCGAATGTACTGAATCGCCAGGCGCATCCTCAGCTCGCTGAGATATTTCGCCGGTGTGGTGCCGGTGGCCGATAAAAACCGTTCGGCAAAGACGGAGCGTGATGTTCCGGCCTCTTTCGCCAGGTCCGCCACGCTCCAGTTAACGCCCGGCTGCTGGTGCATTGCGTAAATCGCCCGGCTGAGTCGCGGATCGCGCAGCACCTGCACCCAGCCGGTCGCTTTCCCACATCCCGCTTCCACCCAGCCGCGCACGATCAACGCAGCAACCACGTCCGCGAGGCGAGCGAGGATCCCGGCGAACCCGACCTGACGCGTCATTGACTCCCGTTCCATCGCCGCCAGCAGCGGGTGGATTTCCGGCCAGGTCGACATCAGCCGGCTTACCATCATCACTTCCGGCATCGCTTTGATCAGGGGCTGCATTCCACCCAGCTCAAAATCCATGCATCCGCTGAAGATAACGGTGTGCTCCTTCTCCGGACACGGCTCACAGGTGATGGCACAAACAGAACTGCAGATTGGCTCGCTCGGGAAGGCGCTGACCGGGGTGATGTCAGCGTGCTCGTCAGAGAGCAGGGCATGGGCGTTGCCGTTTGGGATAAACAGCGCGTCGCCGCCGCTCAGTTCGAACGTCGCGCCGCTCTCCATGCGCAGCAGGGCAGTACCGTGGCTGACAAAGTGGAATTGTGCCTTGCCCGGGGCCTGATGAAAGGCCACGCCAAACGGGGCGCTGGCTTCAATCCGCCGGTATTTCACGCCGGACAGGCGCATGCCGCGCAAAAGTTCGCTGATTAAATCGGGTGACTGAACGGTCATGGCGCAACTCCGGACGAATAATCAATAAGTGGAGATTATATGTCATAGATCGTCCAGGGTGAACACACTATGCTTCTGCGACATTAGTCACATTTTTATAACGGGAGTACAACAGATGAATGCATGTGTCGCGGCGAGAGAGGCAGTCGCCCCTGCAAAACCCGCCTGGCGAGCGGTCTATTCACTGGGGCTGGGCGTTTTTGGCTTAATCACGGCGGAGTTCCTGCCCGCCAGTTTGCTCACCCCTATGGCCGCGAGTCTTGGCGTAACGGAGGGAATGGCCGGGCAAGCGGTGACCGCAACGGCTCTGGTGGCGCTGGTTACCGGGCTGCTGATTACCTCTGCCACGAAAAGTATCGACCGCCGCTGGGTGCTGATGTTTTTCTCGGTGCTGCAAATCATCTCCAGCCTGCTGGTGGCCTTCGCGCCCACGCTCCACGTTCTGCTGATGGGGCGTTTGCTGTTGGGCATTGCTATCGGCGGTTTCTGGGCGATGTCGACCGCCACGGCGATGCGTCTGGTCCCCGCGGACAAAGTGCCAAAAGCGCTGGCAGTGATCTTCTCCAGCGTGTCTATTGCGACGGTAGTGGCCGCGCCGCTGGGGAGCTATCTCGGCAGTTTGATCGGCTGGCGTAATGTCTTTATTCTCTGCATCCTGCCGAGCGTGCTGGCGCTGCTGTGGCAGCTGTGGGTACTGCCGTCGATGAAGCCGGAAGGCAACGGCAGCCTCGGCACCCTGTTCCGCGTGCTCCGTCGCCCGGGGATGATCGGCGGGATGCTGGCGACTATCCTGATCTTCAGCGGCCATTTTGCCTTCTTTACCTATCTGCGCCCGTTCCTTGAAACGGTGGGACAGGCGAGCGTTGAGAGTATTTCGCTCATCCTGCTCGGTTTTGGCCTGGCTAACTTTGTCGGCACCTCTATTGCCGGACACCTGCTGGCCCGCAACCTGCGCATGACGCTGGCGCTGGTGCCGTTCGTGATGGGCGTGCTGGCGCTGACCATGGTCGCGTTTGGTCATCTGGCGATGCTCGACGGACTGCTGGTCGCACTGTGGGGCTTTGCCTTTGGACTGGTGCCGGTGGGCTGGTCAACGTGGCTTGCCACCACCGTTCCGGATGAAGCGGAAAGCGCAGGCGGTCTGCTGGTGGCATCAATTCAGTTCGCCATCGGTGCGGGTGCGGCAGGTGGCGGGGCGGTGTTTGACCTTAACGGTGCGAGCGGCGTCTTTGCCGGAAGCGGTTTACTGCTGGTGAGCGCGATGGTGATTGTGCTGATGGGCGTGAAGGTGAAGGCGGAGTGATGGCTGTCCCTTCGTCATTGGTAGGCCGGGTAAGCGCAAGCGCCACCCGGCTCCGGTTTACAATCCTTTATTCTCCATTAGCACCGCCAGATCGACCAGGCGGTTCGAGAATGCCCACTCGTTGTCATACCAGGCCAGGATTTTAACCATGTTGCCGCCGATCACCAGCGTGGAGAGCCCGTCGATAATCGAGGAGCGAGGGTCGCCCTGGTAATCGCTCGAGACCAGCGGTTCATCGCTGTAGCCCAGGATACCTTTCAACGGGCCGCTGGACGCGGCCTGGCGGAAAGCGTTATTGACCTCGTCGGCGGTCACCTCCCGGCTCAGCGTCACGGTCAAATCCACAATCGACACCACGGGAACCGGCACGCGTAAAGAGTACCCGGTCAGCTTACCGTCTAACGACGGGATCACTTTCCCCAGCGCCTTCGCCGCGCCGCTGGAGTAAGGCACAATCGACAGGGCAGCAGCGCGGGCTCCGCGCAAATCTTTCTCCGGCTGGTCGTGCAGCGCCTGGCTGTTGGTATAGGCGTGCGTGGTGTTCATCAGCCCGTGTTCAATACCGAACTGCTGATGCAGCACCTGCGCCGCCGGGGCCAGCCCGTTAGTGGTGCAGCTCCCGTTACTGACCACATAGTGCTGCGCAGGGTCGTACAGCTCGTGATTCACGCCCATCACTACCGTCAGGTCGTCGTTCTTACCCGGCGCGGAGATGATGACGCGTCTGGCGCCGCCGCTCGTAATATGCACCGCCGCTTTTTCCCGTTCGGTGAAGAAACCGGTCGCTTCAATCACCACATCAACACCCGCATCGCGCCATGGAATGTTCGCCGGGTCACGTTCGCTAAACACGGTGATGCGCTGGCCGTCCACCTGCAGCGCGCCGTCTGCCGCTTCAACGGGCGCGGGCAGCGTGCCGAGGAGAGAGTCATATTTGAGGAGATGGGCGAGGGTTTTGCTGTCCGTCAGATCGTTAATGGCCACAATCTGAAGATCCGGGTTGCCCAGCGCCGCGCGCAGAACGTTACGTCCAATACGGCCGAAACCGTTAATACCGACCTTAACCATGATGCACTCCTTATCTGTGTTGTCTGGAGTCACTCTAGGCTTCAGGTCAAATGGCGTAAACGACAAAAAAGGATCATATTACGCCATCTTGCGGCAGTGGAAGCGCTGGCGATACTCGCCCGGCGTAAGGTGTAGCTGTTTCTCAAACACGCGACGCAGGTTGATGCTGGTGCCAAATCCGCTTTTTTCAGCAACCGTCTCAAGCGAATCCCGGGTCTGTTCGAGAAGCTGTCGGGCGGCAGCCAGGCGAGCCTCTGATACGTACCGGGCGGGAGAGGCGCCGGTATCTCGGGTAAAGACGCGCGTGAAATTGCGCGGGCTCATGGCGGCTTTTTCTGCCAGCTTCTCTACGCACAGGTCGGCGGTCAGGTTTTGCAGGATCCAGCCCTGCAGCTCGCTGATGGGGCCGCTTGCGCCGGACGGCTGCAGGCTATAGCGGCTGAACTGCAGCTGGCCACCGGGGCGGCGCAGATACATCACCATATCCTGCGCCACGTCGCGGGCGAGGGAAAAACCGTAGTCGTCTTCCACCAGCGCCAGCGTCAGGTCAAACCCGGAGCTTACGCCCCCGGAAGTCCAGACGGGGCCGTCCTGAATATAGAGCGGGCCGCTTTCAACCTTGATGTTTGGATACGTGGACTGCATCGTCTCAAGCAGCCGCCAGTGGGTGGTGGCACGCCGCCCGTCGAGCAGCCCGGTCTGCGCCAGCAGCATTGCGCCGCCGCAGATGGAGGCGATCCGCCGGGCATGCGGCGCGGCCAGATGCAGCCAGTCGACCACGGCGGTGCTCTCCAGCGCGTTCATGCCGCGCCCGGTAATAATGATGGTATCCAGAGGTTCACGCGGATCCAGCTCCGGCAGGCGATAGTCCGCGAGCAGGTTTAAGCCGGACTGGCCGTGGATAACCTGATGGGGCTGCGTGGTGGCGATAATAATGCGGTAGCAGGGCTGAGCGAGGCCTTCCGGGTGCAGCCGGTTGGCCTGCATCAGAATGTCTGCGATACCGGCGGCTTCAAACAGCATGCCGCCGTCGGGAACGATAATCAGGATTTTCTTCATGTCCTGAAAAGTACCTTCATCGCAAAATAAGTCAAGCGGCCGGTGAAGGGGCGGCCTCCGGCGATCTGACCTTTTTCATTGGGATTACCGCGATGCCCTTGACGATCCAACCCGCGGCGGCGGACAGCCGCTGCCCGCTTTTCTGGCAAAGCAAAGCGATTTAAGTTCTTTGTTATTTCAGGCGTTATCCCGGATCGTCAGTGCATATTATCACTGACGGAAACGGCGTCTGAAGGCATGGGTAAACGGCACTCCCTCTATTTACACGAGCAGCAGCGAAACCATATTCGCCGCCTTGCCGCGAGTTTTCTGTGGCGAAGCGAGCTTCCCACCTGGCTTTTAATCATCACGATTTATGGCGGCTGGTTTACCACCCTGGCGCTCTGGCATACCCTCGGCCTGCTGCCCGCCACGCTGTTGCTTATCTGGTTTACCGCCTGGTATATGTCGCTCCAGCATGAGCTGATCCACGGGCATCCAACCCGCTTCGCCTGGTTTAACCAGCTTTTCGGCATCCTGCCGCTGGCGGTCTGGTATCCGTATGGCCTGTACCGTGATTCGCATCTGGCGCATCATCGCCACCACCATCTGACCGTACCGGTAGATGACCCGGAATCCTACTATTTTACCCACGAGAGCTGGGCACGCTTTAGCCCGTGGCAGAAGCGCATCATTCATCTGCGCAATACCTTCGTTGGGCGGCTGTTGCTGGCTCCGCTTCTGGATATTGTGCAGACGCTGGGTAGCGCCGTCGCGGCCATTTGTGACCTGAACGTGCGGGCAATGGTGATGTGGCTGATCCACGGTTTACTGCTGGCGGGGTTATTTGCGTGGATGGTGCGCATCGGTTTCTCGCCCGTCTGGTTTGTGCTGGCCGTAAGCTATCCTGCGCTGGCGCTCACGAAAGTACGCTCGTTCCTGGAACACCGCGCGGCGGACGACCCGCTGGCGCGCTCGGTGATTAATGAGGCCGGGCCGTTCTGGCGGGTGCTGTTTTTGAATCTCAACTACCATTCAGTGCATCATGATTTGCCGGGCGTGCCCTGGTACGGGCTGAAGGCGGTCTACCTGCAAAACAGGGAAGCGTATCAGCAGCGCAACCACGGATTTCTGGTGAAAGGCTACGGGGAATGGCTGCGCCAGTTCTGGCGTAAGGCGGTAGACGTCACCGTACATCCGCAGGGTAAACAGGGGGAGGGGCATGAGTAATACGCTGGCGTTTCCAATGTACGCCGTCAATCGCGCCGATAACGAGGCGCTCTGGCAGGCGGTCCAGAGCCTGCTGCTGGCGCGCGGCGTGTCCGCAGGCCCCTCGTCAGAGCCTGACCTGCTGGCGCACTGGCAAGAACCCGATGTGATCCTCAGCCAGACCTGCGGCTACCCGCTGGTGACGGTGCTGCCGAACGTGCAGGTGGTCGGCTGTTTTCACTACACCGCGCCGGGGTGTGAAGGGATCCATTACCGCAGCTTTCTGGTGGCGCGCGAGGAGGATAAACACCGGACGCTGGCTGATTTCCGCGGGCGGCGGGCGGTGTGCAATTCGCTGGACTCTCAGTCCGGCTACAACGTGCTGCGAAAAATGGTGACGCCGCTTGCGGTTAACGGCCATTTTTTTGCCCATGCGCACGTGAGCGGCAGCCACCGGCAGTCGCTGATTGACGTCAGGCGCGGCGTGGGGGATATCGCAGCGATTGACTGCGTAACCTACGCCCTGCTGCTTCGCCATGAGCCGCAGCTGCTCGACGGGCTGGCGGTGATAGACCGCAGCCCGCTGGCGCCGGGGTTGCCGCTGATAACCTCCCCGGGAACTACGCCAGACACCCTCCGCGCCCTACGCGAGGCGCTCAACGCGCTGGTCACTGCGCCAGAATACCGTGCGGTCTGTGCCGCAACGCTGATCGGCGGGTTTAGCGAGACATCGCGCCAGACGTACAGCCTGTTGCTCGACTGGCGCGACGAAGCCGAAAGGTCAGGACTGCTGGGGCTCTGACGGCCCGGAGAAGCGATTTCTCGCTGCCGGCAGCCCCAGCTTCTCGCGCAGCGTACCCGGCGCATATTCGCTTTTCATCACCCCTTTGGCCTTCAGCAGCGGGACGACCCGTTCAGCAAAACGGTCAAATTCGCCCGGCAGCAGCGGGAACATCAGGTTAAACCCGTCCGCTGCGCCAGAAAGATAGATATCGGCCAGCGTGTCGGCGACCTCCTGAGCCGTGCCGATGACCAGCCAGCTGTCCGAACTTTGCAGCAGCAGCCGCCCCAGCTCAAGAATGCTCAGGGACGGATCGTAGTCCCGAATTAGCGACAGCGTTGTGCGGATGCCGTCAAACGTAGCTTCATCAGGCAGCGGCGGCAGCGGCCTGTCGCTCGGGTAGGGGCTGAGATCCAGTTTAAGGTAGGCCGCGAGCAGATCGACTGCCATCTGGTCACTCATCAGCCGTTCGTTCAGCCGCTGACGTTCCGCTTTTTCCGCGTCTGAATCCACCACCACGGGGAGCACCCCGGCAATGATTTTGAAGTGCTCCGGACGGCGGCCCAGTGCCGCAAGCCGCTGGTCGATCTCCTGGCGATACGCCAGCCCCTGTTCGACAGATTTGATAAATACGAAATGCATATCTGCCCAGGCTGTCGCCAGCCGTTTTCCCGCCTCGGACGAACCCGCCTGAACCAGAACGGGATGGCCTTGCGGTGGACGCGGCACGTTTAAGGGACCGCGAACCCGGAAGAAATCACCCCGGTGCGCCAGATGATGTACGCGATTTTTGTCCGCAAACAGGCCAGCGCGTTTATCAAAGCGCAGGGCGTCATCGTCCCACGAGTCCCACAGCCGGGTCACGACGTCGATAAACTCCCCGGCACGCTGATAGCGAGCGTCGTGCCGGGGGATCTGCTCCAGCCCGTAGTTCGCCGCTTCTTCTTCCAGCCAGGAGGTCACAATGTTCCAGCTGGCGCGCCCGCTGCTGAGAAAGTCGAGCGAGGCGAAGTAGCGAGCCAGATTATACGGCTCGGTATACGAGGTGGACGCCGTCGCCATCAGGCCGATGTTTTCCGTGACGGCAGCGAGGGCTGAGAGCAGCGTCAGGGGTTCAAGGCGCGCGTTGGCATAATGGGATAAACCGCTGTCCCAGATGCCCGTATGGTCGGCGACAAAGATGGCGTCAAGGGTGGCGGCCTCGGCCTTACGGGCGAGGTCGGCATAGTATTTCAGGGTAAAAACTTCATGTTCTGGCGCATCGGGATGGCGCCAGGAGAACCGGTAATCGCCCTGGGGATTGAAGAAAAACAGATTCAGGATCATGGTGTTGTGCGACATGTTGGGCCCGCTTCAGGTTACGGCCGCTCCCTGGCCTTCTCATCTTATTGTGTTGTCAGGTTGCTGTTGACCCAGATCTCCGCCACGGCGGCGGGATCTTTGTGCTGAAGGTCAACCTGCTTGTTGAGCTCGACCAGCGCCGTGTTGTCCAGCTTGCGGGACACGTCGTTAAGCACGGCGTCGATCTTCGGCGTGAGCGCGGCTTTGCGCACCAGCGGGACAACGTTCTGGCTTGGCTGCTCGTGTTTGTCATCCTGCAGAACCACCCAGTCTTCTTTCGCCAGGGAACCCTGGGTTGACACCACGGTCGCGACGTCGATTTTTCCCGCGTTCAGCGCCAGACGAGAGAGTGGTCCGCCCATATCCAGCGACTTCACCTCTTTAAACTCCAGGCCGTACACGCGCTTCAGCCCCGGCAGGCCCAGCGCGCGCACCGGCAGCTCCGGTGGACCGCCGATGACCAGCTCATGGGCAATGGGGGTAAGATCGGAGAGTTTACTCAACCCGTATTTTTTCGCCGTCTCGGCACGCACTGCCCAGGCCGTCACGGAGCTGGCTGAGGAAGGGGTGAGCAGGGTAAAGTCGCCGGGTAAGACCTTAGAGAGTTCAGCGCTCACGTCGCTCTGGGTCGTCGCCAGGGTTTTGCCGTCATAGTAGTTAAGCAGCGCGCCGATATACTCCGGGACAATATCAATCTCGCCGCTCTGCAATGCCGGAATAATAATTTCGCGGTTGCCTAGGTTAAGACGGGTTTTAACATCAATATTATTTTTCTTCAGGGCGCTGGCATAAATATTGGCGAGAATAGAGCTTTCGGTAAAATTCGCGCCGCCGACAGTAACCGTTTCCGCTAAGGTTGAAAAACTTATGCTGAATAATCCCGCCGCCAGAAGGGAGAGCTTAAATCCACGGCGGTGAAATGCGTGCCAGACTGTTTGCTTCATATTGCCTCTTATTATTGCAGGTGGTGTTTATTGGCGTTAATTCATCGCAGGCACGGCCTGAGGTTGAAATAACCGTTTATTGATAAGGGAAAATAACAGCTCACAGGCGATGGCCAGCAGCGTCACGACGAGAGAGCCCGCAATGACCTGTGGCATATCGCGCTGGCCGAGGCCGTCTATCAGAAAGCGTCCGAGCCCGCCCAGTCCGGCGTAGGCCGCAACAACCGCGGTGGCGATAAGTTGAAGCAGTGCGGTACGAATCCCGGCAAAAATCAACGGGATCGCCAGCGGGATGCGCACTTGCCACAGGCCCTGTAACGGCGTCATACCCAGCGCCGTGGCGGCATCGCACAGGGTCCGGTCGGCATGATAAATCCCGACCCAGGTGTTCGTCAGAATCGGGGGGATCGACAGGGCGACCAGGGCAAGGAAAACGGGGATATCGTTGAACCCAAAAAGAATGATGCAGAGTAAAATCAGGCCCAGAGACGGGATCGCCCGGCCAATATTGAACAGGTTGATGACGATGAATGCCCCCTTGCGCCAGTAGCCCAGCGCCACGCCCAGCGGCAGCGCGATGAGTGCGGCTATTGCCATGCTGACGAGGACATACCACAGGTGTTCGCGCAGCCGTATAAGTATGCCGGCTGTGCCGAACCAGTGCTCCGGCAGCATGAACCAGCTAAAGGTAGCCGTTATGATCTCCATCATCGTGTCCAGGGGGTGATCCAATAGCCGAGGCGCGCTATCAGAGAGTCAAAAATAAACGACAGCACCAGGCTCAGCGCCACGCTGACGACAATGGGCGTCAGAAAATCCTGGTTAAAGCCCGAGAGCAGCAGCTGCCCCAGACCGCCCTGGCCAATCAGCGCTGTGACGGTGACCAGCCCTACCAGCGTGACCGACGCAATGCGCAGCCCGGCAAACAGGGACGGCGCAATCAAATGCAGCTCCACGTCAACAAAGCGATGCCAGCGCGTGTAGCCCAGCGCCCGGGCCGATTCCAGAACGTCGACGGGCAGTTTTTCAATCCCAGCTACAACATTGCGCAGCAGGATCAGCAGGGAGTAGAGCGTCAAGCCGATGACCGAGGTGGTCAGCGACAGCCCCGTGAAGGGGATCAGCAGGATAAACAGCGCCAGCGAGGGGATCGTAAATAACATGCCGCACAGGTAGAGCAGCGGCGGGGCCGCAGCGGGCCAGCGCAGCGTAATACCGATGAGCGCGCCGGTCAGGAGGGTGCCAAAGAACAGCGACATCACCACCAGCTGCGTATGTTGCCAGAGCAGAGCGGCAATCGGCATCTGGTTATCCACGATCCATTGCCAGTCAATCATAGCGGTGAATGTCCACGTGCCCGTCCAGCACGCGCTGGAGCAACGTATGAGAGACGCTGCCCTGGTACTGTCCGTCGCCATCGACGCGGACCAGCACGCCTCCCGGAGCATCAAGCAGCGCGCTGTAGGCAAAACGCAGGGTGTGCAGCGCCTTCAGCGTCAGGGACACCGGGAGCGTTACGCGGCGCTCGGGATCGAGCCAGTATAACGGGCGCTGCTGTTTATCGAGCACCAGCCGTAGCGGGCTGGCCACCGTCGGATGTTCGCTGGAAATCGGCGTGAGCGCCTCATCGACGAGGCTCACATCGTGACGCGGAAGTTGGCCAACCTGCAGCCTGCCGAGGCGCTTCAGGTTTGGCTCTGGCCCGATGAAGCGCGCCACAAAATCGTTGGCCGGATGCGCCAGGATACGATCGGGCGTATCGAACTGGACCAGCACGCCGCCTTCCTGGAAAATCGCGATTTTATCGCCAAGACGAATGGCCTCATTGATGTCGTGCGTCACCAGGACGATGGTTTTGTGCAGGCGCTGCTGCAGCGTCAGCAGCTCGTCCTGCAGCTTTTCGCGAACGACCGGGTCGATCGCCGCAAAAGGCTCGTCCATCAGCAAGATCGGGGGATCGGCAGCCAGGGCTCTGGCAATCGCCACGCGCCCCTGCTGTCCGCCGGACAGCTGATGAGGAAAACGCGAAAGCAAGCTCGGGTCAAGGGACATCACCTCAACCAGTTCTTCTATACGCTGCTGAATATGCTTTTTATTCCAGCCCAGCAAACGCGGCACGGTGGAAATATTTTGCGCAACGCTACGGTGCGGAAATAAGGCCGCACTTTGCATCACAAAACCTATTTTTCGGCGCACCTGAATAATATCAGCCTCGGCGATTTTAATTCCCTGCACGTAAACCGAGCCCGCATCGGGAATATCCAGCTGGTTGATCATCCGTAGCAGCGTCGTTTTTCCACAGCCGCTTGGCCCAACGAAAGTGCAAAACTCGCCGTCGCTGATGTCGATATTTAAATTACGAATAGCGGCATGCGTACTGCCAGGGTACGTTTTGTTTATGTTTTCAAGTTTGATCATGGGAAACAATTGCGCCCTGGGATTATTGCAGTGACATTAAGCACAAATTACAGAGGCGAAGGGAGGGGAGCAAATATGATATTTGCATTTATATTGCCGCTTATTGTCTTTGCCGGAGGCGCAGGGTAGGCCCCTCTCACCGGCGGAGAGAGGGAAATAGCTACATCAGGAAATAGCTCAGGCCGGAAAAGGCCACCATGCCCGCAAGGACGGTTGCGAAGAGGCTGCGGGACACGATGCCCGCGAAAGCCGCGATTGCGGCGGCCAGAAGCGAAATACTTATTCCGGAGGGCGTCAGCGCCGGTTTACCCAGCAGCTCTGCGGTGACGATTGCCGCCATGATGGCCGCCGGAATAAAGCTCAGCCATTGCTGTACAACCGGAGCCAGCCGGAAGCGCGACAGCAGCAGAATGGGTACCGTACGCATCAGCGCGGTGATCAGGGCTGAAATGAATATCGCGAGAAGAATATTACGCTCCATCCTGTTTGCCTCCTTTCGGGAAGAAACGTAGCCCCAGCGTAGCCAGCGTGGCCGAAACGGAGGCGGCAACGATCACCACCACGCTGGTATCCAGATGGGGGGTGCTCAGCACGGTAATCGCCACCGCGGCGGCAATACTGAACGATTCAAGGGCTTTTTTCCGGCTGGCAAACCAGATAGACAGCACCAGGCCGATAAACATGGAGACCAGGCTGAAGCTCAACCCCTCCATCAATGACGCTGGAAGAGCGGAAGCCAGCACCGCGCCCACGACGCAGGCGAGGATCCAGTTCAGCCATGCCGCAAGGTTCAGCCCAAGCATCCAGGCGTAGGGAACGTGACCGTGCTGGCTGCCTCGCTGCACGGCAACGCCAAAGGTTTCATCGGTGAGCAGCAGGCCACTGATGAGTTTTTGCGCGGTGCTCTGTTCACGGAAGAAGACGCTCATGGCCGAGCTCATCAGCAGGTAGCGTAAATTGACCAGGAAGACGCTGAACACCACCGAGGCAACTTCCGCCCCGGCAGCCCAGAGCGAGTAAAAGAGAAACTGCGCCGACCCGGTATAAAGCACGCTTGCCAGCAGCGCGGTTTGTACCGTCGTAAAGCCGGAAAGGGTGCCGATCGCACCGGCGGCAAAGCCAATGCTCCAGTATCCGGGGATGGTGGGCAGGCAGGACATGACTCCGGCGCCAAATTCCGCATGTGCCTCATGCCTGTGTGAGGTCTTCGTTTTTATCAACATATGGTTAGGTTTAAGAACGATTTTAGGCTAGTCACCCTAGCATGTCTTCCCAAAATATCTTCATGGAACGAAGTCATTTACCAAATTAATGTGTCTTTTGATACTTCAGTGAATTCAAATTATCGCTTTGCGATATTTGTAAATGAGATTAATCTGGAAGTGTGGTCGCGATTGAAAATAACTGTTAAACTTGAAATCAGTTAGAAGCTTTGTCGAAGCGTCAGAAAATCGTGATAATTTTTAAACATTTATTTTAAAAGTTAACCTGTGAGGGACTATGTCAAGCAAGATTATACTTAATTTAGATTCGCCAGAATATAAAGATGATTATCATTCGTCGGAGGGGGATGATATGCAAAGCGAACTTTGGCAACAAGATGCCAATATTCGTTTGATGTTGCTATTAAATAAAATGGGAAAGGAAGCTCGAAAATATAGAAAAGAACATGAGTCGAGAACCTCACAATTTTCAGGGAAGCTGAATAGCTATCATCATGCTATTTATATTAGTGGAGGAAGGGGGACTGGTAAAACAGTATTTTTGCGTAATGCTCAAGCTATGTGGTCAATGAAAAGAAAAAATAGTGACTCTCCAAATCTACATTTTATTGATGTTATCGATCCAACGCTTTTAAACATAGATGATAGTTTTTCAGAAGTGATTATTGCCTCTGTATATGCTTCTGTTGAGAAATTTTTAAGAAAACCTGAAATCGCACAGGACCACAAGGATGAGTTCTTTAAGGCATTGAAAAAGCTATCTTCTTCACTTGGCGACGTATCTGAGTTAAATGAGTTAAGAGGAATAGACAGGATACAAAAATATCGTTCTGGCATACATATTGAACGTTATTTTCATGAGTTTTTAATTGCTAGTGTCAATATTTTAAATTGTGATGCTTTAGTATTGCCCATCGATGATGTTGATATGAAAATTGACAACGCTTTTAAGGTCCTTGATGACATTAGATGTTTACTTTCATGCCCACTTATTCTTCCGCTGGTAAGTGGAGATGATGAGTTATATCGTCATATTACTATCATGAAGTTTGAAAGTGCTTTAGGTTCCTCCAATATGAACTCTGGTTTGATCAATGCTGCAGGGCGACTTTCGTCAGCTTATCTTACAAAAGTTTTCCCATTTCACGATCGCCTACCGTTGTTGCCTGTTCAAAAGCTTTTCCCCAATTTGTTAATAAAACGCGGGAAAAGATTGGTTAGCTATCCAGAATATGAAACTTTGATCAAAAGTGTTTTTTATGCGTTGTGTAATGGTAATGAGCGTAGCACCATTTGGCCACAACCTGATAGTGCACGCGCGGTCTCTCAACTTGTCAGATTACTTCCTCCAGATGATTTGTATGCAAGCAAGATAAACATTAATCCCTTATGGCGAAATTTTTATGTATGGGCTGAGGATAGGCGAGATGGAGTAGCTATTACTAATGCTGAATCTTACTTGCAGATAATGGGGGCAACTGAGCCAAGTCAACTTGATTTTAATGATTTATCGGCATTCAATCCCATATTGCAAAAAGGAAGGTATGGATGGGCTGATAAGGATTTTTACTCCCAGCAACATGGTAAAATTAGAGAGCTAAGAGCTCATAATACTAATCTTGACATTTTAGTTACTGTTTTCCCGCAATCATTGATAGGCTCTACTTCAGAAGAGAATAATATTTTAAGGAGCATGCCTGAATTAGAGTTTATAATGGAGCCAATGTTTATCAATAAAACTGCAGCAGAGAATAAGAATAGCTACAAGGAATTACTAGCAATCTATACCCATAGGGACTACTACAGTCAACAGCAGAATCGACGATATCACATATTTTTTAGCAGAGCATTTGAGATCTTATCATGGTCAATGTTGGCAATCACAAACAATTTGCCTGAAGACTTTTTGTCTGAGGATAAATTCAAGGAAACCTTCAGGGCAATATTTAAACGAACACCTTTTTATTCCATTTTCTCAATGAATCCTACCAAGGTTATAACTGAAGATATGAGTGAAATGAGCTCTGAAGATAATTTCGAGGAATATGACGAAGCTATTTCAGATATTGTTGAAGAGTTATACGATTGGTTTGTCAAAAATCGTATTGATTCACTAAAGGGTTTGAACTTAATTCCGCTTATTAGCATGGTGTTTAATAAGGTGTTCTCACAGTTAAATGTATTGAGGATGAATTTACTTGATAGAAAAAAATATAAAGATGAACATCTTTCTGATTTGGCGAGACGATTCCAATACATTTATATTAATGCATTAACCACCTTTTTGAAAGATGGCGTTATTATCAATGCGAATGTTTCAACAGGAGCAAGATCGGATGTGGTTAGAGATTTTTCGGAGTTTTCAAAAGCTGACCGAACCTTGTTAAGGAATATATCAGGAGTAGTTTCTGTAAAAAATGGAAACCCTATCGAGCTTAATTTACTCTCGAAGTCAGATTATGCACGTTTAATTATTAATATGTGGTGTAATCCAATCTTTGCTACCTCAGAAACAACTGAGTACCTAATTGGTGATACTGTTTCTGATGACGAAAAAAATAATAGTCTAAAAAATAAATTTTTAACGTCTACATCTTTTAATGAAATTAGAACTTTATATTCTATGGATTCGGGGAATGAGAGTATTATAACGGGTGAAGTGATGGAATGGGCCAGAGCCAAACCAGACCTTGCTAAAGTAGTGCTTGAAAAAATATTAGGGAATTCTTCGATGCACTCAAGAATTACTGGGAATAACTTTATCGCAAGAATGTTTAATGGTCTTACTTTAGCAATCGAGCAGAATCATTAGAGGCTGTCATGTATAATCAAGATCCATATTTTTTGATTCCTGTTACCTGGCTATCTTCAGATCGTATATTTCATCATGATCTCATGAAGCATACAAGCCGGCTTTCATCCTTAATGAATAGCCAGCAGAGTGGGGGTATAATATTGGCGGCATCGGCGCGAGATTATCAGCACTACTTCGGTGGACATCTTCGAAATGAAGATGTTACTAATAATTGCAATAAATGGAGTCTAAATAATAAAAAGAATAATATCTCTGGAATCCTCAAAGAATTAGCAGAGCATTTTTTATTATGGCAAGGTGATTGCTTTGAAGTTAAAGGAGAGCGATTAGAATCATGGCTGATGATTTGCTCTTTATTGGATCCTGCTTGGATTATAGCGTATGCATATACTCAATTAGCTGTACAGGGAGTGCTTTCCGAGGATGATCTTATTTATCTTATTACTGGAACGCAGTGTCCGTTCGCTTTTCCTGTAGAAAGTAAGGATGCTGTGTATGCTGATAACCATGTACATTTTAATGGGCATGGTTATACCTCATTGTCAATGCTCAGTTTTATCGATAGTGATTTCAAACTTAAAACAAAAATAAACTGGCCTAGAAGAGAAGAATACACATTGTTTGAAAGTGGCCTATTATCTAAACAACAACTTCCAAACTATTTGTCAGGTTATTTATCCTGTCTTATTCCGTTCGCTTTTCATTGTGACAAGAAAGAGGTTGTTGAATATAGGATATTAGAGAATACCATCCAAGGTTCTTCATTGGAGGAGGATGTTTGGTCTCTACAAAATATAAGTAAAACTCTTCCTTGTAAAAATATCCAGCAAAAACTTTTACACTCTTCAATTAATGAATCATATCGTGGTCATCATCGATGGTTACTTTTCTGTAGCGCATTATTAGTTGATACTTATAACGATAACTACATGAGTTGTCTAACGAATTTTATCCGTTGCAGCAATATTTTGCGAAACTATATGGTAGTTTCTGCTGTAGGGTTGGGACAATTCGTAGAGTATTTTACTTCTGGGATAAGACGTGCAGATAAAAAATATTTTGAAGAGGAAGGTATGAAGTATGATTTATCAAATAATGTCTATAGAGAATATCGCGTATCGCCAGATTATATTTTAGGGAAAAAGAAACCTAACATCTATCATCATCAAATTACTGATTTCTATATGAGGCACGATAGAGCTAATATACTGGAAAACTCACATTTAGTAATACACTTTACTCGAGGTTATCCAGATAAAAAAAGGCCGAGTGATAAACGATTAGAGAGTTTTAGGACCAGTTTGCTTAGCCAGATTCGAGGTCTTGAGATGTTTAATTCTTCTGTCACATTACAAGAAACTCCGTTTCAAAACGGGAGTCATGGTAAGCAGAAAATAATTGATGTTAGGCGTTTAGTGCGAGGTTACGATGTAGCAGGGAATGAGAATGAGCTTCCTATAGAAGTTTTTTCTCCCATCCTTAGAGTACTTAGGGCGGGAAAACACCCACGAGGCTTACCCTTATCAATACGACTGCAACGCCCTTTTATAACTGTACATGCAGGTGAGGATTATAGTCATTTGCTTAGTGGATTGCGTGCAATGGACGAAGCCGTAGAATTTTGTTTATTACGAGAAGGTGACCGTTTGGGACATGGTTTAGCACTTGGGGTAAAACCAGAGAAGTGGGCGAAACGTCAGCGGCGAACTTTTTTAACTGCGGGACAGCATCTAGATAACTTAGTCTGGGCATATCATCAGTCGGTGCAATTATCACAGCTGACAGTTGACCATATACCGGTAATGAACGAAATACGTGATAAAATTCATTATTGGTCGCATCGTCTGTATAAGTTTGTTTCAACACCAAATCTGTTATATCAGGCTTGGTTATTGCGAAGAAACTGGCCTGACTTTGAAGATATGCAAACGGAAGTGGCCAATTTTCATGAATGGGTACCAGATGGGGAATTATTAATGAACCATAATTCTCATGACGGAATTAGTCCCAAAACTATTTGGCAGCGTTATTTGGATAGTGGACTTGAAGAGGACAATCCTTTCAACCAAATTATCTCAATAAATTGCCTGCCCGAGGACGGTGATAAATTTATTGGGAGCATATGTGATGACGATGTTATTTCTTCTGGGGAGCTGCGTTTATATGAAGCGATTCAAGACTTTCTAATGGAAAAATATTCCAGAAAAGGATTAATAATCGAAGCATGCCCGACATCTAATATCTATATTGGACGATTCGAGAAATATCATGAGCATCCTCTTTTTCGTTGGAATCCACCCAATCCTGAGTGGTTAAAAGTAGGAGAAAAATGTAATCGATTTGGATTAAGGAGTGGGCCTTTATCAGTATGCTTAAATACTGATGATAGTGCCTTAATGCCTACCACAATCGCAAATGAACATCGTCTAATGCGAGAAACAGCCATCCAGAATTTTGGTATAGGCTCTTGGATGGCTGATATATGGATAGATATGCTACGTAATAAAGGGATTGAGGTGTTTAAAAAAAATCATTTAAATCAATGAATTAGCTTGATCTCAATAGGATGTATATGGCGAAATCCGGCAAATACATCCTTTTTTTTAAATTATTGATATAAAGTTAATCCGAACAACGAATCAGCCAAGAACTATTATCTAGATGAAATCAAAATAATAGCGAAAGAAAATTGATAATCTACTCTTCCGCAAGATATGAGATATGAGATATGAGATATGAGATATGAGATATGAGATATGAGATTAATTCCCCATGCCTATTAACAATACATTCAATAAAGGAGGTGTCTACAGCGCACTGAGCATTTTTGAGCGCAACGTGAAGCCAATCGGCACTGATCTAAAGGAAGGCGTCCCGCTGTCCATATTGAGATAATGCAGCGGGACAAGTACGATGGCCTCCGGGTCGTGCGTCCCCAAAGAGTCGGAGGCAATGCTATATACCACCACCGTAATATCTTACAGCCGCTGAAGCTTATCTGGGAGCGCGGTTTCGATGTCCACACGGTCGCCGCGCGCCAGCCCGTTCGATATCCTCCCACGCTGTCCGGGTGATATCTGCCGCAAAATCATCAAAACCGTGGGTGTGTTCAGCAATGAACGCGCGATCGAGAACGTCGCCGCGCTCGGCTTCCATCTGCAGAAGATGTTTGGCAATGCCTTTTAGCGCCGCCGCGTCGCCCCCTGCTTTAACCTGAAAATAGGTTGAGGCGATATCCGTCGACCCGTAGGTCGCCATCTCGATAACGCTTTGCGGATCGGCAAAGCGTTCCAGCGCGCGCTCGCGTAACGGGTTAAAGACGATAATGGGCACGCCGCGGCGGGCGAGTTCGTGCAGGGTCCCCATCATACGCGGGTGGTTTGTACCGGGATTATGACCAATTGAGATCACCAGCTCCGTTCTATCAAAATCATCCAGCGATACCGTTCCTTTGCCGATGCCAATCGAGCGCGGCAAGCCGACGCTGGTGGCTTCGTAGCACATGTTGGAACAGTCCGGGAAGTTATTGGTCCCGTACTCGCGGGCGAAGAGCTGGAACAGATACGCCGCTTCGTTAGAGGCGCGGCCAGATGTGTAGAATTCAACGCTATCCGGCTCAAGCCCGCGCAGGACTTCACCGATGCGCTCAAAGGCGTCATCCCACGCCACGGGCTGGAACGTGTCGCTGGCGCGGTCATAGGGCAGCGGGCGCGTGAGTCGACCGTAGCCTTCCAGTTCAAAGTCTGATTTTGCCAGCAGCGAGGTGACGGTATTTTTTGCCAGAAATTCCGGCGTCACGCGTTTGCTGGTGGCCTCCCAGGTGACGGCCTTCGCGCCGTTCTCGCAGAACTGGAACGTGGATTTATGTTCTTTATCGGGCCACGCGCAGCCCGGACAGTCGAAGCCGTCGGGCTGGTTGGTGCGCAGCAGGGTGGCCGGAGCGTCAAGGGTATCCATTTGCGTCCGCACGGCGATGGCCGTGGCCTTTAGCGCGCCCCAGCCGCCAGCAGGGCCGTCGTAGTGCCTGATTCCGGGGACGGCGCGTTTTTTGGTCTTCATCTTGACTCCTGCTGGATAGGTTATCAGATGAATTCTACACCGCTTTATTTAACAAAGTGACAACAAAAAAGGAACGATCTCACAAGGGAACGAAGCGCGGTTGGACAAATAAAAAGGCCTCGATAAATATCGAGGCCTTTTTACAAAACGAAGGGATTAGACGTTGAACAAGAAGTTCATCACGTCGCCATCTTTAACGATGTAATCTTTCCCTTCCGCACGCATCTTGCCGGCTTCTTTCGCACCCTGCTCACCCTTGTAGGTGATGAAGTCTTCAAACGCGATGGTCTGCGCGCGGATAAAGCCTTTCTCGAAGTCGGTGTGGATCTTACCGGCCGCCTGAGGCGCGGTTGCACCAACAGGGATGGTCCATGCACGCACTTCCTTCACGCCTGCGGTGAAGTAGGTCTGCAGGTTCAGCAGCTCGTAGCCTGCGCGGATCACGCGGTTCAGGCCCGGCTCTTCAATACCCAGCTCGGCCATGAACTCATCACGGTCGGCATCGTCCAGCTCGGCAATGTCGGATTCGACAGCCGCGCAAACCGCCACCACCACAGAACCTTCCGCCGCGGCGATTTCACGCACTTTGTCCAGGTATGGATTGTTTTCGAAACCGTCTTCGTTAACGTTGGCGATGTACATGGTTGGCTTCAGGGTCAGGAAGCTCAGGTATTTGATCGCCGCTTTGTCTTCGTCGGTCAGGTTTTTCAGCGCGCGCAGCATGCCCGCGTTTTCAAGCTGTGGCAGGCATTTTTCCAGCGCAGCCTGCTCGGCTTTGGCGTCTTTGTCGCCACCCTTGGCACGCTTCTGCACGCGGTGTAACGCACGCTCGCAGGTGTCCAGGTCAGACAGCGCCAGTTCGGTGTTGATAACATCGATGTCGTCAGCCGGGTCCACTTTGTTGTTCACGTGGATAATGTTGTCGTTTTCAAAGCAGCGCACAACGTGACCGATGGCTTCGGTTTCACGGATGTTGGTCAGGAACTGGTTACCCAGACCTTCGCCCTTAGACGCGCCTTTTACCAGACCCGCGATGTCCACGAATTCCATGGTGGTTGGCAGAATGCGCTGCGGCTTCACGATTTCCGCGAGCTGGTCCAGACGCGGATCGGGCATAGGTACAACACCGGTGTTCGGCTCAATGGTACAGAACGGGAAGTTTGCCGCTTCAATACCGGCTTTGGTGAGCGCGTTGAACAGGGTGGATTTGCCAACGTTAGGCAGACCGACGATACCGCATTTGAATCCCATCTCTAAATCACCTTAATATCTTGATAATCAACCGGTTAGGGGTAACCGATTGAAGAAAAGTAAATAACTACGCCTATTATACACGTAACCCGCATCCCGCGCGGTAAAAAAGCCGTATGACGCCGATTATTGCGCCTTAAAGGCGTGGAGGCGGTTGGTTGCTTTTGTCAGGCCGTCTTTGATCCAAATTTCGGTGCAGCGCGCCGCTTCGTCCACGGCCTCATCAATTAATTTCTGCTCAGAAACCGGAGGCTTACCCAGCACGAAACCGACAACTTTGTTTTTATCGCCCGGATGGCCGATTCCCACGCGCAAACGGTGAAAATTCGGGTTATTGCCCAGCTTGCTGATGATGTCTTTCAGACCGTTGTGGCCGCCATGGCCGCCGCCCAGTTTGAATTTTGCGATGCCCGGGGGCAGGTCAAGCTCATCATGAGCAACCAGAATTTCATCTGGATTAATGCGGTAAAACGTCGCCATGGCGGCGACAGCTTTGCCGCTGAGGTTCATAAAGGTCGTTGGCACAAGCAGACGCACGTCCGCGCCGGCAAGGTTGATACGTGAGGTATACCCGTAGAATTTCGGTTCTTCACGCAGGGGGGCACGTAACCGTTCAGCCAGCAGATCAACGTACCAGGCACCGGCGTTATGGCGGGTGGCTGCATACTCTGCGCCAGGGTTGGCGAGGCCGACAATCAGTTTAATCGTCACGATTCACTTCCTAATGGGTTCCGGATCTGGCGCGTAGTTTACTGTCTGACGCGCCGCTTGACAAAATTCTGCGCCATCAAGATCAAAAAGCGAATAATTACTCATTTGAACCATTAGAATTTCAAGCTGTTCAACGTCTTATTTGTAAACTTTTGTCTGGGCGTTATCCGTAAATGTGATCATTCACGCAACTCATATAAGCGGTGTTGTCTATACTTTACACACAAGGAATAGGGACTTATTCCCTACAACCCAAAGTTCCGGAGGTGACACATGAAACGCAAAAACGCTTCGTTACTCGGTAACGTCCTGATGGGGTTGGGACTGTTCGTGATGGTGGCCGGTGTGGGTTATTCTATTTTAAACCAGTTACCGCAGCTTGATCTCCCGCAATACTTCGCCCATGGCGCGGTGCTGAGCATCTTCCTCGGTGCGGTGCTGTGGCTCGCCGGGGCACGCGTGAGCGGTCATGAGCAGGTCAGCGACAGATACTGGTGGGTGCGCCACTACGATAAACGTTGCCGCCGCGACCAGCATAAGCACAGCTAGCGTGTGAATATAACGAACACCGAAACGACTCTTTGCGGAGTCGTTTTTTTTTGCATGATAGGTTGACCCTCACGTAACGTAAGGCTCCAGAGTAGCGCTGATGGCAGAGAAAAGGAGCAGTTATGTTGATTCAGGTGGGGGAACTGGCAAAACGCGCCGGGATCACCGTGCGTACGCTGCATCATTACGAACAAACAGGCTTACTGCTGCCTTCTGCCAGAAGTGCGGCGGGTTACCGGCTTTATAACCTGGCGGATGTACAGCGTCTGCATATGATCCAGGCGCTGGCAAAAGCGGGGCTGGAACTTGCTGAAATCCGAGGTTTCCTCGAACAGGAATCGCTTTCGCTAACGGAGCTTCTCGATGCGCAAATCAGCCTGCTGGACAAGCAGCTACGCAGCATTCATACGCTGCGTGAACGACTGGTGGCGTTGCGTACCGGGCTTGCCGTTGACAAGGCACCTGACCTGGAATCCTGGCTACAGACTCTGGAGTTAATGAACATGTACGATCGCTGGTTTAGCAAAGAAGAGTTACAGCAGCTGCCGTTTGCCGTGCAGAAAGAGGCGCTGGAGGACATCTGGCAAGCGTTGGTGACAGAAGCAAAAACGCTGCTGGAACAACACATCGATGTCACCGATCCGCGCGCGATGGATCTTGCCACGCGCTGGATGGTGCGTCTTGAGCAAGATACCGCAGGAAAGCCGGAATTTCTTGCCCGGCTGAACGAGATGCACAGCGTTGAGCCGCAGATGCGCGAACAAACGGGGATCACCGCGGAGATGACGGATTACATAACGCGGGCGTTCGCGGAGTCAAAGCTTATCATCTGGCAGGACTATCTTTCGTCTGAGGAGATGGCCTTTACCCGGGCGCATTATTTTGACCGGATGATGGAGTGGCCGCCGCTGGTGGCGAAACTGCATCAGGCGCTGCGTGATCGGCTTGAGCCTTCGTCTGAAGCCGCGCAGATGCTGGCTGAAAACTGGCTGGAGCTGTTCCAGTCCTATGCGGGCACTGACCCGGCAACCCAGCAAAAGTTTCGCCTGGCGATGCAGCAGGAACCGCATCTGATGAAAGGAACATGGATGACGCCTGCCGTGCTTGGCTGGCTCCAGCAGGCCATCACAGTGATGATGCAGAGACGTTTCTCTGCATCAGGCGGCTCACAGATCCGCTAACGCCGCTTCCCGGTCAGGATAAAAGGCAAGGCGGCCAGGGATTGGCTGCACGCCCGCACGCGCCATGGTGCGCAGGGGCTGGAATTCAAGGTTACTGACCCGCAGCTCGCAGCCTTCCGGCAAACGCTGAACAAAGCGCTGGAAGGCATCCAGCCCGCCTGCATCAAGTACCGGTACGGCATCCCATTTCAGCACCACAATTCGTTTGCCCGCAATGCGGGACTCAAGGTCGCTGAACAGACCCTCCGCAGCGGCGAAGAACAGCGGACCTATCACGCGCAGAACCAGCACATCGTCAGGTACCTCGACGTTAACCGGGGAAAGACGCGTCATCTGCGCAATACGGCGCATAAACAGCAGCGACGCCAGTACGATCCCGACGCTGATGGCGATAACCATGTCGAACAGTACGGTTAGCGACATGCAGATCAGCATCACGATGATGTCGTCCTTCGGCGCGCGACGCAGCAGGTTCACCACCTTGTGCGCTTCACTCATGTTCCACGCCACCATCAGCAGCAGCGCCGCCATTGCAGAGAGCGGGAGCCAGGAGAGCCACGGAGCAAGAATAAGCAGGGCGAGGATCACCAGCACGGAGTGGATCACCGCGGAGACGGGGGACGTTGCCCCGGCGCGCACGTTAGCCGCCGAACGGGCGATGGCTGCCGTTGCCGTAATGCCGCCGAAGAACGGGGCGATGATGTTACCAAGACCCTGACCGACCAGCTCGCTGTTTGCTTTGTGCTTGGTGCCGGTCATGCCGTCGAGCACGACGGCACAAAGCAGGGATTCAATTGCCCCCAGCATCGCCATAGAGAACGCGGCGGGAAGCAGGGCGCGCAGGGAATCCCAGCTAAGCGTAAAGCTGGAACCCGGCATGTCCCACGGCAGCACCAGCTGCGGCAGCAGTTGCGGAATACCGCTGCCCTGTGAACCGTCCGCCAGAACATAGTGGAACTGCGAGCCGATAGTCGCGACATGACCACCGAACATATTAACAATGGCCATCACCGCGCAGCCCAGCAGCAGCGCGGGAAGGTGGCCCGGGAGACGGATCCCCAGACGTGGCCAGACGATCAGCGTGCCCAGCGTCACAATCCCAATGGCGGCGTCGCCCAGGTTGGCGGTTGGCAGCGCCATCGCCAGCGCACCTACTTTTTGCAGATAGTGTTCAGGGACGTGGGCCATCTGCAGGCCCAGGAAGTCCTTGATCTGCATGGTGCCGATGGTGATACCGATCCCGGATGTGAACCCCAGCGTCACGGAAAGGGGGATGTACTCAATCAGCCGGCCAAAGCGCGCCAGACCGAACAAAATCAAAAAGACGCCGGACATCAGGGTGGCGACCAGCAGGCCTGCCAGACCAAACTGCTGGGAAACCGGGTAGAGGATCACCACAAAGGCGGCGGTCGGGCCGGAGACGCTGAAGCGCGAGCCGCCCGTCAGGGCAATGACAATCCCGGCAACGGCCGAGGTGTACAGACCGTACTGCGGCGCAACGCCGCTGCCAATCGCCAGCGCCATCGCCAGCGGGATGGCAATAATGCCGACGGTGATCCCGGCAATCAGGTCACGGATAAAGCGTGACGAGGTGTACTTCTCTTTCCAGCAGGCGTCGATGAGGGCGCGAAAGGGCAGAACATGTGAGGAGGTTACGTTTTTCACAATTATCTATCATCCGTGTGCGCATCATCTGTCATGTGAATGGCAGGTGAAGGAGGCATTAATCATACAAATAAAACCCAGAGACAAAAAAACCCGCCGCAGCGGGTTTATCGGCCGTGTTCGATTAGTGTTCGAACATTGCTGAGATGGATTCTTCGTTGCTGATACGACGAATCGCTTCGGCCAGCATCCCGGACAGGGTCAACGTACGCACGTTTGGCAGTGCTTTGATCTCGTCGCTGAGTGGGATGGTATCGCACACCACCACTTCGTCAATGACGGAGTTGCGCAGGTTGTTTACGGCGTTACCGGAGAAGATTGGGTGAGTTGCGTAAGCGAAAACGCGTTTGGCACCACGTTCTTTCAGCGCTTCAGCCGCTTTGCACAGCGTACCGCCGGTGTCGATCATGTCGTCAACCAGCACGCAGTCACGGCCCGCAACGTCACCGATGATGTGCATCACCTGAGAGACGTTAGCGCGCGGACGACGTTTGTCGATGATCGCCATGTCGGTATCGTTCAGCAGCTTCGCGATAGCACGGGCACGTACCACGCCGCCGATGTCCGGAGAAACCACAATCGGGTTGTCCAGGTTCAGCTGAAGCATGTCTTCCAGCAGGATTGGGCTGCCGAATACGTTATCAACCGGAACGTCGAAGAAGCCCTGGATCTGCTCTGCGTGCAGGTCAACGGTCAGTACGCGGTCAACGCCAACGCTGGACAGGAAGTCAGCGACAACTTTGGCAGTAATTGGCACACGCGCGGAACGGACGCGACGGTCCTGGCGGGCATAGCCAAAGTAAGGGATTACAGCAGTGATACGACCTGCGGAAGCACGGCGCAGGGCGTCGACCATAACAACCAATTCCATCAGGTTGTCGTTCGTTGGAGCACAGGTGGACTGGATGATGAAAATATCACCACCGCGTACATTTTCGTTAATTTGTACGCTGACTTCGCCGTCGCTAAAGCGACCTACAGCGGCGTCGCCGAGGGAAGTGTACAGGCGGTTGGCAATACGTTGTGCTAGTTCCGGGGTGGCGTTACCAGCAAAAAGCTTCATATCAGGCACGAGAAGAACCTCAGGCATGCGTCCAGTGGTGGATAACCTTCGCCAAAAACTGTGCGGGCCAGGCGAATGCTATCCAGGCGGTGTATTAAAGAGCGCGATGCAACGTCTGGAACAGGGTGACGTTGTCACCGAAACTCAGTCTGCGCCAGAATGGTCTGCTGTAGGGGGGAGGTGTTCATCCCGCGTGCTACAAAACCATGCAGCCAAACCGGCGCTTGCTCAAGCACCTGACGAGCGGCGGATTCGGTGTCAAATTCAGCAAAGACACAGGCCCCTGTACCAGTCAGGCGCGACGGCGCGTATTCTAACAGCCAGGAAAGCACCGCATCAACCTCGCGAAAACGTTTTCTTGCGATATCCTCGCAATCGTTGCTGAATTCACAATTTAATAACGTTTCTATTGACCGCACCGGGGTATCTCTTTTCAGGTCCGGATCGTTAAAGATAACCGGGGTCGGAATGTTCACGCCAGGGTGCGCCACGAGATACCATTTTTCCGGCGGTTCGACCGGGGAGAGAATTTCCCCCACGCCTTCGGCAAACGCCGCATGACCGCGAACAAACACCGGCACATCAGCCCCCAGCGTTAACCCCAGGCGGGCCAGTTCATCTGTCGACAGCCCGCAGCCCCATAGAGCGTTTAGCGCAACCAGCACGGTGGCAGCGTTCGATGAGCCGCCGCCCAGCCCGCCCCCCATGGGCAGACGTTTCTCAATGCTGATATCCGCACCGCTTCCTGCGGGCAGCCGACCGGACTCTGCTGCCGCTTTCATCAACAGCCGGGCAGCGCGCACGATCAGGTTGTCTTCCTGCGCCACGCCTTCCACGGGAGTCAAAAGGCCAATGTGGCCGTCCTGACGCAGCGTTATGGAGATTGTGTCGCCGTAGTCAATAAACTGAAACAGCGTCTGCAGCGTGTGATAACCATCAGCACGCCGTCCGGTGATATATAAAAACAGGTTGAGTTTTGCCGGTGAAGGCCAGTGGGTCATCATTTAACGATCCAGTTGTCCATTTTCAGCTTGATGCGCTGGCTACCCTGGGTCAGCTCCATGTTAGAGGGCAGAGAAGGCTGCGTTTTGCTGTCATAGGCGCTGTAGACCACCTTCCAGGTTTTGCCGTTCTGGGTGTAATTCACCTGGCTCAGACGGTATTGATCGTCCAGGGTGTAGTCGGTCGCCTGACCCGGCAGGCCGAGGATCCACTGGCGCAGGCTGTTCAGCGGGATTGGCATCCCGGTCAGTTTGCCAATCATCTCTTCGGCATCGGTCGCGGTGTAGTGCTGGCCTTTATTGTCGGTGATCTGCGCTTCACCCGGCTTGGCAATAAGCTCCAGTTCAGTGCTGCCCAGTGGGTTCAGCAGCAGCAGGCGATAGTTATCCTGCCCCGTTTGCTGCCAGAAGAAACGTGCATACACTTTTTGCTCGTCAGACAGATAGGCGAAGGCGCCGCGCGTCTGGTACTGACTCAGGTTGAGCACGTCCTGCTGGTGCTGACGCCACTGCGGCGAGTCAGGGCTTTTGCCCGGGCCCTTGGGTTGATTAACAGAACAGGCGGTCAGAACCAGGGCCGCCAGAGGCAGCAGGCGAATCAGTCGGGTCATAATGATGACAAATCCTTGAGATACGTTGCAGTTATAACTGTTAATGCTAGCGTCCTACAGTGCTACCGTCTACGTTCAAATTATCTCAAAGCGTTGTATCAGCTCGAAGTATGACGGGTATAAGCTATTACTCCGAAAGGGGGCAGTCTCTTTTATTGATCTCGCGCATCCTGTATGATGCGTCCTGCTAACCTTATTAACGCTGGTACTACTCCCGCTCAACATGACCTTATTAGCACTCGGCATCAACCACAAAACGGCCCCGGTTTCGCTGCGAGAACGCGTTACGTTTTCGCCGGATACGCTCGACCTGGCGCTGGACAGCCTGCTTGCACAGCCCATGGTGCAGGGTGGGGTGGTGCTCTCGACGTGCAACCGTACCGAGCTTTATCTCAGCGTAGAAGAACAGGACAACCTGCACGAGGCGTTAATCCGCTGGTTATGCGACTACCACAACCTCAACGAAGAAGAGCTGCGTAACAGCCTGTACTGGCATCAGGATAACGATGCGGTCAGCCATCTGATGCGCGTGGCCAGCGGTCTGGATTCGCTGGTGCTCGGCGAGCCGCAGATTTTAGGCCAGGTGAAGAAGGCCTTTGCCGATTCGCAAAAAGGGCATCTGAAGGCCAGCGAGCTGGAGCGCATGTTCCAGAAGTCGTTCTCCGTGGCGAAGCGTGTGCGAACCGAAACCGACATTGGTGCCAGTGCGGTTTCCGTTGCTTTCGCAGCCTGTACCCTTGCACGCCAAATCTTTGAATCCTTGTCCACCGTCACGGTGCTGCTGGTGGGCGCAGGCGAAACCATCGAACTTGTGGCGCGCCATCTGCGCGAACACAAGGTGAAAAAGATGGTTATCGCTAACCGTACCCGGGAGCGCGCGCAGGTGCTGGCGGACGAAGTGGGCGCGGAAGTGATTGCGCTAAGCGACATCGATGAACGCCTGAAAGAGGCGGACATTATTATCAGCTCGACCGCCAGCCCGCTGCCGATTATCGGTAAGGGAATGGTGGAGCGCGCCCTTAAATCCCGTCGGAATCAGCCGATGCTGCTGGTCGATATCGCCGTTCCTCGCGATGTCGAACCGGAAGTGGGCAAGCTGGCTAACGCCTACCTTTACAGCGTGGATGACCTGCAGACCATCATTTCGCACAACCTTGCCCAGCGTAAAGCGGCGGCGGTTCAGGCGGAAACCATTGTCGAGCAGGAAACCAGCGAGTTTATGGCCTGGCTGCGCGCGCAAAGCGCCAGCGAGACGATCCGCGAGTACCGCGGGCAGGCAGAGCAGGTGCGTGATGAACTGACTGCCAAAGCGCTGGCGGCCCTTCAGCAGGGCGGCGACGCAAATGCCATTATGCAGGATCTGGCCTGGAAACTGACCAACCGCCTGATCCATGCACCAACCAAATCTCTTCAGCAGGCAGCCCGCAACGGGGATGATGAACGCCTGACTATTCTGCGCAACAGCCTCGGGCTGGAATAGCGCCCTATACCCATTTTCCATTACAAGGTGCATTTACGCCTATGAAGCCTTCTATCGTCGCCAAACTGGAAGCTCTGCACGAGCGCCATGAAGAAGTACAGGCGCTGCTCGGTGATGCCGGGACCATTGCAGACCAGGAACGTTTTCGCGCGCTGTCCCGTGAATACGCGCAGTTAAGTGATGTTTCAAAATGCTTTACCGACTGGCGACAGGTTCAGGAAGACATTGAAACCGCGCAAATGATGCTCGACGACCCTGAAATGCGCGAGATGGCGCAGGAAGAGTTGCAGGACGCGAAGGCGCGTTCGGAAGAGATGGAGCAGCAGCTCCAGGTTCTGTTGCTGCCTAAAGATCCTGACGACGAGCGTAACGCGTTTGTTGAAGTCCGCGCCGGGACCGGCGGTGACGAAGCCGCGCTGTTTGCCGGCGACCTGTTCCGCATGTACAGCCGCTACGCCGAAGCGCGCCGCTGGCGTGTGGAGATCATGAGCGCCAACGAAGGCGAGCATGGCGGTTACAAAGAGGTTATCGCGAAAATCAGCGGTGACGGCGTTTATGGGCGCCTGAAGTTTGAATCAGGCGGCCACCGCGTGCAGCGCGTTCCGGCGACGGAATCTCAGGGGCGAATTCACACCTCCGCCTGCACGGTTGCGGTCATGCCGGAGGTGCCGGAAGCGGAACTGCCGGATATTAACCCTGCTGACCTGCGCATCGATACCTTCCGCTCCTCGGGGGCGGGCGGTCAGCACGTTAACACCACCGACTCCGCCATCCGTATTACCCACCTGCCCACCGGCATCGTGGTGGAGTGTCAGGACGAGCGTTCCCAGCACAAAAACAAAGCCAAAGCCTTGTCCGTTCTGGGTTCACGTATCCGCGCCGCTGAAATGGCGAAGCGCCAGCAGGCGGAAGCCTCTACCCGCCGTAACCTGCTGGGCACCGGCGATCGCAGCGATCGTAACCGTACCTATAACTTCCCGCAGGGCCGCGTGACGGACCACCGTATCAACCTGACGCTCTACCGTCTGGATGAGACAATGGAAGGCAAGCTCGATATGCTGATTGAGCCTATCGTGCAGGAATATCAGGCCGACCAGCTGGCGGCACTGTCCGAGCAGGAATAATGGATTTTCAACACTGGTTACGCCATGCCGCCAGTGCGCTTTCCGAAAGCGAAAGCCCGAAGCGCGACGCCGAAATTTTGCTGGAGTACGTCACGGGGAAAGCCCGCACGTATTTGCTGGCTTTCGGCGAAACCGAGCTCACCGCTGAACAACAGTCGCAGCTTGACGCGCTGCTTGCGCGCCGTAAAACCGGCGAGCCCGTGGCGCATCTGGTTGGCGAGCGCGAGTTCTGGTCGCTGCCGCTTTATGTCTCGCCCGCAACCCTGATCCCGCGTCCGGACACCGAGTGTCTGGTGGAGCAGGCGCTGGCGCGTTTACCCGCAGCGAGCTGCTCGATTCTCGATCTCGGTACCGGCACGGGCGCGATCGCGCTGGCGCTGGCCAGCGAGCGGCCTGACTGCTCGGTGACGGCGGTAGACGTGATGCCCGACGCCGTGGCGCTGGCGCGGCGCAACGTGGAACGTCTGGGGTTCAGCAACGTGACGGTACTGCAAAGCAGCTGGTTTACCGCGCTGGAGGACCGCACGTTTGGCATGATCGTCAGCAACCCGCCTTACATTGACGAACGCGACCCGCACCTGGCGCAGGGGGATGTGCGTTTTGAGCCCCTCACCGCGCTGGTTGCTGCCAACGCGGGTTTGGCCGATCTTGATCACATTGTGACAACGTCACGAAAACATTTGCTTCCCGGCGGCTGGCTGCTGGTGGAACATGGCTGGACGCAGGGCGAAGCCGTGCGGGCGCTGTTCACCGCGGCAGGCTACACCGCAGTGGAAACCTGTCGCGACTATGGCGGCAATGAACGCCTGACGCTGGGGCAGTGGGCATGAGTCTGTTTGACGTGCTGCTCGCCGTTCACCTGATTGCCGTTGCGCTCACCGTCGGCTTTTTTGTCGTCCGCTACGGCTGGCGCTACAGCAATAATCCCCTGATTGACGCTCGATGGGTGCGCATTGCGCCGCACTGTATAGATACGGTGCTGTTCCTTTCAGGCGCAGGCTTAATGTGGAAGACCGGCTATCTGCCATTTACTGATAAAGGCGCATGGCTGACTGAAAAGCTGTTTGGCGTTATCATCTACATCGTTTTGGGTTTTATCGCGCTTGGGCGTCGTCGTCCGCGCAGCCAGCAGGCGGGCTTTATTGCCTTTATGCTGGGTCTGGTGGTGCTGTACATCATCATTAAACTCGCCACCACTAGAATACCGTTACTGGGGTAAGTCATGAGGTCCTTAGCCGATTTCGAATTTAACAAAGTGCCGCTCTGTGATGGCATGGTCCTGATTTCTGAGATGATTCGCGACGATTTTACGTCGCAGTACGTCTACGACGAGCTCGAGAGTCTGGTCAGCCTGGCGCGCGAAGAGATCAATCAGGCGCGTCCGCAGGACTGGCAGTTAGAGAAGTTGATTGAACTTTTCTACGGCGAATGGGGTTTCTGCGACACGCGTGGCGTGTATCGCCTGTCTGACGCATTGTGGCTGGACCAGGTCTTAAAAAATCGTCAGGGCAGCGCCGTTGCGCTGGGGTCTATTTTGCTGTGGGTCGCGCACCGTCTGGATATTCCGCTGGTGCCGGTCATCTTCCCGACGCAGATGATCCTGCGTGCGGAGTGGCTGGACGGGGAGATGTGGTTAATTAACCCGTTTAACGGCGACACGCTGGACGAGCACACGCTTGACGTGTGGCTGAAAGGCAACATCAGCCCGGTCGCCGAGCTCTTTAACGAAGATCTCGACGAAGCGGATAACGCCGAAGTGATCCGCAAGCTGCTGGATACGCTGAAGTCTGCGCTGATGGAAGAGCGCCAGATGGAGCTGGCCTTACGTGCCAGTGAAGTGCTGCTGCAGTTTAACCCGGAAGATCCGTACGAAATTCGCGATCGTGGCCTGATTTATGCACAGCTCGACTGCGAGCACGTTGCGCTGAATGACCTGAGCTATTTCGTCGAGCAGTGCCCGGAAGATCCGATCAGCGAGATGATCCGCGCACAGATTACCGCTATTTCGCACAAACAAATTACACTGCATTAATCTTAATTCCGATTCACACCTGAATAAGGCGATCCTATGAAACAAAAAGTGGTTAGCATTGGTGACATCAAGGTAGCAAACGACCTGCCATTCGTACTGTTTGGCGGAATGAACGTGCTGGAATCCCGCGATCTCGCCATGCGCATCTGCGAGCACTACGTGACCGTGACCCAAAAGCTGGGCATCCCGTACGTGTTCAAAGCCTCTTTTGACAAAGCCAACCGCTCCTCCATCAACTCTTACCGCGGCCCGGGCCTGGAAGAAGGGATGAAGATCTTCCAGGAGCTGAAGCAGACCTTTGGCGTGAAAGTGATCACCGACGTGCACGAAGCGTCTCAGGCGCAGCCGGTGGCAGACGTGGTTGACGTGATCCAGCTTCCGGCGTTCCTGGCTCGCCAGACCGACCTGGTTGCCGCGATGGCGAAAACCGGTGCCGTGATCAACGTGAAAAAACCGCAGTTCGTGAGCCCTGGCCAGATGGGGAACATCGTCGATAAGTTTATCGAAGGCGGCAACGACCAAATTATCCTGTGCGACCGCGGCGCTAACTTCGGTTACGACAACCTGGTTGTGGACATGCTGGGCTTCAGCGTGATGAAAAACGTCTCCGGCCAGTCTCCGGTGATCTTCGACGTGACCCACGCTCTGCAGTGTCGCGACCCGTTTGGTGCGGCATCAGGCGGCCGTCGCGCGCAGGTGACCGAGCTGGCGCGTGCGGGCATGGCGACCGGCCTGGCGGGCCTGTTCATTGAAGCACACCCGGATCCGGCCAACGCGAAATGCGACGGCCCGTCCGCGCTGCCGCTGGACAAGCTGGAGCCTTTCCTGAAGCAGATCAAAGCGATTGACGATCTGGTGAAGAACTTCGAGGAGCTGGATACCAGCAACTAATAAAAAAACCCGCTTCGGCGGGTTTTTTTATGGGGCATATTGCCGGGTGGCGCTGCGCTTACCTGGCCTACAATACCCGTAGGCCCTGCAAGCGAAGCGCCGCTGGGCAAAAAGGCTACGCAAAAATCGTCATCAAATACGCGATAAACAGCGCCATATGCGCCGCACCGTTCAGCACATTCGTGCGTCCGGTGGAGAACGAAATCTGGCACAGCAGCAGCGACGCCACCATCACAATCATCTCAGGCGCACCCAGCGCAAAATGCAGGTCGTTACCGGTCATGAAGGCAATCAGCGTCACTACCGGAACGGTCAGTGATATGGTCGCCAGCACGGAGCCAAAGAACAGGTTCATCGCACGCTGCACCTGATTGTTCAGTACCGCTTTCAGCGCGCCCAGGCCTTCAGGTGACAGGATAAGCAACGCGACCAGGAAGCCCGTAAACGCTACAGGCGCATTCAGCTCGGTTAACAGGGTCTCCAGCGGGTTAGCGTTCATCTTGGTAACGGCGATAACCGCAATAAGATGCACGATCAGCCAGACGGTGTGCCAGGCGCTGCTGTGCGCTGAGGGCTTGCCGTGGTGCGGGTCGTCGCCGTCGTCTTCATGCTCGTAAACAAACAGGCTCTGGTGCGTTTTGGTCTGAATCAGCAAGAAAACGCCGTACATGGCCGCGGAAATCAGCGCGACCAGCAGCGCCTGGCCGGTAGTGAAGTTTGCACCCGGCAGCGCCATCGGGAACACCAGCACGATAATCGCCAGCGGAAACAGGGCGATGAGATACTGCTTAATGCCAAACAGGTTCATATACTGAGTGGCGAATTTGCGACCGCCCAGCAGCAGGGAAAAGCCGACCAGACCGCCGGTGACGATCATGATGATGGAATAGAGCGTATCGCGCATCAGGGTTGGCGCGGCGTCGCCAGTTGCCATCAGCGCAGAGATCAGGCTGACTTCAAGGATCACAACGGACAGGCTGAGAATTAATGAACCGTACGGCTCGCCCAGACGGTGGGCTAAGACGTCCGCGTGGCGCACCACGCTAAAGGCGCTGGTTAAAATGCCCACCAGCGCAAGAATATTGATACCAACCACCACTGGCAGTGACTGACTGCTTCCCCAGAAGACCAGCACAGCCAGTGCCAGAACCGGGAAAATGAGAGACGTCTCCTTGTGGCGGGTCTTTACCGCCTCGTGTGCTGCTGTCATGTGCTTCTCCATCAATGCAGGTGCTTGTAATTATAGATAGATTTTTGAGGTCATTAAACTAACAGATCTCTGTTAAATACCCTTGAATTTTTACTCAATTTTACTGTTAATGCGAAAAACCTAATCTGATGCTTATAAAAATGAGTTATCGCTAAATAGCTATTATATAACAGATGATTAGTTCAATGATTTGCGCATAATTAAAATCGTACTGGCACCTGGCGGTATCGTCGCCCACACTTAACTCTTTAGCAAAAAGAGAGGTTATCGATGCCGTACAAAACGAAACGCGAATTACCCGAGAGCGTACAACACGTGCTTCCCGCCCATGCGCAGGATATCTATAAAGAAGCCTTTAACAGCGCCTGGGATCAATACAAAGATAAGGACGATCGACGGGATGACGCCAGCCGCGAAGAAACCGCACACAAAGTCGCCTGGGCCGCCGTAAAGCATGACTATGAGAAAGGAGACGATGATAAATGGCATAAAAAGAAATAGCCGCGAAATAATAAGCTGCCTTCATTTTGACTTTTCAGGCGGTTCATCTCCCGCTGTATTGCAACTGGCCCGTGAATTGCTTATCGTTGACGGACTGCTGTTAAAATGAACAGCAGCTAATGCCGGGAAGGCGAATTACAGATGTCGCAAGGAAGCATGCAGTGGCGGAGGTGGAAAGTGTTAACGCGTGATTTCTTAATGAAGGCAGATTGTAAGACGGCATTTGGTTCTATTGAGGAATCGCTTCTCTGGTCGGCTGAACAACGGGCGGCGTCGCTTGCTGCTACGCTGTCGTGCCGCCCGGATGACGGCCCGGTATGGATTTTTGGCTACGGTTCACTGATGTGGAACCCGGCTCTGGAGTTTGTCGAATCGGCAACGGGTACGCTCCCGGGCTGGCATCGCGCATTCTGTCTGCGCCTGACGGCCGGACGCGGCAGCGCGTGTCAGCCGGGACGGATGCTTGCACTGAAAGAGGGCGGGCGCACTACGGGCGTCGCCTACCGCCTGCCGGATGTGACGCTGGAAGATGAGCTAACGCTGCTCTGGAAGCGTGAAATGATCACCGGCTGCTACATGCCGAGCTGGTGCAGGCTGGAACTTGACGACGGTCGCACCGTCAACGCGCTGGTGTTTATCATGGATCCGCGCCACCCGCTGTATGAAGCGGATACCCGCACGCAGGTGATTGCTCCGCTGATTGCCGCCGCCAGCGGGCCGCTGGGGACCAACGCGCAGTATCTCTTCTCACTCGATCAGGAGTTGACGCGCCTCGGCATGAGGGACGACTGCCTGAATGAGCTGGTGATGAAGGTTAAAACGCTGCTCGAAGGAAACTCGCTGAATAACCCGCTGCGTCCGGGATTTGCCTGATAAAACGCCCGGCTGACCGGGCGTCTGTTTTTATGCGGCCACGTAGCTGACGGAATGCTCCAGCGACTGGCTGTGGCTGTCAATCAGGACATCCCACGTGCCGGTATAGGGCACGGTCAGCCACGCTTTGTCATCCTGCACCGTCAGAATATCCGCCTGCGACTGCGTTTGCGTCTTTGAACTCATCAGATGAATACGGCAACGCTCTGAGCAGCGTACCACTACCGTATCCCCGCCAAACAATTTCAAACTTGTTTTTACCCGTGCCATGTATTTTACCCCGTCGTTAATGCGCTTTCTGAGCGTGATGTTGTTCACAAATTACTCACTGCATAACACCAAAGGGGAGGCTAACGGATGCTGATTTTGATCAAAAAATGGCATAACGTTTAAACAAAAATGACAAAATCCCTGAAAGCATTCAGCCTACGCGCGTTTCCCCTGCGAAACGCGCGCGGGAAGAAAATTAAATGCGGAAATGCCCGGCCGTTTCAGCAAGGTCGCCCGCCTGGCTCTGCAGGGCACTGGCTGCCGCAGCGGACTGCACCACCAGCTCGGCGTTCTGCTGAACCATGCGGTCGAGGTGCGTCACCGCATGGTTGATTTCGTGAATGCCTTTCATCTGCTCGCTGGTGGCGATAGAGATTTCACGCATGATGCCGGTCACGCTGACGATGCTGGAGCGGATCTCATCCATGCTTTCGCCCGCCAGGTGAACGTAGCGAGACCCGGTAGCCACGCTGTGGGTCGTGGAGTCGATAAGCGTTTTGATCTCTTTGGCCGCCTGGGCGCTCCGGCTGGCGAGGTTACGCACTTCGCCGGCCACCACCGCAAAGCCGCGCCCCTGTTCACCGGCACGCGCCGCTTCTACCGAGGCGTTCAGCGCCAGAATATTGGTCTGGAAGGCAATACCGTCAATCACGCTGGTGATATCACCGATTTTGGCCGACGCCACTTCAATCGACTGCATGGTGCTGATGGCCTGAGAGACCACGTCGCCGCCGCGCGACGCCGCCGCGGAGGCTATGCCCGCCTGATCGTTGGCCTGCGCCGCGGACGCGTTCGACTGCGTCACCGAGGCGGTAATTTCCTCAACGGCGCTGGCGGTTTCGCGCAGGCTGGAGGCCGCCTGCTCGGTACGCCCGGAAAGATCCTGATTACCTGCCGCAATTTCCCGCGCCGCGTTTTTCACCGAGTCGCTGGCATCGCGCAGCTGCACCATGACCACCGCAAGCTTGTCGCTGAAGGCGTTAAACGCCTGCGCGATCTGCGCCACTTCATCCTCCCCGCTGTCGGGCAGGCGCTGGGAGAGATCGTTGGTGCCGTTAGCGATGCTATGCATGGCGTCGCGGATTTCCGACAGACGTTTCAGCAGGCGGGCGATCAGGAAATGGACGATGGCGCCGCTCAGCAAGGCCAGGATCACCAGCGAGAGGGCCGAGGCTTTCAGTAAGGAACGCATACCGGACGTGGCATCGTTGTTATCGAGCGCGACGATCAGCATCCACCTGGTGCCCGGCACCGCCGTGGCGGCAAAGGTTTTGTCCACTCCGCTGAACGTGCCGTTGACCAGGTTTCCGCTTTTCAGCGCCGCCAGGTCGACCCCCTTGATGGCGTCGCTAAAGGGCTTCAGCGTGAGCGCCGGGTCGTTGGCGGCAATGATTGCGCCATCGCTGTCGATCAGTACGCCGCTGCTGGCCGGTGTCGGGTGGATACCGCGCACGTTAGCGACCACGCTGTCCATTGCCACATCACCCGCGACGACCGCCTTCAGCTCGCCGTTCTCTTTCACCGGCAATGCGAAGGTGACCACCAGCTTGCCGGTACCCGCATCGACATACGGCGCGGTAACGACGGGCGCATCGGCGCTGGCCGCCTGCTGATACCACGGGCGAACGGTTGGGTCGTAATCCGCAGGCACGCCGGCAGGATCGGAGAATTTTGCCGTTTTACCGGCATAGCCCACGTAGACGTTAGTGAACCCGCCCGCCTGGGCAAGCTGTTTAAAGACGGGAACCGGATCGTCGCTCAGGGCAACGGGCTGGGCCGAGGCGATTACCGCCATTTTGCTGCTTACCCAGTCGGCGATCGCCATGTTGTGGCTGGCGCTAGTGCTGTTCAGGATATCGCGCTGTGACTGCTGGTTATCCTGACGCGTGACCTGAAAGTTAATGACGGTATTAAGAAGAAGGGCGACGACCAGACAGCCTGTCGTCGCGGCGATGATGCGAGCACGAATGGACCTGAACATAAGTGAAATACCTGCTGTGTTGTTTCCATGCCTATCGGCAAGCGCGCAGGTAAACTTGATGCTGAAACCGCGTCCATAAGAAAATAATATTTTTACAGGTTTATTATTAAAAAGTTAATACTTTATCCGCGGTAAGAGTCCATTCGGCCAGTTCGACAAGCGTGCCAATTTCCACGCCCTCAATCAGCGGAAGAGCGGTAATGCCGCGCCCGTCCGTGCAGGTTTTACATAGTTTGACCGGGACATCCTGCGCCGTCAGGATCTCGAGCATCTGCTGAATATTGTAGCCCTCGGCCGGTTTCTGCCCCTTCAGGCCCGCCGTGACGGCGTCAGACATCAAAAAGAGGCGCAGCTCGGGCGCGCGCTCTCGGTCGCGCAGGGCGATGGCCAGCCGCAGGCTGTTGAAAAGGGATTCGCTGCCGTAGGCTGCGCCGTTGGCGATGATGACAATCTTCTGCATGTTGACTCCTGTTCTGTTAAAAGGCACGGATATTGCTTATCTCACCGGAGTTTACCGATCCGGGAGAGACAGAATGACGATAGTGGCTGGCAAATCGCCCGGCGCAACCGAATGGTTCCAGCGCGCGAAGGTAAAGCGTCATGAGCAGCTCAGCAGGCTTGCCCAGCTTGGCGCGCTGGTGAACGGCATTAGCCGGGTAGTGCATATGCTACAGTGCGAGCGCGGGGCGTCAAACGTGTGGCTCTGCTCGCAGGGCATGCTGTACGCGCCTGAATGTAAAGCCAGCAGGGCGCTGGTCGATGAACAGCTCGCGGCGCTACACCCGCTACTCAACGCGCAGTTTCCCCTTCCCGGCAGCACCGTCTGCGAACGCATTGCCAACGCGCTTCAGTCTCTGGAGAGTCTGTCTGCGCTGCGTGACGGCGTGACAAAACAAAACATCCCTGCGCCGCAGGCGATGGAGCACTACAGCCGTATGCTGCGTCATGTGCTCAGTATCGTCCCTCAGCTCAGCGACAGCATTGACGATCCGCAAATCGCGGGCCGTTTTGTTGCACTTTACAGCCTGATGCAGGGTAAAGAGCTGGTGGGGCAAGAGCGAGCGCTCGGCGCGATTGGCTTCACCCGGGGATTTTTTGATGATGAAACGCGCCAGCGGCTGGTCGATCGTATTGACGGTCAGCAGGCCTGTTTTGACGTTTTCCTCTCTCACAGCAGCGCAGACGTACAGGAGATGTTCACCCACGGCTGCCTGCCCGTGCTGGAGATCGAACAGCTCAGGCGAGAAGCCTGCACTCGTCAGCCCGCCGCCGATGACGGCGACACCGCCCTGAGGTGGTTTGCCCTGCAAACGGCGCGTCTTGAACACCTGCGCACGCTGGAGGAAGTGGCGATCGCCGATCTGATGACCGCCGTCGAAGCACGCCGCCACAGTGAAACGCTTTACGTTGCCGATGAGGGCGACGATCTCCTCACCCGTTTCCCGGATAAACCGCTGCTGCCGCTGGTGCGCCAGCAGGCGCGAGAGATAGAGCAACTCTCCCGCCAGCTTGCGTCACTTCGCGATACGCTGGAGGAACGCAAGATTATTGATAAGGCCAAAAGCGTGCTGATGGCCCACCGGCAGCTAAGCGAAGAGCAGGCGTGGACAGCCTTACGCAAGATGGCGATGGATAAAAATCAGCGCATGGTCGATATCGCCCGCGCGCTGCTCACCGTGAAGACGCTCTGGCAGCTAACCCCAAGGGAGTAGTTGCACAATCAGTGGGCATTTTCTGCCTGATTCAGGTGCGTCCCGGCGGGGCGTTCGCGCGCAAGCCCCATAAAACAAGGGAGTAAAAGCTGGCATCCCGTTTGCATTAACCGATTAACGATTCAGACGATGCGCCAAAGGCGGTGCATGCGTCCTCAGGATAAAGGCGTCCAGCGGTGCTTCGGCACGGCGGGCGCTTTTTTTTGGTTTTTTTTCAGGAGTGGCGGTTATGGCGGAGTGGTCGAGACGACAGTTTTTGCAGGCCAGCATGGTGGCAGGCGGCGCAATGCTGTTACCCGGGGTCATGCAGGCCGCATGGGCGGCAGGGTCGGATAAACCAGAGCAGGAGACCGTGCGCATTGGGTTTATCCCGCTGACGGACTGCGCGCCGGTCGTTATTGCGGCGCTGAAGGGGTTCGATAAGAAGTACGGTATCACCCTGGTGCCCACCAAAGAGGCGAGCTGGGCGGCGGTGCGCGACAAGCTGGTGGCGGGCGAGCTGGATGCCGCGCACATTCTCTATGGCCTGCTGTACGGACTGGAGCTGGGTATTGCGGGCAAACCGCAGCAGATGGCAAACCTGATGACCCTCAACCAGAACGGTCAGGCGATCACGCTGTCGAGCGACCTGGCAGAAAAGGGCGTTCGCGACCTCGACGGGCTGAAGAGGCTTATTGGGCAGCAGGCGCCGGGTACATACACCTTTGCGCATACCTTCCCGACGGGCACGCACGCGATGTGGCTCTATTACTGGCTCGCCAGCGCCGGGATCAACCCCTTCGATGATGTGCGCACCGTGGTGGTTCCGCCGCCGCAGATGGTGATGAACATGCGCATCGGCAACATGGTCGGCTTTTGCGTGGGGGAGCCATGGAATGCCCGGGCCATTAACGACCGTATCGGGTTTACCGCGGCCACCTCGCAGTCCATCTGGGCCGATCACCCCGAAAAAATCCTCGGCACGCGTCGCGACTGGGTAGAGAAAAATCCGCATACCGCGCGGGCGCTGGTGAGCGCGGTGCTCGAAGCCGCGCGCTGGATCGACGCCTCGCCGGAAAACAAACGCGAGACCGCGCGGATCCTCTCCCGCCGCGCCTGGCTCAACTGCAAAGAGCAGTACCTCACCGGACGGATGCTGGGCGAGTACGACAACGGCCTGGGCCAGCGCTGGCAGGACGCGCACCCGATCCGCTTCTTCAACGACGGTGCCGTTAGCTATCCCTATCAGTCCGACGGCATGTGGTTTTTAACCCAGTTCCGCCGCTGGGGCCTGCTCAAAACCGAACCGGACTATGCGGGTATTGCGCAGCGCATAAACCAGACGTCGGTCTGGCAGGACGCCGCCACGGCGGTAGGGGGCATTATCGCACCGTCATCACCGCTTCGCAGCAGCACATTGATGGACGGCACCGTCTGGAACGGTACCGACCCGGAAGGATACGCCAACCGCTTCGCCATTCATCGTAAAGGGGCCTGATTATGCAGCATCTGCAAAAGACGACATCACAAGAGACACCCGTGAGTGGGGAAGTCATCTCCCTGCCTCCCGTGCAGGTTCGCCGTCGCACCCCGGCATTGACGCGTCGGATTAACGACCTTCTCCAGCGCATCATTCCGGCAATGCTGGGTCTGGGATTGCTGGTGCTGCTCTGGCAGCTGGCGGCGCTCAACGGTAAAGGCTTCCCGACGCCGCTGAGCACCCTGGAGTCGGCCATCACGCTTTTCGCCGATCCGTTCTATCGCGACGGTCCAAACGACATGGGCATCGGCTGGAACGTTCTTGCCTCGCTGCAGCGGGTAGCGGTGGGCTTTGGCCTGGCGGCGGCCGTCGGTATTCCGCTCGGGTTCCTGATCGGGCGCTTCACCTTTTTCTCGCGCATGTTTAGCCCCCTGATTGCGCTACTGCGCCCGGTCAGCCCGCTGGCCTGGCTGCCCATCGGTCTGCTGCTGTTTCAAAAGGCCGAGCCCGCATCCAGCTGGACCATTTTCATCTGCTCGATCTGGCCGATGGTGATTAACACCGCCGAAGGGGTGCGCCGCATTCCGCAGGACTATCTCAACGTCGCCCGGGTATTACAGCTCTCAGAGTGGACCATCATGCGCCGCATCCTCTTCCCGGCGGTACTGCCCGCGGTGCTGACCGGGGTTCGCCTCTCTATCGGCATCGCCTGGCTGGTGATTGTCGCCGCCGAGATGCTCACCGGGGGGCTGGGGATCGGCTTCTGGATCTGGAACGAGTGGAACAACCTGAACGTCGAAAATATTCTCATCGCCATCATCATCATTGGCGTGGTCGGGCTGCTGCTTGAGCAGGGACTGATGCTGATCGCCCGTCGCTTTAGCTGGCAGGAAAAATAAGGAGTGAGTATGAAACCGTTAATTCAGGTACAGGCCGTAAGCCAGCGTTTTTCCACCGCCAGCGGCGAGTTTCTGGCGCTGCAGAACGTCTCTTTTGATATTCACGAAGGTGAAACCGTAAGCCTGATTGGCCACTCCGGCTGCGGAAAGTCCACGCTGCTTAACCTCATCGCCGGGATCGCGCTGCCGACGGAGGGAGGTCTTCTCTGTGACAACCGCGAAATTGCCGGGCCGGGGCCGGAGCGTGCCGTGGTATTCCAGAACCACTCTCTGCTGCCGTGGCTGACCTGCTTCGACAACGTGGCGCTGGCGGTGGACCAGGTGTTCCGCAGGTCCATGAGCAAGGCCGAGCGTAAGGAGTGGATTGAACACAACCTGAACAGGGTCCAGATGGGGCACGCCCTGCACAAACGCCCGGGAGAGATTTCCGGCGGCATGAAGCAGCGCGTCGGCATTGCCCGCGCGCTGGCCATGAAGCCGAAGGTATTGCTGATGGATGAGCCCTTCGGCGCGCTGGATGCGCTGACGCGTGCTCACCTGCAGGACTCTGTGATGCAAATCCAGCAGGAGCTCAACACCACCATCGTGCTCATCACGCACGACGTTGACGAGGCCGTACTGCTTTCTGACCGCGTGCTGATGATGACCAACGGCCCGGCGGCCACCGTGGGCGAAATCCTTCACGTTGACCTGCCGCGGCCGCGCGGTCGGGTACAGCTGGCCGACGACAGCCGCTACCACCATATGCGCCAGCAGATCCTGCATTTCCTTTATGAAAAACAGCCTAAAGCAGCATAGCGAGGTGGCGACGATGCGACTGGTGATTATCGGTAATGGGATGGCAGCAACGCGTCTGATAGCCTCGCTGACCGAGCGCGCTCCCGGTCGCTTTGCTATCACCGTCCTCGGCGACGAACCCGAGCATGCCTATAACCGTATCCAGCTCTCGCCGGTGCTGGGCGGCGAAAAGCAGGCGGTAAACCTTCGTCTGCAGGACGACGCCTGGTATCGGACGCGCGGCGTGACGGTACTGCGCGGCGAAAAGGTCACCGCCGTAGACGTGCGCAGCCGGGAGATACGTACTGAACGTCGGACGCTGGCCTGGGATGAGCTGGTCTTTGCCACCGGATCGCTGCCCTTTGTTCCGCCAATCCCCGGCGGGGATGCGCCGCACGTCTTCACGTTTCGCACGCTAAAGGATACCCGCGCCATTCTGGAGCGCTCCGGGCCGACGGTGGTGCTGGGCGGCGGGGTGCTGGGGGTAGAGGCGGCAGCGGCGCTCGCGCCGTCATGTGACAACGTCACGCTGGTGCATCGGGGGCCGTGGCTGATGGAGCAGCAGCTGGACCAGCAGGCGGGCGTTTTGCTGGAGGAGGCACTGGCAGAGCGCGGCGTTCGCTGCGAACTCTCTTCGGGAATAACCGCAGTCGCAGCGACATCGGTGACGCTGCCTGACGGACGCCAGCTGGAGGCCGCGCGCGTGGTGCTGGCAACCGGCGTGCAGCCCAATATCGCGCTGGCGCACGCCTCGGGCATTCGCTGCGCCCGCGGAATTGTGGTGAACCACCGGATGCAAACCGCTACGCCGAACGTCAGCGCCATTGGCGAATGCTGCGAGATTAACGGCCAGACGTTTGGCCTTGTCGCGCCGTGCCTCGCACAGGCGGATATCCTTGCGGCCCGCCTGGCGGGAGACGCAGATTTGCCCCTTGTGCTTACTGACGCCGGCATGCGGCTCAAAGTGACCGGCCTGTCGCTGTTCAGCGCCGGGCGGGCAAAGGCTGAACCGGACGATGTGGTCTGGAGCGCGTGGGACCCCGTCACCCGCCACTACCGACGTTTACTGATCCGTCAGGGAGCGCTGGCTGGCGTGCTGCTGATAGGAGAGTGCCGCAGCGCGGCAACCTTTACCGATTTACTGGCAACGGCCGCTCCCGCACGCGCGGACTGGCTGTTCGATCGATTCACTACGACGCAACCGCAGGTTGCAGGACAGAACGCTATGACAAAACCTACGCTGGTGGTGGTTGGACACGGTATGGTCGGCCATCATTTTCTCGAAGACTGCGTGAACCGCAATCTGCATCAGCAGTATCAGATCGTTGTCTTTGGTGAAGAGCGCTATGCCGCCTACGACCGCGTGCATCTGTCGGAGTACTTTGGCGGCCGCAGCGCGGCGTCGCTCTCGCTGGTGGAGGGAGATTTCTTTGCCGACAACGGCATTGAGCTGCGGCTGTCGCAGCAGGTTGTTGCTATCGACCGCGATGCGCGCGTGGTGCGTACCGCCAGCGGGCACGAAACCCACTGGGATAAGCTGGTGCTGGCGACCGGCTCATACCCGTTCGTTCCGCCGGTGTCGGGCAACGATCTGCCGGGCTGTTTTGTTTATCGTACGCTGGACGATCTGGACCGCATTGCCGCCCATGCGCAAGGCTCCCGTCGCGGCGTGGTGATTGGCGGCGGCCTCCTCGGACTGGAAGCGGCAAATGCGCTGAAGCAGCTCGGGCTGGAAACTCACGTGGTGGAGTTTGCGCCCAACCTGATGGCTGTCCAGCTTGACGGCGACGGCGCGGCGATGCTTCGCAAGAAAATCGAGGCGCTTGGCGTCAGCGTACACACCAGTAAAGCGACGACGGAAATCGCCACCGCGGACGGCGGTCTGGTGCTGCGCTTCGCCGAGGGTGAACAGCTTGAAACGGACATCGTGGTCTTTTCTGCCGGTATTCGTCCGCAGGACGCGCTGGCGCGCAGCAGCGGGCTGGCTATCGGCGAGCGCGGCGGGATCGGCATTGACGACGGCTGCCGTACATCCGATCCCGACGTGTATGCCATCGGCGAATGCGCGCTGTGGGAAGGGAAAATCTTCGGCCTGGTCGCGCCCGGTTATCAGATGGCGCGGGTGGCCGCCGCCGCCCTGGCGGGTGGGGAGATAACCTTCACCGGCGCGGATATGAGCACCAAACTCAAGCTGCTGGGCGTGGACGTGGCCTCGTTCGGCGACGCGCACGGGCGCACGCCGGGGGCGCTGAGCTACCAGTGGACGCACGGCCCGCAGCAGATCTACAAAAAGATCGTGGTCAGCCACGACGGCAAAACGCTGCTGGGCGGCGTGCTGGTCGGAGACGCCAGCGAGTACGCCACGCTGGTGCAGATGATGCTTAACGGCATCAGCCTGCCGAAAGAGCCTGAAACGCTGATATTACCCGCGCCGTCGGGCAGTGCGCCGAAAGCGCTCGGCGTGGCGGCGCTTCCGGAGAGCGCGCAAATCTGCTCCTGTCACAACGTCAGTAAAGGCGATATCTGTCAGGCGGTGAGTGCGGGCGCAGCGGATATGGGTTCCATTAAGCAGTGCACCAAAGCGGCCACCGGCTGCGGGGGCTGCAGCGCGCTGGTGAAGCAGGTGATGGAGTTCCAGCTGGCGGCACAGGGCGTGGAGGTGAAGAAGGATATTTGCGAACACTTCGCGTACTCGCGGCAGGAGATTTACCACCTGGTGCGCGTTAACCATATTCGCACCTTTGACCAGCTGATTAGCCGCTACGGGCAGGGGCACGGATGTGAGATCTGCAAGCCGCTGGTGGGATCGGTGCTGGCCTCCTGCTGGAACGAGTATCTGCTGAAACCGGCGCATCTGCCGCTGCAGGATACCAACGACCGCTATTTTGCCAACATCCAGAAGGACGGCACCTACTCGATTGTGCCAAGAATGCCCGCGGGCGAAGTGTCGGCGGACGGGCTGATTGCTATCGGCCAGATCGCGAAACGCTACGGACTCTACAGCAAAATTACCGGCGGGCAGCGTATTGACCTGTTTGGCGCCACGCTCGAGCAGCTTCCTGAGATCTGGCAGGCGCTGGTAGCGGCAGGGTTCGAGACCGGGCACGCCTACGGTAAATCGCTCCGTACCGTGAAGTCCTGCGTGGGGTCAACGTGGTGTCGCTACGGCGTGCAGGATTCCACCGGGCTCGCCGTCAGGCTTGAACACCGCTATAAAGGACTGCGCGCCCCGCACAAGATCAAAATGGCGGTGTCAGGCTGTACCCGCGAATGCGCCGAGGCGCAAAGCAAGGACGTGGGGGTGATTGCGACGGATAAGGGCTGGAACCTCTACCTTTGCGGCAACGGGGGAATGAAGCCGCGCCATGCCGATCTCTTCGCCAGCGACCTTGATGACGAAACGCTGATCCGCACCGTCGATCGTTTTCTGATGTTCTACATCCGCACGGCGGATCGCCTGCAGCGCACCAGCACCTGGATGGACAACCTGGAAGGGGGCCTGGACTACCTGCGCGAGGTCATACTCAACGACAGCCTGGGCATTGCCCACGAGCTAGAGCAGGAGATGGCGCGCGTCGTTGAAACCTACCAGTGCGAATGGCAGACCACGCTGAACGATCCAAACCGCCTGGCGCTTTTCCGTACCGAAGTGAACCGCGGGTCCACCGATGAGGGCAAGCGCTGGCAGGAAATTTGCGGTCTTGAGGACATTCCCGAGCAGGCGGGAATCGGCGCCCGCCTCGGGCGCAAGCGGATCGCGTTGTTCCGTTTTGGCAAGTCCGTCTATGCCCTTGAGGATCGGGAGCCGGGCGGCGGCGCGAACGTGCTTTCACGCGGTATTCTCGGCGATGCCGGGGGCGAGCCGGTGGTAATTTCACCCCTGTATAAGCAGCGTATTCGTCTGCGCGACGGACGTCAGTTTGACAGCGGCGAGCCCGCCGTGCGCGCCTGGCCGGTCAAAGTTGAAAACGGCAAGGTGTGGGTTGGCAACGAAGAGCTGGTGATGCGCGCGGAGGCCTCATGACGGAAACCCGAACAACGTGCCCCTACTGCGGGGTAGGCTGCGGCGTAGTCGCCAGCGTGGAAGGTGGAGCGGTAAGCGTTCGGGGGGACGAAGCCCATCCTGCGAACTTTGGCCGCCTGTGCGTGAAAGGCGCGGCCCTGGGGGAAACGACGGGGTTACAGGGGCGATTGCTGCGCCCCGTTGTTGACGGTGTTGAGGTGGAGTGGGGGCAAGCGCTTGACGCGGCAGGCGAGCGGCTCCAGGCGATCATCGACAAATGGGGGCCGCAGGCCGTGGCGTTTTACGCCTCCGGCCAGCTGCTCACCGAAGACTACTACGTCGCCAACAAGCTGATGAAAGGGTTTATCGGCGCGGCAAACATTGATACCAACTCCCGGCTCTGCATGTCTTCGGCGGTGGTCGGCTACAAGCGCGCCTTCGGTGAGGATGTGGTGCCGTGCAGCTATGAGGACGTCGAGAACAGCGATCTGGTGGTGCTGGCGGGATCCAACGCGGCGTGGACGCACCCGGTGCTGTACCAGCGGCTGGTGCAGGCAAAGCAAAACAATCCGCAGATGAAGGTGGTGGTGATTGATCCGCGCAGCACCGCCACCTGCGATATCGCCGATCTGCATCTGGCGCTTAAGCCCGGCAGCGATGCCGGGCTGTTTGTTGGCCTGCTGAACGTGATTGAGGGAAGCGGCGCGTGGCCGATAGCCCGCGTGGCGGCATTTTGCGGTCTGCCTGCGGAGGCGGTCGGCACCTTTTATGACTGGTTTATCACGGCCCCGCGCGCCGTGACGCTCTACACCATGGGGATCAACCAGTCGACGAGCGGCAGCGACAAGTGCAACGCTATTATCAACGTTCATCTTGCCAGCGGAAAATTCAATCGTCAGGGATGCGGCCCGTTTTCGCTGACCGGACAGCCAAACGCGATGGGCGGGCGGGAAGTGGGCGGGCTGGCGAATCAGCTGGCGGCGCACATGAATTTTGAGCCGGACGACCTTTCGCGCGTTGCCCGGTTTTGGGGAACGGAGCGCCTGGCGCAAACCCCGGGACTGATGGCGGTGGAGCTGTTCGACGCCATCGCGCGGGGCGAGGTGAAGGCGGTGTGGATCATGGGGACTAACCCTGCCGTATCGCTGCCGGACAGCCATGCGGTCTGTCAGGCGCTGGAGGCCTGCCCGCTGGTGATTGTCTCTGAGGTGATGCAGAAGACCGACACCAGTCGGTATGCCCACATCCGTTTTCCGGCGCTGGGCTGGGGAGAGAAAAACGGTACCGTTACCAACTCCGAGCGCCGTATCTCCCGCCAGCGCGCGTTCCTGCCCGCGCCTGGTGAAGCCAGGCCGGACTGGTGGGTCATCGCCCGAATCGCCGCGCGCCTGGGGTATGGCGAAGCCTTTGCGTGGCAGCACCCGCAGGAGATTTTTTGCGAACATGCCGCGCTCTCGGCCTTTGAAAATGACGGCAAACGGGCCTTTAACCTTCACGAACTTGTCTCCCTGACCCGTGAGGAGTGGGACGGGCTGGAACCCTACCAGTGGCGTGCAGGTGACTTTCCTCGACGGCAAATAGTGCCCGTTGAGCCGTCGCTGCATGGCGCGACGGTCAATACGCTTTACCCGCTGCTGCTGAACACCGGTCGCATTCGCGACCAGTGGCATACCATGACCCGCACGGGATACGTCTCCCGGCTGATGCAGCATATCGCCGAGCCGCGGGTGGACGTCAGCGCAGCCGATGCGGCGCGCTTTACCCTGTGCGATGGGCAGCTGGCGAGGATCAGCTCCCCGCGTGGGGTCATGGTTGCGAGAGTGCAGGTGAATGACGCCCAGCGTGAAGGCGAGGCGTTTGTGCCGATGCACTGGAACGCACAGTTTGCCCGGCAGGGAAAAGTTAACGCGCTGGTGGAAGGCCGCTGCGACCCGGCGTCCGGCCAGCCGGAGTGTAAACAAACCGCCGTCAGGATCATGCCCTGGCAGCCCGGCTGGCAGGGCGAACTTTACGCCCGTCAGCTTCCGGAACTGCCTGCATCCGTATACTGGTGGCGTAAGGCCTCGCGTGTGACTCTCGCAGCGGATCAACCGCTACTGGAGTGGGTAATGGCATACTGCGCTCAGCGGGGGTGGCAGCTGCAAACTGCGCAAACCGGCGAACGCAGCAGCGTGCTTGCCTGGCACCGGGGGGAGTTGATGCTCGGCTTCTGGGAAGACACTGCGCTACCGGAACTGGCGCATCCGGTGATTGAGGCCGCTTTTCGCTCGCCGCCTGTGGCGCTTTTAGCGCGCCATGCGCTCCTGAGCGGGCATAGCGTGGACAAGGCTGCGGATCCCGGACGCATTATCTGCAGCTGTTTCAGCGTTGGGGAAAACGCGATACGGGGGGCGATTGCCGAAGGCTGCGATTCCGTATCGGCGCTGGGAACCCGTTTGCGCTGCGGAACAAACTGCGGTTCGTGTGTGCCGGAGCTGAAAGCGATGTTCGGGGCCGGGCTTTAAAGGAGTGGCGCTCGCACTTACCCGACCTACACAAGCGTGCCGCCCCGTAGGTCGGGTAAGCGCGAGCGCCACCCGACATCAGGTTTTCAGGTTATTCCTGAAATTTCCAATCAGACTGCAATTCGCGCGTGATGGCGTTAACATACTAAGAGTTTATTCATAAACACAGGCTCAGATTTACGACCTTGATGGCTGTATGGTCCCGCATTCGTTCGCTGTTCTTACTCCCCCTTATTTCGGCCGGAGCCGTTTACGCTGCGCCGCATTCCTTCATGCAGCAGGCGCAAAATCCGTTTGATAACAACGGTGATAACCTGCCGGACCTCGGCATGGCGAAACCTACCGCCGAAGGCGAAAAACACCTGGCCGAAATGGCAAAGGCCTTTGGCGAGGCCAGTATGACCGACAACGGCCTGACGACGGGCGAACAGGCGCGTCAGTTCGCGTTTGGTCAGGTTCGCGACGTGGTGAGCGGAGAGGTTAACGATCGGATTGAATCCTGGCTCTCGCCGCTGGGGAAGGCCAGCGTGAATCTGCTGGTGGATGACGAGGGAAGATTCAACGGCAGCAGCGGAAGCTGGTTTATTCCCTGGAGTGATAATAACCGCTATCTGAGCTGGAGCCAGCTTGGCCTGACCCAGCAAACGGACGGCCTGGTCAGTAATGCCGGAATAGGGCAGCGCTGGATCGCCGGAAGCTGGCTGCTTGGCTACAACACGTTTTACGACAATCTGCTGGATGAAAACCTCCAGCGTGCCGGGCTGGGTGCCGAAGCGTGGGGAGAAAATCTCCGGCTCTCTGCCAACTACTACCAGCCGTTTGCCAGCTGGCGCGACAGCTCGGACGTTCAGGAACAGCGTATGGCCCGCGGCTACGATGTCACTGCCAAAGCCTGGCTACCCTGGTTCCATCATCTGAATACCAGCGTCAGCTTTGAGCAGTACTTTGGCGACAGCGTCGATCTGTTTAACAGCGGGACCGGGTATCACAACCCGATGGCGGTCAATCTGGGGCTGGATTATACCCCGGTTCCGCTGGTGACCCTGTCTGCGGCGCACAAACAGGGCGAAAGTGGCGTCAGCCAGAATAACCTGGGGCTGAAGCTGAACTACCGCTTCGGCGTTCCGCTGGCGAAACAGCTCTCTGCCAGCGAGGTGGCGGCAACGCGTTCGCTGCGCGGCAGCCGCTATGACTCACCAGAGCGGGATAACCTTCCGGTTATGGAGTTTCGTCAGCGCAAAACGCTGTCCGTTTATCTTGCCACGCCGCCGTGGGACCTGAAGGCCGGGGAGACCGTGATGCTGAAGCTGCAAATTCGCAGCACGCACGGCATCCGTCAGATCCACTGGCAGGGCGATACGCAGGCACTGAGCCTGACGTCACCGGCGAAAAGCAACAGCAGCGAAGGCTGGAGCGTGATCATGCCTGCCTGGAATGACGGTGACGGTGCGAAAAACCAGTGGCGCCTGTCGGCAGTAGTGGAAGATGAGAATGGGCAGCGTGTCTCTTCCAATGAGATCACGCTTACCGTGGTGCAGCCGCTCGTGGCATTGCCGAACGACGATCCACGGTGGAAGTTGCTGCCGGAGGAGTAAGTTAAAAAATGCGGTCCTGATGCACCCACACGGCGGCTTCGACGCGGGATTTTAACTTCATTTTCTTCAGCATGTGTTTCACATGCACTTTCACCGTACTCTCAGTGATATCCAGACGGCGGGCGATCATTTTATTGGGCAGGCCCTGGGCAATCAGCTTCAGAATATCGCGCTCACGCGGGGTCAGCTGGCTGACGTCACGGTCTGAGGTTGCGCGGTTTGCGCGCAGGCTGGCGGCCAGAACGGGCGTTAAGGCTTCACTGAGCACCATCTCACCGGCAGCGGCCTGCTGCAGCGCCTTGAGCAGATCCTCAGGCTCCATATCTTTCAGCAGATAGCCGTCCGCGCCGCGTTTCAGCGCCGTGACCACGTCTTCCTCATGATTTGAGACGCTAAACACCACCACGCGCCCGGAAAGGGATTTTTCGCGCAGCTTGTCCAGCGTCTCCAGACCGTTCATGCCGGGCATATTGAGATCGAGCAGGATCAAATCAGGATCGAGCGATTCGGCAAGTTCAATACCCTGTTCACCGTTGCTGGCTTCACCGACGACGGTGATATCTGGCGCCATGCTGACAAGTTGCTTAACGCCGGTGCGCAGCATCGGATGGTCATCGATCAACAGGATGGATGCCGGTTCCTGATTAGTCATGGTTTTCTCCTTGAGCAGTTGTAAGGGGCTTTTCGGGTATGAAGGTGACGACGACGTCGGTGCCACCTGACTCTCCCCGGCGAACCTGGCAATCACCGCGCAGGCTCTGCGCGCGATCTCGCATGATGATTAAACCATAGTGGTTCGTTCTTTCGGCATTTTCCGGCACGCCGCAGCCGTTATCCTGAACCGTGAGCTTCACCTGATTATCGTGGGCGCTTACGGTCACGGTTACCGCCGTCGCGCCGGAATGCTTGAGCACGTTGCTCAGGGCTTCACGTGCGATTTGCAGTAAATGAATGGCCTGATGGGAGGGAACAAAACGCGGCGGAAGCTGGTAATCAAGCTTCACCGGGAACCCCAGTCGGGCACTGAATTCGTGGCAGCTGGACTCCAGCGCGGGGCGCAGGCCCGGCTCGGTCAGCTGCAGGCGGAAGGTGGTCAGGAGTTCGCGAAGCTGGATCCAGGACGTATTGAGTTCGTTGCGGATCTGGCTGAGCAGCTGTTTGCTGTTTTCCGGCATGCCCGCGTCCTGCATCTGAAGGCAGCTCACCTGCATTTTCATACAGGAGAGGGACTGCGCGATGGAGTCGTGGAGTTCGCGGGCGATGGTGGCGCGCTCCTCCATGACGATCAGCTGCTGCTGTTTCTCCTGATGCCGGTCAAGCGCCAGCGTGGCCGTGAGTTGCTCAACCAGCGTATCGACCAGCTGCTGCTGGTCATGGCTGAGATGACGACCTATAGGCAGCGTCGCCAGCAAAATACCGTACTGGGTGTGGCTGTCCGTCAGACGCCACTTCAGCGTCGTGCCGCCGGTTGTCAGCGGTGGCAATCCGCGCGGGCAGAGGTGACAGCCTTTATCGTCGCAGGACATATCCGACTGGCAGGTAAACTCCTGGTGGTTCTCTTCGTCTTCAACGTCGTAAACGCGCAGCTCCAGATCGTGCAGAAGCGTCAGATTTTGCAGACCGTTCAGCACCGGCGAGAGACGCTCGCACAGCGGAACCTGCATATGCAGACGTCGGTTCGCCTGCCAGAGGAAAGAGAGGATTTCGTTTTTCTGCTCAAGCCCGGCGGTTTTTTCCTGTACGCGTTTTTCCAGTACCGCATAGCTCTCGGAAAGCTCTTCCGACATGGTGTTGAGCGCCTGGCCCAGCATCGCCATTTCGTTACGCCCGCTGATGTGCGTGCGCTGGGTGAAATCTCTGTCCGTAACGGCCCGCGCCATCGCCAGCAGCTGTTTCCACGGGTTCAGCAGCCGCGCGCGCAGCCAGATGATGGTAAAGATCAGCAGCAGGCCCATAAAAAGCGCCATTGCCCGGTGAACCATGACCACGCGATCGATGCGCATTTCGGTCGTTTGGTCGAACGAGGAGACCAGCGCATCAATGCGCGCAACAAAGCCGGCAACGTCATGAGCAACGGTATCGGCGTTTTTCGCCTGTTTTAAGCCCGGCTGAAGCTGCGTGTGCCAGTAGCCCTGGAGCGCTTTAAGCTGGGATTCCTGACCGTCGCGGTGAGCCGCTCTTTCCAGCTCCGGGCTGAAGGCGGTACGCTCCATTTCGTCGATCAGCGGCTGGTCGTTCTGCGTTAGCGGCACTGCCGCCAGCAGGCGGTAACTCTGCATACGTAGCGACCCTGCCTCGTTAATGGCATGCGCATTACCCTGTACGCCCTGTACCAGCCAGCTGGAAATAGCCATGCCGGTCACGCCGATAGCGGTGGACAGCAGAACGATAAGCGCGAGCTGGTTCACCAGCGTGAGCGGGGAAAGACATCTTTTTAACATAGGGGGGCCGGGCTCCTGACGTGACCTGTTGCAGGAATGGCGCTATTCTCGTGCATACCCTGGAGTATACCCATACCAATAAAGGATTACCTCTAAATTGCCAGCGGGGTAATGGCTGGGGGGAGGGAGTAGCACGCCACCCTCAGCACTGTGATAAACCACATCTTTTTTGCCGGAAATACCTACTCACTTAGAGTGATGCTTTTTTTTTGACCGCAATTCCTCCCACTTTTCCTTTGATTTATATCAACTTACCGCCGCGCTAAAACCCTAATGTTTGCAGCATCTTTCAAGAATCAGAGGTGTCTATGAGTCACTCATCCGCTCCCGAAAAGGAAAGTGGTTCCGTTATTACAGAATGGCGTCCGGAGGATCCGGCATTCTGGCAACAGCGCGGCCATCGTGTTGCCAGCCGTAACCTGTGGATTTCCGTCCCGTGTTTGCTGTTAGCGTTTTGCGTATGGATGTTGTTTAGTGCTGTTGCGGTAAATCTGCCAAAGGTTGGCTTTACCTTTACCACCGATCAGCTGTTTATGTTGACCGCGCTGCCGTCATTGTCGGGAGCGCTTTTGCGCGTACCTTACGCTTTTATGGTGCCGGTCTTTGGCGGCCGCCGCTGGACGGCGTTCAGCACCGGGATCATGATCGTTCCGTGCGTGTGGTTAGGTTTTGCGGTGCAAGATACCTCTACGCCGTTTAGCGTGTTCGTGATTATCTCTCTGCTGTGCGGTTTTGCGGGTGCAAACTTTGCGTCGAGCATGGCGAACATTAGCTTCTTCTTCCCGAAAGCGAAGCAGGGCGGTGCGCTGGGTATTAACGGCGGCCTGGGTAACATGGGCGTGAGCGTGATGCAGCTGATTGCACCGCTGGCGATCTCTGTCTCCATCTTCGCTGCCTTTGGCGGCGGTGGCGTGACGCAGCCGGACGGTTCCTCTCTGTTCCTGCAGAACGCGGCCTGGATTTGGGTTCCGTTCCTGGTGATATTTACGCTGGCGTCCTGGTTCTTTATGAACGACCTGTCTGCGTCTAAAGCCTCCCTGAGCGAGCAGCTTCCGGTGCTTAAACGTGGTCACCTGTGGGTGATGGCGCTGCTCTATCTGGCAACCTTCGGCTCGTTCATCGGCTTCTCGGCAGGCTTTGCCATGCTGTCGAAAACCCAGTTCCCGGAAATTCAGATCCTGCACTTTGCGTTCTTTGGTCCGTTTATCGGCGCGCTGGCGCGTTCTCTGGGCGGGATGATTTCTGACCGTCTGGGCGGCACCCGCGTGACCCTTGTGAACTTCGTGGTGATGGCTGTCTTCTGCGCGCTGCTGTTCCTGACGCTGCCGGTCGACGGGCAGGGCGGTAATTTCTTCGCCTTCTTCGGCGTGTTTATGGTGCTGTTCCTGACCGCCGGGCTGGGCAGTGCCTCTACTTTCCAGATGATCTCCGTTATTTTCCGCAAGCTGACCATGGATCGCGTGAAGGCGCAGGGTGGCACGGAAGAGCAGGCTATGCGTGAAGCGGCGACCGATACCGCGGCGGCACTGGGCTTTATCTCCGCCATCGGCGCCATCGGCGGCTTCTTTATCCCTAAAGCGTTCGGGATCTCGCTGGATCTGACCGGCTCCCCGGCAGGGGCAATGAAAGTGTTCCTCGTCTTCTATATCGCCTGCGTAGTGATTACGTGGCTGGTATATGGCCGTAATACTAAAAAAAATAAGTAAGATTGATTATCCGTTTGCGCGGCCTCAGTGCCGCGCTTTTTTTATGACTTCATTAGTTACAACATACTCAGAGGGTTTGCGCCATGTCGCAGCGGGTAGCACTGTGATCGCCATCGCTTTGCAGCGGTTTCTACCCCTTAATACCTAAGATGTTAAATTTAGCCCTGCTTTTTGTACGATAAATAAAAAATATCCATATAAATCATGTATATAAAAAATTCAAAAATCTACCGCTTTGGTGGTATGCCATGTAATACCTCCCTCATCAGACCCCTCTCGCCTTGATCGTTATCAATTCTCACCATCTTTCATAGCGTTACCTTCGCTGCAAATCAGCAATGTCGATTTAGAGAGCCACAGGCTCCACACAGGAGATACCCGATGAGCAAATTTTTGGACCGGTTTCGCTACTTCAAACAGAAGGGTGAAACTTTTGCCGATGGGCACGGCCAGGTTCTGGAGACCAACCGGGACTGGGAAGACGGTTACCGCCAGCGCTGGCAGCATGACAAAGTCGTCCGTTCTACCCACGGCGTAAACTGCACTGGCTCATGTAGCTGGAAGATTTTCGTAAAAAACGGCCTGGTGACCTGGGAAGTGCAGCAGACGGATTATCCGCGCACGCGCCCGGACCTGCCAAACCATGAGCCTCGCGGCTGCCCGCGTGGCGCAAGCTACTCCTGGTATCTCTACAGCGCTAACCGCCTGAAATACCCTCTGATGCGCAAACGCCTGATGAAAATGTGGCGTGAAGCAAAAGTTCAGCACAGCGATCCGGTAGAGGCATGGGCATCCATTATCGAAGACGCCGACAAAGCGAAAAGCTTCAAGCAGGCGCGCGGTCGCGGTGGCTTTGTCCGCTCTTCCTGGAAAGAAGTCAACGAGCTGATTGCCGCCTCTAACGTCTACACCGTAAAAACCTACGGTCCTGACCGCGTAGCAGGCTTCTCGCCAATCCCGGCGATGTCCATGGTGTCTTATGCCTCCGGCGCGCGCTACCTCTCCCTGATTGGCGGTACCTGCCTGAGCTTCTATGACTGGTACTGCGACCTGCCGCCTGCGTCTCCGCAGACCTGGGGCGAGCAGACCGACGTGCCTGAATCCGCCGACTGGTATAACTCCAGCTACATCCTGGCATGGGGCTCTAACGTTCCTCAGACCCGTACCCCGGACGCCCACTTCTTCACGGAAGTGCGCTACAAGGGCACCAAAACCGTTGCAATTACCCCTGACTACGCCGAAATCGCCAAACTCTGCGACCTGTGGCTGGCACCGAAGCAGGGTACCGATGCGGCAATGGCGCTGGCGATGGGCCACGTAATGCTGCGTGAGTTCCACCTTGATAAGCCAAGCCAGTACTTCACCGACTACGTGCGTCGCTATACCGACATGCCGATGCTGGTGATGCTGGAAGAGCGTGACGGTTATTATGCTGCAGGCCGTATGCTGCGCGCCGCTGACCTGGTGGATGCGCTCGGTCAGGAAAACAACCCGCAGTGGAAAACCGTTGCCTGTAACAGCAGCGGCGAACTGATCGCGCCAAACGGCTCTATCGGCTTCCGCTGGGGTGAAAAAGGCAAGTGGAACCTGGAACAGCGTGACGGTACGTCCGGAGAAGAAACCGATCTGCGTCTCAGCATGCTGGGCAGCCAGGACGAGATCGCCGACGTCGGTTTCCCGTACTTCGGCGGGGAAGGCACCGAGCACGTCAACAAGGTTGAGCTGCAAAACGTCCTGATGCATAAGCTGCCGGTGAAACGCCTGCAGCTGGCCGACGGCTCTACCGCCCTGGTCACCACCGTGTATGACCTGACCATGGCCAACTACGGTCTGGAACGCGGTCTGAACGATGAAAACTGCGCAACCGACTACGACGACGTAAAAGCGTACACCCCGGCGTGGGCTGAGCGGATCACCGGCGTACCGGCGGCACAGATCACCCGTATTGCACGTGAGTTCGCGGAAAACGCTGATAAAACGCACGGTCGTTCAATGATCATCGTCGGTGCCGGTCTGAACCACTGGTATCACCTCGATATGAACTATCGCGGCCTGATCAACATGCTGATCTTCTGCGGCTGCGTCGGCCAGAGCGGCGGCGGCTGGGCGCACTATGTGGGCCAGGAAAAACTGCGTCCGCAGACCGGCTGGCAGCCGCTGGCGTTTGCCCTCGACTGGCAGCGCCCTGCACGTCATATGAACAGCACCTCCTACTTCTATAACCACTCCAGCCAGTGGCGCTACGAGACGGTGACCGCGCAGGAATTGCTGTCACCGATGGCGGATAAATCCCGCTACAGCGGCCACCTGGTCGATTTCAACGTTCGCGCTGAACGTATGGGCTGGCTGCCGTCTGCACCTCAGCTGGGTACCAACCCGCTGCGCATTGCCGAAGAGGCGAAGAAGGCAGGCATGACCCCGGTGGATTACACCGTGAAATCCCTGAAGGACGGTTCTATCCGCTTCGCGGCTGAACAGCCTGAAAACGGTAAAAACCATCCGCGTAACCTCTTCATCTGGCGCTCCAACCTGCTCGGTTCTTCCGGTAAGGGCCACGAGTTCATGCTGAAGTATCTGCTCGGGACCGACCACGGTATCCAGGGTAAAGATCTTGGCAAGCAGGGCGGCGTGAAGCCTGAAGAAGTGGAATGGCAAGACAACGGCCTGGACGGCAAGCTGGATCTGGTGGTGACGCTGGACTTCCGTCTGTCGAGCACCTGCCTGTACTCCGATATCGTTCTGCCAACCGCGACCTGGTACGAAAAAGACGACATGAATACCTCGGATATGCATCCGTTTATTCATCCTCTGTCTGCTGCCGTTGACCCGGCGTGGGAATCCAAAAGCGACTGGGAAATTTACAAAGGCATCGCCGAGAAATTCTCCGAAGTCTGCGTAGGCCACCTGGGCAAAGAGACTGACGTTGTCACGCTGCCAATCCAGCACGACTCCGCCGCCGAGCTGGCGCAGCCGCTGGACGTGAAGGACTGGAAAAAAGGTGAATGTGACCTGATCCCAGGCGTAACTGCACCGCACATCATTCCGGTTGAACGCGACTACCCGGCAACCTACGAACGCTTTACCTCTATCGGCCCGCTGATGGAGAAAATCGGCAACGGCGGTAAAGGGATTGCCTGGAACACCCAGAGCGAAATGGACCTGCTGCGTAAGCTCAATTACACCAAAGCAGACGGCCCGGCCAAAGGCCAGCCAATGCTGAATACCGCCATTGATGCCGCTGAGATGATCCTCACCCTGGCGCCGGAAACCAACGGTCAGGTCGCCGTGAAAGCCTGGGCGGCGCTGAGTGAATTCACAGGGCGCGACCACAAGCACCTGGCGCTGAATAAAGAAGACGAGAAAATCCGCTTCCGCGACATTCAGGCCCAGCCGCGCAAAATCATCTCCAGCCCGACCTGGTCAGGGCTTGAAGACGAGCATGTGTCCTATAACGCGGGCTACACCAACGTTCACGAGCTGATCCCATGGCGTACGCTGACCGGTCGTCAGTCGCTGTATCAAGATCACCAGTGGATGCGCGACTTCGGTGAAAGCCTGCTGGTCTACCGTCCGCCGATCGACACCCGTTCGGTGAAAGCGGTGATGGGCGAGAAGTCCAACGGTAACCCTGAGAAAGCGCTGAACTTCCTCACGCCGCACCAGAAGTGGGGTATCCACTCCACCTACAGCGACAACCTGCTGATGCTGACGCTGGGTCGCGGTGGTCCGATTGTGTGGATGAGCGAAGCGGATGCGAAAGATCTGGGCATTGTGGATAACGACTGGATTGAAGTGTTCAACACCAACGGTTCGTTAACCGCGCGTGCGGTAGTGAGCCAGCGCGTGCCGGCGGGGATGACCATGATGTACCACGCGCAGGAACGTATCGTGAACATTCCTGGCTCAGAAATCACCGAGCAGCGCGGCGGTATTCATAACTCGGTCACCCGTATTACGCCGAAGCCGACCCACATGATTGGCGGCTATGCGCAGCTGGCCTACGGCTTTAACTACTACGGCACCGTAGGATCTAACCGCGATGAGTTCGTGGTGGTACGTAAGATGAAGAATATTAACTGGTTAGACGGCGAAGGTAATGACCAGGTACAGGAGAGCGTAAAATGAAAATTCGTTCACAAGTCGGCATGGTGCTGAATCTGGATAAATGCATCGGCTGTCATACCTGCTCAGTCACCTGTAAAAACGTCTGGACCAGCCGCGAAGGCACCGAATACGCCTGGTTCAACAACGTAGAAACCAAGCCGGGCACCGGCTTCCCGACCAACTGGGAAGATCAGGAGAAATACAAGGGCGGCTGGATCCGCAAAATCAACGGCAAAATCCAGCCGCGTATGGGCAACCGCGCGATGCTGCTGGGTAAAATCTTTGCTAACCCGCACCTGCCGGGCATTGATGACTACTACGAGCCGTTTGATTTTGACTACCAGAACCTGCATAACGCAGCGGAAGGTAAACATCAGCCGATTGCCCGTCCTCGCTCGCTGATCACCGGTCAGCGCATGAACAAGATCGAGAAAGGCCCGAACTGGGAAGACGATCTGGGCGGCGAGTTTGAGAAGCTGTCGAAAGACAAAAACTTCGAGAACATGCAGAAGGCGATGTACGGTCAGTTCGAAAACACCTTCATGATGTACCTGCCGCGCCTGTGCGAGCACTGCCTCAACCCGGCGTGCGTGGCGACCTGCCCGAGCGGCGCCATCTACAAGCGTGAAGAAGACGGCATCGTCCTGATCGACCAGGACAAGTGCCGCGGCTGGCGTATGTGCATCACCGGCTGCCCGTACAAAAAAATCTACTTCAACTGGAAGAGCGGCAAGTCAGAGAAGTGCATCTTCTGCTACCCGCGCATTGAAGCAGGCATGCCGACCGTCTGTTCTGAAAGCTGCGTGGGCCGTATCCGTTACCTCGGCGTGCTGCTGTATGACGCGGACGCGATTGAAAGCGCAGCGAGCACCGAGCACGAGAAAGACCTCTATCAGCGTCAGCTGGACGTGTTCCTCGATCCGAACGATCCGAAGGTGATCGAGCAGGCGCTGAAGGACGGCGTGCCGCAGAGCGTGATCGACGCCGCGCAGCAGTCCCCGGTTTATAAAATGGCGATGGACTGGAAGCTGGCTCTGCCGCTGCATCCGGAATACCGCACGCTGCCGATGGTCTGGTACGTGCCGCCTCTGTCACCGATTCAGTCTGCCGCCGACGCGGGCGAACTGGGCAGCAACGGCATTCTGCCGGACGTAGAAAGCCTGCGTATCCCGGTGCAGTATCTGGCGAACCTGCTCACCGCAGGCGACACCCAGCCGGTCCTGCTGGCGCTGAAGCGTATGCTGGCGATGCGCCACTTCAAGCGTACCGAAACCGTCGATGGCGTGATTGACACCCGTGCGCTGGAAGAGGTGGGTCTGACCGAAGCGCAGGCGCAGGAGATGTACCGCTATCTGGCGATTGCTAACTACGAAGATCGCTTCGTGGTGCCGAGCAGCCACCGCGAGCAGGCTCGCGAAGCCTTCCCGGAAAAAAGCGGATGTGGCTTTACCTTCGGTGACGGTTGCCACGGTTCAGACACTAAATTCAACCTGTTCAACAGCCGCCGCATCGACGCGATGGATGTGACCAGCAAAACGGAGCCGCACCAATGATTGAACTCGTCATTGTTTCGCGTCTGCTCGAGTACCCGGATGCTGCGCTTGCGCAGCATCAGCAGGAACTCTTTGATGCACTCGCGTCATCTGAAAACCTGGACAAAGAGGATGCCCAGACCCTGGGCGTTTTCCTGCGCGATCTGTTAGCACGCGATCTGCTGGACGCCCAGGCGGACTACAGCCAGTTGTTTGACCGTGGTCGCGCGACCTCGCTGCTGCTGTTTGAACACGTTCACGGTGAGTCCCGCGATCGCGGTCAGGCGATGGTGGACCTTATGTCCCAGTACGAGCAGCACGGCCTGCAGCTCGACAGCCGCGAGCTGCCCGATCACCTGCCGCTCTATCTTGAGTACCTGGCACAGTTGCCTAAAGAAGAGGCGCTGGGCGGTTTGCAGGACATCGCACCGATTCTGGCGTTACTTAGCGCGCGTCTTCAGCAGCGTGAAAGCAGCTACGCCGTGCTGTTCGACCTGCTGGTGAAGCTGGCAAAAGCATCTGTCGACAGTGAGAAAGTGGCAGAGAAAATTGCGGACGAAGCCCGCGACGATACTCCGCAGGCGCTGGATGCGGTCTGGGAAGAAGAGCAGGTGAAATTCTTTGCTGACCAGAACTGCGGCGAGTCAGAAATCTCTGCTCACCAGCGTCGCTTTGCCGGAGCCGTGGCTCCGCAATATTTGGATATCTCTAACGGAGGACGGCAATAATGCACTTCCTGAATATGTTCTTCTTTGACATCTACCCGTATATCGCGGGCACGGTGTTCCTGGTGGGAAGCTGGCTGCGTTATGACTACGGCCAGTATACCTGGCGTGCCGCCTCCAGCCAGATGCTGGATCGCAAAGGGATGAACCTGGCGTCAAACCTGTTCCACATCGGTATCCTGGGCGTAATTGCAGGCCATGCATTCGGGATGCTGACGCCGCACTGGATGTATGAAGCATGGTTGCCGCTGGACGTGAAACAGAAGATGGCAATGTTTGGTGGCGGTGCTGCGGGCCTTATGTGTCTGGTTGGCGGCCTGTTGCTACTCAAACGCCGCCTCTTCAGTCCTCGCATTCGCGCTACGACAACCGCAGCGGATATTCTGGTGATGTCGGTACTGGTTATCCAGTGTGCGCTGGGTCTGCTGACCATCCCGTTCTCTGCGCAGCATATGGACGGCAGCGAAATGATGAAGCTGGTCGGCTGGGCGCAGTCCGTCGTGACCTTCCATGGCGGTGCGTCTGAACACCTGGACGGCGTGGCGTTTATTTTCCGCATGCACCTGGTGCTCGGCATGACGCTGTTTGTGCTGTTCCCGTTCTCTCGTCTGGTACACATCTGGAGCGTGCCGGTGGAATACCTGACGCGCAAATACCAGATTGTGCGCGCCCGTCGCTAATTAACCGTTTTGACCTCAACCCCGCACTCGCGGGGTTTTTTTTCGCCCCAGCCCAGGTTGTTGCCCGCGGCAGCAAACAAAATTAACGCGCCGCCCGCCAGCTGCGTGAGGTTGAGCGAGTGCCCGAACACCAGGTTATCGACAACAATTGCGACTACCGGATAGATAAACGATAGCGAGCCGGTGATGGGTGTTGGCAGTTTTTGAATGGCGCCATAAAGCAGCTGATACATGATCCCCGTGTGCACGATACCCAGCGTCAGCAAAATCGGCCATGGGAATTCAGCGCCGAAAGCAGGCAATTGCGCCAGCGGCAGAAGCATCACGACGCCCGTCACCACCTGAATAAAGGCAATATGCTGCGGTGCGATGGATTTTAGTTTGCGTGCAATGATAGCCGTCAGCGCATAGAAGAACGCCGCACCCAGCGCCAGCCCGATACCCGCAAGCCATTCGCTGCCATGAGCGTTAGTCAGCTCGCTGGAAAGCAAAATGACGACCCCACCAAATGCCAGGAGCAGCCAGCCCCATTTCACCAGGCTGACGCGTTCGCCTAAGACGATCCCCATCATCACCAGCATAAACGGCTGAGTGTTATAGACCACGGTCGAAAGGCCGATCGAAATACGCTCGTAGGCCGCAAACAGCAGCAGCCAGTTCACCACGAGCGCCACGCCGCCGAGAATAGCCAGCAGCAGCGTGGTGCGGGTGAGGGCGCTGAACGGTTTTTTGCTTATCCGGATGAAAACAAACAGCGTGATGGCGCCAATCAAGCATCGCCAGAAAACAACCTCTGTCACCGGCAGGCCGGAGAGGAGCACAAAGGCTCCGATTGAGCCGGAAATCAACATCGCCAGGCTCATTTGCCAGACGCCTTTCTGTATATCACGCATCATCCACCTCCTGATTAATGACCCTATTGTCGAAAATCGCTGTCGGGTTTTACAGGGCTGATATAAGGTGAAACTGGTTAATGCTTTTTAAAATTAGGTGAAAGTGATGGAATGCCTGCTTGATGATATCGATCGGCAAATATTGGCTTGTCTGGTAGAGGATGCGCGAGTGTCGCTGAAGGTGCTGAGTGGTCGTGTGGGGCTGACCTCGCCCAGTACGGCAGAGCGTCTTAAGCGGCTGGAAGAGCGAGGTGTGATTCAGGGATATGGTGCGCGGGTGAATCTGGCGGCGTTGGGATATACGCTGCAGGCGCTGGTGCGCGTGCGGCCTTTGCCTGGGTTGCTGCATAAGGTGGATAAATATATTCAGGCGATGCCAGAGTGCATTGAGAGTGACAAGGTGACCGGAGAAGATTGCTTTGTGATCCGGCTGGTAGTGCGCTCGATAGAGCAGCTGGATGTATTGCTGGACGGCCTGGCAGAGCATGCACAATGTAATACATCTATCGTGAAGAGTTCGCCGGTGAAGCGTCGTTTGCCGCCGATGTAGCCCTCTGTCGCCGGGTGACGGCTGCGCCTTACCCGGCCTACAAAGGCGGATTCGGTTAGGTAGTGATTTTTTTGGGATTTTTTCGGTAAATGATGGTGGTGGGGGAAGGATTACTCGGCGCGTTGCGCCTCGCCCTTCGGGTCGTTGCCTGCGGCAACGCTTTCTCGCTACGCTCGAATCGAACCTTGGTCGAAGCTTCTCATCCTTCCCCGTTACGGAAATGCATGATGCCCGGTGCGAATAGAAGGTTTAGTGTCATTTGGAAATGATGGTGGTGGGGGAAGGATTACTCGGCGCGTTGCGCCTCGCCCTTCGGGTCGTTGCCTGCGGCAACGCTTTCTCGCTACGCTCGAATCGAACCTTGGTCGAAGCTTCTCATCCTTCCCCGTTACGGAAATGCATGATGCCCGGTGCGAATAGAAGGTTTAGTGTCATTTGGAAATGATGGTGGTGGGGGAAGGATTACTCGGCGCGTTGCGCCTCGCCCTTCGGGTCGTTGCCTGCGGCAACGCTTTCTCGCTACGCTCGAATCGAACCTTGGTCGAAGCTTCTCATCCTTCCTCGTTACGGAAATGCATGATGCCCGGTGCGAACGGAAGGTTTAGTGTCATTTGGAAATGATGGTGGTGGGGGAAGGATTCGAACCTTCGAAGTCGATGACGGCAGATTTACAGTCTGCTCCCTTTGGCCGCTCGGGAACCCCACCAGGGGTATTCATATTTTGAGGTAATGCTGAGAGATGGTGGTGGGGGAAGGATTCGAACCTTCGAAGTCGATGACGGCAGATTTACAGTCTGCTCCCTTTGGCCGCTCGGGAACCCCACCACGGGGTAATGCTTTTACTGGCCTGCTTCCTGCTGGAAGCGGGGCGCATCATATCAAATGAGACGCCCCTGTAAAGCATTCCTTTCGGTAAATGAAGTTGTTTGCCTGCTTTTTATCCGTAAAGGTGCAAAGCTAATCAATTCATTTTCCGAAGGATTAAAGAATGATCGTTCTGTTACCGTAAACAAAGACGCGCTGGGCCAGCACCTGATACAGCGCACGGCTTAACACATTTTTCTCAACGTCACGTCCGGCGCGCATCATGTCTTCTGCAGTGTAGGTATGATCCACGTGGATCACGTCCTGCATGATGATGGGGCCTTCGTCCAGATTGTCATTCACGTAGTGCGCCGTTGCGCCGATGATTTTCACGCCGCGCTCGTAGGCCTGGTGATACGGACGCGCGCCAATGAATGCCGGCAGGAATGAGTGGTGAATATTGATGATTTTGTTCGGGAAGCGCGACACGAAAGAAGGGGTCAAGACGCGCATATATTTTGCCAGCACCACGTAGTCTGGATTATGCGCTTCAATGGCCTGCGCCATCAGGTCGTCGTGCTCTTCACGCGTGTGGCCTTCGTGGCTCACCAGCTCGAAGGGGATATCGAAACGCTCAACCAGCGTTCGCAGCGTCTCGTGGTTGCCGATGACGGCGGCGATATCGACATCCAGGCCACCATAGTTCGCTTTCATCATCAGGTCGCCCAGGCAATGCGCCTCTTTGGTCACCAGAATCACGATGCGGCGACGGCCCGCAGGCGTCAGCTCACGGACGGAACCCTCCGGCAGGGCGCTATCCAGGTCCGCAAGCAGGGTCGTGTCGTTGAAAATGCCTTCCAGCTCGGTGCGCATGAAGAAACGACCGGTACGGTGGTCAACGAACTCGTTGTTCTGCACGATATTCAGTTCATGCTTGTAACAAATGTTGGTAATTCGTGCGATCAGCCCTTTTTGATCGGGACAGATGGTGCGCAGCACTTTACGTTGTAGTGATTGCATTGCCGGGAAATCCTGTTTGTATTTGCGAAGTCTGGGTTGTCAGGCACTACTGCCCGCAACACTTTTTAAATTTTTTACCTGAACCACAAGGGCAGGGATCGTTACGACCGAATTGAGGGCGCGTTCCGTCAATATAATACCATCGCCCGCTTTCCTTTAAGAACCGGGAACGTTCGATAAAAGCGCCAGGTTTGTTGTGTTCGGTAAACCGGGCGGCGAAACTCACGTAACCTTCGTTGTCATCACGTCCAGGTGCAGCCTCATAGACGGTCAGTCCAAGCCAGACGGTGTTGGCGAACCCGGCTTCAATGTCTTGCCGGAAATCGGCAGCATGGCAGGACGGATGCCAGGTCTTGATTAAATAGTCTGCGTCTTTGATCACAAAAGCAGTATACCGCGAACGCATTAGGTGTGACGGGTCTGGTGCAACCTGCTCGCCAGTAAGATATCGCTGGCAACATAGGCTATACTCCAGAGCGCTACCACAGGGGCAGAGTTGAGACACGATTCTCTTCCTGGAACAAAAAATAAGGGCGTTAAACGCTTAAGGTAGCACCATGTTAACTGAGCAGTTGCGTTGACGCTATGTTGGGGATCCAGGGGAAGTAAAACAGGGCTAATGAGAAAAGTAAAAATTGGACTGGCGTTGGGCTCAGGTGCAGCCCGGGGCTGGTCACATATTGGCGTTATCAATGCCTTGAACAAGATGGGTATTGACGTTGATATCGTAGCAGGGTGTTCAATTGGTTCGCTGGTCGGGTCCGCCTATGCCTGCGGTAAGTTGCCGGAGCTCGAAGGCTGGGTTCGCGCCTTTAGCTACTGGGACGTGCTGCGCCTGATGGACCTCTCCTGGCAGCGTGGCGGCCTGCTGCGCGGTGAACGCGTCTTTAATCAGTTCCGTCAGATCATGCCCCTTGCTGACTTTAGTCATTGTCAGCTGCCGTTTGGTGCCGTCGCCACGAACCTCAGCACGGGACGAGAGCTTTGGCTTACCGAAGGCGATCTTCATCTTGCGGTGCGTGCATCCTGCAGTATGCCGGGGTTAATGGCGCCCGTTCCGCATAATGGCTACTGGCTGGTCGATGGCGGCGTGGTCAACCCTGTACCCATCTCCCTGACGCGCGCAATGGGCGCAGATATTGTTATCGCCGTGGATTTGCAACACGATGCCCACCTCATGCAGCAAGATCTGATGCCTGTAAATCTTCAAAACGAAGATGCTGAAGGTGAAAAACTCGCCTGGCATGAGCGTCTACGAGGTCGCATTGGGCGCATGGCGGCTCGCCGTACGGTCGCGGCTCCAACCGCCATGGAAATCATGACGACGTCGATTCAGGTGCTTGAGAACCGCCTTAAGCGAAATCGCATGGCCGGTGATCCTCCCGATATTTTGATTCAACCCTATTGTCCTCAAATCTCAACCCTTGATTTCCATCGGGCTGAGGCCGCCATTGCCGCGGGTGCCTTAGCCGTAGAAAAGAAAATAGACGAACTGTTACCGTTTGTGCGAACAGCACTTTAAGCATCTTATTTTGATTACTTCAGCAAAATCTGACAGGCGATAGTACCAATAGCATGCCACTATTGAGTAACTGTCAGCCAGGGGAGGAACCATGACGCAGCCATTGGCCGGAAAACACATTTTGATTGTTGAAGACGAGCCCGTTTTCCGCTCACTGCTGGATTCGTGGTTATCCTCGCTAGGGGCACTGACGTCCCTTGCTGAGGATGGTATCGACGCGCTGGAGAAAATGGTCACGGTCATTCCCGATCTGATGATCTGCGACCTTGAGATGCCGCGCATGAATGGGCTTAAGCTGGTTGAACACCTGCGTAATGAAGGTAACCAGACGCCGATTCTGGTGATCTCGGCGACGGAAAATATGGCCGATATTGCCAAGGCATTGCGTTTGGGGGTGCAGGATATTCTGCTCAAGCCCGTTAAGGATTTAAACCGCCTGCGTGAGACCGTACTGGCCTGTCTGTATCCCAATATGTTTAATTCCCGGGTTGAGGAAGAAGAACGCCTGTTTCAGGACTGGGACGCCCTCGTCAGTAATCCCCTTGCCGCCGCAAAATTGTTGCAGGAACTCCAGCCTCCGGTGCAGCAAAATATTTCCCATTGTCGGGTAAATTATCGACAGCTGGTGGCCGCCGATCAGCCAGGCCTGGTGCTGGATATTGCGCCGCTATCCGATTCCGACTTGGCGTTTTATTGCCTGGACGTCACCCGGGCAGGGGACAACGGTGTATTAGCGGCGTTACTCCTTCGTGCGCTATTTAATGGGTTATTGCAGGAACAGTTGTCGCATCAGGGACAACGGCTGCCTGAGTTAGGCAGTTTGCTAAAACAAGTTAACCAACTTTTCCGCCAGGCCAATTTACCCGGGCAGTTTCCTCTTCTGGTTGGTTATTATCACAGCGGATTGAAAAACCTCATTCTTGTCTCTGCGGGTTTAAACGCCTCTCTGAATACGGGAGAGCACCAGATTCAGGTGAGTAATGGTGTTCCGCTGGGAACAATGGGAACGGCTTATCTCAATCAAATTAGCCATCGCTGTTCCTCCTGGCAGTGCCAAATTTGGGGGGCAGGCGGGCGGTTGCGCTTAATGTTGTCCACGGAATAAGCAGTTGAGATTTATTCCTCAGATTGCTTTACCTGAGGTTTGTTGGCGGTGCTACTATCACGGCCAGATTCATTCGTATTTATCCTAATTGATCGGCAACGCGTTGTTTTCAGACCCGCGCTCAACGGTGAGGCTGATATACTCTACGCGTTATTTAATGCATAAAAGTTCAAAACTTGAACAGCTCAGGAGAATTCAATGGCTGCCCTAAATTCGAAAGTCAGAAAGGCCGTCATCCCGGTTGCGGGATTGGGGACCAGGATGTTACCAGCAACAAAGGCAATCCCTAAAGAGATGCTGCCTTTGGTTGATAAGCCATTAATCCAGTATGTCGTTAATGAATGTATCGCAGCGGGCATTACTGAAATTGTGCTGGTGACGCACTCATCTAAAAACTCTATCGAAAACCACTTCGATACAAGTTTTGAACTTGAAGCAATGCTGGAAAAACGCGTTAAGCGTCAGCTGTTAGCGGAAGTTCAGTCTATTTGTCCTCCACACGTTACCATTATGCAGGTTCGTCAGGGCCTGGCTAAAGGCCTGGGCCATGCGGTGCTGTGCGCACATCCTGTTGTCGGTAATGAGCCTGTCGCGGTTATTCTGCCAGACGTTATTCTGGATGAATTCGAATCCGATCTTTCTCAGGACAACCTGGCAGAGATGATTAAACGCTTCGACGAAACCGGCAGCAGCCAGATTATGGTTGAGCCAGTTGAAGACGTTACCGCTTATGGCGTTGTGGATTGCAAGGGTGTTGCCCTGCAGCCGGGTGAGAGCGTCCCTATGGTCGGTGTTGTTGAAAAACCGAAAGCTGACGTGGCGCCATCCAACCTTGCGGTTGTTGGCCGTTACGTACTGAGCGCCGAAATTTGGCCACTGCTGGCGAAAACGCCTCCGGGAGCCGGGGATGAAATCCAGTTAACCGACGGCATCGATATGCTGATCGAAAAAGAGACCGTAGAAGCCTACCATATGAAAGGTAAGAGCCATGACTGCGGTAATAAACTCGGTTATATGCAGGCGTTTGTTGAATACGGTATTCGCCATAATACCCTGGGCGAAGAATTTAAAGCCTGGCTCAAAGATAACGTGGGTATTAAGAAATAGTCTGATACTTGGCTGAACAAAACCGGTGTGGCGATGCTCACCGGTTTTTTTATGCCCATAACGGCTGGCTTGAAGTCTGAGGTGCGATTGTAAGGGACGTTAAAGAGTCTGTTATCGCATATGACAGACTGTAAAAGGTTGTACCACGCAAATTACGGGCATAAAAAATCCCGCATTTAGCGGGATTTTTCAGAATGTATCCAGATTAATCCTTAATCAGGAAGTCATCCAGCTGTTTACCTTCTTCATCCATCGCTTTTTTGATAACAGCAGGAGTACGACCCTGGCCAGTCCAGGTTTTCTCTTCGCCATTCTCATCGATGTAGCTATATTTAGCCGGACGCGCAGCGCGTTTTGCTTTGGTGCCGGTTTTAGCTGCAGCCATGCTGTTCAGCAATTCGTTTGGATCGATACCATCTGCAATCAGCATTTCACGGTATTGCTGCAGTTTACGAGTACGTTCTTCGATTTCAGCAGCAGCAGCGCTTTCTTCTTCACGACGCTCATTAACTACAACTTCTAATTTTTCCAGCATTTCTTCAAGCGTTTCAAGGGTACATTCTCTTGCCTGCGCACGAAGAGTACGGATGTTGTTCAGAATTTTAAGTGCTTCGCTCATTGTAGTAATCTCAAACTTATAATGGGGGGTGGTTTGTTGTCCTAATAATAGAGCGATAA